>SCPO01001251.1_pt1 | contig 710820 bp, 767 predicted proteins | sample 6106821 | NCBI WGS metagenome assembly SCPO01 (sample SAMN10720448, study PRJNA508395) | human gut metagenome | isolation source: Participant 2 stool, 0 month | host: Homo sapiens | collected 2017
GGCACAGGGTTTCAGGTTCTTTTTCCTCCCCCGGGGTGCTTTTCACCTTTCCTTCACAGTACTATACGCTATCGGTCACTAGGTAGTATTTAGGCTTGGAGGGTGGTCCCCATCTTCCGACCAGGTTTCACGTGTCTGGCCGTACTCTGGAATCTGCGCAGCTCTTTCCGTTTTCACCTACGTGGTTCTCACACTCTCTGACCGGCCTTCCCATGCCGTTCGGTTAACAATTAAGTCCTAAAAGCGTCCGTACCCCGAAGGTATTTCTACCTTCGGTTTGCCCTCTTCCGCGTTCGCTCGCCACTACTTACGGAATCTCGTTTGATGTCTCTTCCTCGCCCTACTTAGATGTTTCAGTTCAGGCGGTTCCCCCGATGTACCTATTTTGAATTTCAGTACAACGTACTCAGGTATGAACCTGAGTGAGTTTCCTCATTCAGAAATCTCCGGATCAATGCTTATTTGCAGCTCCCGAAGCTTATCGCAGCTTATCACGTCTTTCATCGGCTCCCAGTGCCAAGGCATTCGCCCTGCGCCCTTGTTCGCTTGACCATATCAAACTAATCTCTTTCGAGATTGGCTTGTATCCTCTTGATTCTCTCTTGCCAACGAAGATTATGTTACCCTTCCTTTTGAAATTGCAATATTTCTTAAAAAGAACTTACTATAATCTTTGTTTCGCAGTTATTATTCAGTTTTCAAGGTACGTCTTGGTGATGTTTCTCAAAGCCCGGTCTCCCGAAACTTCGATTCTCATCACATGGTGGGCCAAAATGGACTCGAACCATCGACCTCACGATTATCAGTCGTGTGCTCTAGCCAGCTGAGCTATTGGCCCATGTGGTGGAGATTAAGGGAATCGAACCCTTGACCCCCTGCTTGCAAAGCAGGTGCTCTCCCAGCTGAGCTAAACCCCCACATCAGGTTTTGAGTAACCCTTCTTTCAGGGCCCTCAAAATCGAACAATATCTAATCAACTTGTATCTATCACCTGTTCCAGGAACAAATCATCTTCGATGTTTTGCTCCTGCCTGACTCCTAGAAAGGAGGTGATCCAGCCGCAGGTTCTCCTACGGCTACCTTGTTACGACTTCACCCCAATCACCAGTTTTACCTTCGGCGGCGTCCTCATTGCGGTTAGACTACCGACTTCGGGTCCCCGGCTCTCATGGTGTGACGGGCGGTGTGTACAAGGCCCGGAACGTATTCACCGTGGCATGCTGATCCACGATTACTAGCAATTCCGACTTCGTGCAGGCGAGTTGCAGCCTGCAGTCGAACTGGGACGTTGTTTCTGAGTTTTGCTCCACCTCGCGGTCTTGCTTCTCTTTGTTTAACGCCATTGTAGTACGTGTGTAGCCCAAGTCATAAAGGGCATGATGATTTGACGTCATCCCCACCTTCCTCCGTTTTGTCAACGGCAGTCTGGCCAGAGTCCTCTTGCGTAGTAACTGACCATAAGGGTTGCGCTCGTTGCGGGACTTAACCCAACATCTCACGACACGAGCTGACGACAACCATGCACCACCTGTCTCCTTGCTCCGAAGAGAAATACTGTTTCCAGCATCGTCAAGGGATGTCAAGACTTGGTAAGGTTCTTCGCGTTGCGTCGAATTAAACCACATACTCCACTGCTTGTGCGGGCCCCCGTCAATTCCTTTGAGTTTCAACCTTGCGGTCGTACTCCCCAGGTGGATTACTTATTGTGTTAACTGCGGCACTGAAGGGGTCAATCCTCCAACACCTAGTAATCATCGTTTACGGTGTGGACTACCAGGGTATCTAATCCTGTTTGCTACCCACACTTTCGAGCCTCAGCGTCAGTTGGTGCCCAGTAGGCCGCCTTCGCCACTGGTGTTCCTCCCGATATCTACGCATTCCACCGCTACACCGGGAATTCCGCCTACCTCTGCACTACTCAAGAAAAACAGTTTTGAAAGCAGTTCATGGGTTGAGCCCATGGATTTCACTTCCAACTTGTTCTCCCGCCTGCGCTCCCTTTACACCCAGTAATTCCGGACAACGCTTGTGACCTACGTTTTACCGCGGCTGCTGGCACGTAGTTAGCCGTCACTTCCTTGTTGAGTACCGTCATTATCTTCCTCAACAACAGGAGTTTACAATCCGAAGACCTTCTTCCTCCACGCGGCGTCGCTGCATCAGGGTTTCCCCCATTGTGCAATATTCCCCACTGCTGCCTCCCGTAGGAGTCTGGGCCGTGTCTCAGTCCCAATGTGGCCGTTCAACCTCTCAGTCCGGCTACCGATCGTCGCCTTGGTGGGCCGTTACCTCACCAACTAGCTAATCGGACGCGAGGCCATCTCAAAGCGGATTGCTCCTTTTCCCTCTGCTCGATGCCGAGCCGTGGGCTTATGCGGTATTAGCAGTCGTTTCCAACTGTTGTCCCCCTCTTTGAGGCAGGTTCCTCACGCGTTACTCACCCGTTCGCCACTCGATTTGAAGAGCAAGCTCCTCATCTCTCGTTCGACTTGCATGTGTTAGGCGCGCCGCCAGCGTTCGTCCTGAGCCAGGATCAAACTCTTTATAAATGATATTTATCACTTAAAAAGTGTTAAATCTCTCTTCGCTCAGCACGCAATCGCTTGCGTCCTGTGTGAATTACTTTGTTTGGAATTGTTTAACGTGTTTTTCCAACACGAAAATAGGTTCCGTTACAAGTTTTTCGATATTGTTCAATTTTCAAGGTCCTGTAAGCGCCTCAGCCAAGCGGCTGACGACTTTGTTATTTTATCACAGAAGTGATTTTTGTCAAGCTCTTTTTTCGAAGTTTTTCGTTTCTTATCGAACTTGGAGCGTTCTCAGTTTCTCGGCGCTGACCGGAACTTTCGGACGTCTATTGGTTCTTTTCGCTTTACTTCCAGCTGGGACTCAGAAGTCATTCTTTTGTCTCAGCGCTTGGCGCTCAAGTATAATACCATACACCGGGCCACTTTGCAAGCCTTTTTTACATTTTTTTCGCCTTTTTTTGCACTTTGTATACATCAGCCAGTTTTTCGCTCAGTTTCAGGGGATGTTTTGACCTTTCTTCCACCATTTCTGCGCAAAAACAGCCGCCGCACAAAAAGTGCAGCGGCTGTTGCCTTGGGATTCAGTTCTTTTCTTCCTGTTTCATCTCCCGCAGGGTCAGCCAGACCGCTGCTGCCAACATCGGCAGCGCGGCAATCAGGCCAATGGGCATGGGTCCCAGTACATTATAATAGGCATCTGCAGGGGTGACCAGCACCTGCGGCAGTGCTGCAATGGCATTGAACGCTCCATGCGCAATGGCAGGCACCCAGATGCTCTCCGTTTTTTCATAGAGAATATCCAACAGGGTGTTCAGGGCAAAGCAGACCACGCACCACACCACCAGACCCAGCAGGGGTGCGCCCAAGTAATTGGTGCCGTATTCGTAGCCCACCAGCAGCATCAGCGGCCAATGCCAGATGCCCCACACAACGCCGCCCAGCAGGCGGCCATTCAGCAGACCGAACCTCTCCTTCAGGCGGGGCATCATGTAGCCGCGCCAGCCGACCTCCTCGCCCAGCGCGGGGAACATATTGATGGCTGGGGCAAGAAGCACCGCAAACAGCCCGTTTTGCATCAGATAACTGAGGGTGGAGACCCCAGCTGGCTGCGCAGGGTCTGGGCGTCCATCTCGCCGCCGTAGGCGGCTACCAGCCAGCTGCCGGAAAAGTCCAGCCGGGAGGGGAACACCGCAAAATACAGCACCGCGCCCAGCAGGGTGAGCACCGCCGGGCCGAACCATGCCGCCAGCCAGAACCATCGCTTGCCCTGCACCTTCCAGCCGATGCCTGTGGGCTGGCGGAGCCAGACCTTCTGCACCAGCAAAGTCGCCGCCAGCGGGCAGAGCATACATACGACCAACAATGCCTGATAAATTGTAGCATTGCCATCCCGCAGCAGTGCCATGCACCCGCCGATCTGGCACAGCCATGCCAGCCCAAATGCAAACAGGAAGTAAAGGCCGAAGCCCTGTTTTTCTTTTGCCGTCATACAAACTTCACCGCCGTTCCGTAAGCAATGACCTCTGCCGCGCCCTGCATGACGCTGGCCGAAGCGTATCGCATCCCGACAATGGCATCCGCGCCCAGAGCTTCGGCGTCCTTGACCATATGGCCGGTGGCGATCTGCCGGGCCTCGGTGAGCATATCGGCGTAGTCGGTCACCTCGCAGCCCACAAGGGTGCGGAAGCCGGCCATCATGTCGTGGCCAAGGTTGCGGCTCTGCACTGTGCTGCCACGCACCACGCCCAGTGCCTCCAGCTTTTTGCCCGGGATCTCGTTAATAGTTACGATAAGCATCTTCTTCTCCCTTTCCGATCTCTTCGATTCGATCCAGCAGCACCTTCAGGGTGCCCACGATGCAGCCCGCCGGAATGCCGAACATCACCACCAGCAGCGGCAGCGGTGGAGCATCCTGCGGGTCGGTGTAAACCGCCCAGCCCATGGTGGCCATTACAAAGGCCATCAACGCCACAAACAGTGCCGCTCCGATGCAGGCCCCGCGGATGCGCTCTGCTTTGCGGTCCGTACGTTCGATGTTCACAAAGGTCACTCCCTGTTCCTCGCGTGCAGTCAGGCGCGCCAGCGTCTGCTGTACATCCAGTTCTTCAAGGGTGCCGGGTTCCCCATGCAGAAGCTCGCAGAAGCCGATGGCTTCGTCCAAATCCTTGCGGCGGGTGCTGAGACGTTCCAGCTGCTGGGCCATGCCCTCGGCCAGTGTCTTTTGCCCTGCCAGCATTTCGCGGATATCTGCCAGCGGCACATCCAGCTTGCGCAGAAGCTTGATGCGTTGCAGGCGCTCCACATCTGCCTGCGAGTAGCTGCGGTAGCCGTTGCCCGGCTCGCGGCCGGGGGCGATGAGCCCCTCCTCCTCGTAAAAGCGGATGTTCTTTTTGGTGATGCCTACGGCGGCTTCCACTTCGTTGATCTTCATGGTTCCGGCCTCCTTACACGCACATTCTATACCTTCCAGAAAGGGGAAGGTCAAGTGTTTTTTGAAAAAACAATTGTGAAAACTCCCCCAGTCTGCTTCGCAGACAGTCCCTCGGAGAGGGGCCTTTTGGATGCGAGACTGAGGGAGTTCTTTTTATCTCAGAAATAGCACTTGATCTGGAACCGATCGGCACTGTCCTGCTTTTTCTCCACCACGATATGCTCATGGTTGAAGTCGAAATGCACCGGTGTGCATAAATCGGTGTTACGGGTCAGGCGCAGCAGCTCCTGTACCCGCTTCTTTCCTCCGGCACATAGAACAGATAGCTCACGCCCTCCTTCTTTGCGCGGCCTGTGCGGCCGATGCGGTGGGTGTAATGTTCATTGTCGCCAGGGACATCGTAATTGATGACAGCATCCACGTCTGAGACGTCGATGCCGCGGGCCGCCACATCGGTAGCTACCAGCACATTCAGCTTTCCGTCACGGAAGTTCTGCATGATGCGGTTGCGCTCGTTCTGGGAGAGGTCGCCGTGGAGGCAGTCCACAGAGAAGCCCAGACGGGCCAGCTGGTTCGCCAGAGCCGCCGTATTGAATTTAGTATCGCAGAAGACCATGACCCGTTTGTAGCCCTCCCCGATGATGATCTGGGCTAGGTCGGACAGTTTGTTGCGTCCGGAGGTCTCCAGCATATACTGGGTGATCTTGGGCTGGCTCTCCTCTTTGGGCTGGACAGTGATCTCCTCGGCGTCATTCTGATACATCCAGCCGATGTCCATCACCTCGCGGCTGATGGTGGCCGAGAACATCGAGAGGGACTTGCGGGCCTTCATCAGGCCGATGATATGCTTCACGTCCTTATAGAAGCCCATATTCAGCATCTCGTCGGCCTCGTCGAGGACCACCTGTGTCACATGGTCGAGGTCGATATTGTGGTGCTTGTAGTGGTCCATGAGGCGGCCTGGGGTCGCCACCACGATCTGACAGCCCTCGGCGAGGCGCTTGGCCTGCTTTTCCATATTCGCACCGCCGTAAACGCAGACCACCTGCACTTCCGGCATAAAATAGGTCAGCCCGGTGAGTTCTTCGGCGATCTGCTGGGCCAGCTCACGGGTGGGGGCCAGAATAACGGCCTGCGGGGCTTTGAGGGCCGGGTCGATGTGCTCGGCCACCGGGATGCCGAAAGCGCAGGTCTTGCCAGTGCCGGTAGGGGCCTTGGCGATGACGTCACGCCCTGCCATCATGACCGGGATTGTCTTTTCCTGCACTTCGGTCATTTCCGCAAAGCCCATCCGCTCTACGGCCTTATGGATGGCCTCGCTGCACTGTAATTCGCTGTAAAGCATGGATTCCTCTACTCCGTTCTTTTTCTTTTCTCTTCCGCGCAATGCCCTCTGAAGGCCGCTTTTCGTTATGATATGCCCAGTATACCATGAAAATCGCATTCTGTCAGCAAAAGCGCCGCATCCCGGGTCAAGGATGCGGCGCTTTTGGTTCAGGTCCTATCAGGCAGTCTCTTCGACGCTCTTGGCAGCACGGCCAGACTCAAGCTTCTGCTTGAAACGACCACTGGCCTTGAAGCCGGGGATAGAGGTAGACTCCAGACGGCTGGAGACCTTGGTCTTGGGATTGGTGTAAGCCTTCGGCTTGCGGGGACGCATCTCAAAGCGGCCAAAGCCAGCGATGGTGACCTTTTCGTCGGCACGCAGGCAATCGGCGATCTGGTCAAACAGTGCATCCATCGTGGTCTCGACCTGAGCTTCGGTAAAGCCGGTCTTGCGTGCCACGGTTTCGATCATCTGGGAACGAGTCATGTATCTATATCCTCCTGGAACGTCCAAAAGTAACGTCTTTTGGCAAATTTTGCGTTGTTGAGTATAACAAATGCAGCCCCTCATTACGAGGGGCTGCGCACAAACGGTATATTTTTGCGCACGAAGTAATAGGGTGGGATTATTTTTTATGATACAGCGTTGCAATATCCACCAGCGGGATGTCCTTCATGCTGTGGTCGCTGCGCAGGCAGTTGACCAGAGCGTTGGCGGTATCCACGGCGGTGATGCAGGGGATGCTGAGCTCCACGGCCTTGCGGCGCAGGCGAACGGAATCGCGTTTGGGGTCGCGGCCCTTGGCGCTGGTGGAGAAGACATAGTCCACCAGACCGCTCTGCAGCAGGTCCACGATATTCGGCGCTTCACCTGACATATTCCGCACCTCGTTGCAGGGGACCATGTGCTTGTTGAGCCATGCACAGGTGCCGGAGGTGCCGTAGAGCTTATAGCCCATGTTCTTGAGCTTCCAGGCGATGTCCACGAACTCAGGCTTGTCGCTGTCCTTCACGGTGAAGATGCAGCAGGAAGCCGGGCCGGGGGTCTTGAAGGTGTAGCCCGCGCCGATAAGACCCTTGAGCAGAGCGTCGTGGAAGTTGGGGGCAATGCCCAGCACCTCGCCGGTAGACTTCATCTCAGGGCCGAACTGGGTATCGACGCCGTGGAGCTTCTCGAAGCTGAAGACAGGCACCTTGACGGCCACATAGGGGGCGTTGGGGTGCAGACCGGTGCCGTAGCCCATATCCTTGAGCTTCTCGCCGAGGCAGCAGCGCACGGCCAGATCGACCATCGGGACGCCGGTGACCTTGGAGATATACGGCACGGTACGGGAAGAACGGGGGTTGACCTCGATGACGTACACTTTGCCGTTGGAGACCGCATACTGGACGTTGACCAGACCGGTGACGTGGAGCTCACGGGCAAAGCGGCCGGTGTAGTCCACCATCGTGTCGATCTCGGCCTGAGTCAGGTGCTGGGCCGGGTAGACACAGATGGAGTCGCCGGAGTGAACGCCGGTACGCTCGACCTGCTGCATGATGCCGGGCACGAGGTAATCCGTGCCGTCGCAGATGGCGTCGACCTCGCACTCGGTACCCAGGATGTACTTGTCCATCAGGACCGGGTGGCTCATGTCAACGTGCTTCGTGATGACGCCCATGTACTCGATGACATCGGCCTTCGTGTAAGCCACGATCATGTTCTGACCGCCGAGGACGTAGGAAGGACGCATCAGAACAGGCAGACCGATCTCGTCGGCTGCGGCCAGAGCCTCTTCCAGATTGAAGACAGTGCGGCCGGGTGCGCGGGGGATGTTGCAGCGCTCCAGCAGCTCGTCGAAGCGCTCACGGTCTTCGGCCTCGTCGATGGCATCCGCCGGGGTGCCGAGGATGGGCAGACCGATCTCGTCCATATGCTTTGCCAGCTTGATGGCAGTCTGACCGCCAAACTGAACAACGCAGGCGTCGGGCTTCTCGGTCGCGATGATGTTGTCCACGCTCTCGGGGTTCAGCGGGTCGAAATACAGGCGGTCGCCGGTGTCGAAGTCGGTGGAGACCGTCTCGGGGTTGTTGTTGACCAGAATGGCCTCACAGCCGTGCTTCTTGAGGGTCCAGACGCAGTGGACAGAGCAGTAGTCGAACTCGATGCCCTGACCGATGCGGATGGGGCCGGAACCGAAGACGAGGACTTTCTTTTTCCTGGGCTCGCCCTTCTCGGCGGCCTTGGCCTCCTTCTCCGCGATGAACTCGGCGGCTTCGTTGTCGCCGTCGTAGGTGGAGTAAAGTAAGGGGTGTTGGCCGAAAACTCAGCGGCACAGGTATCGACCATCTTAAAGCCGGCACGGTAGTTCTCCACGGGGAGCTTGTCCACCTTGGCCAGACGCTTGATGGTCTTATCCTGGAAGCCGTACTTCTTGGCTTCCTTATATTGGGCCTCGCTCAGAACGCCCTCGCACTTGGCCAGACCCTTTTCGAGGTCTGCCAGATGCTGCATCTTGTCGAGGAACCACCAGTCGATCTTGGTGATGCGATAAATGGTCTCGTGGTCGATGCCGCGCTTGAGGGCCTCATAGACGCAGAAGACGCGCTCGGCATCCTGCACATGCATGTGGTCCACGATCTCGTCGTCGCTCAGCTCCTCGAAGGGCTTGTGGGTCAGGGTGTCCATGCCCAGCTCGATGGAAGAGACGGCCTTCATCATAGCAGCCTCAAAGCTGTTGCCGATGCTCATGACCTCGCCGGTGGCCATCATCTGGGTACCCAGAGACTTGTCGGCGTAGACGAACTTATCAAAGGGCCACTTCGGATACTTGACCACGATGTAGTCCAGCGCAGGCTCGAAGCAGGCGCAGGTCTTGCCGGTGACGTCGTTGGTGATCTCATCCAGAGTGTAGCCGATGGCGATTTTGGTCGCCACCTTGGCGATGGGGTAGCCGGTGGCCTTGGAGGCCAGAGCGGAAGAACGGGACACGCGGGGGTTGACCTCGATGACCGCGTAGTCAAAGCTGTCGGGCTTCAGGGCAAACTGGCAGTTGCAGCCGCCCTCAATGCCCAGCTCGGTGATAATGTCCAGCGCAGCGGTGCGCAGCATCTGGTACTCTTTATCGGAGAGGGTCTGGCTGGGTGCCACGACCACGGAGTCACCGGTGTGGATGCCGACGGGGTCCAGGTTCTCCATGTTGCAGACGGTGATGACGTTGCCCTTAGAGTCACGCATCACCTCATACTCGATCTCTTTCCAGCCGGCAATGCACTTTTCCACCAGGATCTGATGGATGGGGGAAAGACGGAGGCCGTTGGTGCCGATCTCAATGAGCTTTGCCTTGTTCTCGCAGATGCCGCCGCCGGTGCCGCCCATGGTGAAGGCGGGGCGGACGATGACCGGGTAGCCGATGCGGTCGGCGCAGGCCAGAGCGTCTTCCAGCGTCTCCACGACCTCGGAGGGATGATGGGCTGATGCAGCTTCTCCATCGTCTCCTTGAACAGCTCGCGGTCCTCGGCGCGGTCAATGGTCTCGGGCTTGCAGGCCAGCAGACGGATGCCGGTGCGGTCGAGGTAGCCGGAACGGGCCAGCTCCATGGAGAGGTTCAGGCCCATCTGGCCGCCGAGGTTGGGCAGCACAGAGTCGGGCTTCTCGATGTCCAGGATGCGCTCCACGACCTCCAGGGTCATGGGCTCGATATAAACATGGTCGGCCACGTCGGGGTCGGTCATGATGGTAGCGGGGTTGGAGTTGAGCAGAACGGTCTCGATGCCCTCTGCTTTCAGGGCGCGGCACGCCTGGGTACCGGAGTAGTCGAATTCAGCAGCCTGACCGATGATGATGGGGCCGGAGCCGATGACCAGCACTTTTTTGATTCTGGGGTCCTTAGGCATTTCAGCGTGCCTCCTTCTTTGCTGCTTTGACGTTCTTCAGGAAGCGGTCGAACAGGAACTCGGTATCCTTGGGGCCGCCGTTGGCCTCGGGATGGAACTGGACGGTGAAGCAGTTCCACTTCTTGTACTTGATGCCCTCGCAGGTTCCGTCGTTGGCGTTCACCTGAGCCACCTCACCCATCTCGGCGGGCAGCTCATCGCCCACGACTGCATAGCCGTGGTTCTGGCTGGTGATGAAGGTGCGGCCCGACTCGAAGTCGGTGACGGGCTGATTGGCGCCGCGGTGGCCGTACTTGAGCTTCATGGTCTTGGCACCAGCGGCCAGAGCGGAGAGCTGGTGGCCCAGGCAGATACCGAAGGTCGGGATATTCAGCTCAAAGATGTGCTTGGGTTCTCGATGACCTCCACCGGCTCGGCGGGGTCGCCGGGGCCGTTGGAGAGCATGATGCCGTCCGGGTCCAGGGCAGCAACTTCCTCAGCGGTGGCAAAGGCGGGCATGACCGTCACCTTGCAGCCGCGCTTGACGAGGCAGCGGACGATATTCCGCTTGCAGCCGTAGTGCATCAGCACGATGTGGGTCTCACCCTTCTCGTTGTAGACCTCGGGTTCTGCACAGGTGACGCTCTTCACGGCGTCGGTGACGGCGTAAGCGCGGATCTCTTCCAGCAGCTTATCCGTCTCGGCTTTGTTGGCCGGGTCAGCGGGGTCAAAAGTGGTCAGGATGGCACCGTTCATGACGCCGCTCTCCCGGATGATACGGGTCAGGTGGCGGGTGTCCACACCCTCGATGCCGATGGTATTGTTTTTCTTCAGAAAGCTGTCCAGCGTCTCCTCACAGCGCCAGTTGGACGGGGTCTGGCAGGCCTCGCGGACGATATAGCCCTTGGCCCAGATCTTATCCGACTCCATGTCGTCCTTATTCATGCCGTAGTTGCCGATGAGGGGGTAGGTCTGGGTGATGATCTGGCCGTAGTAGCTGGGGTCGGTCAGCGTCTCCTGAAAGCCCACCATGCCGGTGGCAAAGACGACCTCGCCCACGGTGACGCCCTGTGCGCCCACCGACTGGCCGGGAAAGACCATGCCGTTTGCCAAAAGAAGATATGCGTTCATTAGATACTCCTCGCTTCAACACGCCTGCGCGTTTACAGGGTCTGCTTGGCTTCCTGCTTCATCTTGCGGCTGCCCAGATGCACCAGAGGCAGCTTGCCCTCCTTGCAGATGGGGCACTCCTCGGGGGCGTAGTTGGGCAGGTCCAGCTTGAGAGCGCTGGCCACGATGGGGATGGGAGACGGAGCCTCGGGCTTGGTGCGGTCCACCACGCAGGTGATGCCCAGGCAGACGCCGCCGGCCTCTTCGATGACACGCTTGGTCTCCAGAGAGGAGATGCCGGTGGTCACGACGTCCTCAGCGATGAGGCACTTCTCACCCGGATGGATGGCGAAGCGCTTCAGGGTCATCACGTTGTCCACGCGCTCGGTGAAGATAGCGCGCTTGCCGGTCTGGCGGGCCAGCTCGTAGGCGTAGACGATGCCGCCCATGGCAGGTCCGACGATGACGTCCACGTCCATCTCCTTGATCTTATCGGCCACAGCCTTCATGACCTCGGCGCAGCGGTCGGGGTACTGCTGCAGATATGCCATCTGGCAGTATGCGCTGGAATGGCGGCCAGAAGACAGCAGGAAGTGGCCTTCCAGAAATGCGTCACAGCTCTTCAGAATTTCAAGTGCTTCACTCATGATATTTTTCCCTCTCTATGCTCTGTTGTTTTCGTTCATGCGGTATTGTACCACGCATTTTGTCAAAACGCAAATTTATTCATAAATTTTAAGAATTAATGAATATTTGCAAGTCATATACGTTTAATCTCTGTTTTATTCGCTCAGCGTGCGCAGCCGCGGATCTCGTCCAGCGTCTTGACGCCGTGGGCGTCCATCCAGGCCGCCATTTCTTCGGCGATGGTCTCCATGGCGCGGGGGTTGGCGAAGTTTGCTGCACCCACCTGCACCGCCGTGGCACCAGCCATGATGAATTCCAGTGCATCCCTACCGGTGGCGATGCCGCCGAGGCCCACGACCGGAATGTTCACCGCGCCGACGGCCTGCCAGACCATCCGCAGGGCGATGGGGCGCACCGCCGGGCCGGACAGGCCGGCAAAGATGTTGTCGAACACCGGGCGGCGCTTCTCCAAATCGATAGCGCAGGCCTGAAAGGTGTTGGTCAGACTGATGGCGTCCGCACCGGCGGCTTCCACGGCCTTGCACATCTCGGGGATGTTCTCGGCCTGCGGGCTGAGCTTGACCATCAGGGGCTTTTGCAGGCGTCGCGGACCATCCGCACCACCTCACCGGCAGCTTCTGCCTTGACACCGTAGGCCATGCCGCCCACCTTGACGTTGGGGCAGGAGATGTTCAGCTCCACGATGTCCACGCCGCTCTCTCTCAGCATAGCTGCGCCCTCGACGTACTCTTCCTCGCTGTGTCCGCCGAGGTTGGCAATGGCCACCGTGCCGTACTTCTGCTTGAGTTCCAGCATCTCGCCCAGCTCCACATCAATGAAGTGCTGGACACCGGGGTTCTGCAGGCCGATGCTGTTGATGAGGCCCGAGGGCGTCTCCACAGGCGCTCGCCCTTGTTGCCGTACTGGCCGTGCAGGGTCAGGCCCTTGCCCGAGATGCCGCCGATCTTGCTGAAATCAGCCAGCTCTTCGTATTCCACGCCGTAGCCCACCGTGCCGGAGGCCCCGATGATGGGGCTGTTCATGGTAAAGCCCAGCAGGTTCGTTTTCAAGTCTGCCATCAGAACACCTCCGCTGCATCAAACACAGGGCCATTCTTGCACACGCTCTTGCCCTCGCCGCTCCTGGTCTCGCAGGTGCAGCCGAGGCAGGCACCAATGCCGCAGGCCATCTTCTTTTCCAGACTGACGAAGCAGGGAGTCCCCTTCTCCGCGCAGAGGCGGGCGGCATTCCGCATCATGACCGTGGGGCCGCACACCAGCACCACATCGTAATCCGCCGGGTCATACAGCTGGGTGACGAAACCGTGGAAACCCACCGCGCCGGTGTCGGTGGACACCTTGACGATGCCCGCGATGGAGCGGTACTCTTCCATGCAGTAGGGCTTATCGCGGAAGCCGAAGAAGACGTCCGGCTTGACGCCGCCAGCCGCCAGCTCCCGGGTGAGCTGGTACATGGGGGCCGTGCCGATGCCGCCGCCCACGACGGCGATTTTCTGATACTTGCTCAGGATGTCGGCCACATCAAAGCCGTTGCCCATGGGGCCGGTGAGCTGGAAGCTGTCACCCTTTTTCAGGGCAGTCAGCTTGCGGGTTCCCTCGCCCACGACGGCGTACAGGAACTCGACGGTCTGGGTCTCGGCATCCCACTTGTGGACGCTGATGGGCCGGGACAGGAAGGGAGCTTCATCTGCGCCCCAGGCACGCAGGGTGAAGAACTGTCCTGCGTGGGGGGCATGCTCGCGGTCCGGCCAGAGGGCGGTCAGCAGGCGGATGTCGTCCGCGATGACCTCATGGCGCAGGACAGTGGCCTCACAGCAGGCTGCACGCATGGGCAATGGCCTCCTTCATGTTCACACACTCGTTGTAAGCGGCCTCGTCGAAGGCTACGCCCGGCTGCTTCTTGTAGGCCAGCAGGATGCCGCGGCTGGAGTTGACCACGCCGCCGTTGCCCTTCGACAGATACTGGGCGATGTCCTCGGCCTTGCCGCCCTGTGCGCCGTAGCCGGGGATGAGGAAGAAGCTGTCCTGATACTTTGCACGGATCTCGGTAGCCTCTTCGATGTGAGTGCCGCCGATGACCAGACCGATGGAAGAGTAGCCGTGCTCACCCATGTAGTCCTTGCCGAGGGCGTTCAGCTTATCGCCCACGAGGTCGTAGACGTGGCGGCCATCGGCCAGCTTCTCATACTCGAAATCCTTTGCGCCGCCGTTGGAGGTGCGGCAGAGCACGAACATACCCTTGCCCTGCTTCTCTGCATAGGGCAGATAGGGGCTGATGGAATCCAGACCCATGTAGGGAGCCAGCGTGACAAAGTCGGCCTCAAAGTCGCCGGTGAAGTGGCCCATGGCGTACATCTCAGCGGTCTTGGCGATGTCGCCGCGCTTGATGTCGGCGATGACCGGCACACCGGCCTCGCGGACAGCCTTCAGGGTGTCGGCATAGGCCTTCAGACCCTCGAGGCCAAGAGACTCGTAGTAAGCGATCTGCACCTTGTAGCAGCCCGCGACGGCCTTGGTGGCGTCGATGAGCTTCTTGTTGAAGTGGACGATGTTCTCGCCTTTGGAGAGGGTGCTGTCCACGAAATCTGCGGGCAGGTAGCTGAAATCCGTATCCAGACCCACACAGACCGGGCCGCGTGCTTCGACTGCTTCGTAAAGCTTATCCATGTTCGTCATTTGGGGTTCCTCCTGTTTGTCTCTCTTTTATATAAATGTATTTGCAGCTTATTCTTCTGCCTGATAGGTCAGCTCGCCGCCCTTGACCGTGGCGCAGACCCTGCCGTAGAGCTGCGCACCGTCGAAGGGGTAGTTTTGGGACTCGGGTGGAGCTTGTTCTTGTCCACGGTATAGGGGTGTCGAGGTCTACCAGCACAAAGTCGGCGTCATAGCCCGGCTCGAGCTGACCCTTGGCAAGGCCTAGAATTTCCGCCGGGCGGGTGCTCATCAGGTGGCTCAGCAGCTCGAGGGGAAGTCCCTCTTCCTTGCAGAGCTTGGTGTAGCAGACGCCGAAAGCCGTCTCACTGCCCACCATACCGGCCATGCCCTTGAGCTTGTCTTCCTCGGGTGGGGTGCGTGGTCGGTAGCGATGGCGTCCACCACACCGCTGCGGATGGCGTCGATGAGGGCCTGCACATCGTCGGCGGTGCGGATGGGCGGGTTGACGCGGTAGTCGCAGGTGTCATTGGTGAACCAGAGATGGTGGGGCGTCACCTCGCAGGTGACAGGTGCGCCTCGCAGCTTTGCCATCTGGATAGCCTCGATGGCACCCCGGGTGGAGACGTGGCACATGTGCAGGCGGGTCTGGTAATACTCGCTCAGCCAGCAGTTCCGCACCGTCTCGATGTCCTCGGCCAGGCGGTAGTCCCAGGGGCTGATCTCCATATCCTCGGCGTGGCTCATCACGGTGATGTCCCGCTGGGTGCAGATGGCGAACGCCCGGGCCATGGTGGCGTTATCCTGCACACCGTGGCCGTCCTCGGTGATGAACCTGACCGAAGCGGGCAGGGTCTTGAGGTGGTCGATGGTCTTGCCGTCGAAATCCTCGGTGATGGAGACGGTCTGGTTCACGTCGCACAGGCCCACCTCAGCGGCCTTCTGTTCCACCATCGCGGCCTGTGCTGCCGAAGAGCAGACAGGCTTTGTGTTGGGCATCAGGTTCACGAAGGTGTAGCCGCCTGCAGCTGCGGCGCGGCTTCAGTGTACTCGAAGTGCAGCATGATCCACGTGTCTGTGTTCGTCTGGTTTCATCGTCCGGGTGTGTCTGCCCTCAGAAGGGCAAAAAAAAACTTTTCCCAGCAAAGGGAAAAGTCAGCACATCAAAAAGGAAACACTGGAGCCACAGCAAAAACGGCTGCAAACTGATTTTCCAGTTTTGCACGCATCATCTTGGCCTTCATGCTCCCGTCTCCTTTTCTATCCGTTCTTTTTCGATATATTTTAGCATAGAAGCGCAAAATGTGTCAATGCTTTTGACCTCATTTCCATGTGAAAAGGTTTGCATCCGTAAGCCTCGAATTTTAGCTACTCTACCGAAAAGTCCCTCTTTTCCCTCCCCGCAAGCGCCCCGGTGCAAAAAAATCCTTATTTTTGTTCTTATATCCTACCATTTCACTGTACATTAAAGTTCAGATGTGCTATTATAATGTCTATCAGAGAGGGGGCCGCCATTGCGGGCGGCAAAATGGAGGTTTTCTATTATGGGTCTTTTAGAGGACGCGCGGAACATCCAGCGCAAGGACCCTGCGGCACGTACGGTGCTGGAGGTCATCCTGCTTTACCCGGGCTTTCACATTCTGGTCTATCACCGCATTGCCCACTGGCTGTTCGAGCACAAGCACTTCTTCCTTGCCCGCTGGGTCAGCCAGCGGGGCCGGCATAAGACCGGCATCGAGATCCACCCGGTGCGAAGATCGGCAAGTGCCTGTTCATCGACCACGGCATGGGCATCGTCTTCGGCGAGACGGCGGAGATCGGCGACAACTGCACCATCTACCACGGCGTGACCCTCGGCGGCACCGGCAAGGACACCGGCAAGCGCCACCCCACCCTGGGCAACAACGTCCTTATTGGCGCGGGGGCCAAGGTGCTGGGCCCGGTGTATATCGGCGACAACGCCCGCATCGGCGCGGGCAGCGTGGTGCTCAAGAACCTGCCCGCCAACTGCACCGCCGTCGGCGTCCCTGCCGAAGTGGTGCGCATCAACAACAAGGCCATCAACCCCGCCGACGACCTCGACCAGCAGGACCTGCCGGACATCATGGCCCAGCGGCTGGTGGATCTGGACCGCCGTATCGGTCAGCTGGAAAAGGCCGCACAGGGCGATATTCCCCCTACGGCCCAGCAGGTGGCCGCACGGCAGCGCAAGCATTAAAAAACGGAAGCTTTCCCTCGGGAGAGCTTCCGTTTTTCTTTTATCGTATCAACTCTTTGACCTTCTCCACCGCTGCTGCTACCAGCTGGCCGATGGGCTGGTCCGGCACACCTACCACGATGTTATCACAGTGGTTGATGGGGATGAGCACCCGCGCTGCACTGCTCTGGCAGACCGCCGCCGCCATGGCCGGGGTGATCTCACCCAGCAGCGAATCAGCGATGACGATGCCGATGGGGCCGACGATGATGTCCGCCCGGCGGCAGTTGACCACCACGGCATTTTCGCCGGTGGCGGCGCGGTGTGCGCCCGCCTTGAGCATAGCCGAAGCCGCGATGCTGTTGGTTCCTACGGCGGTCAGCTCGATGTCCGGGCATCCGGCGGCAAGCGCCGCCGTCAGCTGACGGCCAAGACCGCCGCCCTGCCCGTCAATGACTAAGACGCGCACCCGACTCAAAAGTCGATCTCCTCCAGCCGCAGCAGAGCGATGATATAAATTTTCAGGGCTTCCAGCAGCTTGTCGATGGGAGCGGCCTCGTTAGCGCCGTGCATCGGGCCGCCGAACTCGGGCAGCACCATATCGCTGTGCTCCGGGCCAAAGCTGACAGCATAGGGAAGTGGCGGGCGTAAGTGCCGCCGCCCATGGTGAAGGGCGTTGCGTTCTCGCCGGTGACTTCGTTGTATGTGTCGATGCAGGCCTTGATGGCGGGGTGTCAGCCTCGATGTAGAAAGGCTTTGCGCTGCCCACATCCGTCAGCTCTGCGCCGGTGCCGATGGCGGCACGGATCTGCTTTGCGATGGTGTCGCCGTCGGTGCAGGTGGGGTAACGGCTGTCCATGGTCTGGACCATCCGGCCATCCACCATGGACATCTTGCCGCCGATGATGGTCAGCGGGCCGAAGGGTCCGTCGGCGCAGTCGATGCCGAGGCCCACGCCTGCGGTGGAGTCGTGCAGCTTCTTGACGGCTTCCAGATAGGCGCGCTCGGCGTCGTTGCAGAGGCCATTGTCCAGCAGGTAGTTCACCACCAGACCGATGGCGTTGACAGTGCCTTCCGGCATGGCGGCATGGCCGCTCTTGCCCCAGCCGCGGATGCGGACACCGTCGCCTTCCGGCTCGAGGGTGATGTTGGGGGCGTTGCGCAGCTTGGTGATGTCGGTGGCCACGAGAGCGCTGGCGCGGTCAGGCACAGCGTTGGTGGCGACGCCGCCCACAAAGTCCTTGATGACGCCGTTGCAAACGGGGCTGACCAGCTTGCCGTCGAAGTGGCCCTTCTCGCCATTGCAGACCGGGAACTCTGCGTCCGGGGTGAAGCAGAACACAGGGGCCGGGTAGTTGGCGAGGTAGTAGTCCACATCGTGCATGTGGGTCTCTTCGTTGTCCCCGACCATTGCGCGGATGGGATAGCGCAGGGAGACGCCCTCCTCTTTGAGGAACTTCAGGGCGTACAGGGTGGCGACCATGGGGCCTTTGTCGTCAGCGACACCGCGGCCGATCATCCACCCGTCGCGGATCTCCATCTTGAAGGGGTCTTCCGTCCAGCCGTTGCCCTCCGGCACCACGTCCACATGGCAGATGGTAGCCAGATACTTCTCGGCATCGGCACCGGCCAGCTCGGCATAGCCGATATGGTTCTCGCAGTTGCGGGTCGCAAGGCCCATGCCTGCGGCCAGCTCCAGCGTCTTGTCCAGCGCGGCACGGGGGCCTGCGCCGTAGGGTGCGCCCTCTTCCGGGGCACCCTCCACGCTGTTGATGGACACCAGCGTGGCAATGTCTTTCAGGATCTGCTCTTTGTTCGCCGCAACAAATGCGTCGATCTTCTGGTTCAAAGCCTCTTGCATCTTTGATTCGTCCTTTCTTTGTCTTTACTCAAGACACGCTGTTGTTATTCTAGCACACTTTGCAATGGAAAACCAGCCTTACACCGCAAACAGACCGCTCAGCGCTCCCAAAAGACCTGCGCTTGCCAGACCCATGATGATCCCAGCCAGCAGCACGCCGCCCATGCAGGCGATGAGCACATCTTTGAACTTCATGTCGAGGATGGACGCAGCCAGCGTACCGGTCCATGCGCCGGTACCCGGCAGCGGGATGCCTACAAAGAGCAGCAGCGCCGCCACGAGGCCGCGCCCGGCCTTGGCTTCCAGCGCACGACCTCCTTTTTCGCCCTTGACGATGCAGAAACGGCAAAAGGGGCCGATGATGGGCTTGTGGTAGCCCCAGATGAGGGCCTTCCGGGCAAACAGATAGATGAACGGTACCGGCAGCATATTGCCCACCACACAGACCAGATAGGTCGGCAGGATGGGCAGCCCCATCCCGATGCCCACCGGGATGGCACCGCGCAGCTCGATGAGGGGCAGCATCGAGATAAAGAATACGATGAGATAGCTTTTGAGCATAGAGCCCTCCTTATAAGTCGATGTCCAGCTCTACCGGGCAGTGGTCGGAGCCAAACACCTCGTTGTGTATCTCGGCGGCTTTTATCTTGTCCGCAATGCGGTTCGAGACGATGAAATAGTCGATGCGCCAGCCCGCGTTCTTCTCCCGGGCGTGGAAACGGTAGCTCCACCAGCTGTATTTCACCTCGTCCGGGTGGATGGCGCGGAAGCTGTCGGTGAAGCCCGCCGCCAGCAGCTCGGTCATCTTGGCCCGCTCCTGGTCAGTAAAGCCGGCGCTCATCCGGTTTGTCCTGGCGTTTTTGATGTCGATCTCCTCGTGGGCCACGTTCAGATCGCCGCAGAGGATGACCGGCTTTTTGGCATCCAGCTCCAGCAGGTAGGTGCGGAAGGCATCCTCCCATGTCATCCGGTAGTCCAATCGCTTCAGGCCGTCCTGGCTGTTGGGGGTGTAGCAGTTGACGAGGTAAAACTCCGGGTATTCCAGCGTCAGCACACGGCCCTCGTGGTCGTGCTCTTCAATGCCGATGCCGGTGGTCACGCTCAGCGGCACGGTCTTGCACCAGCAGGCTGTGCCGGAGTAGCCCTTCTTCTCCGCCGAGTATGTATATTCCGTATAGCCCTCGGGGGCGAAGTCGGCCTGCCCGGGCTGCATCTTGGTCTCCTGCACCGAGAACACGTCCGCGTCCAGCGCGGCGAAGCTCGCGGCAAAATCGTGGGTCAGACAGGCGCGCAGCCCGTTCACGTTCCAGCTGATGAGTTTCATGTAACGTCCCTTTCTGTTGTCAGGCCTTATATTTTTCTTTCCAGACGCCGCTGCGGAATCGGGTCACGAAGCAGGTCACGCGGCAGACCCAGTCCACCACCATGGCGATCCAGACGCCGATGGCACCCATGCCCATCCGCACACCGATGATATAGCTGAAGCCCACACGCCAGCAGGCCATGCTGGCGATGGAGACGATCATCGTGAACTTGACGTCGTTGGCGGCGCGCAGAGCGTTGGGCAGCACGAAGGAGAGAGGCCAGAGCAGCATTGCAAAGCCCGCGTGGATGCAGGCCAGAATGATGGAGAGCTCCATCGTCTCGCCCGAAAGCTCGTAAATGCCCACCAGAGGCCGGACAAAAATCAGGATCAATCCATTCAGCACACCCATGACGAGATAGGCCCAGCCCAGCAGCTTCTTTGTATAATAGACGGCCTGCTCGTTATCCCCTGCGCCGATGCAGCGGCCCACGACGGTTATCATGGCAAGGCCGATGGCCTTGCCCGGAATGCAGCCCACACCATCGAGGTTGTTGGCGACGGCGTTGGCGGCGATCTGGACGGTGCCGAAAGTGGAGATCATGCTGACCACGACGATGCGGCCCGCCTCGAACAGACTGTTCTCAAAGGCCGACGGCACGCCGATGCCGAGGATGCGCTTGGCCATACCGGTATCGAGCTTAACGGTCTTCGGCACCGTGAGGGCATGGCCTTTCTGGTAGCAGCGGCCCAGAATGAGCACCGCCGCGATGACACGGGAGACGACACTGGGCCATGCAACGCCATCGACGCCCATTTTCAGGCCGAAGATGCAGACCGCGTTGCCCACGATGTTGATGATGTTCATGAGGACGCTGATCTGCATGGAGATCTTGGAGTTGCCCATGCTGCGGAAGAGGGCCGCGCCCGCGTTGTACAGCGCGAGGAAGGGGTAGCTCAGGGCGGTTATTTTAAGGTAGAGGACGCCGGCGTCCAGAACGTCCGCGTCGATGGAGCCGTAGCAGGCGCTTATCATGGGTCGGGCGAAAAGGATGCAGACCGCAGCCACCACGGTACCCAAGATAGCGCTCAGCAGGATGAGCTGGCCCGCACTGGCATTTGCCTTTTCCTGCTCCTTCGCGCCCAGATACTGGCTCACCACCACCGCGCCGCCGGTGGCCAGCGCCGCGAACAGCACGATGATGAGGTTGTTTATCATATCCACGAGGCTGACGCCCGAGATGGCCGCCTCGCCGCAGCGGGAGACCATCATGGTGTCGGCCATGCCCACCGTCACGGCCAGGAACTGCTCGATGAGCAGCGGCCCCACCAGCCGCAGCAGGTCTTTCTGGGAAAACAGCGGCGTCCGCCCGTTGGACCAGCCGGCCTTTTCGCCAGCTGACGCATTTTTTAACATCTATATTCTCCTTTGTCGTTTGCAATATCACATCTGTTTTTCATTTCAGCGCAGACTTCTCATTTTACGCTATCATCTTAGCACAGCCTTCTCCGCCGTGCAAGAGCCGGAGAGCAGCTTACGAAAATTTAGAGTGTTCTTGTTTGAAACACCCCGCCGTTTCGTGCTTCGTCAAATTGTCAGTGAATCTCTTCGAGATTTGTGCGTTGTGCCAAAAGTACAGCATTCCGCCCCTTTTTTGAAAGTTTTTTCAAAAAAAGGCTTGTAATTTTTCTGTAATCGTGCTATTGTTGTATCCAACAATGGCAGGCTGTTGGATACATAGCATCCCGTCGCCCTTGTTTTTCTTCTTGTTTTACCTTCTTATTATTGCTATTTTCTTCATTTACCTTCTTATCATTTACCCTGCTTGCCCGAAAGGGCAAAAAAGCGATGGCCCACCTGCACTGGGCCATCGCTTTTCTTTTTGTCGTTTATTCTGCGGTCAGCCGGGCAAACGCCTGCCGGACATCGCCGGAGAAGTAGAGAGTCCCCAGCGCACACACCGGGCCGTCATCGCCCAGCTCCACCGCGCGGGCGACGCCCGCCGGGATGTCCGCCGCTGCCTCAGCCTTTCCGCCCCGGGCGCGGATGTACTCTGCCAGCGTCTCAGCGGGCATGGCGCGGGGCGTGCCGCGACCGTGACGAACCGCTTTGCCAGCGGCAGCAGCAGTGCCAGCATCTCGTCCACATCCTTGTCGGCCATGATGCTGAGCAGGAAGACGAACTTCTGCCCCGGAAGCGGTCCGGAGGCTCTGGACGGTGGCCCGCATCCCGTGGGCGTTGTGACTGCCGTCCAATAGAAAAGCGGGCGAATGCCGCAGCAGCTCGAACCGGCCCGGCCAGCTCACCTGCTCGAGGCCGGTGCGGATGGCGCTGTCGGGGATGTTCCATCCCCTGCCCCGCAGCACACGGAGGGCCGTGATAGCGAGGGCAGCGTTTTTCGGCTGATAGCTGCCGATGATGGGCAGACGGACACCGTCCAGCCCGTCGAAATCGAACGTGACGGCGTCGAGGTCGCCGCCCTCCACTTTGAGGCGGGAGAGATCCACCACCGTGAGAGGCGCGTTCTGCTCCCTGGCCACACGGGCGATGACAGCGTCCGCTTTCGGCACACCGCCGTAACTCACCACCGGACTGCCCGGCTTGATGATGCCGGCCTTGGCGGCGGCGATGTCCGCGATGGTAGGGCCGAGTTCTTTTACATGGTCCATGCCCAGCGCCGTGATGACCGCGCACTCGGGCGGGTCGATGACATTAGTTGAGTCCAGCGTACCGCCGAGGCCCACTTCCAGCACCACGATGTCGCATTTTTCTTCCGCGAACCAGAGCATCCCCAGGGCCGTGATGATCTCGAACTCGGTAGGGACGTCAGCCATGGCGTCTGCCGCCGGGCGGACTCGCGCCACCAGACGCACCAGCGCGTCGTCGGGTATCTGCTCGCCGTTTACCTGAATGCGCTCGTTGAAGCGGTTGATAAATGGCGAAGTGTACAGGCCCACCCTATACCCCGCCGCCTGCAGGCAGGACGCCAGCATGGCGGCAGTGCTGCCCTTGCCGTTGGTACCCGCCACATGGACGAAGCGGAGCTTCTTGTGGGGGTCGCCCAGCGCCGCCAGCAGAGTGCGGGTGCGGCTGAGGCCCGGCTTGTGGCCGGCCCACTGGACAGCGTGGATGTATTCCAAAGCGGATTCGTAGTTCATAGAAACGCCTCGTTTTATTTGTTTCATTTTTAGGGAAGCGGCTGCGCGCGCTGGTGGCGCGGATTTGGTTCTCTTTTTCGGTCAAATGGCAATGCGCTCCGCGCGGGCCAGAGGTAGGGAGGGGTGTTTCGAATCCCCCCTCCCTACCTCTGGACTCCACTCTCCCCGCAACGAGTTAAGGGCTTCTCGCCCTTAACAATTCCGAAGAAGTGGGCTCCAAGCAAAAATGCTGGAGATTCACGCCATTCGGCGTGAAGATCTCTTAACCGCATTTTAGCTCTCCGCCGTTTTACGGCTTCGCCGAAGATTTCAGGCTTTAGCAAAACTTTACCGTCAGCAGAGAGGTAACACCAGCTGCGAAGCAGCAAATCGGAGAAGTGAGAAAAATGCGTTTAGCGAAGCGGCTAGCATTTTTCCACTTCGACTTCCCCTTCGGGGTCTGAAAGGGCGAGCAGCCCCTTCGTGGATCCAGCGCGTCGAAATCGCTGGTGGTTTTCTGGTTCTCTTTTGACATCAAAAGAGAACAATTCCACTTAACGTAAAAGCGCTCTGCCCCGCGCACAGGCGCGAGAACCATTTCTGGTTCTCTTTGGTGCGCAAAAGAGAACTTAGCTCTGCGCAACAGCGCTCTTACCTTTTCGCCACTGCCATCAGCGCCCGATTCTCGAGCAGAATACGCAGCAGCACCGTATTTACCGCCGTGCGCACCAGCGCATTCGGGATGCGGGCGATGAGCACTGCCCATGCATAGCCGTAAAAGATGTGGAGCGCCAGCGAGTTGATGACCATCGAGCCGACGAAGTGTGCCGCCAGCACACTGCACCACAGCCGGGTGCCGGTGCGCAGATGGGAAAGCTTCTGCCAGCCCAGGCCGCCGACCAGGCCGATAGACGCCGCACCCAGCGTGATGAGCGGATTGATGGCATAGCCAGCCAGCACGCCGCCGATGATGTCGGCCACCATGCCCACGACGAAACCCGCCCACGGTCCAAAGAGGATGCCCGCCAGCAGCACCGGCAGACTGCCCAGATTGAACCGGACAAAGCCAGTGGAGATGCTCAGCACCCGGGAAAAGACGATGCTCATGGCGATGAGCAGGGCCATCGCCGTCAGGGTGCGCACAGAGATCCTGGATTCGTTTTTCATATCAACTGTCCTCCTGTTTTTTCAGGAACTGCGGGGGAGCAGAAAGAAACGCCCTCCCCTGTGACAAACCGCACAAAGGAGGGCGTGAGTTCAACAAACTTCACTTCCGGACGACGCCGTGCAGACGGCCTCGCCCGCACCCAAGTCCATGCAGCAGCGGGATGCAGGCCATGCACCGCGGGTCTCCCTTCGTCCGCAGCACAACTCCCCGTTGATGCGGCACTTGACGCGCATAGCCTTACTCTGTTGATACTGTTATTATATGCTTTTTTTCGCCCTGTTTCAATCACGGGATGCAACAGGTTTGCTAAAACAAAGCCGCAGAATTTATCACATATGCTCAAAGTCTTTCTTTTGGCCCAAACGTGATAAGATGGGCATAATATTGAAAGGGGCTTTCCCGCCCCGGAAAGGATTTTTCACGATGAAATTCAGTGAGATGACCTATACCCGCCCTGACATCGACGCGCTGCTGGCCCGCTGCAAAGAGCTGACCGCAAAGGCAGCTGCCGCTGACAGCGGCGAGGCCCTTGTGGAGGTTTACTACGAGCAGAGCCGCGCCTTCGCCGACTACAACACGGCGGCCAACCTCGCCAACATCCACTACACCTGCGACACCCGCGACGCCTGCTGGAAAGCTGAGCAGGACTTCTTCGACGCCAACGGCCCGGCAGTGTCCAACGCCAGCGTCGAGATCAGCCGCGCCTTCCTCGCCAACCCCCATGTGGACGCCCTGACCGCGGCCTTCGGCTCCACCTGCGTGGCCGGCATGAAGAACGCCGTGCTGGGCATGGACGAGCGCACCGTGGCCCTTCAGCAGGAGTACAACGCCCTCGTCAGCACCTACCAGCAGATCTACGGCGGTGCGCTGGTGGAGTTGGACGGCAAGCAGCTCACCATCCCCCAGCTTGGCCCCTACAAGGAGAGCACCGATGCCGCCACCCGCCGGGCCGCTTATGAGGCCGAGGCCGGTTACTTCGACGCTCACCGCGCCGAGCTGGACGAGCTGTACACCAAGATCGTTAAGAACCTGAACCAGCAGGCTCAGGTGATGGGCTTCCACGACTACAGCGAGCTTTCCTATGTGCGGATGAACCGCATCGGCTACGGCCCTGAGGACATCAAGCGCTTCCGCGACCAGGTGGCCCACGACGTCGTGCCGGAGCTGCAGAAGGTCATCGCTCTCAAGAACAAGCGCACCGGCATCCAGCACCCCACTTTTGCCGACCTGCCGGTGGCTTTCAAGGACGGCAACCCCAAGCCCATCGAGGGCTATGACGCCCGGATGTCCGCCGCCCGCACCATGTACCATGAACTCAGCCCCGAAACGGCAGAGTTCATCGACTTCATGCAGGACAACGAGCTGTTCGACGTCGAGAGCCGCCCCGGCAAGATGTCCGGCGGCTACATGACCAGCCTGCCCTCCTATAAAGCCCCCTTCATCTTCGCCAACTGGAACAATACTTCCGCTGACGTGGATGTTCTGACCCACGAGTGCGGCCACGCCTTCGAGGGCTATGTGGCTGAGCGCGATCCGAAGATCCCCGCCGACCTCGAATGCCCCGGCATGGAGAGCGCCGAGATCCACTCCATGGCCATGGAGTTCCTCACCGCACCGTGGCACCACCTGCTCTTCGGCAAGGACACCGACAAGTACGCCCTGCTCCACGCCGAAGACAGCTTCCTCTTCCTGGCCTACGGCTGCGCGGTGGATGAGTTCCAGCACATCATGTACCAGAACCCCGATTTGACCCCCGACCAGCGCAACCAGATCTGGCTGGAGCTGGAGCACAAGTACCGCCCCTGGATCGACTTTGACGCTCTGCCCTTCTATGGCCGCGGTGCAGGCTGGCAGCGTCAGCTCCACATCTACGAATGCCCCTTCTACTATATCGACTACTGCCTGTCCACCATGGCCGCTCTGCAGTTCTTCCTGCTGAGCCTCCATGACCAGAAAGATGCATGGGAGCGCTATCTGCGCCTCGTCCGCCGTGCCGGCACGGCCAGCTACACCGAGCTGTGCGAGACCGCCGGCCTGCAGGTGCCGTTCAACGACGGCTCCATCAAGGCCATCGCCCAGCAGATGAGCCAGTGGATCGCAGAGCATCAGGTCTGACTTGAAAATATTGCCGTCTTCTTGTATTATATAGGTATATCATGCCATCTGCGGCAAAAGGAGCGGTACTTATCATGTCAGAAAAGAAAACCAGCGGCATCAAGAATTTCTTTGAAGAGTTCAAAGCCTTCGCCATGCGCGGCAATGTGCTCGACATGGCAGTTGGTGTGGTCGTCGGCTCGGCTTTCACCGCGATCGTCAACTCTCTGGTAAACGACATCATCTCCCCATCATCGGCCTGTTCTTCAACGCCGATTTCTCGGATGTCGTCATCCAGATCGGCGATGTTGGCATCGGCGTCGGTGCTTTCCTCAACGCCATCATCAACTTCCTCATCGTGGCCTTCGTGCTGTTCGTGACCATCAAGGCCATCAATATGCTGCACAAGAAGCCCGTGGAAGAGCCGAAGGAGCCCACCACCAAGAAATGCCCCTACTGCCAGACCGAGATTTCTATCAAGGCTGTCCGCTGCCCCCACTGCACTTCGAAGCTCGAGGGCTTCCCCGAAGCAAAGCTGTAATTTTCCTGTTTCCTCCCCGGCGCTGTCCGCTCTTTGACGCCGCCGGTTTTTTGCGCCCTTTTTTCGGGGCGCAGAAAAGAAAATCAGAATTTTTCGAAAAAGTATTGCTTTTTCGGGCGAGTCATGGTATTATATCAGAGTCGTCACGACGCAACAGAACATGGACGGTTAGCTCAGCTGGTAGAGGATCTGCTTGACGTGCAGGAGATCACAGGTTCGAGTCCTGTACCGTCCACCATACAGTTCGTACTCGAACCCGATTCTTTACGAAAAAGGGTTCGGGTACGTTTTTGTTTATCGGAAGTTCTGCGGAAGGACTACACAGAGCGTTAAACGAGCAAAGGCAGGGTATCACTATGACGGTGGTATCCTGCCTTTTGCTTTGCGGAATCAAGTTCGCTTTGTGCGAACTTGGTCGTCCCCCTATATGGCGCGTTTGGGGTAGTCGCTGCGTACGTGCGTACGGGAGCCTGTACACCTCTGACAAGGTGTAACACACTAGACTTTGTGCCAAAGTCTGTGTGCCAAGGGGCCAAGCCCCTTAGAATCCCTGCGGAGCGTGTACGCACGTACGCAGAAAAATGGCAAAATTTCACTATATCGTGGTGTTCTTTCATTGAGAGTATGGTATACTCGGCTTAGTTCAACAAATAAGAATTTGGCGAGGTGATTTACATGAAAAAGAGCACATCAAGAATCGTCGGTTTGGTAATGCTGATTATAGCTGTTGCATTTATAATGTTTGCGGTGAACCATCCAGAAATGAGTTTTCCTTGGAACAATACCATTACTTGGTTACTGTATGGTTTGTATGTTCTTGTGACAGTCGTGCTACTTATTGCACCTAAGATGAAGAAGTAAACAATTCCAGTTTGCTGTACTCGTTCCTAGCAGGGTTTGGGGCAGGCACGCCCCAACAAGAAGCTGTCCCAAAGGGGCAAGAATTTTCAAGAATTGAAAATTTGTGGCCACGGGACGATTCTTGCTCTCACCTTTTTCGCTGCGTTTCGCAATTTTCACATTTCAATCTGCTCGCAGATTGTTGACAAGCTGCGCTTGACCCGATACTATAAAGGCAAGTCGAATACGCGCCAAGGAGGTGCAACCATGACCGCCGTAATCTACGCCCGCTATTCATCCGACAGCCAGCGTGAAGCGTCCATTGAGGGACAGCTGCGCGACTGCAAGGACTACGCCGAGAAGAACGGCATCACCGTGGTCGGCACCTACATTGACCGTGCCTACTCTGCCAAAACGGATGACCGCCCGGACTTCCAGCGGATGATAAAGGACAGCGCGAAGAAAATCTTCGATGTGGTTCTGGTCTGGAAGCTGGACCGCTTTGCACGGAATCGGTTCGATGCCGTGAACTACAAGTACCAGCTGGAAAAGAACGGTGTCCATCTGGTGTCCGCTATGGAACCCATCTCGCAAGGGCCTGAAGGCATTATGGTGGAGAGTATGCTGATTGGCATGGCGGAATACTATTCCGCCGAACTCGCCCTGAAAGTAGCGCGCGGTGAGCGCGAAAATGCACTCCAGTGCAAGTACAACGGCGGGATCGTTCCGCTGGGCTTCACCATTGGCAAGGAGGACAGGCTGTACCATATCGACCCGGAGACGGCTCCCATCGTGCAGGAGATCTTCACCCGGTACGCCAACGGCGAGCCTGCCGAGAAAATCGCAGCATCCCTGAATGAGCGAGGGCTGCGCACCCGCACCGGGAAGCCGTTCGTGAAGAACAGCTTCTTCCAGATTTTCCGGAACCGCCGTTACATAGGTGAATACCGATATAAGGACATCGTGACACCGGGCGGCATTCCCGCCATCGTGGATGAGGACTTGTTCAACCGGGTGCAGCAGCGTTTTGAGCAGAACAAGATCGCCCACGGTCGCCCTGCAAAAGAGGATGTGAGCTATCTGCTGACCACCAAGCTGTTCTGTGGCAAGTGCGGCACCCTGATGGGTGGCGAAAGCGGCACCAGCCACATGGGAAACACCTACTATTACTACAAGTGCGGCAACGCCAAACGCCACGGCAAGGCGCACTGCGACCTGAAAGCCATCCGCAAGGAGCCTCTGGAGCGGTTCGTGGTGGACACTGCCATTAAGGTGATTTTCAGCGATGAAATCATCGAACAGCTGATAGATTTGGTCATGGAAGCCCAGCAGAAGGAGAACACCCGGCTGCCTGTCCTGAAAGACCAGCTCAGGGACACAGAGAAGCGGCTGGCAAACCTTCTGGAAGCCATTGAACAGGGCATCCTGACCCCGACCACCAAGCAGCGGTTGGACGAACTGGAAGCCCGGAAGGAAGCCCTGAACACCAGCATTCTGGAAGAAGAGCTGAAAAGCCAGTCCTGACCCGCGAATGGATGCGGTTCTGGTTTGAAAAATTCCGCAAGGGTGACATGAGGGACATGGAACACCAGCGGCAGATCATTGATACCTTTGTCAACTCGGTCTACGTTTTTGACGACCGGGTCGTGCTCAATTTCAACTTCACGGACGATTCCAAAACCATCTCCCGTGAAGAGGTGTTGGGTTCGAGTGCTGTGGACAATGCTCCACCAAACGAAAGCCTCTAACGAAAGTTAGGGGCTTTTTTCTTGTGTCTGCCACTGTCTCACGTCAGAGCAGGACGGTACAGGACTCGAACAGGGCGGCGGCACGAAGTGCCGTAAGCAACAGCCCAGTGGGCTGTTGCTTAGCCCGCGGTTCCCAACGGCTAGGAATGTCTACCAAGAAAGCTCCGCCTGCCGGAGCACCGTTTGTACTGCCTCAGTTGGGCGATACAGGACAGGAACAATGTAAGTCAGAGCCATTCGTAAAAAACAAAGGCAGGGTATCATCGTGGCGATGGTATCCTGCCTTTTTCGCATCTGGGATGGTCTTTCGGTTAATGGTATGGTATACTCGGCTCAACAAATCGGAATTTGTGGAGGTAAGTATGATAGTACCTGTAGATGAAACAAATCTTCTTCAAGCCGCAACCATCCATTCCATATCCTGGAAGGAATCGCATCGTGCATTTTGTACTCCTGATTTCATAGAAACACACACGCCAGATCGGCAGCGGGAGTATTTGAGAAACAAGATGAACAACGGAACAAAGCTCTATATGCTTGTAGAAGAAAAAACAATAGGGGTTGTTTCTGTAACAAAGGGTTTAATAGAGGATCTTTATATTCTTCCAGATATGCAAAACATGGGTTATGGAACGAAATTGTTACTATACGCAGTAGGCCAATGTACGGATACCTCTACGCTGTGGATTCTTGAGAATAATGTAAATGCTGAGAGACTCTATCGTCGAATAGGCTTTAAAGAGACAGGGAGAAAGAACGCAATAACAAATAAACTTGATGAGATTGAGTTCGCATTGACATAAATTCCCGTTTATCGCGCTCTTCCGCAGCAGGGTGGCCTCCTATCCAAACCTCCAATTTTCCGCACCAAAGGGGCAAAATCTTGGCCAGTATTGCCGTTGCGCCGCAGGGATTTTTGGATTATACTGTTGACTTGTATTTTATTTTGTATTTTCCTGTTCAGTCGAGCCAAAGGAGGCATCCTTACGAACTATCTGTTTCAATTTGCGCGTATTCTGGCGTTCTGCTTTTTGGGCGAGATCTGCCACGCAGTGCTCCCGCTCCCCATCCCGGCCAGCATCTACGGCCTGCTGCTACTCTTGGCCGCGCTCCGCTTCGGCATCGTGAAGCTCGAGCAGGTCAAGGAAGTGGGCCTGTTCCTCACCGGCATCTTCCCGCTGCTGTTTGTGCCTGCCGCCGCGGGTGTCATGGAGCTGTGGGCAGAGATGGGCGAGATGCTGCTGCCCATCGTCATCGCCATCATCCCGGTGACGGTGCTGGTCCTCGTGAGTGCAGGCCGCACCACCCAGGCCCTCACCAGCCGCCGCGCTGCAAGGAAGGAGGCCGAACATGACTGAGCTTTTACAGGGCTTCCTCTCCGGGTCCGCCGCGTGGGGCGTGCTGCTGACGCTGGCCGCTTTCGCGCTGGGTGCTCTCATCAACAAAACCACCGGCAAGGCCATCTTCAACCCGCTGCTGCTGGGCAGCATCTTCGTCATCATCCTGCTGAGTGTGCTGAACATCTCCTACGCCGACTACAAGGCCAGTGCCGCCCCGGTGAACTATCTGCTGCTGCCGGCCACCATCAGCCTCGCTATCCCGCTCTATGAAAAATGGGACCTGCTGAAAGAGAACGCCGCCGCCATCATCGCGGGCATCTCAGTGGGTACGCTGGTGAGCCTGGGCAGCGCTTTGGCTCTGGCCCTCGCACTGGACCTCACTCGGGAGCAGTACGCCACCCTCCTGCCGAAGTCCGTCACCACGGCCATCAGCATGGACGTCGCCGCTGAGCTGGGCGGCATCGCGGCCCTGACGGGTGCCATCGTCATCCTCACCGGCATCGCAGGCAACCTGCTGGCCGAGGTGGTCTGCAAGATCTTTCACATCACTGACCCCATCGCAAAGGGCGTCGGCATCGGCACCTCGGCCCATGCCGTAGGCACCAGCAAAGCTCTGCAGATGGGTGAGGTCGAAGGTGCCATGAGCGGCCTGTCCATCGCCGTGGCCGGCGTCCTCACCGCCGTGCTCTGTCCCTTCTTCGTCGGCTTCATTCAGTAAAGATAGACAAAAAATCGCCCTCTGTACCGGCACAATGCCAATACAGAGGGCAATATTTTGCTTTTTAAGACCCGGCTTCTTTCCGCTCGGCTTTCTGGCGTTCCACCTCGGCGATGACCTCGGCGGCCTTTTCGTCGATGGTCCCCGGCTCTGCAGCCGGAGGGGCCAGACGGTAGCCCTGCAGCAGGTCTACACCCATCTCGAGCACCTTGCGCAGCTCCGACAGCGTTTCCACGCCCTCAGCCAGCACCTGCACACCGCGCGGGTGGGCGTAATCAATGAGCGTCATGAGGAACTGCTGTTTGTCGGCATCGGTATCAATGCCCCGGATGATGGCGATGTCCACCTTGACATACTTGGGCGCGATCGTCAGCAGGCTGTTGCCATTGCTGTAGCCGCTGCCGTAGTCATCCAGCGCAAAGACGCCGGACGAACCGGGGACATTCCGCTTCCGTTCCAGCTCTCGCTCGTTCATCTCTTCCTCTTCGGTGATCTCCACCACCAGCTTCGGAAGGATGGCACTGTGGGCCTTGCAGTAGCTCGCCCAGTCCTCATCGCTCAGGCTGACACTGGCGATGCTGTTGACGAAGATGAGAGCGTCGGCGTCCAGTTTACCGGCAGCCTCCAGCTCCTCGTAGCACTCGCAGGCCCGGAAGAAAGTCAGCTTCTCAATATCATACAACCGGCCCATCTCGCTGGCCAGCTGCATTACCGTGAGCGGCGAACGCAGGGTCGGCAGCTGAGGCCGCATCAGGGCCTCGTAGGCCACCACATGGCCGTCGTGAGCCGAGACGATGGGCTGGAAGTGGTAGTCCACCCGCCGCTCCCGGATGAGCTTTTCAAAGTCGCTGCGCTGCTCCATCGCATAGACACCGGCGCGGTAGTGCTCCATGTCGAACTCCCGTACCTCGCCCTTGGTCGAGTGCTTGACTTCATACATTGCAAAGTCCGCATACTTCTTGAGGGTGTCGAGGTCCACTGCATTCTCCGGATACCATGCCACGCCGCCGGACATCCGGATGCACAGTCTCTTGCCGTCCGGCAGAGTAGCACTGTTCTGGGCAAAGTTCTCTTCCAGCTTTTTGATGTCCGCCCGCAGGGCCTCCCGCGTCTCATAGCCGTAGAACAACAGCAGGAACTCGTCGCCGGAAAGGCGGGCCACCACAGTGCCGCTGGGCGAGCCCTGCTGTAAGCTGTGGGCCGTCTGCCGCAGATAAACGTCACCCCAGTCGTGGCCATACGTGTCGTTGATGGTCTTGAGGTTGTCGAGGTCGGTCATCATCAGGGCCGCGTGACGGAGAGTATCGGGCTTCTCGAACAGCTCCCCGCAGACCCGGAAGAAGGCCTGACGGCTGTACAGCCCGGTTAGGGCGTCGTAATCGCGCTCGTGCTCGATGCGGCTGCGCTCGGCCACCGCCGCCTTGTAGTTGTCGGTGCTCAGGGTCACGATGGCTTCCGCCAGCTGATCCAGCTCCCGGATGCCGGTACGGGAAAATTCCGGCACGGCCTTGCGCTGTTCCTGTGCGTCCACCAGCTCTTTCGAGAGCTGGGCAACGGGCTGTGCCAGACCATAGCTGACGAAGAAGGCGCAGGCCAGACCGATGCCCAGTGTCAGCAGTACGGCAAGGCCCAGCAGCTTCGTCACCGACTGGGAGAAGCTGAACAGATTGTTCTCACCCACCACGCCGACGAGCAGCCACCGCTCACCCGAGAAGGGGGCGTTGCGGCTGTACAGGCTGATCTGCCGGATGCTGGCGATCTGCGGCTTACCGTCCATCATGTAATACCAGCAGTTGTTGCTGCGCTGGAGCGTCAGTTCCCATTTCGCATTCCGCAGCGGTACGCTCTGCTCGCCGGTGTTGGAGGTGACATGAAGAGCCAGCACCTCGCCCCGCAGGTCGGAGGTGGTGGAGGCCAGCAGATAGCTGCCGTGATGGTCGTTCTGCAGCTCGTCCCACGGGAGTTTGGTGTCCATGTAGCTTTCCAGAAGCTCGACGCCCAGAACGCCGTAGACTGTGCCGTCGTCCAGGATAAGGGGCTGCGCGTAGGCGATGGCCTCGTGGTCGTCGCCCAGCAGCTTATACGGCAGAGTCGTCCAGCGGCCATAGTTTGCCGCCCCCATACGCTCGTCGTCTTCGTAGGCATTCTGGAAGGGACGGACATAAAACACATCCTGCTCTCCGTCCAGATACTGCAGTGCAGGCGACCACGCCTTATCCGTAGTGATGTCAAAGGTCTGCACCAGCTCCGACGGAGCGCACTCAAGCAAAATATCCGAGTTTACCACAGAGGGGACTGCATCCGGGTCGAGGTCGCGCAGGTAAACGCAGGGCAGGCGGTCTCCGGAGGTGCGGTCCGTGAAGTCGTGGGTATTCAGGATGAGGAAGATGCCCGAAATGCGCTTGAGCGCAGCGTCTCAAGCATCCTGGGGGCTGCAGCCTGCAGCAGCGGCAGGCTGTCGCTGCTGCTGGAATCCAGCGTCTTGAGGGAAAGCGTTTCGTCGTCCAGCATCTGCTGGGTGGTCTCATTGATGTAGGTCGAAAGATCCGTCAGTTCCTGTGCCTGCTGGAGCTGGTCCTGAATGTAGCCTGCACGGTTCTCCACCTGCTTGTCCAGGATGTCCACCGCGTTCTCATCCAGTTGGAGGGTAACGCCGCTGATCGCAGTGGCCGAAGCCATCAGCGTGACCACGATGGCCAGCATGACCATCAGCGCCGAGAAGATGGTGACGAAAATCGTATGCTCTCTTCCCTTCGCTTCATCCCGCATCAGCAGTTTCATGCTTTTCCCCTCCTTCCGCTCATTTTTGTAAGACGCTTCAGCCTTCGTACTGACTCAGTGCGTCACAGAGGCTCTGGTACCATGCCTCAAAATACTCATCCGTCAGGAATTCCGCCTCGGCCTCTTCCGCACTCTCGCCTGCTGCGAGACGCTCTTCCACCGTGGCGCGGCCTGCCGTGGCAAGGTCGATCATGCTGTAGCCCAGCTTGCTGCGGGCGTCGGTGCCGCCCTCAAAGGCTTTGGTCGTGTACATTTCATTGGTATTCACAGCCTCCACGGCCTCCGTCAGGACATTTTCCATGTTGCCGGTCAGGGCGAGGCCGCTGCTGTGGATAGCATCCATATCGTTGGCGGCATGGGTCACGGGCAGATAGCCGGAACCCACTGCAAATGCGATGTTGTTTTCCGGTTGGGTGAACCACTTGAGGAAAACCACGCTGGCTTCCACCTCGGCATCGGTGGTCTTTGCCACAGCCATACCGGCACCCTGCTGGACAGCGACTTTTGCCGCCTTCAAAGTGCGGCGTGGGCAGGACTTTCAGCTCGATGTCGTGGCTCTCGGTGTCGCTCAGCATCACCTGCGTCGGGAAGTAGGTCGCGCTGGAGTTGGAGCCGATGTAGGCCAGAATGCTGCCGATTTTAATATCGTCGCTGCGGAAGCGGCCGCTGGCGGCGGCCCAGCCCTTGATGTAGGGAACATAGTAGTTATCCCACAGCTTGCGGGCCACGTCCTCGCTCAGGCCCATGGTCATCTTGCCGTCCTTGACGTCAAAAATGGTATCACCCAGCTCTTTTGCGCCGATGAGCATATAGTTTGCTATCGCGTCGCGGCCAAACAGGGCTTTGCCGTCGTTGGGCGTATCGGTCTGGGCATCCGTCCAGTTGTAGTAGGCTTCGGCGGTCTTGACCAGACCCTCCACCGTCTCAAGGTCGGAATACTGTGCGCCGGTGGCGGCAGCGAAGGGCTTCCAGTCGGTATCGTTCAGGAACAGAAGCTCTGTGGACTTTGCCACCGGGAAGATTTTGATGCTGCCGCTGTCGTCGAAGTCGCCCTCGGTCAGGTAGCTGTCCAGATAGGCGGCGCGCTCCTCGTCGGTGAAATAGGGAGCAAGGTCAGCCAGCTCGCCCATCTGGTCCATGGCATAGGCGGTGTCTGCATAGGCCATAAAGATGTTGGGCATGGCAGAAGCGCCCACCTTGCCCTGTGCCGCAGCCATCACCTGCGCCTCGAGGTCGTTGACGCTGCCCTGGCTGTAGCTCTCCACGGTGATGTTCTTTTCCTTGCCGACGGTGTCGTTGAAGGTATCCACCAGCTTGTTGAAGCTCTCCAGCTGGTCGCCGTTGTAATATGTACAGACATTCAGATTCACCGGCTCGGTGTTACCCTGTGCAGTACTCTGAGCGCCCCCGCAGCCCACGAGGCCCAGCACCAGAGCTGCAGCCGCTGCAAACGCGGCCAGACGGCGCATTCCGATTCGTTTCACCATGAACTTTCTCCCCACTATGAAGACTTATTTATTCCCAAAGATATTTTTATCATACCACCACGCGGCCAGAGATGTAAACATGTTCTGGCAAAATCAGCAATATCACAACAACTCTTTTCGGATTTTGTCGATTTTTACGTTTTCCTTTTTCCAAACAAAAAAGCAGGGCAGGCCCGCGCCGTCCAAAGCTTCCAGCTTTTGGCAAAGCGCAGGTCTGCCCTGCATCGGATATTCAGATTACAGCTTGCTCAGCTGGGGACCCTGAGCGGTATCCTTCACGGCCCAGCCCATCTCGGTGAGCTGTGCGCGGATGGCGTCGGCGGCAGCCCAGTCCTTGGCCTTCTTGGCGGCGGCACGCTTCTCCACCAGTTCGGTCACCTCAGCGGGAACTTCGTCCTTCTTGCGGTTGTACATCAGGCCCAGCACGCCGGTGATCTCGTCGAAGGCGGCAGCGCCGGCTTCGAGAGCAGCCTTACTGGAAGCGGCGGACAGGGTGTTGATGTCCTTCACGAGGTCGAAGACAGCAGCCAGGGCATCGGGGGTGTTCAGGTCGTCGTCCATGGCGGTGCAGAATTTCTTCTTTGCTTCCTCGGCCTTCTCCTTCAGCGTCTCGTCGGTGCCGAACTCTGCCTTGCTCAGGGCAAAGTCGAGGTTCTCGCGGCAGGTGTAGAGACGCTCGAGGCTGTTCTTGCAGCTCTCGATGAGGTCCACGGTGTAGTTCAGCGGCATCCGGTAGCCGGCGGTCAGCATGAAGTAGCGGATGGGCTCGTAGCCGTAGAGGTTGGCCACGTCGCGGACGGTGAAGAAGTTGTGCAGGCTCTTGGACATCTTCTGATTATCCACGTTGATGAAGCCGTTGTGCATCCAGTAGCGGGCGAACTCGCAGCCGTTGGCGCACTCGCTCTGGGCGATCTCGTTCTCATGGTGGGGGAAGATGAGGTCCTGACCGCCGCAGTGGAGGTCGATGGTCTTGCCCAGATGGGTGCGGCTCATGGCGCTGCACTCGATGTGCCAGCCGGGGCGGCCCATTCCATAGGGGCTCTCCCATGCGGGTTCGCCGGGCTTTGCGGCCTTCCAGACGGCGAAGTCGGCGGGGTCTTCCTTCAGGTCGTCCTCCATCTGGCTGCGCAGCTCGCGGTTGCCGCTCTCGAGGTCGTCCAGCTTGAGGTGGCTCAGCTTGCCGTACTCGGGGTCGCTCTTGACCCGGAAGTAGACGTCGCCGTTCTTGGCGACATAGGCGTGGCCGCTCTCGATGAGGTCTTTCACGATGTCGAGGATCTGCTGGATATGCTCGGTAGCGCGGGGCTGGACGGTGGGCTTTTTGCAGTTCAGACCGGCGGCATCCTTGAGGTACTCGGCCTCGAAGCGCTGGGCGACTTCCTTCATGGAAGTACCCTCTTCCTGGCCCTTCTTGATGAGCTTGTCATCGATGTCGGTGATGTTGGAGACATAGATGACCTTGTTGCCGCGGTACTCAAGGTAACGGCGCAGGGTGTCGAAGACGATGAGCGGGCGGGCGTTGCCGATGTGGATATAGTTGTAGACGGTGGGGCCGCAGACGTAGATGCGGTACTCGCCCGGCACCTGCGGCACGAACTCTTCCTTCTGGCGGGTCAGGGTGTTGAAGATCTGCATAGTTGAATACTCCTTTTTGTGGGACAGACCGGAGCCGTGATTATAAACCTCTCAGTCTCGCTTTCGCTCGACAGCTCCCCTATCGAGGGGAGCCCTTGGCAAAGAGGGCCAGCTCCTGCGAGCCTGCCCGAAAAAGCAAAAGCCTCCAACGCCATGCCAAAAGCACAGCATCGAAGGCGGTCTTTTCTCAAAATCGCGGTTCCACTCCGGTTTGTCGCTCAAAGCCGATAACGGCGGCCATCCGCACTGCGATACTCAGCTTCCCGCAGCGTGCTGCCCGGGCGCACTTCACGCGGCGGTCTGCAAACAGGCTTCCAGCCAACGGCCCGTTCTCTCTGCCCAGACGATGCAGCGCTACTCTGCCCGGATAAACGCATTTATCCTTTTACAAACTTATTATAATAGCCGCCGGGGCGTAAGTCAAGCGTTTGACTCCCCTGCCCGGCTTGTGCTACACTGGACAAAAATGCAGCCCGGAGGTTTTATCATGCAGCTTATCACCGAACGTCTTTTTCTCATCCCCCTGCAGCCCGATGGGATGCGCGCCCTTCTGGCCCGCACCACCGACCCGGAACTCATCCAGCCCTACACCGATATGCTGAACCTTTCCCTCGCCCACCCCGAGCAGTGGGTCTGGTACACCGCATGGGGGCTTTACCAGAACGATTCCGGCGACTGGGTAGGCGACCTCTGCTTCAAGGGCCTGCCCGAAAACGGCCAGCCGGAAATTGGCTACGGCCTTCTGCCGGAATATGAACATCAGGGCTACGCCACCGAGGCTGTCCGCGCCGCCTGCCGCTGGGCCTTCGAACAGCCCGGCGTCACCGCCGTCGAGGCCGAGACCGCCCCCGATCATACTGCCTCGCAGGCGGTGCTGCACCGGGTGGGCTTTGTTCCGACCGGGGCTGTGGGCGCGGAAGGGCCGAGGTTTATTTTGCGCCAAAAGCCTTGACTCCATCGCCAAATCAGCGCTTTCCCCTTTACATCTCCCTCAACTTGTGCCATAATTTATTCTAATATAGCAGTTTGCGTTTTCAATGGTCTGGCAACATCCGCAAACTGCATATCGCAAATATGCTGTTACCCATAGGCATATCTGTGGAACTTGCGATTAAGGGAAGCTGTCCTCGGCGCGGCGATTCGGCGGCGCGGGGCAGCAAGAGAGGGGTAATCTGCTATGAGTAAGATCATCATTCCTGCAAACTACACGCCCGCGCTGAACCTGTACGACACCCAGCGCGCCATCGGCACCGTGAAGCGGCTGTTCGCTGACACCCTGTGCGCCACGCTGAACCTCTACCGCGTGTCGGCACCGCTCTTCGTCGAGGCTTCTACCGGCCTGAATGACGATTTGAACGGCGTTGAGCGGAAGGTCACCTTCGACACCAAGGACAGCGGCATCGAGGTGCAGGTCGTTCAGTCGCTGGCCAAGTGGAAGCGCAAAGCTCTGAAGGACTACGGCTTCCGCGTGGGCAAGGGCCTCTACTGCGACATGAACGCCATCCGCCGTGACGAGGACATGGACAACCTCCACTCCATCTATGTGGACCAGTGGGACTGGGAGAAGGTCATCCGTGAGGAAGACCGGAACGAGACGTATCTGAAGAACGTCGTGCGCTCCATCGTGTCGGCGGTCTGCGCCACCGAAATGAACCTGCACGCCATGTTCCCCCAGCTGCAGGATCTGCCGCTCCACACCCCCAACGTCACCTTCATCACCACCCAGGAGCTGGAGGATAAGTACCCCGACCTGACCCCGAAGGAGCGGGAGAATGCCATCGTCAAGGAGAACGGCACCACCTTCCTGATGAAGATCGGTGCGCCCCTCAAGAGCGGCAAACCCCACGATGGCCGCGCCCCCGACTACGACGACTGGGATCTGAACGGCGACCTGCTGTTCTGGAACGAGCCGCTGCAGTGCAGCTACGAGCTGAGCAGCATGGGCATCCGCGTCAGCCCCGAGAGCATGGACCGCCAGCTCACCGCCGCCGGCTGCGACGACCGCCGCGAGCTGCCCTTCCACAAGGCTGTGCTGAACGGCGAGCTGCCCTACACCATCGGCGGCGGCATCGGCCAGAGCCGTCTGTGCATGCTGCTGCTGGGCAGCGCCCACATCGGTGAGGTGCAGGCAAGCGTCTGGGACAACGCCACCCGCGAAGCCTGCGAGAAGGCAGGCATCCCGCTGCTGTAAGACTGTATACAAAAAGGACTGATGCATCCGCAGCAGTCCTTTTTCTTATGTCCTGAATTCCAGACCCACCTTGCTTTTTCTCCCGTTTCCGCCCAGCCACCAGAGCAGGAAGGCGTACAGCAGGTTCGTGACGAGGATGATGGTAAACCACATCAGCGTCTCCTGAATGGTCTGGTCGTATACCCGCATAAAGGGGTAGGGGCCGTCGATGGCTCCTGTAATATTGCCGTGCAGATCATACAGACCGTATAGGATCGTCGGTACCAGCGCCCACCAGACCTGCCGCAGCGGCAGGCGGGGCAGACGCTCGAAGAGCACCAGCGACAGAATCGCCAGCACCGGGTTGAGGAAATGGTGGTAGAGCATCGAGCCCGTGAAAAGCATGATGTACCAGCCGTTGCCGTCCTCGTACATGGGGGCGAGGATGATGACCACCGTTAAAAGGTCATGGCGAGGCAGCTGGTGGAGATGAACTTGAGCCGCTTGAGCCAGAGGGGCAGCTCCCGCCCGGTGAAGATGCAGCCCAGTTGCCACAGACCCACCAGCAGACAGACCGCGCCATTGAAGATGTTGGACAGCTCGGTGTACATCGTAAACATGATGGTCCCGCCCATGGCCCAGCTCATGGGGACGGCGATGGTCTCGAAGTACACGATAAGGAAGTTCATTGCCGCCGAGGCCAGCTTCCGCAGGACAGTCAGGATGTTTTTCAGCACCGTTTCACTCTCCCATCTGTAATTTTTTGTTGGAATATCAAAGAAACGAGCGTTTTTTTCCGCTCGTTTCTTTTTTACACCCGGACGGGCGCTTATTTTGCCGTATTGATGAAGCTGCGGTTATCCACAGGTACTTGATGCCGGAGATGGCGGTGACAGCGGCCACGACCCAGCACAGCACAGAGGCGATGTCTGCACACTGCTGGCCCAGCACATTGCCAGTCAGGGAGACCGTAAAGTAGTAGAAGATGATGGTCAGCATCTGGAGTACGGTCTTCACCTTGCCCCACATGTTGGCGGCGATGACCTTGCCGTCCTTTGCACCGGCGGCCACCATGCGGAGGCCGGAGACGGCGAACTCGCGGGCCAGAATGATGCAGAGCACCACGGGGCTGCACACGCCGTCCCGCATCATGTAGATGAAGGCTACCGTCGTCAGCAGCTTGTCGGCCAGCGGGTCGGCGAACTTGCCGAAGTCGGTGACCATGTTCCACTTGCGGGCCAGATGGCCGTCGAGGAAGTCGGTGAAGCTGGCCACGGCGAAGATGAGGCCGGCGATGAGGTAGTACCGCGGGTTGTAGCTCGGCGTGATATACTGGCCGAGCGAAACGAAGATCATGAACACCGGCACCAGCAGGATGCGGGTCAGCGTGAGTTTATTGGGCAGATTCATACAAAATTAACCTCCAATCTGTTATTTTGCAACAGTACCATACAAATCGTAAAGGTCGCTGTCGTCCACCAGCACATCATAGAACTCGCCGGGGTAGAGCGGCTCTTCGCTGGACACGCAGACGTTGCCGTCCACTTCGGGGGCATCGGCAGCGGTGCGGCAGAGGTAGAGGCCGCTCTCGTCGTCCACACCGTCGCAGAGAACGCGGACAATCTGGCCCACCTTTGCGGCCTGCTTCTGGGCCATGATGCCGGTCTGGATCTGCATCACCAGCTCAGCGCGCTTGTCCTTGACTTCCTGATCGATCTGGCCGTCCATCTTGGCGGCAACGGTGTTCTCCTCGGCGGAGTAGGCAAAGCAGCCCAGACGGTCTAACTGCACTTCCTTCACGAAGTTGCACAGGTCCTCGAACTGCTCTTCCGTCTCACCCGGAAGCCCGCGATGAGGGTAGTGCGGAGGGTGATGTTCGGGATCTCACGGCGCAGCTTGCCGATGACGTCCAGCAGCTCGGCGCGGTTGGAGCGGCGGTTCATGTTTTTCAGGATCGTGTCGTTGCAGTGCTGGATGGGCAGATCGAGATAAGGCAGGACCTTCTCGTTCCGCTTCATGGCGGCGATGAAGTCGTCGGTGATGCGCTCCGGGTAAGCGTACATGATGCGGATCCACTCGAGGCCTTGGATCTTATTCAGCTTGTCCAGCAGCTCGCAGATGCTGCCCGGCTTGCCCCAGTCCTCACCGTAGGCGGTAGGGTCCTGGGCCACGATGATGAGCTCCTTGACGCCCTCCCCGGCCAGCCAGCGGGCCTCGGCCAGGCAGTCGGCCATATCCCGGCTGCGCAGCGGTCCCCGGATGCCGGGGATCGCGCAGTAGTGGCAGCGGTTGTTGCAGCCCTCGGCGATTTTTAAGTACGCATAGTGGGCAGGCGTGCCGATGACGCGCTTGCCGCCCAGAGGAAAGTCCTTCTTGAGGCCGTAGCTTTCCAGATGTTCTTCACCGTTGAACAGGCGGGCCACGATGGAGTCGATGGCCTTGTTGGAGGCACAGCCGACTACGGCGTCCACCTCGGGGATCTCTTCTTCGATCTGGCTGCGGTAGCGCTCGGCCAGACAGCCGGTGACGATCACCTTCAGGTTGGGGTTTGCCTGCTTGTAGGAGCAGGCCTCAAGGATGTTCTCGATGGCCTCGGTCTTGGCGCTCTCGATGAATCCGCAGGTGTTGACGAGGATGACGTCCGCATCTGCGAGGTCAGCCACCGTCTCGTGGCCCGCCGACAGCAGGATGTGGACCATCACGTCCAAATCGACCTGATTCTTCGGGCAGCCAAGGGAAATACACGCAATTTTCATATGGGGTAATACTCTCTTTCTCTCTTGAGGGTCAATTTAACGATATAATTTTAAATGACTTTCGCCATAAGCAGAAACTTAAAATCTGCCGCAAAGCGGCGCTTTTCTGGTTTTCTTTTGGCGCGCAAAAGAGAACTAACCGTCCTCTTCCACTCGCCGAATCGCTTCTTTAATAACCGGATATGCAAACCCCCGCCGGGCCAGCGCAGCCACCACAAGGTCTTTCCGCCCTGCGGCCAGCTTGCCGCGGTACCGTCCTTCCACGAGGGCGGCGGCGGCTTCCAGCTCCGGGTCTCTGCCCGCTTCGTCCGGGGCGTAGGTCTCTTCCAGCGCAGCAGAGATCTGCTGCGCGTCCAGCCCCTTCTGCCGCAGATCCTGCGCGGCAGCGCGGCGGCTCTTGCGGGCGGCCAGCAGGCCGTGCGCCCGGGTCCGGGCGTAGCGCTCGTCGTCCACATACTGCCGCTCCACCATCTCCGCCACCACAGCGGCGGCGGTGGGCTGGGTAAACTTCCGCCCCAAGCGCTCATAGAGCTGCCCGGAGGAAAGCTCCTGCCCGGCCAGAAGCTCCATGGCCCGGGCGCGGGCCTTGGCGGCGTCGGTGGACTTTTCTTCTTCGGCCAGCGGATGGCCTCTTCTCGAAAAGGACATTTAGTCCTCCACCATGATGTCCAGCTCGCTCTCGCTGCTGCGGGCCGGGGCCTTGACGACAGGCTCCTTGGAGGCAGAAGCGGTCTCGCCGCCCTCTTCCTTCTCTGCCGCAGCGGCAGCAGCTTTGCCCGCCGGGCGGCGGGTGGCGTAGAGCTTGTCCGCGTTGGCACGGATCTGGCCTTCGATATCGTCTGCGATCTCCGGATTCTCCCGCAGGAACTGCTTGGCATTGTCACGGCCCTGACCCAGACGGATGTCGCCGTAGTTAAACCATGCGCCGCTCTTCTGGACGATGCCCAGCTTGACACCCACGTCGATGAGCTCGCTCATCTTGGAGATGCCCTCACCGAACATGATGTCAAATTCAGCCTCACGGAACGGAGGAGCCACCTTGTTCTTGACGATCTTGGCGCGGGTGTGGTTGCCGATGAACTGGCCGGAAGAGTCCTTCAGGCCCTCGACGCGGCGGATGTCGATGCGGACAGAAGAATAATACTTCAGGGCGCGGCCGCCGGTGGTAACTTCGGGGTTGCCGTAGACGATGCCCACCTTCTCGCGCAGCTGGTTGATGAAGACACAGACCGTGTTGGTCTTGCCAATGACACTGGTCAGCTTGCGCATGGCCTGGCTCATCAGACGGGCCTGCAGGCCGACGTGGCTGTCACCCATCTCGCCCTCGATTTCGGCACGGGGCACCATGGCCGCCACCGAGTCCACTACGATGGCGTCAATAGCGCCGGAGCGCACCAGCGCCTCGCAGATCTCCATGGCCTGCTCGCCGGTATCCGGCTGGCTGACCAGCAGCTCGTCGATGTTCACGCCCAGTGCGGAGGCATAGGCCGGGTCGAGGGCGTGCTCGACGTCGATGAAGGCCACCTCGCCGCCCTTTTTCTGGGCCTCGGCGAGGATGTGGAGGGCCAGCGTGGTCTTACCGCTGGATTCCGGTCCGAACACCTCGATGATACGGCCGCGCGGCACGCCGCCCACGCCCAGCGCCAGGTCGAGGCCGAGGCTGCCGGTAGAGATCGCATCCACCTGCATGGCGGTGTTATCGCCCAGCTTCATGATGGCGCCCTTGCCGAACTGCTTTTCGATTTGGGCCAGCGCAGTTGCCAGCGCATCCTTCTTTGCGCCCGGCTCCGTCTTCTGGGTGGCGGGGGCGACGTTGTTGTTCTGATTCTTTGCCATAGCGTGCTGCTCCTTTATCACATGGCCTGCGGGGTGCAGGCGGTACTATACAGATTCTTTCCTCTATAGTATATCACAGATTTCAAATATTACAACAGATAGTTGTAGATATTTTCACTTTTTCTCACGCTTATTTGGGTCTCCGGGCCGTCACACAGCGGTCATTGCCGCCGAAGTCCTTCCGGCAGGCAATGTCTGCCCAGCCGTTTGCTTCCAGCAGGGCGGTCACGGCCTCCCGCTGCTGCCAGCCGATCTCCAGCGCCAGCGCACCGCCGGGGCGCAGAGCTTTCTGGTAGTGTTCCGCGATGGCCTTATAAAATACGAGGCCGTCTTCCCCAGCTTCCAGTGCCATGGCCGGCTCTTTGGCCACTTCGGGCTGCAATTCGCTCATCTCCTGCGCTGTCAGGTAGGGCGGGTTCGAGACGATGAGGTCGAGTTGACCCTCCGGCAAGGTCTCCCAGTAGGTGAAGAGGTCACCCTCCACCGGCTCTGCGGCGCGGGTAGGCTTCATGCCCCAGTCGAAGGCCGGCTCTTCAAAAGGCGAGGCATCCAGCACGTTTTCGGTGCTGCCGCCCCGGCCTTTCAGGGCCAGACGGGTATTTTTCTCGAGATAGACATAGGCTTCCGGGCTCTTTTCCACGCAGACGACCTGCGCCGCCGGGCAGAGCCGCTTGACGCCAAGGCCCAGACAGCCGGTACCGGCGCAGAGGTCCAGCGCCCGGGGCGCTTCCACGCCAGCCAGCATCTCGGCAGCCGTCTCAGCCACCACCTCGGTATCAGCACGGGGACAGAGCACGCCCGGCCCCACGGCCAGTTCAAAGTCGAGGAAAGGCCAGCTGCCGCAGAGGTATTGCAGCGGCTCCCGGGCCGCACGGCGAACGGTAAGTTCTTCGAGCTTTGCCGCTTCGGCGGCGTCCAATGGACGGTCAGAAAGGCGGACGTCCCGGCCTGTCGCCAGCCGGAACAGCTCTCGGGCGTCGAAATCTGCGTCCGGACAGCCCGCCGCCGTCAGCCGCGCTTCCACCTCTTTGACCGCTGCCCGGGGCAGCATCGCTTCGCTCACCATTTGCCGTCCTCCGGGTCTTCGGGCAGCACCGGCGTCACGGCGGCGATGGCCACCTCAATCATGCTGTCGTCGGGTTCAAAGACAGTCAGCCGCTGCACCCAGAGGCCGGGCTGGCGGATGATGCGGGTGGCGATGTTGTCCGAGCGGCCGCACCACTTGAGCAGCTCGTAGCTGATGCCCATGACCACCGGCAGGAGCAGCAGCTTGAACAGGACGCGGAGGCTGGTGCTGCTCCAGGGCAGCACGCTGTAGAGGAAAACGCTGACGATAACCACCAGAATGAGGAAGCTGGTGCCGCAGCGGGGGTGGAAACGAGTGTACTTGCGGACATTCTCCACGGTCAGCTCGTCGCCGGCCTCGTAGCAGGCGATGGTCTTGTGCTCTGCGCCGTGATACTCGAAAACGCGGTGGATCTCCTTCATCTTGGAGATGGCCACCATGTAACTGAGGAAAATGGCCACTTTCAGCACCGCCTCGAGGATGACTCTCGGCCAGCGGGTCAGGGTGACCACCTTGCCGAGGCCGCCCACCAGCACCGTCGGCAGAACGGTGAACAGCAGGATAGCGAACAGGCCGCCCACGAGGGCCGCACCGGCCATCAGGATGTCCTCGGCCTTCTTGCCCAGATGGTCGCCCACCCATTTTCAAAGGCAGACTCTTCCTCTTCGGCGTCGTACTCGTCGCCCATGCTCACCTGCGCAGAGTACATCATATAGCGGTAGCCGGTGATGAGGCTCTCTATCATCGAGATGGCTCCCCGCACGAGAGGGATCTTGGCCCAGATGCCGTGTTTCGGGGTGTCTTCTATCTTCGTTTCGATGGTGCCGCCAGGCTTGCGCACAGCGCAGCAGATATGCTCCGGGCCGCGCATCATGATGCCTTCCATCAGGGCCTGACCGCCCACACTGGTCTTGAAGCATTCCTTCTTGGGTTCGTGATTCATAAAATGGATTTCTCCTGTCAGTTTTTGACCTTTATTTTATCATATAAATATGACAAAATCTTGGAAGTTGTTTTCGTAAGCAGGGTGCGCCGAATGGCGAGGATTTTTGTCAGCAGACAAGGCGATTTTCCGCAGCAATCCTGACGGATTGCAAGGGAAAGCAACACGGTATGCTGGCAAAAAGACCGCTCAGGCGGTGTGCAATGCTTAGAAAACGGCTTCTTATTTTTTATAGAGCGGCAGGCCCAGTGTCACCACCGTACCCCGGCCCAGGGTACTCTTGATGTCCATCGTGCCGTCGAGGGCGGTCATGATGGAGTCCACCAGCGCCAGACCGATGCCGCTGCCGCGCACCGAGTTGCTGCCCTTGTAGAACTTGGTCTTGACGTTCTCGAGGTCTTCGGGCGGGATGCCGCGGCCCTGGTCGATAAATTCGATAAAGGCTTTGTACTCGCCCGCCCAGAGCTTGACTGTGATGCGCCCGCCGGGGAGCAGAATACTTGATGGCGTTGTCCAGGATGTTGATGAACACCTGCCGCAGACGGTCGGGGTCGGCGTAGACCGGGATCATCTCCTCCGGCTCATTGTACACCAGCACAAGCCCCTCCCGCTGGATGCGGGCCTCGCAGAAAAGCACCGCATCGGTCAGCTCGGCCACAAGGTCGAGGGGGCGGCAGGTCATCTTGAGACGGCCATTCTGCAGGCGGCTGAAATCCAGCAGCTCCTCCACCATGTTGTAGAGGCGGGCCGTCTCGTTGTTGATGATCTCGAGGCCCTTGCGGTAGTTCTCGTCGGAGGGGTCGTCCAGCGTGCGCAGCGTCTCCACCCAGCCCCGGATGGAGGTGAGCGGGGTGCGCAGCTCGTGGGAGACGGAGCTGATGAACTCGTTTTTCATTTTTTCCGTCTCTTCGAGGCCCTCGGCCATTCGGTTGATGGTGCCGCGCAGGCGGTCCACCTCATCCCGCTCGTCGCCGGTGACGGGCAGACGGACGTCCAGCTCCCCCCGGGCGATGCCGGCGGCGGTGCGCTCCACCTGTCCCAGCGGCACCACGATGCTCCGCACGAAGTACAGGCCCGACATGATGGTAAAGGCCAGCACCGCCGCACCCATGATGAGGGCCACCACCACGGTGCGTTTGAGCTGTTCTTCCACCAGTGTCAGACTGGTGACGAGACGCATGGCGGCCACATCTTCGGCTGCATAGGGTACGAGACAGCAGGCCGCCATGACCATCTCTCCGCTCTGGGTGCGGTAGATGGCGATGCCCTGCCCGTCCACGGCGTCCTGCGCCTGCTCAAAGTCGGTGCGGGTGACGATACCCTCGGCATCGGTGCCGCTGGACGAGGCGATAACGCCGCCGTAGCTGTCCAGCAGCATAAATTCGTATTTGTCCTTATCGGAGAACTGCTCCACCATCCGACGCAGAGCCACGCTGCGGCTGGCGGCGGTCTTCTGGCTCGTTTCGCCGGTGTACATTTTGAGCTGACCGGTAATGGAGGAAAAACGGCGGTACATGGTCTGCTGGACGCCGTTGTAGTAGCTGCGGGTGGCGCTGTAGAGGAACATGACCTCCACCAGCAGCACCAGCAGTACCGTAATGAGCAGACTGCCTCGCAGCCATCGCCGGGTGATACCGCTTCGCATGTCACTCCTCCCACCGATAACCATATCCCCACACGGTGAGGATATGTGCCGGATGGCTGGGCTCGTCCTCCACCTTCATCCGCAGACGGCGGATGTTGACGTCCACGATCTTCACATCCCCGAAGTAGTTTTCACCCCAGACCCCTTTGAGGATGCGCTCGCGCACCAGCGCCACACCGGGGTTGCGGAAGAACAGCTCCATGATCTGGAACTCCACCTGAGTCAGCTCGATGGGCTTGCCCGCCTTGAGCAGGACGCGGCGGTTCTCGTCCAGCACGAAGCTGCCGCTCACCAGTGAGGCCGGTGCCTGCTCCCCTGCCTCGGCGCTGGCCGAACGGCCCACGCGGCGGCAGAGCGCCTCCACACGGGCCAGCAGCTCACTGACGCTGAAGGGCTTGGTCATATAGTCGTCGGCACCGATGGACAGGCCGCGAATTTTATCCTGCTCCTGTCCCTTGGCACTCAGGATGATGATGCCGATCTTCTGATCCGTGCGGCGGATGGTTTCGCAGAGCGAAAAGCCGTTCATGCCCGGCAGCATCACGTCCAGGATGGCCGCGTCACAGCCCGGGCGCTGCTCCAGAAGAGGCAGGGCCGCTTCGGCGCTGTCCGCCTCCACAGCCTCCATCCCGGCCAGACGCAGGTTCAGCGCTATCATCTCACGAATGCTGGCCTCATCTTCCACTACCAGAACCTTGACCATTTATCGTTCCTCCGTTTCTATCCGGTTTGCCTTATGCGCAAGGCCCGGCATGTTACGAAAAATCATTTTTATTCAGTCCGCTCAGACTCACCCTGCCTGCCAATGGCTCTCCCCTTGGGAGCAACGGCGACGACCGCCGCCAGTGGCGGAAACAGGGAGGAACTGTTGGGGCAGCGGCCAGCAGGATGCGAGCGAGAGCGAAGCAGATGCTGGGAGCCGCAACCCGACCTTGGCGCGAAGCGCCTGAGAGGGCTAATTCAGCCGGTACAGCGACCGGGAGAGCCGGTAATCCGGGTCCTCTATGGTCACATCCGGGCCGAGCTTTGCCTGCATCTGGCGGGACGCCACCACACCAAGGCGGGTCCATCCCACAGCGTTCTCGCTGGACGAAGCCAGCCGCAGGGTAAGCACCAGCTTGTTCTCGTCTACGGTCCGCAGCTCCACGGCGTCTTCCTCGTCCGTACTGTCCGTCAGCATCAGGTTGCCCTCCCACTCGATGGGCAGGGCGATATAGCAGCCGGTCTCCTCATCCAGCAGGCCGAAACTCTTTTCCGGCGCTGACGCCGTGTAGTCCATCCAGACGATAAAATCCATCCGTCGGCTCTGGCTCATGTTCAGCAGACCCGCTTCGTCGGGCTGGGTCGGTATCTCCACAGTGCCGTCGCCGTCCAAATCGCGGCTCACGAGGCTTGGGACATTGCGCAGCGAGGCATTGTACAGCTCCTCGCTGGCGATTTGTGAGGCCGGCACCATCTGCTGGCTCTCATCGTCGAACCGCAGCAGCACCGAGGCCAGATTATTGCCCGAGATGCCCGTCCAGCCGTCCAGCACCAGATAGTGCTTTCCGTCCGCGCCGAGGCCCGCCGCCACCGAGGCGCAGCCCGAGAACTTATCGCCCGACAGTGCCATAACGGCCACCTGCTGGAAACTTCCGTCCTTATCGACGGTCAACAGCTCGATTTGGACGCCGCTGTCTTCCAGCGTGGACATCAGGATAAGGTCTTCGCTGCCGCCGCCGGTGATGTCCTCCACGAGGTACTGCTCATAGGCCTGCTCAAGGATAGCCGACACCTCACCGTTCTCATAGGAGTAAACGGCCAGATAGTGGTCATCCTGCGAAGCCGCATAGCCCACGACGAGCTGGGCCGTGCCGCCCGCCTGAAGCTGAGCCAGCCGGACATTGTCCACCGAATCGGCCAGGCCCTCTACGGTCTGGCTCACCTGCCAGGCACCCCCGCTGTTCTTGCGTAAGAAAGCAACGCATACATTGGAGGTGAGGGCCGTGGTGTAGAACACCGCTGCGTCCTGTTCACCGTCGCCGTCGAAATCCTGCAACACAAAGGGCGACAGCAGGTCGCCCTGCAGCGGATATTTCAGCTGGGCGCTCTCCCCCAGCCAGTCGTTCAGGGCGGTCTGCAATGCGCCGTAATCGCCCGCAAGGCGGGGCGCACGCAGCAGTTCCTCCACCTGCACCGTTTCTTCCTGCATGGGGATGCTGCACCCGGTCAGCAGCAGGCAGAACGCCACGCACAGCGCAGCCGCCCGCAGCCATCCTTTGATTTTCAACATGTTCCCTCCTGCTCGTGGAAATCTGCATACCATAACAGTATCAGTATATCACGCAAGGAGAGCTCTGCCAAGCGGCGAAAACAGAAAAAGCCCTCTCCCAGATGGGAAAGGGCTTTTTGATACTGATTTATTCAGTCAGAGTCGATCAGACGAGCTCCAGAACTGCCATCTCAGCAGCGTCGCCGCGGCGAGCGCCGATCTTGATGATGCGGGTGTAGCCGCCGTTGCGGTCAGCATACTTGGGGCTGATCTCATCAAACAGCTTCTTGGCAACGTCTTCCTTGGTGATGTAGGCATAGACCTGACGCTTGGTGTGCAGGTCGCTGGCCTTACCCAGGGTGACCATCTTCTCGGCCATGGAACGAACTTCCTTGGCGCGGGTAACGGTGGTCTCGATCTTGCCGTTCTCAAACAGGTAGGTCACCATAGCGCGCAGCATAGCGTTGCGGCTGTCGCTGGTTCTACCGAGCTTTCTGGTACCGGGCATCCCGTTTCACTCCTTAACTTTAATATTACTCATCGTCTGTGTTCAGCTTGAAGCCGAGAGAGTCCAGCTTAGCCATGACTTCCTCCAGGCTCTTACGGCCGAGGTTACGAACCTTCATCATTTCGTCCTCGCTCTTGCTGACCAGATCCTCCACCGTGTTGATGCCGGCGCGCTTGAGGCAGTTGAAGGAACGGACGCTCAGGTCCAGCTCCTCAATGGTCATCTCCAGAGCCTTCTCCTTATCGTCGTTGGTCTTCTCCACCATGATCTCAGCGCCAGCGGCCTCGTCGGACAGGTTGACGAACAGGTTCAGGTGCTCGGTCAGCACACGGGCAGCCAGAGAAACGGCCTCCTGTGCATTGATCGTGCCATCCGTCCAAACCTCGATAGTCAGCTTGTCGTAGTCGATGGCCTGGCCAACACGGGTGCTCTCGACATTATAATTCACCTTGAGCACGGGGGTGTAAATGCTATCAACGGGAAGAGTGTTGATGTCATTCTTCTCGATGATGGCCTGCTTGTTGCGCTCAGCGGGGACATAACCGCGGCCCTTATCGAAGGTCAGCTCCATGACCAGCTTGCCGCCCTCGCCCAGGGTTGCGATGTGCCACTCAGGGTTCAGGATCTCAATATCATCGCCCTGCTTGATGTTGTCGGCGGTGACCTCACAGGGGCCAACTGCCTCAACACGCACTGTCTTCGGACCGTCGGTGTACAGCTTTGCAGCGATACCCTTCAGGTTCAGGACAATCTCGGTAACGTCTTCCTTGACGCCCTCAATGGTGGAGAACTCGTGCACCACGCCGTCGATCTTGACGCTGGTCACGGCGACACCGGGCAGAGAGGAAAGAAGCACACGACGCAGGCTGTTGCCCAGTGTGATGCCAAAGCCACGCTCCAGAGGCTCTGCCACGAACTTGCCGTAGCGGCCGTCGGGAGACAGGCTTGCCGTTTCGATTTTGGGACGTTCAATCTCCATCATATCTATGCCCTCCTTGTCAAACCGATGTTGCCATCGGCCCATTATTAAATTCTTTCAAAGAAAAGAATGCGAAAACCGGCCATCCACACGGAAGGCCAGGCCTTCTTAATGGATTACTTGGAGTACAGCTCGACGATGAGGTGCTCTGCAACTTCGTAGTCGATGTCGCTGCGCTCGGGGAGCTTGTTGACGACGCCCTTCAGGGTGCCAGCCTCGCGGTCCAGCCAGGAGGGCAGAGCCACGACGGGAGCCTCGGGGCCAGTCAGCTTAGCGAACTTAGCAGAGCTGCGGCTGGACTCACGGACCTCGATGACATCACCGGCCTTGATGAGGTAAGAGGGAATATTGACCTTCTTGCCGTTGACGGTGAAGTGAGCGTGAGAGACCAGCTGACGAGCGTCGCGACGGGTCTGAGCAAAGCCCAGACGGAACACGACGTTGTCCAGACGGCGCTCCATGAGCTGGAGCAGGTTCTCACCGGTCTTGCCGGGCATAGCCTCAGCCTTCAGGTAAGCGTTGTGGAACTGCTTCTCCAGAACGCCGTAGATGAACTTGACCTTCTGCTTCTCCTTCAGCTGCATAGCGTACTCAGACTGCTTCTTGCGCACGTTGCTGTTGGAGTTGCGGGTAGTATTCTTCTTCGCATAGCCCATGACCGCAGGAGAAATGCCCAGGGCCTTGCAACGCTTTGCGATAGGCTGCGTATTCTTTGCCATAATTCAGTTTCCTCCTTCGATCAGACACGACGGCGCTTCGGGGGACGGCAGCCGTTGTGGGGGATGGGAGTCACGTCCTTGATGAGGGTGACTTCCAGACCGGTGGCCTGAAGCGCACGAATAGCGGACTCACGGCCAGCGCCGGGGCCCTTGACGTAGACCTCAACGGTCTTCATGCCATGCTCGATGGCGACCTTAGCAGCGGTCTCTGCAGCAGACTGAGCTGCAAACGGAGTGCTCTTGCGGCTGCCGCGGAAGTTCAGGGAGCCAGAGGAGCACCAAGACACTGCATTACCCTGCAGGTCGGTGATGGTGACGACAGTATTGTTGAACGTAGACTGGATGTGAGCCTGACCGGCTGCAATGTTCTTACGCTCTTTCCGCTTCATGCGGACGTTTGCGCCCTTCTTGGCGTTATTTGCACTTGCCATTTCTCAGATCCTCCTTACTTCTTCTTGTTAGCGACCGTGCGCTTGGGACCCTTGCAGGTACGTGCATTGGTCTTGGTACGCTGGCCACGGCAGGGCAGGTTCTTACGATGGCGGGTGCCACGGAAGGACTGGATCTCAACCAGGCGCTTGATGTCCAGAGCGACATTACGACGCAGGTCGCCCTCGACGATGATGTTAGCCTGATCGATGTAGTCACGGATCTTAGCCTCTTCTTCCAGAGTCAGGTCCTTGACGCGGGTATCGGGGTTGATACCAGTAGCTGCCAGGATCTTGTTGGCAGTGGTCTGACCGATACCGTAAACGTAGGTGAGACCCACCTGAACGCGCTTCTCGCGGGCAGGTCAACGCCGGCAATACGTGCCATAGTAGTTTTCCTCCAAAAATCATCCCATGTCAGTGTCGGGGTCTGCGCCGGGACTCTACGCACTTGACCCCCAGGCGCCCGAATTAGCCCTGGCGCTGCTTATGCTTGGGGTTCTGGCAGATGACCATCACGCGGCCTTTGCGGCGGATGACCTTGCACTTTTCGCAGATGGGTTTCACGGAAGGCTTGACCTTCATGATGTTGAACCTCCTTTTGGTTGATACCCTGGTGCTTATTTGGAGCGCCAGGTGATGCGGCCCTTCGACAAGTCGTAGGGCGACATTTCCACGGTTACCTTGTCCCCGGGCAGGATGCGGATGAAGTTGGTCCGCAGCTTGCCGGAAATGTGCGCTAAGAGGATGTGACCACTGGGAGTGAGCTTCCCGGTGTTCTTGTCCTCGCTCAACATTTCCACCTTAAAGATGGCGTTGGGCATGGCTTCACGCACGATGCCTTCAATTTCGATGACGTCTTCTTTAGACAAGCTAATTGCCTCCTCATTGGATCTGCTCAGTTTGTCGTGTTGGGACGGACAGGCGGCGATGAAAGCCACATACTTCTTCTCCTGCGGCACAAAATCCGCAAAGTGGGCAGAAAATCCCTGTCCACCGAGAAAGCATCTGGCTGTCACGGCCATTTATAGATTATACACCTTTTGTGTCTATTTTGCAAGTGGTTTTTTCCGTATTTCCGATAAAAATTTCTTGCTTTTTCAAAATGGTCTTTTCCCGCCCTCTGCATTGCCATTTCCACCGTGGAGATGAATCTTTTTCACCAAAACTTGTCAGAATTGCATAAATAACGTCTTTCAAAACCAAAAAGACCTCCCCAGAAAGGGAGGTCTCGGTCTCAAGCCTTACTTGAAGCTGAAGGTATCGGGGTCAAAGTTGGGGTCGTCCCAGCTCCGGGTCATAATCTCGGTGTGGTCCTTGAGGATGGCTATGGAATGCTCGAAGTGAGCAGCCAGACCGCCGTCCTTGGTCTTGACCGTCCAGCCGTCCTTGGCCTGAGTGATCTTGCAGTCGTACTGGCAGATCATGGGCTCGATGGCGATGGTCATGCCGGGGACGAGACGGGGGCCGCGGCCCTGATGGCCGTAGTTCGGCACTTCGGGGTCTTCGTGCAGCTCCCTGCCGGTGCCGTGGCCCACGAACTCGCGGACGACGGAGAAGCCGGCGTCCTCGCAGTAGCTCTGGACGGCATAGCCGATGTCGCCGATGCGGTTGCCGGCCACAGCCTGCTCGATGCCCTTGTAGAGAGCGGCCTTGGTGACGTCCAGAAGGCGCTGAGCCTCCAGGTCGATCTTGCCCACTGCATAGGTGCAGGCGTTGTCGCCGTTGAAGCCATCGACCTTTGCGCCTGTATCAATGCTCACGATGTCACCCGGGCGGATGACGATGTCATGCGAAGGGATACCATGGATGATGGTATCGTTCAAACTGATGCAGGCCGTTCCGGGGAAACCGTACAGACCCTTGAAGTTGGGGATGCCGCCGTGCTTCACGATGAAGTCGTAGATCAGCTTATCCAGCTCCCAGGTGGTCATACCTGCCTCGATATGTTCACCGCCGTATTTCAGGGCAGCTGCGCTCAGGGCATTTGCCTTGCGCATACCGTCCAGCTCTTTCGCATTCTTGATCTGAATCACTTTTATGCCTCCAAAGCCTTCATGATCTCTGCCGTGGTCGCCTCAATGGAATCGTTGAAGGGGATGACAGCCAGCTTGCCGCGCTGACGGTAGAAGTCTACCAGCGGCTCAGTCTGCTCATGATATGCCTTCAGACGGTCGAGCACGGTAGCGGGCTGGTCGTCCTTGCGGATGACCAGCTTGCCGCCGCAGCAGTCGCACACGCCCTCGACCTTGCTCTTCTTGTTGACGATGTGGTAACTTGCGCCGCACTTTTCACAGACGCGGCGGCCGCCCATGCGGTTGACGATGACATCGTCAGCGACAGACAGCTCCAGCACCTTGTCGATGCGGATGCCCATCTTCTCGATGGCCTCTGCCTGTGCGATGGTGCGGGGCACACCGTCCAGGATGAAGCCGTTGGCACAATCTGCCTGTGCCAGGCGGTCATTCAGGATGCCAATGATGACCTCATCGGGGACCAGTGCGCCAGCATCCATGTAGCTTTTTGCCTTCAGGCCCATCTCGGTGCCGTCCTTGACAGCAGCGCGCAGGATGTTGCCGGTGCTGATGGCGGGGATGTTCAGCTTTGCGCAGATGATCTCAGCCTGCGTACCTTTGCCTGCGCGGGGCGCCAACAGAATCAGATTCATAGGAATTCTCCTCTCCTTATATAAAGGATGGTTTTTTCATTGAGTCCGCTGCGGTTTGAAATGCTAACTTACCAAAGCAAAAGCACTGAAAAGTCCGAGCATGCTCTCCTTTCCAGTGCTTTCTTACATCTTCTTTATTTGGATCAACCAAGGAAGCCTTTGTGGCTGCGCATCGTCATGAAGCTGTCGAGGCTGCGAGTGGTATCGAGTGCCACACCGACCACGATCAGCAGACTGGTACCGCCCAGCTGGATGCTCATACCGGTCAGGTTGCCCAGAACGATAGGCAGCACAGCCACCACAGCGAGGAAGATCGCGCCGATGAGGGTGATCTTGTTCAGCGTGCGGGTGATGAAATCGCTGGTCGGCTTGCCGGGACGGAAGCCGGGGATCGAGCCGTTGTTGCGGCGCAGATTGTTGGCGATCTCAACAGGGTTGTACTGGATGGCCACATAGAAGTAGTTGAAGGCCAGGATCAGCAGCAGGTAGATCACAACGTACAGCCAGGAGGTGTAGTTGAAGGTGTGGAAGAATGCATACCACACCGGGTGTGCCTGCTGGTCGATCTGCAGGAAGTTGCCGATGGTGCCCGGGATGGACACCAGAGCCGAAGCGAAGATGATGGGCATAACGCCGCTCATGTTCAGCTTCAGGGCAGATAGCTGTTCTGCCCGCCCATCTGCTTGCGGCCCACCACGCGCTTGGCATACTGGATGGTGATGCGGCGCTCTGCGTTGGTCATGACGACCACGAAGACCACAGCCACCAGTGCCAGCACGATCAGCAGCGGCAGGAAGAAGTAGTACTGGGGCTTGCCGGACGCTGCCTGAGTCAGCAGACCCTTGACAGAGGTGTACAGCGAAGACCAGTTGGAGACGATCGAAGCAAAGATGATGAGCGAGACACCGTTGCCGATGCCCTTGTCATCGATCTGCTCACCGCACCATGTGATCAGCTGTGCGCCGGCCACAAAGGTTGCGATGATGACGATGGCGGCAAAGATGCCGGCACCGCCGGAAACGTACTTCAGTGCGCCCATATTGCGGATCACGAAGTAGTAGCCGATGCTCATGATCAGAGCGACCACAGCACCTGCGTACCGGGTGATCTGCTGCAGCTTCTGCTGGCCGTCGGCTTCCTTTGCCAGATTTTCCAGCGCGGGAATTGCCACGGTGAGCAGCTGCACGATGATGGATGCGTTGATATAGGGTGTCACACCTAACGCGAAGAGCGTGCACCGGGACAGTGCGCCGCCGCTCATCATGTTCAGATAGGAGAGCATGTCGCCGTTTGCGAACATCTGCGTCAGCGCAGAGCCGGAAACGAACGGAACGGGGATGGCACAGCCCAGACGATACACCACGAGGATCGCCAGCGTGAACAGGAGACGATTTTTAAGCTCGGGGATCTTCCATGCGTTACGGAATGTCTGGAACACCTTACATCACCTCAGCCTTTCCGCCTGCCTTTCGATTTTCTCTTTGGCAGAAGCGGAATAGGCTGCGGCCTTGACGGTCAGAGCCTTGGTCAGCTCGCCGTTGCCCAGGACCTTAACGCCGTCCAGAGTCTTCTTGACCAGACCCTTTGCCTTCAGAGCCTCGGTGTCGACGACATCGCCGGCATTGAAAGCAGCTTCCAGATCGGCCACGTTGACGATGGCGTACTGGGTAGCAAAGATGTTGTTAAAGCCGAACTTCGGCAGGCGGCGTGCCAGAGGCATCTGGCCGCCCTCGAAACCAGCGTGCTTCACGCCGGAACGGGCCTTCTGGCCCTTGCTGCCGAAACCGGCAGTCTTGCCATTGCCGGAGCCAATGCCGCGGCCCTTGCGGGTCACAGCCTTGTTTGCGCCGGGAATCGCGTGCAATTCATGAAGTTTCATTATGCGTATACCCCCTGCTATTAGGCTTCGGTGACGCTGAGCAGGAAGCCGATCTTAGCGATCTTGCCCTGCGTAGCGGCATTGTCAGGCTGAACGGTAACGTCGCCCGGCTTCTTCAGGCCCAGAGCCTCAGCGGTAGCGATCTGCTTAGCGCCGCGGCCATCAGGCTCTTCTTCAGCTCGATCTTGAGCATCTTATCTGCCATGGTTTGTTACCTCCTTAACCCAGAATTTCTTTCACGGTCTTGCCGCGCTTCTCAGCGACAGACTCTGCGCTGACCAGGCCGCACAGGCCTGCGAAGGTAGCAGACACAACATTGATGGGGTTGTTGGAACGCATAGACTTCGCACGAATGTCCTTGATGCCGGCAGCCTCGATGACGGCACGCACAGGGCCGGCGATCATACCGGTACCAGGTGCAGCCGGCTTCAGCAGGACTGCGCCTGCGCCGTACTTACCGACGATCTCGTGGGGGATAGTGGTGCCCTTCATGGCAACCTTGTGCATATTCTTCTTAGCAGCGGCCTCACCCTTGCGGATAGCCTCGGGCACCTCGCCGGACTTGCCGATGCCGTAACCGATGGTGCCCTTGCCGTCGCCCACGACAACCAGAGCAGCGAACTTCATAACGCGGCCGCCCTTGACAGTCTTGGAAACGCGGTTGATGGAGACGACCTTGGTGATCATGCCGTCGTCTTCACGGTTTCTCATAGCCATACTGTGTTTCCTCCTCTCATTACAGCTTCAGGCCGCCCTCACGGGCGCCATCAGCCAGGGCCTTAACACGGCCATGATAAACGTAACCGCCACGGTCGAAAACGACCTCGGTGATGCCCTTTTCCAGAGCCTTTGCTGCGATCTTCTTGCCGATCTCAGCAGCGGCCTCGACGTTGCCGCCGTTGCCGTTGAAGTCCTTCTCCATGGTAGACGCCGACACCAGGGTAACACCCTGCTCATCGTCAATGATCTGGGCGTAGATGTGCTTGGCGGAGCGGAAAACATCCAGGCGAGGACGTGCGGTGGTGCCGCTGATCTTGTTACGAACGCGGCGATGACGACGAAGACGAGCTTCGTTCTTGTCGATCTGCTTAACCATTGTCTTTCACTCCTTACCTTATTTCTTGCCCTTGCCGGCCTTGCCTTCTTTGTGCTTGACGACCTCGCCCTCGTAGCGGATGCCCTTGCCCTTGTAAGGCTCAGGCGGCTTCTTGGCGCGGATCTCGGCGGCGTACTGGCCGACCTTCTGCTTATCGATACCGGTAACAGTGAAGTGGTTGGGATCCTGCCACACGATGGTGCAATCCTCAGTATCGGGGATGTTCACCTGATGAGAGAAGCCCAGGTTCATGACCAGGTTGGAGCCCTGCTTCTGGCAGCGCAGGCCGACGCCCACGATCTCCATGTGCTTCTCGTAGCCATTAACCACGCCATTGACCATGTTGGCAATGTTGCTGCGGGTCAGGCCGTGCAGGCTGCGGGCCTCGGGTTCGTCATTGGGGCGGGTAACCAAAACCTCATTGCCCTCGACCTTGACGGTCATGAGGGGATGATAGTTGGAATTCAGGCTGCCCTTGGGGCCCTTGACGGTGACGCTGTGTGCTGCCTCATCGACAGTGACAGTAACGCCGGCAGGAATGACGATGGGTTTTCTTCCAATTCTCGACATTGTCTTTTACCCCTTTCTTACCACACAAAGGCCAGGACCTCGCCGCCGATGTGTGCAGCACGTCAGCCTTATCGGTCATGACGCCCTTAGAGGTGGAAATGATTGCGGTGCCCAGGCCCTTCATGACCTTCGGCATATCCTCGCAGTTGGTGTAGATGCGCAGGCCCGGCTTGGACACGCGGCGCAGACCAGCGATAACGGGCTCGCCGTTAGCCTGGTACTTCAGGGTGACAACGATGGTACCCTGAACGGTGTCGTTCTTCACCTGCATGCCCTTGATGTAGCCCTCGTCAACCAGGATCTGGCAGATAGCCTTCTTCATGTTGGAAGCGGGGATCTCCACAGAAGGGTGTTTGGCAGTGCTAGCGTTGCGGATGCGAGTCAGCAGGTCCGCGATAGGATCAGTAATCTGCATTTGCCACTAACCTCCTTAGATTAGCTCTCAGTGTTTTTATAATGATACCGCCCCGAAACGGTAAACACGGCCCGGGGCGGAATCCGACAAATTCCGGCCCCGTTAATTACCAGGAAGCCTTCTTGACGCCCGGGATCTCGCCCTTGTAGGCCAGCTCACGGAAGCACACACGGCACACGCCGTACTTGCGCAGCACGGAGTGGGGGCGGCCGCAGATGCGGCAGCGGGTGTATGCACGGGTAGAGAACTTAGCAGGACGAGACTGCTTCAGCTTCATAGACAGTTTAGCCATTGTAATCTCCTCCTTAGTTATTCTCAGCGAACGGAGCGCCCAGAGCCTTCAGCAGCTCCTTGCCCTCTTCGTCGGTCTTAGCGGTGGTAACGAAGCAGACATCCATGCCGCGGACTGCATCGACCTTCTCGAAGTCGATCTCGGGGAAGATGATCTGCTCCTTGATGCCGCATGCAAAGTTGCCGCGGCCATCAAAACCGTTGCCGTTGATGCCGCGGAAGTCGCGGACACGGGGCAGTGCGATGTTGAAGAAGCGATCGACGAACTCATACATACGCTCACCGCGCAGGGAGACCTTGCAGCCGATGGGAGTGCCCTGGCGCAGCTTGAAGTTAGCGACGCTCTTCTTGGCACGGCAGACGACTGCCTTCTGGCCAGTGATCTGGCCCAGATCCTTCATGACAGCTTCCAGGATCTTCTCGTTGTCCTTAGCTTCGCCGCAGGCAACATTGATGACGACCTTGTCCAGCTTGGGGATCTGCATAACGCTCTTGTAACCGAACTTCTTGTTCAGAGCAGGAGCGATCTCGTTGACATACTGTTCTTTCAAACGTGCCATTGTTCCTTACTCCTCCCTTACAGCTCAGCGCCGCACTTCTTGCAGACGCGAACCATCTTGCCGTCCTTCTCGACGTGGCCCACGCGCACGGCCTTGCCGCACTTGGGGCAGATGGGCATGACCTTGGATGCGTACATAGCACCCTCAGCCTTGACGATACCGCCCTGCTCGCCCTGACGGCGGGGCTTGACGTGCTTGGTAACCATGTTCTGGCCCTCAACGATGACCTTGTTCTCAGAGGGGCTGACCTGCAGGACCTTACCAGTGTGGCCCTTGTCCTTGCCGCTGATGATCATTACGTTGTCGCCGGTTTTAACATGAAGATTATTCATTTTAAAACCTCCTTACAGCGATTCGGAGCCAGGCTCAGGATCTTGGTGTAGCCGGCATCACGCAGCTCACGAGCAACGGGTCCAAAGATACGGGTACCCTTGGGGCTCTTGTCGGCCATGACGATAACGGCGGCGTTCTCATCGAAACGGATGTAGGAGCCGTCGTCGCGGCGCACGCCATGCTTGCTGCGCACGATGACAGCCTTGACGACGTCGCCCTTCTTAACGGAGCCGCCGGGGGCTGCCTTCTTGACAGAGCAGACCACGACGTCACCAATGTTTGCGTATCTCTTGCGGGTGCCGCCCAGCACGCGGAAGCACATCAGCTCCTTGGCACCGGTGTTGTCGGCAACTTTGAGATAAGTTTGCATCTGAACCATTTCAGATATCTCCTTTCAAACTGTTCAAAGCAGCGGGCAAAGAAACTTACTTTGCCTTCTCAACGATACGGACCAGGCGCCAGCGGACGTCCTTGCTCAGGGGGCGGCACTCCATGATCTCAACACGGTCACCGATGCCGCACTCGTTCTGCTCGTCACGAGCCTTGAACTTGGCGGTACGCTTCAGGATCTTCTTGTACAGGGGGTGCTGCACGCTATCCTTAACGGCAACCACGATGGTCTTATCCATCTTGTCGGACACGACGATACCGACGCGGGTCTTTCTCAGATTACGTTCTTCCATCGTTTAACCTCCTTACTGCTTCTCTGCCAGAACGGTCATCACACGAGCGATGTCCTTCTTGACTGCCTCGATGCGGCCGGGGTTCTCCAGCTGGTTGATGGCATGCTGGAAGCGCAGGTTAAACAGCTCAGACTTCAGATCTGCCAGCTTGCTGGTCAGCTCTGCGGTCTGCATTTCGCGGAGTTCATTAGCCTTCATTGGTGCCATCCTCCTTCACGGAGTCCTCACGGACAACAAATTTGCACTTAATGGGCAGCTTGTGCATAGCCAGGCGCAGAGCCTCGCGAGCGGTGGCCTCATCCACATCCGCCAGCTCAAACAGCACGCGGCCGGGCTTGACAACAGCGACCCAGTACTCGGGAGAGCCCTTACCGGAGCCCATGCGGGTCTCGGCCGGCTTCTCAGTAACGGGCTTATCGGGGAAGATCTTGATCCACACCTTGCCGCCACGCTTGATGTAACGGGTCATGGCAACACGGGCTGCCTCGATCTGAGTGGAGGAGATCCATGCCGGCTCCAGAGCAACAAGGCCGTACTGGCCCTGGCACACCACGTTGCCGCGGGTAGCCTTGCCGGTCATGCGGCCGCGCTGGACGCGGCGGTACTTAACACGCTTAGGCAGTAACATTACTTGTTGCCTCCTTCCTTCTTCTGAGCGTTCTTAGCGCTCTTGAGGACCTCGCCCTTGTAGACCCAGACCTTGACGCCGATGCGGCCGTAGGTGGTGGCAGCCTCTGCAAAGCCGTAGTCAATGTCAGCGCGCAGGGTCTGCAGGGGGATGGTGCCCTCGTGGTAGCTCTCGACGCGGGCGATGTCAGCGCCGCCCAGACGGCCGGAGCACATTGCCTTGATGCCCTTTGCAGGGACAGTTGCGCGATCGCGGGGGCTCATGGCATTGCGCATGCACTGCTTCATAGCGCGGCGGAAGGTAACGCGGTTCTCCAGCTGACGAGCGATATCCTCAGCAACCAGCTGAGCGTTGGTAGCAGCGCTCTTGACCTCGATGACGTTGACGATAACAGTCTTGCCATACTCCTTGCTCAGCTTGTTCTGCAGAGCAATGCGCTCCTCGCCGCCCTTGCCGATGACCATGCCGGGCTTAGCGCAGTAGATGTTGACGGTAACGCGGGGAGCGGAAGTGGAAGGATCCACAGTGCGCTCGATCTCGATCTTGGGGACGCCAGCGTCCTTCAGCTGAGCCTTCAGCTCAGTGCGGATCTTGTGATCCTCGACGAGGTTATCGCTGAAATCCTTCTTGGAGGCAAACCAGCGGCTGTCCCAGTCTTTAATAACGCCGACACGAATGCCGTGCGGATTAACTTTCTGGCCCATTGTTTTCCCTCCTCCTTACGCTTTCTCTTTCAGAACAACGGTCATGTGGCTGGTGCGCTTCAGGATGCGGTAGCCGCGGCCCTGTGCACGAGGCATCATGCGCTTCAGCGTCGGGCCGGGGCAGACGTAGCACTCGGCGACGTAGAGGTTGTTCTTGTCCATATTGAAGTTGTTTTCCGCATTTGCGGCTGCAGACTTCACCAGCTTCAGAAGGGGCTCACAAGCGGCCTTCGGGGTGTACTGCAGGATTGCCAGCGCTTCGTCCAGGGGCTTGTTACGGATCAGATCCATAACGATGGACACCTTACGAGGACTAATGCGGGCATAACGAAGAATTGCCCGAGCTTCCATGTTGTGTTCCTCCCTCTATTACTTAGAATTACCAGTGTGGCCCTTGAAGGTGCGGGTGGGAACGAACTCGCCCAGCTTGTGGCCGACCATATCCTCGGTCACGTAGACGGGCACGTGCTTGCGGCCGTCGTGGACGGCAAAGGTGTGACCGACGAACTCGGGGAAGATGGTGGAGGCGCGGCTCCAGGTCTTGATGACCTGCTTCTTGCCGGAAGCGTTCATCGCTTCAACGTGCTTCATAAGAGCAGCCTGGACGAAAGGACCTTTTTTAATGCTTCTACCCATTGTCTTAAACTCCTCTCTTACTTAGCACGCTTCACGATGAGCTTATCGGAGCGCTTATGATGCTTGCGAGTCTTGAGACCCAGAGCAGGCTTGCCCCAGGGAGTCATAGGACCGGAGTGGCCAACAGGTGCGCGGCCCTCGCCACCGCCGTGGGGGTGGTCGCAGGGGTTCATGACGGAACCACGGCTGCCGGGGCGGACGCCCATGTGGCGCTTACGGCCGGCCTTGCCCAGGTTGACGTTCTCGTGGTCGAGGTTGGAGACCTGGCCGATAACTGCGGTGCAGTTGACAGGCACATTGCGCATCTCACCAGAGGGCAGACGGACCAGAGCGTAGCCATTCTCCTTAGCCATCAGCTGAGCCATGTTGCCAGCGGAGCGCACCAGCTGGGCGCCGCGGCCGGGGTACAGCTCGATGTTGTGGATCATGGTACCGACGGGGATGTTCTCGAAGGGCAGGGCGTTGCCGGGCTTGATGTCGGCAGACTTGCTGCTGATGACCACATCGCCCACCTTCAGCCCATCGGGGCGATGATGTAGTTCTTAACACCATCGGTGTACTCCACCAGAGCGATGAATGCGCTGCGGTTCGGATCGTACTCCAGAGTCTTGACGGTAGCGGGCATATCGGTCTTCTGACGCTTGAAGTCGATGACACGATACTTGGTGCGGTTGCCGCCGCCCTGATGGCGGACGGTGATACGACCAGTGTTGTTGCGGCCGCTGTGCTTCTTCATGGGCTCCAGCAGGCTGCGCTCGGGAGCGACCTTGGACAGGACGCTGTAGTCCGTGACGGTCATGCCGCGGCGGCCCGGAGTAGTGGGGCCATACTTTTTGATAGCCATTGTGCTATTCTCCTTTGTTTATCTTATGAATTATTATCGGGGTCATATCCCCATAGAGGAACCCTCGGTGGGTTCTATCAGACCATGCTGTTGAAGAACTCGATCTCCTTGGAGTCCTTGGTCAGGGTCACGATCGCCTTCTTGGAAGCGGCGGTGTAACCAGCATGCATACCCTGACGGCGGAAACGACCGCGGACAGAGATGGTGTTGACCTTGGAGACCTTGACGCCGGGGAACAGGACCTCGACAGCCTGAGCGATCTCGACCTTGGTAGCATCGGTAGCGACCTTGAAGGTGTACTTCTTGTCAGCGATACCGGCCATGGAGTTCTCGGTAATGACCGGCTTCAGGATAATATCATGTGCGGTTTTCATTAGCCAAGCACCTCCTCGAGCTTCTTCGCTGCGTCGACGCTGATGATCAGCTTGTCGGCGTTCAGCACATCGTAGGTGTTCACGCTGCCTGCGAAGGTGGTCTTGACGCCAGCGATGTTGCCAGCGCTCTTGACGAACTTTGCATCGACAGTCTCATTGACCAGCAGGTTCTTCTTGCCAGCGCCGACGGCGTTCAGCATGGAGACAACAGTCTTGGTCTTGTACTCGTCGCAGGCGAACTTATCAACAACGACCATGTTGCCATTGGCAGCCTTGTCGGACAGGACGCTCAGCAGAGCCAGGCGCTTGACCTTGTTGTTGATGTGGTAGTTGTAGCTGCGGGGCTTGGGGCCCAGAGCGACGCCGCCGTGAGTCCACTGCGGAGCGCGGATAGAGCCCTGACGAGCGTGGCCGGTGCCCTTCTGGCGCCAGGGCTTCTTGCCGCCGCCGCGGACTTCCTTGCGGATCTTGGTGTTCTGGGTGCCCTGACGCTGGTTGGCCAGGAAGTTCACCACTGCAATGTGGACAGCCTTCTCGTTCGGGGTGATACCGAACACGGCGTCGGAAAGCTCGATCTCGCTAACATGCTGACCGTTCATATCGACTACGTTAAACTTTGCCATTGTAGCTTTCCTCCTTACGCCTTCACGCTGTTGGCCAGAGTGACGATGGTGCCCTTGGAACCGGGGACCGCACCCTTGACAGCGATCAGATTGTTCTCGGTGTCAACCTTGACAACAGTCAGGTTCTGCACGGTGACGCGCACAAAGCCCATGTGGCCGGGCAGGCGCTTGCCGGGGAACACGCGAGCAGGGGTAGAAGTGGAACCGTTGGAACCTGCATGACGAGCAACAGGACCGGTGCCATGGCTCTCGCGCAGACGGTGCTGACCGTAGCGCTTGATAACGCCCTGGTAGCCCTTGCCCTTGGAAACGCCCACGACGTCAACCTTGTCGCCAGCGGCGAAGACATCAGCCTTCAGCACATCGCCGACGTTCATTGCAGAGACATCTTCCAGACGGAACTCGCGCAGGGTCTTCTTGGGGGCAACATTTGCCTTCTTGAAGTGGCCTGCAGCTGCCTTGTTGACCTTCTTGGCGGAAACCTCGCCGAAGCCCAGCTGGACAGCCTGATAACCGTCAGACTCAACGGTCTTCTTCTGCACGACGGTGCAGGGACCAGCCTCGATGACGGTCACGGGAATGACCTTGCCGCTCTCATCGAACAGCTGGGTCATACCGACTTTCTTGCCGATAATGCCTTTAACCATTTTCTTTTCCTCCTGTAAAGGTTATTGGTTGGCAGCGCACGTCACTGCCAACATGACCCCTCGGGAAACGAGGGCATCGAATTTGATCGAGTGTCTTTACAGCTTGATCTCGATGTCCACGCCAGCGGGAGCTGGAGGCTCATCAGAGCCTCGACCGTCTTGTTGGACGGCTTCAGAATGTCGATCAGACGCTTATGAGTGCGGCTCTCGAACTGCTCGCGGCTATCCTTGTACTTGTGGGTAGCGCGCAGAACGGTGACGATCTCACGATCGGTGGGCAGGGGGATGGGGCCGGACACGCGGGCACCAGTGTGCTTTGCGGTCTCCACGATCTTCTCTGCCGCAGCATCGATCAGCTGAGCATCATAGCTCTGCAGACGGATTCTGATTTTCTCTTTGACTGCCATTGCTTACGCCTCCTGAAAAATTGTTTTGCACTAGGCGAGCCGATAAATTGCTCTACACAGTTCCGGGTGTTCCTCGATTTGGCACTAGAAAACCGGTGAACCGCTGGCAGTTCTCCCGGAAATATATTAGCAAATCAAATCCGAACATTGGTTCCGCCCGTTTCGCAGGTCGCCCTGCCGAGGGAACGTATTCCATCGCTGTCAGTAATTCTTTCGCCCGGTTCTAAGATCGGACATACTCCGCGGAAATAACCCATCTCAGCTATCGCCGGATGACAACCTCCCGCATCTACGCATATCGCTGGCCTGCACGACTTGTATCGCACAAGCCCTTTGCAGCCGAGAGATATTCTATCACATCTTCGTGCATTTGGCAAGTGTTTTTTCGAAAAAACGCAGATTTTCTTTTTTTATTTGCTCCGTTTCATCTCCCGGGAGATTTTCTGTGCAGAATGCACAATCGGGTGGCAGTTTTTTCTGTGGAAAACCCCACTCAGGGGATAGAATGCCCGTTCTCAGGTCGTTTTATACTAAAATCTCTCCGTCCGGCGGCGACAAAAGACGAGCGGGAAGTGCAACGTGTTCTTGCCTTTTTGAAGAAAGCCGCCATGCAGATGCACAGCGGCTCAAATCGGGTTATTTTTCGCGTTTGCTTTCAGCTCATCCAGAAGCTTCTCTCTCGGGGTGACGTACACGGTGGTATACACCTCGTAGAGCACCATGCCGGGCTTTGCCCCGTTGGCTTTCCAGATGTTCTTCACCCCGGTGGTGTCCACGGCCACCTTGGCGGCGGCACCGGCCTTGAAGGTGCTGGAATACACGACAGCCAGCTCTGCAGCCTCCTGCCTGGTGGTGTCGGGGATGTCCTCGCCCCGGCTCATGACCACGACGTGGCTGCCGGGGGCCTTCTGAACATGGAACCACAGATCCTGCCCCGGGCGGTGTGGAGGGTGAGCTTGTCGTTCTGGGCGTTGTTGCGGCCCACCAAAATCTCGAAGCCGTCGCTGGACGTGAAGCGGAGGAAATCGGCGGGCTTCTGGCGCTTATCGCGCTGTTTGTAGTATTTCAGATAGCCCTGACTCTTGAGCTCGGCGCGGATCTCGTTCAGCGCCGCCTCGCCGGAAGCCGTCTCCACCTCGTAGAGCACCGTTTCCAGATAGGCGATCTCCTTCTCGCCCTCGGCCAGCAGGTCCACCAGCATCCGGGCTGCAGTCTGCTTCTTTTTGTAATTTTTGAAGTAGTTCTGGGCGTTCTGGCTGGGACTGAACCGCAAGTCGAGCGGGATCGTGACCTCTTTGCCCTCATCGTACCAGTTCGGCACAGTGATGCTCTTCATGCCCTTTTCGGCGAGGTAGAGGTTGGCCGACAGCAGTTCGCCGTAGAGGCGGAGCTTATCGCTCTTGCCGCTGGCGGCAAGCTCTTCCTGACGGGCCGCCTGCTTGCGGACGGCACGCTCGTACATATTGTGGACGGCTTTGTGGAGTTCCTTGCTCTTGGTGCGCAGGCGCTCGGCGCGGTCTTTCTCGGCGTAATAGCCTTCCAGCATCGTGTTGAAGGAGAGCCACCCTTGATGAGATATTTCTCGCCGTACTGCTGGGGGCGGAAGAAGGTGTACTCCACCGGCTTGCCGTCCGGAGCGGTGACGCTGCACGGACAGCCGCCCGCGTCGTAGATCTCTTTCAACTCGTCGATGGCCGCCATCAGCCGGACCTTCTGGGCCTCCGTCAGCTCGTTGGCCAGCAGATGTTCTCCGTCAAAGGCGCGCCATGCGGCCTCGCGGCAGACCACCGGTCCGACGCCGGCCACCGTTTTGTTCAGGGCGTCTGCCACCGGCAGGTCGCGCTCGCAGGCCGCCGCCACGATGGACGCCGAGCTGACGGCCAGAAAATCAGGCCGGGCAGGCTTGGGGGGCGTCGTGTAGGGCAGGCCGGGCAGGAGCTGACGGACATCGCTGTCCTCGAAATCCACCCGTTTGAGGGCATCGATGATCTTGCCGTTCTGCACCAGCACCAGATTGGAGTAACGGCCCATCAGCTCGGCGCAGAGGATGTTGCGCACAAGGTCGCCCATCTCGTTGGTACACTGGAACTCGAAGTAGACGATTCGGTCGCCCGGCTCCATCCGGACGTCCAGCAAACGCCCGCCGGTGAGATGCTTGCGCATCAGCATACAGAAAGAAGGCGGAGTCTCGGGGTTTTCGAAGCTCTCCTCGGTCAGGCAGACTCGCGCCGAGCCGCTCCGGGCCGACAGCAGCAGGCTGTAAGTCTCCGTACGGGTGCGCAGGGTGATGACCAGCTCGTCGCGGGTCGGCTCAAACAGTTTTGCGATTTTGGCGTCAGCCAGCGTGGTCTTCAATTCCGCCGCCGTCAGCGCCAGTGTCGCGGCATCCAATGCCATTTATATTACCTCGTTTTTTGCAGATCGGCAAGACCTGTCCAGCCCTGCCGATCTGCTTCTTTGTATTATAAATAAGTATAGGGGTCCCGGGCATCCTCGCTCACAAGGATTTCCAGCTCTGGAAAGGCCGTGCGCAGCTTTTCCGCCACCGCCGCCGTCACCGGGAACTCCGTAGCGTAGTGGCCCGCTGCGATGAGCGAGAGACCCAGACGCTTTGCGTCGATGGCGTGGTGATGGTTTGCCTCACCGGTCAGCAGGCAGTCTGCACCCTGCGCGATGGCGTCCTCGAAGAGGCTTCCGCCTGCGCCGCTGATGACGGCCAGCCGCCGCACTGTTTTGCCGGTGTCGGCGAACTTGACCTGCACCGCAGGGCCGTTGAACGGCTGATTGCAGCGGGAGGCAAGCTCTTTCTGCGCCTTTTTTGCCAGCTCAGGGACTGTGATGGGCTCGATGCTGCCCACACGGCCGCAGCCCTCGGCGAACGCTTCCATCTCCCGCATCCCAAAGATACCGGCCAGCACCTCATTGACGCCGCCCTCGGCGGCATCGAGATTCGTATGCATACAAATCGCCGAGATGCCGCTTTTCACCAGCTGGAAGGCCACGTCCTGCCCACTCAGCTTTTTGAGGGGCGAGAAGATGACCGGGTGGTGGGACACGATGAGCCCGCAGCCCTTCCGGGCGGCCTCTTCCACCACCTCGGGGGTGATGTCCAGCGTCACCAGCACACGGGACACCTCGCCGCCGCAGTCTACCAGCAGGCCAGGATTGTCCCAGCTTTCGGCCAGAGCCAGCGGCGCAATGCGCTGCATCTCTTCGTATATCTGCTGTACCGTCGTCATGCTTTGCTCTCCCCTTTTATCAGTTCATCCATCTCTTTCGCCAGCTCTGTGCCGTCCGGCACACCGAGGCGGAGGCGAGGCAGTTTGGCTTTCTGCCATGCGGCGTAGCCTTCCCCCTCCGGCCACTGGCCGGTGAGGCCGAACAGGCACTCTTGGAACGTGGGCGTTTTCACCTCGCCGGTGTACTCGGCGGCCATGACCGCATACCAGCGGCCCGCCGCCTGCACCGGCCGGTCGGCCACGAAGGCGAAGCCATGTTCCCACAGCCAGCGGCGCAGATCGCTGTGGCGGGTGGCTGGCACCATCACAAGGCGAGGCCCGCCCGGCGCAGATACCCACGGGGCTTTCTCGATGATCTCCCACGTTGTCTGGGCCGAGACGCCCGCCAGCACGATGGTGCTCACCTCGCCCGGAGACAACACAGAAAGACCGTCGCCGAGCCTCAGCTCAGCGCGGTCTTTGCATCCGGCATATTCCAGCGTCTGTTCTGCCTTTGCCAGCGGGCCGAGGCGCAGGTCGGCCCCGATGACTTTGGGATACTTCCCGAAGCAGCCAGCACCGCCGTCAGCTTGCCGTGGTCGCAGCCGATGTCGGCCACCGGCTCACCGGGGCGCACCAGCTCAGCGGCCGCGCTCAGACGCGCATCCAGTGTCGGCAGCACTCAGGACTTCTTGGAGGCCAGATGAGCGTTCAGCTTCTCCAGCAGCTCGTCGCAATCCACGCCGTGGACCTCGCAGGCTTCCTCGATGCTCTCGCCGCGGGAGGCGGGGCAGCCCAGGCAGTGCATCCCGATCTCCATGAAGTAGGGAGCGGTGCTCTGGTCCATATCCAGAATGTCGCCGATGATGGTCTCACGGGTGACCTGCTTCACAGCCTTGGCTTCGTCCTTCTTGAGCATATTGAAAATATCAAACATGGTAGTTGTCCTTTCTGTCTCTTACGATGCGCCTTTGCGGCGCTCAGCTATAATATACCCCAATCATATCCTATATTTCAAGTAGTAATTGAAAAAAGCCCCCGCACTGCAAGCAGTGCGGGGGCCGTTAAGCTTCAGATTGTAGAATCAGCGCTTAGTTCTGCTTCATGCGAGCGAAGCAGTCAGAGCAGTAGACCGGACGGTCCTCACGGGGCTGGAAGGGAACCTTGCAAGCCTTGCCGCAAGCTGCGCAGACAGCGTCGAACATCTGGCGCTCACCGCCGTTGCTGCGTGCGCCGCCGTTCTTGCGGGCATCACGGCAGGGCTTGCAGCGCTGGGGCTGGTTCTCAAAGCCGCGAGATGCGTAGAACTCCTGCTCACCAGCAGTCCAAACAAACTCCTTGCCGCAGTCCTTGCAAACTAAAGTCTTGTCTTCGAACATAGTAGTATCTCCTCTTTGTTTAGTTCTTGCCCACGGAAGGATTGTAACCATACCTTTGGTTTTTAGGGACCATAGCGCTGATCGTAAGCTTACCAGGGGCTTGAATGAGTAAACGTCCTCTGGCTGAGGACTCCCTTATTGTACCGTTCTTTTTTTGATTTGTCAACCAAAAAACAACCCCTCGTCCGCTTTTTTGTGCATTCGGCATAATAAGACGGTCTTTGCTCGTGCAAAACAGCAAAAAGGCCACACCGCCCTTTGGGGGAGCGGTGCGGCCTTGGATGCCTTAAATGCAGAGATTACTTCTCGAGGACTTCCTTGGTGTCGCGGGCGATCATCAGCTCCTCGTCGGTAGCGATGACCAGAGTGCGGACCTTGGCGCCCCAGGCGGTGATGTCGCAGACATCGCCCACGGGATGCTCGTTCTTCTCGGTATCGATGCGGATGCCCAGCCAATCCATGTGGTGGCAGACCTTTGCACGGGCGATCTCGTCGTGCTCGCCGATGCCGCCGGTGAAGACGATGGCGTCCACACCGCCCATAGCTGCGATGTAGCTGCCGACGACCTTCTTGATCTGGTAGTTCAGCATGTCAGAAGCCAGCTGAGCGCGCTTGTTGCCGTGGAGAGCAGCCTCCTCGACGTCACGCTTGTCGCTGGAAACACCGGAGATGCCCAGCAGGCCGGACTTCTTGTTCAGGATCTCGTCCAGCTCGTGGCCGGTGATTTCGAGGTTATACTTCAGGTAGTTGACCACAGAGGGGTCCAGGTCGCCGCAGCGGGTACCCATCATCAGGCCGGCCAGCGGGGTCATGCCCATGGAGGTATCAACGACCTTGCCCTGATCGACAGCGGCGATGGAGGAGCCGTTGCCCAGATGGCAGGTGATGAGCTTCAGGCGCTCAATAGGCTCCTCCAGGAACTCGGCAGCGCGGTGGCTGACGTACTTGTGGCTGGTGCCGTGGAAACCGTAGCGGCGGACGCCGTACTTCTCATAGTACTCATAGGGGATGGCGTACATGTAGGCCTTCGGGGGCATGGTGCTGTGGAAAGCGGTGTCGAAGACAGCGACCATCGGGACGTTGCCGAAGACCTTGCGGGCTGCCTCGATGCCGAGGATGCCTGCGGGGTTGTGCAGAGGAGCCAGGGGGCTCAGCTCGCGGATGGTGTTGATGACCTCGTCGGTGATCAGGCAGCTGGCCTTGAACTTCTCACCGCCGTGGACGACGCGGTGGCCGATGGCGCTGATCTCGCTGACATCGTCGATGCACTTGCCCTCGCCGGTGGTCATCTTCTTGACGACCTCAGCAAAAGCTTCGGTGTGGGTGGGGAAGATCGCGGGAGTGGTAGCCTTGTGGCCGTTAGCTTCATGGGTGATCATGCTGCTCTCCATGCCGATGCGCTCGCACAGGCCCTTGCACAGCACCTTCTCACCGTCCATATCGATGAGCTGATATTTCAGGGAAGAAGAACCACAGTTGATAACCAGAATTTTCATCTTCTTGTTTCCTCCAGATATGTTTTTGTCCACCCCCGAGAGGGCAGAATTTTACAGATTCCTAGAATTATTATATAATAGGGTCGGCCGGTTTTCAAGCCGCAATGGCGGCAAAGCCTGCCACGAAGTCCCCGGGCTTTTTTGTACATCCTGCCCAGAATCCCGTCATTCTGCCCCAGTTCTCCATGCAGTATGACAGATATTTCACAAACTTTTGAGGTCACGTCATGAAATTTGCCGGTATCATCGCCGAATATGACCCCTTCCACAACGGCCACGCATGGCAGCTGGCGCAGGCAAAAGTACTGGGTGCAGAGCGCGTCGCCGTCGCCATGAGCTGTTCGCTGGTGCAGCGGGGCGCTGCCCCTCCTGCCTGAAGCTATCCGCACCCGGTCCGCCCTCACCTGCGGGGCTGACCTTGTGTTTGCTCTGCCTGCTCCCTGTGCCTGCGCGGGAGCAGAGGCGTTCGCCCGGGCGGGCGTGGCGCTGCTTGCCGCCGCTGGGTGCGACGGTCTGGTGTTCGGTGCCGAGACGCCCGACGCGGCCCTTCTGATGGAGGCCGCTGAGCTTCTTGACAGCGACTCCTACCGCGCCGCCCTGAAAGCCCAGCTTGCGGGCGGCGCACGGAGCTTTGCCGCCGCGCGGCAGACCGCTGCGGCGAAGCTTGCATCTGACGAGCGGGTCGCCGCCCTGCTGGACAAGCCCAACAACAACCTCGCTGTCGAATACTGCCGGGCCATCCGCAGCCTTGCGCCTCGGATGGAGGCTTATCCCCTGCCCCGGCAAGGCGCGAACCACGGTGAGGCGCTCCGCTCTGCCCATGGGCAGTTCGCCAGCGCCAGCGCACTTCGCAAGCTCTGGGCCGAGGGCGGAGCGGACGCCGTCGCGCCTTACGTTCCCGAGGCGGTCTTCCCGCTTTATCAGGAGGCTTATGCCGCCGGGCAGTACACCGATTTTTCCGCCGCCGGGCGGTGCGAGCTGGCCCTTCTCCGGTCTGCCTGCCGGGGCAAAGCGCCCTTTGCAGACATCCGCGGCGTCTCCGAAGGACTGGAGCACCGTCTGGAAGCCGCCGTCCGTACCAGCACCACCTACGACGAACTTCTGGACGCTCTCACCACCGTGCGCTACCCCCGGGCGCGGATGCGCCGCCTCGCCATGGACGCCGCGCTGGGCTGCACCGCCGACAGTCTCCCCGCCCTTCCGCCCTATCTCCATCTGCTGGGAGGGAAGAAGGATGCCCTTCCTTTATTAAAAAATTGCACCCTCCCTGTCTCCCACTCGCTGGCCCGTCTGCGGGGATCAGGCGGTGCCTCCGCTCGGATGGCCGAGGCGCAGCTTGCCGCCGCCGATTTTGGTACGCTCTGCCGCGTTTCACCCGAGGCCATGGGCGGTCTACTTCGTCAAAAAAATATCTTTTTGACGTAATGACAGAAATTTTTCTGCAAATTCTGTCATTTCGGCACTTGTATGCCGAGGCAGTTTCGGTGTATTATAGTAAGGATACTTGGATACAACGCCGCCTGTTCGACAGGCACAAGGAGGAACCATGGCACTTCACGTTCTGGACGAAGCCAACCGCTGCCTCGGCTGCAAAAGCCGATGTGCCAGCAGGGCTGCCCGATCCACACCAACATCCCCGAAGTCATCCGCCTGCTCAAGGACAATCACCTCGACGATGCCGGCCGGATGCTGTTTGAAAACAACCCCCTGACCACTGTGTGCAGCCTCGTGTGCAACCACGAGAACCAGTGCGAGGGCCACTGCATCCGCAACCGGATGCCCAGCCACGACCCCGTCCACTTCTCCATCATCGAGGACTACATCTCCACCACCTACGCCAACAAGATGACTTCCGGCCCCGCCCCCAGGAACGGCATGAAGTCCGCTGTCGTCGGCTCCGGCCCTGCGGGCCTGACCGTCGCCGTCCTGCTGGCACGCTGGGGTTACGATGTCACCATCTTCGACGCCCGCGACAAGATCGGCGGCGTCATGCGGTACGGCATCCCCAATTACCGCCTGCCCGACAGCGTGCTGGACGACTTCCAGTACCGCCACCTCGAGCTGAAGGGCATCCACGTCCGCCCCAATACCGCCATCGGCAAGACCATCACCATCGACGACCTCTTCCGGGACGGCTACAAGAGCGTCTTTATCGGCGCTGGTCTGTGGAAGGCCAACGCCATGCACATCAAGGGCGAGACGCTGGGCAACGCGGCCTTCGGCATCGACTATCTGGCCAACTCCAAGGCCTTCCAGCTGGGCGACGACATCGCCGTCATCGGCGTGGGCAACTCCGCCATGGACTGCGCCCGCACTGCCATCCGCAACGGCGCACGCCACGTCACCTGCTACGCCCGCCGCGACGAGGAGTGCATCAGCGCTTCCGAGCATGAAGTGCGGTACGCCAAGCTCGAGGGCGTGGGCTTCCGCTTCTGCAAGGCTCCGGTGGAGATCCGTGAGAACGGCATCATCTGCCGCGACACCGTGAAGGGCGAGGACGGCAAGTTCACCCAGGTAGAGGGCAGCGAGACCTTCTATCCCCACACCGGCGTCATCGTCTCGGTGAGCCAGGGTTCTGAGAACTCTCTCGTCAAGACCACCACCGGCATCGAGACCAACCAGCGCGGCCTGCTCACCGTCAACGAGGACGGCAGCACCACCCGCGAGGGCGTGTTCGCCGGCGGCGACGCCGTCATGGGCGCGCGCACCGTCGTTGAGGCCGTGGCCATCGCCAAGAAGGTGGCCGAGTCCATGGACGCCTACATGAAGGCCCTGCCCGCCGACAACACTCCCGACCCCTACGCCGATATTCCGGTGTTCTCCACTCCGACTTCTGACGTTCTGGCAAAGCAGGGCATCTAAATTCTAATCTTCAAGGCTGCTGTGCAAAAGCGCGGCAGCCTTTTCTTTTTGTAACATTTCTGTTTCTTTGCCAATCTTAGCCGGTCTTTTGTTGACGGACTTTTGTCTGTTTTTGTATACTTAATAAGGAAATATTTCTCAATTCCAACGCCCGGCGGCACTGCTTCCGGGCGTGAAAGGCTGGTGGACATCATTATCAAATCATCCATCCCCAAGCTTCGGGAAAAGCTGCTGGAGGCACTGCAGGCCGTCCTGCCCATCGCGGCCATCGTGCTGGTGCTCTGTTTCAGCATCGCCCCCGTTTCCCCGAGCATCCTGCTCTGCTTTCTGCTGGGCGCGGCCATGATCATCGTCGGCATCATGTTCTTCACCCTGGGTGCCGAGATGAGCATGACCCCCATGGGCGAGCGGGTCGGCTCCATGCTCACCCGAAGCCAGAACCTCTTTCTCATCATCGGAGTGGGTTTCCTGCTGGGTTTCCTTATCACCATCTCAGAGCCTGACTTACAGGTGCTTGCCAATCAGGTACCCTCCATCCCCAACATGACCCTCATCCTCTCGGTGGCTACGGGCGTGGGCATCTTCCTCGTCATGGCCTTCCTGCGTATGCTGCTGGGCATCCCGCTGCCCCGGCTGCTGGTCATCTTTTACGCTGCCATCTTCCTTCTGGCTGCATTTGTGCCGAAAGAGTTTCTGGCCGTGGCCTTCGACTCCGGCGGCGTCACCACCGGCCCCATGACCGTCCCCTTCATCATGGCGCTGGGCGTCGGTGTGTCGGCCATCCGTTCCGACCGCCATGCAGCGGACGACAGCTTCGGCCTCGTGGCCCTCTGCTCCGTGGGTCCCATCCTCGCCGTCCTCATCCTCGGCATCGTCTTCAATGCCAGCGAGAGCAGCTACGTGCCGCCGATCATCCCCGAAGTGGGCGACTCGGTGGAGCTGTGGCAGCTGTTCAGCGAGGGCCTGCCCACCTATCTGCACGAGATTGCCACTTCCCTGCTGCCCATCGTCGTGATGTTCGGCATCTTCCAGCTCGCCGCCCTCCACATCGACCGGCGGACGCTGGGCCGCATCGGCGTAGGCCTCGTCTATACTTACATCGGCCTCGTGCTCTTCCTCACCGGCGCGAACATCGGCTTCATGCCTGCCGGCAACTACCTCGGTCAGGTCCTGGGCGGCCAGAGCAGCCGGTGGCTGCTCATCCCCATCGGGATGCTCATCGGTTACTTCATCGTCCGGGCCGAGCCTGCGGTCTATGTCCTCAACAAACAGGTCGAAGAAGTCACCGACGGTGCCATCTCCGCCGGGACGATGGGCGCGGCCCTCTCGGCCGGCGTTGCCCTCTCGGTGGGCCTTGCGATGGTGCGCGTCCTCACCGGCATCTCGATTCTGTGGTTCCTCATCCCGGGCTACCTCTTCGCCATCAGCATCTCCTTTGTGGTGCCGAAGCTCTACACCGCCATCGCCTTTGACGCCGGCGGCGTGGCCTCCGGCCCCATGACGGCCACCTTCCTGCTGCCGCTGGCGCAGGGTGCCTGCATCGCCGTAGGCGGCAACATCGTCACCGACGCCTTCGGCGTGGTGGCCATGGTCGCCATGACGCCCCTCATCACCGTCCAGCTCATGGGCCTTGTGGCCCAGCTCAAGACCCGCAAGGCCCGCAGCGCCCAGCCCCTGCTGGATACTGCCGCCCTGCTGGCCGAACTGCCGGACGACGCCATCATCGAACTGTAAGGAGGCTTTGCCGTGAATACGCTTTACTGGCTGGTCACCATCACCGACCGCCCCACGACAGACGCCTTTCTGAAGCTGTATAAAAGCTTCGGCGTCGATGTCAGTCTGCGCACTGTGGGTGCCGGCACCGCCGTTCAGGAGACGCTTTCCACCCTCGGGCTGGAAAAGACCGAAAAAGCTGTGCTCTTTGCCATCATCACAGCGGATAGCTGGCCCCGCATCCAGAAAGCCCTGCGCCGCCAGATGCGCATTGATGTGCCGGGTACCGGCATTGCATTCATCGTCCCGGTAAGCAGCATCGGCGGCAAGCGCGCCCTGCTGTTCCTCACCGAACACCAGACCCTTGAGCTGAAGGAGGAAAGCACCTTGAAAGATACCCGTTACGACCTGCTGCTGGTCATCGCCAATCAGGGCTACACCGGCTCTATCATGGACGCGGCCCGGGCCGCAGGAGCCGGCGGCGGCACCGTCATCCACGCCAAAGGCACCGGCATGGAGGGTGCAGCCAAGTTCATGGGCATCGACCTCGTGAACGAAAAAGAGCTGGTGCTCATCGTCAGCCGCACTTCCGAGAAGAACGCCATCATGAAAGCCATCATGGACAACGCCGACAAAAAGGCCGGCTCCATCGTCTTCTCGCTGCCCGTCACCGACACCGCCGGCCTGCGCCTGCTGGACGAAGAGTAAAAAATCAAACTTTCATCTGTCAAATGAACAAAAATCCACGCTCCGGCAGGCCGCCGGGCGTGGATTTTTTTGCCGTTTTCCGGTATGATAGAAGGGATATGGGAGGAAACGCTATGAATCAGAATCCGCACTGGAAGCAACTTATCTGGAACTGGGCTTCCATCATCTTCGGCAACGCGCTCTACTCGCTGGCCGTTGCCCTGTTCCTCGAGCCGGCGGGCCTCATCACCGGCGGCGCGACCGGCATCGCACTGGCCATCGGGCGATTGACGGGCCTGCCCGTCTCGGGGCTGCTGTTCTTCATCAACCTCGCCATGCTGGTCTGGGGCTGGGTGGTCCTGGGCCGGGCCTTTGCCCTCAATACGCTGGCCAGCAGTGTTCTCAGCCCCGCCTTCCTCGCCCTGTTCGAGGGGATGGCGAATGTCCGGGTGCTGACGGAGGACATCTTCCTCTGCACCGTCTTTGCGGGCCTCGGCATCGGCGTCTCGCTTGGCATCGTCATCCGCTCCGGTGCATCCACCGGCGGCCTCGACATCCCTCCGCTGGTGCTCAACAAATGGTTCAAGCTGCCGGTGTCGGCCACCATGCTGGCTTTCGACATCATGGTCCTGCTGATGCAGGCTGTGTTCAGCCCGATGCCGCAGGTGCTGTACGGCATTGTGATGGTGCTCATCCACACCATCGTCATGGATAAGATGCTGATGATGGGTGCCAGCCGCACCGAGGTAAAGATCATCAGCAGCCAGTCCGACGCCATCTGTGCCGCCATCCTCGAGCAGCTGGACCGGGGCGTGACCATCCTCCACGGCGAGGGCGGCTACACCCACGAGTCCAGCGCCGTGCTTCTGAGCATCGTGTCCAACCGGAACTGCCCCGGCTGGAAAAGCTGGCTCACAGCATCGACCCCACCTGCTTCCTCATCGTGAGCCATGTCACCGAGGTCAGCGGCCGGGGCTTCTCGATGGATAAGGATTATTTGTAAAACAAAGGGGAATGCCGAACGGCATTCCCTTTTGTTTTACAGTAATGGTGCAATAACTTTCAGTAAAATTCCTGCCAGATGGAGCAGCACTTTGCCCTCCCAGATGCTCTCCCGGGTGGGCTCGACGTCGCGGCAGAATTCCAGCGTCTTCTGGAAATCCTTCTCGATGGCGGGGATGCAGGCGGTATCCTTCATCCAGACCGCATTCTCGAAGTGGTGGTAGAGGCTGCGGTAGTCGAGGTTTATGGTACCCACCACGGCCTCGCTGTCGTCCACCACAAAGACCTTCGCATGGACAAAGCCGGGCAGCCACTCGCTGATCTTCACGCCCGAGTCCAGCAGAGACTTGTAGTGCGTCTTCGCCAGCGCATAGGCGAACTTCTTATCCGGCACATGGGGCAGGATGAGGTGGACGTCCACGCCCCGCTCTGCCGCGAACTTGAGGGCCGTTTCCAGCTCGCCGTCGAGGATGAGGTAGGGCGTCATGATGTGGATGTAGCGCTTGGCGCGGTTGAGCAGGTCGATATAGACCATCTCTCCCACCCGCTCACCGTCCAGCGGGCAATCGCCGTAAGGGGCCGCGAACCCCTTCGCCGGGACGGAGTGGGGCGGCACGGAGAGGAACTTCTCAAACTCCGGCTCCCGGAGGATGCTCCACATCTCGAGGAAGAGGATGGTCAGCGGTCGGACAGCCTCGCCTTCCAGCATGACGGCGGCGTCCTTCCAGCGGCCATACTTCTCGATGTGGTTGATGTACTCGTCGGCGAGGTTCACGCCGCCGGTAAAGCCCACCTTGCCGTCAATGACGAGAATTTTCCGGTGGTCACGGTAATTATAATGGGTCGAGACAAAGGGCTGCACCGGCGAGAACACCTGGCACTGGATGCCCAGCTTTTCGAGGCGGCTGGGGTAATCCCGGGGCAGGGTGGCGAACTCACAGGTGCCGTCGTACATCACCCGGACGTCCACGCCCTCAGCGGCCTTGCGGGCCAGCACTTCGAGAATTTTGCCCCACATGAGGCCCTCGTCGATGATGAAGTACTCGAGGAAGATGTACTTCTCGGCCTTTTCCAGTTGGCGCAGCATCTCTTCGAACTTGGCCTCGCCGCCGGGGAAGTAGGTAACTTCCGTGTTCCTGTAGACCGAGAAGCCGCCGCCCTTTCCGTGGAGATACCGCGCCAGCGAGGCCGCGCCGGGGTCGGCTTCGGCCAGCTCCTGGGCCGCAGCCAGCGGCTGGGGCTGTAAGCCCCGGGCCTCCTCAGTGAGGTGGGTCACCCGCTTTTTCAGGGCGTTGTGGCCGATGTTGCTCTTGACGTAGAAAAACAGCGGCACACCCACGACCGGCAGGATGGCGATGGTGACCATCCATGTGATTTTAGCACTGTTGTCCATCTCGCTGTTGAGGATGTAGACCACCATGAAGGCCGACATGGCCACACTGCCGCCGAAGTAATGAGGCAGCAGTCCGCCGAACCACCGGAACACGCTCCACAGCACACCGACCTGCAACAGCATGAGCAGCAGCACCAGCCCGAAGCGGCTGAAAATCGCATGGACGATGCCTTTCTGACCCTTTTTCAGGAGCCGGAGGCCGCCGTCCTCGAACTGCTGCATCCTGTCTTTCATGTTCTGCTGAAGTTCTTCTTTTTTCATGCTTCTCCTTTCGGGCGGAGGGTGACGGCGAACAGCCCCTGGGCCGCGTGGCAGTCCTCCACCAGCTGTTTCGGTTGCGGGCAGACGCCGTGGTCATGCCACGGGTCGTTGAACCAGTAGTTTTCGTCATCGTAGCCTACCAGCAGCAGGCAGTGTTCGTTGCACTTCCATGCAAAGTCAGTGCCATCGGCCAGCAGCCAGTGGTCACGCTTTTCCGGCACGGGCTGGAAATCCAGCGTCGCCCAGAATACCACCGGCATCCCGGCGTCGATATAAGAGCAAAGCTCTGCCGCCGTCTTGCCGCTCTCGTCCACGACTTCGAACTTGTCGGCTGCGCCCTCGTGTTCCAGAGCGCTGTTCAGGGCCTTGACGATACAGGGCGAATAGCAGCCATAGCCGGTGTGGTCGTGGGGGTCGCCGGGGTAGACCTGCCACGGGTCAGGGCCGTAGAGTTTTCCGTCCTGCTCCCAGTAAGGAGCGTGGGGCAGGTCGCGGGCGATGAAGGTATCCGGGTCGATGTCGATGCCCACGGCCTGGAGCAGCATGACGCTGCTGATGCTCTCGCAGCCATTGACCCAGCGCTCAGTCTGGTCGATGTACGGGGCAGGAACGATTTTTTTCATCAAAATGCCTCCCAGCAGAGATTCGGCCCTGTCAAAACAGAGCGAAGTGTGTTATTATGTAGGATAAGGATATTATACCCTACTCTGGGGATTTTTTCTACAACAATCGGCACGCGGAGGTTTTTGGAACATGAACAATCTGATCATCGGCATCGCAGGCGGCTCCGGCAGCGGCAAGACCACACTGGCCTGTCGGCTCAAGGCTCTTTTCGGGGAGGACGAGGTGCGCCTCATCTCCCACGACAGCTACTACAAGCGCCACGACGAGCTGCCCTATGAGGAGCGGTGCAGGCTCAACTACGACCACCCGGACGCCTTCGACAACGCCCTGCTCATCTACCACTTACAGGAGCTGAAGGCAGGCCGCGCCATCGACTGCCCGGTGTACGACTATGCCGACCACAACCGCAGCAACGAGGTCCAGCACATCGAACCGGCCCCCGTCCTCATCGTGGAAGGCATCCTCCCCTTCGTGGAGCCGGAGCTGTGCGCCATGTTCGACTACAAAATTTTCGTGGACACCGATGCCGATGAGCGTATCCTGCGCCGTCTGGTGCGGGACGTCAAGGAGCGCGGCCGCTCCCTCGACAGCGTCATCAACCAGTACCTCACCACCGTCAAACCCATGCATGAGGCTTTCGTTGAGCCCAGCAAGCGCAACGCTGACATCATCGTCCCCAACGGCGGCGAGAACACCACCGCCATCGAGATGCTGGCCCACCACATCCGCAGCCTCATCGAGAAGGCAAATATGCTCTAAAAGCTTCTGATACAGCAAAGCCGGAGTCCCCGCGGGGACTCCGGTTTTTGTTTCAGCTGTTACTCCTTGATGGAGGTGCGCACCAGCGCGCGCTTGAGGCGGGCCTGTGCCATCTCGTACTCGCGGCGGTCGAGGTCTTTGCGGGCCAGAATCTCTTCGGCGCGCTTTTGCGGCCTAGGCGCGGGTGTGGTCGATCTGCTCAGCCCACTCCCATGTGGTGGCTACCAGACGCACCTCACCGTCCAGCACGGTGAGCATCCCGCCCATGCAGGCGGCACGGCGGCGGCTGCCCTCGGCATCAACGATGTGGGCCTCGCCCATGCCCAGCGCAGTGCAGTAGTCGCCGTGCTTGGCCAGAATGGCAAGGTCACCATCGATGGCGCGGCAGACCACACGCTCGGCCTGCCCCTCAAAGGCGCAGCCGTCCGGTGTGACCACCGTCAGATGAAAGGTCGTCATGGTTTACCCCTTCTTCGCCTTAGCGAACACATCGTCGATGGTGCCTGCGAACAGGAAGGCGCTCTCGGGCAGGTCGTCGCACTCGCCGTTCAGGATCATGCGGAAGCCGCGCAGCGTCTCTTTCAGCGGGACGTACTGGCCGGGCATACCGGTGAACTGCTCTGCAACGTGGAAGCTCTGGCTCAGGAAGCGCTGCACCTTGCGGGCGCGGCTGACGGTGCGCTTGTCATCCTCGCTCAGCTCGTCCATGCCCATGATGGCGATGATGTCCTGCAGTTCCTTGTAGCGCTGCAGCACCTTCTGGACGGCACGGGCGATTTCATAATGCTCCTGACCCACGACCTCCGGGCTGAGGATACGGCTGGTGGAGTCCAGCGGGTCCACAGCGGGGTAGATGCCCTGAGAGGCGATGTCACGGCTCAGAACCGTGGTAGCGTCCAGATGGGTGAACGTCGTTGCAGGGGCGGGGTCGGTCAGGTCGTCGGCGGGGACGTAGACAGCCTGCACCGAGGTGATGGAGCCGGTCTTGGTGGAGGTGATGCGCTCCTGCAGAGCGCCCATCTCGGTAGCCAGCGTAGGCTGATAGCCGACGGCGGAGGGCATACGGCCCAGCAGAGCCGACACCTCAGAGCCTGCCTGGGTGAAGCGGAAGATGTTGTCGATGAAGAGCAGCACGTCCTGATTCTTGACGTCGCGGAAATACTCCGCCATGGTCAGGCCGGACAGTGCCACGCGCATACGGGCTCCTGGGGGCTCGTTCATCTGACCGTAGACCAGCGCCGTCTTGTTGATGACGCCGCTCTCGGTCATTTCACCGTAAAGGTCGTTGCCCTCACGGGTGCGCTCGCCGACACCGGTGAACACCGAGTAGCCGTTGTGCTCGGTGGCGATGTTGTAGATCAGCTCCTGGATAAGGACGGTCTTGCCGACACCGGCACCGCCGAACAGACCGATCTTGCCGCCCTTGGCGTAGGGGCAGATGAGGTCAACGACCTTGATGCCGGTCTCCAGAATTTCGGTGGTGGACTGCTGCTCCTCATAGCTGGGAGCGGGGCGGTGGATGGGCCAGTAAGCCTCCGGGGTGGGGGCGGGCTTGTTGTCCACCGGCTCACCCAGCAGGTTGAACACGCGGCCCAGGCACTGGTCGCCGACGGGGACCTTGATGGACTCGCCGGTGTCCACGGCCTCGGTGCCGCGCACCAGGCCGTCGGTGCTGCTCATGGCGATGCAGCGGGCGACGTTGTCACCGGTCAGCTGCGCCACCTCGACCACCAGCTTCTGGCCGTGGTTGTCGATCTCGATGGCGTTGAGCAGGTCCGGCAGCTCTCCATCCTTGAACTGGATGTCCAGCACCGGGCCGATGACTTGGATCACCTTGCCGATGTGTTTTTCGGACATAGGCTACAACTCCTTCTCTTTTAATGGAATGCTCTTTGTCAGCGTCCTTACCCTCTCAGGCCGCTTCGCGTCCAGCTCTCCCAGAGGGAGAGCCTGAAACGTATCGGTCAGCTTTAAGCCTCTCCCTTTGGGAGAGGTGGCATTGCGCAAGCAATGCCGGAGAGGGCAAGCCGCCTTAATTTTCCGCACCAGCCACGATCTCGGTGATCTCCTGCGTGATGGCGGCCTGACGGGCGCGGTTGTAATACAGATTCAGATGCTCTATCATCTCGCCGGCATTCTTGGTGGCGGCATCCATGGCGGTGCGGCGGGCGGCCAGCTCACTGGCCACGCTCTCGCACACGGCGCCGTAGAGGACACCAGCCACATACTCGGGGATGATAGCGCCGAACACTTCCTCGCAACTGGGTTTGTACAGGATCTGACTCCGACGGGCCTCAGCCTTCTGGGCCTCGGTGGGCTCGATGGTCAGGGGCAGCACCTCGAGGGTGGTGGCCGTCTGGGTCATCATGGAGTCAAAGCGGGTGTAGCAGAGCTTCACCGCGTCGTACTCGCCCTTGAGGAAGCCTTCCGTTATCTGGTGGGACAGGGTGAAGCACTCGCTCACCGACACATCCGCCGCCATCAGCACCTCGGGGGTAAAGAGGCCGGCCCCGTGGTGGGCGAAATACTCTGCGGAGCGCTTGCCGATGGGCAGCACGGTGACGGGCCTTCGGCGGCGTCGGCCTGCTTGAACACATTGGCGTTATAGCCGCCGGCCAGACCGCGGTCGCCCGCGATGACCACCAGCAGAGTCCGCTTGATGTCGTCCCGGCGCAGATAGGGATTGCGGGCGCGGGGGTCTGCCGCCGCTATCTTGGTCAGCGATTCGTACAGCGTCTCAAAGTAGGGGCGGCTGTGCTCCACCCGCTCCTTGGCACGGCGCATTTTGGAGGAAGCCACCAGCTCCATAGCCTTGGTGATCTGCATGGTACTCTCTACGCTTTTGATGCGCAGCTTGATGTCCTTCATGGAACCTGCCATGCGTTACGCCTCCTTCCTGTCAGTGTGCCTTGATAAAGTTCTCGGTGTAAGCGGACAGCACACCCTTCAGAGCTTCCTCGGCGTCCTTTTCCAGCTTGCCGGTGGTGCGGATGGTCTCCATCACGGAAGCACCGGCTGCGTCGGTATCGAGATACTCGTACAGGCCCTTCTCGTACTCGGCCACGGCAGGCACCTTGATGTTCACGAGGTAGTCGTGGATGGTCGCGTAGAGGATGGCCACCTGCTTTTCGACCGCAACGGGAGCGGAGCGGTTCTGCTTGAGCACCTCAACGATGCGCTCGCCCTGTGCCAGACGGGCCTTGGTGTCGGCGTCCAGGTCGGAGCCGAACTGTGCAAAGGACTGCAGCTCACGGTACTGAGAATAAATCAGCTTCAAAGTACCGGCGACCTTCTTCATGGCCTTGATCTGGGCGTTGCCGCCGACACGGGAGACCGAGATGCCGGGGTTGACGGCCGGCATAACGCCCGAGTGGAACAGCTCTGTCTCAAGGAAAATCTGTCCGTCTGTGATGGAGATGACGTTCGTCGGAATATAGGCGGAAATATCGCCTGCCTGCGTCTCTATGATGGGCAGTGCCGTCAGGCTGCCGCCGCCCAGCTCGTCGGAGAGCTTGGCCGCGCGTTCCAGCAGACGGGAGTGCAGATAGAAGACATCGCCGGGGTAAGCCTCACGTCCCGGAGGACGGCGGATCAGCAGCGACAGGGCGCGGTAAGCGACAGCGTGCTTGGACAGGTCGTCGTAGATGATAAGGACATGCTTGCCCTTGTGCATGAAATACTCGCCCATAGCACAGCCGGAGTAGGGAGCGATATACTGCAGGGGCGACAGCTCGGATGCCGTTGCCGACACCACGATGGTGTAGCTCATGGCACCGGCCTCGGTGAGGCTCTGCACGAGGTTTGCCACGGTAGAGCGCTTCTGGCCGATGGCGACGTAGATGCAGATGACGTCCTTGCCCTTCTGGTTGATGATGGTATCGGACGCGATGGTGGTCTTGCCGGTCTGGCGGTCGCCGATGATGAGCTCACGCTGGCCGCGGCCGATGGGGATCATGGAGTCGATGGCCTTGATGCCGGTCTGCAGCGGCTCCTTGACGGGCTGGCGCTCGATGATGCCGGGAGCAGGGCTCTCGATGGGGCGGAACTCCGTCGTCTCGATGGGGCCTGCGCCGTCGATGGGCTGGCCCAGTGCGTTGACGACACGGCCGATCAGTGCCTCGCCCACAGGGACGGACACGACCTTGCCGGTGCGCTTGACAGTGCTGCCCTCTTTGATTCCGACGTCAGAGCCCAGCAGAACGATGGAGACGGTGTTCTCCTCGAGGTTCTGGGCCATGCCGTACTCGCCGTTCTCAAACTGGAGCAGCTCGCCGGCCATGCACTTGCTCCAGGCCGCTGGCCCGCGCGATGCCGTCGCCCACCAGAATGACCGTGCCGACCTCGCTCTGCTCGATGACATTTTCGTAATGCTTGATCTGAGCACGGATGATCTTGGATATCTCTTCAGGTTTCAGTTGCATTGTTGTGTCTTCACCACTCAATTCTTTGTAAACTTTCGGGTGGATAGCCCTCTCAGGCACTTCGGTCCAGCTTTGCCTTCTCGCCTTGCGGCTCCGAGAGCAGCCGGGCTTCGCGTTTACCCGAGGGCTTCGTATTCGTTACAGTGTTGCTGCTGCGATGCTGCTGCGCAGGCCGGCGAGGCGGCTGCGGACGGTGCCGTCCAGCTCGGTGCCTTCGATGTCCAGCCGGATGCCGCCCAGCACAGCAGGCTCGACCTTCGTTTTGAGGTCGATGTGCCTGCCGGTGACTTTTTCCAGCTTTTCGTGCAGGCGTCTGGTCTGCTCTGCCGTGAGAGGCACAGCGGAAACAGCAGTCGCTTCCAGAATGCCGTGAGCCTCATTGTAGCGCAGACGGTAAGCCCGGGCGCAGCCCGACAGCTCCCGCAGAGCGCCTTTTTCGCACAGCAGCTTCATAAAGTTGAGCACATAGAGGTGGACCTGCCCGCGGAAGGCTTCGTCCAACAGCGCACAGCGCTCTTTCTTGGGGATGCTGGGGATGCTGAGCAGATGCAGATACTCGGCGTCCCCATTCAGCAGGGCGGTCACGCCATCCAGTTCGCCCAGAATGCGCTCGTCCAGCCCTTCCTCCGCGGCCAGGTCGTACAGGCTTCCGCCGTACATCCTTGCAGTCTCGGTCATGATGCTTCACCCACGTTTTTGATAAATTCGTCGATCAGGTCCTGATGGTCAGCCTCTTTGATCTCGCGCTCGACCACCTTTGGAGGCGATCTCCATCGCCATACCGCCGATCTCGTCCTTGACCTCGTTGACAGCCTTCTTGCGCTCCTGCGCAATGTCGGCCTCGGCCTTCTGCTTGAGGGCAGCGGCCTGTGCGCGGGCCTCGCCCAGCAGCTCTTCGCTGCGGGCAGCAGCCGTCTTCTGGGCGGCGGCCACGATCTGGTTGGCCTCGGTGCGGGCATTCTGCAGGTTCTGCTCGTACTCCGCCTTCATGGCCTCAGCCTCAGTGCGCAGCTTTTCGGCGTCCGCGATCTGGCTGTCCGCCTTGGCCTTGCGCTCGGCGATGACTTTTTTGACCGGGTTCAGCAGCAGCTTTTTGAAGATCACCAGCTGGATCATCAGGTTGCAGATCTGGGCCAGAAACGTCCAGCCATCCAGCGTGATCAATGCCTGATAAAGTTGCATAAGCGTCTCCCCTTTCTCTTGAAATCAAGCTCTGAAAGGAGCGCTTACTGCAGGTAGTTCATGAACATGCCGGGTGCGAGGAAGATGAGCAGCAGGCCGGTGACGAAGCCGTAGATACCGGTGGTCTCAGACAGTGCGACGCCGAGGATGAGGGTACTGGTCACGTCGCTCTTGCACTCGGGCTGGCGGCCTACAGCCTCACAGGCAGCAGCGGCGGCATTGCCTTCGCCGATACCAGGGCCGATACCAGCGATCAGTGCGCAGCCTGCGCCGATGCCGCAGCCAGCCAGAGCGATACCACGAGCAAGGAATTGAAAGTCAGTCATAGTTTGTGTCCTCCTGAAAATGTTTGTTTTTGGGGGATGCCGGGGCGGGAGGCTTACTCCTCACCGGCAGCACGTTTGATGAAGATGGTGGTCAGGGTACAGAAGATGAACGCCTGAATGCAGCCGCCGAACCAGTCGAAATACAGGCCCGTGAAGGCCGGGATGCCGATCTGGAACAGCTGGAGCTGGCTCAGGAATCCGGGCAGCCAGCCAAAAATGACGTGGCTCAGGCTCGCCAGCGCCCAGTACAGCAGGGTGGAGATAACTGTACCGGACAGGATGTTGCCGAAGTGACGGAACGCCATGCTGACCGGGGTGGAGAGCTCCGACAGCACATTGATGGGCGCCATCAGGAAGATGGGGTCCAGCAGGCCCTTCAGATAGGCGAGGATGCCGTTGGTCTTTATCTTGTAGTACATGATGATGATGAACACCACGATGGCCCAGGCCGCCTCGGTGTTCAGGTCTGCCGTGGGGCTCCACAGGCCTACCACACTGATCAGGTTGCAGCCGATGCTGAGTGCGAAGATAGCACCCACCAGCGGGATGAACTTATCGAAGTGCCAGCCCATGTTGTCGTGGACGAACTGGTCCAGCCGTTCCACGATGAACTCGGCGGCGGCCTGCCGTTTGGAGACGTTTTCCAGTTTGAGGTCACGCCCCAGCCAGAAGGCCAGAGCCGAGAGCAGCGCCATGACGATCCATGTGCTCACAAGAGTCTGGGTGATCTTGAAATCGCCCAGCACAGGGATATTGGTATGGATGGTATACAGGATCTTTGCGCCGTTCAGTTCCATTTGTTACGTTTCACCCCCTTTTTCATCGGGTGCGGACTGCTGCGCGTCGGCAGGTTCGGGGTCGTCCTCCACCGAGACGTCCACCGGCTCTGCCTTCGGCGTGAGCGGTTTGTACTTGCCCGTTATTTGCAGGTAATAAATGGTGACACGGGGGAAAAACAGCGGCAGCACACTGGCAAAGGGCTGGAAGCAGGGGGCCGCGACGGCCACCACCACCCACAGCGCCTGCAGCAGCATCCGGCTGTTGTAGGAAAGCTGTAATGTTGCCTTGCGGCGCTTCTCATCCGGCTCGTCGATGATTTTTTGGACCACGAAGCAGATGCCCGCAAAGTTGCCGATGGCGACGGCTGCGCCCACGAGGCTGCCGAGGACGACCGTATAGTCGAACTTCACCCAGCCCACCAGATGCAGCGCCGCGAAAAGCACCCACATGATCGCGGTGCAGAATGCCGTGCCGCCCGCGATGCGGAGCAGCTCCTTTTTGGATTCCGGCTGTAATTTCATAGATGTAGCTCTCCCTTATCTCATAAATGCGAGTTAAAGCCTGTCCGGCGGGGCTTGTCCTTTTGGAGCGGTCGAGCCGCTCTTTGACGAAGACCAGAAGTTCTGCGCCCCGGCGGCAAGCCCCAGCAGCACAGCGGGCAGATACACCCACATGGGCCAGCCCCAATGGCTGACGGCCCACCAGCAGCCGCCCAGACACATCACCAGCGGCAGCAGCATATTCAACCCCAGCTGGGTCAGCCAGACCAGGTCTTCCAGTGCCTTGTACCAGCCCTTCACGGTCCGGCTCCCCTCCCTCTGCGTGCGCTCCGGGCCGCTCTGTCTTTTTTGCCCGATCTGCACGTTAAACTTTGAACAAAGGCTCTTTACTCTCCATTATACTCAAAACGGCTGTAAAATTCAATCAATTTTCCACTGCTTTTTAGCAAAATTCTATAAACGCAGAGAAGTTCGTCATTTCTAACCAAAAGTTTTTCGGTTCAGCCGCTCATCTTCTCCGTGTCATTTATCATTCTGCCCCGTTTGAGAAAGAAAAAAGCGTTTCCTTTTGGGACGATTTTGCTGAAAGGCACAAAAAGCCCCGGCGGGCGCTGTCCTAAAACAGTACCCGCCGGGGCGTAAATCGTGCTTTAGTCTATCTCTTACCAGAGGTTTGCAGTCTCATTGTAGAGGCCCTCATAGCTCTTGGCAGAGACATCCCAGCTGAAGTCGCACTCCATGTCGTACCTGATAAGGTTGTTCCAGTCTTCCTTGCTGTAGTAGCGGTCCTGTGCGCGGCAGCAGGCATCGTACAGCTCGTGGGCGCTGTAGCCCGCGAAGGTGAAGCCATTGCCCTCGCCGAGGGTGCAGTCGTGGATGGAGTCGCGCAGACCACCGGTCTCGCGGATGATGGGAGGCGTGCCGTAACGGCAGGCGACCATCTGGGCCAGACCGCAGGGCTCGCTCTTGGACGGCATGATGAAGGCATCTGCGCCGGCATAGATCTCCTGCGACAGGGTAGGCTCGAAGCCGATGTAGGTGCCTACACGGCCCGGATGACGGCCGCACAGGTCGGAGAAGAAGTTCTCGTACTGGCTCTCGCCGCTGCCCAGGATAACCAGCTCGATGCCGCGGTCCACGAGGCCGTCGGCCACGCTCTGCACGAGATCGAAGCCCTTCATGCCGACCATGCGGCTGACCATTGCAAAGACGGGGCTGCCGTCCTTGTTGAGGCCGAACCTATCCTGCAGAGCCTCCTTGCACTTTGCCTTGCCCTCTTCGAAGTTGTTGACATCGTAGTTGAAGGCGATGTGGGGTCGGTGGCAGGGTTGTTGGCCTCCATGTCGATACCGTTCAGGATGCCGCAGAGCTTATACTGCTTCTCGCGCAGCAGGGCGTCCAGACCGTGGCTGAACCAGGGGTCGAGAATTTCCTGTGCATAGGTGGGGCTGACGGTGGTGATCTTGTCTGCCGTCTCGATGGCACCCTTCATGAAGTTGGCGCAGCCATCATACTCCACGATATGCTGGTCGCGGCGGCCGATGCCACAGGTGTCTTCCAGAATATCGGTGCCGTAACTTGCCCTGATAGGCAATGTTGTGGATGGTGAAGATGGTCTTGATGCGGTTGAACTTGTCCAGATGACGATAGTACAGGTTCAGGTACACCGGCACCAGAGCGGTCTGCCAGTCGTTGCAGTTGATGATGTCGGGGTGAAGTCGATGTAGAACAGGGTCTCCAGCACTGCGCGGGAGAAGAAGGCGAAGCGCTCGCCGTCGTCGTAGAAGCCGTAGAGGCCGCGGCGCTTGAAGTAATACTCGTTGTCAAGGAAGTAGTAGGTCACACCATTGACCTCAGCCTTGAACAGGCCGCAGTACTGGCTGCGCCAGCCCACAGGGACCGAGTAGTTGGTAACGTATTCCAGCTTATCGCGGAACTTCAGGTCGCCATACAGCGGCATGATGACGCGGGCGTCCACGCCGTCCTTGACCAGCGCTTTGGGCAGGGAGCCGGCCACATCGGCCAGACCGCCGGATTTTGCAAAGGGGGTTGCTTCCGAAGCAGCATACAGGATCTTCATAAGATTCGCTCCTTCCTGATAAAAGGGATTCATATCTCCTCCCGCTGCGGCAAAAAGAGCGGGCGGGGGTACACACAGTACCCCCGCCCCTCTTTAAGAGGGGCTACCGGGGAGGGAGCCGCCCCTATGGGAGATTCTCAAACGGTTCAGACGATGTGGTTCTTCTGAACGTAAACAGGGAAGCTCTTGGTGCCGCTCAGCTTCTTGTCTGCGGTGATGCGGACATTCTTGTCCGTCACGACGCAGTCCAGCTCAGCGCCAGGCTCCACCACGGTGTCCTGCATCAGGACGCAGTTCTTGACGACGGCACCTTTCTTGACCTTGACGCCGCGGAACAGCACGCAGTTCTCCACGGTGCCTTCGATGACGCAGCCGTCAGCCAGCAGAGAGTTGCTGACGCTGGAACCGGTGACGTAACGGGTGGGGTTGTCGTCGCGGATCTTGGTGTAAACGGGGTTCTTCTTGGGGAAGAGGGCGTTCAGATTCTTCTCATCAATGAGCTTCAGGTTCTCGTCGAAGTAGCTCTTCATGTCGCAGACATGAGCCACATAGCCGGTGTACTCCAGAGCATGGATGTTCAGGATGTTGACGTTGTGAGCCAGGATGTCGCGCTCGAAGTAGATGAGGCCGCGGGCGGTAGCGTCCTTGACCAGCTTGATGAGGGTCTGGCGCTCCATGAAATAGATGTCCAGATCGAGGTTCTGCTTGCCGGGGCGGTAATCGTTGAACAGCAGCTCCGTCACACGGCCATCGGCATCGACGGTCAGGGTGTAGTTGTCGTTCTTGCGGCCCTCGGGGATCTCGGTCTTCTGGTAGGCGACGGTGACATCCGCACCGCTGGCCTGGTGTGCAGCCAGCAGAGAGTTGAAGTCCTAGTTGATGGCCATGTTGGCATCGCACATCACCACATAGCGCTCCTTCTGGTCCTCCAGGAAGCTCAGGATGGAAGCCAGCGCCTCCACACGGCCGGAGTAGATGCGCACGCCCTTCTCAGCGAAGGGAGGGACGATGTTCAGACCGCCGTGACGGCGGGCCATATCCCACTCGCGGCCGGTACCCAGATGGTCCATCAGAGAGTGGTAGTTCTTGCGCACCACGACAGACACGTTGGAGATGCCGCAGTTGGCCATGCTGGGCAGCACAAAGTCCACCATGCGGTAACGGCCTGCAAAGGGGATCGAGGCCATTGCGCGCTCGGTCACCAGCTCAGGCACGGTGTTATCATAGCTGTTGGGGAAAATGATGCCCAACGCATTGTTGTTCTGGCTCAGCATACTTCCTCGCCCTCCTTGACGGCTTCAAATACTTTGGCGCCCTCTTTGACCGTAGCGCCTGCACCGATGGACAGACCCGTGCCCACATGTGCGATGGGGCCGTCGCCGCCGATCTTGGCGCCTGCGCCCACCACGACGTTCTCAGCGAGGATGCAGCGCTTGACCACTGCGCCTGCCTTGACCACGACGCCATCCATCAGGACGGCATCCTCGACCGTTGCGCCCTCTTCCACGACGATGCCTGCGCTCAGCACAGAGTGCTTGACGCAGCCGTAGATCTGGCAGCCCTCAGTGACCAGCGAATCCTGCACGACAGCGCGGGGGCCGATCTTCTGGGCGGGCAGCACGGGGTTGCGGCTGTAGAGCTTCCACTTCTCGTCGAAGATGTCGATGCCGGAGTTCTCGGGGATCCAGGACCTCCATGTTGGCTTCCCACAGGCTGTCGATGGTACCCACGTCACGCCAGTAGCCGTTGAAGTGGTAAGCATACATCTTGCGGCCGTCGCGCAGCAGCGCGGGGATGATGTTCATGCCGAAGTCGTTCTTGGAGTTGGGGTCTGCCTCGTCCTCGTCCAGGTACTTCTTGAGGATATCCCAGTTGAAGATGTAGATGCCCATGGAAGCCAGGTTGACTTCGGCACAGGGGCTTCTCCTGGAACTCGGTGATCTTGTCGTCCTCGTCTGCGACCATCAGGCCGAAACGGGAAGCTTCCTTCCAGTCAACTTCCATGACGGCCACAGAGAACTCTGCGCCCTTCTCCTTGTGGAAGCGGAGGAAGTCGGCGTAATCCTGCTTGCAGATCTGGTCGCCGGACAGGATGATGACGTACTCCGGATCGTAGCTCTCGATGAATGGAATGTTCTGGTAGATGGCGTTTGCAGTGCCTTTATACCAGTCGGTACCCTTTGCCTGCTCATAAGGAGGCAGGGTATGGACGCCGCCGTACAGACGGTCCAGGTCCCAGGGCTGGCCGTTGCCGATGTACTCGTTCAGCTTCTGGGGCTGATACTGCGTTGCGATGCCAACGGTATCGATGTTGGAGTTGACGCAGTTGGACAGCGGGAAGTCCACGATACGGTATTTGCCGCCAAAGGACACCGCCGGTTTTGCCGTTTTCTGTGTCAGCGCGTACAAACGCGAGCCACGTCCGCCGGCAAGGATCATTGCCACGATTTCTTTTGCCATAGCTTTATTCTCCCCTTTAATATTTCCTGATATTTGGTGGAAATGGTTCAACAATGTTGGTTCGGCCCGGCCTTATTTTTCGGCCTTGTCCGCCTTCTTGGCGCGGGGCTTGCGGGCGGGCTTTTCAGCCGGTTCCGCTGCCTTTTCTGCCTTGGGCTTACGGCCCCGTTTTGCAGGAGCCTTTTCTTCCGCAGGTGCAGCTTCTGCCTTGGGTTTGCGGCCGCGCTTTGCAGGGGCTTTTTCCTCCGCAGGTGCAGCTTCTGCCTTGGGTTTGCGGCCACGCTTTGCAGGTGCCTTTTCCTCGGCCTTTGTGGTCTTGGAAGCCTTCTTGGGTGCAGCCTTTTCCGCTGCCTTCTCCTCGGCGGTCTTGCGGGTGCGCTTTGCAGGCACCTCGAAATAAAGCACGCTCATGGGAGGCAGAGTGATGGTGATGCTCTGCTCGAAGCCGTGGAGCGGCTTCTTCTTGGAGCGGACAGCCTTGTTGTGGACAGTGCCAGCACCGCCGAACGCCTCGTCGTCGCTGTTCAGGATCTCCTTGTAGGTGCCGGAGTTCGGTGCGCCCAGGGTGTAGCCCTCGCGCAGGACGGGGTTGAAGTTGCAGACCACGAGGATCTGCTTGCCGTTTGCATCCTTGCGCAGGAAGGCCACGACGCTCTGACGGGAGTCGTCGGGGACGATCCACTGGAAGCCCTCCCAGCTGTAGTCGATCTGCCAGAAGGCGGGGTGGTCCTTGTAGAACTTGTTCAGGGTCTTGACGTAGGTCTGCAGCTCGGTGTGCTTGTCGTAGCCCAGCAGCATCCAGTCCAGAGACTTGGTCTCGTTCCACTCAGTGAACTGGCCGAACTCCTGACCCATGAACAGCAGCTTCTTGCCGGGGTGAGCCATCATGTAGCCAAAGAAGGTGCGCAGGTTTGCAAACTTGGCCTCATAGTCACCGGGCATCTTGTTGATGAGGCTGCCCTTGCCGTGGACGACTTCGTCGTGGCTGATGGGCAGCACGAAGTTCTCGCTGAAGGCGTAGAAGAAGCTGAAGGTGACCTTGCCGTGGTTGCCCGCACGGAAGAGCGGGTCAGTCTTCATGTAGCTGAGCATGTCGTTCATCCAGCCCATGTTCCACTTGAAATTGAAGCCCAAGCCGCCGTCGGAAGCGGGTTTCGTGACCATCGGCCACGCGGTGGACTCCTCTGCGATCATGTACTTGTGGGGGTGACGGCCCAGGACCGTATCGTTGAGCTTGCGCAGGAATGCCACAGCCTCAAGGTTCTCCTTGCCGCCGTCCTTGTTGGGCTCCCACTCGCCCTGCTTACGGTTGTAGTCCAGATAGAGCATGGAAGCCACAGCGTCCACACGCAGGCCGTCGATGTGGTACTGCTCCAGCCAGTAGAGCGCGCTGGAGATGAGGAAGCTCTGCACCTCGCTGCGGCCAAAGTCGAACACCATCGTGCCCCACTCTTTGTGCTCGCCGCGCTTGGGGTTCGGGTCTTCGTAGCAGGCTTCGCCATCGAAGTTGTACAGGCCGAACTGGTCTTTCGGGAAGTGAGCCGGAACCCAGTCCATGATGACGCCGATGCCTGCCTCATGCATCTTGTCCACGAAAGCCATCAGATCCTTCGGGGTGCCGTAGCGGCTGGTGGGGGCGAAATAGCCCGTCACCTGATAGCCCCAGCTGCCATCGAAGGGGTACTCCATGACGGGTAGCAGCTCCACGTGGGTGTAGCCCATCTCGGTGATGTACGGGATGAGCTCGTCGGCCAGCTCAGAGTAATTGTAGGGCAGACCGCCCTCTTTCATCTTCCAGCTGCCGGCGTGCATCTCGTAGATGTTCATGGGGCCGTTGATGACATCGGTCTTCTTCTGGGCGTTCTGCCACGCCTCGTCGTGCCAGACAAAGCCGTTCAAATCGTAGACTTTGCTGCCGTTCGAGGGGCGGGTCTCTGCGTGGAACGCATAGGGGTCAGCCTTGTAGACAAGGTCGCCCGCCCGGGTGGTCACGCAATATTTGTAAACGTCGTATTCCTTCATGCCCGGGATGAACAGTTCCCACACAGAGTCATTGTCCACCTTGCGCATCGGGTGGCTGCCCGGTTTCCAGCTATTGAAATCGCCTACTACGCTGATGGCCGTCGCGTGCGGTGCCCAGACGCGGAACACCACGCCTGTCTCCCCGGCCCGCTGCTCGATGTGTGCGCCAAAATAGCGGTACGCTTCACAGTTATTGCCCTGCTTGAACAAATACACCGGAAGGTCCGATGGATTGCTGCGGTTCTTTTCCTCAGTCGGTTTCATAAACAGCTCCTCCCCGCACAGGCCGCATGGGCAGTCCTGTGCCTTTTACTCTCTTATATTAAAGAATTTCGTCGGATTTTTCAAGAGTTTTCTTGTAGAATATACCATAATCTTTTCGTCGATATTTTTCTTATATATACAACATCCCTAATTTTAGACAAGAAATATCGGCAGACTTAACAGAATAAAGGCAAAAAAGAAACATCCGCCCCGAATTTTGCACATTTGGCAAAAAATCAGAGCGGATGTTTTTCCACTATTTTACTTCAGTTTTTCAAAGGCGCATCAGCCCACGACGTAGACGTTGACGTTGATAGCGCCGTTGATGACAGACTCCGCATAAGTCTCATAGAACAGGTCCACGAGGATGCGGCCATCCTGCACAGCGATGCCAGTGTCGGTGGCTACCGCGTAGCCATAGACGAAGCTGCCGTCGGTGGAGGTGATATACAGCAGGGTGCCGTAGGGGATGACATCGGGGTCAACGGCCACGGTGCCGTAACCCAGACCCAGACCGGAAGAGCCCTTGCCCGACTTGGAATAATAGCCGGTGGCCTTGCCGGTAAGGACCTTGCTGTAGCTGGCGGGGGCGTTGGTGGTGCCGTCCGGGCCGGTCAGGGGCGAGACGGGCGCACCGGCGCCATAGGTCTTGACCACATGGTCGGTAGGCTCCACGGTGGTGGTCACATCGGTGACGACGCTGTTTTCCAGCTCGCCGTCCACCCAGCGCTCCCGGGTGGTGACGGTCTGCTGGCCCTCAGAGCCATGCTGCAGGGTGGTAGCACGGTTGGTGTTGCGGAAGTAGAGGCTGGTATAGACGTACTCCGTGTCGTAGGGGACAGCCTGCGTCTCCACCTTGTCCTGATACTCGACGCGGTGGACTTCGATCTTGCTGCCAGCCGTGACCATCGCGCTGAGGGCGGGTTCGGTATAGTCGTCCCCCTCCAGAGTGATGCCGGCACGTTCCAGAGCCTCGGCGACGGTACCCACCACCATCTTGACGGGGTACTCCTGGCCTTCAGCCTCAATGGTGACGCTGAAGGCGCGCTCGATGTTCAGGGATGCCAGACTGCCGGCAAAGGCAGTGTAATAGACTTCGTCTCCCTCCTCGGCCTCGATGCCGGAAAGCTCATAACGCGGGCGGGGTCGCTCTCAGAAGTGAGGACCACCTGCCGCGCACCGTGGGAGTCTGTGACGTAGGTCAGCCGCAGATTCGCGGCGGTCACAGCCAGCGTGAACACGAGACACGCAGCCATGACGCAGAACGCCAGCACACGGGATGAGGCTGCACGGGTGCAGCCGGGCAATGCTTTCTTAAATTTGACGGAAGCGATACGAGACAACTCCTCTCTTTTCAGATTTTGGAATGGACAGCGGGCCTGTATCTCAAGGCCCGTCAGACTGTGCGTAAATGCCCGCACGGGCGCCTCAAAAGCGGCTTTTCACTTCACCGTGATGAATTTTATGCGCTGCAACGTGTGTTGAGCGGACGTTATTTTAGCAGACTGAGGCCGTTTTGTCAAATCGAAGGTCAGGCGCTCGTCAATTCCTTCACATAGTTTTTGTGCATTCTGTACATAGTTTTCTCTCGATTTCATGAAATTCAATGATTTCTCTCCGATTTTTTCGCAAAAATAAAGTCATACTTGTTCATATATTTTTAACATTTGAATTAACATTTCCGGGGTGTTTTTTGCAGTATTTCCAGCCCGCTTTGCGGCGTCAAACCGGCCATAACCGGCTTATTTTCGACACAAATCATGGACTGTTTTCTGACTGTTTTCAAGAGAAAAAACGGGGTCTATTTCTCTCCGAAAAAGGCCGTTTGGCAAAATGCCTAACCCGCCAAATTCTCAATAAAAAAGTATGTACTTCCGCCCACTGCCGTTCTGCGCTACAATCGGGCCGATGCAAACGCAAAACCAAATGAAAGGAGTTTTTACCATGCAGATCAACATCACAGCCCGGGACTTCGGCGGCACAGAATTCCTCGCTCAGCCCCACCGGCTGCATCTGGGCGCACAGAAAGCCGAGGGTGTGGACCAGCTGGAATTCAGCCTGCCGGAGCAGTGGAACGGGTGTGTCGTCACCCTCCACATCCGGCACGCGGACGGCACGCTGGCCGAGCCGCTGGCGCTGGACGAAGCAGGCTGCGTCGGCGTGGGCCGGAGCTTTACCGGCTGGGCCAGCGGCGAATGGATGCTGGCCGCTGCCAACGGCAATGGCTACACCGCCTACACCCGTCCCGGCCAGTACGACGTCCACGGCATCCTCCCCACCGAGGGCGGCGGTGAGGAGCTGACGCCCTCGATCTACGAACAGTTCATCGCCCGGGTGGTGGACAGCGCCAATGCCGCCGCAGAGGCCGCCAAACGTGCCGCCTCCGGCGAGGCAAACGCCAAACAGAGCGCCAGCGAGGCCGCAGTTTCCGCCCAGCAGACCGCCGCCAGCGCCACCCTGGCCGCAGGCTATGCCGAGCAGGCCGAAGCCGCTGCCGACCGTGCCGCCTCCTATGCCCCCTCGGAGGGCGCTGTGCTGAGCGTCAACGGCAAGAGCGGTGCTGTCCGGCTGAACGCACTGGACGTCTGGGCCTTGCCCCGCCCTGTCTCACCGAAAGTCGGTCAGCTGGTGCGGGTGGTGAAGGTCGATGCCTCCACCGGCGCACTGACCGTCGACACCATCAGCACCGACAGCCTCAGCGGGCTGGGCAGCGAAGAAAAAGAGCTTCTGCTCAAGCTGCTGGGTTCTGCCAGCTACACCGACAGCAGCGCCAAAAATGCCCTTGAGGCCCTCAAAAAACTGTGGGACACCACGCCGCCCACTCCCCTGCCCGACCCGGACATCATCCCGGTGGAGAAGGTGACTCTGAGCCAGCACACGCTGGAACTGAGCCGGGGCAGCACTTCCGACCTCAGCGCCTCCATCGCGCCCCCGGACGCCACCGACCAGACGGTATTGTGGAGCGTTTCGCCGACGGACATCGTCTCGGTGGATGCGGGCCGCGTCACTGCCCTCAAGAAGGGTTCTGCCGTCGTCACTGCCACCTCCGACAGCAAGAGCGACAGATGCACCGTCACAGTGACTCCCGCCGTCTACCGCATCGAGACGGCCCACACCGACAGCGGCGACATCCCCGCGTGGGACACTTATCCCGCCAAGTCCGAGTTCTTCATGCCATTGACTGCTAAGAAAGCGGGCCTGCTGCTCCGCTCGCTGGAATTCCGCGTCAAGGGCTATATGCCGGGCAAAATGCGCACCGTCCTGCGCAAGTACGGCACCACGACCGCCCTGGCGGACAAGTCCATCGACCTTGTCCGCGGCTACAACGATGTAGTGCTGGACATGGGCAGCATCGCGCTGGAAAAGGGCGTCGAATACCAGCTCTATTTCGCCGCCGCCAACAACTTCTATCCGCCCTCTGTCGATTCCTCCTGGGTCGCCGCAAACGACTGCATCGACATCGCACACGGCAGCGCCTACTATGGTGATAACACCACCCTCATCTTCTCGGGTACCGTTGTGCTGCAGGAGACCTGAACCACACCAAACACATATCTTGAAACAGAAAGAGAGGTACTGACTATGACCCATCACAAAATTTCCGCATCCACTCTGGCCCGCACCGCTGCGCTGGCGCTGGCCCTGACCAATCAGGTGCTCAGCGCCGTGGGCAAGCCCATGCTGCCCATCGAGAGCGCCCAGCTGGAACAGCTCATTTCCAGCGGCCTGACCGTTGCCGCCGCCCTCGCCAGCTGGTGGAACAACAACAGCTTCACCCCTGAGGCCATCGAGGCTGACGACTTCATGACCCGCCTGAAGCAGCAGAAGCGATAAACGCATAAGCGAACACAGCGCCCCGGAGCGGTCGGCCCCGGGGCGCTGTGTTGTGTTTGAAGAAAAGTTTATCTCAGGCGTTCCACTGAACGTCCTCTGCGGCCACATGGCCGTCCTGCACACTGATAACAGTGGCGCGGGCATCCATGCCGGATGTCTTTTTGAAAAGGCCCGTGTAGATGGTCATGCCAGCCATCAACAGGACAGCCAGTGCAAGGCCGACCAGACGAATCATCATACCGTCAACATTCTCGTTCATGATACCTTCTCCTTTTCCTCTTTGCGGCCCGGCAGACACCATTCTGCCGCAGCCCGCAGCCTAATTTTCCGCTGCGGACCCCCTCTATCGGCCCGCAGCGATGCGTTTTCCAAGACATTCCAAAGAAAAAAGCCTAGGGTAAACACACCCCAGGCTCCATTGTCTGTCTGCTTAGTATAATAGTCTCTTTTGCAGTTTTTGTCAAGAGGGAGATGAGGGAATCTCAACCGCCGGATATGCGCAGTCATGCTCCCCAGTTCGCTGGGAAACTTCTGTTAAACAAAACGGCTCTGCCGAAGCGGCATCGTACGGCCAACTTCCCCGGGTTGCGGCTCCCAGCGTCTATTTCAGCCCTTGGGCGGGCTTCATATCCTGCTGGCCGCGGCCCCAACAGCTCCTCCCTGTTTCCGCCGCTGGCGGCGGTCGTCGCTGTTGCACTTGCTAAACTGGGGAGCATCGCTGGGGCGGCTCCGCCGCCCACGCGATGCTTGAGCAATTATTCGAAATGCGCATCCGGCTCGCCCCTCCGGGGCAACCGCCGGATATGCGCAGTCGTGCTCCCCAGTTCGCTGGGAAACTTCTGTTAAACACAAAAACGGCTCTGCCGAAGCAGAGCCGTAAAAGCCGTAATACGGTAAAATCAGCGCTTGCTGAACTGGGGAGCACGACGTGCAGCCTTCAGGCCGTACTTCTTGCGCTCCTTCATACGAGGATCGCGGGTCAGGAAGCCTGCCTTCTTCAGAGCAGCGCGGTTCTCATCGCTCTGCTGCAGCAGAGCGCGGCTCAGGCCGTGGCGGATAGCGCCAGCCTGGCCGGAAACACCGCCGCCGGAAACGCGGACGACGACGTCATACTTGCCCTCGAGGCCCAGCAGGACCAGCGGAGAGCGGACGATCAGCTTCAGGGTCTCCAGACCGAAGTAGTTGTCGATGTCACGGTCGTTGATGGTGACCTTGCCAGTGCCCTGGTAGACGCGCACGCGGGCAACGGAATCCTTACGACGACCAGTGCCGTAGAAATAAGGTTTGGTTTCGTACATGTTCGATTGCCTCCTTCTTAGAACTCGATCTTCTCGGGCTTCTGAGCTGCGTGAGCGTGCTCGGCACCCTGGTAGCAGTGCAGGCGGGTCAGAGCCTTAGCACCGATGGTGTTGGAAGGGATCATGCCCTTGACAGCGTAGGTCATAGCCAGGTCGCTGTTCTCAGCCATCAGCTTGCTGTACTGGACCTTCTTCAGGCCGCCGATGAACTTGCTGTGGGTGATGTGGAACTTCTGCTCGGCCTTCTTGCCGGTCAGAACAGCCTTGTCGCAGTTGATGACGACGACGAAATCGCCGCAGTCAACATTGGGGGTATAATCGACCTTCTGCTTGCCGCGCAGCAGGACAGCAGCCTCAGCAGCGACGTGGCCCAGGCTCTTGCCGGCAGCGTCGAGCAGATACCACTTGCGCTCGACTTCAGCGGGCTTGACGAGAGTAGTGCTCATATCTATTTCCTCCTGATAAGTGTTTCAACGGTTCAATGCACCTTTTGGGGCGCGAGTGTCAGTATACATCACAAGAACGCCCCTGTCAACATCATTTTTCGATTTTTTCGGCTCAGTTTTTTGAACCTCTCGTTTTCTCCTGTTTTCTCTTGAAATCTCGTGTTTTCTTAAATCGAATTTTCGTTTCTGTTTTTGCGGCAGAGCGCTACAATTTCAGTCCCGAGTATGTTATACTAATAAAAATGCAGCCCCACCCCCGGGGCTGAGCCTTACATTTATAAGGAGGACCTTCCTTCATGCCGAAAGACATCCACCAGCGCGACACCGCGCAGCAGCGCTCTTCCCGCCTGCTGCTGGCCATGGGCATCATCGTCCTGCTGGGCGCACTGGCCTATTTTGTACTGACCCTCGTGGTCAACCGCCGCACCCCCGCTTCGCCTGACACCCGCTACACCGCCGAGAACGGCATCTCCGTCTACTACGAGTCCGCCGTCTGGCCGGTGTGCGAGATGACAGAGGACGCCACCCTTGGCCGTGCGCTGGAACTGGCCTCTGCCCAGAGCAGCGACGACGCCAACTATCAGGTCGTGCTCTTCCAGAAAGGCACGAAAGACACCTATGAGGACTTCATCGGCCAGTCGGAAAAAGAGCTCAAGCAGGCTTACGGCGTCATCAGCCCCCGAAAAGTCAATCTGAGCATCGACGGTGCCGCCGTCACTGCCGTGCGCTGTGATATTCAGGCTTACTACGCCGTGCTGGCCACCATCGAGTACGACAACGGCGACATCATCTATGTCTCCGGCCTGACCAAGCTGGCCTCCATCAGCGACATCGTCAACCTCGTGGAGAGCGTGAGCCTGTCATGAGCGACACGAAAGCGATGCAGCGGCTCTGCGGCCTGATGCGCAAAGCCGTCCAGCAGTACGAGATGCTGGCCCCCGGCGACCGCGTTCTGGTGGGCGTTTCGGGCGGTAAGGACAGCGTAGCTTTGACCATCGGTCTCGCGCGGCTGCGGCAGTACCTCGGCTTCCCGTTCGAAGTCGTGGCCGTCACCCTCGACCCCCAGTTTGGCGGCAAGCCGGTGGATTACTCCGCGCTGGAAGCGCTGTTCCGGCGGTACGATGTGCCTTATGAGGTGCGCCGCACCCTCATCGGCCCCATCGTCTTCGACTACCGGAACGAGAAGAATCCCTGCTCCCTCTGCGCCAAGATGCGCCGGGGCGCGCTCCACGCCGCTGCCGAAGAGCTGGACTGCAACAAGGTGGCGCTGGGGCATCATCTGGACGACGCCATCGAGACATTTTACATGAACCTCTGGCGGGAGGGCCGCATCGGCTGTTTCTCGCCGGTGACAGAGCTGTCCGACCGGGGGCTGACCCTCATCCGGCCTCTCCTGCTCGCCACAGAGCAGGAGGTGCGCTGTGCGGTGAAGGAAGAAGGTTTTCCCATCGTCAAGAGCCGCTGCCCGGCCGACGGCGTGACCACCCGGGAGGACACAAAAAACTTTGTCCGGGAGCGGTGCCGCACCGACCGGGCTTTCCGGCAGAAGACCCTTCACGCTCTGCAGGAGAGCGACATCGACGGCTGGCGTCCTTTGCACCCGGCCCGTACATCAAAAAAGGAGGACACAGCCCATGCAGATGCCCGCATTTGAAAAACACGTCTGGGCTGAGATAGACCTTGACGCCCTGCGCCACAATTTCCGCGCCGTGAAGGCCCGGGCCGGGGAGATGCCCCTGTGCGCTGTCGTCAAAGCCGACAGCTACGGCCACGGTGCCGTAGAGTGCGCCAAGGTCTTTGCCGAAGAGGGGGCCGCGTGGCTGGCTGTGAGCTGTCTGGCGGAAGCCCGTCAGCTGCGCAAAGCCGGGCTGACGCTTCCCATCCTCATTCTGGGCCATGTGGAGCCGGGCTGCACGCCCGTCCTCATCCAGAAGGACATCACCGCAGCCTGTTACTCCCTGCCCCAGGCCAAGGCCCTCAGCGAGGCCGCCTGTGCCGCCGGCGGGAAGGTCAAAGTCCACCTCAAGGCCGACACCGGCATGGGCCGCATCGGTTTTGCGCTCCGCACCGACTTTGACGCGGCGCTGGCCGAGATGCTGGATGCCTGCCGCCTGCCGGGTCTGGACGTGACCGGCCTGTTCCAGCACTTCGCTGTGGCCGACGACGACAGCGCCGACAGCGTGGCTTATACCAGCCAACAGCACGAGCTCTTCGTCCGGGCCTGTCAGGGCCTTGCCGAGGCCGGTTTCGAGCCTGCCGTCGTCCACTGCGACAACTCCGCCGGGGTGATGCTCCACCCCGACTGGCCCGCCGGACTGCCCCGCACCCACTGCATGGCACGCCCCGGCATCATCCTCTACGGCTTCGACCCCAGCGATGAAGTCCGCTTCGGCATCTTCCGCCCAGTGATGAAGCTCAAGACCATCGTCAGTATGGTCAAGGAGATGCAGCCCGGTCAGTCGGCCAGTTACGGACGCCGCTTCACCGCGGAAAAGCCCACCAAGGTCGCCACCCTCTGTGCCGGTTACGCCGACGGTTACCCCCGCCTTTTGAGCTGCGGCAAGGGCATCGTGGAGATAAAGGGTATGCCCTGCCCGGTTCTGGGCCGGGTCTGCATGGACCAGATCATGGTGGATGTCTCCGCTCTGCCCGACGTGCAGGAAGGGGACGAAGCCATCCTGTGGGGCGGCGAAGTGAGCGACAGCGCCGAGACCATCGCCCACAAGACCGATACCATTTCTTACGAGGTGCTCTGCGGCGTTTCCCGCCGGGTACCCCGCGTTTACCTGGAAAACGGCGGCATCAAAGCCGTCGAGGACTGGATCCTATAAATTTCGGAGGAACTACATGGCAAGAGACAACATCCGCAACTTCTGCATCATCGCGCACATCGACCACGGCAAATCCACCCTCTCCGACCGCATCCTCGAGCTGACCAAGAGCGTGGACGAGCGGACGATGGAGGACCAGATCCTCGACAACATGGACATCGAGCGGGAACGCGGCATCACCATCAAGGCCCGCGCCGTCACCATGAACTACACCGCCAAGGATGGCAAGGTGTACGAGTTCAACCTCATCGACACCCCGGGCCACGTGGACTTCGCTTACGAAGTCAGCCGCAGCCTCGCCGCCTGCGAGGGCGCTATCCTCGTGGTGGACGCCACTCAGGGCGTGGAGGCCCAGACCCTCGCCAATACCTATATGGCGCTGGAACACGACCTCGAGCTGGTGCCTATCCTGAACAAGATCGACCTGCCCTCTGCCCACCCGGATGAAGTAGCACAGGAAGTGGAGGACGTCATCGGCCTGCCCTGCCTCGACGCGCCCCGCGTCTCGGCCAAGACCGGCCTGAACATCGACCAGGTGCTGGAGCGTGTGGTCAGCGACATTCCCGCCCCCACCGGCGACCCGGACGCCCCCCTCAAGGCCCTCATCTTCGACAGCATCTACGACAGCTACAAGGGCGTCATCGTCTATATCCGCGTCTTTGAAGGCACGGTCAAGCCCGGCGACACCATCCGCCTGATGGCCACCGGCGCACAGTTCACGCTGGTGGAAGTGGGCCACATGGGCGCTACCAGCCTGACCCCCTGCGACCAGCTGGAGGCCGGTGAGGTCGGCTACCTGACCGCCAGCATCAAGACCGTGCGCGACACCCGCGTCGGCGATACCGTCACCCTGGCCAACGATCCCACCCCCGAGGCTCTGCCCGGCTACCGTCAGGTCAAGCCCATGGTCTTCTGCGGCATCTACCCCGCCGACGGCGCAAAGTACCCCGATTTGAAGGACGCGCTGGAAAAGCTGCAGCTCAACGACGCCTCCCTGACCTTTGAGCTGGAAACCAGTGCCGCGCTGGGCTTCGGCTTCCGCTGCGGCTTCCTTGGCCTGCTCCACATGGAGATCATCACCGAGCGTCTGGAACGCGAGTTCGACCTCGACCTCATCACCACCACACCCAGCGTCCGCTATCGTCTGACCCTGACCGACGGCACCGTGGAGATGATAGACAACCCGTCCAGCTACCCCGACCCCTCCAACATCGTCAAGCAGGAGGAGCCCTTCGTGGACGTCCACCTCTACACCCCCAACGAATACGTCGGCAGCCTGATGGACCTGTGCCAGAACAAGCGCGGCGTCCTCATCGACATGAAGTATATGGATGATGTGCGTGTGGACCTGCACTACGCCCTGCCGCTGGGTGAGATCGTCTACGACTTCTTCGACGCCATCAAGAGCCGGAGCCGCGGCTACGCCAGCTACGACTACGAGTTCAAGGAGTACCGCGAAAGCGACCTCGTCAAGCTGGACTTCCTGCTCAACGGCGACCCCGTGGATGCTCTGTCCATGATCGTCTTCCGCGACAACGCCTACGCCAAGGGCCGCCGCATCTGCGAGAAGCTGCGGGACAACATCCCGCGCAACCTCTTCGAGAGCCCCGTTCAGGCGGCCATCGGCGGCAAGATCATCGCCCGCGAGACGGTCAAGGCCATGCGCAAGGACGTGCTGGCCAAGTGCTACGGCGGCGACATCACCCGCAAAAAGAAGCTGCTGGAGAAGCAGAAAGAGGGCAAAAAGAAGATGCGCCAGCTCGGCAGCGTCTCCCTGCCCAGCGAGGCGTTCACCGCCGTGCTCAAGCTCGACAGCGACGACGATTGATATTGATTTTTCCGCTCCCCTCCCGCCCAGAGGGGAGTTTTTTTCATGTCTGGCGCAAGTCAAGAAAATAACGCAATAGGATAACAGCATATTTGCGATATGCAATTCAACGCTGTTGCTGTTGCATTAAAAAGTTGAATTGCTATGTCTGGCGGCTAAGAATCTTAGCTCAAATCGTCCCCAAACACAACTGTTCCGTCATCTTTCACATCCGAACTGCCCGTTTTTCTTTTCTTCCCGCCCCAAAAAGGACAAACAAGAAACCCCCGCCTCCGGGAGTACCGGAGGCGGGGGTTTCACCGAACTGTGATTTATGAAGAAGTTTTTCGGAAGGACCGCTTATCAGGCAGGCTGTGCCTTGTTGGCGTTCTTCTTGCCCGTCATGAAGCAGTAAGCCATGATGAGTGCGCATCCAGCAATGCCGATAATATCAGACATGGAGCTGGGCAGGATGAAGATGAAGGCCACGACATAGCAGGCGATGCGCTCCCACATCTTCAGGGGACGGAACAGGTAGCCAGCGATGCCGCAGGCCAGCAGATAGGTGGCTGCAATGACGATGCAGTATGCAATGATGATCTCCACCATCGTGCCTTCCAGCAGGATAGCGGGACGATACACGAATGCAAAGGGGACGATGAAAGCGGTGATGGCGAAGGAGAATGCCTTCCAGCCGGTCTTCCATGCGCTTGCACCCGCGATGCCTGCTGCAGTAAAGGATGCCAGACAGACGGGAGGAGTGATATGAGCCACGACACCGAAGTAGAAGATGAACATATTGGTGACCAGAGCGGAGATGCCCAGACCCTGGATAGCCGATGCGAACAGAGTGACAGCGATCAGGTAAGCGGCCACGGTAGGCAGTGCCATGCCCAACAGCAGGCAGCCCAGAGCGGCGATGAGCAGTGCGATGAACAGGCTGCCCTCACCAGAGGTACCGATGAGCTTTGCGATCTTGACGGCAACGCCGGAGTTGACCACGATGCCGATCATGATGCCGCAGGCAGCGGTGGGGATCGCAATGTTTGCGGCCTGACGGACGCCGTCCATCAGAGTCTGGAGCAGCTTGCGGGGACCCATGCGGGTCTCAGGAGAGATCGCTGCGATGATGATGGAGAAGATGGTGCAGTAGATCGCGGAACGGGGCAGAGAGTAGCCCATGATGATCATGATGACCAGAACGATGATGGGCAGCAGACGGTACACGCGGGGCAGGATGGGCTTGCCTTCGTAATGTACGCCGGAGTCTTTGCCCAGACCCTTCTTCTTTGCGATCATGTGGACAAGGATGAACACGGCGAGGAAGTAGGCCACAGCGGGCAGGACGGCTGCTGCTGCGATCTGCGCATACTGCACACCGATGATTTCAGCCATGATGAATGCGCCAGCGCCCATGATGGGGGGCATGATCTGGCCGCCGGTGGAAGCAACAGACTCGACTGCTGCCGCCTCTTCGGGGTCATAACCGGTCTTTTTCATCAGGGGATGGTCAGAACGCCGGTGGTGGAAACATTTGCGATTGCAGAACCAGAAACCATTCCCAGCAGGCCGGAAGAGATGACAGCTGCCTTTGCGGGGCCGCCGACCGTCTTATCGCTGAGCTTCATGCCGCCGTCGATCAGGACACCGCCGCCGCCGCAGTTGGAGAAGAAGGTGCCGAAAACGAGGAAGTAGAACAGGGTGCCCAGAGAAGTGACCAGCGGAGAGCCGAAGATGCCATTCTCGCCGTACATCAGGACTTCCATCAGTTTGGGGAAGCTGATGCCGGAGAAGCGGAACAGGCCGGGGATATACTGGCCGAACCATGCATAAGCAAGGAAGAAGCAGATGACCCAGAACAGGGACATACTGACCACGCGGCGGACGGCCTCCATGACATTGATGACCAGAAGCACCGCCACGATGACCTCGGTGGTGGTCATAACGTCAACATTGAAGATGCGGTAGTTGAGCTGTTCTGCGTGGCTCAGGAAGAACCAGCAGATAAAGCAGCTGGACGCGATGAGGAAGATGTCGTAAATCCACCACAGCTTATTGTGGCTCTTGGATTTCTCGACCATCGGATTGTACAGCCACACCACGACCAGTGCAAGGCACATATGGAGCGGCAGCTGGAACCACGGGTCAAGGGGCTTGACCAGCTTGATGTAGAGCTGGAACACCGTCCAGATAACGGTAAGAACTGCCAGCGAATAGAAGCGCCATTTCGGCATATTCTTCAGCAGCTTGGCGATTTTGGTATCTTCGTCCTCTTCGTTTGCCAGAGCCTTGGCCTTGGCGTCGAGAGCCGATACCTTGGTTTCTTTTTCGTTGCTCATATTTCCCTCCGTATTATCCCTTGTGAAAGCAGAGGCCGGACACCGCAAAGCGTCCGGCCTCTGCCTACGGTCAAAGGATAGATCTGATGTCGTGCGGAGCGCCTCCGCCGAAAGCTTTCAAAGCCGGAACTTACTTCATGTAGCCTGCTTCCTTGTAGTACTTCTCAGCACCGGGATGCAGCGGGCAGCCGCCGCGCTTCATCTCTTCCCAAGCGGTCTCAGGCTCCCACGGAGACAGGGAATTGTACTCGGCCACCAGAGCGTCGCGGTTCTCGCTCAGGCTCTTGGTGATGGCGTAGACGACATCCTCGCTCAGGCTCTCTTTGCAGAAGACGCAGTCGGGAGTGCCGGGCAGCGTCAGCTCCTTATCCTGACCCTTGAAGGAGTTGGCCGGGATGGTGATGAGGTCGAAGCCCTTTTCGCTGACGAACCAGCTGCACAGGTCATCGCCCCACTGCAGGAAGGTGACATCCACGCTGGTAGCGATCTGAGCCATGGTGGAAGAAGCAGAAGAGGTGTGGTCGATGTAGAAGTCGATCTGGCCGTCCGCGATAGCGTCTGCGTTGGCATCGCCGCCCTGGTTGGTGATGGAGCCGCCCCAGCTCTTCAGGTCGTCCTCGGTCACGCCGAAGTACTCGAGCAGCAGGTAAGCGCCCTCAGCATCCATGGAGCCCTTTGCGGAGCAGCCGATGCGCAGGGGCAGCTTCTGCTCGAAGATCTCCTCGATGGTGGAGACATTGTACTTCTGCAGGAATGCGTTGGACACGCAGTTGATGTAGCAGACAGCAGTCAGGCCGCCGATGACCGCTGCATAGCCGCTGGTAGCAGGCTTGCCCAGAGTGCCTTCCTCCATTGCCCACTTTGCAGGAGCACCGTTGATGAAGGCCAGATCGGTGTTGCCGGAAGCAAACAGATAAGGAGCGCCCATACCGCCCGGAGAGTCAGGGTTGACGTTGACAGTCTGGAAACCGCCAGCCTTCTCCAGCACCTTGGACATTGCAACGATCATATTGTAAGAGCCAGAACCGACCTTATCGGAGCTGAAGTTCAGAGTCTCTTTGCTCATATCGGGCAGACCGTCCACAGCCTTTGCCTCAACGGAAGGAGCTGCCTCACTGGAAGCTGCGGTGCTGGTGGAGGAAGAGCCGCCGCAGGCTGCCAGAGCACCAGCCGCTGCCATAGTACCAGAAACCTTCAGAAAGCTGCGACGAGAAATCTTTTTCATAATCTTGTTCTCCTTTTCTCTTGGGGTTCTCGTGTAGCGAACCGGACTGTGTACTTCATGCCTTCTTCTGCGGCGTCGCCGCTTTTCACAGTCTTTGTTCGTTTTTGTTGTCTAAATTATATTCAAAATAGCAGGCCCTTACAACGGCTAAATCGCCTTGTTTCCGTTTCATTCTGAAACATTTCCAGGATATTTCATGAATGTTCTATTAAAAGTGTAACATTTTAGAACATTTCAGCAGCCTCTCCCGAATTTATCCGTTTCAGGATAGAACTTTTCTTTCAGCCTGTTAAGCAAAAAAACACCCGCCTCGCAGCAAAGCTGCAAAAGCGGGTGTGCAGGGAGCTATTGGAAAATTTACGCCTCGCGGCCGGTCATCTTGACGGCATACTTGATGGCGTTGACAAGGCTCAGCTCATTGCCGTTGCCCTTGCCTGCATGGTAGAAGTCGGTGCCATGGTCCACGCTGGCGCGGATGATGGGCAGGACCAGCGTGACATTGACGCCCTCCACAGCCTTCCACTCCTGCTTCTCACGGTCGTAGACGAAGCCGACGGTCTTGAGGGGGATATGGCCCTGATCGTGATACATGCAGACCACGATGTCGTACCAGCCGCCGATGGCCTGAGAGAAAACGCTGTCCGGCGGGCAGGGGCCGACAACGCCGGTGATGCCCTCGGCCTTAGCAGCCTCGATGGCCGGGGTGATCTCTCGATCTCCTCGCGGCCGAACAGGCCGTTCTCGCCGCAGTGGGGGTTCAGGCCGGCCACCGCGATGCGGGGGTTCTCGATGCCCATATCCTTGCAGGCTTTATTGGCGATCTCGATGACTTCCAGCACACGCTCTTTCTTGACCCGGTCGCAGGCTTCGCGCAGGGAGACGTGGGTGGAGACGTGGACCACGCGCAGGTCGTGGTGGGCCAGCATCATGGTGTACTTCTTGGTGTGGGTGTAGGTGGCGTAAATCTCGGTGTGGCCGTCGAAATGGGTGTAGCCGTCCGACTTCTCGCCGTGATAGTATTCCAGAGCCTTGTTCATGGCTTCCTTGTTCAGGGCGTTGGTGCAGGTAGCATCCACCTCACCGGCCATGGCCAGCTCGATGACCTTCTTGACGCACTGGAAGGCTGCATTGCCGCCCTCCACGCTCACCTTTGCCATCTCGAACTTGTTGATGTCCTCGATGAGGTCGAGGTGCAGCACGTCGATGGTTCCGGGGTGAACAGAGCATCCGACACCTTGTCGCAGCGGTGGATGACGATGTCCTCACGGCCAACGAACTTCCTGGCCTGCTCGAACACCTTCACGTCGCCCACAACGATGGGGCGGCAGTAGGTATACTGCTCCGGATCTGCCAGAGCCTTGATGGTGATCTCCGGGCCGGAGCCGGCGGGATCGCCCATCGTAATGCCAACGATAGGTTTATTCATAACAGTGCTCTCCTTGCTCTTCTCAGTTCAGGCCCTTGGCAGCGTTCTCGGCCAGGACCTTCTTGATGGCTTCCAAACCCTCTTCGGGGACGTAGTTGAAGGGGGCGCGGCACTTGCCGATGTTGTAGCCCTGCAGGGCGACAGCAGTCTTGATGATGGTGTTGGGATTGCCGTACTTGAAGGTCTGCTGCAGGATGGCGATAGCGTCCTGAGCGGCCTGTGCGCCCTCGAGGTCGCCAGTCTTGAAGCAGTCGTAGATCTTTGCAACAGTGGCCGGCCAGATGTTGGCGCGGCCTGCAATGCCGCCTGCGCCGCCCTCTTTCAGGCAGGTCAGGATAGCGCCGTCGTTGCCGGCGAGGATAGCCACATCCTTGTCCAGCTCACGGGTCAGGCGGATGTAAGCTTTCAGGTTCTCGATGTCGCCGCTGGAATCCTTTGCGCCGACGATGACGTCCACGTCACGACAGAGGGCCTGCACGGTCTCGGGCAGGAGCTTGTTGCCGGTGCGGGGCGGGATGTTGTAGAGGATGATGGGGATGTTGACCTGCTTTGCCACGGCCACATAGTGGTCGTACAGCTCTTTCTGGGAAGCCAGCGCGAAGCTGGGGGTGATGATGGACAGTGCATCTGCGCCCATCTCCTCGGCGCGCTTGCTCATGCGGATGGTCTCGGCGGTGGTGATGCAGCCGGTGCCTGCGTAAACGGGGACGCGGCCCTTGACCTGGTCGATGACGGTAGCCAGGATCTCTTCCTTCTCCTTAAAAGAGAGGGCGTAAGCCTCGCCGTTGGTGCCCAGAGGGAACATGCCGTGGACGCCGCCTGCCAGCAGACGCTCGACCTGCTGACGCAGAGCCTCGTGGTTGACGGTCTGCTCGTCATCGTTGTTCATCGGGGTAATTACCGGAGGGATAATGCCTTTGATGTCGCTGGTCTTCATAACGTGTTCTCCTTTTCTATTACATGATCTCCTGATACAGTTTGCGGGCGTCGTCAGCGGTGACGGGGCGCATATTGTTCACCAGCAGACGCTGCACCTGCATACCGGACTCGACCAGACCCTCGAGGTCCTCAGCGGGGACGCCGAACTCCTTCAGACTGGTAGGGATGTCCAGATGCTTGACGATCGCTTCGAGGCGGGCGATCATCCATGCAGCCTTCTCGTCCACGGTGGTGCAGGTCTTGTTCTCGTGGCAGCAGCGGTCATAAGCCACAGCCAGACGCTCCTTAACAGCCGGATGCTCGCTGTTGAAGCGCATGACAGGAGCCAGCAGGATGGCGTTGGAGACACCGTGTGCGATGTGGTACTTGCCGCCCAGAGGATAGCTCAGAGCGTGGACTGCGGTGGTGCCGGAAGCGGTGATGGCCAGACCGCCGTAGTAAGCTGCGATCTGCATCCGGTTCTTCTCGGCCATGGCATCGGGGTCATCGCAGGCTTTCTCAATGTTGTTCAGGATGAGGTCGAGGCCCTCCAGAGCGTACAGGTCGCTGAAGGGGTTGGCCTTGTTGCTGGTGAAGCACTCGATGCAGTGTGCCAGAGCATCAACGCCGGTAGCAGCTGCGATCTTGCGGGGCAGGTTCTTGATCATGCGGGCGTCGAGAATAACGTAGTCCGCGATCATGTTCTCGTTGACGATGCCGACCTTCAGCTCCTTCTCGGGGACAGCGACGATGGCGTTGGGAGTGACCTCAGCGCCGGTGCCGGCGGTGGTGGGGATGAGGACGATGGGGACGCACTTCTGAGCCATACCGGGGTTGTCCAGCAGCTCCTTGACTCCGTAGTCATCGGTCACCAGCACGCTTGCCAGCTTGGCTGCGTCCATGACGGAGCCGCCGCCGCAGGCCACGATGAGGTCGGCGCCGGAAGTCTTGAACTCATCCACCAGCTTTTGGACAGCCATGTAGCTGGGTTCGGGAGGCAGCTCGTCCAGAACATAATACTCTGCGCCGGAAGCCTTCACAGCCTCCTCGGGCAGGGCGAACAGGCCAGCGCCCTCAATGCCCTTGTCGGTGAACATTGCCACCTTCTTTGCACCACGGGCCTTGATGATGGCGGTGATGTTGTCCATTGCGTTCTCGCCGCCGTAAACTGCGTGCGGCATCTTCAGATTGTACTGGGTCAGCATAACAAATTTCCTCCTTCAAAAAAATCAGCGGGTCTGGACACCGGTGGGCAGCAGAGCTTCCAGAGTATCCATCTCTTCGTTTTCGTAGATCGTACCGTCTCAGGGCAGGCCGGGAAGTTTCTGATAGGCCATGGTTTTCTCCGAATCCATCGTCTATCTCAAGTTTGCTCGGCTGCAATGCGGTCTGCAAGGTCGAGCAGCAGTTTTCGTGGCCGAAGCCGCCCGACTTGGTGATAACGTAGCGGGTGCAGCCTCGGTAGGTGAAGCGGGCCAGCACGACGCCCTTTTCCACCTCGCACACCGGCTCAAGCTCCTTGATGCCCACGCAGTTCATGCACTGTAACAGCGTGTCGCCGCCGGTGAGCAGCAGGGTCCCAAGCGCGGGGCTGGTGAACAGTTTGCCCAGCATATGGCCGATGCTGCTGGCAATGCCGACCCGCATACCCTCAAGGTCGAGGCCCCGGGCGGCGGCGTAATCCGCCGTGGGCTGGTTGCCGCCCTCGTCATTGGTCTCGATGATGCAACGGGGATTCGCGGCCAGCATCTCGTTGATGCCCTGCAGGGCCTCTTTGCCGTTCTCGCTCTCCCAATAGCCGGGGTCGAGCTTCTGGCGCGGGGTCAGGCGCAGGCGGGAGAAGCCGTTCTGTTCGGCCACATCCAGCTGGCGCAGGGTGATGGAGTTGACGCTTCCGCAGACCACCAGCAGACGGGGGTCCAGCTTCGGCATGGTGACCGCCCTGCGCTCGGTCATCTTCATCAGGTCGGGCAGCAGCGCTGCAAAGCCGGCACAGCCTGCCATCAGGCGGGGCTTGCCATTCTGGAACAGGGCGCGGCCCGTGGACGCAAGGTCGTCAAGGCTCCCGGCGTCAAAGACCAGGATGCCCTCCTGCTCCGGCACGGCCTCACCCTCTTTCAGAGTTGGAAAGCTGTGGGCAGGCACATCGGTCTGCTCCCCGATGAGCTCCGTCACCCTGGCGTGGCGCACCGGCTCGAAGGGTCGATGCCGAAGGGCTCTCAGTCACAGGCACGCCGCTGATATAATGTACTCCGTCCCGGGTCACACGGTCGATCTGGGGGAAGGCCGGCAGGAACGGCAGCTGGCGCTCCCGCTGGTTTTGAGCAGGGCCGAAAGCTCTGCGCCGATGTTTCCGCGCAGAGCGGAGTCTGTCTTTTTATAGATGCTGAAAACGCCCGCACTCATCGCCTCCCGGGTCAGTTTTGCGATGACTGCGTAGGCCTCTGCAGCGGGCAGATGGCGCGTCTCGGTGTCCACCACCAGCACAGCGGCGTCATTGGCTGCAAAATCCACCTGCTCTCCGACCACGACGCGGGTGGGGATGCCGCAGGCGGCAAACTGGACGCCCGTATCCAGCGCGCCTGTAAAGTCATCTGCAAGGATCAGCAGAAGCAGCATAGGTTGCTCCTCCTCTCATGATTTATTCTCGTGATACCATTATGCCTTATTTTGACACGGCGTGCATGGAAACGAGCGGTCTTTTCCGTTTTAATTTGAAACATCGATTAAGTTTTTTGGTTATAAAGTCTTAAACCGTTTCAAATCAGAACAGTCTTTGTTTGATTTTCGGGCGTTTATTTGCTAGAATAGTAGCAAATATGAACGGAGGTGTCTGTTGTGATAGAGACTCACACCCGTATTCTGGGCATCGCCCCCTACGACGGAATGCGCACTGCAATGGAGCAGGCGGCACAGGCTTATCCCAATGTCGAAATGGACATTTACACCGGCGACCTGGAAGACGGGCAGGCCATCGTGCAGCAGATGCCCCCCAACTCCTACGACTGCATCATCTCCCGCGGCGGCACCGCCGCCCTCATCCGGCAGGTGACCGACCTGCCGGTGGTGGACATCCACATCTCGGTGTACGACGTGCTGCGCACCATGAAGCTGGCCGAGAATTATTCCAGCCTCTACGCCATCGTGGGCTTCCCCTCCATCACCGAGCCGGCCCACACCCTGTGCAGTCTGCTGGACTTCAACCTCGACATCCTCACCGTGAACAACGCTGCTGAGGTGCGCCACACTCTGGAGCGCCTGCAGCAGGGCGGCTACCGGATGGTGGTCTGTGACATGGTCACCCACACCATCGCCCGGGAGATGGGCTTCGACGCTTTCCTCATCACCTCCGGCGTCGAAAGCCTCCACGCCGCCATCGACCAGGCCGTGAACATCAGCTCCTGGTTCGGCTATCTGCGGCAGGAGAACCTGTTCCTCCGCAGCATCACTCAGGGCCAGAATGGCCGCGTCATCGTCATGGAGTCCAACGGCGACCTCTTCTACAGCAGCATCTCCGAAGTCCCGGCGGAGCTGAGCAGCGTCCTTCAGTCCCACATCCGGGAGATACCGGCCAGCGGCAACCTCCGCTTTTACTACACCGAGCGGGACCAGCTCTACAGCATCACCGCCCAGCAGCTGCTGATGAACAACGTCCAGCGGTATCTGTTCTACTGTGTTCCGGCCCGCATCCCGCTCCATTCCAGCCGTCCCGGCCTGCGCACCCTGAACAAGGGCGAGTGCGAATACCTCTTCGCCAACAGCTTCTACAGCCTCAGCGGCGCGATGGGTACCCAGGCGGCCGAGATACGCTCTCGCCCTGCTGCGCCAGCCGGTATTCATCTACGGCGAGCCCGGCACCGGCAAAGAGCAGATCGCACGCTACCTCTATCTGCACAGCTCCCTTGCAAACCACCCCTTCATCGTGGTGAACTGTGCGCTGCTGAATGAGAAGACCTGGGATTTCCTGCTCAAACACTACAACTCCCCTCTCAGCGCCACCGGAAACACCATCTACTTCCAGAATTTTGAGTCCATCTCGCCCCAGTGGAGTTCAGAGCTTCTTGCCGCCATTGAAGAAACCGGTCTTGCCCGCCGGGTGCGGCTCATCTTCTCCTGCTCCATCGTCGAGGGGGAGCCGGTGCCGGAGGTGCTGCGGCATTTCAGTGAGCGGCTGGGTTCACTGGCCCTTCCCTGCCCTCCCTGCGCAGCCGCTCCGACGAGATCCCATCTCTGTCCAGCCTCTACCTCAACAGCCTGAACCTCGAGCTGGGCAAGCAGCTCTCGGGCTTCGAGCCCCGGGCCATCGAGATGCTCCGCCAGTACCCCTGGCCCAACAATTACACCCAGTTCAAGAACGTCCTGCGCGCCCTCGCCGCCCTGTCGGACGGCCCCTACATCCGGGCCGGGACGGTGGCCGATATGCTCTCAAAGAGCGGACTCTGCGGGCCGTGCCGCAGCCGGCTTCTGCCCGCAAGCCCAGTGAGCAGACCCTCGAAGAGGTCATCCGCGATGTCGTCCAACAGACCGTCGCCGCCCACGGCGGAAACCGCGCCGCCGCTGCCCGTCAGCTGGGCATCAGCCGCACGACCCTCTGGCGCTATATGGAAAAAATCGAGCAGAAACAACAGAATGTAGAAAAAGAGTCCTGAAAAGCACAAAAAAGCTCCGGCTTTCGTACGAAAGCCGGAGCTTTTTTGTGTTTTTACACGCCCGAATAGGCGGAGAAGCCGCCGTCGATGGGCAGGCAGATGCCGGTGATGAAACCGGCAGCGTCATTGTTCAGCAGGAACAGCAGTGCGCCCACAAGGTCCTTTTCGCTGTCGCCGAAGCGGCCCATGGGGGTCGCAGCGAGGATCTTATTCGTACGGGCCGTCGGGGTGCCGTCCTCATTGTAGAGGAGGCTGGCGTTCTGCTCGCTGGCGAAGAAGCCCGGGGCGATGGCGTTCACCCGGATGCCGACCTTGCTGAAATGGACGGCCAGCCACTGGGTGAAGTTGGTCACAGCAGCCTTGGAGCCGGAGTAGGCCGGTATCTTGGTCAGGGGCAGGTAAGCGTTCATGCTGGAGATGTTGAGGATGTTGCAGCCCGGGCGGCCCACCATCTGGCGGGCGAAGGCCTGGGTGGGCAGCAGGGTGCCGATGAAGTTCAGGTTGAACACCATCTCTACACCACTCTCGTCGAGGTCGAAGAAGGTCACGGTATCGTCCTCGAGGTCGGCCATCTCGAAATACTCTTTGTCGGTGTTGGCGCGGGCGTTGTTGCCGCCGGCACCGTTCACCAGAATATCGCAGGGGCCAAGCTCTGCCATCACGTCCTCAGCCACCTGCAGGCAGTTGGCCTTGTTCATGACGTTGCAGGTGTAGTCCCTGGCGATGCCGCCTTCGGCCTCGATCTCGTCGGCCAGAGCCTTGAGCTTCTCCATATTGCGGCCCAACAGGGCGACTTTTGCGCCTGCCCGGGCCAGAGCCTTGGCGAAGATGGAGCACAAGGTGCCGCTTGCGCCCGTGACGACGGCCACCTTGCCGGTCAGGTCAGTGTTCAGTACATTCTGTTCCATGTTCTTCCTCTTTACAGGCTCAGCTGCGGTACTCGGCGGGCAGCTGGTCCATGCTCTGCCACTTGGTCATGGCCTCTTCCAGCTTCATGCCGTTGGCCACAGCGTCGCGGCGGCAGGCGTTGACCGCCTGGATCTCCTTCATCTTCTCGCCGGTCAGGGTGTAGCCCTTCATGGCGATAAGGGTAGCGGCCCATGCCACCATCGGGATGATGCAGAACAGCACGATGACCACCCAATTCATACCGGGGTGTAGAGGTCGTATTGGGTGGGCAGGCTCTCAAGACCGATGAAGCTCACAGCGATGCCGACGACGGTAGCGGACAGGCTGGACACCAGCTTATCCACCAGGCTGAACAGCGTACCCATGATGCCGGGGATGTAGTTGCCGCTGCGGTAAGTCTCGTAGTCGGAGCAGTCGGCGACCATGGGGATGGGCATATCGGCGGTGGCGTAGTATGCACCATAGCCGATGCCGAAGAATGCGATGAAGAGGATGGTGTAGAGGTTGATGGACAGGCCGTTGTTACCCATGATGGACAGGGTGAAGGCGTCGCTGCGGCCCCAGAGCAGCAGCAGCACCAGCACGCCGATGTAGCAGATAAATGCCACACTGACGTACTTCATCAGGCTGGCCTTCTGGCCCTCCTTCTGGCTGGTGCGGACGGTGAGCAGGAAGAAGGGCACGCTGAAGACGTAGCCCAGCACCATCATAGGCAGGTACAAGCCGTCATAGTTGCCCATCATGCAGCCGTACAGCATACACAGGACGGTGGTGTTGGTGGCGATGGAGAGAGCCAGCTTGCAGCCGGCACCAGCCACCATCAGACGCTGCATGGGGTTATTGTTCTTGATGATCTGGACGTACTCGTGCAGCTTGACCTTCTCGCTGACCTCGCCGCCGATGCCGAAGTACTTGGGCTGGTCCTTCTCCCAGATGCCGATGATGGCCAGAATGGTGAGGAGGATGGAGATGACGATGCCCACAGGAGCCAGGGTGCGGAAGAAACCGGCAGAGGCGTAGCCGCCCTCATAGTTTTTGGCGAGGATGGGGGCGAAGAACTGCATCGCACCCATGCCCAGCAGAGAGCCGACGGTGTTGAAGATGGTGAACAGGGGGCGCTGCTTGGGGTCGTTGGTCAGAACGGTCTGGCCGGAACGGGTGCAGCTGGTCTGGAAGGTGTAGCCGATGACCCAGACTGCGTACAGAGCCACGAAAGCCGCATAGCGCAGGAACATCGAGCTGGCGGGGATGAGCGGGGTCAGGCAGTACAGCACGAGGATGCTGGCAGCCATGATGAGGTTGCCGATGACCATGAACGGCCGGAACTTGCCGAACTTGCCGTTGGTGCGGTCCATCAGGGCGCCGATGATGGGGTCGGTGATAGCGTCGAACAGGCGCATACCGGTGACCATGACCGAAGCGAAGATCATGGACAGGGCCAGCACCTTGCTGCCGAAGGTGGCGATGTAGGAAAGCACCAGCACATAGTACACGTTCGTAGCGCCGTTGTTCAGCGGGAACAGCACCAGCTGGTAGGTCTTGGCGCGGTTCAGGCCCGGCGCCTTTGCGGTTTGTTCACCCATTTGCGGTGTCTCCTTTTTTCTTATAAAAAACGACAGCCTGCCCGCCGTTCTGGGGGACAGGCTGCCATTTGTTCTTAACAGTTGCGGAAATCTGCGCCGGAATTACTTCTGGTCAGCTGCGGGAGCGGTATCGACCATGCTCTTCTTAGCCTTGAGGGCCTTGCTCAGCTGCCATGCGCACAGGATGGTCAGGACGGCCAGCACTGCGATGAGAGCATAGATGGCGGTCTGCCACCACGGGGTGATGGTCTTCAGGGTATCGGTGGAAGCCCAGCCGTTCATGGCGTTGGAGTTGACCACGGTGTAGAGGATGTGGTGCATCGCATTGCGCATCTGAGTGACGATGTAAGCATCGTTCTCATAGTTTGCAGCCTTGGTGGTGTGGATCTTGGGCATCGGGCTGTCCCAGATGTCGGAGCCGGCGATGAGGCCGTCCACCAGGTCCATGTACTGGCTGGAACCGGAGAAGTCGGTGATGCACATGCCGCGCATACCCAGCTCGCCGCGCAGGAAGCCGGTCAGCAGGTTGGCGTTCGCGCCGCACCAGGTAGCACCCCAGCGGTTGAAGCCGGTCATGACGCTCCAGGCGCCGCCATCGGTGATGGCCTTGTCAGCGACTTCCAGATAGATCTCACGAGCGGTCTGCTCGTTCAGCCAGGTGTTGACACCGCGGCGGCTGGTCTCGGAGTCGTTCAGGGCGACGTGCTTCAGGTAGACGTAGACACCCTTGGACTGGATGCCCTGCACCTCAGCAGCGCAGATGGTGCCAGCCACGAACGGGTCCTCAGAGTAGTACTCGAAGTTACGGCCGGAGTAAGCGGTGCGGTGCATATTGATGCCGGGGCCGTACAGGCCGGAGTAACCCATGGCCAGGCAGTCCTCGCCGATGCACCTGCCGACCTCGTTGATGAGGTCAACATTGAAGGTAGCAGCCATGACATCCTCGGAGGTGTAGCACATTGCGGATGCACCACCGGTCAGGGCAGCGGTCAGACCCTGAGGGCCGTTCTCGTCCTTGGTAGCAGTCTTGCCGATGGAGGCAGCGGCTGCGGTGTTGTGGAAGCCGAGGGTGATGGTGTTGACCATCTCGCTGTAGGTCAGCTGGTCCAGCAGGGTATCCCACTCGGGATCATCGAAGTCCTTGCCGATCATGGAAGCGAGGGTCAGGCCGTTCTTGGCGCCCAGAGTGGGCATCTCGACGCTGTTGGCCTCAGAGCCGTCGTACTTGGTGAAGGCGAGGCTTGCAGCCAGAGTCTCGTTGGCGGTCAGCTGTGCGGGAGCGGTGGGGATGGTGCCGGTCCAATCGGAGCGGCTCATCCAGGTCACACTGCCGGGCGCATCGCTGCTCTTGTTGGGGTCGGACTCGTCAAACAGGTTGGTGATGGCGGTGCCATTTGCGCCGGTGGAGAAGGTGGTGGTGTCGAGGGTGTCGTTGGTCCACTTCCAGACGAGGTCGGTGTTGCCGTCCTCGGTCATGCGGCCATTGGTGTTCTCGACGGTGTAGCCCTTGGCAGTCAGAATGTTGTTGACTGCGTTGTGGGAATCGGTGGCGGCGGTGAAGTAGTAGTCACCAGCGTCCACGATGTAGGTCTTGGCATTGTTCGCGTCGTAGGTGCGCAGCTCGCTCTTCGGGACAGTGATGCTCACGTCCTCAGAAGCGCCGGGAGCCAGCACGTCGGTCTTTGCGAAGCCGCACAGCTCAGCAGCAGCCTTCTCGATGCCGTTTGCCTTGTCGTAAGCGGTGTAGGGAGACTGGAAGTAGATCTGGACGGTCTCCTTGCCAGAGAAGGTCTTGCCGGTGTTGGTGACCTTCAGGGTGACGGTGAAGGCATCGTCAGACTCGGTCACGTTGAAGTTGGAGTATGCGAAGGTGGTGTAGCTGTCGCCGTAACCGAAGGGGTAAGCAACGGTGGTTGCCCAGTTGTAATCGCCAGCCTTGGCGGTACCCATGACGACATCCTCGTAACGGGTCTCGAAGTAACGGTAGCCCAGGTAGATGCCTTCCTGATAGACACTGTACATACCCTGCACGTCAGCACCCTCGGTCAGCAGGTTGTACTCTGCTGCGTTGGGGTAAGCCTGGGTGTAGAAGTTGTACATAGCGGGGTTTGCCATGTTGTCGTACAGATAGGTATCGACCAGAGAACCGGAGGGGGTGACAGCGCCGGACAGCAGCTGGCCCACACCGTTGATGCCGGTCTGGCCCACGTCGCCGATCCACATAGCAGCGTCGATGCCGTAGTCCTCACCGCAGATCTCGGGGTTGAGGAAGTCCAGCTCAATGGCGTTGGAGCTGTTGATGAGGACGATGATCTTCTTGAAGGTACCGTTGTCCTTCAGAGCCTTCAGGTTCTGCAGCAGCTCGATCTCTTCAGCGGACAGAGCGAGGTAGTTGCCGTCGCCCTCCTGACCGGAGATCCAGCTGTCGCTGGTGCCATTCTCGCCGCTGGGAAGGTCTGCGCCCTCACCGCCGGAGCGGGAGAGGACCACGATCGCAGCGTCGCCGTACTCAGCAAAGCTGGACTCAGCGCTGGACAGAGCGCTCCAGGGAGCCTCGTTGACAGCGTACTGGGTGTTGGCCTCCAGAGTATCGGAGATGGAAGCAGGGTCAGGCGGCTGTACTTGCTCATCATGGAGTCAGAGCTGTACAGGTCCCACAGGGTCTGGTTGATGGTGATGCCCTGAGCTTCCAGAGCCTGCTTGAGGTTGGGAGCCTTGCTGGTATCGACAGAGCCGGAGCCGGTGCCGCCGTACATCAGGTCCACAGAGCCGTGGCCGAACAGGCTGACCTTAGCGCCGCTGGCCAGAGGCAGGGCATTGTTCTCGTTCTTCAGCAGAGCTGCGCCCTCGGCCTCGACCGTCGCGCACAGTTCGGCCTCGTAAGCCTCACGCTCCTCATCGGAAGCAAAGCCCTTCTTGAAGTATTCGGTATCGCCGGTATTCTCGCCGTGGATGATCTTATAGGTAGATGCATTCAGAGCGACGTTGATGGTGGTAGCGTACTGGTTTGCGATGATGTTGCCCACGATGGCAGCGACGGTCAGGATAGCCGTCAGGCCGGTGAGAACAGACCACAGCCGTACTTTCGGTTTGGTGTTTTTCACGGATTCTCCTCCTTTTTTCTATAACAACCGCCGGTCGGCGGAATGTTTCACAAATCAGACCCAGTTTGCACTCTTGGACTTGGTCTTGACCAGCTTGTAGCTGGGATTCGGGGTGTCCACATGACGGAAGGAAGCGGTGTCGGTGCAGTCACCGGCCACAGCCTTGACTTCGATTTCGCCGGTCAGCGGCACACGGAAGCTGAAGACGTGCTCGCCGGTCTGCTCGCCGACCTTCTCGCCGTTGACGTAGAGGGCGACGGACTTCTGGTTGGAGTAGACCTTCACTTCCATCTCGCTCTCCGTGCGGTCGGTGAACCGCTTGGAGCAGATGTGGACAAAGTTCTCGTCGCTCCACCATGCCTTGTAGAGGTAGAAGCTGTCCTTCCGGGTCTTCCGGTCGAAGGTGACGAGGCCCTTATGGTTCATGCCCGGCTCGCCGCCCTGGTCGCGGGCGTCGGCTGCAAAGTCGAACATATTCCAGACGTGGGTCGCCCACATCCACTGATGCCGGTCGAAGCAGCGGAGCATGTACTCGTGATACTTTGCCTGATACTCTTCGGTGTGGTCGCCGCGGCGGGGCTTCGAGCTGTGGAGGTTCGGCATACCCTCGGCACCGTACTCGGAGAAGCCCAGAGGACGGCCCGGGTAGACCAGATGGAAGAAGTCCATCCACAGGTCGTTCAGGAACAGGCCCGGCACATACCAGCCGAGGTAGAGGTTCCAGCTGACGAGGTCGGTGATGTGAGCCACCGGGTTGAAGGGGCCGCACATGGCGTAGCAGGCCAGCGTGGTCAGGCGGGTGGAGTCCATCTTGTGGCACAGGTCGTTCAGCTCGCGGTGATTGTCGAGCATATCGGCCTTGTCCCTGGTGGAGATGGTGATCTCATTGGAGACGCCCCAGCAGACGATGCAGGCGTGGTTGTAGTTCTGGACGATCAGCTCCTTCATCTGGCTGATGGTGTTGGCGCGGCCATTGGGCAGGTGCTCGGAGATGTAGGGGATCTCAGCCCAGACCACCATGCCGTACTGGTCACAGAGGTCATAGAAGTACTGGTCGTGCTGGTAGTGGGCCAGCCGGATGGTGTTGGCACCCAGCTCCCGGATGAGGGCCATATCCTCATCGTGCATCTCGCGAGTGATGGCGTTGCCCACACCCTTGCGGTCCTGATGGCGGGAGACGCCGTGGAGCGGATAGGGACGGCTATTGAGGAAGAAGCCCTGCTTGGAGTCCACCGAGAAGGTGCGCAGACCCACGCGGGTGGAGACTTCGTCCACCACGGTGCTGTCGCTGCTCAGGCGGACGACACAGGTGTAGAGATAGGGGTCCTTCACGCCGTCCCAGAGGTGGGGAGCGTCGAGGTGGAGCTGAGCGTCTGCGCCCTCAGCCCTGGCCACGATGCTGCCGGCTGCGTCCTGCAGCTCGACGGAGACAGTGCCCTCGCCTTCCACGATAGTCTCGACCCGGATGTCAGCCTTGCCGTCCTTGAGGACGGGGGTGATCTTGACGCCGGTGTCGCCGAAGTGGCCCAGAGCGATGTGGTTCTTGCTGACCACCATCAGGCTGATGTCGCGGTAGATGCCGCCGTAGAATGTAAAGTCGGCCTTCTGGGGGTAGACGTGGTCGTTGATGCTGTTGTCCACCTCGACGGTGAGCTGGTTGTCTTTTGCCAGCAGGTCGGAGACATGGACACGGAAGGTGGAGTAGCCGCCGTCGTGGGTGCAGATGTTCCTGCCGTTCAGCAGAACTTTGGCGCTGGAATTGACGCCCTCGAACTGCAGCCAGACTTCCTGCGAAGCTGCATCGAACGCCGGAGCGGCAAAGGTGGTGCTGTAGGTGCAGGTGCCGCGCCAGTAATCGTTGCCGCCGTCCTGGCCGTCTTTTGCGTTCCAAGTGTGGGGCAGCTCCACCAGAGTGGTCTTGCCGTCCGGCCCGGTGAACTGCCAGTCCTGCATGAGCTTGGCGATGCTTCGCATTCGTTTTCCTCCCGTGTATCTGTAGCGTTTTCTCTGTTGTGCGGTCGTTTTTCTGTCTTTCGCTATTATTTTATCAAAGACTTTTTCTTTCGCAAGACCGTTGCGATAATCGGTCGAATGGTGTGGATATTCGGTTTTGCTCTCACAAATCGAAGCTGATATATTTGTGCATCTCTTACAAATAGATGGATACAACAAGAAAAATGCAAAAAGAAAAGAGACCGTCCCACATTTATTTTGTGAGACGGTCTTAAACCTCTTCGTTACGCCTGCGGCGTGGGGCAGGCTCTCCCTCATACAACCTCTCAGTCTGCTTCGCAGACAGCTCCCCTACCGAGGGGAGCCTCTGGCGAAGAGGGCAGGCTTTACGAAATGCCAAGGCCTCTCCTCGATAGGAGCAACAACGACGACCGCCGCCAGTGGCGGAAACAGGGAGTCGCTGTTGGGGCCGCGACCAGCAAGACGCAAGCAAAGCGCTGCGGATGCTGGGTGCCGCAACCCGGGCAGTGGCAGCGCGTAAGCGCTGACGGAGAGGTTACTTCCCCTGCGGAAAAATGATCTTCACCGCAAAGAACCCGTTCTGGCTCTCTGTGGTCAGGGTACCTTTATACTTCTGAACGATGCGGTTGGTCACTTTGACGGCGTAATGGGCGGCACGGGTGTCGGCAGACTCCGCCGGGCGGTCGGGGCAGATGACGTTCACCACCACGAAGCTCTGCCGGGTACAGACCAGCAGGTCGATGCAGCGGCGCTCCGGTTCCGGCACCTTCACTGCACTTTCAATGGCGTGGTCCAGCATATTGGCAAAAAGGGCGTAGAGGTCGCTGGCCTCAAAAAAGTTCAGACAGCTGCCGTCCGTCACCGCGTTGAGCTGGATGCGGCGGGACTCGCAGAGCAGGCTCTTTTCCGTGAGCACCACGTCCAGCACCTCATTGCCGGTGTTTCGGCTGGCGTCGTAGAGCTGAGCGGCCTTTTCGGCCTCGTCGATGTGGGCTTTCAGCTCCGGATCTGCCGGGGCGCTCGACATCTGGCGAAGCGCGGCGATTTGAAGCTTCAACTCGTGGCAGCGCTTGTTGATGATCTGGACGTTCTGCCGCGCCACCTGGTACTGCTCCCGCTGGCGCTCATATAATAGGTTGAGGGTGTCCATCTCCTTCTGCATGGACGAGAGCTTGAACACCTCGGTCTGGAAGTAGAGCAGGGTCAGGAAGTAAAACTGCCCGACAAACATCGTCATGACGAGACTGCGATCCAGCACCACCACCTGCCCGCCGCTCAGCAGCGCAGCCTGGAACATGAAGAGGATCCCGATGAAAAAGGCGCTGGTCAGCTGGCGCGGGCCGATGTTATACGCTCCTTTATAAGACATCTTCCGGGAGAGGGTGGTGCAGATAACAAAATAAAAGAATGCACCAGCGGCCAGTTGTACCAGCATGACCGGCAGGCTTCTGAGGTCAAGGGGCGTTCCCCGCCACTCGAAGAATACTTCCACCAGATGCCAGCACTCGTAAGCGGTCTGGGAGGCAAGCAGGCTCCATACGGCACAGTAGAGCGCACTCTTTTGTCTATCTCAACGCAGGCGTATATCATCATGCCCAGCAGAACGAAAAACGCGACATAGAGTGTCAGCAGAGAGAATTGAAGTTCGTGGAGGCTGGTGCTCTGGGCCGAGGGGTCGAGCACATAGGTCAGCCCCAGCAGCGGCAGCAGCATCCCCAGCGCCCGCAGGCGGGCGTGAGGCCGGTGCTTGAGCGGAATGCAGAACGCCACCGCAGCAGTCCACCGCAGCAATGCCCGGAGGATGACATGGCGTGCAAGAAGATTCACAGCACACCTCCAATGTAGGACGCCACCGCCGTCAGGAAAGCCGCACGCTGGCGGCGGCTGATCTCCAGGTGGTCGGTGTTGACGTGGACAAAGTCGTTCTCCACAGCCTTTACATATTTCAGGTTGACCAGATAACACTGGTTACAGCGGGAGAAATGGTACTGCGCCAGCTGCTTTTCGGCGCTGGCAAGGCTGGCACGGACGGAAAACTCACCCTTGGTGGTGTGATACCAGAGCAGCCGGTCATGGGTCTCGAGATAGTAGATGTCGCCAGTAGAGAGCACCTGCATCCCGCCTCCGGCCAGCTGTAAAACGACCTGCCCGCCCCGGCGGCGCTGCACCCGCTGAACAGCCCGTGAGAGCTTGGTGCAGAACTGGTAGTAGTTCACCGGCTTGAGGACATAGTCCAGTGCGTCCACCTCGTAGCCCTTGATAGCGTACTGTGCCATGTTGGTCACGAACACCAGCACGGCGTCTACGTCCACGGCCCGTATCTTCTCCGCCGCGCCGAAGCCGTCCAGTCCCGGCATCTCCACATCCATAAAGATGATGTCATACCCCGGCTCGTAGTGCTCCGCGATGACAGCTCCATCCTCGATGGACAGCACCTCGACCTGCAGGCTGTTCTCGGCGGCGTACTGCCGGATGAACCGGCACAGCTCGTCCCGCACTTCCTGCTGGTCTTCGACGACAGCAATTTTCAGCATCCCGCAGTCTCTCCCTTCTCCGTTCCATTCCATTTGCTACTTTTTATTGAAACATACTTTGGTGCGAAATGCAACGGAGAAGTTCGAAATCGCTTTCAACCCATGACGACCTGCACGTTCACCTCGGCACCCTCCGCTGCCAGCGGCAGAACGCTGCCTTGCAGAGGCTTGCCGTCCACGGTCACGCTCTTGACGCCATGCTGCACTACGGCGGCATTGTCCACCGTGATGTGATAGGTCGCCCCACGGAATCGGCGGGTCACAGTGAAGCCGGACAGGGTGTGCGGGATGCAGGGGTCCACCTTCAGTCCGTCCAGCGTGGGCTGGATGCCCAGAATATACTGGCTCACATTGAAGAACGTCCACGCCGCCGTGCCGGTCAGCCAGCTGTTCTTGGCCTCGCCAAAGGTGGGCGCATCCCTGCCGGCTACCATCTGGCTGTAGACATAGGGCTCTGTGCGGTGTATCTCCGAAATATCCTCAATGTAGGCCGGGCAGGTCTTGCGGTAGACCTCAAAGGCACGGTCGCCGTGACCCAAAACGGCCTCAGCGCAGCTGATCCACGGGTTATTGTGGCAGAAAATGCCGGCGTTCTCTTTGTATCCCGGAGGATAGCTGGAGATCTCGCCCAGATTGAGCTGATAGCTGGTGTAGGCCGGCTGATGCAGCACCACGCCATATTTCGTATCCAGCCGCTCTTCCACGCTCTTCAACGCCTGCGCAGCCTGACCGCTCTCCCGGCCAATGCCGGCCATAACACACATACCCTGCGGTTCGATAAAGATTTGGCCCTCCGTACACTCTTTGCTGCCCACCGGCTTGCCAAAGGCATCGTAGGCGCGGCGGAACCATGCTCCGTCCCAGCCAGCCGTCAGCGCGGCCTGCTCCACGGCCTCAATGCTCTTGCGGGCAGCGGCCGCTTCCTCATCCAGATGCAGGTGGTCGCACAGTTCGGCGTACTCCCGGCCATACTTGACGAACATACCGGCGATGAACACGCTCTCGGCTACCGGACCCTCGCTGGGGCCGGTGATCTGAAAGCTCTCACCCGGGTGCTCGGAGAAGCAGTTCAGGTTCAGGCAGTCGTTCCAGTCGGCGCGGCCGATGAGCGGCAGGCCGTGGGGGCCAAGGTGCGTAACGGTGAAGTTGAAGCTGCGGCGCAGATGTTCCATCAGCGGCTGGGCCTTGGACTCGTCATTATCGAACGGCACCTGCTCATCCAGGATGCTCCAGTCTCCGGTCTCCCGCAGGTAGGCGGCAGCGCCGGCGATGAGCCACAGCGGGTCGTCGTTGAGGCCAGTGCCGATGTCGCGGTTTCCCTTTTGGTCAGCGGCTGATACTGATGGTAAGCACTGCCATCCTCAAACTGGGTGGCCGCAATGTCCAGAATGCGCTCCCTTGCACGGGAGGGGATGATATGCACAAAGCCCAGCAGATCCTGGCAGCTGTCGCGGAAGCCCATGCCACGGCCCATGCCGCTCTCGTAATAGCTGGCGCTCCGGCTCATATTGAAGGTGACCATGCACTGGTACTGGTGCCAGATGTTCACCATGCGGTCCAGCTTTTCCTCTCCGGAGTGCAGCTGATAGGTAGAGAGCAGGTCTTTCCAGTGGGCGGCCAGCGCAGCGCGGGCCGCATCGACCTGCGCGTCGGTGGCATAGCGCTCCATCATGGCGTGGGCGCGGGCTTTGTTGATGACGCCCGGCGCGACGAATTTTTCCTCCTGCGGGTTCTCGATGTAACCCAGACCGAACAGGATGCTGCGGCACTCTCCCGGGGCCAGCTTTACATGGATGTGCAGCGCACCAACAGGAGCCCAGCCATGGGCGATGCTGCCGGAGCAATGGCCTGCCCGAACGGCCTGCGGGTCTGCCGGGCCGCCATATACGCCGCAGAATGCATCACGGGAGGTGTCAAAGCTGCTGATGGGGCAGTTGGCCCAGAAAACAGCGTAATGGTCACGGCGCTCACGGTATTCGGTCTTATGATAGACAGCGCTGCCCTCCACCTCGACTTCACCGGTGGAGAAATTGCGCTGGAAGTTGGAGCTGTCGTCCACAGCGTCCCACAGGCAGAACTCCACATAGCTGAACACATCCAGCTCTTTTTCCGTGCCGCTGTCGTTGCGCAGGGTCAGGCGGTCCAGCTCACAGGCATCGCCTTTGGGCACAAACAGCTCCTGCTGTGCCGTCACGCCGTTCTTTCTGCCCTCCAGTATCGTGTAGCCCAGACCATGGCGGCAGGTGTAACTGTCCAGTTCGGTCTTTGTTGGCTGCCAGCCGGGGTTCCACACCGTATCGCCATCCTTGATATAGATATGGTGGCCGTCCATATCCAGCGGGGAGCTGTTGTAGCGGTAACGGGTCAGCCGGCGCAGCGCGCATCGCGGTAAAAGCTGTAGCCGCCGGCTGTGTTGGAAACCAGACTGAAAAATCCTCACTGCCAAGGTAGTTGATCCAGGGCAGCGGGGTCTGCGGGGTGGTGATGACGTACTCTTTGTTCTGGTCGTCAAAATGTCCGAATCTCATAACGCTTCCTCCTTAAAACCTGCTCACGAAAACGATTGAGGGCTTTTGAAAGAAGCGGTCTCTTTGTTTTTAGCATAGCCTATCCGTGTAAAAATTGCAAGTACTTTTTCAAGATTTCTCCCAAAGTTCTCCCAAAAATATGCATTATTTCATCACAAACATCCGCAGTGCCGCACACCTTTCCGGTCCGCATCCGTCTCCCTCTCCCGCCTGTCCTGTTCTTTCCGGCTCCGAAAAAAGCAGCGAAACTTTTTCGATTTTAACCGAAATGTAACGAAATTCAATCGAGATGCACAATTTTGGTCTTCAAAAAGCAGGCAAGCTGCTGAAATCGATGCGTTATGGTTAAAACTTTTTCTTTTTCGCTTGATTTTTGGTACAGAATGCGCTATATTGAATTTGCGAAAACGATTAAGGACTTTGCGGGAAGCGATTCCAAGAATCCTTTCCCGGAAAGGAGGCCAGCCGATGCCATCTCTGAAAGATTTGGCAAAAGAATGCGGCGTATCCGTCGCAACCGTCAGCAAGGCTCTGAACGATCAGCCTGACATTGCCGCCGCAACAAGAGAGCGCATCCGCGCAGCGGCTCGCCGCATGGGGTATCTGCCCAACGCAGCGGCCCGGGCCCTCAAAACCAACCGTACTTATAATTTGGGGGTCCTGTTCGTTGACGAACGGCAAAGCGGCCTGACTCACGAATACTTCTCCGCCGTGCTGGACAGCTTCAAGGTAGAAGCAGAAAAACGCGGCTACGACATCACCTTTATCAACCATAACATCAGCGGCAGGAGCATGACCTACCTGGAGCACTGCCATTACCGCAGTGTGGACGGTGTTGTGATCGCCTGCGTGAACTTTTACGACCCACAGGTAGTGGAGCTGGTCAACAGTGATGTTCCGGTGGTGACCATCGACCATGTGTTCAACAACCGCATGGCAGTCCTGTCGGACAACGTGGCAGGTCTCAAAGCTCTGGTCAAGCAGGCATGGGCCTGCGGACACCGGCGCATCGCTTTTATCCACGGCGAAAAGACCTCGGTCACTGAAAACCGCATCGCCGGCTTTTATCAGGCCTGTGAAGAACTGGGGCTGGAGATACCGGAAGAGTACGTCCGCGACGGCGTGTATCACGATGTCGAGCGCTGTGCAGAAGAGACCCGGGCGCTGCTGGCACTGCCGCAGCGGCCCACCTGCATCATCTTCCCGGATGATTTCTCCGCACTGGGCGGCTATAACGCTCTGGCAGAAGCGGGGCTGAGCATCCCGGATGACATCTCAGTGATGGGATACGACGGCATCTACCTTTCCGGGTGGTCAACCCCTCGCTGGTGACCTACCAGCAGAACACAGCCGCTCTCGGCCAGACCGCAGCGGACAAGCTCATCGAACTCATCGAGCACCCGCGGGTCACACTGCCGGAGCAGCTCCGAGTCTCCGGCAGGCTGCTGTCAGGCGGGTCAGTCCGCAGCCTTTGATTTTGGACCAGAACTCCTATGGCGGAGTTTTTTGAAGAAAATGGAAAACCATGAAGGAGGTTTACCCTTATGAAAAAGATCTCTCGTCGTAATTTTCTGCTCGCTTCCGGTGTCGTGACCATTGGCGCAGCCCTCACAGCATGCGGCGGCTCTTCTTCCACCAGCACAGCAGCATCTTCCACCGCTTCTTCCGCAGCCGCATCCGAGGCTCCCGCAGCAGGCGGCAAGACCCTGAACATCTGGTGCTGGAACGATGAGTTCCAGAGCCGCTTCAACGATTACTATCCTGAAGTTGCCGAAATCGCAGCCGATAAGTCCACCACCACCCTGAAAGATGGCACCGTTGTGAAGTGGACCATCAATGCCAACGAGAACAACAACTATCAGAACAAACTGGACGAAGCCCTTCTGAATCAGGAATCTGCTGCTGATGACGACAAGATCGACATCTTCCTGATCGAGGCTGACTATGCTCTGAAGTATGTGGATTCCGATTATGTTCTGGATGTCAAGGCAGACATCGGCCTGACCGATGACGATCTGGCTGGCCAGTACCAGTACACCAAGGACATCGTTAGTGTGGACGGCAGCCAGCGCGGCACCACCTGGCAGGCAACTCCCGGTCTGTTTGCATACCGCCGCAGCATTGCCAAGGATGTTCTGGGCACCGATGATCCCGCCGAAGTGCAGACCTACCTGTCCGACTGGGATAAGTTCAATGATGTAGCTACACAGGCAGCCGCCAAGGGCTACAAGATGCTGTCCGGCTTTGATGATGCATACCGCACCTTCTCCAACAACGTAGCAGCTCCGTGGGTCACCGGCACTACCGTTACCGTTGATGAGAACATTATGAAGTGGGTCGATCAGACCAAGGAGTACACCGATAAGGGCTATAACAACAAGTCCAGCCTGTGGGACAGCCAGTGGGCAGCCGATCAGGGTCCCACCGGTAAGGTGTTCGGCTTCTTCTACTCCACTTGGGGCATCAACTTCACCCTGCTGGGCAACTCGCTGGAGACTCCTGTCGCTGAGGGCGGCAAGGAAGAAGTTGGCAACGGTATCTACGGCGATTACGCTGTGTGCGAAGGCCCTCAGCCCTACTACTGGGGCGGCACCTGGATCTGCGGCGCAGCCGGCAGCGACAACATCGAGACCATTAAGGATGTTATGCAGAAGCTGACCTGCGATGAAGCCATCATGAAGCAGATCACCATGGATACGCAGGACTACACCAACAACGAGAAGGCTATGAACGAGATCGCAAACAGCGATTACAGTTCCGCTTTCCTGGGCGGCCAGAACCACATCGCTCTGTTTGCAGAGGCTGCAGCCAAGATCGATATGTCCAACGCCGGTCCGTACGATCAGGGCATGAATGAGAGCTTCCAGAATGCGTTCAAGGATTACTTCACCGGCAATGTGGACGAAGATACCGCAAAGGCAAACTTCGAGACCTCTATCAAGGAGAAGTATCCTGAGCTGACCGACGTGGTGTGGCCCGCATAATAGCAGCCGACCCTAAAACGGAAAAGTGAATACGCAGGGGCGGGCCGGACGCTGTTCCCGCCCGCCCTGTTCTTTCCGCAAATTTATCAGGAGGCGATCCTTATGGGAGAAAAGAAAAAGAAAGGGTCGATCAGCTACGCGAAATGGGGCTACATCTTCATTGCGCCGTTCTTCATCATCTTCGCGGTATTCCAGCTGATCCCTCTGGCATCCACCATTTACTACAGCTTTTTTGAATATTACCGCAGCGGCCTGAAGATCATTGGCCCGAACTTTGTAGGCCTGAAAAACTACATTACCCTGTTCGCAACCGATCTGCCCAAGTATTTCAGCAACACCCTGATCCTGTGGATCATCGGCTTCATCCCGCAGATCGCCATCTCCCTGCTGCTGGCAGCATGGTTCACCGACCTGCGGCTGAAGCTGAAGGGCCAGACCTTTTTCAAGACCGTTATCTATATGCCAAACCTCATCATGGCCTCGGCTTTCGCCATGCTCTTCTTTGCCCTGTTCTCCGACAATGGCCCGGTGAACGCCGTGCTCATGAGCATGGGCTGGACAACGGAGCCCATCAGCTTTCTGAACACGGTGTGGGGCAACCGCGCACTGGTCGGCCTGATGAACTTCCTGATGTGGTTCGGCAACACCACCATCATGCTGATGGCCGCCATTATGGGTGTGGACCCCACCCTGTACGAAGCCGCCGAACTGGACGGCTGCACCCCGAACCAGATGTTCTGGAAGATCACCATCCCGCTGATCCGCCCCATTCTGGTGTATGTGATGATCACCTCCATGATCGGCGGCCTGCAGATGTTTGATGTGCCGCAGATTTTGACCAACGGCAAGGGTGGACCGGACCGCACCTCCACCACCATGATCATGTATCTGAACAATCACCTGTTCAGCAAGAACTATGGCATGGCCGGTGCCGTTTCCGTGGTCCTGTTCCTGGTGTGAGCCGTGCTGTGCGTCGTGGTCTACTTCTCCCTCACCAAGGAGGATGACGGCCTGACCAAAGCCCAGCACAACGAGCTGAAAGCTGCAAAAGGTTGCTGCCAAGGCAGCAAAGGGGTAAGTGAATATGGCACACGCTCCGAAAACACGATCCGAAAAGCAGTCCTGTCCGCGCGCCGTGCGTGGTGTTATCTGGTGCTGGTGCTCATCAGCTTTCTGTGCCTGTTCTTCTTCTATATTCTGATCGTCAACTCCACCCGCACCCACTTTGAGATCCAGAAGGGCTTCTCTCTGCTGCCCGGCAAGTCGATGCTCACCAACTTCAAGAATGTGCTGGCCGACGCCAACATCCCGGTGGGCAGCGGCATCCGCAACAGTCTTATCGTGTCGGCCTGCTCTGCAGCCCTCAGCGTCTACTTCTCGGCCCTGACGGCCTACGGCATCTATGCCTACAACTTCCGCTTCAAAAAGGCCGCTTTCGCCATCATCCTGCTCATCATGACCATGCCCACACAGGTGTCCGCACTGGGCTTTCTGCAGCTGATCACCAAGATGGGCCTGAAGAACAGCTTTATCCCGCTGATCGTCCCCAGCATCGCGGCACCCACCGTGTTCTTCTTCATGAAGCAGTATCTGGACGCTTCCCTCCCCATGGAGATCGTGGAGGCGGCCCGCATCGACGGGGCCGGCGAGTTCTACACCTTCAACCATATCGTACTTCCCATCATGAAGCCGGCACTGGCTGTACAGGCCATTTTCTCCTTCGTGGCCAGCTGGAACAACTACTTCATTCCTGCTCTGGTACTGGACAGCGCCGACAAAAAGACCCTGCCCATCCTCATTGCCCAGCTGCGCAGTGCAGACTTCCTCAAGTTCGATATGGGCAAAGTCTACATGATGGTAGCCATCGCCATCCTGCCCGTCATCGTCGTCTATCTGCTGCTGAGCAAGTTCATTGTCCGCGGCATAGCTCTTGGCGGCGTGAAAGGCTGATTTTCCACTCCGACTCAGATGCAAAACAGCAGAAGGCCCGTTTCCGAAGAAGCGGGCTTTCTGCTATTTGTACGCAAAACCGCCCCGGTTTCCGTAACAGGAAGCCGGGGCGGCTCGTTATGCTATTATAAAAGCGTCGGCACTTCCTTTGCCAGCAGATCAGCCAGCTGTGCGTGGCCCTTACGGGTCAGATGCATGAAGTCCACCTGATTGAACTCGCAGTCGGCAGCATTGAGGAAATGGACGTTCTGACGTTCCGCAACGATACGGAACTGCTCAGCCACGCCCTTCGACTTTTTCACACAGCCCTCGCCCATGACGGCATCATGGAAGCCATCGCCGATGCGGGGCGGGGCCACGACGAGGATATTGGGAGCCTTGGTCCCCAGCAGTCCACGCTCTTGGCCTTGAGGATCAGCCGTTCCATACCCGCGCCGATGCAGGCGGCATTGGCGTTGAACCGCTCTTTGACGTCGTTGGTACCCAGCATGATGATGAGCAGGTCGATGACTTCATGGCTCTTGAGGAGCGAATAAGCCACGCTCAGAGCGTCCATTGACTCATGGATGGGGTCCACGAAAACGGTCGTCCGGCCCGAAAGGCCCTCTTCCGTCACGAGATAGTCGCTGCCAAGCGCCGTTTGCAGGCGGCAGGTCCAGCGCTCGTCCTCGTTGAAGCGGATGCCGTGGTCGGCACAGTCCGCCGGGTCGGCGCAGTAGCCGTGGGTGTTGGAGTCGCCCAGACAAAGGATATGTTTTTTCATCGTCTCTTCCCCTTTCAAATCTCGCCCCGCGACTGGCGGAAATAGTAGACTGCGCCCACCATGCCGGCGTCGTTGTGGAGCTGGGCGGCGCGGATCTCCAGTCCTTCCGCAAAAGCGGGCATCACGGAGGCACGCACTTTCTTGGCGACGGGGTCTATCAGCAGCTCCTGCTGTGCGCTGACGCCGCCGCCGATGAGGATGAGCTGCGGGTTGAAGATATGCACCATGCCCGCAAGGCCCTGAGCGATCTCATCCGTCCAGTCGTCCAGAAGCGCCAGGATGATGGGGTCGCCTGCATGAGCCGATTCAAAGATAGCGCGGCCATCCTTCCACTTCGGATTCCGGGGCTGTGCGCCCCGCACCAGAGCGGTGGTTGCGGCGTACCGCTCCCAGCAGCCCGACGCGCCGCAGGTGCAGAACACGCCATCCAGCGCGTGGGTGCGGAAGTGTCCCAGCTCACCGCCGAGACCCCGCGCACCTTCCAGCAGGCGGCCTCCGGTGAGGATGCCGCCGCCGACGCCGGTCCCCAGCGTGACACCGATGACGTCCGTGTAACCCTTCGCGCCGCCGACCCAGACTTCACCCAGCGTCATGCAGTTGGCGTCGTTGGCGACAGTGGTCGGCAGGCCGAACTTCGCTTCCAGCTCTGCTTTAATGGGGCTTCCGATGTAGTTGGGCAGGCTGCCGCAGGTCCCGGCCACGATGCCCTTTCTGGTGTCGATTTGTCCTGCGGCGGAAACGCCGATGCCCGCAAGGCCCTGCGGTTCAACAGCCTGCTCCTTGAGGAACTGTTCGGCAGCAGACAGCACCGTGGTGAGGATGGGCGTCTCGTAGTTGTCGAAGCAGACGCTCTGCTCCGTTTTGGAGAGCACACGGCCCTCTTCGTCCACGATGCCCAGTTTGACGGCAGTGCCGCCAATATCAATGGCAAGATACTGTTTCATAGTCGTATCTCCGTATTATTTGTGCATGGCGTTGATTGCACCGGTAAAGCGGGCGGTGATCTCCGCCGGGCGGGTGATGGCACCGCCGACGACGAGGGCAAAAGCTCCGGCTTCCAGCGCCTTGACAGCCTGCTCAGGGTAATGGATATGACCTTCGGCAATGATCTTCGCCGGGCATTCCGCGGCCAGCTTGTGGACAAACTCAAAATCAATATCGTTGATTCCTTCGTCTCGGGGTGTAGCCGCGCATGGTGGTGCCCACAAAATCAGCACCGGCCTCGGCGCAGAGCATAGCATTCTCGAAATTGTCGCAGTCAGCCATGAGCAGCTGGTCGGGATATTTCGCCTTGATGGCGCGAATGAACTGGGCCGAAGTAGAGCCGTCGGGGCGGATGGCGGCAGTACCCTGCACGGCGAGGATGTCCACGCCGCAGGCCACCAGCTCGTCTACCTCTTTCATGGTGACGGTGATGTACATGGGGGTGCCGGGGTAATCCTTTTTGATGATGCCGATGACGGGCAGGTCCACGACCTGTTTGATCTGGGTGATGTCGCGGACGGTGTTGGCGCGGATGCCCACGGCTCCGCTCATGGCGGCGGCTTTCGCCATCAGGGGCATGACGCCGCCCTCTTTGGTGTAAAGAGGCTCCGTCTCAAGTGCCTGACAGGAGACGATGAGGCCGCCTTTGATTTGCTCAAACAGTTTTCTTTCTCCATATCCATCAATCCTCCATCCTGATTTTGATGACCACTTTGCGCACATGAGCACAGCCGGGGCGTGCCACGCCGGGCTTGTGCAGCTCGCCGGGGAAAAACAGGACGAACCGCCCCTCGCCCAGCGTGCCGCTGACGGCATCCGGACTGGTCCTGAAACCAATATCTCCCGTAAACTCCCCTGCCTCTTCGCCGGGCAGATTCGTATAACCCCAGCCCTCGCCGCCGGTCAAATCGATTTGAAGGTCAGCATACTTTTTGTGGTATTCGAGGCGGGTGCTGTCGGGGCTCAAATCGGCCTCCATCACGTTGATGAAGACGTTCTCGCCGTCCACCTCGGTGCGGCCCAGCGGCAAATCGTACAAATCGTGGGCCACATGGTAGGCGGTAAGATAGTCGATGGCGGTGTCAAGATTCCGGTGAAGCCCGCGATAACGGTTCAGGTGCTCCAGTGCGTCGCAGATCATAATGATTTTCTCCCAACTACGTGTTTTTTAACAGAAGCACAAAGAGCGCCTGCCCTCTCCCCCTCATTGAGAGACGGAGAGGGGGCGCTTTTTGATTTTTCAGAGTTTTGCGATGGCGGCTTCGATCATGGCCTGTGCTTCGGCGACGATGGGCTCATCTTCCGGGATGAGGCCGGGCATCGGCTCGCGGACGCCGCCCAGCTCAAGGCCGTACATCCGGCGCAGGATCTCCTTCTGCACTGCGTAGAGGTTGCCGTGGGCTTCGCACATCTTATAAATGATGCGGTCGGCGTCGTACTGAATGGCGCGGGCAGCTTCGATCTCACCCTTGTTGATGTGCTCGTTCATGGCAAGATACAGCTCCGGCATAACGGCATAGGTGCCGCCGATGCCGCCGTCCGCGCCGATGACGCGGCCGGAGACGAACTGCTCATCCGGGCCGTTGAAGACCACGAAATTGCCCTCGCCACGGGCGGCAATGCCTGCATCCTTGAACATCTGGATGTCCTGGGTGGGCATAGAGCTGTTCTTGACGGCAACGACGTTGGGGTTCTTGAGCATCTCGCGCAGCAGGCTCATGGTCAGGCCGGTGCCGGCCAGCTGGGGGATGTTGTAGATGACGAACTCGGTGTTGGGAGCCGCCGCCGACATATCGTTCCAATATTTGGCGATGGCATACTCCGGCAGATGGAAGTAGATGGGCGGGATCGATGCAATGGCATCCACGCCCACGCTCTCGGCGTGGCGGGCCAGCTCGACGCTGTCGGCGGTGTTGTTGCAGCCGACGTGGGCGATGACGGTCAGTTTGCCTTTGGCTTCACGCATGACGGCTTCCAGCACGGCCTTGCGCTCATCGACGTGCTGATAGATGCACTCACCGGAGGAGCCGCCCACATACACGCCCTTGACGCCCTTTGCAATCAGATGGCGGGTCAGTGCCTTGACGCCCTCGGTGGAGATATTGCCCTCTGCGTCGTAGCAGGCATAGAAGGCCGGGATAACGCCCTGATACTTGGTAATGTCTTTCATTTGTCCATGTCCTTTCTGATAATTCAAGCCCTACACGCTTTTCGTTCGGGAAACGGCAGCAGCGCCCTCTTGCGGTTCCCAGCGTCCGCTTCGTGCCTTGGTGCGGCACTCGCGTCCTGCTGACCGCGGCGCCAAAATCCCTCCCTGTTTCCTGAATCTTCAAGCCCTACACGCTCTCCGTTCGGGAAACGGCAGCAGCGCCCTCTTGCGGTTCCCAGCGTCCGCTTCGTGCCTTGGTGCGGCACTCGCGTCCTGCTGACCGCGGCGCCAAAAATTTCTCCCTGTTTCCTGAATCTTCAAGCCCTACACGCTCTCCGTTCGGGAAACGGCAGCAGCGCCCTCTTGCGGTTCCCAGCGTCCGCTTCGTGCCTTGGTGCGGCACTCGCGTCCTGCTGACCGCGGCGCCAAAAATTTCTCCCTGTTTCCGCCGCAGGCGGCGGTCGGGATTTTAGCCCTTGACCGCACCCATTGCGATGCCCTTGGTGAAGTACTTCTGGAAGATAAGGAAGATGATGATGATCGGCACAGCGGCCAGAGCGGCGCCTGCCATGATAAGGCCGAAGTCGGTGCTGTTCTCCGCCTGCAGCTTTGCGATGCCCAGCGAGATCGTCAGGTTGCTGGTGCTGGACAGCATGATGAGCTGCATGAAGTAATCGTTCCAGCTGTTGATGAAGGTGAAGATGGCCAGCGCGCCGATGCCCGGCTTGACCATCGGGAGCACGATGCTGACGAAGGTGCGCGCCTCGCTGGCACCGTCGATACGGGCCGCTTCCAGCATCTCAGTGGGGATGCCCTCACTGAACTGCTTCATCAAAAAGACGCCGAAGGGCCAGCCCACGATGGGGAAAATGACGGCCCAGATGGTATTGTAAAGGTTCAGTGCGCTCATCTCACGCAGCAGCGGGATGAGGATGACCTGCTTGGGCAGGGCCATTGCGCAGACGATGAGGGTGAAGAGCAGCTTGCGGCCGACGAAGCGCTTTTTTGCCAGCGCATAGCCTGCCATTGCGGCGGTGATGCAGGTGAGGATCATGGACATGACGGCCATGAACACGGTGTTTATCATCCAGCGCAGCGCGGCCGGAGCAGTTGGGCCGACGGAGAAATAGATCGGCTCTCCATCTGCGCTGAAAGAGTGGCTGAACGGCACGGCCAGCTGCCACAGGGGTGCGCTCTTGCCTGCGAAAAGTTTCTGGTAGTTGGTCAGCACCCACTGGCTGGGCCACCACTCGGGGGTAGTGGAGTTGATGGCCGCGCCGGTCTTGAAGGAACCGGTGATGATCCAGTACAGCGGGAACGCGAACAGCACGGCCACGATGCTGATAAGGATGAGGGTCAGTATCATGTAAGCGCTCATCTTTTCAGCTTGCTGGGGTGACGCTTCAACGGTTTCTGTTTTTTTGCAGTTGCAGTCATTGCCCGGCACCTCCTTTAATTATCCTGACTGCCAAACTTGAACTGGACAGCCGACAGGATGGCGATGATAACGGCCAGCACAACGCCCATTGCGTTGCCGTAACCATAGCGGTAGAGCTTGAATGCAGTGTAGTAGATGTAGTACATGATGGTATCGGTGCTGTGGTTGGGGCCGCCGGAGGTCAGCAGCTGGATCAGTGCGAAGCACTGGAAGGAGTTGATGGTAGTGATGACCAGGATGTACAGGGTGGTGGGCATGATGGCGGGCCACTTGATGCGCCAGAAGCACTGGAAATCGGTGGCACCGTCCACTTCAGCGGCTTCCACGATGGACTGGTCTACGTTGCCCAGTGCGGAAACGTACAGCACGATGGGCTGGCCGACAGAAGTAGTGAGCAGAATAAGGATGATGCAGCCCAGAGCGTATTTTTCATCGCCCAGCCAGTTGATGTTCTTGTCGATGAGGCCCACAGCCTTGCCCAGATAGTTGAAGATGCCGTAGTAGTTGTTGTACATCCACTTCCACACCACGGTGACGGCCACCGAGCCGGTGACGACCGGCAGGTAGAACACACAGCGGAAGAGGCTGGTGGCCCACTCGGGCAAATCGACGATGGCCGAGCTGACCCACAGCGAGAACGCACAGGTCACAGGCACCGAGACGACCACGATGATGAAGGTGTTGCGCAAAGCGCCGATGAAGATGGGGTCTGCGAACAGCTCTGCGTAGTTGGCAAAACCCACAAAGACGTCGGCACGGTTCATGGTCGAGTCAAAAAAGCTCGTGACCACGCAGAGTATCATGGGGTAAATGACGAAGCCGAGAAAAAGATGAGGCTGGGCAGCAAGAACAGGTACGAGGCGACGGTCTCCCGCCAAACCAGTGCGCTGCTGCGCTTCGGCTCTTTGATGCTTGCAGTCTTTGCAGCCAAAGAAATCACCAGACCTTTCGTTCCGATTGGGTGCTTGTCTTACAAAATGCCCCTCCCTCGCCGGGATGTTCGAGGGAGGGGCAGTCATTACTTATTTGCCCTCAGGCGGAAAAGCTCAGGCTTCGGCGGCTGCGGCTGCGTTGGCGTTCTGGACAAAGGTTGCAACGGAAGTGGCAACGTCTTCGCCAGTGCCCACACGCTGCAGCATGTTCCACCACTCGGTGCGGGCAGTTGCCCAGCCCGGAGTGATCTGGTAGTAGTCGCCCAGATAGGCCATGAACTTGGTGTACTCGCTCATGATGGCGTTGTCGGCGTAGATGTCGCCCACGCTGGCGCGGACCGGGAAGTAGGTGGAAGCCAGAACGCTGTCCTTCACCTGGTCAGGGTCAGCAGCGATGAACTCAATGAAGGTCTTGGCTGCCTTGACCTTGGCCTCATCGCCATTATCGAAGACGCCAAAGCCCCAGATGCCGCCGCAGAGCTTCGGGTCGCCGCTTGCAGTCGGGAATGCCATGGGCATGATCTCGTCGCCGTCGTTGGTCAGGCCGGCGTCGTTGTTGTCGGCGTTCAGCTGCTGAGCGATGTTCCAGCAGAATGCCATCTGCAGCGTGCCGTTGCGGAACAGAGTGATCTCGTCGCCGCCGGCGATGGAAGCGTCGAAGTTGATGCCGTCCTGGTTGTGCAGGGTCTCGATGGCCTTGACGTTCTCAGCGGAGTCAGCGGTGTACTTGGTGTGAGCGTCGTCGGTGAAGGTGCCGCCGTACATATTATTGATAATAGCACGGGTACCCTGGTCGCCGCCCTGACCGCCGCAGTAGACGGCTGCCACATTCTCGTAGCCGCCCTTGTAGAGAGCGTCAACGGTGTTCAGGAAGCCTTCGGTGCTCCAGGTGTGCTTATCAGTGTCGAGATACTTGTCAGCGCCCACTTCCTTGACCTTGGTCATGTTGACGGCCATGCAGTGTGCGGTCATGCACAGGGGGTACTCGTAGTAGTCGCCCTTGTCGTTGTGGCAGGCGGAGTTGACGGACTCGTAAATGTCCTTCTTGGCGTCGTCGGTCCACAAATCGTTCAGCGGAGCCATGACACCCTTTGCGCCCCAGTTGGCCACCAGACGCTCGGGGCCTTCCATGATAAGGTCGGGTGCGCTGCCGCCCTCGATGGCGGTGTTCACCTGGTCGTCGCCGTTGGTGTAGTCCAGATACTCAACGGCCACTTTAATGTCAGGATACTTTGCGTTGAAGCTGGCGATGAGCTCCTGCACGGTCTCGTCCTTGCCCCAGCCGCCAATGGGGTATGTCCACAGCTTGATGCTTGCGCCGGATGCAGAGCCGGAAGCGGCAGTGGAAGCAGCAGTAGAAGCTGCCGTGCTGGTAGAAGCGGACTTGCCGCCGCAGGCAGCCAGCGCACCCGCTGCGCTCATAATACCAACGGCCTTCAAGAAGGAGCGACGAGAAATGGCATTCTTCATAATAAGTTCTCCTTACCTATCATCATATCGGCGGTCCTTCATCCCTGACCGCTCTTGTTGGCCTTATTATAGAAAACTTCTTTCATTTTGTCCATCGGTCGCATACACAATTTTCAGAAAGTTTTCTTGTCCATTCCGCACAAATATCTGGGATACCAGCCAGTTTTTGGTCGCTTTCACCAGTTTCATTGCCAGTTGTAGCCGTTTTGTAACCATTTCTGCGCAGTTTGTCATTTTCGGTTTGAAAATCATTTTCGTTCTTCTTCCGCAGTTTTGAAATTTATTTTCAGCAATAAGTCCTGCTTTTCCTCGTTTTTTAGATGCTCTGCACAGCTTTTTCTTCCGAATTATGGCGAAAAGCACACTTGTCAAGCGGCCAAACTTCTTTTATACTTTTATAAAGATGCCCCCTTCCCTGTGCAGCGGAAGGGGCAAAAGAAGGTATCAGGAATAGTGCGGGCATTGCGGCCCGCTCGAAGGAGCTTGACCATGGGTACAAATTTTTGGGAATTGCTGCATCAACGACAGGACCAGCTGACCAGATCCGGCCACGCGGTCGCCGACTACCTGCTGCAGCATGCGGACGAAGCGCAGTATCTCTCCATTTCCTCGCTGGCCCGGGAGTGCAATGTCGCCGAGGCGACAGTGTTCCGGTTCTGCCGGGCTTTGGGGTTCGACGGCTACCATGAGATGCGCATTGCGCTGGCGCAGGCCAACGCCACCGGCACACCATCCAGCCAGAGGGAGCTTCAGCCCGGTGCTACCACCGCAGAACTTTGCGAGCACGCATACGCCCGCTTTCTCACCGCCATCAACGGCACCCAGAACGCCCTCTCTACCGAGGCCGTGGACGAGGCCGTACACCTGATGCAGGAGGCCAGGCAGGTGTTCTGCCTCGGACAGGGCGGCAGTATGCTCCTGGCAAACGACATCTGCGCCCGCTTCGCCAGCCTTTCCACCAAGTTCCGCACCGCAGGCGACAGCCATTTACAGCTGCTGACTGCTAGTCTGATGAACGAGGCCGACGTTGTGCTCTTCGTTTCCTACTCCGGCGCGACCCGCGACATGATGGAGACACTGCGCACCGCCAAGGCCGCCGGGGCAAAAATCATCCTGTTGACCCATTACGAGGACTCCCCCGGCGCATTGCTCGCAGATGTCGTCCTTCTCTGCGGCGCACAGGAAAGCCCGCTGGACTCCGGCAGCATCCCCATCAAGGCAGCATTCCTCTATGTAGGCGAAGTTCTGGAGCTGCGGTATATGCTGGATGACCCTGCCCATAGCAACACAGCACAGGACCTCACCAGCGAGGCTATGACCGTGAAAATGCTGTAAAAAGTTCTTTTCCATGTACTGCCAAAAGTAAAACGCCCCCGGCTTCCTGTCATGGAAACCGGGGGCGCTGCGGTTTTATGGGAAACGCCTCAGGCGCTGCAAAGCCTCAGTGCAGCAGAGAGCTGACCCATGCCCGGGCGGCCGTCTTGGCCTGGAGCTTATTGTACATCTTCAGGGTGGTGTTGTACACCTTCTGGCTCATGGCATTGCTGGCGTTGGTGGCGGCAGCCTGCTTGGCCTCAAGCGTGTCGGCGGCGGCAACGGCGGCCTTCATATCGGCGTAGTCGGCCATGATCTCCTGCTGGAGCGCGGCATAGCTGGCCTTGGCTGCTGCCCGATCCTTTGCGGTGACCTGATTGCCATTGCTGCCGTAGGTCAGCAGGTTGGAGAGGGCGTCACGCACGCCGTAGAAGGAGTCGGTCCAGTCGTCCGGGTAGGTATAGTAGCGGCCCTTGGCATCCTGATACCAGACGCCCTCGGTGGGCTGCTCGTCGGAGCGGGTGACCTTATGGACCGAGACCTTGTAGACGTCTGCGGTGTCGGTGGTCAGCATCGGATAGTAAGGGACGAAGGCGTTGTACACGTCGTCGTCAAAAGCGGTCCACTCGGTAATGGCGGTGTTCAGATCGCCGGTGTCGCTCACCTGGAACAGATGAGTCTCCACATTGCCCGTCTTGCCGATGGGCTCGGTCTGAAAGAAGTGGATGGAATCCTCCACCGAGAACTTCTTGGTCAGCTGGATGTTGGAGTAGACCGGGACGATGGCACCGTTCTCGCCGACGTTGCTGATAGCAAAGTCGGTCTCGCTGTAGTTGTCCTTCGTAAAGGTGTCGGTACCGTACAGGTAGTTCAGGCCGGCTGCCATGCGGTCCGATGCGATGTCGCCGTTATAGGAGGCATCCAGATCGATGACATTGGCAGCGGCGTCGCCCACAAAGGTACCGGCCTTCTGGGCCACGGAGATCAGGTTGGCAGAGGCCACCACATGGTCGGTGTCATCCAGATCGATCTTGCCCATAGCGGCGATGTTGGGCTGCATGAAGACCACGCTGGAGGAGAGCTTCAGGGCAAGGTAGGTGTGGCCCGTCAGGTTCTCCACGAACCAGGTCTCGTTCTGGTCGGCAATGAACACGCCGGAGCCGCCGGCTGCACCGGCGTTGTCGTAGATGGAGGTCAGCAGGGCAACACCCTCGCGGGCCGTGGAAGCTTCGCTCAGCAGCACCGTGGTGATCTCGGCTTCCTCAATGCCGTTGTCCACATAGGGGTCTACGCTCAGCACGGCGTCGGTGCCGTAGAGAGACTCGGTGGCAGAGACCATGACGCCCTTTTCGTTGGTGCCAGCCTCCTCATAGGGGGTGTGCTCGTGGGTGCTGTCGCAGTCCGGGCAGACACCCAGACCGTTGTCGTCCCGGCGGGCGGTGTAGCGGTAGCTGTCGTGGGTGAAGGTGTAGGTAAAGCCGTAGCAGCCCTCGTACACCTCGCCCGCGGTGTGCTTCCCGGCGGGGCTGATGTTGAACAGCTTGTTGTAATCGTTGGTGCCCAGATCCTCGATCCGGCCAAACATGGTGGTGCCATCCTCGGTGAGGTCGCTGCCAACATAGAGTGCCGTGCAGGCGAAGGCGGAAGGAACCACGGCAAGCGTCATCGCACAGGCGATGAAAGCCGCAGCAATTTTCTTCTTCAAAGACATAATAGTATCTCTCCCTCTCTTGTTGATTGTCGGCATTTCGTCGGCAGGTGTTATAATACACCCATGTTAATGAAAATGCAAGTATTTTCCCGAAATTTTAGCATATATTCATTTTTATACGGTATATATTCATGCTGCGTTTTTCATCTGCCCCTCCGTGAGCGCAAAAAACCGCCCCGGCTTCCTCTTTCGGAAACCGAGGCGGTTCATTATGCTTTATTCGTGCTTTCTCAAGCCTCTCACGCCATTACTTGCGGGGGTTCTTGATGGCAGCCTGAGCAGCAGCCAGACGTGCGATAGGCACACGGAAGGAGAGCAGCTGACGTAGTCCAGACCAACATTGTGGCAGAACTCGACGCTGGAAGGATCGCCGCCGTGCTCGCCGCAGATGCCCAGACCCAGGTCGGGACGGGTCTCACGGCCATCATGTGCAGCCATCTTGACCAGCTTGCCGACGCCGACCTGGTCCAGATGCTGGAACGGATCGCTCTCGTAGATCTTGTTCTCGTAGTAAGCGCCCAGGAACTTGGCAGCATCGTCACGGCTGAAGCCGAAGGTCATCTGAGTCAGGTCGTTGGTGCCGAAGCTGAAGAACTCAGCTTCCTTGGCGATCTCGCCGGCAGTCAGAGCTGCACGGGGGATCTCGATCATGGTACCGACCAGATACTTCATGTCAACGCCGGAAGCCTTGATGAGCTCGTCTGCGACCTTGACGACAACGTCCTTGACGAACTTCAGCTCCTTGACCTCGCCGACCAGCGGGATCATGATGTGCGGCGTGATGACGTAACCGGTCTCAGCAGAGACGTTCAGAGCTGCCTTGATAACAGCGCGGGTCTGCATTGCTGCGATCTCGGGGTAGGTGACAGCCAGACGGCAGCCACGGTGGCCCATCATGGGGTTGAACTCGTGCAGAGAAGCAACGACATTCTTCAGGTCATCGAAGGTCATGCCCATGTCGGCAGCCAGTTCCTTGATGTCCTCGTCCTTGCTGGGCAGGAACTCGTGGAGAGGCGGGTCCAGATAACGGATGGTCATCGGGCGCTCACCCATGATGCGGTACATCGCCTCGAAGTCACCCTGCTGGAACGGCTCGACCTTGGCCAGAGCAGCCTCGCGCTCTTCCACGGTACGTGCGCAGATCATCTCACGGACAGCCTTGATGCGGTCCTCAGCAAAGAACATATGCTCAGTACGGCAGAGGCCGATGCCCTCAGCACCCAGGTCAACTGCCTGCTGTGCGTCGCGCGGGTTATCAGCGTTGGTCATGACCAGCAGCTGACGAGCGGCGTCTGCCCAGCCCATGAAGCGGTTGAAGTTCTTGTTGCCGGTGGCGGCGACGGTAGCGACCTGCTCACCGTAGATGTTACCAGTGGAGCCGTCGATGGAGATCCAGTCGCCCTCGACGAACTTGTGGCCATTGAGCTCGAAGGTCTTAGCCTCTTCGTCGATCTTCACGTCGTTGTCGTTGCCGCAACCGGAGACACAGCAGGTACCCATACCACGAGCAACAACGGCTGCGTGGCTGGTCATGCCGCCGCGGACGGTCAGGATGCCCTGAGACACCTGCATACCGACGATGTCCTCGGGAGAGGTCTCCAGGCGGACCAGGATGACCTTGGGCATCTTGCCGGACTTGACCATCTCCTCCGCCTCTTCTGCGGTGAAGACGATCTGGCCGCAGGCAGAACCGGGAGAAGCTGCCAGACCCTTGCCGACGACCTCAGCAGCCTTCAGGGCAGCTGCGTCGAACTGGGGATGCAGCAGGGTATCCAGCTGCTTGGGCTCCACGCGCAGGACAGCCTCCTGCTCGGTGATCATGCCCTCGTCCACCAGGTCGCAGGCGATCTGCAGAGCAGCCTGTGCGGTACGCTTGCCGTTACGGGTCTGCAGCATATACAGGTGGCCGTCCTCAATGGTGAACTCCATATCCTGCATATCGCGGAAGTAGTTCTCCAGACGGGTAGCGATCTCAACGAACTGGTCGTAGACCTCAGGCATCTGCTCGTGCAGGTGGCTGATGGGAGACGGAGTGCGGACACCAGCAACGACGTCCTCGCCCTGGGCATTGATCAGGTACTCGCCCATCAGCTTCTTAGCGCCGGTGGCGGGGTCACGGGTGAATGCAACGCCGGTGCCGGAGCGGTCGCCGGAGTTACCGAAGGCCATCTGCTGGACGTTGACAGCGGTGCCCCACTCGTAGGGGATCTCGTTCATCTTACGATAGACGTTTGCACGGGGGTTGTCCCAGCTGCGGAAGACGGCCTTGACAGCCTCGATGAGCTGGTCCTTGGGGTCCTGGGGGAACGGCTTGCCCTCGTTGTCCTCGTAGATCTTCTTGAAGATGGCGACCAGTTCCTTCAGGTCGTCAGCGGTCAGGTCAACGTCATTCTTGACGCCCTTGGCTTCCTTCAGCTTATCGATCTCGACCTCGAACAGGCTCTTCGGGACCATCATGACGACGTCGGCGAACATCTGCACGAAGCGGCGGTAGCAGTCATATGCGAAGCGGGGGTTGTTGGTCTTCTTGGCCAGACCCTCGACAGCCTCGTCGTTCAGGCCGAGGTTCAGGATGGTGTCCATCATGCCGGGCATGGACTGACGTGCGCCGGAACGGACGGAGACCAGCAGCGGATTCTCGTTGTCGCCGAAGGTCTTGCCGGTGATCTTCTCGAGGCCCTTGACGTGCTCGAAGATGTCAGCGGTGATCTCGTCGTTGATCTGACGGCCATCTGCATAGTACTGAGTGCAGGCCTCGGTGGTGATGGTGAAGCCCTGCGGCACCGGCATACCGGCTGCAGTCATCTCAGCCAGACCAGCGCCCTTGCCACCCAGAATGTTCTTCATGGTGACCTTGTCGCCGCCAAAGGCATCGTTGCCTTCGCTGAAGTAGTACAGATACTTTTTGCTCATGCGTGTTTACCTCCCAAATGATGGCCGCTGGTGCGAAGCACGGCGGTCTTATCGTTGCTCTGTCTTGTCATACGATAAACATTTCTCTGTGAATGCTAAACTATTATACCAGAATTTCACGTCTATTCCATCGGACAAATCACCGAATTTGTTTGATATTTTTTGTGCAAACCCTTGCATTTTACTCACTTTTTGGGTAATATAAAATGGGAAAGATTTGAAGAGGATTTTTGAGTTCTGACGCCGTTTTTGGGCAGTTGGATACAACTTTCCATCCATTAAACTTATTGCCGTTCTTGTTTGTCTTCCGTCTTTCCGAATTTCTTCTATCTTGGATACAACATTTCCTCTTCCGCAGGGGTCTGCACAGCTTCTGCGAGAGGCGGTTTTGGAGGAGGTTTTTCTCTATGCAGAATATTGATGCATCCGCACTGGCTGCCGCAAAGGCAAAGCTCGACGCTTCCGAGGCCCAGCGCGAAGAGGTGCTGCTGCGCCACATCGCAAACGGCGTGGACATCCGCAGCCGCAATGTGGAGATCGGCTCTGAAGTAGTCATTGCCCGGGAGCCGTCATCCTCGCAGGCACCATCCTGCGCGGCAAGACCACCATCGGCGCAGGCTGCGTCATCGGCCCCAACACTCTTATCGAGGACAGCACCGTGGACGAAGACACCACCGTCAACGCCAGTCAGGTCTACAGCAGCCACCTCGGCCCTCACAACAACATCGGTCCCTTCACCCATGTGCGCATCAACACAGTCACCGGCTACGGTGTGCATCTGGGCGCTTATGTCGAGACGAAGAACTCCAACTTCGCCCGGGGCAACACCGTCAGCCACCTGACCTACATCGGCGACAGCGACGTGGGCAAGTACTGCAACTTCGGCTGCGGCACCGTCACCTGCAACTACGACGGCAAGGACAAGTTCCGCACTCAGATCGGCGACTACTGCTTCATCGGCTGCAACACCAACCTTGTCGCCCCCGTCACCATCGGCGACGGGGCCTACACCGCCGCCGGCAGCACCATCACCAAGGACGTCCCCCCGCAGGCTCTTGGCATCGCCCGGGAGCGTCAGACCAACCTCGACGGCTGGGCTGAGCCGAAAATGGAGGCATACATTATAAAGAAGCAGAAACTCGAAAAGAGCAGGGTTAAGTTTTCCGTTTTGCTCCCCTCCGACTCTGCCCAGAGCGCCGGTTCCGCATCCAGCGCTTTCCTTCTGCCCCGGCGCACGTTCCGCATCCGTGCGCCGGGGCATTTTATGTTTTTTGTGTATCTTTTTGCGCGCGCGTATGTTATAATAACATATTGTTCGAAAACAGATCCAACGTAAAAAAGGCAGAATATATCATATGAACACCAATGACATCTGGCTCATTGCCGGCCTCGGCAATCCGGAGCCGAAATACGACGGCACCCGTCACAACGCAGGCTTTGCCGCGCTGGACTATCTGGCCGGCAAGTGGGGCATCTCCGTCTCCAAGACCAAGTTTCAGGGTCTGTGGGGGCAGGGCGAGGTGGACGACCACAAGGTCGTGCTCCTGAAGCCCCTGACTTATATGAACCTCTCGGGCGACTCCATCGGCCCGCTGGCGGGCTTCTTCAAGATCCCTGCTGACCACGTCATCGTCCTGTGCGACGACATCACCCAGAACCCCGGCAAACTGCGCATCCGGCCCTCCGGCTCTGCGGGCGGCCACAACGGCCTCAAGAGCATCATCGCCCGCCTCGGCGGCGAGAACTGCCCCCGCATCCGCATCGGCGTGGGCGCAAAACCCCGCCCGGACTACGATTTGGCCGACTGGGTGCTGGGCAAGTTCCCGCCCGACGACGCCAAGGCCCTCGCCGACCGCTGCCCCGACATCGCAGCCGCCGCAAAGCTCATCATGGACGGCAAGCTGGGTCTGGCGCAGAGCAAGTATAACGGGTAAGGTTTTACTGTATTTTTTCTGAAAGGAGGTCCACCATGTACGAAGCGCTCCTGAAAAACACCCCTGAATACCAGAAGATAGCGGCCAGCCTTGCCTCCCCCGGCCCGGCGGCGCTGTTCGGCCTGCCTCCGGCAGGCCGGGTATTGCTCTACGCCGCGCTCCAGAAGGACACGAGCCGCATCCTCTGCGTCGTCACGCCCGGCGAGGCCGAAGCCACCCATTTTGCCGACGACCTCAAGACGCTGGGGCTCTCGGCGGCGGTGTTCCCGCCCCGGGACTTCATGCTCCGCCCCGTCGAGGGCGCGGGCCGCGAGTACGAGTACCGGCGTCTGTCGGTGCTGGGCGCACTGGCGGGCGGACGGCTGAACGCCGTCTGCGTCCCCGCTGAAGCCCTGCTCCAATACACTGTGCCGCAGGATGAGTTCCAGAAGAACACCCTCACCCTCAAGCCCGGCATGGTCTACAACCGCGAAGCGCTGGTGGAGCGGCTCTTCGCCGCCGGATACGTGCGGCGAAGTCAGGTGGACGGCCCGGGACAGTTCAGCGTCCGGGGCGACATCGTGGACATCTACGCCCCCGATATGCGCCAGCCCGCCCGTGTGGAGTACTGGGACGACGAGATAGACTCTCTCGCCTCCTTCGACCTGCTCACCCAGCGGCGGGACGGTGCGCTGGAAAAAATCTATCTTTCCCCGCCCGTGAGGTGCTGTTCGGCAGCACCGCCGACACGGCGGAGGCCCTCCGCGCCGCCCAGAAGAAAGCCCGCGGCAAGCGCCGCACCGCCCTCGAAAAGGCCATGGAGTCCGACCTCGCCCAGCTGGACAGCGGCGTCATGCCCGAGGCTATGGACAAATACTACGGTCTGCGGTACAAGACGCCCGCCACATTGCTCGACCACCTGAGCAGCCCCATCTTCATCCTCGACGAGGTGGGCGGCATCCGGGACGCCCAGAAGGCCACCGAGTTCCGCCGCTGCGAAGAGCTGACCGGCCTGCTCGAGGAGGGCGTCATCTGCCCCGGCCTCGATGTGCTCTACCAGACGATGGACGACCTCGCCATTGCGGCGCAGGACCAGAGCACCCTGCTCTGCGAGAACTTCCTGCGCGGCATGAACGAGTTCAAACTGAAAGACCTCATCAACGCCGAGGCGTTCGCGGCCCCCAACTGGGGCGGTGACCTCGCTTCCCTGCGGGAAGACCTCGACCCGCTGGTCCAGCAGGGGTACGCCGTGGCCCTTTCGCCGGCACGCCCAAGGTGCAGCGGCCCTCACCCGCGATTTGGCTGACAAGGGCTATGCCGTCAGCATGAGCCGGGACGTCCGGCCCGCGAAAGGTCTGGTTCAGGTACTGCCCGGCCACCTCACGGCGGGCTGCACCTTCCCGTTCGCCCGCGTGGCTGTCATCTCGTCCCGGCGTCACGGTCTGGACGACGAGGCCGCCGAAAACAAAAGCGCAAGAAGAACAAAACGCCCTGTCCAGCCTCTCGGACATCAAGCCCGGCGACTATGTGGTTCACCAGAGCCACGGCATCGGTATGTATGCGGGCATCCAGCGTCTCGAGGTGCAGGGCGCCATCAAAGACTATCTGAAAATCCAGTATTCCGGCGCGGACGTGCTGTATGTGCCGGTCACTCAGCTCGATTTGCTGAGCCGCTACACCGCCCCCGGCGACGAGGAAAAGGTGAAGCTTGCAAAACTGGGCGGCACCGAGTGGCAGCGCACCCGCGCCAAGGTCAAAAAGGCCACCGAAGAGATGGCCCAGGAGCTTATCGAGCTCTACGCCCGCCGCCGTCAGGCCACGGGCTACGCCTTCCCCGCCGACGGTGATTGGCAGAGCGATTTCGAGTCCCGCTTCGAATACGACGAGACGGACGACCAGCTCACCGCCACCGCCGAGATCAAGAAGGACATGGAAAAGGGCTGGCCTATGGACCGCCTGCTCTGCGGCGACGTGGGCGTCGGCAAAACAGAGGTCGCCTTCCGCGCGGCCTTCAAGTGCGTCATGGGCGGCAAGCAGTGCGCCATTCTGGCCCCACCACCCTGCTGGCGTGGCAGCACTACAACAGCATCATCTCCCGCATGGAGGCGTTCCCGGTGAAAGTCGGGCTGCTCTCCCGCTTCCGCACCGCCAAACAGCAGAAAGAGACCCTGAGGGGCCTGCAGGCCGGCAGCGTGGACATCGTCATCGGCACTCACCGCCTGCTCTCCAAGGACGTCCGGTTCCACGACCTGGGCCTTGTCATCATCGACGAGGAGCAGCGTTTCGGCGTCAAGCACAAGGAGAAGCTGAAAGAGAACTTCATCGGCGTGGACATGCTGACCCTCTCGGCCACCCCATCCCCGCACCCTGAACATGGCCATGAGCGGCATCCGCGACCTCTCCACCATCGAGCAGCCGCCCATCGAGCGCCAGCCGGTGGAGACGTTCGTGTTGGAATACAATGACGTCATCCTCGCCGAAGCCATGAAGAAGGAGCTGGCCCGGGGCGGTCAGGTCTACTACCTGCACAACCGGGTGGACAACATCGAGTCCTGCGCCGCCCATGTCAGCCAGATGGTGCCGGGAGCGCGGGTGGGCATCGCCCACGGCAAGATGACCGAGGAAGAGCTGAACCCTGTCTGGCAGCATCTGCTGAACGGCGAGATCGACATCCTCGTCTGCACCACCCTCATCGAGACGGGCATTGACGTGCGCAACTGCAACACCCTCATCATCGAGGACGCCGACCGGATGGGTCTGGCCCAGCTGTACCAGATCCGGGGCCGCGTAGGCCGCTCGGGCCGGAAAGCCTACGCCTACTTCACCTTCCGGCGGGACAAGACCCTCACCGACATCGCCCAGAAGCGGCTTTCCGCCATCCGGGAGTTCACGGCCTTCGGCTCCGGCTTCCGCATTGCCATGCGCGACTTACAAATTCGCGGCGCAGGCAGTCTGCTGGGCCACAGCCAGCACGGCCACATGGAGGCTGTCGGCTATGACCTTTACGTCAAGATGCTGGGTCAGGCCATCGCCCGGGCCAAGGGTGAGCCCATCCAGCGCGACAAGAGCGAATGCCTCGTGGACCTGCGGGTGGACGCCTTCATCCCGGAAAAGTATATTGCCGACGGCCCGGGCCGCATCGAGGCCTACAAGCGCATCGCCGCCATCCAGACCCCCGAAGACGCCGCCGACGCTGGACGAACTCATCGACCGCTACGGCGACCCGCCGCCCTCTGTCAGCGACCTCGTAAACGTCTCGCTGGTGCGCGTACAGGCCACCGCTGTGGGCGTCTACGAAGTCACCCAGAAAAAGGACACCCTGCTGTTACAGGTGGAGACGCTGGATGTGGCCATGATTCGCGGCCTGCTCATCGCTTTCAATGGCCGGGTGACGGCAGGAGCCGGCACCAAGCCCTACCTCTCGGTGACTCTCCAACCCGACGAAAAGCCGCTGGAACTGCTGCAAAGCATCCTCAAGGCGATGGCAGACATCCTTGCCGCCCCGCCGGAGGAAAACACCGGCAAAAAATAAATTCACTAGGAGTACACTTATGAAAAAGAAACTCATCGCGCTCGTCTGCGCCCTCGCTCTGGCCGTCGGCCTCGTGGGCTGCAGCCTCTCCACCCCGGATTCCGTAGGCACCATCGGTGAGGTGGACATCTCTTCCGGCCTCTATCTGCTAGCCCAGTTCGATGCCTACCAGACCGCCGCCGACCTCGCTTCCGACGACCAGGACGCCACCAAGGTGTCCAGCTTCCTCAAGGCCACCATCACCGTCGATGACGTCACCGGCGAGACCGCCGTGGTCAGCGACTATGTGGCCCAGAAGACCCTCGAGAACCTCGAGTCCTACGCCGCCATCGAGACCCGTTTCGATGAGCTGGGCGGCGTGCTGACCCCCGACGAGGAGACGCAGGCCGACAGCTACGCCTCCCAGCTGATGGAGCAGAACGGCGACCTCTATAAGGCCAACGGCATCGGCCTCGACACCCTCAAGCGGTTCGAGCGCATCCTCATCAAGAGCAACGACCTGCTCGAGATGTGCTACGGCACCGACGGCGAGGCCCCCGTCTCCGACGCAGAGCTGACCAGCCACCTCGAGGACGAGATGGTCTACATCCGCTATGTGGTCGTGCCGCTCTACAACACCAGCACCTTCGCTTTTGCTGATAACGACCAGAGCGCCCAGATGCTTGAGCTGGCCCAGACCGCCGCCGAGAGCTGCAACGCTGCCACCCCCGATGGAGCCAGCGCCCAGACCTCCGCTTTCAGCGCCGCCGTCGCCGCTGCCCTGCCCGACATCTACGCGGTGCTGGATAGCGAGCCCTCTTCCGACGCTTCTTCTCTCTCCACTGCTCTGCTGGGTTCTGACAACATCGATGCCACCTTCTCCGAGGAAGGCACCGCCGACGCTGTCCGCGCCCTCAAGCCCGGCGAGGCCGCTGCCGTGCAGTATTCCAGCTATGCGCTGATGATGCTCGTCCGTCTCGACCCGCTGGACGCTGACACGCTGGACAGCCTCCGCGCACAGGCCCTCTCCGACATGAAGAGCGGCGAGCTGCAGGACAGCATTCAGTCCTATGGCGCCCAGCTGTCCCACGCTCTGGATTCTGCCGCCATGAAGAAGATGCCGGCTTCCAAAATCAAGAACGAGAAGTAATTTTCCTCAAAAATAATACAAAAGCTCCGGGAAACTATTGGTTCCCGGAGCTTTTCTGTTATCATACTGCTTTTCAAATTCCGCTTCCAGCGCCGCGCGCGGATATGCATCGTGCGGCGTTGCTTTTTGTCTGGTTTTTATGGTATTCTCTTAGCAGAAAGGCGCTGTCCAACCAAACGCAGGCGGCTATTGCTCCTCACCGGTCTCGCTGTCTTGCTCTTCGGAGCAAAGCAAGCGCGGGAGGGCAACTTTTTGGAGTTCCGCTCCCGACGCTCACAGCGAAGGGAGGGATGCCTTATGACTACATCGGAAATTCTATTGCTTTTCCAGACGATCATCGCTCTGTTGGCACTTCTCGTAAGTGTTGTACATCTGATGGACGACCGGAAAAAGGATGATTCTTATGGCAGCAAAAGGAAAAAGCACAAAAAGAAATGACCGCCCACAGTTCCCCAACTCGGTGGCGGTCATTACTTTTGTAATACTTGACTGGTGAGGAGCTAGCCGTTTGCACGGATAGCGCCTTTCCTTATCTTTATTATAGACAGTCGTACGTGGATTGTCAAGCGCCAGAACTTCCAGAATACAAAAGATAAAAATGGACCGCCCGCCCCAGCCTGAAAAGGCCGAAGCGGGCGGCCCGACACTTTCTAACGCATTCTGATGTAATCCGACGCTTTTATCCGCTCTCTTAAAAACAATGCAGATGCATCATTTTTCTTATATTCCGGCGTCATTTTCGCCTTCTGCGGCATCTCAAAACGGGCAGTTTTTGCATTTTTGAGTTTCCATGATTTTCCAGTTCATGCATCTTTAACTGGTCTGCACCTTGATTATAGAGGAATCGTTCTCCAATGTCAATAGCCCAGCACCTATAAAAAGCCTAAGGGCGTGCGGAACCTCGCCCTTAGACTATGTGAGATAAATCACTACATGCGCGAACATATAATGTTTATCATTACAGGCCGTGTGCCTGTAATTACTTTTGTTTTAGACCGACAGATTACTTGTTGTTGTAAGCCTTGTCGTTTGCAGCGAAGACGAACATAGCGTAGGTGTCCTTCTTGCTGTTATCGGTTTTATCCTTGCCATCGAGGTCAACAATGACATTGACCTTAGCGGTCTTATCGTTGGTACCCTCAATTTTGATACCCTCAGTCCGATCAATCTTACCCTGTCCAATAGCTGCCATCATGACATCAAGAGCAGTATGCTTCCAGTTCTCAATCTTGGTAGCGTTCTTGGGCTCGGTAACAACAACGACAGTGTAGACCTTATCGCCACTCTTTACGGTTTTTGCATGAGTTTCGCCGTCCTTAAGCAGAATGGTGCCATTCTTGATGTCAGCCTTAACAGGGCCAGTCACGCTGCTGCCAACGCTGAGGGACTTGAAGTTGACAGTCTCACCCGTCACAGTCTTGCAAGCATTCTCCAGAGCTTTCTCAGCCTTGTCCTCAGCGATGGTATTGGTGACAGCACAGCCAGTCAGCATAGACAGAGCCATGACGCCCACGAGAGCAACAGCCATGATCTTCTTGAACATTTTCATAGTGATATTCCTCCAATAAAAAATATTTTTTATTTCGGCAAACCACTACAAGAACTTCGTGGTCTGTCTCGATGGGTTCAGTATAGTGCATTTTCACAAGATTGTCAAGATACGGTATTGTTTTCGGCATTTTGTCCAATCAGAAGCCGTGAAAAATAGCAAACTGCCCGTTAAATATGCATCCGTGCCAAAATTTGTGCCAAAGATCCTCAAAAGCCGCCCTTTGCTTTACCTTTATAACAAGGACAAAAGCTCTACCTGCACAGGGGAAAATGGCCGAAAGCCCGTTCATGCTTTTACTGCCTTTTCAAACTCCGCTTCCAGCGCCTCGTTGACGGCGCGGACGGCGGCGGCATCGGGTTTGATGGCCGTGCGGTCGTAGGTGAACAGGCCGTTCACCTCGTCCTCCACATCGGTCAGCTGGGTGTACACCAGCACCGAGAGGCCCTTTTTCAGCTGCGGGAGCACCGTCTTGCGCTGCAGATCGCAGTAGCGCTCCGTCAGCTCTGCCCGGCTTCTGGCCGTGCCGTAGCCGTAGGTCTTCCGGGGCGGCTCATGGCCGGGCATGGGCCATGCAATGCCGCCGTACTCGCTGAGGGCCACCGTGCGCATGTTCGGGCGGATGCGGAGCGGATAGAAGTAGTTGTGGATGGAATGCACATCTCCCCCGCCCCGGTCGAACCAGCCGCTGGCCTCGTCCACCGGACGGGACGGGTCGAGGGCGCGGAGGGTCTCGGTGGCTTTCCGCGCATCGAACTGCCCCCACCCCTCGTTGAACGGCACCCAGCACCCGATGCAGGGGTGCCGACCCAGCGCGGCTACCGTGTCGGCCAGCTCCCGGGCGTACTCCTCCCGGCTGTGGGCGCTGCCCCGGCCCAGAAACACCCCACAGCAGCTTCCCGTCCGGGGCGCGGCGCATCAGGGGCTGTAAGGCGTTGGTCAGGTAGGTGACGTACCACATCGGGTAGGCTCCGCCGCCGTTGACCATATCCTGCCAGACGATGATGCCCAGTTTATCGCAGTGGTAGTACCAGCGCTCCGGCTCGATTTTGGCGTGCTTGCGCAGCAGGTTGAAGCCCAGCTCCCGCACGGTGTGCAGTTCGTGCTCCACAGCCGCGTCGGAGGGCGGGGTGTAGAGGCCGTCGGGCCAATAGCCCTGGTCCAGCAGGCCGTTGAGCAGGATGGGCCTGCCGTTCAGGAAAAACCGCCGGATGCCCTTTGCATCCTCTTTGCACTCCCACTTGCGGAGGGCAAAATAGCTGTGGACGGTGTCGAAGCCCTCTTCTTCGCCCTGGGTCGTGCCGACGGTCAAATCATAGAGGAAGGGGCTGTCGGGGCTCCACGGGAAGAAATGCTCTTCGGCGATGTTCAGGGTCACTTCGCCGTCCCGGTCGGCCTCGTCGCTGCCCCAGTCCTCGGCGATGGTCACGCCGCCGGCCCGAACCACGGCCCAGAGGTTCGCCGCGCCGCCGGGCTTCGAGGTATGGACTTTCACGGTCACGGTCTGGGCGTCGTAGTCCGGGGTGACGGTCAACGTATCAATGTAATTTTCCGGAACCCGCTCCAGCCAGACCGTCTGCCAGATGCCGCTCTGGGCCGGGTAGAACATCCCGCCGGGCCGGAGGGTCTGCTTGCCTCTCGCCTGCGTTCCCGTGCCGGTGGGGTCCTGTACCGCCACCCAGAGGGTGTTGCGGCCCTGCGGGCGGAGCAGGTCGGTGACGTCCAGCGTAAAGGGCCAGTAGCCGCCCCGGTGTCCCCCGGCCAGACGGCCGTTGACCTCCACCGCGCAGGCGTAGTCCACAGCCCCGAAGTGGAGCAGGACGCGCCCGCCCTCGCCCGCCGGGGGCGTAAAGGTGCGGTGGTAGTGGAGCCACTGGCCGGGCTGCAACGTCCGGCCCACGCCGGAGGCTTTGCCTCGGGCGAATAGGGTACGAGGATAGCGCCGTCCCACTTTGCCGGGAACTCCGAGCTCTGGGTGATGGCGTAGTCCCACGGGCCGTTCAGGTTGACGTAGCTGTCCCGGCGCATACTCGGGCGGGGATATTCGGGGAGCGGATGCATTTTAGTACCTCCCTTAATAAATATATCCGATTTGGCTCTCCTTTTCAGGGGCAACAACGACGACCGCCGCCAGTGGCGGAAACAGGGAGTCGTTGTTGGGGCCGCGGCCAGCAAGGCGCAAGTGCTTTTCAAGCACGAAGCGAATGCTGGGAGCCGTAACCCGGTCTTGGCGAGCGTCAGCGAGACTGAGAGGTTTTATAGGCTGCGGCCAGCTTTTCCAGTGCGGGCAGACTGCGCTTCACCTTCTCGGTGTCGATGCAGTAGGCAAAGCGGACATAGCCCTTGACGCCGAAGGTGTCGCTGGGGACCAGCAGCAGATCGAACTCCCGGGCCTTGAGGCAGAAGGCGTTGGCGTCCTCTTCCAGCGCCTTCGGGAAGATATAAAATGTGCCGCCGGGGCGCTCCACCTCAAAGCCCAGCTCGGTGAGCTTATCGTACAGCAGGTTCATGTTCGTCTCGTAGACGGACAGATCGCTGGTGACGTCGAGGCACTCAGCAGTGGCTTTCTGGATGATGCTGGGCGGGCAGTTGTGGCCGGTGAAGCGGGAGATCTGAGCCATCATGTCCACCAGCACGTCTTCGCCCTCGCAGCCGGGCCGGACGGCCACATAGCCCAGACGTTCGCCGGGCAGGCTCAGGCTCTTGGAGAAGGAGAAGCAGGTCAGGGTGTGGGGGTAGAACGCTGCCGGGTAAGGCACCTTTTTGCCGTCGAAGGCGATGTCACGGTAGGGCTCGTCGCTGACGAGGAAGATGTTGTGGCCGAAAACTTTGCTCTTTTCGGTCAGGATGTCAGCCAGACGGCTCAGGGTCTCAGCGGAGTAGACGACGCCGGTGGGGTTGTTCGGGGTGTTGATGAGGACGCAGGTGACGTTCTCGGTCAGCATCTCTTCAAAGGCGTCGAGATTCGGCTGGAACGCCGGCGCCTGAGGCGGCACGACCTTGAGCACAGCGCCGGTCCCCTCCACATAAGGGCCGTACTCGGGGAAGTAGGGGGCGAAGGTCAGCACCTCGTCGCCGGGCTTTGTCACAGCGCGGATGGCGTGGGCGATCGCGCCCGCCGCACCGGTGGTGGGGAAAATATCCTTCTGCTCATAAGGCAGGCCGAAGGTCTTTGCCAGATGGGCCGCAACGGCGGTGCGGAAGCCCGGGTCGCCCTGACTGGGGCAGTAGCCGTGAAGGGCGACAGGCTCTTCCTCGGCCAGCAGGGTTTGCATGGCTTTGGTGAACTTGTCCGGGCAGGGGACGCTGGGGTTGCCCAGCGAGTAGTCGAACACGTTCTCATAGCCTATCTCGGCGGCGCGCTGTTTGCCGTACATGAAAGTCTCGCGGATGACGCTCTTGTGGCCCAGCATGGCGCGGTAAGTCTCGTTCAGCATAATACTTTCCCTCTTTTTCTTATTGATCCTCTTCCGGCAGAGCGGAGGCATAGCTCTGCTCCACCTTCACCATACAGCAGTATCTCGGGTCCTGCTCCTTGACGAAATTGCACATCTCGGCCAGCCGCGCGTCCTTGTCGCCGGTGTAGCCCGCCGGGAACACGAGGTCGAACAGCACGTTGGTGTGGCTGTCCCCGGCACGATGCGCAGGTCATGGATGGACAGACGAGGGTCCATCTGGCGGGCTTTTTCCATCAAACGGCTCCGCAGGATGCCTACGGCGGCGTCCGACGTCACGATGGGGTCGTAGTGGATGGTGACCTGTAAGTGGTCTTTTTTCAGAAAATCCCGCTCGATGTTGTCGATGATGTCGTGGGCTTCCAGCGGGTCGGCCTCGGCGGGGAACTCGATGTGGAGCGAGGCGAACTGATGCCCCGGGCCGTAGTCGTGGACCATCAGATCGTGGACGCCCAGCACCCGGGTAGCTCATGACGGTGTGCTCGATGTGCTCCACCAGCTCCGGCGAGGGGCTTTCGCCCAACAGGGGCTGAGGGTGTCCATCATAAGCCCCCAGCCCGACCAGAGGATGAACGCCGCCACTGCCACGCCCATGAGGCCGTCCAGCACGTCCCAGCCCGTCAGGTGGGAGAGGACGGTGGACAGGAGCACGGCGCTGGTGGTCAGCACGTCGTTCCGGCTGTCGGCGGCGGTGGCCATCAGAGTCTCGGAGTTGATGCGCTGTCCGATGGTCTTGTTGAAGCGGCTCATCCAGAGCTTGACGCCGATGGACGCCGCCAGCACCCCCACACTGAGCCAGCTGAACACCACTGCCGTCGGATGCAGCACTTTGAGCGCGGATTCTTTCAGCAGCGAAAGCCCGATGGCGAGGATGGTGACGCAGACCACGAGGCCCGCCAGATACTCATACCGGGCGTGGCCGTAGGGGTGCTTTTCGTCCGGGCCTTTGGCCGCCAGACGGAAGCCCACGAGGCTCACCACGTTGGACGAGGCGTCCGAGAGGTTGTTCAGGGCGTCGGCCATGATGGCGATGGAGCCGAACAGCGTCCCCGCCGCCAGCTTGCCCAGACAGAGCAGGAGATTGCAGGCCATGCCCACGAGGCTGGCCAGATTGCCGTAGGCCGTGCGGACGGCGGCGTTCTTGGTATCGTCCGGGTGCCGGACGAACAGGCGGATGAGCAGTTGTGTCATAAAATTCCCTCTCAGCAGGTATTTCGATGCTACCAGTATAGCACTGCACTTTATGGTTTTGAAGTATTTCGGTAAAATTTTTCGGGTATGCAAAGCCCCGGCGGTCCCTGCCGGGGGCGGAGTTTGGAATCAAGCGCTCCTTACTTATCGGAAGGCTTGCTCAAGTCGATGCTGCGGATGATCTTGCGCACGGGCAGCACGCTCTTGGCGTTCATGGACAGCTCGTCCACGCCCATCCGCAGGAACGTCTCGGTCAGGGCGGTGTCTGCGCCCAGCTCGCCGCAGATGCCCACCCAGATGCCGTGGCGGTGGCCCGCGTCGATGGTCATCTTGATGGCCCGGAGCACAGCGGGGTGGTGCGGGTTGAAGAAAGGCTCCAGCTTTGCGTTCTGGCGGTCCAGAGCGCAGGTGTACTGGGTCAAATCGTTGGTGCCGATGGAGAAGAAGTCGCACTCCTCGGCCAGCTCGTCGGCGATGAGGACAGCGGCGGGCGTCTCGATCATGGTGCCGACCTCCAGCTTCTCGTCGAACTTCTTGCCCTCAGCCCGCAGTTCCGCGCGGCACTCGTCCAGCACGGCCTTGGCGTCCTGCAGCTCCCGCAGGCTGGTGATCATGGGGAACATAATGCTCATGTTGCCGTAAGCGGAAGCGCGGAGCAGGGCGCGCAGCTGGGTCTTGAAGAAGTCCTTCCGGGTCAGGCAGATGCGGATGGCGCGGTAGCCCAGAGCGGGGTTATCCTCGTGGTCGAGCTTCATGTAGTCCACAGTCTTGTCTGCGCCGATGTCGCAGGTGCGGACGACCACCTTGCGGGGTGCAAGGCTCTCGAGCACCTGCTTGTATGCCTCGAACTGGTAGTCCTCCGTCGGGAAGTCCTTGCAGTTGAGGTAGACGAACTCGGTGCGGAAGAGGCCGACGCCGCCGGCGTCGTTCTGCTGCACAGCGCCCACGTCGCTCATGCCGCCGATGTTGGCAAAGACGTTGATGGTCTTGCCGTCGAGGGTGGTGTTGGGCTTACCCTTCAGCTCCTGCAGCAGTGCCTGCTTTTTCTGGTCTTCCTGCTGGCGCTTTTTCAGGCTCTTGAGCAGGTCGGGGGTGGGGTCAACGTAGACACAGGCGTTGTAGCCGTCCACGACCGCCATCTTGCCATCCCAGTCGTCCTGAATGTCCTTGCACTGGATAAGGGCGGGGATGTTCATGCTGCGGGCGAGGATGGCGGTGTGGCTGTTGGAGCTGCCCTCCCGGGTGATGAAGCCCAGCAGCAGGCTCTTGTCCATGCGGACCGTCTCGGACGGGGCCAAGTCCTCAGCCACGAGGATGCTGGGCTCAGTCCCCTGCAAAGTAGCATTGTCCACGCCCTGCAAAATGTCGAGGATGGCCTGTGCAATGTCGATGACGTCGGCGCTGCGGGCCTGCAAATAGGGGTCATCCATGGCGGCGAATACGGCGGCCTGATTGTCGCCGGCGGTCTTGACGGCGTACTCAGCGCACTTGTGCTGGCCGTTGATGATCTCCTTGATGGCGTCCACGAAGTCGTCGTCATCCAGCATCATGGCGTGGATGTTGAACACCTCGGCGATGTCCTCGCCGGCCTCGGCCAGAGCCTTCTCGTACAGAGCGGTCTGCTGGTCGATGGCCTTGGCGCGGGCGTCCTCAAAACGGGCCACTTCAGCGGCAGTGTCGGCCACTTCGGCGGCAGAGATGACGGTATCTTTTTTTTTATAGATCTTCAGCTTTCCGATCGCAATGCCATTCAGGATGCTTTTACCGGTACCTACCTGCATTGCAATTTCTCCTTATTCTTGCTGTTTTGTGTTCCGTAACAAAAAGCCCCCGCAGGACATTCCCCGCAAGGGCTTCTCATCACGCTGGGCGATCAGACGTTCTCGCTCAGGAATTTCTGGATAGCTTCGGCGCAGGCGGCTTCATCGTCGCCCTCCACCTTGATGGTAACGGTGTCGCCCTGCTTGACGCCCATTCCCATCAGGGCCATCAGCTTGCGCAGGTCGCAGGTCTTGCCGCCCTTCTCGAGGGTGGCAGTGCTGGCAAAGCCCTTGGCCACCTTGACGAGCAGACCGGCGGGACGGGCGTGGATGCCGCAGGCATCCTTAACGGTGTACTGGAATTCCTTCATGATCATTTTCTCCTTACTTCATCCGGTCCTCCTGGGCAGCTCACCCTACCCCTCGGGACGCAGCACTCGAACCTTCTGGCTGCTGGATGTTTATCTTTATTATAAACCTTAGTCGTTCTTTTTCACCCTTTCATATTGCCGATTTTTATCAAAAATTTTAGTAACATTGAACAGAATCTTTCTACAGAAATACCACTACTGCACAATTTTTCTGTTTCATCGCACTTTTTTGTACAGAATGACGGTTATTCGACGGGGTATCCCTCGGCGTCCAGCGGCAGATCGGTGTACTGCACGGGCTGCTCCTGTGCAGCGTCCGGCTCGCCGGAAGTCTGCTGGGCCTGACCCTCTGCGCCCAGCTCGCCGTCATGGCGCTCTCCCCAGTCGCCGCTGAAATCTTCGCCCGAGGTCTGCTGGGCCTGCCCGTCGGTCAGTTCATCCTCGTGCCGTTCGCCCCAGTCCCCGCTGAAGTCCTCGCCGGACACCTGTTCGGCCTCCTGCAGGGCCATCGCGGTCTGGGCGTCTTTCAGCCCGGTGACGGTGCCGGAGGGCTTTTCCAACAGATACGCACCCACGGCCTTTTTCTTGTAGACCAGCAGCACGCCGTAGCTGCTCACATCGCCCCGGCTGGCCGCCGGGATGAGCGCTGTCCACTTCTCCACCGTCTTGCCCTTGTAGCGGGCCAGGTCCATGCCGCTCTGCTGCACCACCCCGTTAAAGGCCGAAAAGCTGTCGTCCCACTTGCGGGGGATCTTCACCTTGTCGGCGGTGATGGACGCGCCGTCCACGTCCAGCCCGTAGCCCGTGAACCAGGTCTGGATGTCCTGCGCACTCTCGATTTTATTACTTGCCGCCGCGACAGCCACCGAGCGGGTACTGATGTACCGCCCCAGCATGGCGCTGAACACCACCAGCGCACAGCACATCGCCCCCACGCCCAGCTTCTTGACGCTTGCCTTACTCAGTGTGACCACAAACATACCCTTGCCTCCCACCCATTCAGATTTGTCCGTACAGCATATGCGGGAGGCGGCGGTATCATGCAAAAACGGGGCCGCTTTCCAGCCAAGGCCGCTTCTCTTTGCTGTCTCCGTTGACAAACAGGGCCGGAGAGGGTAAACTTAGGCAGAGATATTTGCAATTCATTTGCCTATGATAGATTAAAAGGAGAAATCATTATGCCGAACAATAATATCCGCACCCGTTTTGCTCCCTCGCCTACGGGTTATATGCACGTTGGCAACCTGCGCACGGCCCTGTACACCTACCTGATGGCCAAGCACGATGACGGCACCTTCATCCTCCGCATCGAGGACACCGACCAGGGCCGCTACGTGGAGGGCGCTGTGGATGTCATCTACAACACCCTGCGGGAGACCGGCCTGCTGTGGGACGAAGGCCCGGACATCGGCGGCCCCGTCGGCCCCTACGTCCAGAGCGAGCGCATGGGCATGTTCAAGCAGTATGCCGAGCAGCTGGTGGCTGAGGGCAAGGCCTATTACTGCTTCTGCACCGAGGAGCGTCTGGAAGCCCTCCACGCCGAGCAGCGCGCCCACAGTGAGATAACCCACTACGATGGCTGCTGCCGCGACCTGCCCAAGGAAGAGGTGGAAAAGCGCCTCGCCGCCGGTGAGCCTTACGTCATCCGCCAGAAGATCCCCCGCGAGGGCGTGACCGGCTTCGACGATATGGTCTACGGCCACATCGAGGTCAACAACAGCGAGATGGACGACCAGATCCTCATCAAGACCGACGGTATGCCCACCTACAACTTCGCAAATGTCGTGGACGACCACCTCATGGGCATCACCCACGTCATCCGCGGCAGCGAGTATCTGTCCTCCACCCCGAAGTATAACCTGCTGTACCAGGCTTTCGGCTGGAACATCCCCAACTATATCCACTGCCCGCCGGTCATGAAGGACGCTCAGAACAAGCTGTCCAAGCGCAACGGCGACGCTAGCTATCAGGATCTTGTTGCAAAGGGCTACCTGACCGAGGCTATCCTGAACTACATCTGCCTGCTGGGCTGGAGCCCCAAGGGCGAGTACGCCGAGCAGGAGATCTTCTCTCTGGCTGATCTGGTCAAGATCTGGACGCCGGACGGCATCTCCAAGTCTCCTGCCATCTTCGACCCCCTCAAGCTGCGGGCCATCAACGCCGAGTATATCCGCCGCCTGTCCCCCGAGGAGTTCCTCGCCAAGGCTGAGCCCTGGATCGACAGTGCCGTCCATACCCCCATCAACAAGAAGCTGCTCTGTGCGAACCTGCAGCCCCGCTGCGAGGTCCTGGGCGAGATCCCCGAGCAGCTGGATTTCTTCGACGCCATGCCCGAGTATGACGTGAGCCTCTACGCCAACAAGAAGCAGAAGACCACCCCTGAGTCCGCAAAGGAGGCACTGGAAGCCCTGCTGCCCGTGCTGAGCGACGAGGCACTGGACTTCAATGACCGTGACACCGTCTTCGACGCCTGCAAGGCCAAGGCCGAGGAGCTGGGCAAGAAGAATGGCTGGCTGCTCTACCCGCTGGGCATCGCCCTCTCCGGCAAGCAGCGCACCCCCGGCGGCGGCACCGACCTTGCCTGCATGATGGGCCGCGAAAGACCCTCGAGCGGGTGAAGGCCGCTATCGAAGCTGAATGGCTGAGCCGCTTTTGGCGAAGCGCACTACTTCTGCTGAGATTTTATCCCATCCCATCACCCCGCCAAAAACTGCGCGCACTCTGCGCTACAGTATACGCAGAAGGCGCGGGAAACAGAACAGCACAGCGTGATATTGCAAAAGATCCCCGCCGGAAAGCGGGGATTTTTTCATGCAGGTGTCTTTTCGGACGATACAGCTCACAGACGGTAAAAAGCGGGTGAACGGTGCGCTCCGGGCGCGGGCGGCAGTGCGGCCTGCCCTGCGGCAGGGGAGCGCGTTCCTGCTGGGGCTGGCCGGAGGCTGGGCCGTGCTGTACGGTGCGCTGATGCCTTTCGGGCTGGGGCTGACGCTGGGCTTTGCGGAGGACTGCTTCGCTGTGGAGCCGCTGGGGCCGCACTGGGGGTGCTGGCCCGGAGTTTCGGAACGCTGACCGTGGAGAGCGTCTGCCTGCTCTGCGCACTGGGTGCGGCGGTAGCGGCACGGTGGCTCTGGCCCGGCCGATTCGTCCCGGCGGTGGCGGCTGGCTGCGGCACACTGGTGGGAAGCGCAGTCTGCTTCGCAGCGGGGGAGGAAAACGGCGTTCAGACCATCCTGTTCTGCGGCGGCGACGCCCTGTTGGCAGCGGCGGCGGGGTACGGCCTGCGGCGCTTCCCGCCCGAAAAACCGGGCATGGGCAGTCTGATCTTGTCTGCCGCTGTGGCCGCCGCACTGGGCGGGATGAGCTTTGGCTTCTTCCTGCCCGGGGTGATGGCCTGTGCGGCGGCAGAGCTGGCCCTCTGCTGCAAGGGCCTGCCGCTGGAGGCATTGGCTTTCAGCGGGGTGACGGGTGCGGCTCTGGCCGCGTCAGACCCTGCCCTTGCGCCTGCCGCCGCCGGGCTTGCCTGTGGGTGTGCCGCTGCGGCAGTGCTTGCCCCGGCGCGACGGGTGGAGGGGCTTGCGGCCTATGCGGGCGGCTGTGTGGCGGGGGTGCTCTGCATCCAGCCGCTGGCGGGGGCGTTCAGCTTTCTGCTCAGTGCCGGGGCGGGTGCGGGGCTTTGCACCCTGCTGCCCGCGGGCTGGCTGATGCCTGCCCTCAAAGAGGACGACCGGCCCGGCGACGAGCGGCCGCGCCTCTCTGCCGCCGCGACCCGGCTGGAAGCGGTGGCCGAAAGCCTCTCCTCGCTGGCGGAGACGGTGAACGAGGTATACGACGCTTTTCCACGCCGGTGCGAGGGTTTCCGATGGGTCATCGACAACATCCACGACGGCCTTTGCGCCAACTGCGGACGGCGGGAAGTCTGCTGGAAGCAGGAGCACGCCTCCACGCTGGAAGGAATGGAGGCCCTGCGCCCCATTCTGGAAGAAAAAGGCCATCTGGAAGCGGCACTTCTGCCCGGTCAGCTGGCGCGATGCATCCACCCGGCGGCGCTCTGCGCGGCGGGGGACAAGGCGTTTGCACTCTACCGCAGCCGCCGGGAGGCCCGCGTCCACTCCGAGGCCATGCGGACGGCCCTTACTGAACAGTACAGCGCCGTGGCCGATGCACTGGGCGTCCTCAGCGAACAGCTGGGCCGTCCCGGAAGCCCGGAGCCCTACAAGTCTGGCCGGGTGTCGGCGCTGTTCGCTCAGCTGGGGACGCCGCCGCTGGAATGTGCTGTGACGCTGGACGATTTGGGCCGCACCCGGGCGGCAGTGACGCTGCCCCGCACCCGCTTCAATGAAAAAGAGCTGGCCGCTCTGGCCGGAGAGGTGGGGCATATCTGCCGCCGCAGCCTCGAGCCGCCGCAGGTGCTCTCCTGCAAGGGGATGACCACCCTGCTCTTTGCCGAAAAGCCCCTGCTCCGGGCCGTATTCGGGACGGCGGGCGCGGCGGCGCGGGGCGAGATCTCCGGCGACGCAGTCCAGCAGTTCTGCAGTGCGGCAGCGGCCCAGATGATACTCTGCGACGGCATGGGAACGGGACGTCCGGCGGCAGTAGACGGCAACCTCGCCGCAGAGCTGACGGCACGCCTGCTCAAAGCGGGCTTTACCGCAGAGCTTGCGGCCCGGCTCGTGAATGTAGCGCTGGCGCTCAAGAGCGACGAGGAGAGCGGCGCGACCCTCGACCTCGTGAGCGTAGACCTCTATACCGGCACAGCCCGGCTCTTCAAGGCCGGTGCGGCCCCGGGCTTCCTCGTTCATGGGGGCAAGGCCCGGGCTGTGGGCGAAGCCAGCCTGCCGATGGGCATCCTCGGCGGCGTCAGCGGGCAGAGCCGGGTGGTGCATCTGGCGGCGGGGGACTATGTGGTGCTGGTGTCGGACGGCCTCTTGGTGGACGGTCCCGGCTGGGTGATGCAGCAGCTGGAACTCTCCGCTGCCAAGGCAGAACAGCCCGACGTTCTGGCGAAAAAGTTGGTGGAAGCCGCCCGCGCCCGCGCCGTCCAGCGGGGCCGTCCCGACGACATTACCGCCGCTGTCCTCCGGCTCGAAAACAGCTGAGTTGCTTTTTGGGCGGCGAGGGGGTATACTTATCAGTATCTGAATCGATCATAGGAGAGACATATATGCTGACAGTTACAGTTGCACAGGACGGCAGCGGCGACTTCGCGTCCATCGCGGAGGCGGTGCTGGCCGTACCTTATGAGGAGGAAGCACTGGTGCAGGTCGGTCCCGGCATTTACCGGGAAAAGCTGGTCTGCGAAAAGCGCTGCATCACCCTGCGAGGGGTGGGTGCAGATAAGACAAAACTCGTGTGGGGCGACGGCGGCAAGCTGCCCCACAAGGACGGGCGGCCCACCCATACCTTCCGCAGCTACACCGCCTTTTTCAGCGGCGAAACGCTCTGCGTGGAGGACATGACGATTGAAAACGACGCCGGCCCGGGCGCGAAAGCCGGGCAGGCCGTCGCGGCCTATGTGGACAGCACCCGGGCGGTGTTCCGCCGGGTCAAGCTGCTGGGCAGTCAGGACACGCTTTTCTGCGCCCCGCTGCCCGAAAAGGAGCGGGAGAAGGACGGCTTTCTCGGCCCGCGCAGTCTTGCGCCCCGCAAACCGACCGCCCAGTACTACACCGACTGTGAGATCGCGGGCGACATTGATTTCATCTTCGGCGGCGGCGACGCCCTCTTCGAAAACTGTGTCATCCGCACGGTGGACAACCACATCCCCCACAGCTATGTCACAGCTCCTTCGGGCAAAGCCAATGGACTGGGCTTTGTGTTCTGGAACTGCGATTTCGTCTCCGACTGCCCGCCGGGCAGCGTCTATCTGGGGCGTCCGTGGCGTCCCGAGGGCAAGACGGCGGTGCTGAACTGCCGTCTCGGCGCCCACATCGCGCCGGAAGGTTTTATCGCATGGAATGACCGCACCGATACCGGCCTTGCCAGCTTTGCGGAAGCTGACAACACCGGCCCGGGCGCAGCAGAGCGCCCGGCGTGGGTGAAACAGCTTTCCGGGCCGGAGGCGGCGGAACTGCTGGCCCACGCCCGCACCCTCTGCCGACCGAAAACCAACTGAGGATGTAACAAATGAAAAACTGCCAAATTTTGTAAAGTGGCTCATCATTGCCGTGGTGCTGGCCGCAATGGCCGCGATGATGGTGGCCGTGAACGACCGTGCCTCCCGGGTGGAGATGCCAATGCCGGACAACAGCCTGGGCATCTATCGCCAGACGCCTGCTACTGGAAAGTGAATCAGAAAAACGAGACGGGACTGCTGGAAAGCGGCCCCTCTTTGCTTCTTTGAGAAGTTTTTGTCGAATCCGCCCGTTTAGATTGACGAATGACTCAACTTTTGTATACTGAACAGGCACGGAGTTGACAGAATTTTCCTGTTTTTCCTGCACAGGAACATTTTTGCGTTGTGTCGGTGTAAACGACGCTCATTCTGCCATCTTTCCGGACACACTGAAAAGGAGAAATGAATATGAAAACAACTGGCATCGTTCGGGGCATTGATTCTCTGGGCCGCATCGTCCTCCCCAAGGAGCTGCGCACCAATATGCACATCGACAAGGACTCGAAGCTCGAGATCTTCGTGGAGGGCGATCAGATCATCCTCAAAAAGCACCGTCCCGCCGGAAGCTGCGATTTCTGCGGTGAGCTGGCGGCTGACATGGCCCAGTATGAGGGTTACTGCATCTGCCCCGCCTGCCGGGCCAAGATCGCTGCCCTGTAAACGGAAAAGGAGAATCACATGAGTCAGATGACCGATTTCACCCTGCCCTCCTGCGTACCGGGCCGGACGCTCCATGCATTCCGCTGTGTGCCGGAGGGCGAGGTGCGGGCCATCCTGCAGCTCTCCCACGGCATGGTGGAGTTCATCGACCGGTACAAGCCTCTGGCCGAGTATCTGGCCGCCCGGGGCATCCTCGTCACCGGCCACGACCATCTGGGCCACGGCGGCTCCATCCGCACCAAGGCGGATTACGGCTATTTCGCCCAGCCCGACGGCAACCGCGCCGTCCTCGACGATCTCCACGCTGTCACTGCGCTGACGAAGCAGCTCTATCCCGGCGTCCCCTATTTTCTGCTGGGCCACAGCATGGGCTCGTTCTACGCCCGGCAGTACCTTTGCGAGTGGGGCGATGAGCTTGACGGAGCCATCATCATGGGTACCGGCTTCCAGCCCAAAGCGCTGGTCGCCACGGCCCGGGCGCTCTGCCGGGTGCTGGCCGTCTTTTTCGGCTGGGAGCACCGCAGCAAGCTGGTGGCGAACCTCTCCTTCCTCGGCTACAACAGGGGTCTCGAGGGCCGCACGCCTCAGGACTGGCTCAACCGTGACCAGGCCGAAGTGGACAAGTACCGCGCCGACGAGCGCTGCATGTTCACCTTCACCCTGAACGCCTACTACAGCATGTTCACAGGCATCCTGCGGCTGTACGACCCCGCCGTTCTGGCCGGGTGCCGAAGGACCTGCCCTTCTCTTCCTCGCCGGTGACGCCGACCCTGTGGGCGAGCGCACCGCCGGAGTCCGGCGGGCCATCCAGAGCCTCCGGGACGCCGGTGTCGGGAACATCGAGTCGAAATTCTACCCCGGCGCCCGCCACGAGCTGCTGGTGGAGACGAACAAAGCCGAGGTGTTTGCGGACATCGCCGGCTGGCTCGAAAAACAACTGCATCTTTGAATCCAAAGCCCTTCATCGGACTGACGATGCGGGGTTTTTCTTCTGAATATGGAAAGCGCCCGCCGGCGGCTGGATAGCCGCTGGCGGGGCGCTGATAAAATTTTCAGATAGAGCCTTTGCTGTTATTGTATCAGCCCTTTGCAGTTCTTGTGGCTTTGTCTTGATACGGATTCCCTTATACTCGAAGCGGCCGACGAGCTGCTGAGGAGCTCTTCCTGTGACCGTCGTCGTTGCCGTGATCGGCACAGATTTGCTCGGCACCATGATCTTGTTGCCATTTATATAGTTGCCATTTACATTGAGCTGGACACCGTCGGGCCGCTTTCCGTCCAGTTCCATCCAGAAATTGGTGTTGTCCAGTTCCAGCGTATATCCCGGTGCTGCCATCACTTCGATACTGCAGGTAATGAGATATTCATTCTTACTCGGAGTCTGGATTCTGTAACTCGTGAACCTTATCTTTCCGTATGCGGTCTTGACCTCTTCGTTGAGCTCGACAGTCTGTACCGTCACGGTATTGACATGGCTGCTGTCGCATCCGCTCAGTGCGCCCGTCATGCCCACGGCAAGCACTGCCGCGCCGGAAAGCCGCAGGAAGTCTCTTCTGCTCAGATTTTTCATGTTGATGTTCCTCCCGTTTTTTTATTTTCCGCAAGTACCCGGACACCCACCGGGCAATTTTATTGTAGTCTTTGCATCTGACAGAAGTCAATTCTTTTCACAATTCTTGGAGTTTTGACGAAAAACGGCGTTTTCTTCTGCACAAAATCACGAAAAGACACACTGATGCAAAAAGCGCCCCGCCGGGCGGCCCGAAAGCCGCCTGACAGAGCGCTTATAGATTCATTTTTACTTTTTGGCTGCCCAGCCGTCCACGACAGCCACAAGGGCCTTGCCCCGGCGGCCCAGAATTTTAGGCAGCAGGATGCGGGCCATGGCCCAGACACCGGAGAAGTTGTACAGGATGATGAGGGCGGTAATGATGCCCGTCCAGAGGCCGTACAGCGGCGTCTCGGCCAGCAGCACGAAAGCCTCGAACACCAGCGCGGCGGCGTTGACGAGGACACGGCCCGGGTGGACATGCATCCCGATCATGCCGTGGGCATCCATAGCGCGGAGAGTGAACACCAGCCCGAGGCCGAGGAAGGACGCATAGGTCGCACCCACAGGACCCCACCACTTGATGAAGAAGTAGTTCATGAGGCAGTTGCTGATGGCACCGGCCATCATGGTGACCATGCTGCGCTGGGACTTCTTATTCACGACATAGACGCTGTTCATGAACTGGTTGAAGCAGCTGCAGGTAGACGCCAGCACGAGGAACGGCACGAAGTGCCATGCGTAATAGTAGTTGGACTTCATGACGTGCATGACCGGGCGGCAGAGCCAGATGATGCCCGCTGCACAGCAGAACAGCACGCTGGAATAGGTGCGGAAGATCTGGGTAAAGAACTTGGCTCTCCCCTCTTCCTCGGTGACAGCCGACAGCTGCCATGCGTCGTAGAAGATAAGGCCCAGCGTCGTGAGGATGGTGGGCAGGAAATAGCCGGTGGAGAGCAGGCCGCTCCATGCGTCGCCGCTGTGGCCGTCGAGGCCGTCGCACATCTCACGCACAAAGAACAAATCGGATGCGTTGATGATCCAGAAGCTTATCTGGGCCGGTATCATGGGCAGCGAGAAGTGGAGCATCTGCTTCCAGAGGGTCTTGTTGATGCCCTTCAGCTCGATGAAATCCCAGAGCTTGCCGGTGAACATCAGGAAGAGCACGCTCACGAGGTCGCCGCTGATGATGGCCAGCAGATAGCCGTTGGCCCCCCACTTGAAGCCCACCAGATAGAGCACATAAAACGCCATGGTCGCCACGGTGCAGAGCACGCCGTCCACGGCCACCAGCTTGTTCCACTGGCGGCTGCGCACGAACTGGGTGCAGAGGGTGCGCAGGCAGCTCATCAGGACGTAAATATAAATGAGCAGGCCGTACTGGGCCATATCGGGCAAAAACTGCGCCACCGGCCAGCAGAGCACGAGGATGCCGAAGCCGCCGAGGATGGTGAGCAGGCCGTTGGTGAACACCTGCTTTTCGCTGTTGCACTTGTCGAGGCCGAAGCGGATGATGGCGTTGGACATGCCCATCGACACAAAGGGGATGAGCAGGTTGGCGTACTGGCTCAAAATCTTCGACAGGCCGAGATCGGAGATCTCGGCCATCGCGTACGTCAGGAACGGCTGAACGATGAGCGTCAGCAGCTTGGACGAAAAGCTGCTGATGGCAAAGATGATGGTATTGCCGGCGAGCTTCGAATATTTATCGCCGCCGGAGGTCTTTTCGCTTTCCAAAAGATTTTCTCTCCTATTTTAATAAATCCCGCCGGGCTTTCCAGTCCGGCATCAGCTTCGCCACTTCGGCCCAGAAAGCCGGGCTGTGGTTGGGCTGCAAAAAGTGGCAGTACTCATGCACTACTACATAGATCTGTGCCGCCTCGGGCATATTGTAGAGCTGGAGCGCGAAGGTGATCTGGCGCTTCGCCATATGGCAGACGCCCCAGCGGCTGGTCATGCTGCGCACTTTGATGGTGGGCTTCTGCCCGCCCAGTACCCCGGCAAAGGCCGGGTAGACCTTGTCGCTCATGGCCGTGAAGTGGGCCAGGGCGGCCGCCTTGTCGGGCAGTTCCTCCTGCCGCTTTTCGCGGGCGGCCTGCCGGGCCTGTGCGGCCCGTATCCACTCCGCCTCGGCGATGACGTAGGCGTCAGCCGCTTCCAGCGTCGTGCGCAGGGGGATGCTGAGAGCCACGGTGCCGTCCCGTCGGACGTGGAGGTTGAGCCGCTTGACCCGCCCCCGCGTCAGCTCATAGGGGATGCCCCCGGCCACTCGCAGCATCACGCGCCCTTTTTGCATCTGCGCAGCTCCGCAAGGGGCAGCTGAGACAGCACAACGGCGGCGAAGATGAGGGTGCAGCCTGCGCTCTCCCGCATCGAAAGGTTCTGGCCCAGCAGCAGCCAGCCGCCCAGCGCACTGAATACGCTTTCCAAGCACATGATAAGGCTGGCGATGGCGGGGTTCAAATCTTTCTGGCCCAGGATTTGAAGCGTATAGCCCGCGCCGCTGGACATGACGCCGCAGTAGACCACAGGCAGAAAGTTTGCGCCGTACTCCGCCAGCGTGGGCGTCTCGAAGATCAGCGCCGCCGCAGAGCTCTCCACAGCCACCACGATGAACTGGATGAGGCTCAGCCGCACACCGTCCACAAGCGGCGAAAAGTGGTCGATGGACATGATCTGGAAGCTGAACAGCACGGCGCAGCTGAGAAGTATCCAGTCGCTGGTCTCAATGCCGCCGAAGCCGTTCTTCATGCAGAGCATATACAGGCCCGCCACGGCGATGACCATGCTGACCCAGAGCTGAGCGCTGCCCTTCCGGCCCAGAAAGAGGCCGAACACCGGCACCATCACAACGTACATGGCCGTCAGGAACGCGGCCTTGGCCGTGGACGGGTTGATGGTGATGCCGATCTGCTGAGCCGCAGAGGCCGCGAACAGGAAGGTGCCGCAGACGAGGCCCGCCACCAGCAGGGTCTTGCGCTCCGACTTCTCCTTCGGCCAGCCGTAGGGCTGGCCCTGTTTTTTGCGCACGGCGTCGAAAGCGAACACGGTGGGGATCAGCACGAGGACAGCCAGCCAGCTGCGCCCTGCGAGGAAGGAATAGGCCCCCATGCCGGAGCCTGCGCTCTGGGCCACGAACGCCGTGCCCCAGATAAAGGCACAGAGCATCAGCATGAGCGAATGTTTGGTCTGTGTCTTCATCCTGCAATGCCCTCCACTTTGAGTCCGCCGTAGAGGTAGTAGCGGCTGGAATCGTAGGAGATGGTCAGGCGGTAGCTGGCCGCCGGGTCCAGCCCGGAGATGACGCAGCGGTAGTTCTGACCATCGGTCTTGATATAATAGGTGCTTCCGTTGACGTACTGTGCGCCGCCGGCCACCTTCTGCCAGACGGACACCTTGTACCGCTGGGTACCCTCGGCGGTGCCGTAGCCGGTGATGGTCAGGCTGCCGCCCGGGACGGTGAAGTAATCGGTCTGGCGGCTCCAGATGCCGTTGAACACGAGGTTCAGGCTCCCGTTCACCGCCGCCGAGGCATACTTGGCCGAGGCGTCAGCAATGCCCTCGATGTTCAGCGGGTCGCTGGTCGGTTCGGCCCAGCGGGTGCTGTCCTCTTCCTGCACCTCATTGTCCGCGCTGTTCTTCATGTCCAGCACAGTCTTGACGCCGGACGCAGCCACAAGCAGTACCAGCACCGCCACGACGAGCAGGACGATTCGCTTTATCTTTTTCATGATCTTTTATCCTCAAATTTTGTTTTAACACGAGGTTTTACACGATTTATATAGTATACCGCATTTTGCTTTTCCATACAAGAGTTCAGGCTGTAGTCAGAGCGGCCAGCGCCGCACGTTCGGCGTCGGCAAGCTCCGGCTGAGCCGACCGGAACAGCGAATCGTACCGGTAGAGCGCCCAGCCGCCCGCGCCGAGGCTATGCAGACTTTCCACCTGACGGGCAAGAGCGCTGCCCGTACACCACTGGCTCTGGCTGTCCTCGTTGGCACCGCCGTCGCCATCGCCGATGCGATAGGCCCCAGCCCGAAGTAGAGGGCCGTGGATGCCGCCCTGGGCATGGCCAGCCACTCCGGCACGATGTTCTCGAAGGCGAAGCGGGTGCTGCCCGACTGGAGGGTATAGCCGCAGCCCCAGTATATCTGCGGGCAGAGGTAGTCCACCACGGCGTTTTCGCCCTCGGCGGCCAGCCATGCTTTCACGTCGCTGTACTGCTGTCCAAGGTCGTTGTCGGGGTTGCCCTGCGGGCTGACGCCGAAACGGAGGGTAGCGTCGGCGGCTTTGACGGCGTCGTGGGCCGCTTTCACCAGCGCGGTGACGTTCTGCCGCCGCCATGCGGCCAGATCCCCCGCGCCGCTGGCGGCGAACTGGGCCGCGTCCAGCGCAGCGTCTGTCGTGGGGTAAAATAGTCGTCGAAGTGGATGCCGTCCACAGCGTAGTTCTGCACCAGTTCGGCCACGCCCTGCACCACATAGTCTGCGGCTTCCGGGATAGCCGGGTTCAGGTACAGCCCCTCACCCACGGCGCAGACCCACTCGGGATGTACATTGGCAAGGTTGTTTTCCGCCAGCGCGGGCGGCATCTTCGCCGAGGAGCGGAGGCGGTAGGGGTTCACCCACGCTTCCAGCGAAAGGCCCCGGCTGTGTGCTTCGGTGATGAGGACGTCCAGCGGGTCGAAGCCGGGGTCCTGCCCCTGCTCGCCGGTGCAGAGATGGCTCCACGGGAACAGGGTGCTCCTGTAAAGCGCGTCCCCGAAAGGCCGCACCTGCGCGATGACGGTGTTCAGCCCGATGGACAGACAGTTGTCCATCAGCTCCGCCGCACCGGCACGGAAGGCTGCTTCGGAGGAAAAGTCCATCCCGGCCCATTCCAGATAGCTCACCCAGACGGCCCGCCATTCACCCGTGGGCAGGGCGGCGTTGGGCTCTGCTTCGTCCGTCGGCGGCACCGACGACTCCGAGGCCGTCTGGCCCCGGCCCAGCAGCACCGCTGCCCCGGCCAGCGCGGCACAGCCGGCCCCGGCCAGGAACGCCCGCCGCCCGAACCGGCCCGCCGGGCGCGGCGTCTTCTCCGCCGCTGGGTCATGCGTCCTCCTGCATCTTATAAAGACTCAGTGCCGCCCAGCCCCGAGCGCAGGCCAGCAGCACCCAGAGCAGGTTCGTCCAGAAACCCAGCGTGGCCATGCCGCCGTATTTCGCCATCAGCAGGAAGAACAGGTGGAGCGCTTCGGCGGCACCCACCAGCTGCAGCTGGCGCTGGATGGCCATGCCGCGCTTGTACTCAGTACTGAGCAGCAGCGGCCACGCCAGCGCAGAGCAGAGGTAGCCCGCCCAGCCGTTGACCATGTAGCTCACCATCAGCAGCACGAACACGCCGGTGAAGTTGCGTTTTCCCAGCTTGCCGAGCCTTTTTCCGCCGCGAGGAAAAGGGCCGCGATGCCCGCCGCGGCGAATGCGATCTGCTCGATGAGGCCGAAGCTGGTGCCGCTCAGGACGGCAAAGCCGTTGAGCATGGAGGCCGCTGCGGAAGCCAGCAGCAGGAAATACCAGGTCTTTCGCGTGAATTTGAGTTTCATATCGTCCCTCCCGCCCGCAGAAAGGGCGCAGGCTCCCATCAGTTTTGGAATTTTTCAAATATTATAACACATTTTGGGGCGTGTTGTGTTACAATAAGGAAAACTCGACACAAATTCCATCGGGAGGCGCACATGAACGCTGTTTTTTCCATCCTTCTTCTCGCGGCCATTCTGGGCTTTATCGTATTTCTGCTGTCTAAGAAAGACCAGAATCGCCGCAGCCAGTACGGCCCCAGCGGCCTGTCCGAGTTCCGCACCGACCTGCCGCTGGACGACTGCTTCGACCGGCTGGACCAGCACAGCCCGGACGATGTCTTCGCCTACGAGTGCCGCCGGGAGAACGACGGCGGCTTCACCCTCCACCTGACGCTCCATCAGCCCACCCAGCAGCCGCTGGACACCCTCTACACCCTCCGGTTCGACCCGGGCCGCCAGACCATCGTGACCCTCATCTTCATCCGGGAAGCTTTTGGCTACAAAGAGCCGCTGTTCCAGCCCGCGATGCTGGACGAGTTCATGCTGCGCAAGTTCGACGCCCGCCGCACAAAATAATTCCGGCAAAAGGATTTGCTTTTTTCTGATTTTTTGGTATACTTATAGGTAGTCCATGTGCGGCAGACCGCCGTCTTCGTGGGCCAGTAGCTCAGTTGGTCAGAGCTGGCGGCTCATAACCGCTTGGTCGCGGGTTCAAGTCCTGCCTGGCCCATAACAAAAAGAACCCCGGCTTAGGCTGGGGTTCTTTTTGTTATTGATGAAATGATATGCTTATCTTATCACTTTCCGCAGCGTCCCAAACAGCCGCTTCACATCAACAGGCTTTGCCAGATGGGCGTCCATGCCGACGGAGAGGGCTTTCTGGCGGTCTTCGTCGAAGGCGTTGGCCGTCATGGCGATAATGGGGATGGCACGGCGGCCATCCGACAAATTGCGGATGAGCTTCGCCGCCTGATAGCCGTCCATGTTGGGCATCTGGATGTCCATGAGGATGGCATCATAATAGCCAGCCGGGTGGGCTTTGAGTGCCTCGATGCAGAGTTCACCGTCGGCAGTGCGCTCCACGGTAAGGCCGCTCTCTTCCAGAATGGTCACGACGATCTCAGCGTTGAGGTCGTTGTCCTCGGCCAGCAGGATGCGGCAGCCCTTGAGCTGGGCCGCGTCGCCCTCTGCGTCCTGCTCCTCTACGCTCTTCTGGGCCTCATCCGCCAGTGGGAACCCAAGGGTGATGGTCACAGTGGTTCCTGCGCCCAGCTTGCTCTGCACGTCGATGCTGCCGTGCATCCACTCCACGAGAGCCTTCACGATGGGCAGGCCGAGGCCGGTGCCGATGACTTTGCTCTCGGTGCTGGTATGCTCACGGGTGAACTCCTCGAAGATATGGGGCAGATACTCCTCGCTCATGCCGATGCCGTCGTCCTGAACAGTAAAGGTATAGCGGCCCGTCTTCGGCTTCTCAGCCGGCAGTTCTTTCACCGACACCGCAATATGTCCGCCCTCGGGCGTATACTTGATGGCGTTGCTGATGACATTCAGCAATATCTCCCGCACTTTGGTGCGGTCGCTCACAATATAGGGATGTTCGACATCCGTATGGTAGGTGCAGGTCAGCTTTTTCTGCTGGACAGAGGGCTCAAATACGTCTGAGAGCGTCTGCATCAGCGCGCACAGGTCGCCAGTTTCTTCTTTCAGCACAGCCTTGCCGCTCTCGATGCGGGCCATTTCCAGCACATAGTTGATGAGCGAGAGCAGAAATGCGCTGGACGAGCGTATCTTCTCGGTGTAATCCAGCACCTTGTCCTTCTCGTCGATGTGCTTTTCCAGAAGCTCCGAAAAGCCGATGATGGCGTTCATCGGGGTGCGGATGTCATGGCTCATATTGAACAGGAAGCGGGTCTTTGCCTCGTTGGCTGCCCGGGCCTCCTGTGCAGACTTTCAAGGGCCGCTTCGTGCTGCAGGTCCTTCTGGTGCCGGTTCATGAGCTCCCAGCAGGCATAGGCCGCCATTATGCCAATGATGGTGGCGATGGCGATGCCCAGCGAGAGCTGCTGGTCCGAGAACCACCCGGCTTTCGGGATGATTTCAAAATACCATGTATCGTTGGGGACGCTGCACGCAACTTCCAGCGCATTGCCGGGGAAATCCTCTTCGCTCTCCGCAATGACGATCTTTTCGCCGGTATAGGGGTCTTTTTTCCAGATTTGATACTGGTAGCCAGCATCCTCCATCTTGTCCAGCTCGACTTCATCAATGAAGTTGTCCCACTGTAAAACAAGGATGGAGAAGCCCCAGAACGAGCGCTCCCCCTTTTTACTATAGGTATAGATGGGGTCAAACAGCAGCGCGCCCGTGCCGCCCTGCACCAGCTCGAAGGGACCAGCGATGGTGTACATCCCGCTGTTCTTGGCAAGGTTTGCTTCCTTTTGCGGGCGGGGTTATGCAGCACATCGAGCCCGATGGCCGCCTCATTGCCCGCTATCGGGTACACCTGAGAGATGACGCCGTCTTTCGCCAGCTCGTGGGTCTTGATGACGTTGCTGCCATCCTGCATATTGCTGGATATAGCTGCAAACTCCGCTTCACGGAGCACACGGCCCGACTCGATATATTTTTTGATGAAGTCCGATTCTGCCAGATAGCGGTTCAGCTGGGAAGACACACGGCTGATGGTGGACTCGGCCGCATAGACAGCCCGCAGCCGCTCGTCTTTTTCCTGATTGAGCGAGAGAAGCCGGAGCGAAAACAGCGCCACCACAAATGTGAGCAGGAAGACCACTGCGGGCAGGATGACGTCCCTGCGGGCAAATTTTTTGAGTGCCATTGCTCGTTTCCTCCTGTTCCGGCATTTCCGTTTTATACCATTATAAGAAATCCGGGTGCAAAAGTAAATCATCCGCCCCGAAAATTCACAAAAGTGTGCAACAACGGAAAAAGCCCGGTGGTTTCAACGAACCATCGAGCTTTTCTTGGCGGAGTAGGAGGGATTTGAACCCTCGCGCCGTTGTTTAGACGACCTACGCCCTTAGCAGGGGCGCCTCTTCGGCCTCTTGAGTACTACTCCAGAGCAAAGTGCGTTACACTTATTCAAAAATGGCGGAGAGAGTGGGATTCGAACCCACGGTACGTTGCCGTACGGCAGTTTTCAAGACTGCTTCCTTAAACCACTCGGACATCTCTCCTCGTGGGCACTCGCACGCCGTACCGAATGCCTATTTAATTTACCAGATTTCCGGCCTTCTGTCAAGCCCAAATTGAAAGTTTTTCGTCCAGTCCTGCAAAGCTCTCTCATGCGACAACCTTTTTTTGGCTGGCCGCTCACTTTTCTCTTTACAAAAACATCTTTTGTTGTATAATAAAAGCATAAAATATTGACCTCGGAGTAAAGGAGTGTACGACCATGTCGTTTTCAGAGCTTTTGAAGCAGTGCCGCAAGCAGAAGGGGATCAGTCAGGCTGAGCTGGCATCCAAACTGGGGTAACCCAGCAGGCCGTCGGCAAGTGGGAAAGCGGCAAATCCTCCCCCGATCCCGCCACGGTGGCCCGCATCGCTGAGATTCTGAGCACCACAGCCGATTTCCTGCTGGGGCTCTACCGTCCGGTGTCCAACGTGACCACCCCGAGGAGCGTTTCTTCGGCAACTACGCCGAGAGCCTCATCCCGGTCATCGGCACCGTGAAGGCCGGGTACGGCGCACTGGCCTTTGAGGAGGATTATGGGCAGGAGTATGCCCGCGTCAAGGACCCCTCCAACTACTTCTACCTCGTCGTGCGCGGCGACAGCATGGAGCCCCGCATCCAGGACGGCGACCTCGCCCTTGTCCACAAGCAGGACACGCTGGAAAACGGCGACCTGGGTGTGCTGGTCTACGGCGACGAGGGCGAAGGCACCCTCAAGCGGTATATCCAGCGGGGCAACTGCGTCGTTCTGCAGCCCTTCAACCCCGCTTACAACGAGCTGGTCATCAAGGGTGAGGATCTGAACCGCCTGCACATCGCGGGCCGCGTGGTCGAGACGAAGGCCAAGTGGTGAGTCTCTCCCCTGCCCCACGGCGCTTCCGATCAGCAGCTGTGGGGGTAAGGGGGATATACCCTTCTGGGAGGTATCTTTCTATGGAACAGTCCCTGATGGACAAGCTCACCATCTTGGCCGACAGCGCAAAATATGACGTGGCCTGTACGTCCAGCGGCGCGTCCCATCCGGCGAAGCGCGGCACCATCGGCAGCTGCTATGCGCCGGGCTGCTGCCACGCCTTTACCGCTGATGGCCGCTGCGTCAGCCTGTTGAAGGTCCTGATGAGCAACTGCTGCGCCTTCGACTGCAGCTACTGCGTCAATCGGAAGTCCAACGACGTTCCCCGGGCCACTTTTTCGCCCCGGGAGCTGGCAGAACTGACCATCGAGTTCTACCGCCGCAACTACATCGAGGGACTTTTCCTGTCCAGCGCTGTGCTGGGGACCCCCGACTACACCACCGAGCGGATGCTCACCGTTCTGCGGCTGCTGCGGAACGAATATCACTTCGGCGGCTACATCCATGCCAAGACCATCCCCGGCACCAGCCCCGAGCTCATCCAGCAGATGGGCTACCTCGCCGACCGCCTCAGCGTCAACGTCGAGCTGCCCAGCGAGCAGAGCCTCCATCTTCTCGCCCCCGACAAGGGCCGCCACTCCATCTTCCGGCCCATGAAGCAGATCTCGGTGGCAGGTGAAGAGAGCAGGCAGGAGCTGACCCTCTACCGCCACGCGCCCAAGTTCGCTCCCGCCGGCCAGAGCACCCAGATGATCGTCGGTGCGTCGCCCGAGACGGACTACCACATTTTGCAGCTGTCCGAGGGGATGTACCAGAAATACGGCCTCAAGCGGGTGTTCTACTCGGCTTATATCCCGGTATCGGACGACACCCGCCTGCCCGCGCTGGACACGAAGCCGCCGCTCCTGCGGGAACACCGGCTCTATCAGGCCGACTGGCTGCTGCGGTTCTACCAGTTCAAGGCCGACGAGATACTGGATAAGGACAACCAGAGCTTCAACCCCTATCTCGACCCGAAATGCAACTGGGCCGTCCAGCACTACGGGCTGTTCCCGGTGGACGTGAACCGCGCCCCCTTCGAGATGCTGCTGCGGGTGCCGGGCATCGGCCCCAAGAGCGCCCGCCGCATCCGGGACGCCCGGCGGCTGTCGGCCCTCGGCCTCGACGAGCTCAAGCGGATGGGCGTCGTGCTCAAGCGGGCGCAGTATTTCATCACCTGCCGGGGCTTTTCCGGGGCGCACCCGGGCCGGGGCAGCGCCGGACGGGAGCGCATCACCCGGGCGCTCATCGACCCCAACGTCTTCAGCGCCGGAGCCGAGCAGCTGAGTATGTTCGCACCGCCCGCCGTTGACCGGCTGGTGGAGCAGGGCGTGCCGCCCCGGGCGGCCCAGCGGATGGTGCGGGAGGAGGCGGTGCAATGTCTGGCGAGAGCACTGTGATGCCGCCCCGGAAGCTCCACGACGCCGATGTGGTCTACCTCTACGATGGCAGCTTTGAGGGCTTCCTGTGCTGTGTATTCGAGAGTTTCGCCCAGCATGAGATTCCCTTCGCCGTCTGGACGCCCCAGCGGGAGACGGCCACCCTCTACCCCGTCCGGGACATCGAGACGGACTCTGCCAAAGCGCAGCGGGTCTTTTCGGCCCTTGGCCGGAAACTGGGCCGGGAGACGGAATATCTCGTCAGCCGGGATTTTCTCTCCGGGCAGGAAGATAAGGAATTGCTTCTCATCCGCTTCCTGCATCTGGCCTTCGCCCTCGGCCCCGGCACGGTCAAGCGGATGGGCCACCCGGATGTGGCCCCGCTCTACGAGATGAAAAAGAGTCTCGACTGGGAGGTGGACAAGTTTCAGGGCTTCGTCCGCTTCGAGGAGCACGACGGGATGCTGGGTGCGGTCATCCACCCCAAAAACTATATCCTGCCTCTGCTGCGGGGGCATTTCTGCTCCCGCTTTCCGGAAGAGAACTTCATGATATACGACGTAGTCCATCAGGCGGTATTGCTTTATCAGGAGCACAAGGCCCAGCTTCTGGAGCTGGCCGCGCCGCTGGAGCTGCCCCCGCCCAGCGCCCGGGAACAGGAGTTTCAGGCTCTCTGGAAGCAGTTCTACGACACGCTGGAGATCAAGGCCCGCCACAACGAAAGGGCCGGATGACCCACTGTCCCAAGCGTTTCTGGCAGGATATGGTAGAAATGCGGTGATTCTTTACAAAAAGGTTGCATCTGCGCCGTTGCGCTCTGCAAAAGGTATGGTATACTAAAGGGGAGCTTCGGCAGAGCATCTGCCGCACCCACCCCGAAACGGGCTATGATAAAAGGAGCATTGTTAAAACTATGGTTCGCATTACTATGGAAGACGGCGGCATCATCGACATCGAGCTGAACGAGGAAGCTGCCCCCATCACCTGTGAGAATTTCAAGAAGCTGGTCGGTCAGGGCTTCTACAACGGCCTGACCTTCCACCGCGTCATCCCCAACTTCATGATCCAGGGCGGCTGCCCGCTGGGCAACGGCACCGGCGGCCCCGGCTGGAACATCAAAGGCGAGTTTGCCTCCAACGGCGTAAACAACCCCATCAAGCACACCCGCGGCGTCATCAGCATGGCCCGCAGCATGAACCCCAACAGCGCCGGCAGCCAGTTCTTCATCATGCATAAGGACGCACCCCATCTGGACGGCCAGTACGCCGCTTTCGGCAAGGTCGTCGCCGGCATGGACGTCGTGGACAAGATCGCATCCGTCCCCACCGACTGGAACGACAAGCCCAAGACCCCGTCAAGATGAAGACCGTCGAGCTCATCGAGGGCTGATTTTCTGCACCTATGGCTTTCCCTTTGGGGAAAGCCTTTTTTGCATCCACAGGAGGAACTTCCATGAAGTACGATTTCACCACCCTGCCCGACCGCCATGGCCGGGACGCCATCGCCGTGGACGGGCTGGGCAAAGGCTTTGCGCCCGACGCACCGCAGCCCGGCTTCGATGCCATCCCCATGTGGGTGGCAGACATGAACTTCGTCTGCCTGCCCACCATCCAGCAGGCCGTCATCGAGCGGGTCCAGCACCCGGCTTTCGGCTATTTTGACCCGACGCCCGAATACTACGGCTCCATCATCCGCTGGCAGGAGACTCGCAACGACGTCACGGGTCTGACCGCCGAGGCCATCGGTTACGAGAACGGTGTGCTGGGCGGCGTCATCAGCGCACTGAACTGCGTCTGCTCCCGGTGGCGACAAGGTGCTGGTCCACAGCCCCACCTACATCGGCTTCACCCGCTGCCTGACCGACAACGGCTATGACATCGTCCACTCCCCGCTGGTGCAGGACGAGAATGGCATCTGGCGGATGGACTACGCCGACATGGAAAAGCACCTCGCCGAAGAGCACATCCACGCCGCCATCCTGTGTAGCCCCCACAACCCCTGCGGCCGTGTATGGGAGCGCTGGGAGCTGGAAAAGGCCATGGAGTTGTACAAAAAGTATAATGTCTACGTCGTATCCGACGAGATCTGGTCGGACATCATCCTCTCCGGCCGCAAGCACATCCCCACCCAGTCGGTCAGCGAGGACGCCCGGATGCGCACCGCTGCCCTGTACGCCCCCTCCAAGACCTTCAACCTCGCCGGTCTCATCGGCAGCTATCACATCGTTTATAACCCGTGGTGGCGTGACCGCATCAAGAAGGAATCCTCCCTCTGCCACTATAACTCCATGAACGTCCTCTCGATGCACGCCCTTATCGGTGCCTACCGCCCCGAGGGCTATGAGTGGGCCGACGAGCTCTGTGAGACGCTGACCGGCAATGTGGATTTCGCCTGCGACTACATCGCAAAACACTTCGAGGGTGTCCATGTGACAAAGCCCGAAGGCACCTATATGCTCTTTGTGGACTGCACCGACTGGTGCGCCGCCCACGGCAAGACCATTCAGGACGTGGAGAAAGCCTGCTGGGCCGTCGGTGCTGCCGTGCAGGACGGCGTGATGTTCCACGGCCCCTGCCATCTGCGCATCAATCTGGCCTCGCCCCGCGCCCGCATTGAAGAGGGGTTCCACCGGATGGACAAGTATGTGTTCAACGCAAAGTAATTTCAAATAATATTTATACAGCAAAAGAGGCTGTTGACTCAACCTCTCAGTCTCGCATACGCTCGACAGCTCCCCTAGTAGGGGAGCCTCTGGCGAAGAGAGAAGGCTTTCCGCCATGGCCAAAGCCTCCCCTCGGTAGGGCAACGACGACGACCGCCGCCGGTGGCGGAAACAGGGAGGAGTTGTTGGGGCCGCGGTCAGCAATACGCAAGCAAAGCGAAGCGGATGCTGGGTACCGCAACCCGGACAATGGCACGGCGCAGCCGTGACGGAGAGGTTAGAACAACAGCCTCTTTATTTTTTATTGATGCATTTTTACCAGCCGCTCGTTCAGCGCCCGCAGGCCGTCCCGCACCTCGGCGGGCGAGACGACTTCTATCTTGCCGCCGAAGCCGCAGACCCAGCCGTAGAACTGGTCGCTGACACAGACGGGGACGTCGAAATGGAAGTGCTCCTTCCCTTCCGGCACGAAGATGGGCGAAGCGCCGAAGCGCTCCCGCATGGCTGATTCAAGGTCGGAAGTACACCGCAGGGTGACTCTATACTCCGGCCCGCCGAACATCTGGAAATGCTTTTCAGGTAGGCGGGCAGGTCGAGATCCGCGAACTGCTCTTTGCCGCGGCGGGGCTCGTCCAGCACCGTGACGCCGGCCATTTTATCCACCCGGTAATGGCGGATGCCCACCGGTTCCTTCTCGTCCTGATAGGCGATGAGGTAGTAGCAGCCGTTCTCCCACGCCATCTGCCAGGGGCTGATGGTGTAAGGCGCGGGGCGTCCCGCCTTTTTGTAGCGGAAGCGCACCATCCTGCCGGTGTTGATGGCCGTAAAGAGGGCGTCCACGCTGTAGGGCAGGTCTTTGTTGGCGCTCTTGGGGCGGCCATCGACATAGACCTGACGCTGGAGCTGACTGCCCTCATACTGGGAGGCCAGCCCTTCCAGCTTATGGATGAGCTTATCACTGGACGCTTTCGAGATGACCCGGCTGGACTGGACAGCGTCCACCAGAAGCTTCAGCTCCGCCAGCTCGAAAGGCCGCGTCGCCATCCAATAGCCGCCGCTGCGCCCCCGGCGCAGCCGGATGTCATAGCCCAGCGCGTTCAGCGCGTCGATGTCGCTGTAGACGCTCTTTCGCTCGCAGAGGATGCCCTGCCGGGCCAGCAGCTCCACCAGCTGAGGCACATTCAGCAGATGCTCCTCGTCGGTCTGCTGCTCAAAGATATGCAGCAGCGCCAACAGTTTGGATTTTTGTCCCTCCTGCTTGGGCATGGGCGGCCTCCTTTACGGTCACGAGTCCTTTTTGTCGAATGCGGCGCGGCGCTGGGTGGACAGACGGAACATCTCTTCCAGCTTGTCCCGGTCATCGGCCACGAGGGCGTCCCGCAGCTGGTCCAGAGCGGAATCGAACTGGTCGATCTCGGCGATGAGGTTCTCCTTGTTCCAGAGGAACAGCTCCGCCCACATCTTCTCGTTGATGCGAGCGATGCGGGTCAAATCGCGGAAAGAGTCGCCCGTGTACTCGCAGAGAGAAGAGTTGTCGTTTGCACACATGAGGCTGACGGCGATGGCGTGGCAGAGCTGGCTGACGTAGCCGATCATCTTGTCGTGCTCCTGCACCGTCAGGGTGCAGATGTGGCGGAAGCCCAGCACCTCGGCCAGCTCTTTTGCCCACTGGACGGCCTCGGGGTGTTCTTCTCGGTGGGGGTGATGATGAAGTTGGCCGGGGCAAAGCTGACCTCGGCGGCGTGCTCGACGCTGGAAGTCTCACGGCCTGCCATCGGGTGGCTGGCGATGAACTCCACACCCTCCGGACACATGGCCTGCACCGGCTCCACAAGGCCGGTCTTGACGCCGGAGACATCGGTAAAGATGCAGCCGGACTTGATGAGATGGCCGTAGGTCTTGAACCAGTCGATGAGGGCCGTGGGGTAGAGGCCGAAGATGATGTGGTCGGCCTGCGAGACGAGGTCCTCGAAATCGTGGGTCTTGCCGGTCTCGATATAGCCGTGGTCGAGAGCGTACTGTAAGTGGCCCTCGCTGCGGTTGATGCCGTCCACATGGAATCCGGCTTTGGAAAGCTCGAGGGCGTATTTGCCGCCCAGCAGTCCGAGGCCCACGATAAGATAACGCTTTGTTTTATCCAGCATATTCTACCTCCGCGCCTAACGGCTTGATGGCTTCAAAGAAATGGGGCCAGCTCTTCTGCACGGCCTCGGCGTCGTCGATGGAGAGTTCCAGCCCGGCGGCCAGCGCCAGCACCGCAAGGCTCATCACCACACGGTGGTCGTTGTGGCCATGGAGCGGCGCGGCGGGGGCGTGGAGCCTGTCTGCACAGCCGTGGATGGTGATGGTGCCGCCCTCGCTCTCGAGAACGCCGCCGCAGGCCCGCAGTTCGGCTTCCATGGCTGCAATGCGGTCGCTCTCCTTGATACGGAGACGTTCCGCGTTGCGGATGGTGGTGGTCCCTTCGCAAAGCAGGCCCAGGACCATCAGCACGGGGCCGAGGTCGGGGCAGTCGGCAAGGTCAATGTCCACACCGTGGAGAGGTGCTTTCTCGAACACGATGCCTGCATCGGTGGTGCGGAAGCTTGCACCACAGCGGCGCAGAATGTCGAGGATCGCGGCATCGCCCTGCAGGGTGTCGGCGGATAATCCTTTGAGGGTCACGCCGCCCTGCACCGCTCCCAGCACCGCCGGGAATGCCGCCTGGCTGTAATCGCCCTCCACGGTGTAATCGCAAGGCCGGTATTTCTGCCCGCCCGGGATAAAGAGGGTGTTTTCGTCCTGCCAGCGGCTCTTGACGCCGAAACGGCGCTGGGCCGCCCGGGTCATCTCGATATAACTGCGGCTCTCTACCGGCGGGATAAGGTGGAGGGTGCTGTCGCCTGCCAGCAGCGGCAGGGCAAACAGCAATCCGCTGATGAACTGGCTGGACACGTTGCCCGCCAGCTCGTATTCGCTGCTTTTCAGAGTTCCTTCGACGGTCAGGCCCGCCGAAGACTGTTCAAATCGGAGAGACTGCTCCTGATACAACTTTTCGTATACTGTCTGAGGGCGTTCCATCAGCCGTCCGCGGCCAACAAAGGTCACTTTCTGCCCGGTGAGGCTGGCAATGGGGATGAGAAAGCGCAGGGTGCTTCCACTCTCACAGCAATCCACCGGAGCGCTGACGGGCAGAAAGCTCCCCAGACCCTCCACGACGGCACGATCCGCACCGGTGCGCACTTTGGCGCAGAGCTGCCCGGCGGCGGAGAGGGTGGCAGAAATATCCTTGCTGAATTCAAGGTTTTCGATGTGGGAAGCACCCTCGGCCAGCGCCGAGCAGAGCACCGCACGGTGCGCCATGCTCTTGCTGGGCGGCGCGGTGATGGTGCCTCCGATGCCGCCGGGGGCGCGTTTTATCGTAGCATTCATATCACATATCCCGGCCAATAGCCCATGCGACCTGACGGCACTTTGCCATAGCCTGCGCAAAGGCGTCGGGGGTCAGGCACTGTGCGCCGTCGCTCCATGCGTGGCGGGGTCGTAGTGGACTTCCACCTCAAGGCCGTCGGCACCGGCGGCGACAGCGGCGATCATCATGGGCTCCACAAGGTTTGCCTTGCCGGTGGCGTGGCTGGGGTCCACGATGACGGGCAGATGGGTCTTCTCGTGGATGATAGGCACAGCGGAGAGGTCGAGGGTGTTGCGGGTGTACTTCTCGAAGGTGCGGATGCCGCGCTCACAGAGGATGACCTGCTCGTTGCCGCCGGCCATGATGTACTCGGCGCTCATGATCCACTCTTCGATGGTGTTGCAGAGGCCGCGCTTGAGCAGAACGGGCTTGTGCATCTTGCCCACAGCCTTGAGCAGCTGGAAGTTCTGCATATTGCGGGCGCCGATCTGCACCACGTCCACATATTCCTCGAACTCGGGGATGCGTTCCTCGCTCATCAGCTCGGAGACGATGGGCATACCGGTGGCCTCGCGGGCCTTTACCATGTCAAGGATACCCTCAGTCTCGAGGCCCTGGAAGGAGTAGGGAGAGGTGCGGGCTTGTAAGCGCCGCCGCGGAAGAGGGTCGCACCGCCGGCCTTGACGCCCTGTGCGATGCGGAGGGCCTGCTCTTCGCTCTCGATGCTGCAGGGGCCGGCCATGACAGCGATCTTCTCCTTGCCGCCGATCTTCACGCCGCCGCAGTCGATGACGGAATCTGCCGGGTGGAACAGGCGGTTGGCACGCTTATAGGGGCGGAAACACGGGTCACGTTGTCGATCCAGGGTTGTCGAGGACGTCGCGCTCGTCGATCTTGGTGGTATCGCCCACGAGGCCGAAGACATTGTAGTCCTTGCCGGTGATGAGGGTGACGTCGAGGCCCTGCTTTTCGAAGCGGTCAACGATTTTCTCGAGTTCTTCCTTCGGGGTACCCTTTTTGGTGGAGATGATCATAAGATTTTTCCTTTCTATCCTTCTTTTCCACGCCCTCTTTGCTCCGCTTTCCAGCAGAAGAGAGTCGATTTTTACATCACTAAATGGGTGTGCGCACTGCCGTCCAGCCGCAGCAGCTGGGCCAGATAGGCGGCAGCGTGGAGATAGCCGCTGATGCCCTCGCCGATGAAGTGGCCCTGACAGCCGAACGAGACGATGTCCGTCTTGCGGAAGGGCTCGTGCTCGTCGGGCTCGCTGAGCAGCACTTCCACGGCAGGCACGCCGCAGAGACGCAGCGCGTCGAGGATAGCGACGCTGTAGTGGGCGTAGCCGCCGGGATTCAGGATGATGCCGTCGGCCCGGCCTGCGGCAGACTGGATCTCGTCGATGAGGTCGCCCTCGTGGTTGGACTGGAAAAATTCCACTTCCATGCCCATCTGGGTGCAGCACAGCTCGAGGTAATCCAGCAGACCGTTATAATCCAGCTGACCGGCCACGCCCGGCTCGGTGAAGTGCATCATGTTGAGGTTGGGGCCGTTAATGACTAAAAATTTCATCCAGTGCCTCCATTGCGGCGGTCACGGCGTCTTCCACCGTGCCGCTGTTCGGGATAACGGCGTCTGCCGCCGCGAGATACAGGGGGCGGCGCTCCGCCTCCATCTTTTTCAGCGCCTCGGTGCTGGACGAGAGCGGACGTCCGCCGCCCACCGTCAGCGCATCCAGGGGCCGGTCGAGGAAGAGCACGACGCCGTTCTGATGCAGCGCCCGCAGATTCTCGCCCCGCTTGATGATGCCGCCGCCGCAGGAGAGCAGCTGTCGTCCCTCTTTGGCAAAGCGGGCGGTCTGGGCGGATTCCTTCGCGCGGAAGCCGTCCTCGCCCTCGGCGGCGAAGATGTCGGGGATGCTGCGGCCGTCGGCCTTGACGATCTCCTCGTCGAGGTCGATGAACTTTTTGCCCAGCTTTTCGGCCAATGCACGGCCCACGGTAGATTTTCCGCTGGAGGGCATTCCGATGAGGGCCACGTTGAGCATATCGCGGCGGAGTGCGGCAGTGATGCGGCCGATCTCCCCTGCTGCGTCGTCGAACTTTCGGCTGAGGAAGTATTCGGCGGCGTACACGGCCTGCGCCACCAGCATCTCGAGGCCGCCCACAGCCACCGGGACCCCGGCCTCTTCGGCCCGGAGGATGAGTTCCGTCCTATCGGGGTTGTACACCACGTCCAGTACAGCTTCCAGCCCGGGCATTTTTGCCACGTCCAAACTGCACACGCCCACGTTGGGGTACATTCCGGCGGGGGTGGTGTTGATGACGATTTGTGCGCCGCTGAACACAGCCTCTTCATAGGAGAGCTGGCCTTTGGCGGCGTCCGGCGTCCGGCTGACGGTGAGCACTCTGGCCGCACCCTTGTCGCGGGCGACGGCGCTGGTGGTGTTGTGGGTGCCGCCGGTGCCGAGGATGAGGACGGTTTTGCCCGCAAAATCGACGCCGTGGGCGTCGCACAGGTGGGCAAAGCCGAGATAATCGGTGTTGTAGCCGTAGAGCAGGCCGTTCTTGTTGACCACAGTGTTCACCGCGCCGATGGCCTTGGCACGGGGGTCGATGTAGGTGCAGTATTCCATCACCAGCCGCTTATAGGGGATGGTGACATTGATGGCCTTGAACTGCCGCCTAGTCAGGAAAGCCCGGGCCTCCTCTTCGGTGGGAAGCGGGCAGAGGTCGTAGTGGTAGCCGCAGAGCATTTCACGGATGATCTTCGAGTAGGAATGGCCCAGTTTCGAGCCGATGAGTCCGTATTCCATCACAGTCCCTCCCTGCGGTAGCTGGTGGGCCGCTCCATCCATGCGGTGCCGTAGCGGGCGGTCATCAAATCGCCCACAGCCAGCGCGGCGGCGCAGGTCTGGACGATAGCGGCGCGAGGCACGATGCAGGGGTCATGACGGCCCTGAATGGAGAGGGGCGCGTCCTGCTTTGCAATGTAATCCACCGTCTCCTGCTCTTTGTAGATGCTGGGCGTCGGCTTGACAGCGGTGCGGAAGACGACAGGCATTCCGTTGGTGATGCCGCCGTTGATGCCCGCGTTGTGGTTGGTGGCCGTGACCACCGAATCGCCCTTCATGCGGAAGGCATCGTTGGCCTCAGAGCCTTTCAGGTCGGCGAAGCCGAAGCCGGTGCCGAACTCAATGCCCTTCACAGCAGGCACCGAAAACGCCATGTGGGAAATAAGGCTCTCCACGCTGTCAAAATACGGCTCGCCCACACCGGCGGGCAGGCCGAGAATGGCTGTTTCAAGGATGCCGCCCACGCTGTCGCCCTCCGAACCGGCGGCACGGATGGCCGTTTTCATCGGCTCTTCGACGGAAGCATCCAGCAGGGCGAAGCCCTCGTCCCTGCTTTCCAGCACGCTCACCTGAGCGGCCAGTGCGGCGGCATCGTCCAGCGCAAAGGGCGTATCGGAAATGCCGGCACAGCGGGCGATGTGGGTGGTGATGTCGATGCCGGCGCGGTTCAGCGCACCCAGCACGATGGCACCGCCTGCCACCAGCGCGGCAGTGATGCGGCCCGAAAAGTGTCCACCGCCCCGGGCGTCCTGAAAGCCGTGGTATTTGGCGTAGGCAGTATAGTCCGCGTGGCCGGGGCGGAGAAGGTCAGCCGTCTTGGCGTAGTCGCCGCTGCGGGTGTTCTGGTTCTCGATCATCAGGGCGATGGCCGTGCCGGTGGTGTGGCCGTTCACGACGCCGGAGAGCAGCTGTACGTTATCGGCCTCCACGCGGGGCGTCGAAAGCCCGTCGCCCCGGGCGCGGCGCTTATCCATGCAGGCGGCAATGAATTCCTCATCCACCGGCACACCAGCGGCCATGCCGTCCAGCACACCGCCGATGGCCCTGCCGTGGCTCTCGCCGAAGATGGTCAGCGCCAATGCGCTGCCAAAGGTGTTTTTCATGGCTTTAGTCCTCCATGCCCAGCAGGGGGCGCAGACCCTCCACCGGGATGGTCTCCGCGCGCCAGCAGCCCAGACCCGGCACCTTGATGATGGTGATCTGGCCGCCCTGTGCCTTTTTGTCGTGGAGCATCTCGGCGTAGACCTTGTCCTTGTTGTAGGCGGTACGCAGGGGCAGGCCCAGACGGCGGTAGACCGCACGGACGCGCTTCTGCAGTGCCTTGGACTCGATCATCGGCAGCATCCCCAGCGCCACGCACTCGCCGTGGTAGAGGCCCACGGTGCGGCGTCCCTTGACGCCCTTGACGGCCTCGATGCCGTGGCCGATGGTGTGGCCGAAATTGAGGGCCTTGCGCATTCCATGCTCCGTCTCGTCCTGCTCGACGATGCTCTTTTTGAAACGGAGGCTGCGGTAGATGATCTCGCCGATCTGCTCGTCGATGTCGCCCTTTTCGAAGATGGCGAACAGTTCCGGGTCGGCCAGCAGACTGGCCTTCACCGACTCGGCCAGACCGTTGATGTACTGGCGGCGGGGCAGGGTGGCGAGGGTGCTGGGGTCTACGATGACCAGCTTGGGCTGCCAGAAGGAACCGACGATGTTCTTCGTCTCCCCCAGATCCACAGCAGTCTTGCCGCCGATAGAGGAATCGATCATCGAGAGGGTGGTGGTGGGGCAGTTGATGAAGTCGATGCCGCGCATATAGATGGAAGCGGCAAAACCCGCCAGATCGCCCACGACGCCGCCGCCGACGGCGATGACGAGGTCGCCGCGGCCCATGTTGAACTCGAGCATCTGGCGCAGGACGCTTTCGAGGATCTTCATGCTCTTGCTGGCCTCGCCCTGCGGGACAGTAATAATTTTTGCGTCGCGGCACTGGTCGGCCACACGCTGTGCGTACTCGGCGGGAACGCCTGCGTCCGTCACCACAGCCACCCGGCGGTCGAGGCGGGCAAACTGGTACAGATTTTCCAGTGCGCCGTTTTTCAGGATGATGTCATAGCTGCGCTCACCCAGATTCATGGTGAGCTTGGTGCCGATAAATCCACTCATTTTGTATACACTCCTAACAGCCGCACCGTGCGGCAGGTATGGTCCAGCTCACGCAGCAGCGCGGCGGTCTCGTCGGCGGAGGGGTCGCCCACCAGCTCGACGTAAAAATAATAATCAAAGGGGACATGGGGAAGCGGACGGCTCTTGATGGACTCCATGTCGTAGCCGAAGCGGCCAATGACCTGGATGACCTCAGCCAGCTTGCCGGGTTTGTTGTCCAGTGTGAACAGCAGCGAGAAGCGGTTGCCCGCGGTGGGCTTTTCGCGGCTGAGGACGATGAAGCGGGTGGTGTTGTCGCCGTCGGTGTTGATGCTGGGGACGAGGACTTCCAGCCCGTAGAGGGCGGCTGTCTCGGCGCTGGCGATGGCGGCTTTGGACGGGTCGCCCGACTCGGCCACGAACTTTGCGGCCATGGCCGTGTTGGGCATGGCCGTGGCGGGCAGACGGAACTGCTTTAAGAACGTCTCACTCTGGGCGATGGCCTGCTGATGGCTGTAAACGTGCTTGAGCTGGGCCAGCTGGGTGCCGGGCAGGACGAGCAGGTTCTGGGAGATGGGCAGGTCGTAGACGTCCACCACCCACAGCTCGGGGTGGTTGTAGCACAAGTCGAGGACAGCGGAGACATCGCCTGCGTGGCTGTTTTCAAACGGCACAACGCCGTGGGCGGTGTCGCCCCGGCTGACGGCATCGAACACCTCGTCCCACGTCGGGCAGCTGACGGCCTCCGCGTGGGGGAAGAGCGCCCGCAGCGCGATGTGGGCGAAAGCGCCTTCCACGCCCTGATAGGCGGCGCGGTTCCGGCCCAGCACCTCAGCTTCGTACTGCTTGGCGACATCCATCATGTTCTGGACATGGTCTTTATAGTAAGGCCGGAGGGCGGCGTTCTGGATGCGGGCCGCAGCCTTTTCCAGCACCACCGCCTCCCGCGCGGCGTCAAAAATCGGCAGGCCGTGGGCCTGTTTGTATTGGGCGACGCTGAGCACAGCGGCCATCCGCCGCTCAAACAGGGCGGCAAGCTGCGCGTCCACCGCGTCGATCTCGGCGCGGGCTTGTTCCAGTGTGTCCATCTTTCCACATCCTTTGGGTAAAGTTTCAGTTCTTACAGCGATGATACCTAGTAAGTATACCATAACCCGGATGAGGAAACAACAAGCCCGGCTCTCTTTGAGGGTAGATAATATTTCAAATCCAGGGCCGTCAACGCGAAGAGATTGCAACCAAAACGCCCCCTCCGACATTGCCGGAGAGGGCGTTCTTGCTTATTTGCGCAGGTCTTCCCTGCTGCGGGGGGTGCCGAACACCCGGCCATAGGGGTTGTCAAGGTCGGCAGCCTTCAGAGATGCAGTTTTTTCGGCAGGCTTTTCAGGGATGCTGAGATGCTTTGCCTTCCCCTTGGAGAGAACACGGTACCGCATGGCTCAGCCCTCCGGAGCTGCCGTGGAGACAGCGCCTTCGGTCAGCTTCTGCCAGAATTCTTCGCCTCCTGCGAGGTTATCAGCAGTGCCGCTGTTCCACGCGCCCCGCATTCCCACATAGAACTGGGACATATACTCCTGACTGGAACCACTCCTGCTCTGGGTGGTGTCGGGACCGTAGTCACCGAGGTCGAGGCCAGCCAGGACCGGGCAGTCGTCCCACTTGTACACCATGTTCCACCAGTCCTCGTCGCTGTCGGCGGCGGGCAAAGTGCCGTCAAGATACCGCAGTGAGCCGGTGCTTTCTTCAAAGCCCGCCGGGTCCCAGAGCAGGAAAACAGAGCTGAGGCCGCCCTGTACGTCGGTGGCCAGCTTGGTAGTTCCAGCCATGGTCAGATAGGCAGCGCTCTCGGTCTGGGTCTCAGTGTCGGAGTAGTCGAGGGTGTAGACGTTGAGGGTCACGACCACCTTGCCGTCGCCGTTGCGGTCTTCGCCGTAAGCGGCCAGTGCATCCTGCAAAGCGTTCACGGTGTCCTCGGGCAGATAGTAGGGGGCCACCACGGCCACGTTATAATCGGGCTTGGTGACAAAGAAATACTGTCCGATGAAGTTGTAGGCCACAAAAGCCGCAGCGATGCCGATGATGATGACCCATTTCAGGTTATAGTCCCACCAGTTGGCCCAGCGCTCCTTGCGGGTGTACTGTCTTTCCTTGCGAGGGGCAATGTCTTTCGGGTCGATGTCGCGCTCGTAACGGTAGCTTGCCATGAGGCAGTGTCCTCCAAAAGTTATAACTCTGCCAGAATGGTCTGGCGGACGGCGTCGGGCAGCTGCTTCTGCTCGGCCCGGCTCATGCCTGCCGTCTGGATGGGCGGCAGCACCCGGACGTATACCGTGCCGGGGGTGGCCCGGTTGCCGCGGGCCTCGAACAGGCCCCGTGCGCCGGAGATGGCCACCGGCACCACCGGCGCGCCGGTCTTGACCGCGATGCGGAAGGCACCGGCCTTGAACTCACCGGCGCCGCCCTCTTCGCCCTTGTAGCGGGTGCCTTCAGGGAAGATGATGAAGCTCCTGCCGCTCTCCACGATGGCGGTGGCGTCGTTCAACGCGCGCACCGAGGCGCGGACATCGTCGCGCTGGACGAAAACGCAGCCCAGCAGCTTCATCCAGCGGTTGAGCAGAGGAATTTTTCCCAGCTCTTCCTTGGCGAGGATGCCGTAGGGCTCATCGAGGCCGGCCAGCAGCAGCGGGATGTCATAATAACTGCGGTGGTTCGCCACAAAGACGCAGGGGCCACCCTTCGGGATGTTGTCCAGTCCCTCGACGCTGAGCCGGACGCCGGTGACGTTCAGGATGCCTTTGCTCCAATGGGGGATGTGCTTTTTTACCAGCTGGCGCACCGTCTCGGTGTCGCCTGCGGCCAGCGCACGCTCGGCTTTGCACAGCACACTGTAATGGACGATCATGTACCCGAACAGATAAACGAATAACGCAATGGTGCGGAAAATGCTCACAGAGCGATACCTCCTTCTGGCTCAAAAAGCCGTTTCTATTGTATCACACTCCGCCCCAAAAAGGGAGAGGAAATACTTTTTTTACATTTAGAGGGCTTTGCGGCTTGCAAAATCCACAAAATCCGGGTATATTTATAATCAGAAAGCCAGCACAATGGCGTTTCCTGCCAAAACCGTGCTGTGCAATGTAAGCCGTCTTTCGGGACAGCGAGAGAGGATATTCACACAACATGAGTCTGTTCCCTTCTGCAAACGATTTCAAGTCCGGGCCGGGCGTCGAAAAGGACGCCCCCCGCAAGACCGGCGTAGGCCGCTTCTTCGAGCTGGTGGGCCGGGATATGAGCGGGATGTTCCTTGCAAACCTGCTCACCTGTCTGGGCTTTCTGCCCGTCATCTGTCTGGTGTACATCGGCTTTCTGATGAACAGCCTGCCCGTCATGGTGCTCAGCGCCGCCGTGGGCGGCATCCTGGCCGGTCCGGTGCTGGCAGGCATGTACGACACTGTCCTGCGCGCTCTGCGCGATGAGGCCGGTTACTGGTGGACCACCTACCGCAAGGCTTTCAAGCAGAACTTCAAAGCCAGCATCCTGCCGGGCGTGCTCTACTGCGTCGTGGTCACGGTGCAGATCTTCCTCGTGTACTTCTGCTTCAACCTGCTCTACCACGGCACCAACGTCGGCGTAGGCATGTGGGTGGCCACGGTGCTCAACCTCGTCATCTTCCACATGCTGTTCTCCTACATGTGGCCCCAGGTGGTCCTGCTGGACCAGCCTCTCGGCCAGACGCTCAAGAACAGCGTCAACTGCATGATTGCTTTCCTGCCCCACGCACTGGCCGCGTCTCTCGTGACGGTACTGTTCTGGGGCCTCGTCATCCTCTGTATGCCGCTGGGCCTGCTGCTCATGCTGGTGTTCGGCTTCTGGTTCCTGGTGGAGATCACCAGCCAGATCGTCTACGGCGACCTCGACCGGGTGTTCCACATCGAGGAGAACATCCGCAAGCTCCACGACGCCGAGTATGAAGCCGAGATGGCCGAGGAGCGCAGCGACGACGAGGACTAAACGACACACCGACGCGGAAAGGGGATGCGTGCAATGGAACAGCGGAATAATCTGGTGCTGCAGGGCACGGAGACATTTTCCCGCGGACAGCTCGATAATGTAGCGCTGGACAACGGCAGCGTCGTGCTGGACAGCGTGGCCGGGCGGTACCTGCAATACGGCAGCTACACGACGCCCGAGTTCGCCATACCGGCCTTCTGCAACCTGAACGTCAGCTGGAACGCCCACGCGCCCCAGAACACGATGGTAGAGGTGCGCTGCCGCGTCTACGCAGGCGGCAGCTGGACGGGCTGGATGAGCTTTGGCAAGTGGGCGCCGGATTACCCCCGGGCCAGCATCAGCACCCACAGCGACGACGGCCTCATCTTCCTGATGGGCGACACCGTGACGGTGGCGCTGCCCGGCGGCGGCACCGGCGTCCAGCTTCAGGTCAATCTTTCGACCAACAACGATAAAGTCACCCCGGCGCTCCGGCTGCTGGCGGCGGCGGTCCGCCCTGCGTGGGATAAGCAGAGCGGCCACCCCATCAACCGCCGCCTGTACTTACCGGAATACTGCCTCTCGGCCCATGACCCCAGCTTTGGCCGGGACATGGACCTGCCGCTGGTGATGGCGGCCCTGATGAACCGCTGGGGCGAGGACATCCTGCCCGAAGAGGTGGCCTACGTCATGGAGGACAAGACCACCGGCAGCACCAGCAACGGCGCTTTCGCCGCCGCGGCAGCAGGCTGCTGCGGTTTTCCCTGCTGGCAGGCGTGGATGGACCTGCAGGACCTGCGGGAGCAGATACACGACGGCTGTTCCGTAGCCGTGCGCATCGAGCGCCGCATCCGGGGCCAGCGGGACCCCATTGGAGTCTGGATGGGTCTGCGGGGCTTCGGCCACGATGACGCGGTCCTCGCCGATTATGTCCTGCTCAACGACCCCACCGCCGACAGCGACGGGGCCGTGAACTGCACGATGGCGGTGACGGATTTTGCCCGCTACTTCACCGGGCGGGCCATCGCCCTCCGCCCCAAGCCCCGGAACACCGAGGCCAACCGCCCCCGGCGGGTCTCCTGCGACTTTGTGTACAGCGCCGAGGATGACTGCTGGTATCTGGCCCAGAAGGGCCAGCGGCAGCTGCTCCCGGCAGAATTTTCCGGCTGGGCGGCCTGCAGCCCTCACGACGGAGTAGCCCACGCCACCACAGCCCACCGCACCTTCCGGCGGATGGAGCGGACACGGACAGGCGGCTTCCGCTTCCCGCCCGAGCAGACCGACGCAGGCGGGCGGTGCAGCGTTTACATCGTGGACCAGACCGGCACCATGCAGTTTGCAGAGGTACGTCTGCCAGCCCCTCCGCCGCCCACGCTGCCGCTATCGGAAGCAAACCAAAGCACCGAGCCTTCTGTCTCCTGAGAGGCAGCACCGCCAAGAGCTTTTTGGGATAAATCATCAACATGGGAGGAACATATTATGGCAAAGACGATCATCACTTTGGGCCGCGAGTACTGCACCGGCGGACGCTACATCGCCAAGGACGTGGCACGCGCACTGGGCATCAAGCTCTACGACAAGGAACTGATCACGATGGCCGCCAAGAATTCCGGACTGTCCGAGGAGGCCGTGGCCGCCAGCGAAAAGCGGCACACCCACAGCCTGCTGTACAGCCTGTATACGATGGGCAATGACCTTCCGCTGGGCGATCAGGTCTTCATCCTGCAGAGCCGCATCATCAAGCAGCTGGCCGACGAAGGCCCCTGCGTCATCGTGGGCCGCTGCGGCGACTACGTCCTGCGCGACCGCAAAGACGTGCTGCGCGTCTTCGTCTACGCCCCCAAGGAGTGGCGTCTGGCTTACGGCAAGGAGAACAACATGCTGCAGGCCAAGGACGAAAAGGGCATCAAGGACGAGATCGACAAGACCGACCGCAACCGTGCCGCCTACTACAACTACTACACCCAGAACCGCTGGGGCGACGCCCACAACTATGACCTTGCCATCAACGCTGCACTGGGCCATGACGCCTGTGTGCAGATGATCCTTGCCGCCGCAGAGGCCAAGGAGAAGGCCATGGAGGGCTGATGCCCGCCGCCCCGGAAGGGGCAAAATAAATAATGATGCTGCGTGGGTGGGGTGCTTTTGCGCTCTGCCCACGTTTGCGGCATAGAAGAACTTTGCATCCCCCAAGTCATCAACATCAAAAGGAGAAATCGTGGAAAACAAGCAGTCCTTATCCTCTCCCGCCGGTGAGCGGGAAAACATCATGGGTACCATGGACATCAATCCTCTGCTCATCAAGCTCAGCGTGCCGATGATGGTGTCCATGCTGGTGCAGGCCCTCTACAACGTGGTGGACTCGATTTTCGTGTCCCACGTCAGCGAGAGCGCCCTGACCGCCGTTTCGCTGGCGTTCTCTTTGCAGAACGTCATGATCGCCGTGGGCGTCGGCACCGGCGTGGGCGTCAACGCCCTGCTGTCCAAGAGCCTCGGCGAAAAGAACCAGGAACGGGCCAATAAGACCGCCGAGAACGGCATCTTCCTGTCCCTGTGCAGCTACGCCGTCTTCCTCGTCATCGGCCTCACCTGTATGAAACCCTACTTCTACGCACAGACTTCGGACATGGACATCGCCCGGCAGGGCATCCAGTATCTGCAGCTCTGCTGCGTGCTCAGCCTCGGCCTCTTTACCCAGACCATGGGCGAGAAGCTGCTGGCCGCCACCGGCCGCACCCATCTGAGCATGATAAGCCAGCTGGTGGGCGCTGTCGTGAACATCGTTCTCGACCCCATCTTCATCTTCGGCTACTGCGGCGAGGCCCTGTCCGGCACCACCGGCGCTGCCGCGGCCACCGTCATCGGCCAGTTCTGCGGCGCGGGCATGACGCTGTACTTCAACCTCAATAAGAACCCCGACATCCAGATCAGCTTCCGGGGCTTCCGGCCCAGCGCAAAGGCCATCGGCCGCATCTACACCGTCGGCCTGCCCAGCATCGCCATGCAGTGCGTGGGCAGCGTGATGACCTTCTTCATGAACCAGATCCTGATGGCCTTCTCGGCCACGGCTGTCGCCGTCTTCGGCGTCTACTTCAAGCTGCAGAGCTTCGTGTTCATGCCCATCTTCGGTATGAACAACGGCATGGTCCCCATCATCAGCTACAACTACGGCGCACGGAAGCCGGAGCGGGTCAAAAAGACCATCCGCCTCTCAGTCTTCTACGCCGAGTGCATCATGCTGGTGGGCTTCTGCATCTTCCAGTTCCTGCCGGATAAGCTGCTGGGCCTCTTTGCCGCCAGCGACGCCATGCTGGCCATCGGCGTCCCGGCGCTGCGCATCATCTGCCCCCACTTCCTGCTGGCGGGTGCCGGCATCGTGCTGAGCTCGGTGTTCCAGGCGCTGGGCAACGGCGTGTTCAGCCTGACCGTCTCCATCTGCCGTCAGCTGGTGGTGCTCATCCCCGCTGCATGGCTGCTGAGCCGCACCGGCGAGGTGAACATGGTCTGGTGGGCCTTCATCATCGCGGAGGTGGTCAGCCTTGCGCTGAGCCTCGTTTTCATGGCCCGCATCAACCGTACCGTCATCGTCCCGCTCTCCGAAAAGCAGGACGCGGCCGTATAACCTGAAAGGAACGTGAACTCTATGGCAAAAAAGCTGAAGTGGAACCTTATCCTCATGAGCCTGCTCTATCTGGCGCTGGGCATCTTCCTGCTGATGGTGCCTGGCACGGCCCTCAACGTGGTCTGCTACGCGCTGGGCGGCGTGGTGCTGGCCTGCGCGGCAGTGCAGCTGGTGCGGTATTTTGTCGTAGAGCGCGGCGTGTTCCAGAGCCAGCTCACCCTCATCTCGGGGCTTGTCTGTCTGGCGCTGGGCGCATTCCTCATCATCCGCAGCGATGTGGTGGTGCGGGTGCTGCCCATCGTGTTCGGCCTGTTCGTCATCTTTGACAGTCTGGGCCGCATCCAGAACGCTCTCGAACTGCGCCGGTGCGAGTATTCGAGCTGGAAGGTCTTTCTGCTGCTGGCCGTGCTCAGCGTCGTGCTGGGCATCGTGATGGTGGTGGACCCCTTCGGCACCATGGAGACGCTGGTGATGGCCATCGGCCTCATCCTCATCCTGGAAGGTGCGCTGAACCTGCTGAGCGCCCTGTACACCATGCTGGCCATCCGGCGCTTTATGAAGCTGCATCCGGAGACCCAGTCCATGCTGGAAGCCATTACCGGCCAAGATCTGAACGGCGACGGCGTCAGCGCCCCAGAGGTGTCCCACGCAGATGTGGAGTCCACCGCTGTGGAGCTCGACTATGTGGATGAGAGCGCCGAGGTGGAGCAGGAGGAGGAATAACCTCTCCGTCATCGCTGCGCGATGCCACCTCTTCTATCGAGGAGAGGCCCTGGCGTTCCGCTGCGCTTCTCATAAAACATCGTAAGACTGACCTCTTTGCCAAAGGCTCCCTCGGCAGGGGCAACAACGACGACCGCCGCCAGTGGCGGAAACAGGGAGTCGTTGTTGGGGCAGCGGCCAGCAAGACGCGCGCAATGCGCAGCGGATGCTGGGTGCCGCAACCCGGCCTTGTCGAGCGTTAGCGAGACTGAGAGGTTTTATCAATTCAACATAAAGGATAAAAAGAGTTATGGAAAAGTACGATCTCATCATCGTTGGTGCCGGCCCTGCCGGCATCTTCACCGCTGTGGAGCTGCTGCGCTGCGGCAGCAAAAAACACATCCTGCTGGTGGAAAAAGGCAAGCCGGTGGAAAAGCGCCACTGCCCGAAGGCAGAGCTGGGACACTGCGTCAACTGCCGCCCCACCTGCGCCATCACCACCGGCTTCTCCGGTGCAGGCGCCTTCTCCGACGGCAAGCTGAGCCTCTCCTATGAGGTCGGCGGCGACCTGCCCAGCCTCATCGGCGAAGAGTTTGCACAGGAGCTCATCGACTACACCGACAAGATCTACCTCGAGTTCGGCGCTGACCCCCATGTGGAGGGCATCTACACCGGCGAGGACATCAAGGAGATCCGCAAGAACGCCATCCACGCCGGTCTGAAGCTGGTGGACTGCCCCATCCGCCACCTCGGCACCGAGAAGGCACAGCAGCTCTATCTCGCCATCCAGAACTATCTGGCTGACAACGGCGTGGAGATGCTCTTCTCCACCGAGTGCGAGAACATCATCCTCGAAAACGAGGAGTGCAAGGGCGTGCTGCTGCGTCAGGGCAACGGAGAGCCCCGCGCCGTCTACGGCGACACCGTGGTCATCGGCACCGGCCGCCGCGGCGCAGACTGGCTTGAGAAAATTTGTGCAGAGCACCATATCGCCCACAAGCCCGGCACCGTGGACATCGGTGTCCGCGTCGAGTGCCGCAACGAGGTCATGGAAAAGGTGAACAAGGTGCTGTATGAGTCCAAGCTCATCGGCTACCCGAAGCCCTGGAAGAACAAGGTCCGTACCTTCTGCCAGAACCCCGGCGGCTTCGTGGCACAGGAGAACTATGACAACGACCTGGCCGTGGTCAATGGCCACAGCTTCAAGGAGAAAAAGAGCGAGAACACCAACCTCGCCATCCTCGTCTCCCACAACTTCACCGAGCCCTTCAACCAGCCCATCGCCTACGCCCAGAAGGTGGGCGAGCTGACCAATATGCTGGGCGCAGGCCACATCATGGTGCAGCGCTACGGCGATATCCTGGACGGCAAGCGCACCTGGGCGAAGGAGCTGGCCCAGTCCAACGTCAAGCCCACCCTGAAGGACGCCGTGGCCGGCGACATCACCGCCGCCATGCCCTACCGCGCCATGACCAACATCATCGAGTTCATCAAGATGCTGGACATGGTCGTCCCCGGCTTCGCCGCCAACGAGACCCTGCTGTACAGCCCTGAGCTGAAGTTCTACTCCAACAAGGTCAAGATGGACTCGAACTTCGACACCAACATCAAGGGCCTGCACTGCCTCGGCGACTCTTCCGGCTGGACCCGCGGCCTGATGATGGCCTCCGTCATGGGCGTGCTGATGGGCCGCAAGCTGGCTGAGAAGGAAGGCTGCTGAAACGCCTTTCTGTACTAAGCTGCGCTGAATATTTGGTTCCCGATGCCTCTCCGCACTCCGCGGAGGGGCATTTTTTGCGCTTCCTGCGGGAAAACCGTGCAGGATACAAAAATCGGCAGAAAAAGTCAATTTTCGTCAACCCTGAAAATTTATGGAAATTTGAATTGATTTTCTTCGTTAAAACTGCTACAATCTCAAGTAGAACTCAAGAAGGAATTGTGTCTTGCGCATAATGCGAGGAGGGATCACTTATGTGCGAAGCCCCCGGAAGCGTAGTAACGCTGCTATGTTCCGGCATCCAGCTTTACAGCGCCGAGAGGCGCATTGCGGACTGCATCCTTGCAGATGTAAAGCGGGCGTCGATGTGTACGTCAGCAGAACTGGCCCGGCTGAGCTGTTCGTCCGAGGCCACCGTCACCCGGCTGTGCCACAAACTGGGGTTCGAGAACTACCGCAAATTCCAGCTGGCGCTGGCACGGGACGCCATGGAGCAGCAGGAAGCCCAGCGTATGCGGGACGAAGGGCAGGACGAGCTGCATCAGGCACTTCTGAACATTCTGGCAAACCGCGAAGAGGAGCTGCGGGCCACCATTCAGGCCATTGACACCCGCCAGCTGCGGCAGATCCTCTCTCTGCTGCGCAGCTGCGAGGTCATGGAGGTGGTCTCTGAGGGCGGCGGCCTGCCGGTGGCCTTCGATGCCTCCATCCGGTTCAGCCACCTGGGCAAGCGGTGCGTTTCCAGCGCAGTCCACGAGAAGAACCTTGCCTTTGCTCAGACGCTGACCCCAAAGACATCCTCATCGTGCTCTCGGCCTCCGGGCAGAGCGCCAGGCTGGAAGAGGTGTCCGCTGCCGCCAAAGGGCGGGATGTACCGGTGCTGGTCATCACCTGTGACAGCCACGGCCCGCTGGCCCAGCTGGCCGACTATGTGATGACGGCTTCCAACCGCGAACAGCGGCTCATCGAGGGCAGCCATGCGGCATCGCTGCTCTCGCCGAACGTCCTTATCGAGGTGCTTTACTACCTGCTGCGGATGGAAAATCTGTAAAAAACAAACGCTGGCACGTTCGTGCCAGCGTTTGTTTTTATCATTGAGCTCTAAATCACTGGGCAGGATGACATCCAGCTCCGCCGCAGGCTCTGCCACGAGGCGGCGGCTCTGGTTGAAGATGGCCTTTTCCAGCGTGTTGCGGGCGAGGCGTCCGTTGCCCGCCGTGCGGGCATCCTCTGCCTGCCGGCGCTCGTAGTAGCCTCGCAGCGGTTCCGTGCAGCTCTCGGCCAGCCTGTAGCCCTTGCCCCTCGCCAGCACATTCGTGATGTCCAGCAGCTCATCGGCGGTGTAGTCCGGGAACTCTATCTTGTTCGGGAAGCGGCTGGCAAGGCCGCTGTTGGCGGTCAGGAACGTCTCCATCTCCCTGGTGTAGCCCGCAAGGATGACCACCAGCTCGTCGCGGTGGTCTTCTATCCCCTTCACCAGCGTGTCGATGGCCTCAAGGCCGAAGCTGTCCTGCTCGCCCCGGTAGAGGCTGTAGGCCTCGTCGATGAAAAGGACGCCGCCCAGCGCGCTCTGGATGACGCTGTTGGTCAGGGGGGCGGTGTGGCCGGTGTAGCGGCCCACGAGGTCTCCCCGGCTCACCTCCACCAGCTGCCCGCCCTTGAGGGCGCCGATGGCCTTGAGGTACTTTGCCACGAGCCGGGCAATGGTGGTCTTGCCGGTGCCGGGGTTGCCGGTGAAGATCATGTGCATCGAGAGGCTGGCGGTCTTGAGGCCCGCCGCCGCACGGCGCTGCTGCACCTGAATGTTATCGGCAAGACCGAAGACGTATTCCTTCACCGGTGCAAGACCCACGAGGTCGTTCAGCTCTTTCCTGATTTCTTCCACTGCGCCGGTATAAGCGGCGGGCAGCAGGTCGAAGAGCTTCTGGGGTCCGGCGTCGTTGAGGGCAAAGTCGAGGCCGTCCTCCCGGGCAGTCAGTGTAATCGTTCCGGTAAGCGTGGCATCTGTTTGCAGACAGTATTCGCTCAGAGCGCGGAATATCTTATCGCAGCAGGCCGAAAGCCCCGCCGCACCCTGCTTCGGGCTGCACTGGGCCGCCACATAGTCCCGCACATCCGCGCCCGCCGACAGGGTCAGGCCGAGGCGGGTCTTCACTTTTGCGGCCAGCGCGTTGAGCTGCTGGGCTGCCAGCGCGGCGAGAGCTTCCCGCGCAAAGGCGCTGGTCTCACAGACATCGCCCAGCGCCGAGACGAAGGCCGCACCGAACTTGTCAGCCAGCGCCTCCCGGCCCTTCTGGGAGAAGAAGACGAGGTACTTGCCGCAGGGGGTGATGCGGCTCACAGCCCGGGGGCAAGCGCCGTTCCGGCGTCCACGAGGATGCCCTCCTTGTTGACAAGATACCGGCTGGACAGGGGCGCACTGCCCTTGACGGCGAGGTCTGCCAGCGTCTTCAAAAAGCCCGGGTAGCAGCTCTCGTAGTGCTCAAAGACCAGGATCTCGCCCGGCGCATGGAGGGCGGCGTACAGATCCTGCAAAAAGAGCTTTTCAGCCCCCGAGTTGGGGTAAAGCGCCAGCTCCATGACGGCCAGCTTATCGCTCTGCAAAAGACCCCGGACGGCCATGCAGCGGGCCGTCTCCGTCAGAGTGAAATGCCGCCCGTGCCGGGCGCACCGCAGAGCAGGATGACGTTCCGGGCCGTGGGGCCTCCGTCCCCAGCACGAAAGGCCGGCGCATCGCCCGCACGACGCCGTCCACGAAGGCGTCCTGCCCCAGCACTGTCTTTTTCACCTCAGCGGGCAGCCCTTCGAAGCTGCCCAGATGCTCCTGTTTGACTTCGGTGGTTCCTTTGGCCAGCAGGCCGTCGGCCTCCATATCCTCAAGCATCTTCCGGCTCTGGGCCAGCGCCTCCTGTGTGGTGTCTCTGCGCAGCTCGGCGTTCTGTTTTTTCAGCATTTCGTCCAGCTTTTTCTGCTGCTCGAGCAGGGCTGCGTTCATATCGGGCAGACCGGGCTTTTCCGGCGACGTTTTCTGCGTATCAAAGCGCAGTTTTCCTCCCGGGCCGAACACTCCGTTCATCAAGTTCTCCCAATCGTCGGTGTATGCCATCTGCCTGCCTCCGTCCTGCGTTTTTTCCCAGTATAGTGTACTTTGCCCCCTTTTGCAAGAAAAGTCTTGAAAATCCACGGGCAGGCGGGTACACTAATTTTATATTGATTTGATATGCGAAGGGAATGGAACGAAATGAAAACGCCCGCAGAGTGGAAAACGCTGTTCGAGAGCAGCGCCTTTGCACGGCAGACAAACTACAGCGGCCTTCTGGGGCCGGAATATAACCCTCCGGCACCCGGCTCCGGCTCTGGCGCCCACGGCGCAGAAGGTATCAGTCAATCTCTACCGCCGGGGCGACGGCGGGGCCTGCATGGGGACCCTGCCGCTGGAACAGCACGGGCAGGGCGTCTGGTCGGTCTATCTGCCCGGCGACCAGCACGGACATTACTATACCTTTACCGTCGAGGTGGACGGCACAGCATACGAGACGGGCGACCCCTACGCCCGGACGGCAGGCGTCAACGGCCTGCGGAGCATGATTTTAGACGCGCCCGCATCGACCCGCCCGACTGGAACCATGACCACCGGGTCATCGTCCCAGCCTCCCGCCGGACGGTGTGGGAGGTCAGCGTCCGTGACTTCTCGCAAGACCCGGCCTGCGGCGTTCGGAATGCATGGCGGGGCAAATTCATGGCCTTTACCCAGAAGGGAACCACCCTTTCTTCCGCCGGCACCTTCCCCACCTGCCTCGACTACCTCAAGCGGCTGGGAGTGGGCTATGTGCAGCTGATGCCCATCTTCGACTTCGGCAGTGTGGACGAGAGCCGCCCCCTCACCCGGCAGTACAACTGGGGCTACGACCCCACCAACTACAACGTCCCCGAGGGCAGCTACTCCACCGACCCCACGAAAGGCGAAGTCCGGGTGCGGGAGTGCAAGGAGATGATAGCTTCTCTCCACGCGGCGGGCATCGGCGTCATCATGGACGTGGTGTACAATCATATGTACCGCAGCGAGAACCCGCTGAACAGCACGGTGCCTTATTATTTCTTCCGGCAGAACCCGGACGGCAGCTTCTCCAACGGCAGCGGCTGCGGCAACGAGTTTGCCAGTGAGCGGCCCATGGCCCGGAAATACCTCATCGACTCGGTGCTCTACTGGGCGCAGGAATATCATATCGACGGCTTCCGCTTCGACCTCATGGGCCTCTATGACGTGGACACCATGAACGAACTGCGGGCCACGCTGGACGCTCTTCCGGGCGGCAGAAGCATCCTGATGTACGGTGAGCCGTGGCAGGGTGGCGGGAGCCAGCTCCACCGGTACGAGGCCAACAAGGCGAACCTCGCCATGCTGTCCGAGCGCATCGGCGTCTTCTGCGACAACACCCGCGACGTCATCAAGGGCGGCTGTTTTGACGCCCGAGAGCCGGGTTACGTCGAGGGCAAACCGGGCAGCTTCTGGGACATCGGCGGGGCCGTGGCCGCGTGGTGCCGCAGCGACAAGCTGCCCGCCCATTCGCCCTCCCAAATCGTCAGCTATGTCTCTGCCCACGACAATTTCACTCTCTGGGACAAGCTGATGCTCGTCCGGTACGCCCGTCCCGAGTACACTGCCGCCGACTCGGCGGCGCTGGCCCAGAACCGGCTGGCGGCGGGCATCTATCTCACCTGCATGGGGATGCCCTTCATGCAGGCCGGCGAGGAGTTCGCCCGCACCAAAAAAGGTCAGGGCAACACCTACCGCTCTTCGCCCTCCCTCAACCGTCTGGACTGGAAGCGGGCCGCGCAGTTCCACGGACTGGTGGACTATTACCGGGGCCTGCTGGGCCTGCGGGCGCAGTTCCCCCGACTGAGCGCCTCGGACACGGCCAGCCCGGCGGCCATCAAGTTTTCTCGCTGGAACAGCCCCTCGTGGGCTGGACTTTGCCCGCCGCGCCCGGCGACGGCGCGGCATGGCGGGCGCTCTGCGTCTTTTACAATCCCACGGAAGAAGAAAAACGGGTCCGCCTGCCCGACGGCCAGTGGAAATTGCTGAGCGACGGCGTATCGTCTGCGCTCTGGAAAGGCCCCAGCCGGGTCTGCGGCGGCGAAGTGACACTGCTGCCATACAGTGCAACGATTTTCGGCCAGGTATAATAAAAAAAGCGGCCCGCCGCTTTGCGCGGCGAGCCACCCAATCATGTTCTGATTTAGCCCTGCGGGTTCTGCTGAGGTGCAGACTCGGCAGACTTCTCCTGACGAGATGCGCCGTTGGTGCCATTGCCGCTGTTGGCGGCGTTCTTTTCGCCCAGCGTCAGGCTGACAGTCTGCATCTGACCGTCGCGGGCGACGGTGATGGACAGGGTATCACCGGCAGAGTGCTCCTGCATCAGGGTGCCAAGGTCGGTCTTCTGGGCTACCTCGGTGTTGTCGATGCTGACGATGCGGTCGCCGGCCTTGAGGCCCGCCTTATCGGCAGGGCCGCCGGAGACGACATCCACGACGTAGATGCCGTAGGCGTTGACGCCCAACTGTGCCGCCGTCTGTGCGTCGTTGACAGCCAGATAGGTGATTCCCATGTAGGGACGGCCCGTGACGTAGCCGTTCTCCAGCAGGTCCTGCGCCACCTTGATGGCGTCGTTGATGGGGATGGCGAAGCCCAGACCTTCGGCGTCAGAGCTGGAAGACTTTGCGTTGACGATGCCGATCAGCTCGCCGTTCATGTTGAACAGGCCGCCGCCGGAGTTGCCGGGGCTGACAGAAGCATCCATCTGAATGAGGGACATGGTGTTGACAGAGCTGGAACTCTGGATGGAGACACTGCGGTTCAGGGCGCTGACGATGCCGCTGGTGACGGTGCCGCCCAGCTCACCCAGCGGGTTGCCCACGGCCAGCACGTTGTCGCCCACGGCCAGCTTGTCGCTGTCGCCCACGATGGCGGGGGTCAGGCCGTCGGCATCGATCTTGATGACGGCGATGTCGCTGGTGGAATCCTCGCCCACGACGGTGGCGGTGTAGTCCTTGTCGCCGATGGTGACGGTGATGTTGGACGCGCCGCTCACGACATGGTCACAGGTGAGGATGTAGCCATCCGAGCTGATGATGATGCCGCTGCCGGCGCCGCTCTCCACCTGGCTCTGGCCGTACCAGGACCACTGGGAGTAGACCACCTGCTCAGTGGTAATGACAACCACGCTGGGGCTGACGGTCTTGGCCACCTGTGCGGTGGTCATGCCGCTGGAAACAGTCGTGCCTTCGGCGGCGCTCTCAGAGTCTGCCGAAGAGCTGCTAGACCGCTCCACCTGCTGGATGATGACTTTGTTATTGCCGCCGAAGCGTGCGCCCACAAAGCCGCCCATAAAGCCCATGGCTGCGGCCAGCACCAGAGCGACGATGCTCTTTACAGCCTTGCCTGCATTCTTCTTAGGCTTCTTCGGCGCGGCAGGGGCTGTGTTCTGCGGGCCTGCGGGGGGCGGCGTTGCGCCGCCGGAAGGCTGGGTGTTCTCGCTGAAGGTAGAAGCAGTGTTTGCGGTGTTCATGCCGCTGGAACCCACATTGGGGTAGCCGGTATCACCGGCAGGATTATTGGAAGAGGAATAGTCATATTCCCATTTGTTTTCATCCATCGTGATTACTTCCTTTCTAAGGGATATGGTCGGGAGAAGAGCTTTTCCGCTCCTCTCCGGCACGGTTTTATTCTATCTGCTAATTGTGAAAATCAATCGTTTCCCTAGTGAAGAATGTGTGAAATCAGAAGTTGTTTCCATAGCCAGAGTGCGCCGGATAAACGAGATTTTTTGCCAGCAGGCAAGGCGATTTTCCGCAGCAATCCTGACGGATTGCAAGGGAAAGCAACGCAGAATGCGGTCAAAAAAGCCGTTCAGACGGTGTGCAATGGTTATGGAAACAGCTTCCAAGTCCTAAGGAGTTTCTATGAAAATCAGCGCCACTCAAACGGGCTTTGCCCTTTATAAAGAGGCCGACGTCATCGGCCGGTGCGACGTCACCCCCACCCCAAAAGGCGCGGACATCACGGCCCTGTCCGTCCTGCCCCAGTGGCGGCGGAAAGGCTACGGCTCCTACCTGTTAAAAGAGATATTGCGCCGGTTCGGCGGTTATGACCGGGAGGCTGCGACGGTGTTCACCTCGCCCCTGCCCGCCGACGAGGGCGAAGGGCTGTTCTGGCAGAAATTCGGCTTTGCGCCTGAGGATGGGCGGCTCGTCCGCCGCCGCACCCCGCTTTGACGGCGGTGCGCTTTGTGCAGGACTATCTTGCCGCCCATCTCCCCACCCGGAGCTCTGCACCGACGCCCCCTGCGGCAACGGCGGCGACACGGCGTTCCTCTGCCGCCTTGCCGGCCCGGAAGGCCGGGTGCTGGGCTTCGACATCCAGCCCGAGGCCATCACTTCCACCCGCGCCCGGCTCAAAAAGCAGGGCCTCACGGCAGAGCTTATCTGCGACAGCCACGCGAACCTCTTACAGTATGTCCGGCCCGGCACGGCGGACATCGTGATGTTCAACTTCGGCTGGTTGCCCGGGGCCGACCACAGCGTCTTCTCCACAGCAGACAGCAGCATCCCTGCGCTGGAAGCCGCCCTCGCGGCGCTGCGCGCCGGCGGCGTGCTCAGCGCCATCCTCTACAGCGGGCGCGTCATCGGCACGGACGAAAAGCAGAGCATCCTCGGCTGGCTGCGGGCTCTCCCGCTGGAAAAATATACCGTACTGGTGTGCGATTTTGCCAACTGGGCCGACACCGCGCCCCTGCCCTGCCTTGTTCTGAAAAAATAGCAAAAACTCTTGCATCCATGTGGATTTTCTGTTAAAATAAGCGTTGTATGTAATTTTATAGGAGAGTTTCCCATGTAAACAGACCCTATTGTTTGCTGATACATCCACCCGGCCCTTCGCGGGGCCGCATCTCAGGAGAACGAAACTTTTATGACAAATCGTGAAGAAATCGAGCGCCGCCGGACGTTTGCTATCATCAGCCACCCCGACGCCGGCAAAACGACGCTGACCGAAAAGCTGCTGCTGTACGGCGGAGCCATCAATCAGGCAGGCTCTGTCAAGGGCAAGCAGAGCGCAAAGCACGCCGTGTCCGACTGGATGGACATCGAGAAGCAGCGCGGCATCTCCGTCACTTCCTCTGTGCTGCAGTTCAACTACGCAGGCAAGTGCGTGAACATTCTGGACACCCCGGGCCATCAGGACTTCTCGGAGGACACCTACCGCACCCTGATGGCAGCCGACTCGGCTGTCATGGTCATCGACGCCGCAAAGGGCGTCGAGGCCCAGACCATCAAGCTGTTCAAGGTCTGCACCCTGCGCCATATCCCCATCTTCACCTTCATCAACAAGATGGACCGCGAGGCCCGCGACCCCTTCGAGCTGATGGAGAACATCGAAGAAATTCTGGGCATCAAGACCTACCCCGATGAACTGGCCCATCGGCTGCGGCAAGGAGTTCAAGGGCGTGTTCGACCGCAACACCCGCAAAGTGCTGGCTTTCTCCAGCGACGGCCGCGCCAACGGCGTCAAGAAGGTCGAGGAGACCGAGGCTGAGCTGGGCGATGCCGCACTGGACGAACTGCTGACCCCCTACCTGCACCAGCAGCTGGTGGACGAAATTGAGCTTCTGGACGGTGCTGCCGAGGAATTTGACCTCGACCGCGTGCTGCGCGGCGAGCTGAGCCCCGTGTTCTTCGGCTCCGCCCTCACCAACTTCGGCGTGGAGCCCTTCCTGGAGCACTTCCTCCGCCTCACCCCCACCCCGCTGGCCCGCGTGGATAGCCTGACCGGCGAGGCTGTTGACCCCTGCCGCGATGAGTTCTCTGCCTTCATCTTCAAAATTCAGGCCAACATGAACAAGGCCCACCGCGACCGTATCGCCTTCATGCGCATCTGCTCGGGCAAGTTCGAGCGCGGCATGGAAGCCTACCACGTGCAGGAGGGCAAGAACATCAAGCTGGCCACCGGCACTCAGCTGATGGCGCAGGACCGCGCCATCGTCGATGAAGCCTACGCAGGCGACATCATCGGCCTGTTCGACCCGGGCATCTTCTCCATCGGCGACACCCTGTGTACCGGCAAGAAGAAGGTCGAGTTCGCCGGCATCCCCACCTTCTCCCCCGAGCACTTTGCCCGCATCGAGCAGAAGGACACCATGAAGCGCAAGCAGTTCGTGAAAGGCATGGAGCAGATCGCTCAGGAGGGCGCTATCCAGATCTTCCGCGAAGTGGGCGGCGGCATGGAAGAAGTCGTGGTCGGCGTCGTCGGCGTGCTGCAGCTGGAAGTGCTGGAGTACCGTCTGAACACCGAGTACAACGTCGAGATCCGGATGCAGCAGCTCCCCTTCGAGCAGCTGCGCTGGATCCAGAACGACCCCGACACTTACGTCCTGCGTGACCTCGACCTCACCAGCGACACCAAGGCCGTCGAGGACATGAAGGGCAACCGCCTGCTCCTGTTTACCTCCGATTGGGCTATCCGCTGGGCTGAAACGCACAATGAGACGTTAAAGCTGAGCGAATTTGGCAATATTTAAGTTACAGGTTCCCAAGAGCTGCTGTGCAGAAGACCTGCATGGCAGCTCTTTTTGGAATAAATCTAAAATGCAACAATATATACCAGTCAGCGACAACACCCCCCTTCGCGGGGCGCTGCCGGAAAAGAAGGTAACGATTTATGGAAAAACGTAACATTGGCAAAAGCGGCCTCTCCGCACCATTTCTGGGGCTTGGCACCTGGGCCATCGGCGGCGGCAGCTGGTGGGGCGACAACGACGACGCCCTGTCGGTAAAAGCCATCGAGACTGCTGTAGAGCAGGGCATCACCTGGATAGACACCGCCCCCATCTACGGCCTTTACCACAGCGAAGAGGTGGTGGGCGAAGCTTTGCGCCACATCGACCGGGACAAGGTCATCCTCTCCACCAAGTGCGGCCTCGAGTGGCGGCACGAAAGCCCCGTTCTCCACAAGGTGGTGGACGGCGTGCAGACCTACCGCGACCTGTCGGCCAAGAGCATCATCGAGGATGTGGAAGACAGCCTGCGCCGTCTCGGCACAGACCATCTGGACGTGCTCTACACCCACTGGCAGACGCCCGACCTGAACATCTTCCCGCTGGAAGAGACCGTCGAAGCCATGATGAAGCTCAAGGAGCAGGGCAAGATCCGTGCCATCGGCGCGTCCAACACCACCGCTGAGTTCATCCGCGGCTACTGCAAATACGGCCAGCTGGATGTCATTCAGGAAAAGTACAGCCTGCTGACCCGCCGCATCGAGAAGCAGCTGCTGCCCACCTGCAAGGAGCTGGGCGTATCCATTCAGGCTTATTCTCCCTTGGAGCAGGGCCTGCTCACCGGCAAGGTGACCATGGACACCACCTACCCCGAGGGCAGCACCCGGAACACGAACCCCTGCTTCCAGCCCGCCCGCCGGGTGCAGGCCATCCGGCTGCTGGACAGCTGGTCTGACCTCTGCGAGAAGTACCACTGCACCAAGGCGCAGCTGGTCATCGCCCTGACGGCCCGGATGATCCCCGGCCTGCACGTGTTGTGCGGCGCACGGACGCCGGAGCAGGCCATCGACAACGCCGGTGCACTCCACATCGCACTGGAAGGCGCCGACGCCGTCCAGATGAAGTGGGACGTGGACGCGATCTCCTGAGGCTTTCTATAACAAAAGGGACTGTTGCACGGCAACAGTCCCTTTTGTTTATCCATTTTCTTTCCAGAACAGCCCGCCGCTGGCCTGGAAGAGCAGCCACGGATTGATGCTCTTGCTGCCGAGCTTGAAGTCCATGGTCAGGTCTTCGCCCAATGCGCCAACGGCCTGCCCGCGTTCCACGCTCTGGCCCTCGCTCACCGAGAGCATCCAGCCCGTAGAGGTAGCTGCGCATCCCGCAGCCGTGGTCGATGACGACGGTGTTGCCGGTGAGGTCGAGGTTCCGGGCCAGCACCACGACGCCGTTGGCCGGGGCGCGGCAGGGGTCGCCCGGGATGGTGTAGAGTTTCGTGGAGTTCGATCTGCTGCCCTGCTTGCCGTCGGTGACTTTGGTCTGGCCGAAGTCCACCAGAGTCATGTAATTCTCCGCAGGGCAGGCAAAGCCGCCGCTCCACAGCTTTTCGCGGGCGGGCTGCTCATAGAGGGGCCAGACGGCGTTGCGGAACTCGGTGTTGGCAGCTTCGGAGGCTTCCGGTTCGGCTTCGATTTCAACCGTGCCGAAGTCCTTCGGGATGACGGTGATGTTCTTCACCACCGTCTCGCCGCCCACAGTAAAGGTCACTTCATGCGCACCGGCAGCGGCATTGTAAGCCGCCGGGATATAGGCGCGCCACCCGCTGCCCAGACGGACAGCCTGCACATTGCCGAGGTCTGTTTCCACCGTAGGGGCCGTCTCACCCACCATGCCGGTAAAGGCTGCGGCCACCGTGCCGCCCTGCTCCATCCGTTCGGCGGAAAGCTCCACCTCGGCGCTTGCCTGCAGCGTAAAGCGGAAGGAGTAATAATACCAACCGATGGGCTTCGCGGGCTTTTCGAGCCGGACGTCCTGCCGCAGCTCGCCGGTGCTGCCGCCCTCGAACTGGGTGGCCAGCATATTTTCCGGCAGACGCCAGACGGTCAGCTCGGCCTTATAGTCGCCGTTGGCCGGGAACAAAAAATCGTCGTAGGTGGCCGCAGTCCCCTCGAAGACCACATTGCCCGCGTTGTCGGTGATGGTCAGCGGGCCGTAGCTGTACCACTCGGGCAGAACGAAGGCCGGGTGGGCGTCGTAGAGGGCGCCAAGCTTCTGCACCGTAAGGGTGCGGGGGCTGGCGAAGACTTTATCCACCTGCCCGCCCAGCAGCGGCACCTGCCAGCACCAGCCGTTGGGCTCCAGCTCCTGCCCGGCGAACTGCACCTCAGACGCGGGCTTCGCGCCCTCCGAGGTGAACGAATAACTCACGCCCAGCACCGCCGCAAGCAGCACCACGACGCCCAGCGCGACGCCGATGAGCCATAACAAAAGCCGCTTCATATGTACTCTCCTCCTAAAGTTTGGGCGCAAGCGCCTGAGAGGGTATAAAAAGGCGCACCGGCACAGCCCTGTTACAGACTGCCGGTGCGCCCTTCGTCATTTTGTTCTGTTTCGGCCCGCGTTATTCGGCAGTATCCTCAGCGGGAGCGGCCTCGTCTTCGGCCTCGTCTTCGGCCTCAGCAGGCTCTTCCTCAGCGGGGGCGGCGGTATCCTCGCCGAACAGCAGACGCTCGTACTCGTCCAGCTCCTTCTCACGGCGGCGCAGATAAACAGCCACAGCAGCCAGCGCACCAGCCACAGCAGCCAGCGTTGCGATAACAGCGATCAGACAGGATTTCTTCATAGGTTCAGCACACTCCTTTTTGGTCGAACCAGCGGTCCAGCTATTTTCAGCGGTCGTTCCGCGGCACAGGCTCGGTCTATTCTGAAACTATTATACCCGGACTTCACGAAAATTACAACCAAAAAGGCAAAATTTTGCTTTTTTCAGAGTCCCAGCTTTTTCTTATACGCCTTGAATGCGCCGGGCAGAGTGTATTCGTTCTGCAGCTGTTCGCGGCTGGCCCAGACACAGCCCGCCGGAGCTTCCGCACTGCCGGCGCAGACAGAATAGCCGCTCATCCGCCACTCGATGTGGCTGAAAATATGTTTTGCCGCCGGCAGAGGTTCGATGCCCTCACAGGCAAGGCCCAGCGCTTCCAGCCGGGCGCAGACTTCTTCGGCGCTGAGGGCTTCGCCCTCCCACAGAAGCGGCTGCCACAGACCGGCCAGCAGACCTTTTTCGGGCCGCTGCTGCAACAGGAAGCGCTCTTCGGCATCTTCGGCCAGCACTACCGTCACCGGCTCGATGCGCCGTGCTTTGGGCGCAGCCTTATGGGGCAGTTCCAGCGCCGTACCGGCCCTGCGGGCTTCACACAGAGAGGCCAGCGGACACTGCTCACAGAGCGGTGCGCCGTTCGGCACACAGACCAGTGCGCCCAGCTCCATCAGAGCCTGGTTGTAGTCGCCCGCCTTCTCGGGGGGCTGATGCTCCATGACCCGGGCCGTAAAAGCTCGTTTTACCGCCGGTTCTGTAATAACGCCAGGGTCATTATACAGTCTGGAAAACACCCGCAGCACATTTCCGTCTACCGCCGGGACATCCAGCCCGAAGCTGATGGATGCGATGGCTCCCGCTGTGTAGTCCCCGATACCGGGCAGAGCGCGGAGGGCGTCGTAGTCGGCTGGCAGCTGCCCGCCGTACTGCTCACAGACGATGCGGGCCGCCTTTTGCAGGTTGCGCACCCGGCTGTAGTAGCCCAGCCCCTCCCAGAGCTTGTGGAGCTTTTCTTCTTCGCACGCCGCCAGCGCGGGAATGTCCGGCAGGGCGGCGAGGAAGCGCTCATAATAGGGCAGCGCCGCCGAGACGCGGGTCTGCTGCAGCATGATCTCGCTGAGCCAGACGTGGTAGGGGCTGGGGTCGGTGCGGAAAGGCAGGATGCGCTGGTTCTTGTAGAACCATTCCAGCAATGCCGGGGCGATGTTTTCCACTTGTTTTGCTCTCCTTGTTGAAAATAAAAGAAAACCTCTCAGTCAAAGCCTGCGGCTTTGCCAGCTCCCCTACCGAGGGAAGCCTCTGGCGAAAAGGAAAAGTTTCCCGTTCTGCCAAAGCCTCTCCTCGTCAGGAGAGGTGGCATTGCGAAGCAATGACGGAGAGGTTGACTCACTGATTAGAAGCCGTAAGCCGTGCGGGGGAAGGGCAGCACGTCACGGATGTTCTGGATGCCCGTGAGGTACATGATCATGCGCTCGAAGCCCAGACCATAGCCTGCGTGCTCCACGCTGCCGAACTTACGGAGGTTCAGGTACCAGTCGTAGCTGGACTTGTCCAGACCCAGCTCGTCCATACGGGTCACGAGCTTGTCGTAGTCCTCCTCACGCTGGCTGCCGCCGATGAGCTCGCCGATGCCGGGGACCAGCATATCGGCTGCGGCGACGGTCTTGCCGTCGGCATTCTGCTTCATGTAGAAGCTCTTGATCTCCTTCGGGTAGTCGGTGACGAAGACGGGCTTCTTGAACACCACCTCGGTCAGGTAGCGCTCGTGCTCGGTCTGGATGTCCACGCCCCACTCCACGGGGAACTGGAACTTCTTGTTGTTCTTCTTCAGGATCTCGATGGCGTCAGTGTAGCTGATGCGGCCAAACTCGCTGTTTGCCACCAGCTCAAGGCGCTCGATGAGGCCCTTGTCGATGAACTGGTTGAAGAAAGCCATCTCATCGGGGCAGTTGTCCAGAACATAGCGGATAACGTACTTGGTCATGGCCTCGGCGGTGTCCATGTAGCCATTCAAATCACAGAACGCCATCTCCGGCTCGATCATCCAGAACTCGGCGGCGTGGCGGGTGGTAAAGCTCTTCTCCGCGCGGAAGGTGGGACCAAAGGTGTACACCTTGCCGAACGCCATTGCCATGGCCTCGGCTTCCAGCTGGCCGGAAACGGTCAGGTTGACGGGCTTCTCGAAGAAGTCCTTGGTGTAATCGACGGTGCCGTCCTCGTTCTTGGGAACATTGTCGAGGTCGAGGGTGGTGACGCGGAACATCTCGCCGGCGCCCTCACAGTCGGAAGCGGTCAGCAGCGGAGAGTGGGCGTAGACGAAGCCGTTCTCCTGGAAGAACTTGTGGATGGCGTAAGCGGCCACGCTGCGGACGCGGAAAGCGGCGTTGAAGGTGTTGGTGCGGGGGCGCAGGGTGGGCATGGTGCGCAGATACTCCATGCTCATCTTCTTTTTCTGCAGCGGATACTCGTCGGCGGGGCAGTCGCCCAGTATTTCCACGCTGTCAGCATTCAGCTCGAAAGGCTGCTTTGCCTGCGGAGTCAGCACGATGCGGCCCACGACACGCAGGCTGCTGTACAGGCCGGTGTGGACGACCTCATCGTAGTTTGCCAGCTTGCCGGCTTCCAGCACGACCTGCAGGGTCTTGAAGCAGCCGCCGTCAGACAGGGCGATGAAGCCGATGTTCTTGGAGTCGCGGATGTTCTTTGCCCAGCCGCATACGGTGACGACCGTACCATCGGCGGGGGTGTTCTTGTACAGCGAAACGATCTCAGTGCGTTCCATTTTCAGATTACCTCCGATATAAAGTAAAAAGACAGCTTTTCTCCCTGAAAGTTCAGGGCGAACAAGCTGTCTTGTAATGTCCGCGGTGCCACCTGAATTACCGGAAGTGTCCGGTCGCTCACGCGCTCAAGTAAAAGCGCTGCTCCGTTAACGCTGAGCCTGCGGCGCACCTACTGGCGGCGCATTTTTATCACTGCGCCCTGTTCAGTTTGCTGCTCCCGGGTGTTCGTTCACGCACCGTCCGCGCACGGCTCCCAGCTCTGCCGCGCTCTCTGTGGCGTTGTGATGCGCTACTTTTCCCAATCACTGCATTTACCAGTAAAATATAGCACTTTGCCGCCGTTTCGTCAAGCATCCGGGCCAAGCAGGGCCTGCACAAGGCCGTTGGCCGCCAGCTGCCCGGCGTAGAGGGCCTCGTTGAGGTTATTGCCGTGGCCTCCTATCTCGATGAGCAGACTGCCGGTGGTGAGGTCCTGATTATAAAAGCGGTAGCTGAACAGCACAGGCCGGGTGAAACCGGGGTACATTCCCTCCATGCTCCGCTCCCATGCGGCGGCGAAACGGAGGTTCTGCCGCCAGCCCGGCAGCCGGACGCTGCCGCCGTTGTCGCACCCGCAGATGATCATGACCTGCGCGGCCTGCCGCCCGTCCACGGTGCAGACCGGGGCCATCCGGGAACCTCCCTCTGTCTCGATGGCGTCCCGGTGGACGTCCAGCACCACCTTGATGCTGGGGTACTGGGCCAAGTACCGCTGGACGACGGCCCGGCTGTTCTCGTAGCTGCCGGTGTAGCTGGGGTAGTCGTTCAGGGTCTCGTCGTGGAGGGTGTTCAGCCCGGCGGCGTTGAGGGTGTCGGCCATCACCCGGCCCACGGCACACATATTCAGGTTCGTGTCGGTGGTACGGGCGCCGTCGCCGGGCGAATACCACAGCCCCGCCGAAAGGCGGTAGTCCTCAGTGGCGTGGGTGTGCATGATGAGGATCTGCGGGTCAGGGCTGTCCTTTTCGACGCCAAAGGGCAGTGGGTCCTGTATCTCTGCTGCGATGTCCGCCGCAGTCTGTCGGGTGTTGTTCTTGATGCTGCCCGCGCCGCAGGCAATGTACTTTTCACCGCTGCCTTGCGGGTAATTTTTTTCAATCACTGCGCCCGCGCCTTCGGGCCGAGCGTCGTCACCCAGAAGCTCCACAAGATAGCTTTCGATGCCGCCTGTCGGGGCGGCGGCTTCGGGCGGAGAGGCGGCAGTCCCGGTGCTTTCAGGGGCGGCTTCGGCCACGGATGCGGCCTCCTCCTGTGCCGCGCCGGAGACGGCCTTTCGGCTCAGGGAGAGCGCCGTCTGCGCCGCCGGGACAGGCCCGGCGATGACCGCAGCCAGCCCCAGCACAAGGCTGTGGGCCGTGATGGTCAGAGCCGCAAAGGGCCGCTGCGCCCAGAAAGGGCAGCAGATGGCTCTGCCCGGCCTCGCCATAGCGCATAGACTGCCCCCTCCCCTTTTGTTTTATCCATACAATATGATGGACGGCCTGGTTTTATCCCACCAGCCAGCAGAGCTGGGCGATGCTGAGCCTCGGCTGCAAGGCGCGGTTAATGGCCGCGCCCAGCAGGGCGGCCCCGTGGGCGATGACGCTGTCCAGTTCCCGGGGCGTCACCACGAGGTCTTTGCCCTCCTGCGCCATCATCAGGGTGGGGATGCCCGCCGCGATCACTGGCAGGCCCAGACGGGCCGCGTCCAGATGCTTGCTGCTGCCGGGCTGGGCCGGGCAGAGGCCGGTGTCGGAGAACTGCAGCGTCCGGCCCAGACGCTGGGGTTCCGACGAGCAGAGGCTGTCCACACAGATGAGGGCCGTGGGCCGCAGTTCCCGCACCAGCGCACCGGCCAGCTGCTGCAGGCTCAGACCGGTGGACGCCGAGACGCCCGGGGCCACCGCCGCCACCGGGCGGATGCCCTTCACCGGCGGACGGCCTGCGCCCATCGTGACAAAATTTTCTGAACGGTGCGGGGGCCGAGGGCGTCGGCGGTGACCCGGCGGTTGCCCACGCCCAACACCAGCACCGGCCCCTCCGGCGGCAGAAGCGCCCGCAGCTCGTCCGCTGCCTGCTCGATGACCTCGGCGTCCCGCTCGTCCAGCACACTGACGCTGGGGACTTCCAGCGTGACGTACCGCCCCCGGGGCTTTTCGAGGCCCTCCCGGGCGATCTCCACCCGCGTCACCGTCACGCCGCCCCGTTTTGCCGTGGCCGCGCGGACTCCGCCGGGCAGGTCAGTCGCGGCCGTGTAGAGCTCGTCCGCCATATCTGTCAAGCGCATGATTTTCCCTCTTTCTGCTCTGTTTGCCGCCAAAAGCCGGTTTTGGGGCCTCGCGGCACAAAAAGTATGTGAAAATCAAAACTTTTGAAACAAAATTGAAAAATGCTTGCGCTGGAACGGCAAATATGGTATCATAAGGTGCGCTGTTATAGGTAGCCAAGGAGGTGGAACGAATGCCTAACATCAAATCTCAGAAGGACCGTGTCGTGCAGGCTGTTGCAGAGCAGGCTCACAACAAGGCCATTAAGACCAACCTGAAAACAGTCGTCAAGAAGGCAGACGCTGCCATCGATGCGAATGCCGCTGACAAGGACGCAACCGTCCTGGCTGCTGTTTCCGCGATCGACAAGGCTCGCGCTAAGGGTGTCATCAAGAAGAACACCGCTAGCCGCAAGATCAGCCGTATGGCAAAGCGTGCTAACAAGAACGCTTGATCGCAGTTTGATTGACGAACAAAACCCCTGTACCGGGACCCCGGTGCGGGGGTTTTTGTTTTTTATTTTTCGGGACGGTAAAGTGAGCTTGCGCGCTTTTGGCGCGGGGTGAGTTTTATTTTATGGTCAAATGGCTATGCGCTCCGCGCGGGCCAGAGGCAGAGCTGGTTTTTTCTTTAAGCTGGTTCTCGCGCTGGTGGCGCGGGGCTGGTTTTTCTTTCGGTCAAATGGCTTTGCGCTCCAGCGTAGAGGTGGAGGTGTTTCGAATCCCCTCCCTACCTCTGGACTCCACTCTCCCCGCAACGAGTTAAGGGCTGCTCGCCCTTAACGATTCCAAAGAAGAAGTCGAAGCCCAAAAATGCTAGCCGCTGCGCTAAACGCATTTTTTGTGCTTCTCCCATTTACGGCTCCGCCGAAGATTTCACGTTTCTGTTGGACGTTACCGTCAGCAGAGAGGTAACACCAGCTGCGAAGCAGCAAATCGGAGATACGAGAAAAATGTGCAACAGCGACGACCGCCGCCTGCGGCGGATACAGGGAGGAGCTGTTGGGGCCGCGGTCAGCAGGACACGAGTGCCGCCCAAGGCACGAAGTGGACGCTGGGCACCGCAACCCGTCTTAGCGCAGCGACTAGCTTTTTTCCGTTTCGACAACTCCTCCGGAATTATCAAGGGCGAGCAGCCCTTGATTCGTGCCTCCCGCGCCTCGAAAGTAGCGGGCACTTTTCTGGTTCTCTTTTGGTGCGCAAAAGAGAACTTAACTTTTGTCATAGAAAAACTTCATCCGTAACAATATGTACTTTCCCTTGCCGCCCCATCAACTCCTCCTCTGGCAGCGGCGGGGCCTTCTCCGCCCAGAGCCACCACCCGGCCCAGAGGACGGGGACTGCCGCCGCAAGGGCCAGCCCCGGCCAGAGCACAGCCGGATAGCCCAGCGCCGCACTGCCGGGCCAGAACACCGCCGCTGCGCAGAGCGCCAGCGCCGTCCAGCCCTCCCAGAAGATCGTCGTCCATTGTGTTTCCTGTCGCATGGCTTTTCGCCTCCTTCTTGCCCCAATATAACGCACTCCGGGCGAAAAATGAGGCGAAACGGCCCGCCTTACACACAAAAACATCCCGGTTTGAGCCGGGATGTTTTTCTAATTCTGGTCATGACTCTTCCCTACCCACGAGCAGACGACTCCGCACACAAGGCTGGTGGTAATACCTGCCGCAGCGGCAGTCAGCCCGCCGGTGAGGATGCCGATGGCTCCTTCCTCTTCGATGGCCGTCCGCACGCCTTTCGCCAGTAGATGGCCGAAGCCCAGCAGCGGCACGGTAGCGCCGCAGCCTGCGAACTCCGCCAGCGGCGCATACCATCCCACCGCCGAGAGAATGACGCCCGCCACCACATAGCCCGTCAGGATGCGGGCCGGGGTCAGGCCGGTGAGGTCGATGAGCAGCTGGCCGATGACGCAGATGCCGCCGCCCACCACGAAGGCCCAGAAGTAATTCATCCGTTTTCCTCCTTCTGCTGCGGGCTGCGCAGCTCCACGAGATGGGCGATGGCCGGGATGCTCTCCTTCTGCAAAAAGGTCGTCTGGCTCATCAGCGCGCCGGTGGCGATAAAGAGCACCCGCTTCTGCGTTCCCTTCTCGAGGCGCGGCAGGATATGCCCGCAGAGGACGGAGGCGCAGCAGCCCGGGCCGGAGCCGCCGCTCTTCACAGTCTGCTCGGCGGCATCGTAGAGGATGCAGCCGCAGTCCACATGGTTCTTGAGCAGAAGTCCTTCTGCCGTCAGCAGGTCGCGCAGGAGCTGGCTGCCCACATGGCCGAGGTCGCCGGTGTAGATGCGGTCGAAGTCCGCCGGGGCGCTGCCGGTGTCCTTCAGATAGCGCAAAAGGGTCGCGGCGGCAGCGGGGGCCATAGCCGCACCCATGTTGTTGATGTCTTTTATTTTATAGTCCTGCACCCGTCCGAAGGTGGCGGCGCAGAGCTGCACACCCTCACCGGCGGGCCGCAGCAGGCAGGCACCCGCCGCCGTAGCCGTCCACTGGGCGGTAGGCGTGCGGACAGCGCCGTAGCTCAGCGGCGTGCGGAACTGACGTTCTGCCGCACAGAAATGGCCGGACGTCATCGCCAGCAGGCCGTCGGCCATGCCTGCACTGCACAGCGCCGCGCCGAGGCCCAGCGCTTCGGCCATCGTGCTGCAGGCCCCGAAGAGGCCGACAAAGGGGATGCCCAGCTCCCGCAGGGCGTAGCTGGACGCGGTACACTGGGCCTGTAAGTCGCCCGCCAGCGCGAGGCTGACTTTATCCGGCGTCGTCTCAGCCTTTTGAGGCAGAGCCGCGCCGCCCGCAGGGCCATTTCTTTCTCGGCGGCCTCCCAGTTGGACTGGCCGAAAAAGTTGTCGGCACTCAGCTCGTCGAAACAGGCGGCAAGGGGCCTTCGCCCTCCTTTTTGCCGCCGATGGCCGCATGAGCCGCCACGACGGGCGGCGTCGGGAACAAAAGAGTGTCTCCGCGTCGTGCAGCCATCACAGTTTCCTCCTTTATGGGGCTGATTTTATCTGTTTTTTGTGGTATACTGAATTTTAGTGTGAAAGTGCAATTTCCGCACTTCCTTATGCGTATCCTTGGCAGGGGAGCTTTTACTGCAGCAGCCAGTAGACGCTGCCGTAGAGAACCGCCGCCAGCGTACCGTATACGATGACCGGCCCGGCGATGATGAACATCTTCGCGCCGGTCCCCAGCACACGGCCCTCGGTCTTGAACTCGATGGCCGCACTGACCACCGCATTGGCAAAGCCCGTGATGGGTACGAGGGTGCCTGCGCCCGCTTTCGCGGCCAGCTTCTGGTAGAGGCCCAGCGTCGTCAGCAATGCCGACAGCGCCACCAGCGTGCAGCTGGTGAGCGTCCCGGCCAGCTCTTTGTCGAGCCCCATGGTCAGATACCACCCGCGCAGCACCTCGCCCAGCAGGCAGATGCCGCCGCCCACGCCAAACGCCCAGAGGCAGTCCCCGCCCAGCGGCGAGGGCGGGCCGACCCGGCGCACCCTGCGCCCGTATTCCTCAGCCGACATTTTCATCCTGTTCGCCTCCCGGGAATAGGATGTCCGCCCGTGTGCAAAAATATACACACCCTCAACAAGAAAGAAGGTCCATTATGAATTCCTCTGCTCCTCATCCTCACCGCCGACGCCTTACCCGCGCCGAGGTGCGCCGCCGCAGACGTAACCGCGCCATCCGCCGGGTGGCCGGCCTTACCGTGATGCTCTGCGTCGCCGTAGGCGGCGTCTCCTTCCTGCTCACCCGTCATGCCGTCGTCCCCAGCGCTTCGGCGGCGTCCGCCATCTCCATGCCGGCCCAGAGCATCGCCGATTCCACTGTAAGCTCTGCCGAGAAGACCGCTTCGCCTGCCAACGCCCTTGGACTGACCGCCGACGAGGCCCGCGCCATGCTGGCCGACCCGCTGATGGTGCTGGTGAATCACACCAGCAAGATGCCGGACGACTATACTTTCGATACCAAGGAGTGCGGCTCTGCCACCGCCGTCAACAAGACGCTGCAGACCGTGGCCTGCGATGCCTTCCTCTCCATGCAGAAAGCCGCTGCCGACGACGGCGTGACCGTCTGGATGCAGAGCGGCTACCGCAGCGTCAAGTACCAGACCAGCCTCTACGAGCGGAAGACCAAATACTACCTCGACAAGGGCTACGACAACGCCACTGCCAAGGAAAGGCCGCTGCCGTCGTCAACCCTCCGGGATACTCCGAGCACAACTGCGGCCTCGCCGCCGACCTGAACAGCCCGGAGCACACCGGTCTGGACGAGGGCTTCGAGAAGACCGCCGCCTTCCGCTGGCTCTGTGAGCACGCGGGCGACTACGGCTTCATCCTCCGCTACCCCAAGGACGCTGAGGACAAGACGGAGATCATCTACGAGCCCTGGCACTGGCGGTATGTGGGCGTGGAGAACGCCGCTAAGATCAACGCCAGCGGCCTGTGCTTTGAGGAGTATATCGAGACTCTGCAGAGCATCGCCGCCGAGGGCTGAATCCACTGGTGAAGAAAAGGTTAAAATTTCACGCTTCGTTTGCAATTCTGCCGTCGATATGGTAGACTATCTTGGGGTTTTGGGCCGACAGTTTTCGGGGCGGCCAGGCCTCAGAATTTTAACGACAAAAGAGGGAAATCTTTTATGAATATTCGTCTGAAACTCGTCCTTTCTGCTGCTGCGCTGGCTGCGGGCTGTGTCCTGCTGGCAGGCTGCGGCGGCTCTGCCTCTTCGGCATCCTCTGCCGCTTCGAGCGCAGCCTCCTCCGGGGCTGCCAGCCAGAGCGCCTCTGAGCCTGCTGCTTCCGTCTCCGCCGAGGAGAACGGCGCTTCCGACGCCGTAGCTTCTGCCGTAGACGCCCTGCTCGAGGCTGACCCCATCTCCAACCAGTTTGAGATAACGGCCATGAACATCGAGTACGACTTTGGCCTGAAAGCCGACGATGTGACCAGCTACAAGGGCCTCAAGAGCAACGACAACGGCGACGCCGGTCTGGTGCTGGCCATCCAGCCCGCCGCTGGCAAGGCACAGGACGTCATGGACACCCTCAAGACCTACCAGCAGGACCAGGTGGCTTTCTACGGCAACTATGCTGAGTTTGCACAGGCACAGTCCAATGTGGAGAACGCCATCATCGACGGCGGCGACGACCTCGTGGTGATGGTCATTGCTTCCAACGACTGCTCTTCTGATTTGACCAGCGCCGTGAAGGACGTTCTGGGCAAATAAACAGACTCTCGGGCCGGTGCCGTGGCGGCATCGGCCTTTTCAGCTTTATCACAATGTTAAAGGAGGCTGACGCCGTGGTCTTCAGCACCATCATCTTTCTGCTACGCTTTCTGCCCATCACACTGGCGCTGTACTATCTCGCGCCCCCGAAACTCAAAAATACCGTTCTGTTCCTGTGCAGCCTCGTGTTCTACTGCTGGGGCGAGGTACGTTTTTTCCCCGTCATGCTGGCGCTCATCCTCATCAACTACCTCTGCGGCCTGGGGCTTGAGCGCTTCGAGCAGAACAAGACCGCCCGTCTCATCCTGCTGCTCATCGCGCTGGCGGGCAGTCTCGGGATGCTCTTCTACTTCAAGTATGCAAATTTCGTGCTCAGCAGCATCAATGCCATCTTCGGCACCGGTTTTGCGCCCATTCAGGGCATCAGCGTACTGCCGCTGGGCATCAGCTTCTACACCTTCCAGACACTTTCCTACACCATCGACGTCTACCGCCGGGATGTGGAAACGGAGCATAACATCATTGATTTCGGTGCTTACGTCGTCATGTTCCCCCAGCTCATCGCCGGCCCCATCGTCAAGTACCGGACGTCTCCGACCGTCTCCATGTCTACAAAGGCCGCTATGAGCTCAAGCAGATCGAGGACGGCATGACGCTCTTCACTTTCGGCCTGGCAAAGAAAGTCCTGCTGGCCGACGCCATCGGTGCGCTCTGGACGGACATCATCGGCGTAGCGGACAGCCCCTCCGTCTCCTTCGTGGGCCTCGCCAACGCCTCGACCCCGCTGGTCTGGCTGGGCGTCATCGCCTACTCGCTCCAGCTCTATTTCGACTTTTCCGGCTACTCCCTGATGGGCATCGGCATGGGCAAGATGCTGGGCTTCGACTTCCCCCAGAACTTCAACTACCCCTATATCTCCGCGTCCATCACCGAGTTCTGGCGGCGCTGGCACATGACGCTGTCCGGCTGGTTCCGGGAGTATGTGTATATTCCCCTCGGCGGCAACCGCAAGGGCCTCAAGCGACAGATCTTCAACCTGTTCGTCGTCGAACTGCTCACCGGCATCTGGCACGGCGCGAACTGGAACTTCATCTGCTGGGGCCTGTACTATTTCGTGCTGCTGGCTCTGGAAAAGCTCTTCCTCCTGCCCTACCTCAAAAAGGGCAGGGTCTGGCCCCATATCTACACCCTCTTCCTCGTGGTCGTGGGCTGGGCCATGTTCGTGGGCAACGACGCAGGCGTGGAGTTCGGCCTGCTGTTCCGCAAGCTTTTCATCCCTTCCGGCGGCGTGATGCCCCTTTACTTCCTGCGCAACTACGGCGTACTGCTGGCGGTCTCCGTCGTCTGCTGCACCCCGCTCATCGAAAAGCTGTGGAAGCTGCTTTCCCGCAATGCCATCACCAAGGCGCTGACCATTCTGGTGCTGCTGACGGTCTCGATGGCTTACGTCGTGGGCAGCACCAACAGCCCGTTCCTGTATTTCAACTTTTAAGAGGAGGCGTGAACGATGGACAAACATTCAAAGCGCTCCGCTTCGATTTTCCGCTATCCGGTCCTTATCGCATTCACCCTGTTTTTTGCCGGGCTGTTCCTGCTGGACCTTGTCACGCCGGACCGGGCCTACAGTGAACTGGAAAACACCACCCTCTCCCAGCGGCCCAGCCTGTCCAGCGTCTCGGCTGATGGGCTGAACAAGTTCTTCACGGCCTACACGAAATACGTCAAAGACCAGGTGGCGGGCCGTGACAACTGGATCGCCCTGCAGAGCACCGTGGAAACGAAGGTGATGCAGAAGGAGCAGAGCGGCGGCATCCTGCTGGGCAAACAGCACATGATGTTCCCCCGCACCTACGGCCTCGTTTCCAGCGAGACGCGCACCCTGCCCAAGAACACTGCCGCCCTGGAAGCGCTCTGTCAGCGGTACCCGGGCAAGGTCAACGTGATGCTGGTGCCTGCGGCGTCCGCTATCTACCCGGAAAACGTCCCTGCGGGCGCTCCGCTGCTGGACGAGGACCGTTATCTCGACTCGCTTTCCGATGCCGTACAGGCCGCCGGAGGCCGCTTTGTGGACGTGCGGCAGACCCTCACCGCGCACAAGGACGAATATATCTACTACCGCACCGACCACCACTGGACAAGCACCGGCGCTTATTATGCCTACAAGCAGCTCTGTGACGCTCTGAGCCTCACGCCTTTTGACCCCTCGGCCCACACCGTGCTGACGGCAGACGGCTTCTACGGCACCCACTACTCCAAGGCGCGGACGCCGGACGCAGAACCGGACACCATCACTTATTATGACCTGCCGAACGCGCTGACCATCTACTCGGTCAGCGGCCCCGGCCAGCCCGCCGACGGCGAGACGACCGGCCTTTACGACACGGCCAAGCTGGACGTTTACGACAAGTATGCCATGTTCCTCCACGGCAACAATGGCCTGAGCCGCATCAAGGGCGACGGCACCGGGCGCATTCTCGTCATCAAGGACAGTTACGCCAACTGCTTCGTGCCTTACCTGACGGCCAACTACGCCGACATCGACGTGGTGGATTTCCGCAATTATAACTACGGTCTGGACAAGCTCATCGCGGACAACGATTACGACCAGCTCCTCGTGCTCTACAGTTTCGACAGCTTCAAGAGCGACCCCTACCTCTACCGGGCCGGCGTAGCGGGCTGATACTGGGAATTATTGCAGTATTTTTCCACAAACTTCCGAGGTGTTTTTCATGCATTTTCCCGGGTTTTTGTGGTTTCTGTCCAAAACCCTTGCACAAAATCCAGCGTTGTAGTAGAATGATGCTGTCAGAGAAGTTAGCTCTGCAAGAGGGATCTTTGCAGCGCGGTGCGGTGCGCCGTCTGCTGATATGAAGGAGTGATTCTTTATGAAGAAATATATGGAGTTGCCTGCTGATTACGCAGTGCTTTCTGACGATGAGATGACCTACACCACCGGCGGCAGCGCTGTTGGCGGCGTCGTCACCATCGTGGGCGTGGCCGTTCTGGCATCCAGCTATGTCTGGGGCATCTCGCAGGCCAGAGACTGGCTGAGCGTTGACAGCAACCGCAGGGGCAATCCTCTCACCGTTATGGGCCGTGCAATGGACGCCATCAGCGACGATATGTCCAAATCGCCTTCCAACTTCCTGCGTGACGTTGTTTCCACCGGTACGGTGGTGGCTCTCGCTCCCCTGAGCGCGCTGCTGCTCATCCTGTAAGTTCCCCTGTGGCTTTTCGGGAACTTCTATCTTTCGTCAAACCGGCGCACACCGCGCTGTTTTGGGATATTGTTCGTAAAGGAGTGCTACTATGGAAAACATCATGATGCTGCCCGCTTCCTACTGCGTGATGAACGAAGAGGAAATGACCTATACCACCGGTGGTGCCAGTGCTATTCAGGCTATCGCTGCATGGGTCTTCCCTCCTTATGCATGGCTTGCGGGCGTCACCGCTATCCGTGATTACCGCAAGAAGAACCCTAATACTTGGACTCAGGATGGTCTGGACTATTTCGCAAATGATATGGGAAGAGTGTGTCTAATTTCCTCTATGACCTTGCGTGTGCCAGTTGGGTTCTGGGTACCTCCGCTACCGGAATTGGCCTTGTGATTAACGCAGCTCTTATCCTGCTTTAATAAATCAGGAGACTCCAAAGAACAACAAAGGCGGCGGCTCTTCCCGTAAGGGAAGGGCCGCCGCCCTCTTTTTATCTGTCCATACAAAAGCAGAGGCACCCAAACCGGATGCCTCTGCCTGTTTATAGACGTGCTGATTTAGTTATTGAACATATCCTTCAGCTTTTTGAAGAAGCCCTTGCGCTTTTCGTAGTTATCCTCTTTCAGGGTCCCCTCGAACTTCTTCAGGGCCTCACGCTGGGTACGGCTGAGCTTCTTCGGGATCTCGACCTCGCACTTGACGTACATATCACCGCGGCCTCTGCCATTCACATACTGGACGCCCTTGCCGCGCAGGCGGAAGGTGGTGCCGCTCTGGGTGCCTTCCGGCACATTGACCTCGACCTTGCCGTCGATGGAAGGCACCGTGATGGTATCGCCCAGGACAGCCTGACTGTAGGTGATGGGGAAGACGACGTAGATGTTGTTCTCGTCGCGCTGGAACACCTCGCTGGGCTGGACAGTCACCGCCACGATGACGTCACCTGCGGGGCCGCCGTTGGTGCCGGCATTGCCCATGCCCGAGAGGCGGAAGCCCTGATCGTCGTCGATGCCCGCAGGGACATTGGCCTCCAGAGTCTTCTTGACCGCGATGGTGCCGCTGCCGTGGCAGCTCTTGCAGGGGTTCTTGATGAGCTTGCCCTTGCCGCCGCAGCGGGAGCAGGGCTGCTGGGTCTGCATGACGCCGAAGGGCGTACGCTGCTGACGAATGACAAAGCCTCTGCCGCCGCAGTCAGGGCAGGTCTCCGGGCTGGAACCGGCGGCGCAGCCGCTGCCGTGGCACTCGGTACACTCCTGCTGACGGGTAATGGTGATGTTCTTCTTGCAGCCATGCACCGCCTCGTCAAACGTCAGGGTGATGCGCACCCGGATGTCCTGGCCCTTGCGGGGGGCGTTGGGATTCGCCGAACGGCTCGAGCCGCCAAAACCGCCGAAGCCGCCGCCAAAGATGTCGCCGAAAATATCGCCAAGGTCAACACCGTCGCCGCCAAAACCGCTGAAACCGCCAAAGCCGCCGGGGCCGCCGGGGCCGCCGCCGTTCTGGGCAGCGTAGTTGGGGTCAACACCGGCAAAGCCGTACTGGTCGTAGAGCTGGCGCTTCTTCGGGTCCGAAAGCACCTCGTTTGCCTCGTTGATCTCCTTGAACTTTTCCTCGGCTTCCTTGTCGCCGGGGTTATAGTCCGGGTGGTACTTCATGGCCAGCTTGCGGTAAGCCTTTTTGATCTCCGCGTCGGTAGCCGTCTTGGATACACCCAGCACTTCGTAGTAATCACGTTTCTCCTGTGCCATAATCCAATCACCTCTCGTATAAGCAGCAACCTCCCCTATATAGCAGCGCACTGCCGCTTCCAGTACAGACAGCCTCAAGCAAATCTGTACAAGCCTGACCGGCCTGCCAATGGCTCCCCTATCAGGGGAGCTGGCGGGCGTCAGCGAGACTGAGAGGTTTTCTCTATAACCAGCAAGAGCCGCCCCGGCAAAACCGGAGCGGCTTTTGCTATTCTACGCGCATACCCGCCGGTTTGGCCGGATACGCACTGCTGTGTCTCAAATCAGACTTCCTTGAAGTCTGCGTCCACAACGCCGTCATCGTTGGGCTTCTGCTGGCCGTTTGCGCCAGTATCGGGGCCGGGCTGTGCGCCTGCAGCAGCCGGCCTGCTGCTGGGCAGCAGCGGCAGCCTGATACATCTTCTCGAAGACCTGGCTCAGAGCATCCTGCTTTGCCTTGATGTCGTCGATGGAGCCGGACTGGACAGCGGTCTTCAGGTCGGCCAGCTTTGCCTCAGCCTCGCTCTTGACGTCGGCGGGCATCTTGTCGCCGTTCTCCTTCAGCATCTTCTCAGTCTGGAAGACCATCTGGTCGGCGCCGTTGCGGATGTCCACTTCCTCGCGCTTCTTCTTGTCATCGGCAGCAAACTGCTCGGCCTCCTTGACGGCCTTGTCGATGTCGTCCTTGGACATATTGGTGGAAGCAGTGATCGTGATGCTCTGCTCTTTGCCGGTACCCAGGTCCTTCGCGCTGACCTTCACGATGCCGTTTGCATCAATATCGAAGGTAACTTCGATCTGAGGCACACCACGGGGAGCCGGAGCGATGCCGTCCAGATGGAAGACGCCGAGGCTCTTGTTGTCGCGGGCAAACTCACGCTCGCCCTGCAGGACATTGATCTCAACAGAGGGCTGGTTATCCGCAGCAGTGGAGAAGACCTGGCTCTTGTGGGTAGGAATGGTGGTGTTGCGCTCAATGATCTTGGTGCAGACGCCGCCCAGAGTCTCAATGCCGAGGCTCAGCGGGGTGACATCCAGCAGCAGCAGACCCTTGACGTCGCCCTGCAGGACGCCGCCCTGGATAGCAGCACCGACGGCCACGCACTCATCGGGGTTGATGCCCTTGAAGGGCTCGCAGTTCAGCTCTTTCTTGACTGCATCGTAGACAGCGGGGATACGGGTGGAACCACCGACCATCAGGACCTTCTTCAGGTCAGATGCGCGCAGGCCGGCATCCTGCAGAGCCTTGCGGACAGGGGTCATGGTGCGGTCGACCAGATCTGCGGTCAGCTCGTTGAACTTTGCGCGGGTCAGGGTCATATCCAGGTGCTTGGGGCCGGTAGCGTCAGCGGTGATGAAGGGCAGGTTGATCTGGCTGCTCATAGCGCTGGACAGCTCGATCTTTGCCTTCTCGGCAGCTTCCTTCAGGCGCTGAGCGGCCATCTTATCCTTGCGCAGGTCGATGCCGTTCTCGGTCTGGAAGGCGTCAGCCATCCAGTCGATGATGCGCTGGTCGAAGTCGTCGCCGCCCAGATGGGTATCACCGTTGGTTGCCAGAACCTCGGTAACGCCGTCGCCCATCTCGATGATGGACACATCGAAGGTGCCGCCGCCCAGGTCGTAGACCATGATCTTCTGGTCATCTTCCTTATCGATGCCGTAAGCCAGAGAAGCGGCAGTAGGCTCGTTGATGATACGCTTGACGTTCAGGCCGGCGATGGTGCCGGCGTCCTTGGTGGCCTGACGCTGGCTGTCGTTGAAGTAGGCGGGAACGGTGATGACGGCCTCGGTGACAGGCTCGCCCAGATAAGCCTCCGCATCAGCCTTCAGCTTCTGCAGGATCATAGCGCTGACCTGCTGGGGAGTGTACTCCTTGCCGTTCAGGGTCACCTTGTGGTCGGTACCCATCTGACGCTTGATGGAGGAAACGGTGTTCTCGGGGTTGGTGATGGCCTGACGCTTTGCGACCTGGCCGACCAGACGGTCGCCGGTCTTGGTGAAGCCAACAACAGACGGGGTGGTGCGGGCGCCCTCGGAGTTTGCGATGACGACGGGCTCGCCGCCCTCCATGACAGCCACGCAGCTATTCGTAGTACCAAGGTCAATACCAATGATTTTGCTCATAAATGAAGTCTCCTCTCAAAAGAACTTGTTTATCTCATGCTTAGATGTGAAGCGGATGTCTATATTCAAAACCCCTGCGGGTCTTTGCGGATTTACTCGGCCACCACGACGGTCGCGTGGCGGACGATCTTGTCGCCCAGCTTGTAGCCTTTCTGGTACACCGTGATGACGGTGCCGCTCTCCTGCCCGTCCGGGGAGGGGATCTGATGGACGGCGTTCATGAAGTTGGGGTCAAAAGGCTTGCCCAGCGCCTCGATCTCCTCCACATGGAGGGCATCCAGTGCCTTGGCGGCTTTGTCCAGCGTCATAGTCACGCCCTTTTGTAGTTCTCGTCGGTGGTGGGGGCGTTGGCTGCCATTTCCAGCGTGTCCAGGATGGGGATGATCTGGTTCACGGCGAAGGACACGCCATCGTTGAACTTCTGGTCAGCCTCACGGGTGGAGCGCTTGCGGTAGTTCTCGTACTCCGCTGCCATCCGGAGCAGCTGGTCTTTGGCCTGTGCGGCGTTCTTCTCGGCTGCGTCGAGCTTTGCCTTTACGGCGTCCATCTCGCGTGCCTTCTTATTGAACCAGCCATCTTTCTTCTTGGCGTCTGCGGGTTCTGCCTCGGCCTCCTTCTCGGGGCTGCGGCGGTCTCGGGCGCTTCCTGAGGTGCGGCTTCGGTCTCCTTTGCTTCCTGCTCGGGAGCTTCTGCCGTCTTTTGGTCTCTTCGCTCATTCCAGATCCTCCTTATATATCACAGTCCGCCGGGGTGCGGCCATCTGCGGGGTGTCTTTTCGTTTACCGCTCATGCCCTCGCCAAGCTCGTCGGCGAGGAGGTGGAGCAGCGGCATCAGCTTCTGGAAGGGCATCCGGGTCGGCCCGATCAGGGCCACCGTACCCCACAGCCCGCCGCCTACCAGGTAGCGGTCGCTGACGATGCACAAGCCGGGGATCTGAGGTTCCAGATCCTCACCCAGCAGCACGCTCTCACTGCGGTCTGCCGGGGGTGCGATGATGTGGGCCGCCTGCTCTTCGTCGTTCAGCAGGGTGAGGATGTCGCCCACCTTGCCTTCGAGCTGCGGCCAGTTGAGCAGGTACTGCTCACCGCCCAGAAATACGTGGGGCTGTGCGGAATCCTGCAAAATCGCAGCGGCTGCGCTGACGACCGGAACCAGCTCCGGGTCGATTTGGCTGCACAGCTCTGCCAGCAGCCGGTTGGACAGGTCCACCGGCGCAACGAAGGTCAGGTTGCGGTTGAGCAGCGCGGCCAGCGCAGCGGCGTTCTCGCGGGAGAGGCCTGTGCGGACCCGCGCCACACGGGTGCGAACGTAGCCCGCCGTCGTGACGGCCAACACAGCCGCCGCGCTGCGGCCCACCTGAACGACTTCGTAGTGGGCGACGCAGAGATCTTCGGCACAAGGGGTGCTGACGGCTGCGGTGCAGCCGCTGATGGCGGCCAGCGCCTTTGCAGCGCCCTGTGCGAGCTTTTCCGGCTCATGATCGAGGCTGGCGAAAACGGCTTCGACGCGGGCGCGGGTCACGCGGTCCAGCGGCTGGTCGTCCGTCAGCAGATTGTCGAGATAATAACGGTAGCCTTTGGCACTGGGGACACGGCCCGCGCTGGTGTGGGGCTGCTCCAGCAGACCCAGCTTGGTCAGCGCCGCCATTTCGTTGCGCAGCGTGGCGCTGGACACGGCCATATCAAAATAGTTTGCCAGCACACTGCTGCCCACAGGCTCGCCCTCGAGGCCATACAGCGCCACGATCGCCTGCAAGACTCGCTGCTTGCGTGCATCCATCGTCATAGCGCCTGCCTCCTTTTTGGCTTTCGTTTCTTTAGCACTCCATCTTCCTGAGTGCTAAGACCATTATAGCCAAAAATTTTTCGCTGTCAATAGCTTCTAGAAAAGTTTATAAAGATTCATAATTCTGTCATAAACAAAAAAAGGGAGCGCCTGCCAGAAACGCAGACGCTCCCTATTATAATAATGTTCACTCTTCCATCTGCTTTGCCAGGAACGCTGCCGCCACAGCCACAGCCTTCTGCTGGGCAGGGTCGGGCTGCTGGGTGCGGTCCTCGGCCAGCAGACCCACGGCCCCGGTGACATCCCCTGCCGCGATGATGGGCCACGCACAGAGCAATGGCCGCAGCGAACCCTCGCAGGGCAGCAGGACATGCTCGGGGTCGCCCTCGCTGAGGTAGGGCTTGCGGGACTCCATCACCTTTTCCAGCGGCTGGCTGACGCTGCGGTCGGCAAGGTCGCGCCTCCCCGACCCGGCTGCGGCGAGGATGCGGTCACGGTCAGCCACGAAGGCCGTCAGGGCGAAGCTTCGGCTCAGCACCTCGGCGTACTGCACCGCCACCCCCTGCAGCTCCCCCACCGGGGAATACTTCTTAAAGATGACCTCGCCGTCGCCGGTGGTGAAGATCTCGAGGGGGTCGCCGCGGCGGATACGCTGGGTGCGGCGTATCTCCTTCGGGATGACCACCCGGCCCAGCTCATCGATGCGGCGGACGATTCCGGTTGCTTTCATCTGTGTACCATCCTTCCCATTCTGCATTTTCCCATGCTGTGTAGTTATTATGTGGAAGCGGCAGGGAAATATACACCTGCCCGTCCTGTGTTTGCCAAACAGGGGCGGCTATGATACAATAAATTTACTACAGAAAGGATGGGCAGAGGATGCAGCAAATTTTGATTTTGGGCGGCGGCGCAGCCGGTCTGGCCGCTGCGCTGGCGGCAGCACAGACCGCAGAGGGCCGCGCACACATCACCGTGCTGGACAAAAACGCGAAGGTGGGCAAAAAGCTTCTGGCCACCGGCAACGGGCGCTGCAATCTCGACAACCGGGACATCACGCCGGAGCGGTATTTCACCAGCAGTCCCAAAGCCCTGCGCCGCCTGCTGAGCGCCGTGGACGAGGCTGCGCCGCTGGCATGGTTCGAGAGCCTCGGCCTCTACCCCCGCGCCGACGAGGCCGGGCGGGTGTACCCGTATTCCAATCAGGCAGCGGACGTACTGGCCCTGCTGGAGCACCATCTGTCGAGACTGGGCGTCGAGGTGCGCACCGGCTGTACCGTCCAGAACCTGAGCCAGAGCCGGGGCGGCTATGCCGTCCAAATCGAGACAGAGGCAGGCCGCGAGACCCTGCGGGCCGACGCCGTCATCTGCGCCATGGGCGGTGATGCCGGCCCTCAGTTCGGCACCGATGGCTTCGGCACCCGGTTCGCCGCCCAGTGCGGCGGACGAATGGCCCCCCTCTATCCCTGCCTGACATCCCTGCAGTGTGCTCATCCCCGCAAGTCGCTGGCCGGCATCCGGGCCAAGGGCTGCGCCAGCCTGCTGGACGGCGCAGATGGCCGCGTGCTTGCCCGGGAAACGGGCGAGGTGCAGTTCACCGAGTACGGGCTTTCGGGCATCTGCATCATGCAGCTTTCGGGTCTGTTGGCCCCGGGGCGCGGGCCGAAGCGGCCTGTCGTGGCCCTAGACCTCTTCCCTGCTCTGAGTGAAACCGAGCTGGCCGCGCTGTTCGCCCAGCGGGTCGGACTGCTGGGCAGCGAGGCGGCAGAGTTCTGGCTGGGCTTGCTGCCCGCAAAGCTGGGCCGCGCTCTCTGGGCCGATGCCGGTTTACCTGAAAACGCCCGCGCCCTGCCCGCCTCCGCGTGGCCGAAACTCGCCGCCACGGCCAAGTGCTGGCGGTTCGAGGGCTTGACGCCCTGCGGCTGGAAGCAGGCTCAGACCACCGGCGGCGGCCTGCTTCTGGACGAGGTAGAGGACGATTTCCAGTTCAAGGGCTGTCCGGGACTCTACTTCGTGGGCGAGACGCTGGACTGCGCCGGCAGCTGCGGCGGCTACAATCTCCACTGGGCCTTCGGCAGCGGCATCATCGCCGGGCGGGCGGCGGCAAAGCTTCGCAAAGAAGAAGTAAACCAGCAAGCCCCGGAAGGTCGTCTTCCGGGGCTTGCTTTTGTGTTATTTGTTTGCGGCCTTATCCAGCTCCGCCTCCTCGGCGGCAGCCTCGGCCTCTTCTTCCTTCTGATACTCTTCAAAGGCCGACCACATGGGCTCGATGTCCTCGCCCCGGACGCGGCGGGCAAAGTAGTTCCTGGTGATGTCCACCACAGTGCCGGACAATGCCAGCACGCCGATGAGGTTCGGTATCATCATCAGGCCGTTGAAGGTGTCGGAGAGGTCCCACGCGAGGCCCAGCTTCATGGTCGCGCCCACAACGGTCATGCAGACAAAGACGACCTTATAGATGCGGCTTCCCGCCGTGCCGAAGAGATACTCCACGGCCTTGGTGCCGTAGTGGCTCCAGCCGAGGGTGGTGGAGTAGGCGAATAGCAGGATGGACACGGCGATGAACTTCGGGCCGAAACTGCCGAAAGCCGCCGTGAACGCCTGGCCCACCAGCGCATTGTCCTGCACACCTGCGAGGACAGCGCCGCTCTCGAGGTCTACCACGCCGGTGGTCAGGATGACGAGGGCCGTCAGGGTGCAGACCACAATGGTATCGGCGAAGACCTCAAACACGCCCCACATGCCCTGATGCACCGGCTCCTTGACGTTAGAGGCCGAGTTGACCATGACCGCAGAACCGAGGCCGGCTTCGTTGGAGAACGCGCCGCGCTTGAATCCCCAGGTGATGGTCTGGCTGATGCCGTAGCCCAGCGCGCCGCCGCCTGCAGCGTTGAGATTGAATGCACCCTTGAAGATAGCCGCCAGTGCCGCCGGGATATTGCCCGCGTGCATGACCACGATGATGAGCGCACCTGCAACATAGAACAGTGCCATCAGCGGCACCAGCTTTTCCGTGACAGCGGCCACCCGCTTGAGTCCGCCGATGACGATGAGGGCCGTCACCACCATCAGCGCAAGGCCGGTGGCGAGGTAAGGCACATGGAAGGCCGCGTTCATGTTGCCGGCGATGGAGTTTATCTGGCTCATGTTGCCGATACCGAAAGACGCGAGGATGCAGAAGCAGGCAAACAGGACAGCCAGCACCCTGCCCGCTGCCTTACAGCCGGGCTTTGCGCCCAGACCGTCGGTCAGATAATACATCGCGCCGCCGCTCCACTCGCCTTTTTCGTTCTTGCGGCGATAGTAGACGCCCAGCACGTTCTCAGCAAAGCTGGTCATCATGCCCAGCAGGGCCATGACCCACATCCAGAAGATGGCACCCGGACCGCCGGAGACGATGGCCGTGGCCACGCCCACGATGTTGCCGGTGCCGATGGTGCCTGCCAGCGCCGTACACATGCTCTGGAACTGGCTGATGGCCATGTCTTCCTTGCTGGTGTGGGCAGTGACGTCCTTATTGGTAAAAATAGCACCGATGGTATGCTTGAGCCAGTAGCCCATCCGCCGAAACTGGAAAAAGCCGGTGCGGACGCTGAGCCACAGGCCGGTGCAGAGCAGCAGTGCCAGACCGAACGGCCCCCAGACGAAGCCGTTGACCACATTGTTGACGCGCGTGACGATGTCTACCATATGAAATCCCCTCTGATCATCCCAAACAAAATGCGGGCAGAACCTCTTTCCAAAGGCTCTGCCCGCAAAAAACTCAGCGTATGACCCCGCACAGGACACCTTTCCTGTACAAAAGACGTTTGCTCTGTCCTTTTGCCTGAGAGATCGGCCCAAACGGCCTTACACCTTCGGCACCCGCCTCCTGCAGGCTTCTCCAGAGTGCGGCACACCCGGCTCACCGGGCGGCACATCTTGCGATTCGGTTCTCACCACATGCACAACTGTACACAATGGAGACACTTTATCACATTTCCGGCTTCTTGGCAAGCCTTTTACCGCATTTTATTCCCGAGTTTCATCTTTCATACCAGAAGGTGAATTTTGTTATGGTATGACTTTTTTCGTCCTTTATCGGTCGATGGGCGGTACATCATCGGGGCTGCCCATCGTGTCCAGCCACTCCAGCGCTTTCAGCTGGGGCGGCAGATGCGGCACCGGTTCGCTGTCCGGGTCGTCGTCGGGCGGGGCCACGAGGTCTTTCGGGCTTTCGGCCCCTTCAAAACCATGGGCAAGGCCGTCCGGACTGGCGTCGCCGTCGCGGCGGGCTGTCTCACAGCAGTCCAGCCCCTCGTAGGCACTGGCCGGGCCGAGGTCGAGCCAGAAGTCCTCCCGCTCTTCCCTGCTGGGGGTATCATCGAATTTCATAGCATTTCCCTCCTTTTCTGCATAAAGGTTCCCCCATCAGGCCATGCTTTATGCAGTTTTTTAGAAGCTGTTTTCGTGAGCGGGATTCGCCGAATGGCGAGGATTTTTACCCGCAGACAAGGCGATTTCCCGCAGCAATCCTTGGTGGATTGCAAGGGGAAGCAACGCAGTATACGGATAAAAAGACCGCTCAGGCGGTGTACAATGCTTACGAAAACGGCTTCTCAGGGAGGAACGAGATGAAAGAAAAAGGCTGGAGACCCTTCTGGGCCGCACTGCTGGCGGCGCTGCTGGTGCTGCTGCCGCTGGTGGGCGGCACCGTGCTGCTCACCCGCCGCTCTCTGCGGACAAGACTGGCCTCCCGGCCTCAGAGCGGCGTCGCCATCCGTCAGCCGAAGGAAGAGAACCGCCTGAGTCTGCTGGTCTGCATCGCCCCCACCGAGACGACAGCACCCGGCTTTCTGCTGCTCTACCTGAATGCCAGTCAGAACTGCATCCATGCGCTGGCTCTGCCCGGAGAGCTGACCGTACCCTTCGGAGCGGACGAAACCGCCCTCTCCGACTGCTACCGCGCCGCCGGCCCGGCCCGCTGCCGGGAAGCACTTTCTCAGCTCTCTCCCTGCCCGAGGACACCCACTATCTCGCCCTTGCGCCGTCCGTTCTGCAAGCCATCGCCGACCGGTACGGGATGCTTCGGGTGGGCTTTTCGGGAGCGCTGACCGCCGAGGAGCTGGCCCTCACCGGGTGCAGTTCCAATGTGCAGGCCGTCTCGGCCCGGGAGGCAGAAGAACTGCTCAACGGGATGGAGGACACTGTCCCGCCCGCCCACAAAGCCGCCGCCCGGGCGGCGGTGTGGGACGCCTTTTTCCGGCAGGAGCTGGAACTTCTGCCTGCTGCCCTGCCGGACGCTCTGCGCGCCCACAGCTCGAGCCTGCTCACCGATTTGACGGCGCAGGACCTGCTCATTTTAGAAGATACGCTGGAATTTCTCGCCGACCGCTCTGCCGCCATCCACACCGAGGCCCTGCCCGGCGAGTGGGACGGCGAACACTACACCCTCACCGACGACTCCCACGCCGCCGTGCAGACCCTCTTCAACGTCTCACCCACCGAGGCACAGCTCTCGTCGGCCAGCGAGCCGTAACCCAGCACCAGCGTCCCGCCCAGAGCGGTCCCGCCGCCGGTGAGGTCATAGTCACTCAGGAGGCTGAGCCGGACGCCTTCGGCCTCAGCGGCGGCCCGGAGAGCATCGTCCGGCGGCGGGTCGCGCAGTTCGGCCAGCAAGTGCAGGCCGGTGTGCAGGCCGGTGAGGTGCAGTTCTTCCGGCGCAAAGGCTTCCCGCAGGGCTTTTGTCAGGGCGTCCCGCCGGGCCTTATAGGCCACCCGCTCCCGGGCCAGATGGCGGGTGAAGTAGCCGCCGGTGATGAACCGCGCCAGTGTCTGCTGCTCAAAACGGCTCACCGTGCCGGAGTAGAGGGCGTATTTCGCATGCCATGCGGGCAGAAGCTGCTCCGGCAGCACCATGTAGGCGATGCGGATGCTGGGTGCGAGGCTGCGGGAGCAGGTGGAGAGGTAGACCACCGGCCCGTCGGCCCCCGCCATCCCCTGCAGGCTGGGCAGGGGCCGGGTGTCGAAACGGAACTCAGAATCGTAGTCGTCCTCGATGATGTACCGCTGTCCGGGACGCCGTGCCGCCCAGTGGAGCAGTTCTGCCCGGCGTCCGGCGGGCATGGTGACGCCCGTGGGGAACTGGTGGCTGGGGGTGACATAGCACACCGCCGCCCCCGACTCCGACAGCGCCCGGATGGAAAGCCCGTCCTCGTCCACCGGCAGACAACAGCAGGAGATGCCGTTGTTTTCCAGCACCTGCCGGGCGCGGGGGTAGCCGGGATTTTCCACTGCCGCCGGCCCGGGCAGGAGCGGTGCCAGCAGACCCAGCAGATATTCGAGGCCCGCGCCAACGACGAGCTGGTGCGGGCCGCACCGCACACCGCGGTACTCCTCAAGGTACTCGGCCAGCGCCTGCCGCAGCGAGAGGTCGCCCTGCGCGTCACCGTGGGTCAGCAGCTCCGGCGAAGAGTACAGCAGCTCTTTTTGCAGCCGCGCCCATGTGCGGAACGGAAACAGCCCCGGGTCTACGCCCCGGGTGGAGAGGTCGTAGCGGACGGGCTGCTCCGGTGCTGGCGCTGCCTCGGGCTGGGGCGGCGCGGCGGACTCTGTCCGCTCGGGCAGGGCCAGATATTCCTGTACATAAAAGCCGCTGCGCTCCCGCGCCTCCAAATAGCCCTCCGCCGCCAGCATCTGGTAGGCCGCGTCCACCGTGTTCACCGAGACGGAAAGCTCTGCCGCCAGCCGCCGCTTGCCGGGCATCCGGGTCCCGGCCGAAATCGCCCCGTCCGCATCTCGGCGGCGAGACTGCGGTAGAGCTGTTCGTAGAGCTGCACACCGGACGCCGCGTCCAGTGCTGTCGTCAAATGGACCATAAAAGCCCCTCCTTTTCGGGCAGTGCGCCAAACTGGACCCATAAAAATCTTTATTCTGGGTATTTGCACAGTGCCAGTTTTGCGTATAATAGGAGCATACCCGCAAGAACCAAAAAAGTCAATCGGTTTTGTGGGTATTTCGTAAAACTGGGAGGGAAAATCATGTCAACAACTGCAATGTGGCTGCTGCTGGCAGTCGTCGTCATCGTTATCGTCTTTGCAAGTGTGCTGTATAAGCGCACCTTCACCGTCCACGAGCTGGCGCTCACCGGCGTCATGGCCGCGCTGAGCCTCGTGGCCTACCTGTTCTTCCGTGTGCCGTTCTACGGCGGCTCTTCGTTCCATCTGGGCAACACCTTCACCGCCCTGACCGCCCTGCTGCTGGACGGCGTATCCGGCGGTCTGGCCGGTGCCATCGGTCTGGCTCTGGCCGACATCCTGGCCGGTGACCCGGGCTATGCCGTCACCACCTTCGTCCTGAAGTTCATCATCGGCATCACCTGCGGTGCGGTCGCTCACAAGGTGTTCAAGCTCCGTGAGCTGGACAAGCACGCCCCCGGCTATCTGGCCAAGGTGATCGTCGCTGCGGCCTCCGGCCTGCTGCTGAATGTCTTCACCGACCCGTTCCTCGGCTACTTCCGCAACGTCTACATCTTCGGCCAGGAGTACACCATCGCCAAGGCTCTGACCAAGATCACCGGCGGCGTCACCTTCGTGAACAGCGTGGCCTCCACCGTCTGCGTCGTCATCCTCTATCTGGCCCTGCGCCCGGCCCTCGAGCGTGCAAACCTGCTGCCCAAGGCCCAAAAAGCATCTGAACCGAGGGCCGACAAGTAACCAACTTCCATTCCTGTCTGATGTACTCATAAAGCGAAAAAGGCATCTGCCACATGGCAGATGCCTTTTCGTTTATTCTTTCAAATACGAGGAACCGGAACGAGATGTCCGTTGTCAATTCCGGCAGTGCCGCGAGACGGGCTGCGCCGTCCCGGGGCGTTTTCCAGTAGTAGGGCGTCATGGCGAAGAGAGCTTCCAGCTGCCCGGCAGGCACCGTGATGCTGTCGGAGACTTCCCGCTCTCCGATGGCTTCAAAGCCCGGATACTCCACTTCCTGCACCGGGTTCTTGTAAGGCTTTTCGTAGAGGACGGCCTTCATCTGGAAGAGATGCTCTGCACCCGGCACGGCGTAGATGAGCCGTCCGCCGGGGCGCAGGACGCGGAGAAACTCCTCCTGCGCGAAGGGCGAGAAGCAGTTGAGCAGCACATCCGCCCAGCCTGTGCGCACCGGCTGATGGAAACTGGACGCCACGGCGTACCGGGCCGAGGGCAGGGCCTTCGCAGCCAGACGCACGGCTGGCTTTGCGATGTCAAAACCGGCCAATTCCAGCGGGAGGCCCGCCTCTTCGAACTGTTTTGCGATGCACCGGTCATACCAGCCCTCGCCGCAGCCTGCGTCCAACAGGCGGAGCGGCTTTCCGGCTTTCGGCTGACCGTACTCGAGGCAGAGTTCTCCCAGCGCCTGCCCGAAGATGCCGTAGTAGCCCGCGCTCAGGAACGCGCGGCGGGCAGCGACCATTTCCCTGCTGTCGCCGGGGGCCTTGGTACGGGTGTTCTGCACCGGCAGCAGATGCCAGTAGCCCTCTTTGGCCCGGTCGAAGCTGTGGCCAGAGGGACATTTCAGTGCGTTATCCCCGGCAAGCGGTGCGCCGCACAGCGGGCAGCACCACGGGGCGAATCCCTCTGCCATCACACTTCCTCGCTGTGGTCCTCGATGGGAGCCGTCGCGCCGCCGTGGGCGTTCATATACTCCTCAAAGCTGGTGAACTTCTGCTGCGGCGGACGGCGGCTGATGAGCACGAGGCCCGGGTCTTCGTCCTTCGTCGGGACATTATTGCTGCGGCTGCGGTTATTGCGGCCGGACTGCTCTGCCTTGGGGGCGCGGGGCGCACGGCCTGCGCCGCTCTGCTCATTGCGGTTGTTGCTGCGGCCACTGCGGTTCTCATTGCGCTGGCTGTTCTGCTGGGCAGGCTGAGCCGGGCGGGCGCTGCGGTCGTTCCGCTCATTGCGGGGGCTGCGGCCTGCACCATTGCGGCCATTGTTCTCGCTTCGCTGGGCAGGCTGGCGGTTCTGCATCGCGGTAGGAATGGTCTGGGCCGGAACGGCGGGGATGGCAGCGTTTTTCTTGGCAGAACGGAGCGGGGTGGCCTCCGGGGCGCTCACAAAGTGGGGGTCGAACTTCGGCTGGGCATTGCTGCCGCGGCCTGCGCCCTGTGCGGGGGCATTGCCCTCGCGGCGGGGGCGGTTATTATTGTTACGGCGGCTGTTGTCGCGTCCGCCGGGGGTGCGCTTGTTATCATCCATGAGTTGTTCCTCTTTTGCTTCGATTTTGGGAGCCTTCTGCTTTTTTGCCGCAGAGGGCTTGGCCGCACTCTTTTTTTCGGGCGCAGCGGGTTTGGCGGCTTTTTCCGCCTTGGGAGTTTCGGCCTTTTCAGGGGCAGGCTGTTCGGCCTTGGGCTTGCGGCCCCGCACCGGCGGGGCTGCTTTTACGGGGGCGGGTACGCCATCCCACGGGTGGCCGGACACCACCGGTATCTTCCGGCGGTTGAGCTTTTCGATGCCGGCCAGATATTCCATCTCCTCGGGTGCGCAGAAGCTCACTGCCGTGCCATCTGCGCCCGCGCGGGCGGTGCGGCCGATGCGGTGGACGTAGGTCTCCGGCACCTCGGGCAGGTCGTAGTTGAACACATGGGAGAGCTCGCTGATGTCGATGCCGCGGGCGGCGATGTCTGTGGCCACCAGCACCCTGGTCTTGCCCTCCTTGAAGCCTTCCAGCGCCGCCACACGGGCGGTCTGGCTCTTGTTGCCGTGGATGGCGGCGGCGGTGATGCCCTGCTTGGTCAGATCTCGGGCGATCTTATCCGCGCCGTGCTTGGTGCGGCTGAACACCAGCGCATTCTGCACCGGCGGGGTCAGGTTCTTGATGAGCCAGGGCAGCAGGAACTTCTTGTTGCCCTTCTCGACGAAATACAGGCTCTGGTCGATGCGCTCCACCGTGCTGGACACGGGGTCCACCTTCACGAAGGCAGGGTCGTGCAGGATGCCTGCGGCCAGCTGCTCGATCTCTTTGGGCATCGTGGCGCTGAACATCAGGTTCTGGCGCTTTGCGGGCAGCTTTGCGATGACCTTCTTCACGTCATGCACAAAGCCCATGTCCAGCATCCGGTCGGCCTCGTCCAGCACAAAGACCTCGAGGTTCGACAGGTCGATATGGCCCTGTCCGATAAGGTCGTTCAGACGGCCCGGGCAGGCGATGAGGATGTCCACGCCCTTTCGGATGGCCTCCACCTGCGGGGCCTGACCCACGCCGCCGAAGATGACGGTGCTGCGCAGTTTGAGGTACTTGCCGTAGGCGTCGAAGCTCTCGCCGATCTGGAGAGCCAGCTCACGGGTGGGGGTGAGGATGAGGGCGCGGACAGCGCCCTTCTTGCGGGGGGCGGCGGCGCTCAGCCGGTCGAGCATGGGCAGCGCAAAGGCAGCTGTCTTGCCGGTGCCGGTCTGGGCGCAGCCCATCAGATCGCGCCCTTCCAGCACCGGCGGGATGGCCGAAGCCTGAATGGGCGAGGGGGTCTCATAGCCTGCCTCGCTTACAGCCTTGAGCAGGGGGGCGGACAGTTTCAAATCGTTAAAAGTCATGGTTCTCCTTGGTCATTCTTTGATTCTGCGGCACTCGATGTAATACCGCTTTTCCTCCGCATGGCCCATGCTGAAGGTCTTGCGGGGCAGCACGCCGCCCATCACGATACCTTTGAACAGATCGCTCTTCTCGAAGGGCGGCAGCAGGAAGGCCACGCCGCCCTGTCTGGTCAGAGCACGGACGGCGGGCTCGTCGTGGACGTAATCCACCCGGGCCTCGCTGTGGCGGGCCATAAAGTATTCGATAAATTCGTCCACCGTGCCGACGGTCAGCGGGGCGACGGGGTCCTCGAAGCTGAGGACGTTGGACACATGGGGGCCGGCCAGCGTGAAGGCCTGCTGCTTCGAGTCGCCGAAGCAGATGCCGGCCATGTTGGAGTCGCTCCACGCGATGAGGGCCAGCAGCACCGCGCCGCAGTCCACATTGAAGAGGACGCGGTGGATGGGCTCGATCTCGATGGCAGGCGAATGGACGTTGCACACCTCAGCCAGACACCAGCGGGCGGGATGGCTTTCCCGCTCCTCAGGGGTCAGGGTGGCTTTCAGCTCCTCCCAGCAGGCTTTGGCTGCGGCCAGCGAATGGTTGCCGTCGCCCACAGCCAGCGTCAGGGGCTTTGCGCCCCTGGCCTGGGGATACTTGGCGTCGAAAGCCTCCTGGCTGCCCAGTGCAGCCAGTGCAGCATCGATCTGTGCCAGCATCGCAGGATCTTCCACGGCCCAGCCTGCAATGTGGCCGCCGCCCTGCATCAGCTCGCCCTCGTACAGCTTTTTCAGCTCGCTCTTGTGCGCGCCGATGGGCTCGACGAGAGTGCAGCCGGGGTCGTCGGCCAGCATCATGACATGGGGCGTTTCCAGCGCCGCACCCCGGCGCACGGCCATGCGGGGCGGGATGCGCTCAGTGACGGTGCGCTCGCTGGGCCGGATGGCCGGCTGGGCGCCCTTCTCGTAGCTGTAAGCCTCGAGGTCTATCTTGCCCACGAGGCCCTGACGCACCCGGCCGCTCTGCTCGGTGCGCTCGACGTAGACAAAGCCGTCCACGGCGCGGGTCAGCACGTCGCGGCTGTACTCGTCCATCGCGGCATGGATGTTCTCCACCCGCTGGGCCGCGTCTTCATCCTCGAGGTAGACTTCCGGCAGGATGAGCCGCAGGGTGCTGGGGCAGCCGCCCACAGCGGCGTCTGCCTGCTCCCAGTAGGCGCGGTCGCTGGTAAACTGGTCACAGGCCACGCAGCCCCACTTTTCCAGAGGGATGTTCTCCCCGGGCAGCAGGATGTGGGCCGGACCAAAGCAGGATGCAGTTTTCATAACACATTCCTCACTCTCACATAAATCACCAACAGCAAATGGAGCGCTCTCACTGGAAAATGCCCGCTGCATCGTCCCAGAACACGGCATGCTCCACGCCGGAAGCCGACAGGGTGTCCCGCAGCTCGTTGCGGGCGGTGTCGTCCATGGTCTGCTTTGCGGGGACTTCGACCACGAGGTTCCTGACGCCCAGCGCCGTCGCGGAGCCGCCCACGGTGGAAGCGTCGTCCGTCACCTGACCCAACGAGTAACCGTACCACAGGGTCACGCTGCCCTCAAAGCGGGCATCCCATGCGGCGATGTCCGCAGCCAGCTGGGCGCTGCGGTCGCGCCCGCCGGTGGAGCCGAAGTCCTGCTTGCCGTTCTGGGCAGAGGGAACTGGACGTTCTCCAGCAGCACATGGTCAAAGCCCATGCTCTGCACCTCGCCGATGAGGTCGCCGATGAACTGGACGGCCTCGTCGGAATAGGGGTTGAGCCAGGGGTTGCCGCCGGCGGACGCCTTATTATCCAGCCAGAGGTAAGCCTGCCCGGTGTAGCCGATGGCCATATTGCGGTCGGTGCGGGCCGCGATGGGGTCGCGGAAGGCCGCCAGCTTTGCCACCGGCACAAGGCTGTTCTCCTTGAGCACCGAGGCGATGAGGGCCGGGTCAAGGGACGCCCCCTCGATGCTGCCTGCCGCAGCAGCCACCTGAGAGGGATACAGGATGTTTCCGGCACTGTCCTTCAGGGTGACGACGGCGTAGACCGCGCCCTGCTGGGCCAGCTGCTGGGCGGCGGCACGCAGGGAAGCTTCATCCTTTGCCGCAGCCGTGTCCAGAACGCCCCAGCTGCCCTCGATGATGACGCCTGCGGGTGCAGCCGGTTCCGATTCCGGCTCCGAGTCCGCCCGCACCTCCGAGGAAGCGGCAGGCTCTGCCGTCACTTCCGACGAAGCGGCCGCACTGGACGCTGTCGTCTCAGACGAAGCCGAGAGGTCACGGTTGCGCACCACGGTGTACCAGGTGTGGGTGGCCCAGTCCAGCACATGGGGCGCGGCCAGCCAGCCCACGACCAGCACCACGGCCACCAGCACGATGATGCCGACGGCCTTCTTCACCCACATGCCGGGGCTGTAAAAACTGCGGTGATACCGCTTGACCTTTTTATACTTTGCCATGATCGTCCCTTTCTCCTGCACTCCTCACAGGATCACCGAGTGGCCCGTAAAACCATAGATGGCCAGCGCCAGCACGCCGATGTAGATGAGCGTGATGGGCAGACCCCGGAACGCCTCCGGGATGGCCTCGCTGCGCAGACGGCGGTCAGCCTCCGTCACCAGCATGACGGCCAGCAGATAGCCCAGGCCGCTGCCGAGGCCGAAGCCCATGCTCTGCTCCAGCGTAAAGCTCTGGGTGCGCTCCACCAGCACCGTACCCAGCACGCCGCTGTTGACCGCCGCCAGCGGCAGGATGCGGAGCAGCTGGCCGCCGTGGCGCTTGCCCCGTGCGGCCCAGAGCACGATAAATTCAAACAGGCTCACCACCGCCACGCAGGCCAGATAGACCAGCGGACGGAGCTGGGCGGGGTTGGACTGGGCGGCGATGAAGCCGCCCGCATAGAACGCCAGCGGAGCCACCAGCACCTGCGTGACACAGAGCAGCAGGGCGAACCACCCGCTGCTGGTGCGCTCGTCGCCCACCAGCTGGACGAGGCGGGACACGCCGAGGCCCCGGGTGAACACCGCGTTCTGTGCAAAGACGGCCAGCACAGCGTAGCTGAAAAATACGCCGACGGCCTGCATCACATCATTCATCCTCAGGCTCCCCTTCTTTCTGGCGGTAGACCGCCATGAGGCCGCGGGCCTCCGATGTCAGATAGTTTTTGTACTTCCTGGCCAGCGTGCGCCAGACGGCACACAGCACGCCCAGCACGATGAAGCCGCCAGCCGGCATACTGGCCATAGGCAGGACGGGACGGCTCAGCACATGGCCGAACACCGTGCCGGCGCTCAGCCACTCGCGCACACAGCCCAGCAAAAGCAGCAGCAGGCCGTAGCCGATGGTGATGCGGATGCCCTTGGAGACGGCCTTTTTCATCGTCTCCTGCACGCGGCCGAAGCGATAGGTCAGCAGCGGCTCCACCACCAGCATGGGCAGATAGATGCCCAGCACCAGCAGGCTCACGCCGAACAGCCGATTCAGGATGGGGTACGCCGCCAGATAGACCACCGCCGCGCTGCCCGAATAGAGGATGCTGCGGGGCAGCAGCTTCTTTTCCAGCTCTGCGTTGGCCGGATGCTCCTCCCGCAGGGGAACAGGCGGCTGACCAGGCAGGCCAGCATCCGGGAGGGCGTCAGCAGCAGCGCCACGGCCACGGCCAGCATCAGGGCGTTCTGGCCGCTCGTCGCAAGGACGACCAGCGGCGCAAGGCCCATGCCCTGCATGACCACGGGGTTATTCAGAAAGACGCGGTCATGGTGGAAGAATCTTTCCGGGTCCCGGGTGATGAGTTCTGCAGCATGACGTTTCATTCCGCATCCCCCTTTCCGGTCTTCTTCTCTTTGAAGTATCTGCCGCTCTTTATCAGCTCATGGAGGCGGACTTCGGTGCGGTCGAGCCAGCCGGAGATGCTGTTGACCGCCAGAATGGCGAAGCAGACGCCCGTCTCGTAGACGCCGAAGTAGCGGAAGCCCATCGTAAAGGCTCCCACCATGGCGCCGTAGAGGATGCGGCCCCGCCGGTGGTGGGCGCAGGTGTAGGGCTCATTGAGCAGGAAGACGGCGCTGAAGAGCATCGCGCCCGTCAGCATCTCGTCGCGCACACAGCGCAGGCGGAACACAAGGCCCGCCGTAAAGGCGGTCCCTCCGTCAGACCCAGCTGGCGCGGGAAGAAGAAGACGATGAGGCCCGCCGTGATGAGGAAGCTCAGGGAGGCGCTCAGCCGCACATCCTTCTGCATCCAGAGGAAGAGGCCGCAGGCCACCAGCACGATGGCTGCACCGGTCCCCATCGGGGCGGCATACTCGCCCAGCACCAGCGACAGGGCGCTGATGTTGATGAGGCCGCCGCTGCGCAGGGTGTCCGAGATGGTGCTGGATGTTGCCACGCCGGAGGCGTCCCAGAGCGGGATATTGGCGTATGGGGCCGGATAGCGGAAGACCTTCTCCGGCCAGGACACTGCCGCCACCGCGTAGCCCACGGCGGCGGGGTGGAAGGGTAGCTGCCATAGCCGCCGAAGACCTCTTTGCCGATGAGAGCACCGGCCAGAATGGCGGCGGCGAGGACATACCAGTCCACCGTCGCGGGCATCAGCAGGGTGATGACGAGGGCAAAGCTCTCGTTGGAATAATCCCCGGCCTGATAGACGCGGCGGCGCAGCAGAGAGATGAGCCGGTCGCACAGGTTGCCCATCAGCACCGCAAAGCCGCAGAGCAGCAGCGGGCGCAGGCCGTAGAGGTAGCAGGAGACGCAGAGCAGCGGCACACAGAGAAAGCAGATGTGCTTATAGTATCTGCCGGTACGCTGGAGTTCTTCCTCCTGCAGCCGGATCAATGCTTCATCCATGGGCGGTCCCCTCTCAGAGAGCTGCCATCGCACGGACGGCCGCGGCGGGGTCGGCGGCGCCAAAGATGGCGCTGCCCGCCACCAGCACGTCCGCACCGGCGGCGACGCACTGCGGAGCGGTGGCGGCATCCACGCCGCCGTCCACTTCCAGCAGGAATTTCAGGCCACGGCGGTCTTTTTCCGCCTTGAGCCAGCGGAGCTTGTCGAGGGCCGAGGGCATGAACTTCTGGCCGCCGAAGCCAGGCTCCACGCTCATGACCAGCACGAGGTCCAGCTGGTCGAGGTAGTAGCCCAGCTCTTCCACCGGGGTGCCGGGCTTGATGGTCATGCCCACCTTGCAGCCCTGGGCCTTGATGGCGTCGATGGTCTCCTGAATGTCGTCGTCGCACTCGAGGTGGAAGTTGAGCAGGCTGGCGCCGGCCTTGGCAAAGGCCTCCGCATAAGCCAGCGGGTGGCTGATCATCAGGTGGACGTCATAGAAAGCGTCCGGCAGGGCCTTGTGCAGGCTCTTGAGCACCGGGACGCCAAAGCTGATGTTCGGCACGAAGTGGCCGTCCATCACGTCATAATGCAGCATCTGCGCACCGGCATCCAGCACCATACGGCAGTCTGCGCCGAGATGGCTGAAGTCAGCCGAAAGGATAGAAGGACTGATCGTTGTCATTTTATTTTACTCCCCGTTATTTTTTAGAGAATTTTTGTAATTTTGCTCTGCCGCCGTCCCTGCGGCATCTCCCACAGGAGCAGTCGGCATAGTCGATTATAGTTTACATGAAAACAGCGAAAAAATCAAACCCGCCGCCGTGTTTTCACGGAAAAGACGTAAAGTTCTGCGTATCTCCCTCTTCCACAATGCAAAAAGCAGCCAGACCGCTCCTTTGAGGGGCAGTCTGACCGCTGTGAAGTTAGTCTACCGGCTTCATGCTGGCCGGGTCTTCCACCGCACCGGGGCGGCCGCTCTCGTCAGGCAGACGCTTCATGCCGCCGGGGTTGGGGGGCTGGACGGGCAGGGTGAAGACGAACCTGCACCACTCGCCCTGCTTGCTCTCCACCCGTATCTGGCCGCCGGAGAGGTTGACCAGCACCTTGCAGATGTTCAGGCCGAGACCTGCGCCCCGGGCGTGGAGACCCCGGGACTGGTCTTCTTTGTAGAAGCGCTGGAAGACGTAGGGCAGCGCCTCGGGGCTGATGCCCTGGCCGGAGTTCCAGATGGAGACTTCCACCTCCGGGCCCAGCCTCTCCACCCCGAAGCGGATGGTGCCGCCTGCCGGGGTGAACTTGATGGCGTTGTCCAGCAGATTGTAGGCCACCTGATGGATGAGGTCAGGGTCGGCATAGACCAGCACCTTCTCATCCATGGTCAGGCCGTCAATGTCTATCATGCCGTCGTTGATGCGCTGCTCCGCCGAGAGGGCCACGCCGGTCAGCGTCTCCCAGATGTTGAACATCCGGGCGTTCACCTGATATTCGCCGCTTTCCAGCTTCGAGAGGTCCAGCATATTCTGGATGAGGCGCGCCAGACGGCCCGTCTCCTCACTGACCAGCTGTAAGTAGTGGTTCTGCATATCGGGCGGGATGGTGCCGTCCAGAATGCCGTCGATGAAGCCCTTGATGGTCGTCATGGGGGTGCGCAGCTCGTGGGCAATGTTGCCCATGAACTGGCCCCGGAGTTGTCGTTGGACTGGATATTGTCCGCCATCTTGTTGAAGGTGCGGGCCAGATCGGCCACTTCGCCTTCGCCGTCCACGCCCTCGACCCGGACGGACAGGTCGCCGCCGCCGAAGCGCTGGGCCGCATCCGTCACCTTCTGGATGGGGTCGGTGAGCTTATGCATCATCACCTTGGTGAGGACGCTGGCCACCAGCAGCATCAGACAGGCCGAGAGGAAGAAGTTCGAGAAGAACTCATTGCGGAACTCCACCAGCCGGTCGCCCGACGAGCAGAGGAAAAGGTAGCCGGTACACTCGCCGCTCTCCCTGCGCATCTCACGCACCGAGATGTAGCTCTTCTCGGTCAGTACGCCGTCCAGCGTACCGAAGATGTGATAATTCTCCTTGGCCTTGGCCGACTTTTCCAGCACAGACGCCTCTACCACATCCCCGGCCAGATCGTCCGGGTCTGAGGCCAGCACCACGTTGCCGTCGCAGTCGGTGAAGAACAGATACACTTCCGCGCTCTCGCCGATGAGCTCGAGCTTGGTGTTCAGGGCTTCCAGTTCTTCGCCTTCCGGCAGAGCGGCTTCCTGCACCAGATGGGACGCCGTGCGCTGGGCCACATTGACCACTTCGTCCAACACGTCGTACCGCTCCTGCGCGAAGTAGTTGCTGAACAGCACCAGCTCCGAGCCGCCCATGATCACCGTGCCAAAGATGAGCAGGGTGCTCATGAGCGAGAAGAACGCAACGGAAACACTTTTGCGCATTACTGACGCACCTCGAATTTATAGCCCACGCCCCAGACGGTCTTCAGCTCCCATTTATCGGAAGCACCGGCCAGCTTCTCGCGCAGGCGCTTGACATGGACGTCGATGGTGCGGCTGTCGCCGTAGTATTCGAAGCCCCACACCTCGTCCAGCAGCTGGTCGCGGGTGTAGACCCGGTTGGGGTGAGAGGCGAGGCAGTTCAGCAGTTCCAGCTCCTTCGGGGGAGCTTCCACCACCTTTCCCTTGACCCGCAGCTCGTAGCTGTTCATATCAAGACGGAGGTTGTCGAACTCGATGACGCCCTCGGAGCTCTCGGTCTGGGACGTGGTGACGGTGCAGCGGCGCAGCACCGCCTTGATGCGGGCCACGACCTCTTTGGTGTCGAAGGGCTTGACGATATAGTCATCAGCGCCCAGCTCCAGGCCCAGCACCTTGTCAAAGGTCTCGCCCTTGGCGGTCAGCATCATGACCGGGGTGTTGCCCAGCTTGCGGATGCGGCGGCAGACCTCGAGGCCGTCCATCCTGGGCATCATGACGTCCAGCAGCACCATGTCGGGCTTGAGCTGGTTGAACTTTTCAAGGCCCTCTTCGCCGTCGTTGGCCGTCGTGACCTGATAGCCCTCCTTGGTCAGGTAGAGCCGCAGCAGCTCGCAGATGTTGGTATCGTCGTCCACAACGAGTATCTTTTCGTTTGCCATGTGAGTGTTCCTCCTCTATCCAGTCCAAAGCCAGCCCCCGCCGGGCGCTGGCCGCAATTTTGATGTTGACCTATATTTTATTATACGGGACAGTTATGACAAAATAAAGAAGGTTTTGTATGATTTTTGAATCTTTGGCAAGCAAAAGGCCGCAGGAAGCGGCACTTTTCCTGCGGCCTTATCTTATTTCTGTGCTCGGTCTGCCTGTTGCAAAGCCGCACCTTTGGTCATCCCTCGTGTGCAAAGATTATATCATACCACACATAGTCACCCTGTTCCTGCACACTGATTCCTACATATACATCTTCCCGAATCGTCGTCTTACCGGGTGTATTCAGTTCCGTCTGAAAATTGTTTCGGAAGTATTCTGTCAGCTGATTTTTCGTGAAGTGGTCTCGCGGAAGTCCTGTTACTGTCCAATTTTCCCTTCCACCATACTTGTAGCCCTTTCCGCCGTCTTTGAACTCCTGCGGAACTGGTGAAAGCTCGTCGTGCTTTTTTCCGTTCATCATTTCCAGCGCACGCTGTGCTGAAAGCTGGCTTATTTTATCCACTTCTTGAACTGTGCCGTCCAATCCAACTTCTTTGCGTGCAGCATTGATCGAATCCAGGATAATTTGCGCTATTCCCTCTTCTTCAGGAGAGGGCGGTGTAGGTGCGCTGCTACCGCCACCACTACATCCGCCCAGTGCTCCCGCAACAGATGTCGCCAGCACCACGGTGCCAGTAAGCTTCAGGAATTTGCGACGATTCATTTTGTCAGACATAGTTTCGTCTCCTAACTTCAAAATTTTGCACGGAGCGTCTGTGCGCCTTCCGCTGTGTTCCAGAATGTAATTTTTTCTTCACTCTGCTGTCCGTTTTCCATTTCATAGACCACAAGCCATTGGTCATCGAGGTCGTCAATTTTCAGTGTCATAGTTTCACCATAGAAATCCGAGATTTTCAAAACATCATCATTTACAAGTGACCATTTTCCCTGACCGTAAGAACCTGGAATCGTAACCGTTCCATCGTCGTAAAGCGTAAAGCTCACACTCTCCGACCACTGCCGATACAAGTTGTTTGCCAGAAGCTTTTTCATCTCTTTTTCGCGGCTGCCGGTAGTATTCTGAGTCACACATACTGCAACTACAGCACACACAATAACGGCACATATTGCGTATAAAATCGTCTTCTCCTTCTTGGACATAACTTTACACCTTTCTCTATCCGTTTGTTACTCGTCCGATTTTCACTTGCCACGAATCCTTTTCCAGTCAAATGTCACTGTTAGCTTTTGCCTTGGGCGTCAAGACAGATATTCGTAAGAACCGTCACTGCTGATTTTTGCAACATGGCTATTCAAACTAGCATATGTATACCCGTTATAGACTTCACAGATTCCCCTGTGTCCTGACGAACTATCCTGTGCATATCCATAAGAACCGTCAAATTTTATTCTATCCCATTCATCAAGCTTCGTCCCGGTTTGGTCATATGTATACCACTGCTCCGTATTTTCTTCGCAGGTAGTAATAAGAACACCATCAGCTGTCTGGTATACATATCTGACTGAACCTTTTTGCGGTTCCGCCGCCCATGTTCCGTCTCTCTTTATAACGCCCCAAAATGGAACACCCTCTGGATTTTTCATCTGTAAGACTGCATAGCCGTTGATAAACCGGGGTTCATCCTCATAAATCGATTGAATATTATATTGGCTCAGGTCGATTACTTGATTCAAATGGACATCATAAAACCCCGATGGATAATCCTCAAAATCACCTGCATCTCTCCTGACATCCAAATAAATCAGCCCTTCGCTTAATACTGGCGTTTCGCTTCGTCTTGACTTTATGGCCTCCCATTCCGGAAGCTCATTAAAATCATCATCGAGTGCTCTCAGCCCCGGCATTGTTCGAATCATCAGGTTCCCTTCTGCCTGTATCAGATACGCATTGGGTTCCCGTACCGAGAAAAATTTTTCGGTATCAATGTTCATAAACACATAATAAAAATCACTACGGATGCGATATACGCTTCCTCCACAGTATGCAAATGCCTGTGAGATTCCAATCGAATCGTAGTCATTATTCGCAAGGTCTTTATATACGGTATCAGAATTCATTTTCGAAAACTCATCACGTGTAGTATCACATTGAAAACGAATTTCACCGTTCGTATCCCAAGCGGTTATCATTGCCTTTGTTCCTTCAATCGAGTCCTCTCTTCTTACTGTCCAGAGCAGCGTACCATCGTCATCCTTCGCATACCGGATGATAATTTCATCATTCGATAGATAAGACGGCCTGAAAAGCGTTCCATCCTCTTTTGCCATCACACGGGTACTTGTCATACACATCCCGTTATAAAAACCAGAAGCAATGTAAGTATCGCTTTCAAAGACATGATGAACTCTTCCGTCCACGTCAAACAGACAGTATCTGTTCCCACTATCGCCATAGAGCATTCCGACCGAAAGCTCTTCCATATTCGGGTATTCAAGCGCACAACCATTATAATTTTGCGCTATTTCCTTCAATGTTGGATACCCTGCATTCGCACTTTCGGCAAGCTCCGCAGACTCCACACTAGAACTCGCACTTATCGAAGCCGACTGAAGTGGCTGGCCGCTTTCCTCTTTTTCCGCAGATGAGTAACTGTCTTTTCCATTAGAACATCCCGAAAGAACAATCGCTGCCACAACTCCGAGTGCAGCCAGTCTCTGAGCGGTTCTCATAGATTTCACCTCTTTCTGTCCTTCCTCATTTACCCAGCATTCTTTTTTGCATCCTCAGCCGTATGCCAGAATACGATTGTCTGGTCGGTATTCTTATCCGCATTCGGCGGGCCAAAGGTCACTGATTTTTATCGATAGCGATTATCGTGAAAATCTCGCTATTTCCATAGAATCCGGTAAGCGTAAACTGGTCTTCGTTCGCAATCGACCATGTTCCTTTTCCGTAGTCATTATCAATCATGCAGGTTCCGTCATCATAAATCGTGAACGCCAAGTCATCCGAACCCTGACGGTACCATGTACCGATAATGAGTTCCTTTTTTTTTCTTCCCGCATCCGTCAGCGGTGCTGCCGCACACACCAGAGCCGTCGCCGCCGTAAGCTGTAAGAATCCACGTCGCGTGATATTTTTCATTTTGACTGTCTCCTTCTAAGGCAGCTCATCTAAAAAGCGAGCCGTCCACCATGCGCATGACAAAAGTAAGGATCCACTCTATCACCTTTGCACCCATTGCAACATAGCCGAATGCCACCGAAAGAAGCGCCTTTTTCCACCAGTTTTTTTTTTGTTCAGACTTTTGCGTATTTTCTCGGAAAGGATAACACCGATCCAGCCATTTCCGTTTTCAATGCCCTTCCACGAGATCCATCCGCCCCATGCCCAAAGGGCAAACATGCACAATGCAACCGTCATAGTTCTTTCTCCCTTTTTTCGTTATCAGCGTTCCTCATAGTAGGCACAGCCGTTCCGGTCACTCGGGCGATTATAGCCGTGTGTCCAGCCTTTCTCGCAAAGGCAGTACACCTCGCCGTCTCTCCAGTCACTCCGGTCAGCATAGACGCAGTCGCTGCAATTTCCGTAGAAGCATCCCTCCGGCAGAACAACAGCCATCATTTTCTTGTTTTTCACGTTCTTCATGTTAAGTTCCTCCTTGACATTTGATACAATCTCTTTTTATTACGACTTTCTCATTGTTGCGTACTGCCTTATATGCCACCACCTTACGCTCCGGCATTACAACAACAGGAAAGTACAGACAACCAATTTTTTTCGGCATTACTTCCATAATGCGAACGATATATTCTTTATCTCCTTCGGAAAGGCTTTCTGTGCCGCCGAAATGCACATGAAACATTCCCATAAACTGTATCCCAGTTTCAGCCCATTGGTTGATTTTCTGATTCAGGAAGCGTGTATCAGGTGTATAACTGCAAGGATGTTTACCCAATATTCCTTTATCCAAGCAGATATTTGTAACCACGTCATTTCTTCCGCCTAATATTCCCCGCTCTCTGGTGGAATATTTGAAACTCCCTGTCGAATTGAATCTATCACCGCTTCAGAGCATATGTTCATCTCGCCCATCCTTTCCGTCAGTAGTTCAAGTCCTTCCGCCCAAGTCTCTGTCTTGGCTCTTATTTTAACGGATTATCCGTTAAAAATCAAGATATTCGGGCCATCCTTTGTAGACTTTCTACAAAGAGGTGAATCTATGCTATACACAGAACGCATCAAGGCACTGCGCAGCGACCATGACCTCAACCAGACGCAGGTCGCGCGGGCTATCCATGTTGCCCAGACCACCTACTCCGACTACGAAAAGGGCAAAGTGCGCATCCCGGTCGAGTGCCTCATCCAGCTGGCGAAATTCTACGACGTCGATATGAACTATATCACCGGCGTAAGCGACACCCTCCGGCCATTCCCCAAGCCGCCTGTCTCCCTATAACGCACCAAAAGGGGCCTCCTTTGCAGGAGGCCCCTTATCACGGGCTGGTCAGAATGGGGGACGCAGCCCGGTTTCTGGTATTTTCAGGGAAATGCGCTCAAATCCTTTGAAGCGGTCTTTACAGGATGGGGCTCTGGATGTTGTCGTTGTTCTGGATGCCGTGCTTCTCGGCGTAGCCGGTGAGCATCAGGGTGAGGGCGCCGTCGCCGGTGACGTTGCAGGCGGTGCCGAAGCTGTCCTGCAGGGCGAAGATGGCGAGCATCAGAGCGGTGCCGGCGTCATCGAACATCAGAACGCCGGTGATGAGGCCCAGAGAAGCCATAACGGTACCGCCGGGGACACCGGGAGCGCCGATGGCGAAGATGCCGAGCAGGGCGCAGAAGAGGAGCATGGTGCCGATGCTGGGCAGGTGGCCGTAGAGGATCTTGGAGATGGTCATGCAGAAGAAGACCTCAGTCAGGACAGAGCCGCAGAGGTGGATGTTGGCGAACAGGGGGATGCCGAAGCTGACCATATCCTTGCGCAGGACCTTGCTCTTGCGGGCGCAGTCCAGAGCGACAGCCAGGGTGGCGGCGCTGGACATGGTGCCGACAGCGGTCAGGTAAGCGGGGCCGTAGTGGCGGAGGACTTCCCAGGGGTTCTTGCCGGAGTATGCACCGGCCAGCAGATACAGGACAGCCAGCCAGATATAGTGGCCTGCCATGACGATGAGGATGATCTGGATGAAGGCGGGCAGCTGGTGGGTGATCATGCCCTCATAGCTCAGGTTGCAGAAGGTAGCGGCGATATAGAAGGGCAGCATGGGGATGATGATCTTGCCGACGATGTCCAGCACGATGTTCTGGAACTCGCCGAGGAAGTCACAGGTGAGCTTGCTGTTGGTCCAGGTAGCGGCCAGACCCATCAGAACGCTGAGCACGAGGGCGCTCATGACGCTCATGATCTGGGGATGTTCAGCTCGAACACGACGTCGGGCAGGGTCCGCAGACCGGCCACCTCAGTGTCGATGGACAGGTGCGGGATGAGGGCGTAGCCTGCGCCGGTGCTCATGAGGGCTGCGCAGACAGAGGAAACGTAAGCGATCACGATCGCCACGCCCAACAGGCGGGAAGCGTTCTTGCCCAGCTTGGTGATGGACGGGGCGATGAAGCCGATGATGATGAGCGGCACACAGAAGGTGATGAGCTGGCCCATGATATACTGTAAGGTGACGACCACCTTCATGACGCTCTCCGGGAAGACCTGGCCCAGGATGACGCCGATGATGATACCGAGAAGCAGCCGGAACGGCAGGTTATCGAATAGCTTTTCATAATAATTTACCCCTAATTCTCCTGCGCTTCGGGCGCAGGGTGTTTTGCAGGATGCGGATGCAGGCTTGCCAGGGTTTTCGAGGACGCTTATTCGGCGTCCGGAGCATGTTCTTTATTGAGCATCAGATCGAGGATAACGCTGTCGCTGGTGCCGTGGGTGCTGAGGATGGCGAAGTTGTCCAGCGTGCGCTCCACGTTCTCTTCCACGATGCCGTCGGTGCTCTGGACGCGGACGCCGCGGGTACCCATGGCCGCTGCCTGACAGGCGGCATTGACGCAGGTGGAAATTTTCAGGGCGCAGTCGGCCTTTGCGCCGTCGCACACCATGCCGGTGACATTGCCCACCATGTTCTGGATAGCGCAGCATATCTCATGGTAGCCGCCGCCCAGCAGGTATGTAATGCCGCAGGCCGCGCCGGTGCCGGCGACGGTGGCGCCGCACAGGTTGCTCAGACGGCCAAACTTCGACTTGATGCGGATGGCGATGAGGTTCGACAGGGTGACGGCACGCAGCATGGTGGGCTCGTCGATGTCCAGCCAGTGGGCAGCAGCCACGACGGGCATCGTCGCAGTGATGCCCTGATTGCCGCTGCCGGAGTTTGCCACCACCGACACCGGAGCGCCTGCCATACGGGCGTCTGCGCCCGCAGCGGCGGCTATCATGGAGTTGGTGGTCAGATCGCGGGTCATGAGGCCCTTGCGGCAGTTGAGGTCGAGGTTGCGGCCGATGGCGAGGCCGTACTCCTTTGAGAGGCCCTCATTGCTGATGACGGAGTTCACCTTCACGGCACTGCGGATGATGTCGATGGGGTCGTTCATCGGGTCGAGCTCTTTGGTGCAGTAGTCCCAGATGGAGCGGACGGTCAGGAAGGACGCGATCTGCTCCGGGGAGACCACATCGCTGTCGCCTGCGGCGGCGGTGTCCGTGTCCCGCTTGTCGAGGGTGGCCACACCGTCCTGCTCCACCAGCACGACGTTGGTGTGCAGGTCGCGGACGATGGCACGACCCGTATGGCCGCCGCCCTTGGCAATGACCTCGATGTAAAGCTTCTGCGGCACCTGCGCCACATTCACCCTGACCTTGCCGGCTTTGACCAGCGCGGCGGCAGATTCCACCGTCTCGCGGGGAACGTGGTTCATGACTTCCAGCAGATAGACCGGGTCGCCGCCCAGCGCACCGATGGCGGCGGCATAGTCCATGCCCTCGTAATCGGTGCCGGGGATGCCCGCCGACATGGCGTTCTTGATGATGTTGATGCTGGCGTTGACCGTGATCTCTTCGGCCTTATCCACACCGGCCTTCCGCAGGGCCTGACCCGCCTCGGCGGCAGTCAGCGCCACAGCGCCCGGCTCGGTGCAGCCGGTAGCCAGCTCCATCTCACTGTTCAGGATGCGAATGAACATGTTCTGTTCCATAGTGTTGCACCGTCTCTTTCTCTTATAGGATGCTCTGTTACTTCACGGCGATGCATTCGATCTCCAGCGGTGCGCCTTTCGGCAGTTTCGCCACCTGCACGGCGCTCCGCGCGGGGAAGGGCTGGGCGAAGTATTCGCCGTAGACTTTGTTCATCTCAGCAAAGTCGTTCATGTCGGCCAGAAAGACCGTGGTCTTGACCACATCGGCCAGGGTCATGCCCTGCTCGGCAAGGATGGCCTGGATGTTCTTGAGGGACTGTGCGGTCTGGGCCGCGATGCCCTCGGGGATGGCCCCGGTGGCGGGGTCGATGGGGAGCTGGCCGGAGACGTAGGCCGTCTGGCCTGCTGCGATACCCTGCGAATACGGCCCGATGGCGGCGGGCGCCTGTGCAGTGGCGAGTGCCTGTTTCATAATCTCTCTCCTTTTCCGAATTGCAGGGGCATCGCTTGCCTTGATGCCCCTTGTCCTGACCCTATCCTAACGCGGCGGGCGGCAAAAGTCAACAATTTTCTCTCTCGATGAGAAATTATTATCACTTGTGACAAATCCCGCGGATATTTTGAAGCACTTTCACGAAAATGCATTAAGTTTTCCATTTCTCATTGTCAACAACACACGAACGTGATATGATATAGGCAGCAGGATGAGAATAAATTCTCATCATTTCCCTCATGAAACAACGTGGAAAGTGGTGACATACATGGATGCACGGCTGGAACCCTATCGGACACTCGTTTCGTTTCTGGGCGAGGCGCTGGGGCCGGACTATGAAGTGGTGCTGCACGACCTGACCAGCGAGGAAGGCACCATCGCAGCCATCGTGAACAACAACATCAGCGGCCGCACCGAGGGCGCACCGCTGTCCAATATGGCCCTGCGGTTCATCCACGGCAAAGTCTACGAAACGCAGCCCTATGTGGCAGGCTATCAGGGCGCGTCGCAGGCCAAGGGGCGGCTGCGCTCCTCCACCATGTTCATCAAGGACGGCAGCGAGCTTATTGGGATGCTCTGCATCAACTTTGACGCCGCCAAGTACAGCCGGATGGCGCAGGAGCTTCTGTCGCTCTGCGGGGCCCATCAGGAGCCCGGCCCCAGCGTTGGGGTGGAAAACTTCGTCAGCAGCCTGCCCGACGCAGTGCAGGCCGCCATCACTGACGTGACCGGCAGCGCTCTGCCGCCCGACCGGCTGACGATGGACGAGAAGATCCGCATCGTGGAAGACCTGCAGCAGGCGGGCATCTTCTACATGAAAGGCGCGGTCAGCGAGGTGGCGACACAGCTGGGCTCCTCGGAAGCGACCATCTACCGCTATCTGAGCAAGCTGAAAGACTGATACAACAACGAGGGGTGGCCCTGAAGCCATCCCTCGTTTTGATATACTGGTGATTATGCGTACAGGACGCAGCCGAGGACCTTCTTGCCGAAGCTCTCGAGCTTTGCCTTCTGTGAGCGGAGCGAAGCGTGAGTAGAAACAGCGCAGTCTGCTGCAAGGACAACGACATCCACTTTGGCAGCCTCAGAGACCGTTGCCGAAGACTGCAGGATGCTGCCGGAAACAAGGATATTCTTGCCGTCCAGCTCGCCGGAAGCCTTCAGAGCCTCGCCCAGAGCAGTCAGCTGATCCCCGGCGATGTCGCCGGTCAGCAGGATGTTCTCCGCCTCCGGCACACGGTTGCGGATGGTCGCCGCGATGAGGCGGGTCATCTCAGCATCGGCACTGCCGTCCGGCCGCTTCTCCATCTTGTTGAGAGAGGCATCCATGCCCTTGGCGGACTTGGACGCTGCGTTGGCCAGCGTACCCAGCACGCCCACGCCGCAGCTGCTCTGGAGGTCCTCGCTGACACAGACCTTGTCCTCCATCAGGAAGCGGACGACTGCCACGCCTGCCACAGCCACGATGCCCAGCAGGAAGCCGGTAAGAACGAACTTCTTGGCACCGCTGCTCTGCTTGGGCTCCTCGGGCTTTTCCTGTGCGGCGAGGTCCTGATCTGCAGTCTCGATGCTCTTTTCCAGCAGCTCATGATTGTTCTGCAGGTCTGTCAGATTGTTCTGCAGGCTGATCATGTTATCACGGGTATCCTGCTGGCTGTCGCGCAGCCAGGTCAGCACAGTGGTGCTGTCACTGCGGGAGACCTGCTTGGTATTATGGTTGCCCACGGTCGTCTCGATGTTTTCGCGGACTGCCTCCATCCGCTTGAGCATCAAATCCATGATGCGGCCCGCCTCATCAGCATCTTCACCATAAGTCGTGATGGTCAGCAGACGGGTATCGTTGTCCACAGAAACACTGATAAGTTCGCGCATATAGCGTTCTTCCATGCTGAACTGGTCCGCAATGGTGATGATGGACTCATGGCTGGTCAGCAGGCTGTTGTAAGCACTGAGGACGGCGCTGGTGTAGTCCGGGTTCTGGTAGTCCATACCGGGCATGATCTTATAATCGGTGGTGATATAGAAGCGGGTCTCCGAGGTATAGACATTGTACGGGTCGAGCTTCTGGCGCACCGACTTGTCGATATACTCCTGTGCATTGTCGATGTCGAACTGGGCGCGCACCTGATCCGCCTCGTTCTGGTTCAACTGCTGCTTATAGCTGGTGACATCCGTGTCGTGCTTCGTCTGGGCCTCACGGTACTCGACCATGTCCTCTTCGTACTGCTGCTCTGCGCTGGTGCGGGGGACTTCCTCGCCGTTGGCGATGGCCTCATCGATGGCGCGCTGGTTCAGCATTCCCTTCACCACGCTGAAGCCGCCGAACAGCACAGCGCAGATCACCGCTGCGGCGGCCATCTGCTTGTACCTATGGGCGACCGCAAAGAACAGCGAGACCAGATCGATCTCCTGCTCCTGATTTTCTGCCTTGTAATTGTCCATACTTTGTGATTCCTCTCCTGTGCTTCTGCTTTTCAGCCTTCCTTGCTCTTTCAGAACAGTCAGCCGTTATACAGCTTGTTTTTCAGCTCTGCATATCGCTGGCTCTTTTCGGCTTTGTAGGTGCTCATGACCTGATCGGCCAGTTCTGTGCTCTGTCCATTTTCTTTCAGGACCGTGCGCAGCTGGCTCACGATGCGGCCCATCTCCTTGTCGCAGTACGACTGCAGCGAGGTGAGCTCACCTGTCTTGGACAGGCAGATCATGATCTTTTGGTTTTGGTCTGCTGCTCTGCAGGCAGCGTCTTGTACTCAGCCTTTGCCGCAGAGATGCTGGATTTGAGTCCCTTTTCTGCAATGGCTTTCAGCGCGTAGGTCTGCTGGATGAGAGCCTTGACTTCGGCCTCACAGGCTGCCTCCTGCTGCTTTTTTTCCGCCGGAGCCTCGGACGACGAGGCTGCGCTCTGCTCCGTGCCGGATGCAGAGTCTTCCGGCTCGCTGGGTGCTGCCGCCTCAGACTCCGTTCTGGCCGGCTGCTCACCGGCGGCGGTCCCCTGCGCCTCGGAGGCTGCAGGCGCTTCATCCGTACCGGTCCGAGTCAGGCTGTCCAGCGTGAGCTCGCCGCTGAGCAGCTGTTCCAGTTCCGCATCTGTGATGGTGACAGATGCCGCTTCATTCGCTTCGTTCTCCGAGAGGGAGGGTTCAGCCGCTGCCACTCTTACCGTATTGAAGATGCTGAAAAAGCCGAATGCGCCAGCCGCTGCCAGGCCCAGCAGCGCCAGCAAAGCCTTCCAGCCCCATTTTTTGAATTTTCTTTCTTCCACTTTTATTACTTCTTGGTCAGGTAAGTATCAATCTTCTCGCCCAGGTGGTAGATACCATAGATGTAGCCGATCATACCCATGATCCCCATGCTCTTGAAGTTCTTGAACCAGTTCTGCAGCGGCTCAGTAGAACCCTTCTTGGCGCTGCTCCAGACAGCCGAGCGAGTCTCACTCAGGACCGCGTCCCGCAGATAGTCACCGATGAGGTAGTTGAACAGCCCCCAATAATCGGCGCCGCCCTCAATATAGATTTTTTCATTTTCCGCAATCACAGTATATTCGACAGGATAATTCATTTTGTTTTCCTTTCTCGGATCTAGTCCCTCTATTTTACACGATTCCAATGCTTCCCGAGCGCAAAAGGGCAGACTTTCCCCTTCAAAGCACGCTCTTCCATGCATTATATCATAGTTTGAAGGCGCTTTCAACCGATTCGAAAGTGAAAAATCAATCACATATCGCCCATCTGCCCCTTCTTCTGCTTCCGGAAAGGTCTTGAAGAGCCGCCGCAGGCATGATAAAATAGATGTGTATATAAAAATGACCCGGAGTCATTCTGTAAAATGCTCTGTCATCCATGACTATAAAAGGAGAAATCTGAAATGAAACTCGGTATCGTCGGCCTGCCCAACGTCGGCAAGTCCACTCTGTTCAACGCCATCACCTCCACCAAGAACGCGGAGGCTGCAAACTACCCCTTCTGCACCATCGAGCCCAACAGCGGCATCGTGGCCGTGCCGGACAAGCGGCTGGATAAGCTGGCTGAGATCTGGCAGACCAACAAGAAGACCCCGCTATCGTGGAGTTCGTAGACATCGCCGGCCTCGTCAAGGGCGCAAGCCAGGGTGCCGGCCTCGGCAACAAGTTCCTCGGCCACATCCGCGAGTGCGATGCCATCGTCCACGTCGTGCGCTGCTTCGACGACGACAACATCATCCATGTCGTGGAGGACGTGACCAAGGCCGAGGCCGTGGACCCCATCGCCGACATCGACGCCATCGACTACGAGCTCATCCTCTCCGACCTCGAAGTCGTCCAGAACCGCGCAGGCCGCATGGCCAAGGCCGCAAAGAGCGGCAACAACAAGGGTGCTGCCGCCGAGGCCGCATGGCTGCAGCAGCTGGCCGCCCATCTGGAATCCGGCAAGCCCGCCCGCAGCTTCGACTTCGACGAGAACGACGCCGAGCAGCAGACCGTGCTCCACGAGATGGGCCTGCTGAGCGCAAAGCCCGTCCTCTACGCTTGCAATGTGGGCGAGGACGACCTGATGGAGGGCATCGAGAACAACAAGTACGTCCCGCTGGTGGCTGCACGCGCCAAGGAAGAGGGCGCACGCTACATTCCTATCTGCGCCAAGACCGAGGAGGACATCGCCGACTACAGCCCCGAGGAAAAGAAAGCCTTCCTCGCCGAGATGGGGATCGAAGCAAGCGGCCTCGACAACCTCATCACCGCCAGCTACGACCTGCTGGGCCTCATCTCCTTCCTGACCGACGGCAAGAAGGAGTGCCGCGCCTGGACCATCCGCAAGGGTACCAAGGCTCCGCAGGCTGCCGGCAAGATCCACAGCGACTTTGAGCGCGGCTTTATCCGCGCCAGCGTCATCGGCTACAGCGACCTCGAGGCCCACGATTTCGATTACGCTGCCGTCAAGTCCAAGGGCCTGCAGCGCACCGAGGGCAAGGAATATGTCGTGCAGGACGGCGATGTCATCGAGTTCCTGTTCAATGTGTAAGGAGAGTTTATGATTTTAGGTATCATGGGCGCAATGCCCGACGAAGTAGACCAGCTCTGCGCCAAGCTGGAAAATGTCACGGTCGAGCCCTACGGCGGCGTGGAATATCACAAAGGCACACTGGCCGGCAAGCAGGTGGTCGTCTGCTGTGCAGGCATGGGCAAGGCCAACGCCGCTGCCACCACCCAGGTGCTCATCACCAAGTTCGGTGCTGAGAAGATCATCTTCTCCGGCATCGCAGGCAACATGACAAGCAAGATCGGCATTGGCGACGTAGTCATCGGCAAGACGGTGCTTTACCACGACGCCCAGCTGGATATGATCTGCCAGAATCCGCCTTTCCTGAAGGAGTACACCGGCGACCCGGCCCTTATCGCCGCCGCCGAGAAAGCCTGCGCCGACGCAGGCGTCAAGGCTCTGGCAGGCAAGATCGCCACCGGCGATATGTTCGTGGGCGACAGCGCCACCAAAGCCGCCATCGAGGCCAAATGCGCCCCCGACTGCGTGGAGATGGAGGGCGCGGCCGTGAGTCAGATCGCCGCCAAGAACGATGTGCCTTGCGTCATCCTCCGCGCCATGAGCGATAACGCCGACGAGGACGGCCATGAGGTGCTGGTGGTCAAAAGTTCAGCATCACCGAGTACGTCGCCACCGCGACCAAAATCGTCGCCGCGATGGTAGAGTCTCTGTAACAGACAGCAATAGAAGCCGGTCACAAGACCGGCTTCTGTCTGTTTACAGGTACTGCTCCAGCTTCAGCCTGTTATCCTCCTCAAAATCCTGCAGCTTCTGCATCAGCCTCTTCGACCCCGGCGCGGCGTCGGGGTAGTCCTTCTGGGATTTGATGCAGTCCACCACGCCCATGCCGCTGCCCTGAGTGAGCATCTCGGCGAGGTTGCGGGTGGATTTGTCGGTGATGGTCTTCATGCCGATGCTCACCTTGGTGTTGAGCTTCGCCATGGCGCTCTGGCCCTGGGCCGAGCCGCCGCAGGCGTCGATGGCGGCGTGGGCCTCCTGATTGAGCTGGCGGTAGATATTGCGCTGGCGCAGAAGCTCCGCCTTGAACTGCTCATCCTCCGCCATCGGCACGAGCTGGTCGAGGGTGTTCTTCCCCATCTCGGTATTCTGCACGATGGCTTCCAGCATATTGAGATTGTCGTTTTTCTGGTTTTCCATACAAAAATCCCCCTTTTGAGGGTAGTTTCTCTCAAAAAAGGGGGACTCTTATGCATTATTCGCCGTCGTAGATGCGGTCGCCGCCTGCGGTCTGTGCAGCGGCCAGCCGCTTCTCGCACAGGTCATAGAGGGCATCCCAGTTCTTGCAGCGCACCTCGCCGGTGCAGGCGCAGCCGATGGACTGGGTAAAGGGCACCCGGCGCATCAGGCCCACCGAGGCCACACACTCCTTGGGCATCTCGGCGTAGATGGCTTTCAGCTCCTCTTCCAGCTCACGGCGGGTGCGGTCGGCGCAGCCGATGGCGAACAGGGTATCGCTCAGGCGGCAGACCACCCGCTCAGCAGGCTGGTCAAAGTGCTTTTCCACTGGTTTGCCACAAAGCAGACCAGCTGGCCCATGACGGCGTCGCTCTCCCGCGCGGAAAGCTTCTCTGCGCCGTCGATGGACACCAGCGCCAGCGCAGCGCAGCGGTGGCAGTCGTTCCACTCATCGAGTTTCGTGCAGAATTCCGTCTCGTAGTAGCGGCGGTTGAACACCCCGTCACAAAGTCGTGGTTCATGTCGTCGCGGCACATCTCCCGCTCCCGCGGGTCATCCGGTCTTCGGGCAGATCATTGCCTGCCAGAGGAGCCGTCATCTGCAGCTGCCACACCTTGCCGTCGGCCACGACACAGCGGCGCAGCACACAGTCCACCTGACCGCCGCGCAGCTCGTAGTCCACCATCAGGCCGTCGTCCTGCCAGCAGCGGTCGGCGTCCTCGTCCACCTGCGTCAGGCTCACATCCTGAAACACAGGCCGCGAACTTTCGACGAATTGCCGCAAGTCCTGCTCAGTCCATTCATTTTTCATGCGTTTTTCCCCATTTTATACACCGGGTCTTCCTTCCCGGTGCTCTGCCTTTTCACAGCCGAGCCTGTTTTCATGGCCAGTGTATAGCTGTGAAAATAAGTCTTATATCTGACTGCATCTTATGCGATTATACCACGATGGCGGGGCGCTTACCAGCAAAACGCACAATTTTCAAAAGATTTTTACATTCCCGTCAAATTGAGGTTTTGCCTCTTTTCGACCGGCTCCTTGGCGCGGCAGTAGACCTCGCACTCGGCCTGGATACGGCTGGCCAGAGGCTCTGCGTCGAAGCCCTCCGCAGCGCGCCAGGTCCAGTTGCCGCCCAGCTTGCCGGGGGTGTTCAGGTGGGCCTCTGCGCCCAGACCCAGCCAGTCGGGCATGGGGATGATGGCCCGGTCAGCCACAGAGCCGAGGGCCGCACGCAGCAGCGCGATGCGGGCAGCGTCCGACTTGACGGCGGCCACTTCCTTCGCGGTGGGCTTGCAGGAGTCAGGTGGAGGTAAGCGGCGGCGTTGGCCTTTTCCTTCCCGGTGGCGGCGTTCTTCCACCAGTCGGTGAGGGTGGTGTTGTCGTGGGTACCCGGGTAGACCACGCTGTTCTTGACGTGGTTGTGGGGCAGATACTCGTTGTCTCCGCCGCCGAAAGCGAACTGCAAAACTTTCATGCCCGGGAAGGTGCTGTCGGCCAGCAGCTCGCGGACGCTGGGGAACAGCTCGCCCAGATCTTCCGCGATGATGGGCAGCTTACCGAGGGCAGCTTCCAGTGCGTGGAACAAGTCCATCCGGGGGCCGATCTCCCACTTGCCGGTGCAAGCGGTAGGGCTGCCCGCCGGGATGGCCCAGTAGGTGTCGAAGCCGCGGAAGTGGTCGATGCGAAGCAGGTCGTAGATGCCGAGGGCGTGGCGGACACGCCTGATCCACCAGACGTATCCCGTCTGTTTATGATACGGCCAGTTATACAGTGGGTTGCCCCAGAGCTGGCCGTCTGCGGAGAAGTAATCCGGCGGACAGCCGGCCACGCGGGCAAAGCCTCCCTGCGCGTCCAGCTCGAAGAGCTCGCCTCCCACCCATGCATCCACCGAGTCGGCAGAGACGTAGATAGGGATGTCGCCCAGAATTTTCACGCCCTTGGCGTTGGCGTAGTCCTTGACCTTTTTCCACTGGGTGGCAAACTCGTACTGCAGGAACTTCCAGAAGCCGATCTCCTCTTCCTGCTCTGCTGCGAACTTTGCCAGCGCGGCGGCGTCCCGCAGGCGGTACTCCCGGGGCCACTCAATCCAGCTCTTCATGCCGTTGGCGGTCTTGAGGGCCATGTAGAGGGCGTAATCATTCAGCCAGCTGTCGTTGGCAAGGGCGAAAGCGTAGTAGTCGTCGGGGTAGTAGTGGGCGCAGCCGTGGAGACCGGCGTACTTCTCGCGCCATGCGGCGTAAGCGGTGCGCAGCACCTTATAGCGGCTGGTGTAGAGAGTGCCGTAGTCCACCGAAAGCGGGTCATCCCCCCACTTTTCCGCCTTGAGCTGGGCGGCGGTCAGCAGGCCGTCGGCCTTGAGAGCGTCGAGGTCGATGAAGTAAGGGTTGCCCGCAAAGGCAGAGCAGCTCTGGTAGGGGCTGTCGCCGTAGCCGGTGGGGCTGAGGGGCAGGTGCTGGCCAGCAGCGGCCAGAAAATCCACGAACTTGAGCGCTTCGGCGCCAAAGCAGCCAATACCATAGGGGCCGGGCAGGCTGGACACCGGCATCAGGATTCCACTTTCACGCATGATGATACCTTCCTCGCTTTATATTCCGTTTGGGTTTATGCTGTTTCCTATCATAACATAAGCGAAGACTATTTTCCACAGGCAAAAAACGTGGTATACTTAGTTTTATAGTGGGATAATATCGTTTTTATTACAGGAGGTATCGTGCCATGCAGCGCACGGAAAAATATTTTGAGAACGACGCATTCCTCAAGACTGCCGCCGGGGTCATCCTGGCCGCAGAGGCGGACGCAAAGACGGGCGGCGGGCGCATCGCGCTGGACGGCACGGTGTTCTACCCCGAAGGGGGCGGTCAGCCTGCCGACAGAGGCACGCTGACCCTCGCCGACGGCACGGTGCTCCATGTCACCGACGTCCACGAGACGAACGGCATCATCTGGCACACGGTGGATGCCCTGCCCGAGACCGCACAGCCCGGTGCCGCCGTCACCGGCACCATCGACTGGGAGTGGCGCTTCGACAAGATGCAGCAGCACACCGGCGAGCACATCCTCTCCGGCATCCTGCACCAGATGTTCGGGGCGGAGAACGTGGGCTTCCATATCGGCTCCGACGCCGTGCGGATGGACACCAGTGTCCCCATCTCCGCCGAGGGCCTGCGGGAGGCAGAACTTGCCGCCAACCGCATCATCTGGGAGAATGTGCCGGTGCTCATCACCTACCCCACCCCCGAAGAGCTGGCGGCGCTGACCTACCGCAGCAAAAAAGAGATCGCCGGGCAGGTGCGCATCGTGACCATCCCGGGCGCGGACGTCTGCGCCTGCTGCGGCACTCACACCGCCGCCACCGGACAGGTGGGACAGATCAAGATCCTCACCTCTGAGAACTACAAGGGCGGTGTCCGGCTCAGCGTCGTCTGCGGCGGACGCGCCCTGCGGGAAGCGCAGGCCATGCGGAGCCGTCAGGCCGACATCGGCGCACTGCTCTCGGCTAAGGCCGACCAGATCGCCGTGGCGGTCCACCGGGTGTATGACGAGTACACGGCCCTGAAATTCGCCCACTTCGGCCTGTGCAGTCAGCTCTTCGATGCACTGGCCGCACAGCTTGGCCCCGACGAAACGGCCATCCGCACCGTTCCCGGCCTCGACCCGGACGGCCTGCACCGTCTGGCCGCACGGTTGAGCGAGGCCACCACCGGTCTCTGCGCCGCTCTGACGCCCAGCGAGAAGGGCACCGGCTACTGCATCGCGCAGGCCGGCGGCGACGTCCGCGCCCTGACCAAAGCCCTCAACGCCGCCCTGAACGGACGCGGCGGCGGCAAGCCCGGGATCTGCCAGGGCAGCTGCGCCGCCACGCCGGAGCAGGTAGAGGAATTTTTGAAGAAAAATCTGTAAGTACAAACTTTTCACGTCACAAGGAGAATACTATCTTATGAGAATGCGTTTCAAGCCCTACGCCCACGACGAACTGATGGCCGCTGATTTCCACGTCCACGAGCCCCTTATCTGGGGCGGCAAGTGGCACAGCCAGTATGCCCGCCCGGAGCAGCCTTTCGTGCTGGAGCTGGGCTGTGGCAAGGGCGGCTTCATCTCCCAGCTGGCCTCTGCCCACCCCGAGAATAACTATCTGGGCATCGACATCACCGACAAGGTGCTCATCCTCGCAAAGCGCAAAATCGAAGCCGCTTACGCCGAGGCAGGCCGCCCCATCGACAATGTCAAGATCATGAGCACCGACATCGAGCGCATCAAAGGCGTCATCACCCCGGAGGACACCGTCAGCCGCATCTACATCAACTTCTGCAACCCGTGGAGCAAGAACGCTTCCTCCAACAAGCACCGCCTCACCTACCCCCGTCAGCTCATCCAGTACCGCGATTTCCTCAAGGACGGCGGCGAGATCTATTTCAAGACCGATGACGATGACCTGTTCCGCGACAGCCTGACCTACTTCCCCGCTTCCGGCTACGACATCATCTGGCAGACTTACGACCTCCACGAGAACGAGCCGGAGTGGAACATCCGCACCGAGCATGAGGGGATGTTCACCGAGATGGGCATTAAGATCAAGGCCCTCATCGCCCGCAAAAAGCCCGGCGCCGACACGGTGACCTGGGTGGAGCCGAAGGTGCTCAAGAAGCTGGCCGCGCAGGCGGAGGCCGAAGCTTCGGCCAAGGCCGAGGGTGAAGGCAATGTCTGACCCTTGTGAATACTGCCTGAACAACCAGCAGGACGAATATGGCAGCTGGTACTGCGCCGAGGGCGGCGCGCTGGATGAGGACGAGATGGCCCGCTATCTCTCCCATACCACTTCGGCCTGCCCTTACTTTGAGCCGGGCGATGAATATAAGATCGTCCGCAAACAGAACTGATCGGAGGTGTCCCCTTGTCGTTTTTTCTCAATACGACAGTCTGCGGTTTCTCGCTTTATCATATCCTTGCGTTTTTCCTCATCTACTCCTGTCTGGGCTGGTGCGTCGAGGTGGTGTATGCCGCCGCCACCACCGGCCAGCTGGTGAACCGGGGCTTCCTGAACGGCCCGGTCTGCCCTATCTACGGCTTCGGCATGATCCTGGTGCTCTTCTTCCTCACACCGCTGGAAGATAACCTGTTGCTCCTGTATCTCGGCGGCGTCATCCTGCCCAGTGCCTTGGAGCTGGTGGGCGGATGGGCGCTGTATAAGCTCTACCGCACCCGCTGGTGGGACTACACCGACAAACCCTTCAACATCGGCGGCTATGTCTGCCTTGAGTTCTCGCTGATGTGGGGCGTGGGTGCCATGGTGATGGTCAAGGTCATCCATCCCACCATTGCCGCGCTGGTGAACCTCATTCCGCCGCTGGTGGGCTTTGTGCTGATGTGTCTGCTTTACGCGGTGTATGCCGCTGACGTGGTGGCTACCGCCATCGCCGCCTCCGACCTCGCCCGGGAGCTGGACGCTCTCGAGAAGGTGGCCGACAGTATGCATGCTGTCAGCGACGCCATGACCGAGCTCCTTGGCACCACCGCGCTGGACATGGACCAGAAAATGGACGAGAGCCGCCTGCAGCTCAAGCTGGCCGCCGCCGAGGCCCGGGACAGCTACGACAAGCTGTCGCCCCGTGAGGCCGCTTCCACCATGCGCACCCGCGCCGACGAGGCCATGGAGGCCGCACGCCGCGCCTCCCAGACTGCCCGCCTCAACGCCGCCGAAGCGGCCAAGGCCGGCAAGCTGGCCGCGCAGGGCAAAGCCGAGCAGACCACCGCATTCCTGCAGCTGGAACAGCTCAAGGAAGAGCTGGCAGCCCGTGCGCAGGTCATGCAGGCCCGCACCCGCCGCGGCACCCATCTGCTGGGCAAGGGCCGTATGCTCCGCGCCTACCCCAAGCTGAAGCACGGTCAGAACAACCGCTCCCTCAGCAGCCTGCTTGAGCAGCTCGAGGACGAATATCCCGACTCCTTCAACGGATTCGGCATCCAGTAAAGATAAAAATACGGCTGGGACAGCGTCCCAGCCGTATTTTTATGCAGATTAAGCCCAGAGATTTTCCGGGTAAAGGCCGTCGGCCGTCTTTTTGGCGATGGCTTCCACCACCACGGGTTTATCCTCGCGGTAGGTGACGCCATACCACTTATCGGTGCTGCGCAGCACCTTGACGGCGGCTTTCTTTTCGCCGATGAGCTCACTGACCACCAGCGGCAGGAAATACTCGCACTTGAGCGGGTTCTTTTCCAGATTCTCGTCCAGCCAGCGGGCAAAACGCCGGTCGGCTTCCTTCACGAAGCTCTCGCCGAAGCCCCAGAGGTTCATGCTCACGGGCGTCTCGCCGGGCAGGTCCGTCCAGCTCCCGCCGCCGTCCTCGGTGTAGTGGATGCCACCCTCATAGGTCTCGATGCGGGTGCGCTCGGTGACGCTGTGGAGGGTGCTGTCCTCGTTGAGGGCGCAGACGCCGCGGGCGACGCTGCCATTTTCGGAAACGGTGTTCTTGAGCAGATAGCTCACCATGCAGTAGTCGTAGACCTCGCCGTCGGTGTGAGTGGAGAGGTAATCGTAGATGACCTTGAACGCCTCAGGGCCGTAGTAGTCGTCGGCATTGATGACGGCGAAGGGGCCGTGGATGTAGGGCTTTGCGGCCAGCACCGCGTGGCAGGTACCCCAGGGCTTCACGCGGCCCTCGGGGATGGTGTAGCCCTCGGGCAGCTCATCCAGCTGCTGGAAGGCGTACTTCACGTCCATCACCCTGGACACGCGGTTGCCGATGGCAGCTTTGAAAGCCTCTTCGATCTCGTGCTTGATGACGAAGATGACCGTCTCGAAGCCTGCGCGGCGGGCGTCGTACAGGGAATAATCCACGATGACCTGACCGCAGGGACCCACCGGGTCGATCTGCTTCATGCCGCCGTAGCGGCTGCCCATGCCGGCAGCCATGACCACCAGGACCGGTTTGTTCATGTTTTATCTCCTCCTTGAAAAGGGTGTTTCTCTTTTACGGTTTTATTATACTCCAAACCACGCCGGGCAACAAGACGAAGCTGTTTTTTGAAACTTGGCAAGTTTTTATTGCATATATCGGCAAGTAAATATTGCCTTTTGTTTCCAGACCGAGTATAATAACTTCATCCGACACAAAAACGACCGGCCAGCCGCTTTTGCAGGCCGAAGCAAGAAAGTGAGTTTTTCCATGAACGAAACTGTGACCAAGCGTTTCCTGCTCTACTTCCGCCTGATGATGGTGGCGTGGATCCTGATCGCCAACGCCTTTTTCCACGCCATCGAGTTTGAGTACAGCTGGCTCGTCTTTTGAGCAACATCATGCTCTTTACGATGGAGTGCGACATCAAAGACCGCTTTATCAGCGTGGAGCTGGGCGGCCTCGTGGGCATGGTGCTCACGGTGCTGGCGATGCTGGCCATCGGTGCGCTGACGCCTGTTCTGGGCGGGATGCTGGGCCTGCTGCTGCCGCTGGGCGTGGTGCTCTTCATCCTCATCATCCTGCACCCCTACGCCCCCAAGGTGCTGAACAATGTGGGCTTTGCCTACCTGACCGTCGCCTGCATCGACAGCGCAACTTTTGCAGCGAATCTGCCTCTTTTCTTCGGGGTGTACATCGTCGGCTCTCTGGTCTTCAACGGCGGCTGCGTACTGCTCATGAAGCCGGCCCGTTATCTGGCCGCCCGGAGCGTCAAGAACGACGTCAAGGCTGACGCCTGAATCTGAGTTTCTCGTCTTTTCTTCTTTTTTCACAGCGCCCCGGCAGCAAAAATGCCGGGGCGCTGCACTTTTATGTGGATTCTGCCGTTTTTCCGTGCTACAATGGGGTAAACTGAACGAAAGGAAGTTTCCCTCCATGTATGCTGCATCTCCTGCACGCTACTCCACCCTGCCCTACCACCGCTGCGGCAAAAGCGGCCTGATGCTGCCCGCCGTCTCGCTGGGCCTGTGGCACAACTTCGGCGATACCGCGAACTTCGAGAACATGCGCCTGCTCTGCCGCACGGCGTTCGACAACGGCATCACCCACTTCGACCTCGCCAACAACTACGGCCCCGAGCCGGGCAGCGCCGAGAAGAACTTCGGCCGCATCCTCAAGGAAGATCTTGCCCCTACCGCGATGAGCTCCTCATCAGCACCAAGGCGGGCTACACCATGTGGGAAGGGCCTTACGGTGACTGGGGCAGCCGCAAATACCTGCTGGCCAGCCTGGACCAGAGCCTGAAGCGGATGGGTCTCGAGTACGTGGACATCTTCTACCACCACCGGATGGACCCCAACACCCCGCTGGAAGAGACCATGGGTGCGCTGGCACAGGCCGTGCGCAGCGGCAAGGCGCTGTATGTCGGCCTGTCCAACTACAACGGTGAGACGCTGGAAAAAGCCTGCGCCATTCTCGACGAGCTGCACGTGCCCTTCGTCATCAACCAGAACCGCTACTCCATCTTTGACCGCACCATCGAGCAGAACGGCCTGAAAGAGACTGCTGTCCGGCTGAACAAGGGCATTATCGCCTTCAGCCCGCTGGCGCAGGGTCTGCTGACCAACCGCTACCTCAACGGCATCCCGGAGGACAGCCGCATCCGCACCGATGGCCGCTTTTTGAAAGAGAGCGTCATCACCGAGGAAAAGCTTGCACAGATACGCGCCCTGAACGAAATCGCCGCCGCCCGCGGCCAGACGCTGGCCGAGATGGCGCTGGCGTGGATACTGCGGGACGGCAAGGTGACGAGCGTCCTCATCGGCGCGTCCAAGCCCCAGCAGATTCTCGACAACATCGCTGCCCTGAACAACACCACCTTCACCGCTGACGAGCTGGAAGCCATCGACAAGGCTTCCGGATTTTACAAGGAGTAATTTATGTCCAAAACTGTATGGATAACCGGAGCTTCTTCCGGCATTGGCCGGGAGTTTGCCCGCCGGTATGCCCGCCTCGGCTTCCGACTCATCCTCACCGCCCGCCGCACTGACCGACTCGAAGCTCTGGCCGCAGAGCTCACCGCGAAGCACAGCACCTTCTGCCGCATCCTGCCTGCTGATTTGGAGCAGGAGAGCGAGTGCGCCCGTCTCTGCGAGGCGCTGACTGACGAGCGCATCGATATTTTCATCAACAACGCCGGCTTCGGCGTCTGCGGCAGCTTTCTTGAGACCAGCGGCGAGAAAGAGCTCTCCATGGCGAAGGTCAACGTGCTGGCCATGCACCAGCTATTCAAGTTCGCCGTGAAAAAGATGGAGGCTCAGGGCTTCGGCACCGTGCTCAACGTGGCGTCTTCCGCCGGGCTGCTGCCGGGCGGACCCTATATGGCGGGCTACTACGCCACCAAAGCGTATGTTGTCAGCCTGACCCGGGCGTGGCCGAAGAACTGCGGGAGCAGCACAGCCCGGTCTACGTCTGCGCCCTCTGCCCCGGCCCGGTGGACACCGAGTTCAACGAGCGGGCCGATGTGGTGTTCGCACTGAGGGGCATCAGCCCGGAACTCTGCGTCGAGGAGGCCATGCGGGGGATGCTCCGCCACAAGACCATCATCGTCCCATCGGCCCTCATGCGGGCGGCAACGACGGCTCAGCGGTTCATGCCGATGGCGATCTTAATGCCCATCATGGCCCACCAGCAGAAGAAAAAACTGGGCTGAAGGGCTATTGTGTGCAACAAGCAGCAATCCCGGCCTTTGCAGAGTCCGTTTTTATGACGATTTCACGAAAGCGCAGCAAAATGAGAAAAAATTTGCAGTAATTGTGCCAAGAAAACACCTTGACAGTCGGAATAAAGAATGCTACTCTAGTATACAAGAGGGTGCAGGGCCGGACAGTCCAAATTGCTGCTTCCCGTGGCGGCAGTTAGACTACAGGTATAGTCCGGCAGCGCAGCGCCCCGCAAAGCAAAATTCTGATTGGAGGACTTAATTATGGCACAGTGTACTCCCAAATCCTTTGACCTGACCGGCAAGGTCGCGCTCATCACCGGCGCATCTTACGGCATCGGCATGGCTATCGCAAAGGCAATGGCCGCAAACGGCGCTACCATCGTCTTCAACGACATCAAGCAGGAGCTGGTCGATAAGGGCCTCGCCGCTTATGAAGAAGCTGGCATCAAGGCTCACGGCTATGTCTGCGACGTCACCGATGAGGACGCCGTGAACGCCATGGTCGCAAAGATCACCGAGGAAGTCGGCCATATCAACATTCTGGTCAACAACGCCGGCATCATCAAGCGCATCCCCATGACCGAGATGACCGCTGCTCAGTTCCGTCAGGTCATCGATGTTGACCTGAACGCTCCGTTCATCGTCGCCAAGGCTGTCATCCCCGACATGATCGCTCAGGGCGGCGGCAAGATCATCAACATCTGCTCCATGATGAGCGAGCTTGGCCGTGAGACCGTCTCCGCCTACGCTGCAGCCAAGGGCGGCCTGAAGATGCTGACCAAGAACATCGCCTCCGAGTATGGCGAGTACAACATCCAGTGCAACGGCATCGGACCCGGCTACATCGCTACCCCGCAGACCGCACCTCTGCGCGAGCGTCAGCCCGACGGCAGCCGTCATCCCTTTGACAGCTTCATCGTCGCCAAGACCCCCGCAGGCCGCTGGGGCGAGGCTGAGGATCTGGGCGGACCCGCTGTCTTCCTGGCTTCTGCCGCTTCCGACTTCGTCAACGGCCTCATCCTGTACGTTGACGGCGGTATCCTGGCTTACATCGGCAAGCAGCCGCAGTAAGTTTTTCCATATCCGGCATTTTTTGCGCCGTGTCCGCTGCCTTCCGGGTGCCGGGCACGGCGCTCTTTTGTTTCCCATATCGACTTTTTTTCCGGAATCTGCTACACTGGTCATAATAATAAAAACAGGAGGACTTTCCCATGAAGATCGCACTTATCAACGAGAACAGTCAGGCCGCAAAGAACGGCATCATCGAGGCCGCTCTGAAGAAGGTCGTAGAGCCGATGGGCCACGAGGTCGTCAACTACGGCATGTATGCCGCCGATGATGCCGCCCAGCTGACCTATGTGCAGTGCGGCATCCTCGCCGCCATCCTGCTCAACAGCGGCGCTGCCGACTACGTCATCACCGGCTGCGGCACCGGCGAGGGCGCCATGCTGGCCCTGAACAGCTTTCCCGGCGTCATCTGCGGCCATGTGGAGGACCCCGTGGACGCCTACACTTTCGCCCACGTCAACGACGGCAACGCCGTGGCCATGCCTTTCGCCAAGGGCTTTGGCTGGGGCGGCGAGCTGAACCTCGAGTACAGCTTTGAGAAGCTGTTCGGCTTCGGCCACGGTCAGGGCTACCCCAAGGAGCGCGTCGAACCCGAGCAGCGCAACAAGAAGATCCTCGACGGCGTCCGCGCCGCCACTTTCAAGCCCCTCATCGAGTGCCTCAAGAGCATCGATCAGGACCTGCTGAAGGGTGCCATCGCCGGTGAGAAGTTCAGCGAGCTGTTCTTCGCCTCCTGCAAGGACGAGGAGCTGGCCGCTTATATCAAGAGCCTGCTGGCTTGAGCGGTGACCAGAGCATGACGGCCTTGTATCACCTGAACGAGAACATCGCCCACCTGCTGGAGGGCTTTCTGGAATCGGCAGTCCCCCTCATCGCGGGGCTGGCGGAGGTCATCGGCCTGTTTATCATCGTGACGAGCCTTGTCAAGGCCACCTACCACTATGTGCGGACGACCTTTTTCCACGACCGGTACGACTTCCACCACGAAATGAGCACCGGCCTGACGACGGCATTGGAATTTCTCATGTCGGCAGAGATCGCCAAGACCTTCCTTCTGCAGAACCTCGAGTCGGTCATCCCGCTGGCGGCGACTTTCGCGCTGCGCGCTCTGATGAGCCTGCTGCTCCATGTCGAAATGCGGGCAGACCACACAGAGGAAAAATGATGCCTACCAAAGTTTTCTTTGCCCATTCTTTTCCGGTTTGTGCAGAACGTCAAAATAGCATCCAGCTCTTGACACTTTGACCAAACCGCCTTATACTCTTGCCATCGAAAGCAAAGGCGCTGACGGATGAAAGATCCGCCAGCGCCTTTTGTGTTTCCGGGGGAAGTGTATCCCCTGCGGCCAAGGGAGAAATAGAGGGCTTCCTTTTCCGGATTTTCCGCGCTGCTGCGCAGATAGAGGTGCAGCAGCCGGAGTGTACGCGCTGCCGGGCTGGCACCCGGCAGCCAGATCATTGGGGAGGTATCTGCGTCATGTTCAGCTCCGTCAACACCTGTTGGACGCTCGTAGGAGCGTTCCTCGTCTACTTCATGCAGGCCGGCTTCGCGCTCTGCGAGGCAGGCTTCACCCGCGCCAAGAACACCGGCAATATCCTCATGAAAAACATGATGGATTTTTGTATCGGCACGCCCTGCTACTGGCTCATCGGCTTCGGCCTGATGTTCGGCGGCACCGGCGCTCTCATCGGCGGGTTCGACCCCTTCATTCAGGGTGATTATTCTCATCTGGGCCTCGACATCCCGCTGTGGGTGTACATCGTGTTCCAGACTGTCTTCTGCGCAACGGCAGCCACCATCGTCTCCGGCTCTATGGCCGAGCGCACCAACTTCAAAGCCTACTGCGTCTACTCCGCAGCCATTTCGCTGGTGGTCTACCCCATCTGCGGCCACTGGATGTGGGGCGGCGGCTGGCTCCAGAGCATGGGCTTCCACGACTTTGCCGGTTCTGCAGCAGTCCACAACGTCGGCGGCGTCATCGCCATGCTGGGCGCGGCCCTGCTGGGTCCCCGCATCGGCAAGTACGACAAGGACGGCAAGCCCCACGCCATCCCCGGCCACAACCTGACCGCCGGTGCGCTGGGCGTGTTCATTCTCTGGTTCTGCTGGTTCGGCTTCAACGGCGGCTCTTCCCTGAGCCTTTCCACCGATGAGACCATGACCCTGACCGGTCTGGTCTGCTTCAACACCAACCTTGCGGCAGCAGTTTCTACCTGCGTGACCATGCTCTTTACCTGGAAGCGCTACGGCAAGCCCGACGTCTCCATGACGCTCAACGGCTCTCTGGCTGGTCTGGTGGCCATCACCGCAGGCTGCGACACCGTTTCGCCCTTTGGTGCTTTCATCATCGGCTTCGTCGCCGGCATCCTCGTGGTGCTGAGCGTCGAGTTCTTCGATAACATTGCGAAGATCGATGACCCCGTGGGCGCTGTCTCCGTCCACTTTGCAAACGGCGTCTGGGGTACCATTGCCGTGGGCCTCTTCTCCGACGGCGGCAACGGTGTCGGTAAGGGCCTGTTCTACGGCGGCGGTCTGAGCCAGCTGGGCATCCAGCTGCTGGGCCTCATCGTGGTCGATGCCTACGTTCTCATCGTGATGTTCGTTGTCTTCAAAGTCATCGACAAAACCATCGGCCTCCGCGTTCCCGCTGAGTTGGAGATCGACGGTCTGGACATCCACGAGCACGGTCTGGCTTCCGCTTACGCCGGTTTCGCCATCTCCGATGCAAACTCTGCCGCCATGGTCCCCAACGAGAACACCGACCTCGGCGAGGACAACGTTTCCAAAGCTTCTGCAAAGCAGATGGACGCCGCTGTGCCTGTGGTGCGTGAGCCTGCTGTCATCCACGACGGCATCTACGACACCGGGATGCACAAAGTGTCCATCATTGCAAAGCTCTCCAAGTTCGACCAGCTCAAGAGCGCCCTCAACGATCTGGGCGTCACCGGCATGACGGTCACGCAGGTCATGGGCTGCGGCATCCAGAAAGGCACCACTGAAAAATACCGTGGTGTGCCTGTGGACAGCACCCTCCTGCCGAAGATCAAGGTCGAGGTCATCGTCTCCAAGATCTCGGTCGATTCCGTGGTGGAGGCCGCCAAGAAGGCGCTTTACACCGGCCACATCGGCGACGGCAAGATCTTCGTCTACAACGTGACCCGCGTGGTCAAGATCCGCACCGGCGAAGAGGACTTTGCCGCCCTGCAGGACGTCGAGTAAGCGTCCCCCTGATTTCATCGCTATCCCGCCGAGACGGCGTGGATATATTGTTCTCCTTTTTCCTTTTTCTGATAATTCCAAACACAGCTCAAAGCCCCGCTCCTTCGCACAAGGGAGCGGGGCTTTGGCGTTTCTTGACAGCACCCGTCCGTCGTGCTATCTTTGTGGGCAGGATATAAAAAACACAGGAGTGTTATCATGAAAGAATTTTTGAAAAAGGAGCTTTATTCCTTCCGGGCCGTCGCGGCCATTCTGGCCCGCTGGCTGCTGTTGGCCGTTCCCGCCGGCCTCGTCTGCGGTGCCGTCGGCACAGCGTTCCACCTGGCCGTGGAGCATGTCACCGAATGGCGGGCCGAGCACATCTGGCTGCTCTGGCTTCTGCCGGTGGCAGGTCTTGCCATCGTGGCACTTTATAAGGTGACGGGCTGCGAAGGGATGGGGACGAACAACGTCATCCGCGCCGTCCACAGCGGCGAGAGCGTCAGCCCGCTGCTGGTGCCGGCCATCTTCTTCGGCACGGTGCTCACCCACCTCTGCGGCGGCTCGGCCGGACGCGAGGGCGCGGCTTTGCAGATGGGCGGAAGCATCGGCTACAACATCGCAAAGCTCTTCCGCTTCTCCGACCACGACCGCCGCACGGCCACAGCCTGCGGCATGGCGGCGTTTTTCTCGGCACTGTTCGGCACGCCGCTGTCGGCGACCCTCTTCGGCATCATGGTGGAGGACGTGGGCCTCGCGTTCTCGGTGGCCTTTGTCCCCGGCTTCGCCGCCGCCCTCATCGCCTACGGCGTCTCGCTGGCCTGCGGCATCTCTCCTACCCATTTTGAGCTGACCGCACCGGCGCTTTCCATTGATTCTACTCTGCTGGTGGCTGTGCTGGGCGTGGCCTGTGCGCTGGTGGCCCGGGCATTCTGCTGGCTTCTCCACACCATGGAGCACGAAATGCCCCGCCGCCTGCCGAACCCCTGGGTGCGCGCCGTCGTGGGCGGTGCTGCCGTGGTGGCCCTCTCCTACCTGATGGGCGTGGGCCGCTACAACGGCGCGGGCATGGACGTCATCACTGCCGCCGTGGAGCAGGGGCAGGCCCTGCCGTGGGACTTTATCTGCAAGATACTGCTGACCGCCCTGACCCTCTCGGCGGGCTTCAAGGGCGGCGAGGTCGTCCCCAGCTTCTACATCGGTGCGACCTTCGGCTGTGCATTCGGCCCGCTGCTGGGCCTGCCCGCCGGGTTCTCCGCCGCCGTGGGCCTCGTCTCGGTGTTCTGCGGCGCGACGAACACCCTTATCCCCTCCATCCTGCTGGCCTATGAGCTGTTCGGCGGCGTGGGGCTGGAGCTGATCGCGCTGGGCTGCGGCGTCTGTTATATGCTCTCCGGCACCCACGGCCTCTACAGCAGCCAGCTCTTTGTGACGGAGAAGCTGCTGTCGGAGTATACGGAGAGCTGGGGAAGCGGCTGCACCACTGATCCTTTTCATTTTCCAGCGCACAGCCCTTGATTTTTTCCGTTTCCCGTGCTACAATCATCTGTAGTTTCATCCTGTGATGCGCAGTGTGCGCAGGTTTTCTGCCGCCGGTGCGTCAAAATCAAATGTCCCAAAACGATGATGCGGACAAACCGAAGTCCCGTTCTCCATGCCGCAGAGAGGGCTGCCGTCCGGAAGGACGCGCTGCAAGCAGCCTGCCATGTGCCGGACTTCTACCACCGCAGAGTGCAGAGGCGAACCTCTGCCGGGTGCGCCCGTTACAGCACAGCGAGTGGCGTGCAGCAGCACGCAATTCGGGTGGAACCGTGGAACGCAGTTGGATTTTCAAAGGCGCTTCATCCCGTAAAGCAAATGCGGGGTGAAGCGTCTTTTTTGTTATACCAAACGCATTTTTCATGTCAAGAAGGAGTAACACCATGAAGATCATCTATAAGGACGGTCATGTGGACGAGTGCCCGCAGGACCAGGAACTGCACGTTATCCGTCACACCGCAGCCCACGTCATGGCTCAGGCCATCAAGCGCCTCTACCCGGAGGCTGACTTCGCCTTCGGCCCCGCCACCGAGAACGGCTTCTACTACGACGTTGACCTCGGCGACACCAAGCTGACCGACGAGGATCTGGCCAACATCGAGAAGGAGATGCGCAAGATCACCAAAGAGAATCTGGCCATCAAGCCCTTCATCCTGCCCCGCGCAGAGGCCGTCAAGCTGATGGAAGAGCGCCACGAGAACTATAAGGTCGAGCATATGGCTGACCTGGCCGACGAGACCGAGTTCAGCTTCTTCCAGCAGGGCGAGTACGTCGATATGTGCATCGGACCTCACCTGACCTACACCAAGGCTCTGAAGGCTTTCAAGATCACCCAGCAGTCCGGCGCATACTGGAAGAACGACAAAGAGAACAAGATGCTGACCCGTATCAACGGCGTGGCTTTCCACAATCAGGAGGAGCTGGACGCCTGGGAGAAGGAGCAGCAGGAGGCCCGTGAGCGCGACCATCGCAAGATCGGCAAGGAGATGGGCCTGTTTATGACCGATGATCTGGTTGGCCGCGGTCTGCCCATGTTCCTGCCCGCAGGCTACACGGTCTGGCAGGAGCTGGAGAACTATATCAAGGAAAAGGAGCGCGCCCGCGGCTACCTGCACGTTATGACTCCCTGCATCGGCACCGTGAATCTGTACAAGACTTCCGGCCACTGGGACCACTACCGCGAGAATATGTTCCCCGCCATGGAGATGGAGGGCGAAAGCTACGTCCTGCGCCCGATGAACTGCCCCCATCACATGATGATCTACGCAAACCGTCCCCACTCCTACCGCGACCTGCCCATGAGCATCGGCGAGATCGCACACGACTTCCGCTATGAGTCCTCCGGCACCCTGAAGGGCATCGAGCGCGGCCGTCACTTCTGCCAGAACGACGCTCACCTGTTCTGCACTCCGGAGCAGATCAAGAGCGAAGTTGCCAATGTCTGCGCCCTGATTTTCGACGTCTACAAGGACTTCAACATCACGGATTATCGCTGCGTTCTGTCCCTGCGTGACCCTGCCGACAAGAAGAAGTATCACGACGACGACGCGATGTGGAACCACGCCGAGAACGCTCTGCGTGAAGTCCTGACTGAGCTGGGCATCCACTTCACCGAGGAGATCGGCGAGGCTGCTTTCTACGGCCCGAAGCTGGACGTCAACGTCAAGCCCGCTGTCGGCGCTGAGTACACCCTGTCCACCTGCCAGCTGGACTTCTGCCTGCCCGCAAAGTTCCACCTGACCTATGTGGACAAGGATGGCACCGAAGACCCCCGTTGTCCTGCACCGTGCGATCCTGGGCTCTCTCGACCGCTTCATGGCCTACCTCATCGAGGAGACCAAGGGCAAGTTCCCCACCTGGCTGGCTCCTGTTCAGGTCAAGGTGCTTCCCGTCTCCGAGAAGACCCTCGAGTATTCCGAGGCCATCACCGAGAAGCTGGTGGAGGCCGGTATCCGTGTGGCTCTGGACGACGACAACCAGAAGATCGGCTACAAGATCCGCGCTGCACAGCAGGTGGACCGTGTGCCTTATATGCTGGTCCTGGGCGCCAAGGAAGCCGAGGCCGGCAACGTCTCTGTCCGTGACCGCAAGGGCGAGACCACCACGATGGAAGTGGATGAGTTCATCGCAAAGGTCACTTCTGAGATCAAGAACCGCAGCCTGTAAGCTGTAACGTAAGATACAAAAAATCCCCTCCGCCGTCTGGCAGAGGGATTTTTATTACGCTGTTATTTCAGCAGATTACCATCCGTGAAGTAATCAATTTTCATGGACTTACGCACTTCGGCGAGGGTGGCGGCGGCGGTCTTTTCGGCCACAGCGCTGCCTTCCTTCAGAATTTCCACGACCTCGGGCAGGCGCTGCTCCCACTCCTTGCGGCGGTTGCGGATGGGCTCCAGCTCAGCCTGCATGACGCTGTTCAGGAACTTCTTGACCTTCACGTCGCCCAGACCGCCGCTCTGATAGTGTGCCTTCAGCTCGTCGAGGTTCTGGTACTCGGGCAGGAACTCGGCAAAGTGCTCCGGGCGGCTGAATGCATCCAGATAGATGAAGACGGGGTTGCCCTCCACCTTGCCGGGGTCCTGCACGCGCAGGTGGTTCGGGTCGGTGTACATGGACATGATCTTCTTCTTGATGTCCTCGGGCTCATCGGAGAGGTAGATGCAGTTGCCGAGGCTCTTGCTCATCTTGGCCTTGCCGTCGGTGACGGGCAGGCGCAGGCAGGCGCTGTTCTGGGGCAGAACGATCTCAGGCTCCACCAGAGTCTCACCGTAGACGGCGTTGAACTTATGGACGATCTCGCAGCACTGCTCGATCATGGGGCGCTGGTCCTCGCCTGCGGGGACGGTAGTGGCCTTGAAGGCGGTGATGTCCGCAGCCTGGCTGATGGGGTAAGTGAAGAAGCCCACCGGGATGCTGGACTCGAAGTTCTTCTGCTGGATCTCGGCCTTGACGGTGGGGTTGCGCTGCAGGCGGGAGACGGTGACGAGGTTCATATAATAGAAGCTCAGCTCGGTCAGCTCCGGCACCATGGACTGGATGAAGATGTGTGCCTTGGCGGGGTCGATGCCCACGGCCAGATAGTCAAGAGCGACCTGCAGGACGTTCTGGCGCACCTTCTCCGGGTTGTCGGCGTTGTCGGTGAGGGCCTGTGCGTCAGCGATCATGATATAGATCTCGTCGAACTTGCCCGAGTTCTGCAGCCGGACACGCTCCTTCAGAGAGCCGACATAGTGGCCGACATGGAGCCGGCCCGTCGGGCGGTCGCCCGTCAGAATGATCTGTTTCATTTTTTTCTCCTTTTTCATCAGGCGCATTTTTCCTCAACCTCTCCGTCACAGCTGACGCTGTGCCACCTCCCCTGATAGGGGAGGCTCTGGCGAAAAGGGTAAGTTTTCGGTTTTGCCAAGGGCTCTCCTATCCGGAGAGCTGGACGCCGCAGGCGGCCTGAGAGGTTCATTTTTTATAAGTATATCCCCCGCCGCTTTCCCTGTCAACAAAAGCCGCACCGGAACGGATAAAAAAGAAAAAGCGATGGAAAACTTCCATCGCTTTACTGGCGCCTCTTGCCTGACTCGAACAGGCGACACCCTGATTAACAGTCAGGTGCTCTAACCGACTGAGCTAAAGAGGCATCTATATAAAACGGCGCAGAGCCGTTTTACTACTAAAATGGTGACCCGTACCGGAATCGAACCGATGTTAAAGGCGTGAGAGGCCTCTGTCTTAACCGCTTGACCAACGGGCCATACTACCATTGCATCGGGTGCTGTTCCCGACTCGATTATTTTAGCACAGCGCACCCGCTTTGTCAACAGGCATTTTCAATTTTTCGGCAAAATTTCGAAAAATCAGAACAGCCGACGCACTCTGCCCTTCACAGCTCCCAGAAGGACGTTCAGGTAAAGGCCCATGACGCTCTCCACCTCGCCCAGCTCCATGCTCTGGCGCTGGGGCAGGCCGGCCAGCGTACCGCGGTAGAGGCAGCGCAGCTCGGGCAGCTCGGCGTAATCGCTGGGGTGCATGAGGGTGCTGGGCTTTGGCAGCTCCAGCGCACCGCTCTTCTGGAGCACCTCACTGACGAACTGGGAGCAGAAATAATGCCGGCGGCGCTGCCAGCGGATATGCATCCAGCAGAGCAGCAGACCCAGCGAATTGAAGCGGTAGAGCTCCCCGTGGTGCATCATGTGCTGGGTGCGGCGCTTGGCGCGGGTGTAGACTTCGTCCGTCACTTCCAGCGCGTAGAGGGCGCAGGGATGTTCTCCCGCATGAGGAACACGCCCGGTTCAGGTACTCCCGGCTGGGACCTGCGGGGAACATGGTATAACCATTCTTGCGGGTAGAGCTGTAGAGAGTGCTCAGGTCCTCGTCGAAGGCGAGGGAGACGTGGGTGTACTGCGCACCGGTCAGGCTGTACACGAGGTTCGAGAGCAGGGTGCCGGAGCGGGTAAGAAATATGTAAAGCGTCTTCATCGTCGTTGTTTCTCCATGCTGGCGGCTCATGGCCGCGGGTCAAACTGATTCAGTATATCATAAGTTGTGCGTTTTTTCCAGATAAATCGCAAAATATCCACAAACATTTTGTGTCTCTACTTATAATACGTTTTTCTCTTCCTTTAATTGCAGACTCTTCTCTCCTGTTTTCCGCTCCTTGTATCCCAAATCGACAAAATTTTATCAAAGATTTGTTTTGGCATAAAATCTTTAATTTGTACAGGCAAACGGGCCAAGATTTTTACGAAACTGTCTCAAATACCCCAGATTCTTAATAAGATTTGTTGCTTTTACCCGAAGAAAACCGCTCCGCCGGTTGATTTCAGCCCCGATTTATGTATAATGATATACAGGAGAATACGCATCTGTATTTCTTTTCATCGTCCTTTTGCGGTGTCCTTTTGGCTGAGGGCAGCTTACCGCTGGTGTCTGGGCGATGACCTGAACGAAAGAAGAGGTATAAGTATCATGGCAAAGTTGGATCTGAGCAAGTATGGTATCACCGGCACGACCGAGATCGTGTACAATCCCTCTTACGAGCAGCTGTTCGACGAGGAGACCAAGCCCGAGCTGGAAGGCTACGAGAAGGGCCAGGTCAGCGAGCTGGGCGCTGTCAACGTCATGACCGGCATCTACACCGGCCGCTCCCCCAAGGATAAGTTCATCGTCATGGATGAGAACTCCAAGGACACCGTGTGGTGGACCAGCGACGAGTACAAGAACGACAACCACCCCGCATCTCAGAAAGCCTGGGAAGCTGTGAAGGAGATCGCCAAGAAGGAGCTGTGCAACAAGCGCCTGTTCGTCGTGGATGCTTTCTGCGGCGCAAACAAGGACACCCGCATGGCCATCCGCTTCATCATGGAAGTGGCCTGGCAGGCACATTTCGTCACCAATATGTTCATCAAGCCCACCGCTGAGGAGCTGGCAAACTTCGAGCCTGATTTCGTTGTCTACAACGCTTCCAAGGCTAAGGTCGAGAACTACAAGGAGCTGGGCCTGAACTCTGAGACTGCTGTGCTGTTCAACATCACCAGCAAGGAGCAGGTCATCGTCAACACCTGGTATGGCGGCGAGATGAAGAAGGGTATGTTCTCCATGATGAACTACTTCCTGCCGCTGAAGGGCATCGCTTCCATGCACTGCTCTGCCAACACCGATAAGGAGGGCAAGAACACTGCCATCTTCTTCGGTCTGTCCGGCACCGGCAAGACCACCCTGTCCACCGACCCGAAGCGTCTGCTCATCGGCGATGACGAGCACGGCTGGGACGACAACGGCGTCTTCAACTTCGAGGGCGGCTGCTACGCAAAGGTCATCAACCTGGACAAGGATTCTGAGCCCGACATCTACAACGCCATCAAGCGCAACGCTCTGCTGGAGAACGTCACTCTGGACGCTGAGGGCCACATCGATTTCGCCGACAAGAGCGTGACCGAGAACACCCGCGTCTCCTACCCCATCGACCACATCCAGAACATCGTCCGCCCCATCTCTTCTGCACCCGCAGCCAAGAATGTCATCTTCCTGTCTGCTGATGCATTCGGCGTCCTGCCCCCGGTCTCCATCCTGACTCCGGAGCAGACCCAGTACTACTTCCTGTCCGGCTTCACCGCCAAGCTGGCCGGCACCGAGCGCGGCATCACCGAGCCCACCCCGACCTTCTCCGCCTGCTTCGGCCAGGCCTTCCTGGAGCTGCATCCCACCAAGTACGCTGAGGAGCTGGTCAAGAAGATGCAGAAGAGCGGCGCCAAGGCTTATCTGGTCAACACCGGCTGGAACGGCACCGGCAAGCGCATCTCCATCAAGGATACCCGCGGCATCATCGACGCTATCCTGAGCGGCGCTATCAACGAGGCACCCACCAAGAAGATCCCCCACTTCGGCTTCGAGGTGCCCACCGCACTGCCCGGCGTTGACCCCGCTATCCTCGACCCCCGCGACACCTACGCAGATGCCGCTCAGTGGGAAGAGAAGGCCAAGGATCTGGCTGGCCGCTTCATCAAGAACTTCGCAAAGTACGAGGGCAACGCAGCAGGCAAGGCTCTGGTCTCCGCCGGCCCCCAGCTGTAAGCTGACAGCACCTCTTACATAAAGAGCTTTTATCCCCTGTCCACACCGGGCAGGGGTTTTTATGTCCCGAAAAATGGCGAAACCTATTTTTTTGCGGAACCATGTTATACTTAGTCCAAATTCTGCACCGCGGCAGGAAGCCTTTCGGGACATATAAGGGTATTGCTTATGAATAATCAGACGGTCAACGACTACTTCAAGCACCACTGGGCGAAGCTCATCGTCTTTGTGCTCTTTACGGCGGTGGTGTCCTTTTTCGCACCGCAGAAAAGCTTCCAGCTCAAGTGGCTCATCGACTCCAAGAGCAAGCAGGAGGCGCTGGGCTATATGGGGCTGGTGTTCCTCATCACCTTCACCAGCTGGTTTTTCGAACGGCTGAGCCGCCGCTCCTTTACAAAACTCGCCTGCGGTGCCGTGGAGCAGGTACGGGGACAGGTCATGGAGCGGGTGCTGCGCCGCCCGGTGTCCCAATATCAGCGGGAGGGCGACGCAGCCTATCTCTCCCTGCTGACTACCGACCTGCGCACCCTCTACGACGACTATTATATGTCCATCTTCAATATCGTGTTCTGGGGCGGCATCATGCTCTGCGCTCTGGGAATGTACCTCTACATCAGCCCGGTGATGCTGGCGGCGATTTTGCTCGTGACCGTGCCGCCGCTGGTGCTGCCCCGCAAGATGAACGAGCGGCTCAAAGCTGCCCGCGACGCCTTCTCGCTCCAGATGGCGGGCTACACCCAACAGCTCAAAGAGCTTCTGGGCGGGTTTGAGGTCATCCGGGGCTTTCTGCGGGAGGACGCCTACGCCGCCCGCCACCGGGACGCGGCTCGGCAGGCCCGCACCAGCGAGCTGGGCTATCAGCAGAGCCTCAATGCAATGGTGGTCAACACCTCTCTCATCAGCAACCTCATCTTCCCCATCGTCATGCTGGTGGGCCTGTTCCTCGCCTTTGATGGCCGTCCGACGATCGGCACCGTCTCCACCGCCGCCAGCATGGCGAATTTCGTCATCACGCCCTGCAGCCAGATCGCTCAGTGCTGGGCCAAGGTCAGGTCCTCCAAAGGCATCCGCCAGCGGTTAGAAGACGCCATATCCGGCCCGGAAGAAACGCCCAAAGGTCAGCCCATCGGCAGGCTTGAGCACATCGAGTGCCAAGACACCGGCTTTACTTATCCGGGTGCTGCCGCGCCGGTGCTGAGCGGTGTCCGGCTGACCGTTTCCGGGCAGGAAAAGGCCGTTCTCGTGGGCGAGAGCGGCTGCGGCAAGTCTACACTGGCAAAGCTGCTGTTCCAGTACTACCCAGACTATACCGGCAGCATCCTCTTCAACGGCCAGCAGTTGCGCGGCATCGACCGTCAGAGCCTCTACCAGCGGGTGGGCTACATCGCCCAGACCACCTATCTCTTCAACGACACCCTCCGCAGCAACATCTGCCTGGGTGAGGATTTCCCCGAAGAGCAGCTGACCCACGCCGTGGAGACGGCGGGCCTTTCCGACTGGGTAAGCACCCTGCCCGACGGCCTCGACACCCTCATCAGCGAGAACGGCAAGAACCTCTCCGGCGGGCAGCGCCAGCGCATCGGCATCGCACGGCTGGTGCTCCGCCGGTATGACCTCATCATTGCCGATGAAATTACTGCCAGCCTCGACCCCGACACCAGCGGACAGGTCATGGAAAATCTGCTCTCTCCCCTGCATGGTGGTGGCCATCACCCACGACGTCTCGGGGGCGTTCATGAAACAGTTTGACAAGGTATACCGGGTGGAGCACGGGCAGGTCTCGCAAGCATGAAAGAGCGCCTGTGCTGGAAATCAACACAGGCGCTCTCTGTATTTTACCGGTTATTTTGCCGCGTCGAACTCGGCCAGAATATCCTCCGTGGGAACCGGGGTCACGAGGCTGACCACCGCGCAGACGGCCAGCGAGACGAGGAAGGCGGGCAGAAGCTCATAGATGCCGAAGACGCCGCCCAGCGGGCTGACAATGTACTTCCAGACGAAGACCATCAGGCCGCCGCAGAGCATACCGGCCAGCGCGCCCTGCCAGTTGCAGCGCTTCCAGAACAGGGCGCAGAGGACGACAGCGCCGAAGGAGCCGCCGAAACCGGCCCACGCAAAGCTGACGATGCCAAAACACTGGAATCCGGGTCGCGGGCCAGCACCACGCCCACCACGCTGACGCAGATGATGGTCAGGCGGGCTGCGAAGAGGCTCTGCTTCTCGCTCAGTTTGAGGTGGCCGAACTCCTGCAAAATGTTCTGGGACACGCTGGACGCAGCGGCCAGCATCTGGCTGTCCGCCGTGGACATCGTAGCCGCCAGGATGCCTGCAAGGATGAGTCCGGCGAGGACTGCCGCCAGCACACCGTGCTGGCTGATGAGGCTGGCGATGCGGACGATAAGGGTCTCACTGGACGAGCCGCTGAGGAATTCCAGCGCACCAACCCTGGTCATGCCGAGGCCCACCATGCCGATGACGATGGACGCCGTCATGGCGATGACCACCCAGACGGTGGCGATGCGGCGGCTGAGCACCAGCTTCTTCTCGTCCTCGATGGCCATGAAGCGGAGCAGGATGTGGGGCATACCGAAGTAGCCGAGACCCCACGCCATGGTGGAGACGATGTCCAGCAGGCTGTAGGACGTGGCCCCGCCGGTCACAGCGTCGTGGCTGGCCGTCATGGTCAGGTAGCCGGAAAGGCTCTGGGCGTTCTCGACAACAGCGCCCCAGCCGCCGGCCACGACGATACCGTAGCCCAGCACCGCGATGAGGGCCAGCGACATGACCACCGACTGGATAAGGTCGGTGGTGGTGACAGCGCGGAAGCCGCCCAGAATGGTATAGCCCACGATGACGAGGGCCGACACCAGCATTGCCGCCATGTAATCTACGCCGAAGAGGCTGTGGAACAGCTTGCCGCAGGCCGCAAAGCCCGAGGCCGTATACGGCACAAAGAAGACGATGATGATCACCGCGCCCAGTGCGTTGAGCAGATTGCGCTGGTCATGGAAGCGAAGCGACAAGAACTGCGGTACCGTGATGGCGTCGAGGTTGGCCGAATAGCGGCGGAGCCGCCGGGCCACGATGAGCCAGTTGAGCCAGGTACCCAGCGCAAGGCCGATGGCCGTCCAGCCCGGCGAGGCAATGCCTGTCAGATAGGCCAGACCCGGCATCCCCATCAGCAGCCAGCTGGACATATCGCTGGCCTCGGCGCTCATAGCCGTGACCAGCGGCCCCATCTTCCGGCCGCCGAGGTAGAAGTCGGCGCTGTCGTTGTTGGTCTTGCTATAGGCGAAACCCACCAGCAGCATGGCCGCAAGATAGACGACGATGGTGACGATGATACAGATCTCACTCATACACGTTCCCCCTTTGGTGCTTTTTCCTCTATGATAAAAGCATGACATGATTTTACCACAGTAAAGTATCAAAGTGCAAGACTCCTGGGCAGATTCTTACCCTATGACCGAAATTTCGTCCTTTGCAGCGTCCAAAACCGCTCAATATGCCAACAGGCCGTCCTCTGGAGGAGGACGGCCTGTTGGTTCGGATGAAGAAAATGATGAAAATAAAGAAGATGACAGATTATTTTGCGGCTTCGCCTTCGGGGAAGATGATCTTGTTCACGAAGAAGAAGATGACCATCGAGATGCCGCCGTTGAGCACCGTGGTGCCGATGTTGTAGATGAAATCAGGCACCAACAGACCGGCCACAGCCACCCAGATGCAGTTGATGGAGTTGACGATGCAGGTGATGAGGCAGAAAGCCAGCAGATACCAGCCGATCTGCTTGGCGAGGTTGCCCTTGCTGCGGAAGACAAAATTGCGCTGGATGGGGAAATTGATGCACTCGCCGATGACCATGGCCACCATGTAGGCGCAGAAGTAGGGCAGGCCGCCGTGGGCGGCGTCGTAGCCGAGGATGTTCCACTTGAAGGTCTCGCCGAACAGAGTGATGTCGATGCCCGGCCAGCCGAAGTCCACCACCGGCAGGCTTGCAAACGCCTTGGGCAGGAACTGCAGAAGCAGATATTTGAACACGGTGATGAGGTTGGACACGATGACGAACAGTCCACCCTCCCGCACCCATTTGGCCGCGGCCGGATGCTTTGCGGCAAAGTTATTCCAGAAATTCATGACCTTATTCCTTTCAGCTGTTTTGAGCCGGTTTTCCATCTGGCTGTTCAGGATGAGATTCTTGACGAACTCATAGATGACCCGGAGGATGCCCACGAGCCAGAAGCCTTTCAGCTCCCAGACGAGGCCGTCCACCATGCCCATGCTCACCATGCCGTTGGTCATCTTGGCCAGCGCGCAGCGGCATATTATACTGGAACACGGTGTTCAGGTCGGGGGTGCCTTTTGCAAAGCTGCTGTCCAGACGGTAGCGCAGCACCTTCTGTGCCACCCAGCCCAGCGGACTGCGGCCATGGTCCATCTCGCCCAGCGTCATGTTCCGGTCGATGCGGACGACATCCTCCGGCACAGGGTGGCCCAGCAGAGCCTCGAACTCGGCGTCGGTCACATAGGTGATCTGACCGGAGACGTAGTGGAGCAGGTCGAGACCCTTGTAGGGGTCGGGAGCGTTGGTCCCCTTGATGGAGACTTCCGCCGTCAGGCGGATGTCTGCGCTGGATGCACCCACGCGGAGCTGATAGCTTCCGCCTTCGACTTCCCAGCGGTCAGTCTTGACGTTCCAGTAGCGGAACGCCTTGTCGTCCAGAGCGATGCTCACCGTCCTGCTCTCGCCGGGGGCGAGGAAGATTTTTGCAAAGCCCTTCAGCTCCTGCGCCGGGCGGAAGATTTTGGCGTCCGGCTTTGCGACGTAGAGCTGGACGATCTCGGCACCGGCACAGCTGCCGGTGTTGGTGACAGTGAGGGTCACGCCCTTCTCGTCTGCCTTCAAATCACTGTACTCGAAGGTGGTGTAGCTCAGGCCGTAGCCGAAGGGGAACGCCACCGGCACACCGGCGGTCTGATAGTACCGGTAGCCCACATACAGGCCCTCGCGGTACTCCACGTTCCGGCCCTCGCCGCCGAAGTTCGCCTTGGCGGGGGTGTCGTCGTGAGCCTGCGCCCAGGTCTGGGACAGCTTGCCGCAGGGGCAGAGCCTGCCGGTGAGGATGTCTGCGGCCGCGCCGGCGCCTGCCTGTCCGCCCAGTGCGCCGTAGACCAGCGCCCTGCACTGGCCGACCCACGGCGTCTCTACCGGCGCACCGGCGCTCAGCAGAACGACGACGTTCGGGTTGACGGCAGCCACAGCGGCCAGAAGCTGCTGCTGGTTCTCGGCCAGCTTCATGTCTGCGCGGTCGAGGCCTTCGCTCTCCCGCAGCTCATCGAGGCCAAGGCAGAGCAGAACAGTGTCAGCCTTCTTTGCGAGGGCCACAGCCTCTTCCAGCTTCTCGGCGTCAGCTGCACCCTGACGCTCGAAACCGGAGGCATAGCCCACGAAGGTGATGCCGCTGTCGTCGGCCTTGATGCTGTCCAGCAGGGTGTCCACCTGCAGGGCGTTGACGGCGCTGGAACCTGCGCCCTGATAGCGGGGCGTCTCGGCAAAGTCGCCGATGACGGCCAGCTTCTCATTGGGCTTGAGCGGCAGGATGCCGCCCTCGTTCCTGAGCAGGACGATACTCTCTGCGGCCGCGCGGCGGGCAAGCTTATGGTGCGCGGCAGCGTCGAAGGTGCGGGGCGCTTTTTCCACCGCAGCGTGGGTGGAGAGCACCAGTTCCAGCATCTCGTCGAGGCGGGCGTCCACGTCGGCCTCGGAAATTTTGCCGTCCTGTACGGCCTTCATCAGCTCCCGGATGGAGTCGCCGCCGGGACAGGGCATTTCGAGGGTGGAGCCGTTCTTCACGCCGAGGGCGTGGTCATTGGAGCCGCCCCAGTCGGTGACGACGGCCCCGTCGAAGCCCCAGTCCTTCCGCAGAATGTCCTGCAGCAGGTGGGCATTCTCGTTGGCATAGGTGCCGTTGATGAGGTTGTAGGAGGTCATGATGGTCTTGGGCTTTACCTCTTTCACCACGATCTCGAAACCGGTCAGATACAGCTCCCGCAGGGTGCGCTCATCGAGCACCGAGTCGCTGGCCATGCGGCGCAGCTCCTGACTGTTGACCGCAAAGTGCTTGGGGCAGGCAGAGATGCCATTTTTCTGGATGCCGCGCACATAGGCAGCGGCCATCCTGCCCGCGAGGATGGGGTCTTCCGAGAAATACTCGAAGTCGCGGCCGCAAAGGGGGCTGCGCTGGATGTTCAGGCCAGGGCCGAGCAGGACAGCCACTTCCTGTGCAGCGGCTTCCTCGCCCAGTGCCTCGCCGACGGCTTCGCCCAGCTTCTCATCCCAGCTGCACGCCGTAGCGGAAGAGGTCGGGAAGCAGGTTGCCGGAACGCTGGGGTTGAGGCCCAGATGGTCGGCGGCGCCGGCCTGCTTGCGGACACCGTTGGGGCCGTCCGAAAGGGTGATGGCCGGGATGCCCTTGCCCGTCAGAGCGCGGGTGGTAAAGACAGTCTCACCCGAGAGCAGGGCGCATTTTTGCTCTAAGTTCAGTTTCTGGATGATGTCGGTATGCTTCATCGCATTTTCCTCATTTTATCCTGAGGCAAAGGCCCGCTGTCTGGTGCAGCGGGCCTTTGCCGTTGGTTCAGTTCAGGTGCTGCATGGAGAGAGGGTCCGGTTTAGACTTCTTCTTCCTCTTCCTTGCGCTTCTTGTAGTTCTTGATGGCGGTGTACTCCAGACCTACGATGAGCAGTGCGGCCACGACGTCTGCACCGATCAGGACGATCTTCCACTTTGCCATGCCGGGGTTCAGGTTCTCAGCCTCATAAGCGCGGCTGTTGACCACGGTGTAGAGGATGTTCTTGGCAGAGGTGCGCATTGCCTGCTTGCTGCTGTTGGTCAGAACGGTCACATTGTTGTAATCGTTGCCGGTGGTGCAGAGCATCAGGTCGCCGCCGTTGCGGACAGCCTGATCGGCGGTCATGTAGCCGTAGACACCGAAGTAGTCGGTCTCGACGAAGCCGAGGAAGCCCCACTCGCCGCGCAGGACATTCTGCAGCAGCTCAGAGCAGCCGCCAGCCCAGCGATTGCCGATGTAGTTGAAGGAAGACATGACAGCGTGGCAGTCAGCATCCTTGACAGACATCTCGAAGGGCTTGAGGTAGATCTCGCGGATAGCCTGCTCGTTGGACCAGGTAGCCACCATGCAGTTACGGTTGCCTTCCTGATCGTTCAGGGCAAAGTGCTTCATGTAAGCGTAGACGCCGTGCTCCTGTGCGCCTGCGATGGCATTTGCGGCCATAGCACCGGACAGGACACCGTCCTCAGAGTAGTACTCGAAGTTACGGCCAGAGAATGCGGTTCGGTGGATGTTCATAGCCGGGCCATACCAGCCGGAAGTGTTCATCTCATTGGCCATCTTGCCGATGCTGTCGCCGAAGTCGTGGGCCAGATCCTTGCTCCAGGTCATACCGATGAGGGTAGCAGCCGGGAAACCGACAGAACCGACGCCTGTGAAGTTGTTGTTGATGGATGCAGGGCCGTCACAGTCGTTGGTGCGCACCTTGCCGATGCTGTCCACGGCTGCGGTCTGATAGCCGCCGAAGCCGATGGTCTGCTGCAGGTCGTCGATGCTCATCTCATCCAGCAGGTCATCCCACTTGGAATCGTTGTAATCCACGCCGCGCAGGTCAGCCAGCTTGAGGCCGTTCTTTGCGCCGGTGGTAATGTCCTCTGCGTTGGCATCATCGTCCTTCTCGTAGCCGGACTCCGTGTAGGTGAAGCAGTTCTCGAAGCCAGCCTTGATCTCGTCGCTCATCTCATAGGTAGCGGGAGCGGCAATGGCCTCGTCGTAGTTTGCAAAGCCGTCTGCACGGGACAGATAGGTGATCTCGCCCTCGGCGAAATCGAACTGGTTGGTCGCCACGACCTCGTCGCTCGCGCTTGTTGGACTCGTTGTAAACGATGTCGGAGGCGACAGTGTAGGTCTTGGAATCCAGAACATTGTGGGAGTCAGCGTTGGTGCTGATGATGTAATCGCCAGCCTCCAGCACATAGCAGCCGTTGTTCTTGTAATCGTAGGAAGCCAGATCCTCGACCGGGATGGTGAAGTCGATGGTCTCGCTCTCGCCGGGGGCAAGCTCGCTGGTCTTGGCGAAGTCCAGCAGATTTGCGGAAGCCTTCTCAATGCCGCCGTTGGTGTACGGAGGATCATTATAGATCTCTACGACATCCTTGCCGGCAGCAGAGCCGGTATTGGTGACGGTGACAGAGAACTTCAGGCTGCTGCCGTCGCTGGTGATGTCGCTCATCTTCTGGGTGAAGGTGGTGTAGCTCAGGCCGTAGCCGAAGGGATAGACAACTTCCTTGTCGTAGTCGATGAGGCCCTCATCGGCGGCAGTCTCATAGAACTTGTAGCCGACGTAGATGCCCTCAACGTAGTTGACGAAGGAGGGAGTGGTACCCTCGGGGTCAAAGCCACTGGCGTTGGAATTGAACTCGGAAGTATTGGTGTACTTGAAGTCGCCGAAGTTGTTCCACCACGGAGAAGCGGTCAGGTCAGCAACATAGGTGTCAGCGGTACGGCCGGAGGGGTTGACCTCACCGGCGACCACGCGGCCAAAGCCCTCAAAGCCGGACTGGCCGGTGCCGGGGCAGAGCAGGACGCCCTTGATCTGGGGGTAATCCTTGACCCAGTCCATCTCGAAAGCGTTTGCGCCGTTGTAAACGACGATGACGTTGTCGAAGTTGGAAGTGACGAGGTCGATGAGCTCTTCCTCGCGGTTGGACAGCTGCAGGAAGTGGTCGCCCTTATCCCAGTCATTGCCCTCGTTCAGGGTGTCATCGTAAGTGCCGTTGTAGTAGCCGGCACCCTTTTCACTGCCGCGATACTCAGCCACACGGCGGATCCAGCTGCCGTCCACGACAGCAGACATGTCGGTGGGAAGGTCTGCGCCCTCGCCGCCGACGCGGGTGATGACGACCATAGCGGTGTCAGAGTATGCCTTGGCGTTTGCCATCATCTCGTCGGTGTACAGGCTGACATTCGGCTCGGGCAGGGTCCAGTCCTGCTGTGCCATGCCGACGCTGGGGCGGGTGGAGCAGTAATCGGTGTAGAACTTGCTCAGCTCGTCGTTGGTCTCGATGCCTGCATCATGCAGACCGGTGAGCAGGTCGGTGACAGGGTAAGCGTCGTTCAGAGCGCCGGAACCGGTGCCGCCATAGCAGGGGCTGGTGGAAGCCCAGCCGAAGACGTTCAGCTTGGAGCCAGAAGCCACAGGCAGGATGTTGTCGTCGTTCTGAGCCAGAACGATGCCTTCCTGGGTGATCTCATTGACCAGCTCGGTGGCCTCTGCGGAAGTCTCCTCACTGATGGAACCTTCGCCGGAGACCAGATCCAGCATGGTGGACATGGGGCCGGTGCAGATGAGGTTGACGACAATCGCCAGCGCCAGCAGAATGGCGAGGCCGGACTGCGCACGAATCATCTTCTTTTTCGCTTTGGGCATCTTCCGCACCGCGAACATCACGAGGAGCGCGAGTACGAGGACGACGCCGAATGCAATCAGATAGTTCTGAATGTTCGAAACTACCTGCATTACATCATCCATATTGATGGACAACATAATTTTCTTCCTCCTTATTCTGAATCCATATTTTCCGGGTACAGCTCCCGGAGCATTGCCACTATTATAACTGGATTCAAAGAAAATTCACAAACATCTTCACAATCTGTCATTTTGGAGGCACATTTTGCAGAAGTTTCAATTTGGTTTCAATTTCTATTGTGCTTATTCACAAATGAATCCCCGGCTTTATTGTGCAAAATAGAAAAACCTCTCCGTCACGCCTGCGGCGTGCCACCTCTCCTATCGAGGAGAGGCCTTGGCATAACGCAAAGCTTTTTCTCTTCGCCAGAGGCTCCCCTCGCCAGGGGCAACAACGACGACCGCCGCCAGTGGCGGAAACAGGGAGTCGTTGTTGGGGCAGCGGCCAGCAAGACGTGTGCAATGCGCAGCGGATGCTGGGTGCCGCAACCCGGCCTTGTCGAGCGGCAGCGAGACTGAGAGGTTATTCCTATTATATTTTACTTTTCCGGGACCGGCAGCAAGATCCGCAGGGTGAACCAGCCGTCGGCCCAATGAAGGGTCATGGTGCCGTCGTGGTGCTGGGCGGCCGCACGCACGCCCTGTAAGTCATAGCCGCCGTGGGCGTTGTGGACGGGCAGGCCGTCCGCGCCCAGCTCCACGGGCTGGGCGCAGTAGTTCTCGAAGCGGAGCATCACGCAGCCGCTCTGGTTGTAGATGGCCACCCGCAGCAGACGCTTTTCGGGGTCGGGCTCTGCCAGCACGCTCTCGATGGCGTTGTCCAGCGGCGCACCCACGAGGGTACACAGCTCCCGCGTGCTCAAAAAGCCCAGCTGGCTGCCGTCGGCCACGCTGGTCATGTTGATGCCGCGCTGCTGGCAGTCCATGCTTTTGGCGGTCAATAGGGTATCCAATACCGGGTTGCCGGTCTTGTTCTCGGCCTCATACTGCCGGATGCCGCTCTCCATCCGGGCCAGAGCCGCGTCCTGCTTGGCCCGGTCGCGCTCGGCGCGGATGTCCGCGATCTGGATCTTCAGCTCGTGATAGCGGCTGTTGATGAGCCGGATGCCCTCCTTGCTCCGCTTGTACTGCTCGTACTGGCGGTGGAGCACCTCGTCCATGGTGGCAAGCTCGCTGTGGAGCGCCGCCTCTCGCAGCTGCTCGTGCTGGACCGTCAGGATGAGCACGCCGCAGAAATCCACCAGCGTACGGATGCAATAGACGCTCATGTCCACCTCACGGTCACCGAGAAAGAGCAGATTGCTCACCGCAAAGGCCATCACCGCCATGACGACGGCCACAAGGCCCGCTTTTCCGCTGATGACGATATGGCCCTTGGGACTTTTGTGCTTATGCTCCAGCACCCAGATGCAGCCGAAAACGCCGCCATAGACCACCACCAGAAGCAGCAGTGACAGGCCGTCGGCCCCGCTGCGCTGAGGCCAAAGGAAGCAGTGCAGCTGCCACTCGGCGCTGGCCGCCAGCTCTGCCAGAACGAAGGCCCGGGCGCAGACATAGCCCGCTTCCAGCAGGGAGATGGTGCGGGTGACCCAGAAGTATAAATACTGTATCCCCACAGCTGCCGCCATGCAGGGGATCCACCACGCCAGCGGGATGCTGCCCGTGGCCTGCAAAAAGACGCTCAAGGCCAGCGCCCATGCCGCACTGGCAGCGATGGTAGCCGTTTTGCCGAAGCGGATGCCCAGCGGCAGGGCGTAGATGCCCACGGCCAGACACTCGGCCAGCGCCGTATACAGGCGCGGGATGCTGGGCAGTGCCGTCATGCACCCTCACCCCCGATGTGGTCGGCCAGCGCCGCGAGGAAGGCTTTCCGCCGGGGGCGGCTGACCTGCAATTCGTAGGGTCCCACCTGCACCATCCCCTGCTGCACGCTCTTCACCTGTGCCAGATTGACAAGGTAGCCGCTGTTGCAGCGGGCAAAGGGCCGCTCGGCCAGCTTTTCCTCAAAGGCTTTCAGGGTGCCTGCCGCCACGAAATCGCCCTCTTCGGTATAAAATGGACGCGGTGTCCCTCGCTTTCCAGATAATAGATGAGGGACGAATCCAGCCGCCGCATCCCGCCCTCCACCGGCAGGGCCAGATAATGCCGTGCGCGGCGGCGCAGCTGCTCTTCGGCCTTGCGCAGCTGCTGCGAAAACGCAAAATAAGGCACCGGCTTGAGCACATAGTCCAGCGCGCCCACCGCGTACCCGCCGATGGCATACTGCGCCATATTCGTGATGAAAACGATGATGACGTCCTTGTCCAGCTCCCGCACCCGCCGGGCCGTCTCCATGCCGTCCAGATGCTTCATCTCCACGTCCAGAAACAGGATGTCGTACACCGGGCGGTAATCATCCAGCAGCTCCATGCCGTCAGCGAACTCCGTCACCGCGAACTCGGTGCCGTACTGCCGGGTGTGCCGCTGCACATAGCCCTGCAGCTGCGCCCGCACCTCTGCCTCGTCCTCGACCAGAGCGATGCGTATCATTGCCGCACCTCCTTTTTCCGCAATTTTTCTAGTTTTTATTGTAACACGAAATAGGGCGTGTGGCAAATAGGAGAATAAAACAGCAGCCCCGCTTCATCTGCCGCGAGGCTGCTGTTCTGTGATTGGAAAATTTCAGGCTCAGTTCGTCTTGACGGCCACAAGGATACGGATCTTCCTGCCGCCGGAGCAGCCGAAGTTGTCGTACCAGCCGATGAGTTTATAATCCTCGGTGTTGATCTTGGGCAGCGAGGTCGCGAAATACTGGCCGTTCGACCACAGATACACCTGCATATCGTCGGCGGTCTCATAGCGCTTGTCGCCGCTCATGACCGAAGCGGCGCCCAGCTTATCGATGACTACCGGCGAGAGCTGGAGCATCCGGTTGATGGCCTTGCCGTCAGCAGAACGGCCGATGGCGATGCCTCCTGCGATAACGGGGTACTTGGTGGCGGTGCTGTAGGCCACCTGCTTGCCGCCGGAGTAGCAGACGTAGGTCGCACCCTCGCCCAGATAGTTGAGGAAGTCGCCCAGCGTACCGCCCACGCTGTCGCCGGTGCGGCGGAGCACATAGCTGAACAGCTGGTCCGTCTTGCCGGTAAGGGTGTTCCAGGTAGAGCTGACGACACTGCCGTCGATGAGACCGTAGAGCACATCGCTGGTGCTGGGGACAAGGATGTTCTTCACATCCTGGAAGGTCTCCTCATCGGTCTTGTCTACCTTGGTGGTGGTCGCAGCGGGGAGGCCCGCGGCCTCTCTTGCGGCGTCCTGTGCCTTGTCGCTGATTTTTTTGTCGATCTTCTTGGCGGCTTCGTCCGTCAGGCGGCGGACAGAATCCAGCGCAGCGTACTCCCACAGGTCACCGGTCACATCGTCGAGGATGACCCGGTCGATCTGGCCTGCGGAATTGGTGGTGTAGTAGCGAATGTCGCTTTCACTCAGAGTTACCCCCGATAGGCGGCTGGGGCGAACTGCCCCAGCCACACCCTCCGACGTCGTATCAATGATCTGCACGTTGTCTGCAAACGGGGTGTCGCCCAGCGCGGTGCCGTCGGCGCTGACGATGCCGCTGGTCGAGCGGGCGAGATGGACTGGACGCTTTCGCCGTCACCGTCCACGCTGATCTCCACCAGCTTGCCGGCCGGGAAATTGAGCTTATTGTCCACATTGACGGTGCGGGCGGTGCCGTCGGTACACATGACCGAGACAGCCTGCTGCACCTCAGCGCTGTTCGTCTCCACGAGGGTGCGGGATGAGGACTGGACCACGCCGTAGAACACAGCGTCTGCCGCGTCGCCGGTGAGGACGGAGACAGCTGCATCGTTCATGCCCAGCAACAGAGTGACCACCTGACCCACGCCGCCGCCGGACAGAGAAGACAGCTGATAGGCCACAGAGGGCGAAGCGATGGCGTAGGTGACGCCGGCCACGGTCACAGAGGTCGGAGCGCTGGCCGAGGGCGAGACAGCCGTCACGCGGCCTGCGGCACGCTTATTGTAGATCCAGACGGTGCGGGCGCTCTCGTTATAATAGTAGACATCATAGGGAGAGAGGGCCGCAGAGGTGGTGACTTCGTCGTTGCGGTAGATGGCCGCCGGGGCGAAAGGCAGGACGGTGGAAGCATCTGCCACGAAGGGACCCTTGACGTTGTCCAGCAGGACAGAAGAGATGTCCACCTGGCCGTTGCTCACGGCAAAGCCCAGGGTGGAAGCGTAGACCTGACCGCTGCCGTTCATAGCGGTGAGGGCGTTGTAGAAGAGCATGGTACCCTGCTCGAGGGTCAGAGTCTCGCCCTGACGGGCATTGATCTCATTGCGCAGGCCCAGTGCGCTGGCCTTGCTGAGCTGAGCCGTGGGGAAGGTACCGCCCAGCTTTGCCACATCATAGCCCAGCAGGCGCAGTGCCATGGTGCAGGCTTCTTCCAGCGTGACGGTGTTGTCCGGGCGGAAGCTGCCGTCGGAGTAGCCGGTCATCCAGCCGTTCTGGACGGCAGTGCGGATGTAGACCGCATAGGGAGAGTCGCTGTCCACGTCGCTGTAAAGGCGGCCGGTGCGGCCCTGTGCCGTGGTGGTATCGCGGTAAGCAGAGAATGCGGTGAGGAGGCGGGCCGCCTGCCCACGAGTGAGGGGCGCACCCAGAGAACCGGCCTGCTCGGCGGTCAGACCGCCCAGTGCCGTCGCCGTCTGGACTGCCGCGTTGGAGCCGACCGCAGAAGCGGGCAGCACCAGCATGGAAACAGCCACGCAGACAGCCAGCAGGAATGCGAGGAATCGTTTTTTCATGGTAAACTCCTTAATCATATCTGAGCGCTTCGATGGGGTTCAGGCTGGCGGCACGGCGGGCCGGCAGGAAGCCGAACAGGACACCGATGCCGCAGGAGATGCCCACGGCGATGGCTGCTGCGTCCGCCGAGGGGGTGACATTCAGGGTAATATCCGTCAGGATATACGGAAGGATCTGGTTGATAATGGCCGACACGACGTAGCCCAGCACGATGCCGAGGCAGCCGCCCAGCGCCGACGTGACGCCGGCCTCCACGACGAACTGGGTCAGGATGGTGCTCTCCTGTGCGCCCAGTGCCTTGCGGATACCGATCTCACGGGTGCGTTCGGTGACGGACACCAGCATGATGTTCATGATGCCGATGCCGCCGACCAGCAGCGAGATGCCTGCAATGGCCGTCAGGACGCCCACCATAATATTGATCATAGAGGACATCTGCGACATTGCCGCACTCAGGCTCATGACGTAGACATAGTCGTCCTTGCTGACCAGCTTCTTGAGCCGCGACTGCAAAAACTCCTGTGCCTCATCCGAGTGGTCCGCGTCCTGCAGGACCACGTAATACTGGCTGACACTGCTGGTGTTGTTGACGCTCATCAGGGTGGTATAGGGGATAAGAACAATGTCGTCGTTGCCGCCCTCGTACTGAGAGGCGGGTTTGGAGCGGCCCTCCAGCACGCCCACGATGCGGTACTCGCTGGCGCCTACCTTGAGGGTGCTGCCGAGACAGTTGCCGCCGAAGATCTTGCGGTCCACATAGTCGCCGATGACACAGATATTCTTGTTGTCTATCAAATCGGCGTACTGGATGCCGCGGCCCTTGGCCACCTTGTAGTTGTTGATGGTCATGTAATCTTCGTTGACGCCGCTGATGTAGGTGCGGCGGTACTTCTCGCCCGCCACCCGCAGCGTGTCGCCGCCGGCACTGGCAATAGGCGAAAGGCCCTTATAATACTCGGGCTTTTCATTGATGATCCTGTACACATCGTTCACTTCCACTGAGCGGGTGCTGGCGGTCATGACGTTGACGCTCAGAATATCGCTGCCCATGTCGGAGTAGAAGTCCTGCATCATGTTGGTCATGCCGTTGCCGAGACCGACGATGACGATGACGGCCATGACGCCAATGATGATGCCCAGCATGGTGAGGAAGGTGCGGACTTTGTTGCTCAAGACGTTCTGGACGGCCTGTTTGAAGGTCTCCTTTATCATGCCTGCGTCCCCTCCTCTCCGGCTTTCGGCTCCGCCATCATGAAGTTCGGCTGAACGACTGCCTCGGGTGCGTGGGCATCGCCATCGTAGACGACGCGGCCATCTTCAAGGCGAATGATGCGCTCGGCCTGCACAGCAATGGAGTTGTCGTGGGTGATGAGGACGACCGTATTGCCCTGCTTGTGCAGATCCTGCAGCATTCCCAGAACTTCGCGGCTGGTGTGGGAGTCCAATGCACCGGTCGGCTCGTCGGCCAGGATGACCGCCGGGCCGCGAGCCAGCGCACGGGCAATGGACACACGCTGCTGCTGACCGCCGGAAAGCTGGTTGGGCAGGTTTTTGAGCTTATTGCCCAGACCCACCCGCTCAAGGGCAGCCTTTGCCGTCGCGTGGCGCTGTGCGGCGGGGATGCCCGCATACACAAGGGGAACTTCCACATTCTCCAGAAGCGTCAGCTTCGGCAGCAGGTTGTACTGCTGGAAGATGAAGCCCAGCTTCTCGTTCCGGATGCTTGCCAGCTCGCGGCGGCTCATCCTGCCGACATCCCTGCCGTCCAGCAGATAAGTGCCTTCGGTAGGCACGTCCAGACAGCCGATGATGTTCATACAAGTGGATTTACCAGAACCGGACTGGCCGACAATGGCCACGAACTCGCCTTTGTTGATTTTGAAAGAGACGTGGTCGGCGGCCTTTACGAGGGTATCACCCATCTGGTAATACTTGCAGACCCCATCAAATTCTATCAGCGTGCTCATTCGTCATCTCCTTCGGCGGAGGCCATCATGTTACTGTAGAAGTCGGTCGCACTGACGCTGGAGTTGTCGTAAGCGATGGTATCGCCCTCCTGCAGGCCGCTCTTCACTTCGATGTAATCGTCATCGCTGATGCCGGTGGTCACCTTGACGTAGACGTAGCCGTCGGGAGCGGTCATGGATGTCTCAGCATTGGCAGCGCTGGGCGAATCCTTGGTCACCAGCACATAGCTGCCCCGGACGAGGGCGGCGTTGGGCAGGGCCAGAACATTCTTGACGCTGGCGGTGGTGATCTTCGCAGTGGCGTTCATTCCGGGCAGCAGCTCGCCCATGTCGTCGATGCGGACGGTGACGGGGTAGCTGGTGGAGCCGTTGGCGGTAGTGCCTGCCACGAGGATACTGCTGATGACGCCCTTGTAAGTCTCACCCGGGACGGCGTCGGCGGTGATGTCCACCTCCTGGCCGACCTCGAGGGAGCGGATCTTCAGCTCGTCCACGTTGAGCTTCATTTCCAGATAGCTCATATCGTAGATGGTGCAGAGGTTCTGCATGGCGGTGTCGTTGGCGCTGAGCTTGTCGCCGGCCTTGACCTTCTTATCCACGATGGTGCCGCTGATCGGGGCGTCGATGGTATAGTGGCTGATGGTCTTCTCGGCAGAAGACATCTGCAGCTCGGCAGCGCGCAGGCTGTCAGCGGCGTTCCTGGTCTGCTTGTCCAGATCTTTGCCGGTAATGCGGAGGATAACGTCATCCTGACGGACGGTGCTGCCCTCCTTGACGCAGAGTTCAGACACGGTACCAGAGGCAGCTGCCACGACAGTCTCCTCACGCTGGTAAGTAAAGTGTGCAGAGTTGAGGAGCTGACGCCGTTCACCTGTGCCACAGCGGCCTGTGCAGTGGTCAGGCTGCCCGCGTTGGGAACAGCGATGGTGACGGTGCAGGTCATCAGGCTGGCGTCGCCGGCAGGGTCTGCACCGGAAACGGAGCGGATGGTGCCGTTCAGCGTCTCAAAAGTGGTGTCCGGCATGACCTGTGCGGCCTGACCGGCGACAAAGCTCTGGGCCTCTGCGGCAGGGAAATCCACGGCCAGCAGCATCACGGAGGTGTCGCGGATGGTGGCCACAGCCTGACCAGCCTGCACGGCGTCGCCTGCGGCGACTGCAAAGGAGCTGACCTCGCCGCTGATCTTGGTGCGGACGTTATGCATATCCGCAATGTCATCGTAATTGCGCTGTGCCTGCTCCACCGAGAGCTGTGCGCTCGCGAGGTTGTTTTCCACATCCGAAATGTCGATGGTGTAAAGAATATCGCCCTTCTCGATGCTGTCGCCCAGCTCAAAATCGGCGGTGAGCACCGTGCCGGTGACGAGGGACTTGACGGTGTAGGAATCGGCGGCGTTGATGGTGCCGCTGCCGTCGTAGACGTTCACGATGTCGCGGCGTCCCAGCTTCTCCTGCGTGTAGGCAAGGTCTGCCGACGCACTGCGGCTCTTGCGCGGCACGATGACCGCCACCAGCACCGCTGCGGCTGCGACCACCGCGATGCAGCGCTTTTTGTGGGTCTTGATAAAGTGGAACACCTTATTTTCTCCGCCGGTATTCTCCTGCGGAGAGGCGTCCTGTGTCTTCTTGTTGAAACCTAGCATGAAAAGCCTGACCTCCTGTGTTTCATGAAAAGAAAAGTTCTTTCTGCCTGTTTTCATTCGTTCTGCGCTTTCCCCACAGCGTCAGCCAAAATGACCTGTCTGCGAGATACTGCCCCGGGTTAGCGGCACAAACCATTATAATGATACCACCTAACAAAACGGACTACAAGAAATTTTTCCTGCACAATCTGCAACTTTTGAAAATTTTTCCATCATCTCTGTGTCTGGAGCTGGAACATCAGACAGAGCTTTCGGATGAAGAGTTCATCCACTCGCTCCGGCCCTTCGTGCAGCGGCTTTTGGGATACAGTCAGAAATAAGACCCCGACTACGATTCATGGCAGGGATTTGGACATTTCAAAACACATCAGGGAGCAGCATAGGTCACAGCTGCTCCCTGATGTGTTTTGTGGTTCTTTTCAATGTGTCACTGTCACGGATCTGTTGCCTGCAATACGCAGGCACAATACCCCGGTTCCGGCTGGTAGCAATGGATCGTAAGGCATTTGTCCACCTCCGGGCTGTAGTCGTGAAGGATGTGCTTTGTTCCGTTCAACGCCACATCCGCATACGATACAAGCCACTTCTTATCACCATTGGGGAACACTTCGTAAAACGAACGGCCAAGCATTTCTTCCACCGGCACGCCTTCGATCGTTGCCATTTCGGCATTGCAGTAGCGGAAAATAAAATCCACCCCGTGTCCGTCCTCATTGAACACCAGCTCAATAATGCAGAATGCCAGCGGCATATCGTCCAGCAGACTGCATTTTTCCAGCAGGCTCATACTCATTGGGCGTAGCTGTGCGTCCACCCGCCTGATTTCTGCGCGCAAGCGGCGATGGTCGCTCAGACCACGTCTACGTCCCTGAAAACTGCGGCCATCTGACATTGTATAAATACCGTCATTGCTAATATCTACGATCTGGCTGCGGCACACTACGATTCCCTTACTGATGTTCAGAAACATATCTTCCGGCAAAGCAGACAAGACGCTGTGCAACGGAGCATACAGCGCAACTTCTTCCCCATCCATGCGGTGAACGACCGTTTTGCGGTCGTTACGGTAAAGATACAAGATGTTTTCTGGGCAAAGGTCATTTTTCTGAAACCACTCATGCAGATCATTCATCGCCATACTCCTTTGTCAGTTGGATATGTTTAGTATAGCATACCTCCGTGCAGCGCACAAGAACAGCTTGATTAAAATTCATTTCAACGGAGTTTTCACCAATTTGCATCGAACATTTTTGTCAATATTCACGTTTTCAATGTCGAAAGTGCAGAAGTCGTTGACTTTCAGGCATTTTCTATGTATTCTGTAACATAGAAGGTCAAATGGTTTTTTCGCAAGATGAATGCCCTGAGCGGCTGGAAGCCGCCCACGGTCTGTGTGAAATAAACCCAGCTATAAAGGAGGCAAACCACCATGAAGATGACCCGCAGAAACTTTCTTTCCACTTCAGCGGTTGCGGCGTTAGCCTGCGGCGCATCCCTGACCGCACACGCAGCAGGCAGTACCGATGAAAACAGTCTGAACTTTATCACAGACATTTTCAAGGACTCCACCCAACCGGGCGAGATCGAAGAGGCAACGGCTATCACGGCAGAAAAGAACGCCGAATGGTATGAAAAGCTGGATTTTTCCGATCGGCGGGAGTTTGCCAACGCAGAACGCGGCTGGCTGGACAATGCGGAAGGCAGGATCATCGATGGTGAGGATAACAGATCCGCATGGGATCTGCAAAGCTACGGCGATTTGAACCGGGATGCTCCGGACACTGTAAACCCCAGTCTGTGGCGGAATACCCAACTCAACGCCAAAGCCGGTCTGTTTGAAGTATGTGACGGCATCTATCAGGTGCGCGGCTTTGATATGGCCAATACGACCTTTATCCGCACCGACCACGGTTGGATCGTGTTTGATGTGCTAATGTGCAAGGAAAACATGAAGGCAGCCAAGGAGCTGATGGAGGAGCGCTTCGGTCCGCTGGACATCAAGGCGGTGCTGTACAGCCACTCTCATGTGGATCACTTCGGCGGCGTGGAGGGCATTATCACCCGGAGCAGGTAGCGGATGCAACGCTTTCGCTTAAAAGCAGCTGGCTTCCGGCAAGACCCCTGTGCTTGCGCCGGCGGGCTTTCTGAAGCACGCCATCAGCGAGAATGTCTATGCGGGCATCGCCATGGCGCGGCGCGCACAGTTCCAGTACGGCACGGTGCTTGACAAGGGCGAAAAGGGTGCGCTGAGCGTGGGCATCGGCATGGTACAGTCCACCGGTACGGTGTCCCTCATCGCTCCCACCTACGAGATCGGGGAAGATGTTCCGAAGCTGACCATCGACGGGATGGAGATCGAATTCCAGCTGACCCCCGGCACCGAAGCCCCTGCTGAGATGAACGCCTATTTCCCGAAATACCGCGCCCTCTGGATGGCGGAAAACTGCACCGGTACGCTGCATAATCTGTACACCCTGCGCGGCGCAGAGGTGCGCGATGCCAACGACTGGGCGAAGTATATCATCGAGGCAGATCAGCGCTTCTGCAGCAAGACTGATGTGGTGTTCCAGAGCCACAACTGGCCGCATTGGGGTGAGGAGATCCATGAGTATCTGTTGAACACGGCAGCGATCTACAAGTTCATCCACGACCAGACCCTGCATTACATGAATCAGGGATATACCTCAAATGAGATCTCGGCGATGCTGACCCTGCCCAAAAAACTGGAAAAGGTCTGGTATACCCGTCCGTACTACGGTACGCTGGCGCACAATTCCAAGGCCGTTTATCAGAAATATCTGGGCTGGTATGACGCAAACCCGGTCAACCTGAATCCGCTCCCGCCCAGCGATACCGCCAAGAAGCTGGTAGAATATCTGGGCAGTGCCGATGCAGTCCTCCGCAAAGCGCAGAAGGATTTTGAAAAGGGCGAGTATCAATGGGTGGCGCAGATCACCAAAGAACTGGTCTACGCCGACCCGTCCAACCAGAAGGCACGCAATCTGTGTGCAGATGCACTGGAACAACTTGGCTATCAGGCAGAGTCCGGCGCGTGGCGCAACGCCTACCTGATGGGCGCTGCAGAACTCCGCAGAGGCAACCTGTCCAAACTGGCACGCTCAGCCAATGGACTGACCGCGACAATGGGCGAGATGACCATCGCCATGCTGCTGGATTACATCGGTATCATGAGTGATGCCAATGCCGCCCAGAACGATGATCTGACTCTGAATCTGACGGTGACAGATGTGAATGAACAGTTCTATGTAACCCGTAAGAATGGCATCCTGCTGTCTTACCCCGGCGAGAACCATCCGGATGCACAGGCTTCCGTCACCTGCAAGCGTCTGCAGCTCTTTGCCCTAATGCAGGGTCAAAAGGCCGGGCAGATACAGATCAGCGGAGATCCCACTGTCCTGAAACGCCTGCTGGCATATGCGTCCAAGTTTGAAAAAACCTTCAATGTCATTGAACCGTAAAAACGATTCGGAATTTCAATTTTTTGAAAATATCTCTGAACCTTTGATATTAGGTTCTGTCAAGAGGGCTGGCACCGTCCAGCCCTCTCTCTTTTTGCTAAAGTTTCCGTGTGAACAAGTAGAGTTTCGACAAACCCCGGCTGGAGTTGACCGAGAAGATCGAAGCGAACTTCTATTCCCAAGACCTGACCCCGGCAGCACCGCAGCAGCCCCCGGAAAGCAAACAGCCGGCGGCAACAAAAATCACGGGCAAGGCGATTCTTGAAGCCATCCGGCTGATGGACGCAGACGAACGCAGAGAGTTGACGAGAGCCTTGTTCACTTAAACATCTCTTCTTTTTATGAAAAGGGAAGCAGGCTGTGCAAACGGTGTGCAGAAAGTGTGCAGCCGCTTTCCTACATAAAGAAAGAACGCCAAATCTTACGATTTGACGTTCAAAATTTGGTGCAGTAAAGCAATCCAACTCCGAACCATTTCCCTCGGATGCAACTTCCGTCGCTTCTCCAAAAGTCACGGTCTGTGTTCCTTCTTTATAGTTGAAGGTTATCAAAACCTTATCATCGTACAGGTAAATCGAATTGATGAACGTGTCCACCAGTGCCTGCCGCTGGTCTTTCTGATTCATGTTGAGTTTACGGAACCGCAGCAGCCAAAAGCGAATGAACTCCTCCGTGACCTTGGGCTTTGCCAGCTTTTCTTCCGCAATGCGGGCTTCAAGCTCACGCTTGGTTTCTTCGAGCTGTTCCAACCGTTCCTTGGTGGAACTGGTGAGGATTCCGGCTTGAATTGCGTTGAGCATATTCTGGATACCCGATTCTGCATCCCGGAGCTGTTTCTCATAGAGGGGAAGGTTGGTGTTCTCCCGGTCTTGCAGTTCCATGACCTTGGCGATAATGGATTCCATGGCGGCATCGTCCCGGACAAGCTGCATGGTCTGGTTCACCACCAGATCTTCCAGCCACTGTTTGCGGACAGTTTTCTTCTTGCAGCCCTTCTTCTTTTTGGCCGTGGCACATTTATAGTAGCGGTGGACTTCTCCCGTCCGGCTCGTGCCGCTTTCGCCAAACATCAGCGCACCGCAGCAGCCACAGTGCAGCTTGGTTGTCAGCAGGTAATCGTCCTCTGCCTTTCTCCGGGCAGGGGCTTTCTTGTTTTTGGCAATCTTTTCCTGCACATCATCGAACAGTTCCAGCGGCACGATGGGCGGAATCGCATCCGGCACGACCACATCCCGGAATTTCAGTTCTCCGATATAACGCCGGTTTTTGAGCATGTGCTCCACGCTGTTGTAAGTAAATTCGCCTCCGACCGGGTTCTTGATGCCGTTTTCATTCAACCAGTCCCGAATCTCTTTCATCGTAAGGCCATCCCGATACTTCGTGAACGATTCCAGCACGAAAGGGGAGGCAAGCGGGTCGATGTGAAATTTCCGCTCGGAATCCAGCGTATATCCAAACGTTCCACGACCACCGTTGCAGCGGCCTTTCAGGATGTTCTCTGTCTGTCCACGGACAACCTTTTCGGCAAGGTCGGCAGAGTAGTATTCTGCATAGCCCTCCAGAACCGATTCCAGAATGATACCCTCTGGCCCCTCGGAGATGATCTCCGTAGCCGACATGAGCTTGACACCGTTCTTCTTCAGCTGGGTCTTATACCGGGCACTGTCGTAGCGATTCCGGGCAAAGCGGTCAAGTTTCCAGACCAGAACAATATCAAACAGCTTCTTGTCGCTGTCCTTTATCATCTGTTGGAATTGAGGGCGATTATCCGTCTTGGCAGAGATGGCGCGGTCAATGTAGTGCTTGACGATAGTGATGTCATTCTTTTCGGCATAGGCCGTGCATTCACGGATCTGGCCTTCGATGGATTCTTCGCGCTGGTTATCACTGGAATAGCGGGCGTAGATCACAGCGGTCATGGCAAGCACCTCTCTTTACACGTCATTGAACGGTGGAGCGTTCTTTCAAAGCACTGTTTCGTATAATGTATATACCATGTTTTGATGGAGAAATCAAGACTTTTTATTATCTTCAGTTTTTCTTTTTGAACAATTGACCCAACAGCCACCCCTCTCGTTGAAATGAGGTGACTGTTGGGCCGACTTGCTCGGATTCCTTTATTCTTCGTTTAGCTGGACGATGGTATTATAAAAGATTTTGTTTGGAATAACGGCTTGAAGAACACCCTTTTCAAAAGTGCTTCTATGCGTTTCATGACATACCAGTCACTTACCGGAGCAGAAATCGCTTTTAATACGTCTGCGGTAAGTTCACCAACCGAAATAGGAATTCTCGATACTAAACTAATAATTCTCTGGTCGAAATAATCTATGTTAACGCTTTTAACATCGTTCGCATGCCAAATACGCATGGAGGTGTTTTCGTTTAATAGCTTTCCCCATCTTTTGGCATACTCAGTAATAGTTTCTTCCGTCAAATACTTTTGTGAGATCTTATCGGTTTTCCCTTCCATAAATTCTTTCAGACCTTCTCTGGATGCAAGCAAAATTCTATTTGTACCATACTTTGCTGCATAGTAACAAATATAATAAATGCCGCACCAACAATCGGCAGAACTCCTGACCCAAACACGCAGTGGCTTATGATTTATCATATCACATTGAACCGCATTCGCTGTACCATGATATTTCGACCACAGTTGTCTAGCTTCAATTTGGCTGTCAGATAATATTCTGAAAGGCAATTCACGAATTGTTTGCAACGATATTCTGAATCGCAAGCATATTGAAGTTCTCCCATTGATAACATAAACGGAAACAACTTTACACTTTCGACGATGCCTAAAGCTGCTAACATATTGACATCACTGGGTTCAAAAACAATTTCATCCATAGCTGGTCAAAATCATAATTTCGGGATGGTAACTTGTGTAGTTGCACTCCAATAGATTGGTTTGCTTGAGCCAACCACTCCAAAATAACACCCAACGCTGCAATCAAGATAAGTTCCAGCATCATAGAAGTCATATGTATAGGTTGTATTATATATACTTTGTTCTGGAACTAGTGCTGTCGTTGAAAATGGGCAGCTTCGTTCGATGTTATCGGAATAGCTCGTGTAGTAATCCGTTCCTGAAACATTTTTTATTAAATCCGGGCCAATACCGACGGTAGTTCCACTCATATAAAAGCCCAATCCATTGGCCTTTGTATAAAGAACTCTCCATGTTCCATCAATATACGATACAACTCTTGAGCCGTCTGTATTAGAAACAGGAACGCGCATTGGAACCTCGGCCAAAACATAAAATCCGAGATTCTCTTGTTCTTGCACAGAAAGATTGAGAAGTTCTTCTATCGAATAATCATCGATCTTTCTCTTATTTCCAGTTGCAAATGCTGGCTGAATGGTCAGGAGAAATAAAACCGTGACCAATAGAATGGAAATCAGCCGTTTGATTTTGTTAGTCATAGTATACTGCCTCCTAATTTATTTTTTTTCTTCACTCAATACACTAAAGCTCCATTGGAATCACCTTCATTAAATTTTCCCCTTCAGGTGTATACTCCTCGGCAAATAAATGTGAACCATACAAATGCTGAAACTACTAGAATACTGCTGGAATAGAAAATATTGTGACCTTACACTGCTTTGGGTGATTACTTTGCTTTCCTTCATTGAATAGCTAGAACAACAGCTACTATCAAGAACAAAGTTGAAAGCCCAAGCTGAACCCATGCAATTTTTTCGTTTTCGGCATTGTTACAGCCTTTGGAGGATACTGCCACTTGGATATAATGCACTGCTACGATTCCATATGAGAAAAACAAAGAAGCCCAAGCATAAGGTACTGCGCTTTTATCTGTCAATCGGACAAGATTACTAGTCCATACTGAAATGCAGCCCCAAAGGGCAAAAGGAGCAATAAGAAAAAAGTTGCTTTTGCCTTTTTTCATTCTTAGCCTCCCACAGCTTGATGGTACGATTTTGTAGTATCCATAAGGTGTCCACCGGAATCATACGAATACAAAATATCATGATAGCAATGGGTATAGTAGCTATTATCATATGCGAAATGGACTTCATACAGCGATTGATTTATAACAACTTTCGATGGAGAAGTAGCTAGAACCACACTAACCAAAAAGGATCCAACCGTAACAGCAGTGCTTCCCGGCAAGTGCAACCCAGTAATTAAAAGGCTTGCTGCAGTTTCAACTCCACCAATCTCAATTTGCGCAATCGCCGTATTGTCAATTGTATAGCTGAGATTTGATACAAATATATGCTTATACTGTGATCCTGTAACATCACTTCCAACAGTGGCTCCCCTTGTTTGAGGCATAGATTTTGAAGTTGCTAATTTCAAAAAGACATCATAGCTTTGATTGGTCAATTTGCTTTTTTTCGTTTTTTGGGCTTTCGTATAGACAAGTTCACCTGTACCATCTTCTTTAACGCTCCGGTTCAAGGTAACATTTTGTCCATCAATATCAGTAAAGCGAGTTACTTCAATGATCGTATTTTTATCTATTTTGTAGGACACTTGCACAGTTCTTGCAACAGTAGCCACCAAATTTTCACGGTCGCTTTTAGAAATAATTTTTGTTTTACTGATTGCACTGTCTGCAAAAGCCGTTGTCATTGGCAAATTTTGTAAAGCGGCTACTGTTATGCCTAAACATAAAGTTTTCAAGAATTCTCTTCGAGATACATCTTTCATATTCTATCGCCGTAAGTTTTTTGATGAATTTTCTTGTACTCATGATCACATTTTCCTTTCCTTATTTTGATTTGATTGCTTTTACGACTAAATAAATGACCAGTATGCCGATGCAGAGCGAAATAATTGTCAATGCCTCTGCCGTTGCATTAAGGCAAGCACCAATAAAATAAACCAATACCAAAAATGCAACAAAAGCGATAAGAAGCAGCACCCATTTGTTTTTTTTCATGTTATCACCTCCCTATCTACAAAAGTTGGCATTAAATTTTTGTTGAACCAAAGGAATTGTTGAGAATACAATCAATACCCATTTGGAGAGATAGTAGCAAACTACATGACGTGTATACGGAAGCACATTAAAAATGGCAAGCAGGAAATCTATTGACGAAAGAACAGATGCGACCATCTTGTAACTTGACCGCTTCTTTTCACCTAAAGACTTATTCTTTGCTTCGATAGGAGAGAGAAAGATAGAGATGCCCAAAAGAGCTACTGTTGTCAGGATACGGAAAAGGTGATTTGCTGCGATTGCCTTACTTAGCAAAATGCAGATAAGTGCCAGTCCGGAGAATGCCAAATAGCATCTGGTGTGCGATGTTGCATGGTATCCGCCAATGTAGATTCGCTGTGGGATAAACCCAATCAAAAATGAAAGTGCGTACCGCACATCACCACACACAACAGCGATTAAAACAACAAGCAGAACGCTCACAACAGATGATATGAGCAACTCGTACCCATAGACATACGCATCCGCCTTTGCTTCATCTATCACTTTTTGCTCGCAGAAAAGACGGACTGATTTTTGAGACAGCGTGCGTTCCCACATTGCAGTTGCGCCACCTTATCTTCTGATTTTTGCTTCACTGTATCATAAATTTCAGCAAAATCAAGAGGTTTGGCAAAACTGGTCGTTCTGGTGACAAAAGTGGTAGGTCAGGCTACTTGTAAGGAGCCTTTGCACAGTCTATAATAGTAGCAGGACATTATTTTGTGGAGGTTGTCGAAATGCTGAAGTACCACGTTGCAGTCTGCGATGATGAGAAATCAGACCTTGATGGCATTGTTCAAAGCGTCCAGCAGTACGATGTGCAAGGCTGCTTTGACATTGAAACTTACATGGATGGAAACGAACTTCTGAGCGAATTGCAAATGCAGAAGAAATCCTTTGATCTGCTTCTTCTCGATATCGAGATGCCATCCAACGGTTTTCAGCTGGCGCAGTCTTTGATTCAGATGGAGAAGCATCCTTTGGTGGTATTTGTCACGAAGCGGCATGAGTACGCTGTGCAGGGATATGGCATTGCATTCCGCTACCTTGTCAAACCTTTGGATCAGACGCTGTTCGCTGCGGCAATGGATGCCGTCCTTCAGGAACTGAACTCCAAACATTTTACAATCGAATACGATGGTGTTACCATGTCCTTGGAAACATCGGACATTTACTTTCTGGAAAGCCACGGACATAAAGTTCTGATTCACTGCAAGGAGCAAGACCTTACATTGCGAATGAGCATTCCTGAAGCCTTGGAGCAGCTTCCCAAACGGTGCTTTGTGTCACCACACAAAAGTTATCTCGTCAACATGGAACACATTGTTTACGCTACGGGAACCGCTGTTTTTCTTTCCAGCGGACATCAGCTGCCGATCAGCAGGAGGAAGCGTCAGGAGTTCAATCAGAACTTCAACGCTTATTTGGGAAGATGATGCTTTATTATTTCGTTGAGTTTGCAGGGAGCTTTGCCAACATTGCCCTGTTGCTGCTTTTTATCGGTCGGCTGTTTCCCAAAAAGGAGCCCGTCTCAAGGTGGTTCTATGCCTATGTTGCACTCTTGATTGCTGGGCAGTGTGCTTTGAGTTTATTCCCGGATTGGGTGACGCAGCGCACGATCTATCTTTTAGTTGGCGGATTTTTCCTTGCATTGCTGTTCTATGAGGTTCGACCGTGGCAGGCAGTTTTTCGCAAGCGGAGCTTTCTTCACACTGGCTGCTTTGGTTGAAGTGTTTGCAATGCTTCTGATTGGGCTGCGTATCCCGGATACCGACATTCTAATGCAGGCTGGGGCAGCACGGTTGGTCTATGTTGTTTTTTCAAACCTGATTCAAATTCCACTCGTAGTCCTGATCTCACATTTTTTCAGCCGAAAAGGAAATGCTCTGCGTATCCTATGGCTGCTGCCGATCATTGCGATTCAAATCGCAAGTATTGCTGTCTGTTATGTGGCACAGTATCATGCTGCGGATGAGTATTTCCCGGATTATATGGTCGGTCTTATGGCGGTGCTTCTCCTTATAAACATCCTGATCGTGTTCTATGTGGAAGCTCTCCGGGAAAATGAACTGGAAAAATTCAAAGTTAAGTTCAACGAACAGCAGTACAATCTTCAAATGGAATACTACCAGCAGCTCAAAGAACGCCAGGAAGAAGTCCGTTCTCTGCGGCATGATGTGAAGAAATACATCCTGGCGATGCAGGCAGTTGCAGAACACGGTGATACCGAAGAATTTCACAAGATTGCGCAGGCTGCCACGGATGTTTTCGAGCGTTCCACAAATATTTCTGCGGTCGGAAATCCTGTTGTTGATGCTCTTTTGAATTATTACTTACGAATTGCGGAAAGGAATAACATCAACGTCAAACTGGATGTGACGATTCCTGAAGTCCTGACGATCTCATCGTTGTCTTTGAGCATCATTATCGGAAACACATTTGACAATGCCATCGAAGCCTGTTGCGACCTGCCAGCGGAACAGAGAATCATTCATCTACAGCTGCGCAAGCAGTATCGAAGCCTCTTCTATCGGCTGGAAAACCCATACAGTGATACTTCTCGCGGAATCCGCATCGGAGAGTATCACGGTTACGGACTAAAAATATAAATCGTATCGTTCAGGAGAACCATGGTGACTTCTATACGAAAAAGAAAGACGGTGTGTTTACCGTCCAAGTCCGCCTGAACTGCGAAAATTAAAACATTCTCCTAAAACATTGCTTTGCTTTTGCTTGTACTTTGTGTGTTTCATTCATCTGATGTATTCATTATCCTGAAGTGTTGACACACGCATTCGTACTTATGTTATCATTCCCAACAAATCCACAGAGATTTCTGTAAAGAAACGATTCTGTGCGGTTTTATTTCCTGCGAAGATTTACCGCCCCGCAACACACCCGATCATTTTGCCGTCTGTTTCACCCGACAAAATCCTTCGCCTGTACTGCGTGGGCGGTATTTTCTTTTTGGGGAAGCCGTACCTTGAGAATTTCATGAGCCGTCCGAGCGTGATACCGGCTTTTCGGCCAACGCCGCTGCAAAACAGGGGCAGGAACTTCGTTCGGAGCAAACGGCGATTCACATACACGAGCAGCGGAACTCTCTACTTATTTTTGCGTCTTAACAATTCGGAAACAACTTTCGGAAATGCGTTTTGAGCGCAGCGGTGGAGAGCAAGAACCGTCCCGTGGCCACAAATTTTCAATTCTTGAAAATGTTGTGTTCCACCGGGACTTCACTTCTTCAATGCGTCTGCATTTCCGATGTGATCTTGTTGGGGCGTGCCTGCCCCAAACCCTGCTCATCATTCGTGCCTTACGGCACGAATGGAACGGCGTGTCGTGCTTACATAACTTCACCGAGGAGTTATCGAACAGACAGGAGGTACAATGACCAAAACGAATGTTCAACTGACCCCTAGCAATTCCCAGCGCCACGACACGCCGAACAACAAAACGCACATCATCAAGTTCCGTGTGACAGCGGAGGAAAAAGCGTCACTGGAACTCACTTGCAAACTCCTGAATCTCTCCCTCTCCACTTTTATCCGCCGAGCCATTCACAACGTCAAAATCGAGAAAACGGTCATCGTTGCCGGCGGCGGTGAAGAAACCCTGACCGCTGTTTCCACCCTGCTTGCTCAGTGCAGCAAGGTGGGCGGCAACCTGAACCAGCTTGCAAGGCACTTCAATTCCGGCGGTGCAGACACCGAACAGATCCGGGCGAAACTCCTTGACGAACTTGCAGACCTGACCGCATTTCGGCTGCACGCCGAGAAAGTTCTGGGTGAACTGTATGGCAACGCTCAAGCATATCGCCTCTAAGAACTCGGACTACACCGCCATTGAAGCGTACCTGATCTACCAACACGATGAGTTCACCGGAAAGCAGCTTCTGGATGAACAGGGCAAGCCGAAGCTGCGGGAATCCTACCTGCTCGACACCCTTGAGTGCGGTGATTTCTCATTTGCAACGGCCTGTCTGCTGGCAAACCGCAAGTATGGCAAGAACACCCAGCATGGTGATATTAAAAGCCACCAGTATATCATCAGCTTTGACCCAAGAGATGCAGCCGACAACGGCTTGACCATGGAAAAGGCACAGGCACTTGGCCTGAAATTCTGCGTGGAAAACTTCCCCGGTCATCCCGCCATCGTCTGCACTCACCCCGATGGGCACAACCATTCGGGAAACATCCATGTCCACATCGTGATCGGCAGCATCCGAATGCGAGAAGTGGAACGCAAGCCCTATATGCAAAAGCCCCGCGACTGGTGTGAGGGTATGAAGCACTCCAGCACGGCCCAGACCATGCGGCACTTGCGTGTCGAGGTCATGGAGCTGTGCGAAGGTGCTGGACTGTACCAGATCGACCTGCTCAGCTCGAAGGTTCGTGTGAGCGAGCGTGAATACTGGATGAAACGGCGCAGTCAAATGAAACTCGACCGTGAAAACGCTGCCCTGCTCGCAACAGGTCAGCAGCCCACACAAACGAAGTTTGAAACCGCAAAAGAAGTCTTGCGGAGACAGATTTCGGAGGTTCTCAATGTTGCAACGAGTTTTGAAGATCTCTCGGACAGGCTCTTGCAGCAGTACGGCATTACCGTCAAGGAAAGCCGTGGACGGCTCAGCTATCTGCCTGCTGGAAGGACAAAGTTCATCCGGGCGCGCAGCATCGGTGAGAAGTTCGAGAAAGAACTTGTGCTTGCCGCTCTGAAAGCCAATACCGAACGCAAGCGCACTATCCAGTCCAAGTCTGACCGCATCGGGAAACTGATCGATATTCAGGCGAAGCTGAAGCAGGGTAAGGGCATCGGCTACGAGCGTTGGGCGAAAAACACAACCTCAAAGCCATGGCACAGACCTTGATCCTCTTGCAGGAAAATGGTCTGCTCAACGAGGACGCACTCGACCAGAGAATTACAGAGCTTGATACCAAGTTCCACGATTCGCTGGCAGTGGTGAAAGATCTCGAAGGTCGCATGAAAGCCAACAAAGAGCTGCGCTATCATGTCGCAGCCTACACCAGCACCAAGAATGTCGCACAGCAGTTAAAGACTGCCAAACGACCCGCAGCCTTTGAAGAACAGCACCGTGCAGAGCTGACAGCGCACCGGGCGGCAGCAGCCTATTTCAAGGCAAATGATATCACCAAGCTGCCCAGCCCGAAGAAACTGGAAGCCGAGTATGCGCAGCTGGCATCCGAAAAGGCACAGTTCTACGAGCAGTACAAGGAAGCCAAGAACGAGCTGCTCAAGCTGAAAACCGCAAAGCAGAATGTTGCGTCCTTTTTCCGGGAGGAAGAACCGGCGCAGCAGGAGAGATAAAGGAGTGTGCGTATGATCAACCTGAAAATCGACCCGGAGTTCCAGTCTCAGATTCCTCCGCTGACGGATGATGAATTCAAGCAGCTTGAAGAAAACATCCTCAAGGAAGGCAAGCTGCTCTCTCCTTTGATCGTTTGGAACAACACCCTCGTTGACGGTCACAATCGTTATGCAATTCTCCAGAAGCACCCGGAGATTTGCTTTTCCACCATGCCGCTCCCATTTGAAAGCAGAGAAGAAGTCCTCGCATGGATCTGCAAGAATCAGTTGGGGCGGCGCAACCTCACCCCGGAGCAGAAGCTGTTCCTCATCGGGAAGCAATATGAAGCGGAAAAATCCTCTCATGGCGAAGCCCGCAAAGAATCGCATGATGAAAATGGCCGATTTCACCGGAGTTCTCAAACTGATAACTCCGGTGAAGCCATGAAAACCTGCGAACGAATCGCAGAGGAAAATGGTGTAAGCAAGGCAACTGTACTTCGCGCATCGAAGTACATGAAAGGTGTTGAAATTGCTGAATCCCTGATTCCCGGTATGCGGGAGAAGATTCTGAACAAACAGGTAAAAGTCAGCAAGGCTGATATGCACCGCCTTGCACGAGCCAACTATGATGCCCGCGCACAGACCTTGCAGGAAATCCTGCACCCGGAACTGAAAGTTGAACCGAAACCGGATGCCGATGGCATCATCCGGGAACCGGGAAAGGCACCTGTATTGCCGTTTCAGAAAATCGAATCGGTTTACGACAGCGATGCTTACCCGGAAGAAGTGCGGCATGATTATGTCGCACTGGAACACGTTACAACACGTTTCCGCACAGAGTTTGACTATCTTCTGAGAACTATGCCAGACACAGCACAGCGAGAAGTCATTCTCGAAATCATCCACAAGCACAAGGAGTACCTTGCTTCGCTGGAATCTGCGCTCGCAGAGGATGAGCAGACAGCATAACAACAGGCACATTGTATGCTGTCAACAGAAATCCAAAGGAGTGTGCGTTTGAACAAAAAGAAAAAGTCCACAAATATTTCCCCTTACCCCGATGAAGCCATCGAACGACTGGCACGGGCATTCTATCCGGCGATCCTTGCCTGCTGGAACAGCGAGGAAGGTCAACGGGAATTTGCTGCATGGCAGGCGGAACAGGCTCATATCGCAACCAAAGAAAAACAGGAAGTTCCCGTCGGGGAACTCCTGCCTTACTTATCGTGTGTGGATTTTTGCAGGGTGCGTCCGGCAGGGCGCACCCTGTTTTTGCGTTCAGTCCTCTAATCCGTGACTTCCAGCCGCATTTCTCAGATACTCCTCTGGCTCACCGTTCAAAATTAGCTCTGCATACGCCAGCGGGTCATTGTAGATGAGGTAGTCCAGTTCAGACCTCTGCGCCAGGGTAACATCCAGTGCATCCTCGACACCGGTGCAGTTGATGGAAATTTTGCGCCCATCCCGAGCAGCAGCTCCACACAGCCGGTGCCCATGTTAAACTGACAGGCTCTTGCATCGTACTTCATAATCTTGCGTCCCTTCTGCCTTACGGCACTCTTACTGTTGTGACCTTCGTGATACGGTCTTTCTTCTGATAAGGTTTTGGACACACAGCCGTAAGGGAAGAGCCATTGTTCTCGTTTCCGAAGAAAACAAAAAATCCGAGCCCTTCTCCTATCGAGAAAAGGTTCGGATTTTCATGGTTTGGTGCACCTCCAGGGACTCGAACCCTGGGCCCACTGATTAAGAGAGCAAGCCGCCGGTTCGTCTCAATTCATGAAAGTTTCGAGTCATCGTTGCTTTTGAACAAGACGACGTGATTTTTCACCCGGCAATTTCTGCGCCCTTTGTCGAATTTTGCAGCGAAAAGCACCCTTTGCACGTTTTGAAACCGTGCAAAATCCGTGCAGAAACCGTGCACTTACTCTCTGACAAACAAAAATCACACTATCCACCACCGACTTGACGGCAATGGTTTGAGTGACCGACCCAGATATCCTAAATTATCTCTCTATGTTTACAAAACATCTGTGATTCTCTCTTTCTATTACGTAAGGACGCAAATGAAGGGCCCCATAAACGTCCTACTAAAAAAGGAGATTATTACTATGTTACTCAAAAATGGAAGTACTGGCAACTATGTTATGTACCTGCAGTATGGACTGCATATCATGTGCTGCCCTCCGGGTAGTTTTGACAGCAAATTTGGCTCTGGTACTGAAAATGCTGTTAAGAAGTATCAGGGCAAAAAAGGTCTTACCCAAGATGGCATTGTTGGCGATGGTACATGGAACGCACTGGTAAGCGACATTAAAACCATCCAGCAGCTCCTGAAGAACAAAGGTTATTACGCCAGTACAGTGGATGGCCTTGCAGGTTCAGGCACTTATAACGCTGTTATCAGTTTTCAGAAAGCATCCGGCTTGACTGCCGATGGTATGGTCGGCAGTGCCACCCTAAACGCATTGAACGCTTCTTCGGGCGGTACAAGTGGTCAATCTCATTCAATCACTCTGCCTACTGATAGAAACTATCTTTGGGCACAGAAGAATCCGGACATTGTTAAGCTTGTTGGAAATAGTGGTTGCTCTCTTGTTGCCGTGTTGAATACCGCTAATATCTATGGGCCTCGTGAATTCACCCCTAACGAAGTCCTGACTGCCTGTGGAAATTGGGGTGCAAACGGTCTGAATACTTGGGCTCTTCCCAGCAAGTGCAATGGTAAAATCGACACGAGCAACTACACTCATGGCGGTAAGGAGCAGGCGACTGTATTCAGTGCAGTCAAAGCAAGTATTGACAATAACCTTCCCATCATTATTCGGCTCAACAGTAGCGATGGCAAAAAGACGCATTTTGTCACAGCGATTGCTTATACTGGCAGTTGCTCCTCTGCAAGCAGCATTTCCGTCATTGATCCTGCTGGTGGTGTCATTCGAACTCTTGAGGAAGCGGGAACTGCACGCAATGAAACCGTATACGGTGATTATATCGCAACCGCTCGTCGCTCCTAAATATCTCTACTCTCTTCATCAACAATAAGTTGTAAAGCATCATTTTTAACATATATCCCCCCCAAAGTCTTTTCTCAACTCTCGAAAAGGCTTCGGGGGGGATTTTTCAATGCCTATTATATGCAACACTTTTCACTATCTGCTTATCCAAGCTCAGGCGAGTGATATTTATTTACTCTCCACACATCCCCAACTTTTACCAACTGCATTTCATATTCGACTTTATTCATGTCATCATATGAATACTCATCATGTTCCTCATACGTTTCATTGGGATTATAGTATGCAATCATTACAAAATTTACTTGTGCTTCCGTTTTATTTTTCAAATAGTATCGCACTGAGCAGAAATCATCCGGATAATATTCTCCCACATATCCAGTAAAATATGGAATTTGTGCCAAATCATAGTCATCACAAACGGCAAGTTTTCCATTATAATTCACAAACTTTTTCTCAATTGAATCTTGTGACAAGAAATCATTTGTAAAAATAGATTTCATATATTCTTCAAACTCTTTATAAGAATTTTGATAGACCTCATAATCATGTCCGTTCAGTTTTACATATGTCGGCGCATTTTGCGTCATAGGCACAAAAGTCGGAGCATCTTCAATTTTAAAATTCAGTCCTTTTAAGTTACTTGATTGTCCCCAAAGTGCATAGTCTATTTTCTGCGCTTTTTCAAAAACAGTATATTGATCTTGATCTAAAAATACCGAGGTCGAATCAACTAACGTCTGGGAAAAATCTTGCAAATCATTTTTTTCTTCAGAATTGCATGAACTTGACGATGTATCCTGTGACGAAACTACTGTGGACATTGATGATGCTGTTGTATCATTCATTCCACATCCCACCAAATTCACCACAATACAACCTAGAATCACTATCATTTTTACACTTTTTGCACAATTCATATATGTTCTCCTTTTTTATAAGTTTATCAACATATTGTTTAGTCTCTATTACCTTCTTGTAAACTTTTTATATTAGCTCACAAAAATCTATTTTTCCGTTTACAAATCTTAACATTTTTTCTCTTTCCTCTTAAAAGGAGGAAAGAAAATTGAATTATACGCTTTTTGACCTTTTTCTAAATGCATATAACGGCAACTCCTTTGCACAGCTACAAATCGTCCAACGTTTTCAGCCATTACTGAAAAAATATGCAGTTCTTCTTAAGTATGAGGATGCCTATTCAGATTTACAATTATATCTTCTCAAATTACTGCATTCCGGAAAATTGACCAAACTTCAAAGAAAAGATGACGGCACATTAGTGAAATATATTGAATCCTCTATCCGGCATCAATACATTTCGCTTAACAGCCGAAAAAACGCCGTAGATAACTCTGTCATCGCAAGCGTTGATGAAATTGATTTCGATCAGATGTCTTTGTCCTCAAACGATGAATATCCTGAACTATTGATTTCCGATTTACATTCTGTTCTTCAACCTTCTGAACTGACCTTATTATCTCAATTTGTTTTTAAAGGAATGAGCATCGCAGATATAGCAGAAAAATCTGGTGTCAGTAGACAAGCTATCAACCGTAAAAAGCTTTCCATATTAAAAAAATTAGAATGTGCATTCTTCCCTAAAACTTCCAAATAAATTCTCATTCATTTTGATTTCATTCTTTAGTGTATAAAAGCTATTTTCTTCGCTCCCTTTAATCAAACCACCACGGCAGTTCCAGCCACAGGTTATCCATGGCCTGTTCCTCGGTCTTTTTAGCGCGGCCTTTTGTCAGGTGAAAGTATATCGCCGTGCCGATCAGCGGATGTTCCTCGCCATCGGTGAAGCCATAGCGGTACAGCAGATAGGTCTGCTCCCGTTGGGTCAGCCGTTTCAGGCCATCGTACAGTTCCCGGCGCGATTCCTGCTCCTCCATAATGCTCTGCGGCTGCATGGCGTAGGGGTCGGCTATGGCTTCAATGCGCCGCAGCTGTTCCTCTCCCGGCAGAACATCATCCAGCGAAACACGCTGGTAGCAGACGCCGTCCTTGTCCTCCGTCACCATCCGCTGCTCAAAAGCGGCAAAGGCATCCCGCACCATGTCCATCATGGCGTTGCGGATGGCAGGAGCCGCATAGGTCAGGAACTTCATGCCGCGCGCTGCATCGAACTTCGGCACAGCTTTCCATAAGCCCAGATTGCCCGCCTGTTTCAAATCGTCCGTGTCAAGGTTCAGGCCGGACTGTGCCAGATTCATGCTGCGGAAAAGGTCATTTGCCACCTTGCCAATAAAGGACTTGTTGTTGTCGATCAGGCTGTCCAACGCGGCAGCATCGCCTTTCTGTGCCAGCGCACAAAGCCGTTCATTCGTCTGCTTCATGGGCGTTTTCCTGCTCTGCGGCAGACTGCAAGATTCCCAGCAGACCATTCCGCAGCTGTTCCAGTGCTTCCGGCGTAGCTCCTTCCATGCCCGAAACACTGTCCAACATTGCATCTGTCAGCTGTTCTGCCGTGATCGTTGGGTGTTGCACATCCTGCCCTTTGGTCAATTCGGTGAACATCTTCTCTGCCACTTTCTTGCTCATGGCTTCCTGTTCGGCGTAGTGGCTCCCGATACCCTTTTTGATCTCCTTGACCGCTGCCATGAAGTACATTTCAATGTCATCAAGGTCGCCTTGATACACTGGCTTTCTCCGAAGGCTGATGTCCTTTGCGGCTTTGGCTGCTTCTGGAGTCTTGACCCTTGTACGCAGCAGGGTGCTCAATGTCGTGAGCATGGCATTCTGTGCCGCGATGCCAGACGCAAAGGTGTCATCAAAATACTGCGCTATGCGGTAAGTAAGCTCTGCGAAACGAGCATTTTCCAGAAGCAGATTGACTACCTCTGTATTGACGCGCCCTGTGTAGAGATTCCTTGCGGCTTCTACGGACAAGCCCAGTTCAGCAATATCATAGTTCTTGCGGTCGGGGATGTTGGTTTCTCCCAGCAGAAAATCCGTGGATACGTTGAACAGCCTTGCAATTTTCAGCACCTGCTCATGGGTCAGGGTTCCCTTTGCACCGCTGATAAAGCAGTTGATGGTGCTCTTGGAGCAGCCGAGTTCCTTGGCAAGTTCTGGTTGGCTGATGTTGCGTTCTTTCATCAAGTCCGCAAGACGAATGTTGGATGGTGCGGGCAGATATTCCTGTGCCATGTGGTCGGCCCTCCTTTTTGAGCTTTTTCCTCATTATAATACGCTCTGCCGTTTTGTTCAATATACGGTTTCCTCTCTGCCCTTGCTGTTGCAGCCCTGCAACCAGTAAGGGCATTTTTCTTTTTCCGTTGCAGTTCTGCCACTTTTTCGCCTTTCCTGCAAAATTTTCCGTATATTCAGGCAGGAAGCAAAAACACCAGAGTTTCCACTCTGGGATCTCTGGTGCAACGCGCAACGCACGACACAAAGGAGGAATGCCCTTGAGCCTGTTTCAGAAAATCAAATCCGCCATCACCGTTCCGCAAGCTGCCAAGGTCTACGGCATGGAGCCAGACCGCCGCAGTATGGTGTGCTGTCCGTTCCATTCCGACAACACCCCCAGCATGAAGCTGAACGACACCTATTATTACTGCTTCGGCTGTGGAGCTACCGGGGATGTGATCGACCTCACCGCCAAGCTGTTCAGCCTGAATCCCCGGCAAGCCGCCGAAAAGCTCGTACACGATTTTGGGCTTGACCCGGACAAGCCACCCGCTAATGCTATCGCCCTGCTGCTGCCCAAGCGCGGCCTGACAGACGAGCAGTGGGCAGACATCGCCTACTGTCTGCGGGTGCTGACCGATTATCTCGACCTGTTGCACGACTGGCAGGAGCGCTTCAAGCCCGCCACCCCGGAAGAACCGCTGGACGAGCGGTTCGTGGAAGCCCTCCACATGACCGAGACCATCGAGCACCTGACGGACTGCGTTGCATTTGGGACGCCCCAGCAGAAGGCCGTTGCCGCTGCACGACTGCTGTCCGGGTCGTACCTGCTGATGCTGGAGGAGCGCACCGACCGCCTTGCTCTGGCAAAGTGCGCTTGACGGTTTATTCACATGAAGTGGTGGGTATCACCGTGAGACCCACCACTTCACTTTTCTAAAGGAGATCCACCCTATGAAGAAAAACATTTCCCGCAACCCCTTATGGCCGGACTGGTACAACGGCAAGAAGATCGATGAAGTCCAGTTTGGCCGTGCCTTTCTGGAACAGTGGCCGCTGAAATGCGTCAACGGTACGCTGTACACGCTGGACGGCCCGGTGGAGGACGAAAGCGAGATCAAGCAGCGCATCTTGGAGAACATCGAGGAATACGTCACCTCCGGCCTGTCCAAAAAGGTCACCAACATTCTGGAGACCATCAAGCTGCTGGCCTTTTCCGACCCGTTTTCCATCGAACAGGACTGCATCCACCTCCAGAACGGTGTGTACCATCTGCCGGACGGCTCTTTTCAGGAGAGTCGGCTGTTCTGCCAGAACCGCCTGCCTGTGAAGTACGACCCGAAAGCACCCAACCCGGAACGCTGGCTGACCTTCCTGCATGAACTGCTGGACGATGCCGACATTCCCACCTTACAGGAGTATCTGGGCTACTGCCTGATCCCCAGCACCAAAGGGCAGAAGATGATGCTCATTGTCGGCAAGGGCGGCGAGGGCAAATCCCGCATCGGGCTGGTGCTGAAGCGGCTCATGGGAGATGCCGCCAGCAACGGCAGCGTCCAGAAAGTGGAGAATAACCGTTTTGCCCGCGCCGATCTGGAACGCCGCCTGCTGATGATCGACGACGACATGGACATGAACGCCCTGCCCAAGACCAACTATATCAAGACCATCGTGACCGCCGAAGCCAAGCTGGACTTGGAGCGCAAGGGTGTCCAGAGCTACCAGCGGGACATCTACGCCCGGTTCCTCTGCTTCGGCAACGGTGCGCTGACCTCGCTGTACGACCATTCGGACGGTTTCTTTCGCCGCCAACTTATCCTGACCACCAAGGACAAGCCTGCCGACCGCACAGACGACCCTTTCCTTGTGGAGAAGATGTGCGCTGAGTTGGAAGGCATCCTGCTCTGGTGTCTGAAAGGGCTGCACCGGCTGGTGCAGAACGATTTCCGCTTCACGGTCAGCGAACGAGCCGCCGCCAATGTGGACACCATCAAGCGCAGCAGCAACAATGTCATCGACTTTATGGAGTCCGAGGGCTATTTCCGCTTCAAGGCGGACTACTCCATCAGCTCCAAGGAGTTCTACGACATTTACAAGCAGTGGTGCGAGGACAACGCCTGCCACAGCGTATCGGCGATCCGTTTCAGCGCCGAACTGCGCCAGAATGACCGCCGCTACAACCTTGAAGCCACCAACAACATCTACCTGCCCGGTGGCCGCAGGGTGCGGGGTTTTGTGGGCATTGAGCCGCTTGTCCACCCCTGCCCGTAAAAAGTGCATTTTTTACGGAAGAAGTTCGTACAACCTGTACGGTCTGTACTTGTACGCACCTGTACGGTAGATTTTAAGAAAATTAAGCGTTTTATCGCTTGTATTTTGCTTGTCTGTACACCGTACGAACCGTACAGGTTATTTTAACTCCGTACGCAATTTTTTCAGATGCGTACGGAGCAATCAAGTTCGCATTGTGCGAACTTGATTGTAGCTCTCCCGCAGGAGACGTTCCCCCTCGGAGAGTCCTCGAAGAGCCCACTACACTTTGCAGCCCATAGGGATGAAAGTGTCATAGTGGGTTATTACACTTCCAAAGAAGTGCATCTCCGTCCCCGTCACCTTCCTCTGAACCCCGAAAGGAGGGATGCCCTTTGGCAAGAAACGATGGCGTTGACCGCACCAGTGTCCGAAATCTCGCCGTTTCGGATAAGGCCGTTGGCAACACCCAGCAGCACAATGAGCGTGAAAAGGACAGCTATCGGAACCCCGATATTATCCCCCAGCGCGCTGCATGGAACGTCCACTTCAAAAAGCCAACCGCCAGCTACACTGACCTATTCGCCCAACTGGAAACCGCTGGTACGATTTCCACGCGCGGCCTGAAGCCGGATGCCACCCACTACTGCGAACTTGTCTTTGATGTCAACTCGGCCTATTTTGACAATCACGGTGGCTACGAGTTCGCCAAGCAGTTCTATGAGGATGCCTACAAAGCTGCTGTGCAGATTGTGGGTGGTGAGCAGTATATCCTCTCGGCAGTCATGCACGCCGATGAGATCAACCGCGCCATGACCGAAGCATTAGGTCGGGAGGTCTACCACTACCATCTTCATGTGGTCTATGTGCCTGTGGTGGAAAAGCAAATCCTCTGGTCGAAACGCTGCAAGGACAAGGCACTGGTCGGCACCGTCAAGGAGACTGTCATGCAGGTCAGCCGGAGCAAGAAGTGGGCATCCAAGCCCCTGCTGGACGATGCCGGAAAGCCCGTGCTGCAAAAGAACGGCAAGCCAGTCCTGAAGAAGTCGTACAGCGTCCTGCAAGACGATTTCTTCAACTATATGCGTACTGCCGGGTACACCGATGTGGAGCGCGGCGAGCGCGGCAGCACCGAAGAGCACCTGACCGTCACCCAGTTCAAAGTTCAACGGGAGCAGGAGCGGCTAGACACCCTGACCACCCAAGCCGACCAGCAGGCACAATCGCTTGCTAAAACCAGTCAGACCCTCTCCCAAAAGGAGAAAGAACTTGCCTCCATTCAGAAAAAGGCCACGCTCACGAAAGAAGACCTCATTCATGCGCGCGATCTGGATTATATCGGCAAGCGCACCTTTCTCGGTAACTACTCGCTGACCGAAGAAGAATTTTCCAAGCTGAAAAAGCAAGCCGACCACGGCTATATGATGGACGTGGAGAACCGCCGCTTGAAAGAAGAACTTTCCACCGCCAAGAAGGAGGCCGTTCGTTGGAGCAACAAGTACCACGACCTGTGGTACGACGTGAAACCCTATCTGGATGCTCTCCACCGTGCGCCCGAACTGGTGCGCGGCTTTCTGGAAAAGATTCTTGCCCCCAAGCAGGAGCGCATCATGAATGTGCCGCAGCAAAACCGCAGGCGTGGGCAGGATGTAGAACTTTAAGCTGAATTTTTAGATGATATGACAATACAAGGAGAAATGCTTATGGATTTTGACCGTAATTCTATGACCGTCCCTGTGCAATCTTCCGATTATACGAAAAAGTTCTTGCAAAAGGACTCGAATCCCACTACAATGGAAGTGGTCACTCAAACCAATGCCGTCAAGTCTCCGACTGACAGCCCGGCAACCACGAAACTGGTGTACACGGTGGAAGAGATCGCACGAATGCTGGCCATCAGCCTGCGCTCTGCTTACAACCTGTGCAACAGCACCACCGAATTCCGTGTTCTACGGGTAGGCGGAAGCATCCGTGTCCCGAAAGACCGTTTCGATGCGTGGCTCTACCGGGCAGCTTGATAAGGAGGCAACAGTATGGCATATATTACGAAGCGCGGCAACTCTTACAGCGTCCGCTACACCTACGAGGATGAACACGGCAAGAGCTGCGACAAATGGGAAAGTTTTCCCACTAAAGAGGAGGCAACGAACCGAAAGAAGCAAATTGAGCACGAACTGGCGGCTGGCACTTTTCTGATTCCGTCCTCGGTGACGGTGGCAGAGTTCCTGATGGATTGGCTGCCCAAGCAGTGCAGCAAGCACAAGTGGGCACCCAAGACCTACGAATCCAATCTATCCACCATCCAGAACCTGATCGTCCCCTATATCGGCAGCATGGAGATGCAGAAGCTCAAGCCCTACCACATGGAGAACCTCTACACGACCCTAAGCAAAACGCCCTGCGGTTCGTATATCGAGGGAAAGAAGCAGGAATTGACCGAAAAGCAGAAGCTGCGATTCCTTTCCGGCACGACGATCCATGAGGTGCATCGGCTGCTGGGCACTGCCTTCCAGTATGCCGTGGAATGGGGCATTCTTGTCAAAAGTCCTGTTCCTGTGGACAGCCCCAAGAAGTCCACGCAGGAGCGTATCATCTGGACTGTAGAGGAAATGCGGGCGGCTCTGGACAGCATGGAGGACCCTATCCTGCATCTGGCAGTCCACCTGACGCTGGTGGGCGCGCTGCGAGAGGGCGAGATCGTAGGTCTGACCCCGGAAGATCTTGATTTTGACGCAGCAGATGGCATCGGAACCTTCCGTATCAACAAGTCCATGCAGCGGGTGCGGAAAGAAGCCCTGAACCAAGTGGACGATGGCTGCATCATCAAGGTATTCCCGGACAAGCTGGAACGCAGCACTACTTCCCTCATCCTAAAAAGCACCAAAACGGCATCCTCCTGCCGTACCATCTTCATGACCTCTGCTCTGAAAGAGGAATTGAAGAAGTGGCTGAATCAGTTAGCGGCAGACGAGAGGAAAGACCCAGCACGCTACCATGATAGCGGAATGCTGTTCCGTCTGCCCAATGGTCTGGCTGTGGAGCCTGTGCTGATTCGCAAAAAGTTCCTCAAATGGCAGGATGCACACCCGGAGTTCCCTCGTATTGTGTTCCACGGTCTGCGGCATTCCAGTGCGACTTATCAGCTGATGATCTCCGGCGGCGATGTGAAAGCTGTTCAGGGAACCACCGGACACGCCACGGCAGATATGCTGGTGAACACCTACGCTCATATCCAGCAGTCCTCTCGTGTAGAACTGGGCAAGAAGTTTGAGGAAGGTTTCTACGCCAAACAGGAAAGCCCTAGCCCGCAGGCTGTACCCGCCGAAGGCGAACCGACCATCTCTATGACTGCTCTGCTGGAACTTCTGAAGAATGCAGACCCCGAAGTAAAGGCGCAGCTCCGTCTGGCACTGCTGACCTGATGCAAAATTTACCACGCATTTCAAAGCAATTCCAGCCCATGCAGAGGATTCCTACGAAAAAGCCGACCGTGCAAAAACCGTGCATCGACCGTGCAGACCCCGATTTTTCGGGGTTACATAACAAAAAAGAACGCCAAATCTTTCGATTTGACGTTCAATATCTGGTGCACCTCCAGGGACTCGAACCCTGGGCCCACTGATTAAGAGTCAGTTGCTCTACCAACTGAGCTAGAGGTGCATATTGTCAAGATGCGGTTTCTTCATCCTGACAACTATGAGTCGGCGGCTACCTATTTTCACAAGCCGTTTCCAGCTAACTATCTTGGGCACGAGTGAGCTTAACTGCTGTGTTCGGAATGGGAACAGGTGGAACCTCACCGTCATCGTCACCGACCATATGACTAGCTAAGTATATCATTTCTGATTTACTTTGTCTAGTGTTTCAGAAGGACGTGCCTTCAAAACTGAATAATCACTGCTACTTCTCGTTGACTTGAGATACTCAAGCGAATTGTGGTCAAGCCCTCGACCTATTAGTACACGCTTGCTGAATGGATCACTCCACTTACACATCGTGCCTATCAACCTTGTAGTCTTCAAGGGTCTTACTTGTTTAAAACAATGGGACATCTTATCTTTGGGTCGGCTTCACGCTTAGATGCTTTCAGCGTTTATCCGATCCGTACGTAGTTGCCCAGCTATGCTCCTGGCGGAACAACTGGTGCGCCAGAGGTACGTCCGTCCCGGTCCTCTCGTACTAGGGACAGCTCCCATCAAATATCTTCCGCCCGCAACAGATAGGGACCGAACTGTCTCACGACGTTCTGAACCCAGCTCGCGTACCGCTTTAATTGGCGAACAGCCAAACCCTTGGGACCGAATACAGCCCCAGGATGCGATGAGCCGACATCGAGGTGCCAAACCTCCCCGTCGATGTGGACTCTTGGGGGAGATCAGCCTGTTATCCCCAGGGTAACTTTTATCCGTTGAGCGATGGCATTTCCACTCACATACCACCGGATCACTAACTCCAACTTTCGTTACTGCTCGACCCGTCAGTCTCGCAGTTAGGCTGGCTTCTACGTTTACACTCTTTGCTTGATTTCCGTTCAAGCTGAGCGAACCTTTGAACGCCTCCGTTACTTTTTAGGAGGCGACCGCCCCAGTCAAACTGCCCACCTAACAATGTCCCCCGACTCGATTCAGAGCCGCAGGTTAGAATTCCAATATCGCAAGGATGGTATCCCAACGGCCACTCCGCAACCGCCAAAGCGATTGTTTCCCTGTGTCCCATCTATCCTGTGCATGCAACATCGAAACCCAATATTAGGCTACAGTAAAGCTCCATGGGGTCTTTCCGTCTTGTCGCGGGTAACCGGCATCTTCACCGGTACTACAATTTCGCCGGGCGGGCTGTTGAGACAGTGCCCAAATCATTACGCCTTTCATGCGGGTCAGAACTTACCTGACAAGGAATTTCGCTACCTTAGGACCGTTTTAGTTACGGCCGCCGTTCACTGGGGCTTCGATTCAATGCTTGCACATCTCCTCTTAACCTTCCAGCACCGGGCAGGCGTCAGCTCGTATACGTCATCTTTCGATTTAGCACAAACCTGTGTTTTTGGTAAACAGTTGCTTGGGCCGATTCTCTGCGGCTCCATCTCTGGAGCACCCCTTCTCCCGAAGTTACGGGGTCAATTTGCCGAGTTCCTTAACAACCCTTCTCCCGTTGGCCTTAGAATCTTCTTCCTACCTACCTGTGTCGGTTTGCGGTACGGGCACCTCAGAAATACACACAGCTTTTCTCGCCATCTTCCATCTCAGACTTCGGTACTAATTTCCCTCGATCTCTACCGGAACCAACACCCGGCTCTGAGACTTCAAATGTGTCCCTGTGCTTAACTCTTTCGGTGGTGACGGAATCTCTACCGTCTGTGCATCGGCTACGCCTTCCGGCCTCACCTTAGCTCCCGACTAACTTGGAGCGGACGAACCTTCCTCCAAAAACCTGAGGCTTTCGGCCATGCAGATTCTCAACGTTTCTCCGCGTATACAACGCTCCCCTACCCAATCCATTGCTGGATTGCCTAAGCTTCGGTGTCAGGTTTAGCCCCGTTAAATTCTCCGCGCAAAGACGCTCGACCAGTGAGCTATTACGCACTCTTTGAATGAGTGGCTGCTTCTGAGCCAACATCCTGGTTGTCTGCGTATCTTCACATCGTTTTCCACTTAACCTAACTTTGGGACCTTAGCTGTAGATCTGGGCTGTTTCCCTTTGACAATGACATTTATCTGACACTGTCTGACTCCCAAGCATCAATACTCTGGCATTCTGAGTTTGATAAGCTTCGCTAACCTCTCGGCCGCTAGGCTATTCAGTGCTTTACCTCCAGGTATCTAACTTGAGGCTAGTCCTAAAACTATTTCGGGAGAACCAGCTATCTCCGGGTTCGATTGGAATTTCTCCGCTACCCACAGTTCATCCGCCGCCTTTTCAACGGAGGTCGGTTCGGTCCTCCATGGAATTTTACTTCCACTTCAACCTGACCATGGGTAGGTCACCCGGTTTCGGGCCCATTATATGCAACTTAACGCCCTTTTCAAACTCGCTTTCGCTTCGGCTCCAGACCTTAAGTCCTTAACCTTGCTGCATACAATCGCTCGCCGGACCGTTCTACAAAAAGTACCCTATCACACTTTGACGTGCTCTAGGTGCTTGTAGGCACAGGGTTTCAGGTTCTTTTCACTCCCCTCCCGGGGTGCTTTTCACCTTTCCTTCACAGTACTATACGCTATCGGTCACTGGGTAGTATTTAGGGTTGGAGGGTGGTCCCCCCATCTTCCGACCAGGTTTCACGTGTCTGGCCGTACTCTGGAATCTGCGCAGCTCTTTCCGTTTTCACCTACGTGGTTCTCACACTCTCTGACCGGCCTTCCCATGCCGTTCGGTTAACAGATCGAGTCCTAAAAGCAGTCCGTACCCCGAAGGTATTTCTACCTCCGGTTTGCCCTCTTCCGCGTTCGCTCGCCACTACTTACGGAATCTCGTTTGATGTCTCTTCCTCGCCTTACTTAGATGTTTCAGTTCAGGCGGTTCCCTCGATGTACCTATTTTGAATTTCAGTACAACGTACCTGAGTATGAACCCAGGTGAGTTTCCTCATTCAGAAATCTCCGGATCAATGCTTATTTGCAGCTCCCCGAAGCTTATCGCAGCTTATCACGTCTTTCATCGGCTCCCAGTGCCAAGGCATTCGCCCTGCGCCCTTGTTCGCTTGACCATATCAAACAAATCTCTTTCGAGATTGGCTTGTTTATCCTCTTGATTCTCTCTTGCCAACGAAGATTATGTTACCCTTCCTTTAGAAATTGTAATATTTCTTTAAAAAGAACTTACTATAATCTTTGTTTCGCAGTTATTATTCAGTTTTCAAGGTACGTCTTTGAGTTCCCTTTTCAGGGCCCTCAAAATCGAACAATATCTAATCAACTTGTATCTATCACCTGTTCCAGGAACAATTCATCTTCGATGTTTTGCTCCTGCCTGACTCCTTAGAAAGGAGGTGATCCAGCCGCAGGTTCTCCTACGGCTACCTTGTTACGACTTCACCCCAATCACCAGTTTTACCTTCGGCGGCGTCCTCCTTACGGTTAGACTACCGACTTCGGGTCCCCGGCTCTCATGGTGTGACGGGCGGTGTGTACAAGGCCGGGAACGTATTCACCGTGGCATGCTGATCCACGATTACTAGCAATTCCGACTTCGTGCAGGCGAGTTGCAGCCTGCAGTCCGAACTGGGACGTTGTTTCTGAGTTTTGCTCCACCTCGCGGTCTTGCTTCTCTTTGTTTAACGCCATTGTAGTACGTGTGTAGCCCAAGTCATAAAGGGCATGATGATTTGACGTCATCCCCACCTTCCTCCGTTTTGTCAACGGCAGTCTGGCCAGAGTCCTCTTGCGTAGTAACTGACCATAAGGGTTGCGCTCGTTGCGGGACTTAACCCAACATTTCACAACACGAGCTGACGACAGCCATGCAGCACCTGTCTCCTTGCTCGAAGAGAAATGCTGTTTCCAGCATCGTCAAGGGATGTCAAGACTTGGTAAGGTTCTTCGCGTTGCGTCGAATTAAACCACATACTCCACTGCTTGTGCGGGCCCCGTCAATTCCTTTGAGTTTCAACCTTGCGGTCGTACTCCCCAGGTGGATTACTTATTGTGTTAACTGCGGCACTGAAGGGTCAATCCTCCAACACCTAGTAATCATCGTTTACGGTGTGGACTACCAGGGTATCTAATCCTGTTTGCTACCCACACTTTCGAGCCTCAGCGTCAGTTGGTGCCCAGTAGGCCGCCTTCGCCACTGGTGTTCCTCCCGATATCTACGCATTCCACCGCTACACCGGGAATTCCGCCTACCTCTGCACTACTCAAGAAAAACAGTTTTGAAAGCAGTTCATGGGTTGAGCCCATGGATTTCACTTCCAACTTGTTCTCCCGCCTGCGCCCTTTACACCCAGTAATTCCGGACAACGCTTGTGACCTACGTTTTACCGCGGCTGCTGGCACGTAGTTAGCCGTCACTTCCTTGTTGAGTACCGTCATTATCTTCCTCAACAACAGGAGTTTACAATCCGAAGACCTTCTTCCTCCACGCGGCGTCGCTGCATCAGGGTTTCCCCCATTGTGCAATATTCCCCACTGCTGCCTCCCGTAGGAGTCTGGGCCGTGTCTCAGTCCCAATGTGGCCGTTCAACCTCTCAGTCCGGCTACCGATCGTCGCCTTGGTGGGCCGTTACCTCACCAACTAGCTAATCGGACGCGAGGCCATCTCAAAGCGGATTGCTCCTTTTCCCCTCTGCTCGATGCCGAGCCGTGGGCTTATGCGGTATTAGCAGTCGTTTCCAACTGTTGTCCCCCTCTTTGAGGCAGGTTCCTCACGCGTTACTCACCCGTTCGCCACTCGATTTGAAGAGCAAGCTCCTCATCTCTCGTTCGACTTGCATGTGTTAGGCGCGCCGCCAGCGTTCGTCCTGAGCCAGGATCAAACTCTTTATAAATGATATTTATCACTTAAAAAGTGTTAAATCTCTCTTCGCTCAGCACGCAATCGCTTGCGTCCTGTGTGAATTACTTTGTTTGGAATTGTTTAACGTGTTTTTCCAACACGAAAATAGGTTCCGTTACAAGTTTTTCGATATTGTTCAATTTTCAAGGTCCTGTAGCGTCTCAGCCGTGCGGCTGACGACTTGATTATTTTATCACAGAAGTGATTTTTTGTCAAGCTCTTTTTTCGAAGTTTTCGTTTCTTATCGAACTTGAGCGTTCTCTGTTTCTCGGCGCTGGCCGGAACTTTCGGACGTCTATTGGTTCTTTTCGCTTTACTTCCAGCTGAGGCTCAGAAGTCATTCTTTTGTCTCAGCGCTTGGCGCTCAAGTATAATACCATACGCCGGGCCGGATGTCAACACTTTTTTGCAAGTTTTTCAGGTTTTTCTTCTTTCTCCAAAATTCATCTTCCGGCAGGCCCCAACCCCTCCGCTGCGGCCATGGCCGCAGCGTCTCCCCTTGCCAAGGGGAGACGAAGGTGTTATATATTATATATACATTATAAGCAAGCAGGGAGGCACCAACCATGATACTTACCGTCAATCTCGGCAACACCCACATCACCATTGGCGGCTACGAGCACGACGACCTGAAATTCTGCGGACGGCTCCACACCGACCCCGCCGCCACCGTCGATGAATACGGCCTGCGGCTGCTGAATCTGCTTTCGCTCCACGGCGCTTCGCCAGAACAAATTGAGGGCGGCATTCTGGGCAGTGTGGTGCCTGCGCTGACGGGACGGGTGCTGGCCGCTTTGCAGATGCTCTGCCCGGTGCGCATCCTGACCGTCGGGCCGGGACTCAAGAGCGGCATCCGCCTCCGGCTGGACAATCCCGCCCAGCTGGGTGCCGAACTGCTCTGCGGCGCGGTGGCCGCACTGGCTGAGGGTTCTGGGCCTCTGGTGGTCATTTCTGCCGACACAGCCATCTCCCTGATGGCCGTCAACGGGAAACAGGAACTTGTAGGCGGCGTCATCCTGCCGGGGCCGCAGCTTTCGCTGGCTGCATTGGTGCAGAACACCGCCCAGCTGCCTCAAATCGACCTCTCCGCGCCTGCGCCCGCCTCCGTACTGGGCAAGAATACCGCCGCCTGCTTGCAGAACGGCTTTGTCCTCGGCACTGCCGGGATGCTGGACGGGCTGGCTGACCATTTCTGTGCCGAGCTTGGACCTGAGACGAAGTTCTACGCCACCGGCAATCTGCCCACGGCCATCCGGGACGCCTGCCACACGCCCATCCTCTACCGTGAGACGCTCATCACGGACGGCCTGTACTGCATCTGGCTGCGGAATCGCCGCTGAAGTTTTATTTGCATTTTGCAAGAGGCTGTGCTATACTATATTGTACTGATTCATCAGTACAAATCGCGCGATCGTAGCTCAGCTGGATAGAGCGTTCGGCTCCGACCCGGAAGGCCAGAGGTTCGAATCCTCCCGGTCGCACCAAACAATGAAAATCCGAACCTTTTCTCAATGGGAGAAGGGTTCGGATTTTTGTTTTCTACTGAATTATCTCATCTACAATGACCCGCTGGCGTATGCAGACCTGATTCTGAACGGCGAGCCGGAAGAATATTTGAAAAATACGGCTGGGAGCCATGGGTTAGAAGATTAAGAGAAATGCCGTTCCAAAAGCAACTGGAACGGCATTTCTTATCTTTCGCCATTCGGAATCTTCTGTCCCCGCAGCTCCTGTCGGATGGCACGGAACTGCTCCGGCACATCCGCATCGGTCATTGCACCGGGGACATCTACCGTCCCAGCGGCTTTGGCGGCTTCATAGAACCAGCATTTATACTCCACGGTCTCCAGCGTGTGCTGTAACTGCTGGATCTGCTGGGTGAGCACCTCCCGCTGATGCCGAAACATTTCCAGCCGGGTGTCAATGGTGTCGTCTCCCTGCATGGAAAGCTCGATATACTGCCGGATGTCCTTGATGGACATTCCGGCTTTTCATGCAGCGGATGACCTGCAGCCACTCGAAGTCGTTTTCCCGGAACATCCGAATGCCGCCGGAGGAACGCTCCACAAAGGGAAGTAACCCTTCTTTGTCGTAGTAGCGCAGGGTGGAGGCAGGTACGCCCAGCTTTTGTGCCATTTCACCTACGGTATAGATCATCTGAAACCTCCGTTTTTTTCAAAAAGCCCTTGACTTAAAGTGCGCTTTAAGTTGTATGATAAAATCAAACTTTATCAACATCATAATGCGGATGCACCCGCTGTCAAGGAGGCTCCTATGAGCAAGAAGGTATTGATTTTGTCTGGCAGTCCCCGGAAGGGCGGCAACTCTGATATTCTATGCGACGAATTTCTGCGTGGAGCACAGGATGCCGGGCATAAAGCAGAAAAGATCCGGGCCGCTGAGAAAAAGGTGGCTCCCTGTTCCGGCTGCTACTACTGCAGCACCCACGGTGGAGCCTGCGTCCACAAGGATGATATGGCAGACATCCTGCAAAAGATGATCGATGCCGATGTCATTGTGCTGGCAAGCCCGGTATACTTCTACTCCATCAGTGCCCAGTTGAAGGCAGTAATCGACCGTACCGTGGCACGGTGGCCTGAGGTCAAAGACAAGGAATTTTACTACATCACCACCATGGCAGACGAGGAAAAAGCCTCTGCGGACACTACGCTGGCCTGCTTCCGGGGCTATGCAGACTGCGTGGAAGGAGCCGTGGAAAAGGGAGTCCTTGTAGCAGGTGGTGTTTACGAGCCGGGTGCGGTGCGAAACACCTCTGCAATGGCACAGGCTTACGAGATGGGGAGGAACGTATAATGGCAGTGAAACAGACGGCAGGGCGTGATGCTCTGGGCGAATTTGCGCCGAAGTTTGCAGAGCTTAACGATGAGGTGCTGTTCGGGCAGGTGTGGAGCCGAGAGGATAAACTCTCCCTCCGGGACCGCAGCCTTGTGACGGTGGTAGCACTGATGGCGCAGGGACTGACGGACTCCTCGTTTCGGTATCACCTGACGACAGCGAAAAACAACGGTATTACCCGGACTGAGATTGCAGAGATCCTGACCCATGCGGCATTTTATGCGGGCTGGCCTAAGGCGTGGGCGGCCTTCCGCATGGCAAAGGAGGTCTGGGCAGAGGACGCTGCAGAGGATGCTAAGGCAAAGCACCAGAGCGAAATGGTGTTCCCCATCGGCGCACCCAACGACGGTTTTGCGCAGTATTTCAGCGGAAAAAGCTATCTAACACCCCTGTCCACCGCACAGGTTGGCATTTACAACGTCACCTTTGAACCGGGGTGCCGGAACAACTGGCATATCCACCATGCTGCAAAGGGTGGCGGGCAGATCCTTGTCTGCGTGGCAGGCCGGGGCTACTATCAGGAATGGGGCAAAGCGCCGCAGGAGCTGCATCCGGGCGATGTGGTGAACATTCCCCCGGAGGTCAAGCACTGGCACGGTGCTGCACCCGATTGCTGGTTTTCTCATCTGGCAGTGGAAGTGCCCGGCGAAGGCACCTCCAACGAGTGGTGCGAGCCGGTGTCGGAAAAACCTATAAGGAGTTACGGTGATACGGTTTGACGTACACCCAACCATGATGAAACAAAAACAGGGTGCGCCCATCCAGACGCACCCTGCCAAAGATCACAGACGATAACGATATGTACAACAGAGCGTTCCCCATCGGGAACGCTCTGTTTCTCTTTGCTGGGGGTATGATAAGCCTGTTCCGCCTGCCACGCGGCAAATTCTCTTTGGACTTCCTCGCTGTTCCAGCCGGCAAGGATGGCCGGGTAGTTGGAGAAGTCTATCTCATTTTGTTGGAGCTATTTTGCAACAGCCCCTTTTCTATTGTCAGAGGGCTATCTTTTCATATTGCAAAAAGCAAAAACATCTTTATAATAGAGCTTGTGCCCCGGTGTGCGCGGGTACTGTTTTGGGATAAGAAAAGGAAAAAAGAAACTATGAGTTCATCCGCAAAGTCTCTGACCGAAGGGCCTCTGGCCAAACAGATCCTCCTGGTCAGCCTGCCGCTGGTCCTGTCCAATCTGCTGCAGGTGCTCTTTAATATGTCGGACGTGGCTGTGGTGGGCCGGTTCGCAGGCTCCACGGCCCTCGGCTCGGTAGGCTCCACCAGCATCTTCGTCACTCTGTTCACCGGTTTCCTCATCGGCCTGAGCAACGGCATCAACGTGCTGGTGGCCCGGTTCTACGGTGCGCGCCATGCCGACGATGTGGAGAAGACCGTCCACTCGGCTCTGCTGGTCAGTCTGGCAGCGGGCGTACTGCTCCTGCTCATCGGCCTGCTGGGTTCTCCGGCCCTGCTCCATCTGCTCAACACCAAAGAAGACCTCTACCCCGGCGCCGTGCTCTACCTGCGGGTGTACTTCCTCGGTATGCCGGCGCTGGCTCTTTATAACTACGGCAACGCCATCTTCAGCGCCATTGGCGAGACGAAAAAGCCGCTGTACTACCTGTGCATCGCGGGCGCGCTGAACATCCTGCTCAACCTCTTCTTCGTCATCGTCTGCCATCTGGACGTGGTGGGCGTCGCGCTGGCAAGTGCCATCTCTCAGTGCGTCTCGGCCTTCCTTGTTCTGCGGGCGCTGACCCACGTGCAGGACTGCTACGCCCTGGACTTCCACAAGGTCGCCCTCGACCCTGCCACCACCCAGCGCATCCTCGCGCTGGGCCTGCCCGCCGGATTCCAGAACGCCGTCTTCGCCATTGCAAACCTCTTCATTCAGGCCGGTGTCAACTCCTTTGACTCCCTCATGGTCAAGGGCAACTCCGCCGCCGCCAACGCCGACAACATGATATACGACGCAATGGCCGCGTTCTATATGGCCTGCGCCAGCTTCATGAGTCAGAACTACGGCGCAGGCAAGCCTGACCGCGTGAAGAAGAGCTACTTCATCGCCCTCGCCTACTCCTTCGGCGTCGGCCTCTTGCTGGGCGGTTCGCTGTTCATCTTCGGGCGGCAGTTCCTCGCCCTCTTCACCACCGAGGGCGCCGTCATCGACGCCGGCATGAAGCGTGTGGGCGTCATGGGCTTTGCCTACTGCATCTCGGCCTTCATGGACTGCACCATCGCGGCCTCCCGCGGCCTGGGCAAGACAGTAGTGCCGACTGTCATCGTCGTCCTCGGCTCCTGCGTGTTCCGGGTCATCTGGGTCTACACCATCTTCGCCCACTTCCATACCATCCCCTCGCTCTACCTGCTCTACCCCTGCTCCTGGACGCTGACCGCCATCGCAGAGATCGTCTACTTCATCCACGCCTACAAGGACAGCATGAAGATATTCACTCAGCTCCAGCCCGCAGAAGTCTGATAAGACAAAATGCCATCGCCTCGCGGCGATGGCATTTCTATTTCGTTACTGATAATCGTGGTTGAGGAACATGGCCTTGATCTGGACGATCTCGTCGTACTCTTCCTGCTCCACCTGAACGTCGGCGTTGACCTCTTTGAGGCGGTTCTTCACAGCCTCGAGAGCTTCGGGCAGGGTGACGGCCCGGCCCTCCTGAAGAGCATCGGTCATCTGCTTGAGCACCACAGGGTGAGCGTAGATGTCCGGCACCGGGAAGTTCCCGCCGGGATAGGCTTTGATGTACTCGGCCATGGCCGCTTCGGCCCTGTCGGCACGCTTCATGATAGCATTATGGTTGTTGTGGGCCGTAGGCATCATGTTGTAGCTGGAGAAGAGGAAGATGGCCGCAAAGCCGAACAGCGCAAAGTAGATACCGTAGTTTCCGGTGTGGTTGATGATGCTCTGGATGCCATAGGCCGCAGACACCACGCCGAACAGACTGATGATGAGCGCCACATATTTATACACCGGCTTGCTCTGCAGCTGGGCGCGCTTGCGGCGCTCGGCAGCGCTGAGCTCTTTGGCAAGCTCCGGTTTCTTGGCGAGGTAGTCCGATGCGCGCTTGAGCTGGCCCACGCTCTGCTCTGCCTCTTTCGAGAGCTGGGGCAGCCTGCGGGCGGCTTTCTCGGCCTTCTGGCGGGCAATTTCCGCCTCGCCTGCGGCGCTCAGACGCGGGATGTTGGGCTGTTCTTTCGCCAGAACTTCCAGCAGGGCATCCACATCCCGCTCGTCCTTGAAGTTGCACTGCTTCTGCTTGCCGCCGTCGTACTCCACCACGAGGTAAGCCATCGAGGCAAACATGCCCTTACCGGAGAAGCCTCCCTGACTCATGGCCACCCGCTTGAACACACGGCTGATGCTGCCATAGGGCAGATAATACCGGCGGTCGATGTAGAAGCTGTTGAGGTAGAGGGCCTTTTTGCCCACGCCGCAGGGGCCGATCTTTTTGCAGGCTTTCTTATCGGCTTCCAGCGTTGCTTTGTCCAGATGGGCGAGGCCCAGTTGTGCAGGATGAAACAGCATAGAGAATCCCCTTCTTCCATTTCTTTTTCTCATTCTGCCACTCTGAGCCGAAAAAAGCAAGAGGAAGTTTCAGATGACCTTCTGCTCGAGCCATTTTCCCCGGACAAAACGCACCGTAAAGCAGATGGAGCGGAACGCCCAGTCGAGATACATCCCCATCCAGATGCTGAGCAGTCCGCCGCCCATCTTCAGGACCCACAGGTAGCAGAAGCCCACGCGGAACACCCACATGGACACGATGCTGACGGTCATGGTGAAGCTGGCGTCGCCGGCGGCGCGGAGGATGTTGGGCAGGGTGAAGCTGGAGGGCCAGAAGAAGAGGGAGACGATGTTGAACCACATCATGACTTCCAGCGCCATGGCCGAAGCCTCCGGCGAGAGGCTGAACCAGGACAGCGCCCAGCGGTCGGCGAAGAAGAAGGCCGACAGATTCATGACCCAGGCACCGCAGTAGGCCACCAGCAGTAGACGGCGGGCATACCAGACAGCCTGCTCTTTCTCGCCTGCACCGAGGCACTGGCCCACCACCGTGAGCACCGCCATGCCGACGGCGCTGGCCGGGATGTTCAGGAAGGTGCTGGTGGTGTTGGCCACGGCATTGGCCGCGATGGCGGCGGTGCCGAGGGTGCTGGTGAGGCTGGCCACCGACAGTTTGCCGATTTGGAACATCCCGTTCTCGATGCCCGCCGGGATGCCCACCCGCAGGATGCGCCGGATGAGCCTTCCGTCCGGCTTCAGGGCCGACAGGCCGGTGACGCGGAGCATACAATCCGGCTTCTGGAGCAGGAAGAGGACGGCACAGCAGGCCACCGCGCGGGAGACGAGGCTGGCCAGCGCCGCGCCCATGACGCCCATCTTGAAGCCAAAGATGAGGATGGCATTGCCGCCGATGTTGACGACATTCATCACGAGGCTGGACATCATGCTGATCTTGCTGTTGCCCTGCGCCCGGAAGAGGGCCGCGCCTGCGTTATACAGGCCGATGAAAGGGTAGCTCAGGGCCGACAGCAGGAAATATGTCTCGGCGTACTTCATCACATCGGCGTCGATGGAGCCGAAGATGCCCCGCAGGATGGCGTGGCGTCCCACCACGACCACCGCTGCCACAAGAATGCTGAAGCTGGACATGATGAACATGATCTGTGCGGCAGCAGCCCGGGCGCGCTTCTCCTCCCGATGGCCGATGTACTGGCTGGCGACCACCGCGCCGCCGGTGGCCAGCGCCGTCATGATCTGTATCATCAGGGTGTTGAAGGTGTCCACAAGGCTCACGCCCGACACCGCCGCCTCGCCTACCGACGACACCATGAGGGTATCGGCCAGGCCGATGGTCACGCTCAGGGCCTGCTCCGCAATGAGCGGCAGCAGCAGGGCCGTCAGCTGCTGGCGGGTAAACAAAGGCTTCGTTTCAAATTTTGTGCTCGTCATTCGCTCCTCCGCGCCGCCCCCGAAGGGGCTTTCTTAAAGTATACAGACTTATCCCTATGATACAGCGCCTTTTCCCAAAAGGCAAGAAGATGTATACAAGAATCTCTCAAAATTTTAAGAATCCTGCTCCTCTGCGCCACTTTACCCCCATTCCATCTTGTGTTACAATGAAAGTTACCAGAGGGCTTCCCTTTTCTGCGCCGTGCAGGGACGCGGACAAAACGGCGCTCCGGTATCATGATAAGAAGGACAACCCAAGACCCATAAGGGGGGAAGGAATCTATGCCAAAGACAGCTCATAAAGTCGTGGTCATCGGACATCGCAACCCGGACACCGACTCTATCTGCTCTGCCATTGCGTACGCAGAGCTGAAAAATAAGACAAGCTCCCTCGTCTGCGAGGCCCGCCGGGCCGGACGGATGAACCAGGAGACGGAATTCGTGCTCAAGCGGTTCGGCGTCGCGCCGCCCCGGATGTGTACCGACGTCAACCCGAAGATCCGTGATGTGGACTACCGCGAGATGCCCGGCATCCCCGGCTCCACCAGTCTGCGCAAGGCATGGGAGATCATGCGCGACCAGCAGATCGACACCCTGCCCATCACGAGCGCCGACAACGAGCTGGAAGGCATCATCACCGTGAAGGACATCGCCACGGCCAACATGGACGTGTTCGACACCGGTGTGCTTGCCACCAGCCGCACCACCTATAAAAATATCCTCGAGACCCTCGGCGGCACCATGGTCGTCGGCAACGAGAACGCCGTCTGCACCACCGGTCATATCAAAATCGGCACTGCCACCCCTGAGATGCTGGAAAACAACGTCGAAAAGGGGGACATCGTCATCCTGACCAACCGCTACGAGAGCCAGCTGTGCGCCATTGAGAAGGAAGCATCCCTCCTCATCATCTGCAACGGCGCCAAGGTGGGCCGCACCATCCAGCGCATCGCCGAGGAGACCGGCGTCGCCATCATGACCGCCCCCTGCGACACCTACGCCGCCGGCAAGCTCATGAGCCAGTGCGCCCCCATCTCCTATTATATGACCCGCGACGACATCATGAAATTCACCCTCGTCACCCCGGTGGCCGACGTCACCCGCGTGATGGCACGGGTGCGCCACCGCTACTTCCCCATTCTGGACGAGGAAGGCAAGTACTGCGGCATGATCAGCCGCCGGAACATCATTGCCCTGCGCAAGCGCCGCATCATCCTGGTGGACCACAACGAGGCCACCCAGGCCGTGGAGGGCTTCGACCAGGCTGAGATCCTGGAGATCATCGACCACCACCGCATCGGCAGCCTCGAGACCAGCGGCCCGGTCTATTTCCGCAACCAGCCCGTAGGCTGCACCGCCACCATCGTCACCCAGATGTACGATGAGAACGGCGTCGAGATACGCCCTCAGATCGCCGGTCTGCTGCTGGCGGCCATCCTCTCGGATACGCTGGTCTTCCGCAGCCCCACCTGCACTCCCGTCGATGTCTCCACCGCCCATCGCCTCGCCAAAATCGCGGGCGTCGAGATCGACGCCTTTGCCTCCGAGATGTTCGAGGCCGGCGAGAAGCTGGACGGCAAGACCCCGGAGGAAGTCTTCCTGCAGGATTTCAAGGTGTTCATGTGCGGCGACGTCCGCTTCGGCGTGGCGCAGGGCAGCTACATGACCCGCAAGAACCTGAAAGCGGCCCAGAAGCTGCTCACCCCCTATCTGCCCGAAGCCTGCGGCAAGCAGAACGTGGAGGACCTCTATATGCTGCTGACCGATGTGCCGAAGGAAGAGAGCGTCGTCATCTGCACCGGCCGTCATGCCGACGAGATGCTGCGCAGCGGCTTCGAGAAGGAGCCGGAGGAAGATGGCAGCTGGGTTCTGCCCGGCGTCGTCAGCCGCAAAAAGCAGTTCATCCCCGCCCTGATGAGCGCATATCAGGAGCTGTAAGCCGCTTATGTTTGATTTTCTGAATGAAAAGGACCGCCAGCCCCCCGCCCTGCCCGAGGGCACCGTCCGGCGGCGGTACTCCATCGAAGGGCAGGTGCAGGGCGTGGGCTTCCGCTACCGCGCCCGGTACGCCGCCCAGAGCCTTGGCCTCACCGGCTGGGTGGAGAACGAGGACGACGGCTCGGTCACGCTGGAGGTGCAGGGCGACCCGGCCCTCTTCCTCAAGCTGTTCGCCCTCATCCAGCGCAGCGACTATATCCAGATCACCTCGCTCCGCCAGCGCGACCTCGCCCCCGACCCATGGGAGCGGGATTTCCGGGTGCGCAGCTGCTGGTAAACGCCTCTTATAAACACGAAGCCCCCCGGAGTCCTGCATTCCGGGGGGCTGTTGTGCATCTATCAGGAGTAGTTCCGCCTTGTATTACGAACGAGTACATTGTCGGGGAGTTCTTCTAAAAATAAGGCTATCACAAATTCGTGGAAAATGTGTGTAATTTCAGGAAAAGATTGGAGAAATCCTTCCGCACATCTTACTTTTTCACGTTCCGGTTGACAGAGCACCAAGGTTGTGCTATCATCGAGTCAATCATTGTCAAGCCTTTCCGCGGCTCTGCCGCTCGGCTTGGGAATAAGGGAGCGCCGCACGGGCCGGCAAAGGGGTTTTATACCGCTTTGCCGGCCCGTGTTTTATTTCCGGCGGGGTGCAAAACCGTGCCATCTGTGGTACAATAGAAGTCGATATTTACCGATTGAAAGGGGCATACGGATGCAGTTGTTTGAACTGGTCAGCCCGCGGCTGTTCCGGCCGCTGGCGGGGCCGAACCGGGCATTTTATGCAGAGCTGCTGCTCTTGCTGTGGGAGGAGTGCCGCCACACGGCAGATTACAGCATCCTGCGGGCCGAGGCCGTATCCCGGGCCGAGGATTACTTCGCCGCGCTGGCAAAGCCTCTGGCACTGGACGCCGACGACGCGGGCGATGAGGCCGAGCAGCCCACCCGCGACCCCCACACGCTGGCGCTGGGCTTTCTGCTGCGGCTGCGGCGCACCGGCTGGCTGGCCGAACAGCCCGGCAGCTACGAAGAAGAGCCTGCGCTGGCCTTTGTGCCGGAGGTGACGCCGCTTCTCGAAGCGCTGGAAGAGATCCTGAACCCCCGGGTCGTCACCTACACCGGCAAGCTCTACAAGGCATGGCAGCTTTTGCAGAACGTGGGCGAAGAGAAAAGCCCCTACGAGAACGTCCTGCGGGAGGTAGCCGGCGACCTTGAGGCGCTGAACAAGTCCCTCCGCGCTCTCAACGCCTCCATCGGCCACTACATCGACCGCCTCACCCGCAACCGCACCCCGCAGGAAGTCTTGGAGCTTTTCGACCAGTACGAAGAAAAGGTGGTGGCGGCCGCCTACCACCGCTTCAAGACCAGCGACAACCTGTTCAACTACCGCGCCTTCCTCGAAGAGGGACTGGACGACTGCGAGACGAACTACCTGCCCCAGCTGGCGCTGGATTACGCCCGGGTGGAGCGCTGCGCCCCGAGCGAGGCCGCTCCCGCCGTCCGCGCCCTCATCCAGAAACAGCGGGACGCCCTCGAAGAGATGAGCACCCTCATCCGGGAGATCGACGCCAGCCACGTCCGCTACCGCAAGCGGGCCGTTCAGCGGGCGCAGTTCCTGCTGCTAAGCGACCGCTCGGCCCAGGGCAGCGTCACCGCCCTGCTGCGGCGGTACGCTGAGAACATCAAAACGCCCGACCAGCTCTTTGAGCCAGACGACGGCCCGCTGGCCGCGCGGCTCAAGCTCTGGCCGGTGCAGGTCTTCGGCGAAAAGCCGCTCTATCCTCCGGCCGCACCCCGCACCGACGCGCCGCTGGCCCCGGTGCAGGCCGGACAGCTGGACGAAGAGCAGCTCCGCCGGGAGCAGAAGCTCCTGCTGGACTACGCCCGGATGGCCGTCACCGAGGAGAACGTGGACATCCTCGCCCGGCAGGCACTGGCCGCACGGCCTTCTGTCTCGGCGTCCACCCTCGCCGACGAATACCCGAACGACTTCGCACGCATCATCGGACTGCACACCTACTCCCAGTCGCCGCGCCGCTGTTATGACATCCAGCTCACCGGTGAGTGGGCCACGCGGGGCGGCTTCCGGCTTGAAGAATTTACTCTGACACCCGCAAGGAGGACGCCGAAGATGACCGAAACGAATAAAATGCTGGAAGAGTGCGCAAATTATCTGCTCAACCACTGCTTTGTGCTGGGCGGCGTGGAGGACCAGCGCGCCAAATATCTTTATGTTCAGGACCACCTCAACGAAGTGCGGGCCGTGTTTGCGCCGCTGGGCTACTCGGTGGTGCTCTACCCTGCCCCGCTGCAGGCGGCGGCCCTCGTCAACGAGCATGAGGGCAGTCAGGCTCGGCTTCTGAAGTACGAGAGCATCCTGCTCTTAGTCCTGCGCCTGCTCTACCTCCAAAAGCGGGAGAGCCTCTCGGCCAGCGCCGATCAGGTTCTGGTGACGGTGGAAGAGGTACAGGCCGAACTCCAAAAGATGAACCTGCCCCGCCGCCTCGACCAGCCCACGCTGGAAAAGCTGCTGCGCACCCTGCGCCGGTACAATCTGGCCCGGCCGGTGGGGCGGCTTTCCGGGTTGGATAGTTGCATCGAAGTATTCCCCACTGTATTGCTCGCTCTGCCGGATTCCGACCTTGCGGACGCTGCCGCCGAGGTGACCCGCACCCGCAGTGAGCTTTCGCTTTATGAGCGGCCGGAGGACGGCACCGCTGCCGTGGAGGTGGAAGAATGATAGAACTGAAACGCCTGAAGCTCATCAACTGGCACAACTTTGAGAATGTCACCTTCGACTGCGCCCGGCTGACCTACATGATCGGCGTCAACGCCGTGGGCAAGACCACCATCCTCGACGCCATCCGCTACTGCCTGACCACCAACCGCAACTTCAATGCTCTCGGCAACAAAAAGAGCGGCCGCACCCTGCAAGGCTCTGTCCACGCCAAGCAGCGCGGCGAGAACGCCTACCGCCGCCCGGGCCGCACCGTGGCCTACATCGGCGCGGAGTTCTGGGACAGCGTCAAGCGCACCCACTTCGTCATCGCCGTCCGGGTCGAGTCGGAAGGCCCCATGCAGGAGCTCCATCCCGGCGACCAGACCTGGTATATCTCCGAGGACGGCTGCACCCTCGAGCAGCTGCCCTTCATCGACCCCCGCACCGGAGCGCCCAGCTCGAAAGAGAACTTCAAGCCCGCTGTGGGCCGTCTCTCCTACACCCGCAGCCCTGGCGAAGCCCGCGACCGCATCTGCCGGGCGCTGGGCATCGGCCGCGCCGCAAGCCCGCTGGGCAAGAAGTTCAACGAAGTCTTCCAGATGGGTACCAGTATGGACGAGATCCCCAACTTCCGGGAGTTTTTATATCAGTACATCCTGCCTCAGCCCGAGCTTGATTTGGAAGCTTTGCAGGGCGACCGGGTGGAGCTGGAAAATCTCCACGCCGTGCTGGCCGAAGCCCAGACCCGCGCCGCCGCGCTGGAACAAATCGTGGACTATGGCCGCGAAGCTGCCCAGAAGGAAACGGAAGCCCTCGTCAACCGAGGCACTGCCCTTCTGGCCCGTGCTGAGGAAGCCGCCGCCGGGACGAACACCTGGCAGGAGCATCTTGCCGCCGGAAAGCGCCAGCACGAAGAGCTGACAGCCCGCTACGCCGCCGCAAAAGACGCCGAGGCCGAGGCCCGCCGGGCTTATCTTTCGGCCCACAGTGCCGCCGCCAGCGGCGAGGGCCGGGCGCTGGACGCCCTGAGTGAAGAGCTGGCCCGCAAAAAGACCGCACTGGACAAGGCCGGCCGGGACGCTTCCAGAAGCGAAACCGCCGCAGGCAAAGTGCAGAGCCTCTTGCAGAGCTTGCAGCGCAGCGGCTTTGCTGTCGAAAAATCGCTCTGGCCTGCCTCACTGACGGCGGAGACTCTGCCTCAGCTCCAAAGCGCCCTCGCCGGGCTGGAAAAGCCGCTGGAAGAGCAGTATTTCGCCGCACGGCAGAGCGCCGACGCCCTCACCGCCGAAGTACAGGAAAAGCAGGCGGAGCTGGCCTCCGTCTCGGGAGGCCGGTGGGTCTACCCCCATGGCGACGCCGCCACCAGAGTGCGGGACACCGTGAACGCTGAGCTCAAGAGCCGCGGCATGACGCCGGACGCCAAAATCTTCTGCGAACTGCTGAGCGTCGAGGACGAGAGCTGGCAGGACTGCGTGGAAGCCTGCCTCGGCGACCGCCGGTTCGACATCCTCGTGCCGCCTGCCCACTACGCCGCCGCCAAGAGCGCCTTTGTGGCCCTGCGGGACAAGGTCGGCCCCATCAGCCTGCTGGACACCCCCAGCATCCGCACGGCCAACCGCAAGGCCGACGCCGCCCCTGCCGACAGCCTCGCCGCGCAGGTCCGAAGCGAGAACCCGCTGGCCGCACAGTATGCCGACACCATCCTGCGGCGCATCGTCTGCTGTGACACCCCCGACACACTGGAAAACTATCCCGACAGCGCTACCCGCGACCTGCTGCGCCACCACCCCTTCCGCCTCGAGCGTCTCCGCACACCCCAGCGGTATATCGGCCTTGACGCCCGCCGCGCCCGGGCCGAAGCGCTGACGAAAGCTCTGGATGAGCTGACCGCCCGCAGCAAGGAAGCGGCGCAGTCTACCGCCGCCCTCAAAGCCGCACGGGACAGCTATCAGGATGTGCTTCACAGCAGCGTCATGGATGAGCTGGCCGCGCTGTGGGACGCCCGCGCCGCGCTGGAAGCGGCCCGCGCCGACTGCACCGCACAGGAGCAGAAGCTGGCCGAGTGCCGCGAGAACCCGATGCTGCAGCAGCTTTACAAAGAGGACGAGGCCCGCGAGGCCGCGTGGGACGCCGCCCGCGCCGCTGTGGAGACAGCCGGCGGCGACATCCGTGTCTGCGAAAAGCAGCTGGCCTCCTGCGAGGCTGAGCAGACCAAGGCAGAAGAGACCGCCAGGCAGGCAAAAGACGCCGCCGACCGGTTCTTCGCCCAGTACCCGCTTTTGGAGCCGCTGGCACGGGAGCGCTTCGCGGCCCTGAGCAAGGACAAAGGCCCGCGCTATGCGGCCCAGTCCGCCGAAAAGGCACAGGCCCGGCTGGACGACGCACTGGCCGTCTACCTCACCGGCACCCTCGAGCCTGCCCAGAAAGAGTACAACACCCGCTACGTCTGCGATCATCCGCTGGGCCTTACAGGCATCGAGCAGTACCGCGCCCAGCACGAGAGCCTCGTGCGCATTGATTTGGAGCGGTACGCCGCCCGCCTCGAGCAGGCACAACGCGACTGCAAGGACCGCTTCCGCAAGGACATCCTCTTCCGGATGAAGGATGACATCTTCAACGCACGGCGGCAGTTCCGGGAGCTGAACAAGGTAATGGAACAGCTGACCTACGGCGAAGAGGTCTACCGCTTCGAGCTTGGTCCCAGCCGCGACCCCCAGCTGGCCGCATTCTATCAGGTCATCGTGGACAAGGGAAACCAGCAGATGACCGACGGCGACTCGCTGGACAACCTCGCCGCCACCGCCGACCCCGTCTATGAGCCTCAGGTGGATGAGCTGATGGAAAAGATCATGGCCGATGTGGACGAGAACACCCGCGCCCGGCAGGAGGGCCGCCGCCCCGAGAATGTCACCCTTTCGGATTATGTAGACTACCGCACCTACCTCGACTACGACATCAAAGTGACCAACACCGTCTCCGGCCAGCAGGCTTTCCTTTCCCGCGTCAGCCGCGATTCCTCCGGCGGCGAGAATCAGGCCCCCTTCTATGTAGCTATCTGCGCGTCGCTGCTCCAGATCTACCAGAAGAGCGAGAACAGCATCCGTCTGGTGCTGCTGGACGAAGCGTTCAGCAAGATGACCAGCGACCGCATCCGCCCCATGATGGAGCTGTTCCGCCGGATGCAGCTGCAGGTCCTGCTCATCTCCACCGTCGAGAAGAGCACCGCCATCCAGCCCTACTGTGACATCACCTATTCCATCGTGCGCCACGGCGACGTGAACGCCATTGCGCCCTTTTACCGTCTGAATGCATCGGAGGAAATTGGATCTTGAACGAACATCTTGTAAAATTCTGGCTCTTTGCCACCCACTGGACCGAGCTGGACACCTTTGACACCGAAGAAGAGCTGAACGACGAGATCGAACTGCTCCACCGCCAGAACCTGCCCACCAAGGTGCGTCAACGCACCAAAAAGGACGGCGGCGAGGAGCTGGTGCTCTACGTCAAGCAGGCAGACCGGGATTATGCCCGCTACTGCACCGGCTGGCGGCCCGGGATGTAACAAGGAGTACCCATGTCAAAGCAGAAAATACAGTTATCCGACCACTTTGATTACAGCCGCCTTTTGCGGTTCGTGCTGCCCTGCGTCGGCACCATGCTGTTCACCTCCATCTACGGCATCGTGGACGGCCTGTGCGTCTCGAACTTTGTGGGCAAAACGGCTTTTGCAGCGGTCAACCTTATCATGCCCGTGCCGATGCTGGTCGGCTCGGTGGGCTTCATGCTTGGCACCGGCGGCAGCGCCATCGTGGGCATCACGCTGGGCGAGGGCGACCGGGAAAAGGCCGACCGCTATTTCAGCCTCTTCGTCTGGACGGGCCTCCTCGCGGGCATCGTTCTCTCCGCTGTTGGCGTTCTCATCGTCCGCCCGGCGGCGGCGCTGCTGGGCGCAGAGGGCGAGATGCTGGATTATGCCGTCCGTTATGGCCGCCTCCTGATGCTGTCCCTGCCCTTCTTCATTTTGCAGAATATGTTCCAGAGCTTCTTCGTCACCGCCGAAAAGCCCCATCTGGGCTTCGCCTTCACGGTGGCGGCGGGCGTCACCAACATGGTATTGGACGTCGTGCTGGTGGGTATGCTCCACGGCGGCGTGGAGGGCGCAGCCATCGCCACCTTCATCAGCCAGGCCGTGGGCGGCGTGCTGCCAGTGTTCTACTTTCTTAATAAGTGCTCCACCAGCTCGATCCATCTGGGCCGCGCCCAGTGGAACGGCGGCGTCATCCGCAGCGCCTGCATCAACGGCTCCTCGGAGCTGATGACCAACCTTTCCATGTCGCTGGTCAACATTCTTTACAATTACCAGCTCCTCCGCTTTGCCGGTGAAAACGGTGTCGCGGCTTATGGCGTCATCATGTATGCGGCGTTCCTGTTTGTGGCCGTCTTCGTGGGCTATGCCGTCGGCAGCGCCCCCATCGTCAGTTACCACTACGGCGCACGCAACCACGCCGAGCTGAACAACCTTTACTCGAAGAGTCTCCGCCTCATCGGCGTCATCGCCGTCGTTATGACCGCCCTCTCCATGCTGGTCATCCCCTATGTGGCCCGCATCTTTGTAGGCTACGACGCCGAGCTGCTGGCACTGACCAGCCACGCCTTCCGCGTCTACGCCCTGAACTTCTTCCTCATGGGCTTCAATGTCTACGGCTCGTCCTTTTTCACTGCTCTGGGCGACGGCGTGACCAGTGCGCTCATCTCCTTCCTGCGCACTTTGCTGTTCCAGCTGCTGGCCCTCATCTTCCTGCCCATGGTTCTGGGCATCGAGGGCGTCTGGCTGGCCGTCACGGCAGCCGAAGCCGGTGCGCTCTGCGTCACGGTACTGATGTTCATCACCAAGGACAAAGTTTTCCACTATCGCAAAGCATCCTGTTGAAAAGAAAGGCCATCGGGTTCTCCCGATGGCCTTTTTGCTGTTATTCGAACCGGTATTCCACCAACTCACAGTTTTTGATGCCGGCGGCGGAATACTCCTCGTTGGTCATGTCGTGGAAATAGGACTCCACCACACGGGCGATGCCGTTGTGGGCCACGGAAGATAGGTCTTGTTCTCATCCTGCCGCAGCTCGTCCAGCAGATTATAAATGCGCTGGGCCAGCTGCATCATGCTCTCGCCGCCGTCGTAGCGGTCGGCAAAATGAGTCTTGGAGATGCGGAACTCTGCGCCGTCCCGGGGCGTGCCTTCGTATTTGCCAAAGCACTGCTCCCGCAGGCGGGGCTCACAGCGGGCGGGCAGGCCGGTGGCCGCGGCCACGGCCTTTGCGGTGTCGGCGGCGCGGCTCAGGGGCGAGTACAATATCTCGTCGATGTGGACGCCGCTTTCCTTGACCTTCTGGCCCAGCTCCCGGGCCTGCTGACGGCCTTTTTCGGTGAGGGGGCTGTCGGTCATGCCGCAGATCTTATTCTCCACGTTCCAGACCGTCTCGCCGTGGCGGGCAAAATAAATGCTGTGCATGGTGTCTCCTTATTTATTGTAATTGGTCTCGATCTCCCGGATCTTCTCATAGAAGAAATCGTTGGCCGGAGTGGGCATCCCGTGCTTTTGGGCCAGACGGCGGACAACACCTGCAAACTGCTCCACCTCGGTGGGGCGCTTGGCGAGGACGTCCTGCCGCATACTGGGCATTCCGTCGGGCTTGAAGGTGGGGGCCATGGATTCGAGGAAGGCTCTGTGGTTGTCGGCAGGCAGATTGACGCCCTCCAGCACCGACAAATCAATGACTTCCTGCATAGCCTCGAGCATCTTATCATAGGCCGGGCCGGGCTTGGTCAGGCCACCGTAGGGCAGATCAAAAGCAGCGGCCGCCTGATTGAGGCCGTCGTTGACCATCAGCTTGCTCCACTGCTTGAAGAGGATGTCACTGCAGGGCTCGCTGGCGATACCGCAGGCGGTGAGGTATTCGTCCACCGCTTTTACGCGGTCGGTCATCTCGCCGCCCTTCTCGCCGAACTGGATGCGGCCTTCGGCACCGAACGTCAGGCTGCGGCCCACGCGGGTAGCGTCCATCCCGATGGCGACGCTCCACAGGCAGCGGCCGGGATAGACAGCTTCGATGTCATTCTCACTGGTGATGCCGTTGAGCACGCTGATGATGATGGTGTCGGGGCCGACGAACTTTTTGATGTCCTTGATGGCCTGCTCGAGCACAGTGGCCTTGACGGCCACGAGGATCAGGTCAACCGGCTGGCCCTGCTCCGGCGTAACATAGTCGAAATGGCACTCTTTGCCGTTGCAGACCACCGGCTGGGCCGAGTAGCGGGCAACGCGCTCCGCGTCCGCAATGACCTTCACGCCGGGCATCTTCCGGCCAAAGAGGATGCCCAGCGCACCCAGGCCGATGAGGGCAGAAGTCTCGATTTTTTTCATGATGTTCCTCTCCTTTTCCAGCTCTCTTCCAAATTCAGGCTTTGCGCAGGGCCATACCGTCCCAGAGCACGGTGTCTCCCTCGTCGATGCCCTGCCGTGTCAGCTCGGCGTCGGGGCAGGACAGGGTCTTCCGGATGCCGTCCGCTGCCTCTACCGTCACATCACAGCAGACCTCGGCCCCTTCGGGCAGCTCTTCGCAGCCGTACATCTGCTCTTCGATGCGCACAACGCGGTAACGCTCCATAGCTTCCACCTCCTGCCCTGCTTTTGAGCGGGGCGTTTTTCTTTATTATAAGCCCCGCTCTCCGAGGCGTCAACCGCGGCTTGACACGCCTGCCGCCGGGCTGATAAAATAAAGTAGAATCTGCATTGACCGGGGGAGAAGAGCTTTGAACATCACAGAACTGCGTTATCTCGTTGCCATTAAGAAATGGGGCTCGGTGAGCGCTGCGGCAAAGCAGCTCTACGCCGCCCAGCCCAACGTCAGCAAAGCGCTGAAGAATCTGGAAGGGGAATACGGCCTGCGCATCTTTGAGCGCTCGTCCACCGGCATGATCCCCACCGAGCAGGGGCGGCGGTTCATCGAGCAGGCCGCGCGGGTGCTGGAAGAGGTAGACCGCCTGACCGAAGATGCCCACCACGCCCGGGAGCGCTGCGCCGAGCTGCGGGTGATGATCCCCCACGCCACCTACGCCTCCTATGCGGCGGTGGATTTCCTGAAAGAAGCCGCCGGGGCCGACCAGCTCCGCATCCACATCCGGGAGGGCGGCTCCATGGAGGCGCTGGACTTCGTGCTGCGCCGGGGCTATCACCTGGCGCTGCTGCGGTATGCCGCCGAGGACGACGACCACTACATCCACTACTGCGCCCGCCGGGGCCTGAAAATGGAGCCTGTGATGGAGTTCGAATACCAGCTTCTCACCAACCGGGACGGCCCGCTGGCCAAGCACGAGGTGAAAGACCTCTCGGAGCTGAACCATTATATGGAGATCATGCACGACGACTTCCAGCTCCCCGGCGAAGACGGCGGCGACGGCGTGCGCTGGCACGTCAACGACAGCCGCCGCATCCATGTCTACGAGCGGTGCAGCCAGCTTTCTATCTTGCAGCAGCTGCCCTCAGCTTATATGTGGGCCTCCCCCATGCCCCAGCGGGCGCTGGACCAGTTCCATCTGGTGCTCAAAAAATGCCCCGCCCAGCGTCAGGTCATGCGGGACGTGCTGGTCTACCCCGACCACGGCGCGCTCCGGTCCGAAGAACAGGCATTCATCGACCTGCTCCACCGGGAAGCCGCCCTCACGGTAAAATGAGGACGTTTTTCAGTTCTCGCCATTTTATGCGAAAAAGCCACGGAAAAAGGCAAAAAAGTGCCTCGTCTCAGCACTCTGCACAAAAACGTGCAAGAATTTTCGGCAAACTGCCCTCCGGACATTTCCGGAATCGTTTCAAAGAGAAACAGCCTCGAAATTCAATCGTATCTTCGTTAAAATATGGCCCGGCATCCCACAAACAGGGTGCCGGGCCATATATTTGATATATGACCCATACCAGAAGCATATTATTCATTTTATGAAGAATGTGTTAACATAAGGCCAAGGATGATTTTGGCAGTCGGCAGAATGGGGTCGGCTGTAGAAATCAAAAAGGAGGTTTCTGGTATGATTAGTTTCTTACTCTGTTTAGCGATCCTGATCGGCGGTTACTTCGTCTACGGCAAGATCGTTGACAACACGTTCGGACCCGATGACCGTGAAACTCCCGCTGTCCGCATCAACGACGGTGTTGACTATGTCGTGATGCCCCAGTGGAAGCTGTTTCTGGTCCAGCTGCTGAACATCGCGGGCCTCGGCCCCATCTTCGGCGCACTGCAGGGTGCTCTGTGGGGCCCTGTGGTATTCCTGTGGATCACCTTCGGCACCATCTTTGCAGGTGGCGTCCACGACTACTTCTCCGGCATGATGAGCGAGCGTAATGACGGCGGCTCTATCGCAGAGATCACCGGCAAATACCTCGGCCCTGTGATGCAGAACGTCATGCGTGTGTTCTCCGTCGTGCTGCTGATCATGGTCGGTACTGTGTTCGCAGTCGGCCCTGCCGGCCTGATCGTCACCCTGTGCAAGAACAACGGTATGTCCGGTGTTCTGACCACTACCCTGTTCTGGCTGGTCATCATCCTGGTCTACTACTTCATTGCGACCTTCATCTCCATCGACGCCGTCATCGGTAAGATCTACCCCATCTTCGGCATCTGCCTGATCATCATGGCCGTCGGCGTTATCTTTGGCATCTTCACCAACCCCGCCTACACCATCCCCGAGATCTGGGAGCACTTCGGCAGCATGCATCCCTCCGGAACTCCTATCTGGAGCTTCATGTTCATCACCGTCGCCTGCGGCGCTATCTCCGGTTTCCACTCCACTCAGTCGCCTCTGATGGCTCGCTGCATGAAGAGTGAGAAGCAGGGCCACTTCGTCTTCTACGGCGCAATGGTCTGCGAGGGCATCATCGCTCTGATCTGGGCCTCAGCTGGCTGCTCCCTGTACGAGATCACCGGCGGTCTGAACACCGGTCTGGCAGCTGCTCTGGCTGAGGGCCAGTCCGCTGCTATCTACGACGTCTGCTCCAAGACCATGGGCGGTGTGGGCATCGCACTGGCTATGATCGGCGTCGTCGTCTGCCCCATCACCTCTGGCGATACCGCATTCCGTTCCGCTCGTCTGACCCTGGCCGACTGGTTCAAGATCGATCAGGACAGCTACGCAAACCGCCTGAAGCTCTGCATCCCCGTTCTGGGCGTCGGCGCTTTCCTGGGCATCGGCAATGCACTGGGCTTCATCAACTACACCGTTATCTGGCGCTACTTCAGCTGGACCAACCAGACTCTGGCTATGATCGTTCTGTGGGCTGCTTCCATGTACCTCTTCCAGGAGAAGAAGAACTACTGGATCACCGCTGTGCCTGCTACCTTCATGAGCGCAGTTTCTTCTACTTACTTCATTCTGGCTCCTGAGTGCCTTGGCAGCATCCTCAACAGCAAGACCGCTGAGGGCGCTACCATCTACAACACCGCTGTTGCATATCCCGTCGGCGTCATCTTTGCCATCGCAATGCTGGCTATCTTCCTCCATGCGACCAAGAAGCACGCTGCAAAGAATGCATAACAGCCCAGCGTACTCATCTGAGTTTCGCCGCCGTCTGAACTTACCCATTCCGAACGGCATTGCTTGAACTTCAAGCAACAAGCCGCTGCCAGTTGGCAGCGGCTTGTTTTTGTTTGCAGCGCAAAAACAGCTCGACTATCTGCACAGTTTTCGCAGGCTGTTTTGTAAGATTGTCAGATTTTTGTCTTGTTTTGTTCATGATTGGGGCGTATAATGCTATGAAGCCGGGGCGAAATGGAATACTGCCCCTAAAAGGAAGTGTTACTGATGCGCAGCTGGATCGCACGCCATCCCATCTCTTTCATGGCTCTTTATACTGTATTTTATCTGACCGCGTTCCACTGGCTCGAGGTGAATATCACCGTCCCTGCCATCTGGGTACACTGCCAGCTGGACGATGTCATCCCCTTCTGCAAGTACGCCATCGTCCCCTATTTTGCATGGTTCGCGTGGATTCCCTTTACCCTGTTCTATCTGCTGCGGCACGGCGAGCGCAGCGACTTCTGGCGGGTCTGCCTGTGCCTCTTCGCCGGTATGACCATCGCGCTGAGCTGTTATGTCCTTCTGCCCACAGGGCTTGCTCTGCGGCCCTACCGGGTGTATGGCAGCGACATCTTCGCCCGTCTGGTGCGGATGCTCTATGCCGTTGACAGCTCCAAGAATGTCTGCCCGTCCATCCACGTCCTCAACACGGTGACGTTGATGATAGGCTACCGCCGGAGCCGCTGCTTCGACGAGCCGGGCCGCCGCTGGATGCGGCCTGCCGCGAATGTTCTGGGCATGGCCATCATCCTGTCCACCATGCTGCTCAAGCAGCACAGCTGCATCGACGTGGTGCTGGGCGCAGCGCTGGCCTTTGCGCTGGACGCTGCCGCCAGCAGCCTCGAGCGCTCGGGAGATGTGCGGAGAGTGCCGCAGCGGCTTTGATAACGTACCCCTTTCTGAAAGCAGAAAAGACCTTCAAGTTCTCTTCATGAAAACTTGAAGGTCTTTTTGTGTATTGAAGATGAAGTTCTTCGCGCGCTGGTGGCGTGGGGTAAAGCGCTTTTTCATTAAGGCTAATGTTCTCTTTTGCTGGCAAAGAGAACCAGAAAACCACCAGCGATTTCGACGCGCTGGACCCACGAAGGGGCTGCTCGCCCCTTTCAGACCCCAAAGAAGAAGTCGAAACGGAAAAAAGCTAGCCGCTTCGCTAAACGCTTTTTTCTCGTTTCTCCCATTTACGGCTTCGCCGAGGGTGTTACGCTGTGCTAAAACAGCCCTTCCGGCAGACAAATATCCTTCTTCGGCACCTTATCCCACGAAAAGTCTTTGATGAGGCTTTCCGGCGTCCGAGGTGCAGGCTCTTCCTGCAAGCCGTAGGCATAGGCCAGACGGCCCACAATGTCCTCGGCCGTATAGCGGGCGCGAAGGTTCTCAAGGCTCTGGTCGCCGTCCCGCTTGGAGAGCCGCCGCCCGTCCGACGCCAGCAGCAGAGGGCAGTGGGCGAACTTCGGTGCAGGCAGACCCAGAAGCCGGTACAGATAGAGCTGCCGCGCCGTAGAGGAAAGCAGGTCAGCCCCGCGCACGACTTCGGTGACGCCCATCCGGGCGTCGTCCACCACGACGGCCAGCTGATACGCAAATACGCCGTCGGCGCGGCGGAGGTAAAAGTCACCGCAGTCGCGCAGAAGGTTTTCTGTATGTTCGCCCATACAGCCGTCGGTGAAGGTGATGTTCTCGTCCGGCACCATGAGCCGGTAGGCCGGGGCTTTCTTCTTCCGCTTTTCGGCGATTTCTTCGGCTGTCAGCCCCCGGCAGGTGCCAGGATAGACGACGTTGCCGTCCGAGGTATGGGGCGCACTGGCGGCATGGAGCTGGCTGCGGGAGCAGAAGCAGGGATAGACAAGCCCCATGGCTTCCAGCTTTTTGTAGCTCTCGGTGTAGATGCCGCTGCACTCGCTCTGGTAATATGGCTCATGGGGGCCGCCCTTGCTGCCGCCCTCATCCCAGAAAAGGCCCAGCCACCCAAGGTCTTCTTCCAGCTGGTCGGCGTATTTGCGGGGGCAGCGCTCCGCGTCCAGGTCCTCGATGCGGAGAACGATTCGCCCGCCCCGGCTCCTGGCGCTCAGCCATGCAAGGAGGCTGCACGCGAGGTTGCCCAGATGGAGCCGCCCGCTGGGGCTGGGGCGAACCGCCCGACGACAGCGCTCACAGGCCCAGCTTCCACTCCCCGTCCTTCGGCTGGAAGATGGGGGTGTTGTAATACTCTGCCACGGCCTTTGCCATGTACTCGGCGTCGGTGCAGCTTGCCGTCTCCATGGCGGAGTGCATGGCCAGCTGGCCCAGACCGATGTCCACCATGGGCATCAGGATCTGATGGCCCAGCAGATTGCCCAGCGTGGAGCCGCCCGGCACATCGGCGCGGTTCGCGAACACCTGCACCGGCACACCGGCCTTCTTGCAGATGGCGGTGAAGGCTGCACCGGTGAATCCGCTGGTGGTGTAGGTCTGGCGGGCATTATACTTCAGCAGGACGCCGCCGCCCATCACGATGGGGTTGGCGGGGTCGCTCTTCTCGGGATGGTTGGGATGGGTGGCGTGGCCGTTGTCGGCACTCAGCACCAGAGAGTTGGTGCGGGCGCGGATGCTCTGCTCCCTGCTGACGCCCATGCTCTCCTCGATGCGGGTCAGCACGTCGGCCATGAGGGTACCCTGCGCGCCCTGACGGCTGGAAGAGCCGACCTCTTCGTTGTCGAACATGACCCAGATGTCTCCGCGGCCTTCCTCTTCGCCGCGGCCCTGCAGAAAGCCCCACAGAGTGGTGTAGGCGCACTCGAGGTCGTCGATGCGGCCGGACATGAAATACTCGCCGTTCAGGCCCATGCGGACAGCCTTCTCACGGGTGGCGAGGACAAGGTCAGCGTCGAGGATGTCCTCAGCCTTCACGCCGGCCTCAGCGGCCAGGACCTCTTTCAGGTTTCCGCTCTTGCTGCCGAAGATGGGCTGCAGATCGACCTGCGGGTTATACTTCATGCCGTTGTTCAGGTCGCGGTTGAAGTGGATGCAGAGGTTGGGGATGCAGGCCAGCGCACGGTCGGGGCAGACCAGACGACTTTCGATGCCGCTCTCGGTGCGCACCAGCAGACGGCCTGCCACGGTCAGCGGACGGTCGGGCCAGGAGGGCATGATCATGCCGCCGTAGCCCTCGACCTCGGCCTTGGCGAAGACCTTGTCCTCCGTGTCGAACTGCTTGATGCGCCAGGTGGGCGAGTCGCTGTGGCTGGCGGCTGCGTGCCAGCCGGTCAGCTCACCCTTGGGCATACGCCATGCCAGCACGGCAGAGCCGTTGCGGGTGGTGTAATACTTGCCGCCGGGGCCAGCTCCCACGCGGCGCTCTCGGGGCAGTTCACATAGCCCTCGGCTTCCAGAATGGCGGACGCAGCAGCCGTGGAGTGGAAAGCACTGACGCCGGCGTCCAGAAAACGGAAAAGCTCCTCTATCGAAAAAGCTGCATTCTTCATGGTTATTTTCTCCTTGGTATTTTAACGATTCATGTACCCTTTATTATAGCCCGCTGCGCCGGAAAGATCAATCCGGCCCCACTGCACGGCCCCTTAAAATTTGTTCGTGACAAGGCCGATTGACAACCGCGCGGCAGAACAGTATACTAGTCTCAGAGATATTTTCCCGGCCTGCGGGCCGGGCGCAGATAGAAGGAGGACATCCCCTATGACTCAAAAGCACATCCTTTCGCTCCTTGTGAGTGCTGCTCTGCTGTGCGGCCTGCTGGCAGGCTGCTCCAATACAAACGGCGACGCCTCCCACGCAAGCTCTTCGGCTTCTGAGCCGTCCAGCGTCAGCAGCGAGAGCGCCCCCAGCAGCACCGCGCAGGCCGACACCTCCGGGCTGTTCAACAAAGATTTCGACGAGAACTCACTGTTCAGCGTAGACGGCACTGCAGCCGCCTTTGAGCCCAGCCTCGGCTGGGGTCCCGGCGTGTCCGGTTGCTCCCTCAAGAGCGTGCAGGCCGCAGCCACCCTGCTGGTCTGGGCCGACGAGGCAAACCTCTCTGCCCGCACGGAAACGGCCATTGAGGACGCCTACACCCAGTGGTACGACAACCTCTCCGACTCGGAGCAGGAGGGCTTCGCCGAGGCATGGCCTATGATAAAGGACGATGCCGCTGCCCTGCTGGAAGACAAGGACGCCATGGCAGGCCGTCTGGAGGACGTGGGCCTCGACGCCAAGAAGCTGACCTTCTCTGAGAAGGACTGGAACGCCCTCGAGGATGTCGTTGACCCCCTCGTGCCGGAGGCAAAGGGCGAGTATTAAATCACAGAGAAAAGGCCGGACACCTTTCCGCTTTGGTGCGGGAGGCGTCCGGCCTTTGTTTTATCGGGATCAGACTTTCTTGAGGGTGTAGGCGCGGGTACCCATGCCTACCTTCTCGGCCTGCTCGAGGGTGGCCTTCCACTCGATGTTGGGGTTAGAGTCCTTGAAGTTGTCGTGGTGGCAGTTCCAGCCCGGGGTGGCAAGGTTCTGGCCCAGCTGGCTGTTGGGCAGCGGAGCGGCGTTCAGGCAGGCGTCGGCACACGCCTGGTCGAGGGCCACCGGGTCGAAGGAGGCGAACATGCCGATGTCCGGCAGGATGGGCGCGTCGTTCTCGCCGTGGCAGTCGCAGTTGGGGCTGATGTCCTGCACAAGGCTGATGTGGAAGGTAGGGCGGTCATGGCAGACGGCAGCCGCATACTCGGCCATCTTGCGGTCCAGCATCTCGTTGGCGCTGTCGCACAGGGCATAGATGGCGTCAAAGTTGCAGGCACCGATGCAGCGGCCGCAGCCCTTGCACTTGTCCTAGTCGATGACAGCCTTGTTCTGCTCGTTGTAGGTGATGGCGTCGGAGCCGCACTCCTTGGCGCAGCGGTGGCAGCCGCGGCAGAGGTCTTCCTGCACTGCCGGGTGGCCGGAGGCGTGCTGCTCCATCTTGCCCGCGCGGGAGCCGCAGCCCATGCCGATGTTCTTGATGGCACCGCCGAAGCCGGTGGACTCGTGGCCCTTGAAGTGGCTCAGGCTGATGAAGATGTCGGCGTCCATGATGGCGCGGCCGATCTTGGCGGTCTTGCAGTATTCGCCGTTCGGCACCGGCACCTCTGCCTCATCGGTGCCGCGCAGACCGTCCGCAATGATGACCTGACAGCCGGTGGTCATGGGCCAGAAGCCGTTCAGCTGGGCGCAGGTCAGATGCTCGAGGGCGTTCTTGCGGCTGCCAGGGTACAGGGTGTTGCAGTCGGTCAGGAAGGGCATCCCGCCCTGCTCCTTGCACAGGTCGGCCACCACCTTGGCGTAGTTGGGGCGCAGATAGGCCAGGTTGCCCAGCTCGCCGAAATGCATCTTGATGGCGACGAACTTGCCCTCCATGTCGATGTTCTTGATGCCTGCCGCGATGCACAGGCGGCGCAGCTTTATCGGTGAGGCTGGTACCCACGGGACAGCGGAAATCGGTATAGTAGACGGTCGATGCTTCCATCGGCTTTTCCTCCTGTTTTCTTTGACAATTTCAGGTGCGCAGCTCCTGTTTGCCGCGCTCATACTCTCTGAAAAACATATTATAGCACGCTGAACGGACAGGCGCAAGAAAAGCCCCTCGCCGAAGCGAGAGGATCAGAAGATCTGAGTTCGATTTTACACCATTGCAGACACCACTGCCACGGCCAGCACCACAAGGCCGAGGGCGATGCGGTAGATGCCGAAGAAGGTGAAATTGTGGCGCTTGACGTAATCCATCAGGAAGCGGATAGCCGCCAGGCTGACCACGAAGGCCACCACGCAGCCCACCGCCAGCACAGCCACCTCGGTGCCGGTGATGGCGACACCGGAGACGGCGAATTTGAGCACCTTGAGCAGGGATGCACCCGCCATGACCGGGATGGCGAGGTAGAAGGTGAACTCCGCCACGCAGGCACGGGAGAGGCCCAGCAGCAGGCCGCCCACGATGGTCGCGCCGGAACGGGAGGTGCCGGGGATGATGGCCAGCATCTGCCAGACGCCGATGATGAGGGCGTCACGGTAAGTGATCTGTTCCAGATGGGTGACGTGGGGCGCAGTGCGGCGGCTCTCCACCACGAGGAACAGCACACCGTAGAGGATGAGCATTGCGGCCACGGTGATGTAGTTGTAGAAGTGAGCCTCAATCCAGTCGTCCAGCGGGCTGATGACCAGCACCGGCAGGGTGGCGGCGACCACCTTGAACCAGAGCTGCCAGACGCTGGGCTTGGAGATGACGCGGCCATGCCGCAGGCCGAAGGGCCACAGCTTGCCCCAGAACAGCACCACCACCGCAAGGATGGCACCCAGCTGGATGACCACGCGGAACATGGACATGAACTCTTCGCTGGCGTTGAACTTTACCACCTGTTCCAGCAAGATCATATGGCCTGTGGACGAGATGGGCAGCCACTCGGTGATGCCCTCCACGATGCCCATCAAGATCGCTTTGATGATCTCAAGAAACATATAAGCACTCCTCCTGCCGTACGCCGGGCGCACGGGCTTTTGTGATTCTTATCGTCATACTGTTTCAGTATACCATATTCCGACTCTCTGCGCACCAGGAATTCAAAAATTTTATCTCTGGAGTCCCCTACAGCTTTTCTATTTATCTGCGGGGGAAAATATGCTATACTGGGATGTAGATTTATCGGAGACGAAGTTCCATATATATTTTACAGCGAGGTAATTTCATGAACATTCTTGTAATCGGCTGCGACCAGGTGGGCGCATCGCTGGTGCGGGACCTGGAGCGCATCGGCCACGACATCTCCATCATCGAAAAGGACTCTGAACAGCTCAAGCGTCTGGACGCCTTCGACGACTACACCTTCAGCGGCAACGCCCTTGTGGGCGACCCCACCGACCCCGATGTACTGCGTCAGGGCGGCATCGAGAACTGCGACGCCGTGGCCGCTGTCAGCGAGGACGACTCCCTCAACCTGATGGCCGCGCAGATCGCCAAGAGCCTCTTTCAGCGCGAAAAGGTCATCTGCCGCGTCTCCGACCCCCACCTGCAGGTACTCTACCACAAGGCTTACGAACTGGACACCATCTGCCCCACCGTCCTCACCGAGCAGGCCGTGTTCCGTTCTCTCGCCAAATAACCGATACCATTTGTATAATGAGGTAGCATTATGAAAGTTTGTATCGCCGGCGGCGGGCGTGTGGGCCGGTATCTGGCCCAGAGCCTGCTGGCCAATCGCCACGAAATCGTCATCATCGAGCCAGTGGAGAGCCAGTGCCGGATGCTGGCCGATATGCTGGACATCCCGGTCATCTGCGGCGACTCCATCAGCGTGGACACTCTGCGCACCGCCGACGTCGCCAGCTGCGACGCCTTTGTGGCTGTGACCGGCTCTGACGAAGACAACCTTGTGGCCTGTCAGATCGCCAAGCGGGAGTTCGGCGTAGACCGCACCGTGGCCCGGGCCTCCAACCCCAAGAACCGCGAACTGCTCCACACTCTCGGCGTGGACACCGTGGTCTGCGGCACCGACAACCTGAGCCACATTCTCGAGCGGGAGATCGAGACGGATACCATCCGCCAGCTCCTCTCTCTGGGCGGCGGCACGGCCAGCCTGAATGAAATTTTGCTGCCCGAGAATTTCCTCTACGCGGGCAAGGCCATCATGGACATCCCCATCCCGGGCGACACCATCCTGATCAGCATCACCCGCGACACCGAGTTCATCATCCCCCACGGCAGCACGATCCTGCTGCCCTGGGACCACATCCTCTGCCTGACCCGTGACGACAGCCTGCACGAGCTGACCGAGGCCTGGGGCCTCAGCGGTAAGTGACGGAGCAGGAGCTGCGGCGCACCGCCGTCATCATCCCGCCTACTGGCCGGGCCGTCCTCTGCGTCTGGGCGGCGGTGCCGGGGCTGTTCGCTGCGCCTTTCGTGTTCTGTCAGAGCATTGTCGCTGGGGCGGGTTTCTGCCTGCTCTGGGGCTTTCTGGTCTACTGCCTCTGGGCGCGGGCCTGCAGCTTCGCTGCTGTGCTGGGAGAGCGGACCGTGACGGTCTACTCCGGCGTTGCGCTGCCGGTGCGTCAGGTGCTTCCCCGCCGGGCTGTTACCAGCGTCCGGCTGCTCCGGACGCCCCTGCTGCGGCTGGGCGGCGTCTCGCTGCTCATCGTGGCGGCCCCGGGTGCGAAGCTCTTTCTGCCCGCCATCCCGGCCCAGCAGGCCGGGCTTCTGGCCCACATTCTGGCGGAGGATGCACCATGACCCGACAACGGCATTACCACCCCCTCGCCGCCCTCCACTTCCTGCGCAAGGCGGTCGTCGTCTGCCTGCTGCCGCTGGCGAATGCCTTGCTGGAGTTCAGCCTGAACGCTCTGCTCACAGCTCTGCGGCAGGACGCCGCGCTTCTGCTCTTCCTCTGCGGGGCCAGCTCCATCCTGCTGGAAGCCAGCAGCTGGGCGCTGGATGAGGCCGGTGTGCTCCGGCTGCGGTGGGCGTTCATCTCAAGCAGGAGCGCATCATCCGGGGCGAAGCTCTAGCCGCGCTGACCATCGAGCGGCCGCTTTTCTTTCGGCTGCTCGGGGCCAGCCGGGTGGTGCTCTACCCGGTGGGCCAGCCTGCCAAGCGAGCCGTCACCCTTTATTTGCACAAAGAAGACGCGCAGGAGCTTGCTGACCGCCTGATGCCTGTCCGGGACCCGGTCTGCCACCGCCCTGCCGGGGGCGAGCGGGCCGCGCTGGTGGTTTTGGGTGCCAACGGTCTGTCCACGCTGGCGCTGACCTATTTGGCCATCCGGCAGAGCCGACCATTTCCCCTCACCGCCGAGGCGGTAGCCCTCTCCCGGCTGAACGTCCTCGTCCGGTTTGCGGCCCACTGGCTGCCCGCCGGTGCGGCGTGGATGCTGGTGCTGACCGGGTCGCTCTTCGGCATCAGTCTGGCCCGCAGTTTTGTCCAGACCGTCCATTATACGGTCTGGCACACTGCCGACCAGCTGGGCAGCCGGGGCGGCTGGCTGTCCCGGTTCGAGTTTCGGGTGCGGAGCAGTGAGATAAGCTACGCGGACGTCCGCGTCTCCCCCATCGCCCGGCTCATGAAGCGCTGGCCGGTATTCGTGGTGGCAGGCAGCTGCCGCCCGGAACTGCCGCTTTTCGTCTACCGCTCCGGGCAGGAAGAGCTGTTCCGGGAGCTGCTGCCCGAGTTCCGGATGCCGCCCGACACCCGGCACGACCTCACCCACCGCAGCGCCGTTTTCTTTGCGCCTGCCGGCATCCCGTTCGGGCTGTGCCTGCTGCTGGTGCTGGTCTCCCGCAGCGTTCTGCCTGCCCTCACGGGGACATTGCTCATCCCGACAGCGGTATTTGCCATCTTTCTGGCGGGCGGGCTGATGGGCTGGCTGAAAGAGGGCATCTGGCTCCAGGAGGGCCGGTTCACCCTGCGGCGGCAGAAGGGTGTTTATCTCCACTGCATCTGTGTGTTCCACCCGGATGTCTGCCTGCGCACCTTCCAATCGCCCTGGGCGGCACGTTATCAGCGCATGACGCTGACGCTGGCTCTGCCTGGGCAGGTGCGGCTCAAGGTGCGCAGCATCCCCGTGCGGGACGCTGCCCCCTGTCTCAACGCTTTGGAGCAGGAAACATAAAACAAAAGGAAGTCTGATTCTCATGATAAAACCATTCTCTTCGATTTGGACGGCACCTTACTGAACACCATCGACGACCTGGCCGACGCGGCCAACTGGGTCTGCACCCAGCACGGCTGGCCGACCTTTCCGGTAGAGACCTACAAGCACTTCGTGGGCAACGGCATCCCGAAGCTGGTGGAGCGCTTTTCCCCGGAAAACGCCCGGACGCCCGAACAGCTTGCCGCCACGCTGGCCGAGTTCTCGGTCCGGTATGACGCCCACAAGGAAGACAAAACGGCCCCCTATCCCGGCATCCCGGAACTGCTGGCCGCGCTGAAGGCCGAGGGCGTCCAGACCGCCGTTTTTTCCAACAAGGCGGACGCTTTTTGTGGAAAGATCATCGAGCACTACTTCGGCCCGGACAGCTTTTCGCTGGTGCGGGGCAGCCGCCCCGGTGTTCCCACCAAACCCGACCCGGCTGGCGTCTACTCCCTGATGGCCGACCTCGGCGCAGACCCGCAGAGCACCCTTTTCGTGGGCGACAGCGACGTAGACATCCTTACGGGACACAATGCCGGTCTGCCCGCTCTGGGCGTTCTCTGGGGCTTCCGGGGCGAAGCAGAGCTGACCGCCGTCGGCGCCGATGCTCTGGCCGCAAAGCCGGAAGATATTCTGACGTATCTCCACCAGCACTGAAAAACAAAAGCACGGCCCTGCCGGGACGCTGAAATGCATCCTGGCAGGGCCGTAGTTTTTTGCAAAGGAGGGATGGAAAAATACCGCGAGTGAGCGTCTGAGCCATTCCTCAAGCAAAGAAAAAACGATTCAAAAGCGCTATTTTACAATTTTCCGCTTTTCTGCTATACTCGAGCTATAGAACACCCCCCGGCAGAACACCGAGGGACATCGAAACAGGAGGTTACAACTTATGGGCTTTTTAACTGGTAAAACTGCCATCATTACCGGCGCAGGGCGCGCTATCCTGAAGGATGGAAGCTGCGGCTCCATCGGCTACGGCATCGCCACCGCATACGCCAAGGAGGGCGCGAACCTCGTCATCACAGGCCGCAATGTCAAGAAGCTGGAAGCAGCCAAGCAGGAGCTGGAAAGCCTCTACGGCATCAAGGTGCTGACCGTGCAGGCCGATGTCTGCGCGGGCGGCGACAACGAGGCCACTGTGGCAAATGTGGTCAAGCAGGCTGTCGATACCTTCGGCGGCATTCAAGTGCTGGTGAACAACGCACAGGCATCCGCTTCCGGCGTGCCGCTGGCAGAGCACACCACCGAGCAGTTTGATCTGGCCCTTTACTCCGGCCTCTACGCCGCTTTCTACTACATGAAAGCCTGCTACCCCTATCTGGCTGAGTCTCACGGCAGCGTCATCAACTTCGCTTCCGGTGCTGGCCTCTTCGGCAACTTCGGCCAGTCGGCCTATGCTGCCGCCAAGGAGGGCATCCGCGGCCTGTCCCGCGTGGCCGCCACCGAGTGGGGCAAGGACGGCATCAACGTCAACGTGGTCTGCCCGCTGGCCTGGACGGCCAAGCTCGAGCAGTTCAGGGACGCCTACCCTGACGCTTTCAAGGCCAACGTCAAGATGCCCCCCATGGGCCACTACGGCAACGCCGAGACCGAGATCGGCCGGGTATGCGTGCAGCTGGCCATGCCGGATTTCAAGTATATGTCCGGCGAGACCCTGACGCTGGAAGGCGGCATGGGCCAGAGACCGTAAAACGACATCATCTGCTTCCTTGCATAACGACCCCCCGCCTGCCGGATGGTGCAGGCGGGGGTGATTTTTGCTCTGATTCCCGTTCGGGTCAAACGAAGCGGCAGCAACCACGGTAGACATTCCTGAAGATTGGGACCCGAACACTAAAAAAGCTCCTCAATCCTAAGATTGAGGAGCTTTTTTATGACCCGTACGGGAATCGAACCCATGTTACAGCCGTGAAAGGGCCGTGTCTTAACCGCTTGACCAACGGGCCTTAGAAATACAGAGCTTCGCTAAAACCTCCGACTTTCATCATCCACTATTGCGGACGACCGTCCCCCTTATCTTAGCGAAACTCTGTAATGTGGTAGCGGTAACTGGATTTGAACCGGTGACACTTCGGGTATGAACCGAATGCTCTAGCCAACTGAGCTATACCGCCATATTTATTTGTTGCACTTGAACAGTGCTTTATTATTATATCCAACAACCCCCGTTTTGTCAACAACTTTTTCAAAAAAATCTTCAATTTTTTCATTCTTTCTGATTTTATACGTCTGTACGCAAAAAGACCCCGCCATCCTGTATGAATGGCGGGGACTTTCAACATTTTATTGGAGAATGGTGGAAAGCAGGCTTACTTCTTGTGGACAGCCACCATGACCTCGAGGCCGCCCATGTAGGGGCGCAGGACCTCGGGGATGGTGACGGTGCCGTCAGCCTGCAGATGGTTCTCGAGGAATGCGATGAGCATACGCGGAGGAGCCACGCAGGTGTTGTTCAGAGTGTGGGCCAGATAGGTCTTACCATCCTTGCCCTTGACGCGGATGTGCAGGCGGCGGGCCTGTGCATCGCCCAGGTTGGAGCAGGAGCAGACCTCGAAGTACTTCTGCTGGCGGGGGCTCCACGCCTCGATGTCGCAGCTCTTGACCTTCAGATCGGCCAGATCGCCGGAGCAGCACTCCAGCTGGCGGACAGGGATCTCCATGGAGCGGAACAGCTCGACGGAGTTCTTCCACAGCTTATCGTACCAATCCGCGCTCTCCTCGGGCCGGCAGACGACGATCATCTCCTGCTTCTCGAACTGGTGGATGCGGTAGATGCCGCGCTCCTCGATGCCGTGAGCGCCCTTCTCCTTGCGGAAGCAGGGGCTGTAGGAAGTCAGGGTCAGGGGCAGAGTAGCCTCATCCAGAGTCTGGTCGATGAAGCGGCCGATCATGGTGTGCTCGGACGTGCCGATGAGGTACAGGTCCTCGCCCTCGATCTTGTACATCATGGCGTCCATCTCAGGGAAGGACATAACGCCCTCCACCACGTTGCCGTGCATCATGAAGGGCGGGATGACATAGGTAAAGCCCTTGTCGATCATGAAGTCGCGGGCATAGGCCAGAACGGCCTCGTGCAGGCGGGCGATGTTGCCCAGCAGGTAGTAGAAGCCATTGCCGGCCACGCGGCCTGCGGCATCCATATCAATGCCGTCGAAGCTCTCCATGATCTCGGTGTGGTACGGGATGGGGAAATCAGGCACGACCGGCTCGCCGAAGCGCTGAGCCTCGACATTGTAGGTGTCGTCCGGGCCGATGGGTACGCTGGGGTCGATCATCTGGGGGATGGTGTACATGATCTCCTGAATGCGTTCAGCCAGCTTTGCCTCCTCGGCTTCCAGCTCTGCCATCTTGTCGGCGTCAGCCTTGACAGCGGCGTTGTTGGCGTCGATCTGAGCCTGCAGCTCGGCCTTCTTGGCCTCGTCGTCGCACTTCTTCAGCTGGCCGAACAGAGGACCGTTGGCCTTGCTCAGCTTGTTGCGGGCAGCCTTCAGGGACTCGACTTCCTTCAGGCACTCGCGGTACTTGGCGTCCTTCTCGATGACTTCGTCAACGAGGGGGAGCTTTGCATCCTGAAACTTCTTCTTGATGTTTTCCTTGACCGCATCCGGGTTGTCGCGGACAAATTTGATGTCAAGCATGATAACTCTCCTTATACTCTATTGCTTGCACAGGGGGCGTTCCCCGCTGTGCCGTTCAAAGGCGGTGTTACCCGCCTTGGTACGCATTTCTAATAACTTTTCTGCTTAGGCTCTCCTATTAGGAGAGCTGTCGAGCGACAGCGAGACTGAGAGGTTACTCCACGCTGTACTGCCCCAGCAGATTTGCAAAGGCTTTCAGCTGGTCGTCCGAATAGAAATGGACGGTCAGCTTGCCTTTGCCGTCGTGGTAGGCCACGCGGACTTCGCTGCCCAGCGCCTGCTTGAGGCTTTCTTCCACCTCCACCGGCAACGCACTCGGCAGCGGCGCGGCCACAGGCTCTTTTGCGGGCTTTGCCAGCTTTTTGCACAAAGCTTCGGCCTGACGGACGTTCAGCTGGTTGTCCGCTATCATCTGAGCCGCTTCCTCCTGCAGCTCCGGCGTAGGCAGGCCCAAAACGACCTTTGCGTGTCCGATCGTAATGAAGCCGCTTTTCAGCAGTTCCAGCACTGTTTCCGGCAGGCTCAGCAGCCGCAGGCTGTTGGCCAGTGCGCTCCGGCTCTTGCCCAGCTTGCGGGCGGCCTGCTCCTGGGTCAAATCGCAGCGGGTCATCAGCTCACGGATGCCGGCCGCCTCTTCCACGGGGTCAAGGTCTTCGCGCTGCAGGTTCTCCACCAGCGCAAGCTCCATGGCCTGCTCATCGGTCACGTCCTTGACGATGACCGGCACCTCGGTGAGGCCCGCCATCCGGCTGGCCCGCCAGCGGCGCTCGCCTGCCACGATGAGGTAGCCGCCGGACGGCTTCGGGCGCACCGCAATGGGCTGCAATAAACCGTGCTCGGCGATGCTGGCCGAAAGCTCTGCCAGCGTCTCGTCGTCGAAGGTCTTGCGGGGCTGGCCGGGGTCTGGCTCGATCTCCCGCAGGGGCAGCGTCTCGATTCTGGTATCTGACTCAAAGCTGGGGGCGGCGTCCTCAAACAGACTTTCCAGCCCCGGCCCAGTCCTCCTCTTCCTTTTGCCATTGGTCTCCTCTCTCCCTCAGCCGTCCATCTTCACATCGGCCAGCCCCATCGTCTCGACCGGTTCCGCTGCAGCTTTTCCGCGGCGGCGCTTGGGTGCAGCTTCGGCGGGGCGGTTGCTCTTCACGAACTCGATGGCAAGGTCCATATACGCCTCGCTGCCCTTGCCCTTCGGCTCATAAAAGTTGATGGGCTGGCCATAGCTGGGAGCTTCCGAGATGCGGATGCTGCGAGGGATGGTGGTCTGATACACCTTGTTTCCAAAGTATTTCTTGACCTGATCCACCACCTGCAGTGTCAGGTTATAGCGGACAGAGAACATGGTGAACACCACGCCTTCGATGTCCAGATAGGGGTTGTACTTCTTGCGGACGGTCTTAAGAGTGCTGATAAGCTCCGACAGACCTTCCAGCGCATAATACTCGCACTGCACCGGGATGAGTATGCTGTCGCAGGCGCACAGGCCGTTCAGCGTCAGCAGGTCAAGGCTGGGCGGGCAGTCGATGAAGATAAAGTCGTAATCTTTCTGGATGGGGGCCAGCGCCTTGCGCAGGCGGCTCTCGCGGCCCGGCAGGTCGATCATCTCAAGGCTGGCGCCCGCGAGGCGGGTGTTGGAGCCGATGACGTCGGTGCGAAACTCCGTCTTGCGGACAGCCTGCCGCGCGTCGGCCTCGCCAATGAGAATTTCATATGTACCAATATCTACACTCCGCTTGGAAATACCATAACCGGTGGTGGTGTTGCCCTGTGGGTCGAGGTCTACGATGAGCACTTTTTTGCCCAGCGCCGCCACGCAGGACGAGAGGTTGACGGCTGTGGTGGTCTTGCCCACGCCGCCCTTCTGGTTTGCAACAGCAACGATTTTTGCCACGCTACTTGCTTCCTTCCGGGAAAAAGATTTGTTCCACATGGAACATTTCGAGGACGAAGCCCGCCGTTTTCCCCTCAGCAGGTCCCTTATACAGCTTAGTATAGCACATCAGCGCGGCTTTTTGAACTGGTTCTTTATAATTTTACGTTCTTTTGATGGCCACACAGCTCTTTTTCGCATTCAGATTCAGTTTTCGCCTTGCGTAAACATAAAATCTTCGGCGAAGCCGTAAATCGGAGAAACGAGAAAAAAGCGTTAAGCGCAGCGACTAGCTTTTTTCCGTTTCGACAACCCCTTCGGGGTCTGAAAGGGGCGAGCAGCCCCTTTCTCGTGGATCCAGCGCGTCGAAATCGCTGGTGCTTTTCTGGTTCTCTTTTGGCACGCAAAAGAGAACTTAACCTCGCGTAACCGCACTCTAAACCTGCGCACAGGCGCGTGAAGCCGCTCAAAAGAAAAAGAGCCAATGTTCCACATGGAACACTGGCCCTCTTCCCTCACCTCTGCGCCGCTGCCGTCGGGATGCGCACGGTATACTCAATGTACCCATCCCGCTCTTCCCGGTGCGCCGTTGCCGGTACACCGTTGTCCGTCATCAGTCGGATGGCGTGGTCGATGGTATTCACAAAAATGCGGACGTCCTTCACCATTGAGATGCGGTGACGTCCCGGGGCAGCTGCGTTCAGCAGCTGCTCGATGTACAAGTCTGTAGCCCGGGCGTTCATCTTCCGCTTGGCGATGGTGATGAGCGCTTCACTGCGGCGGTTTTCCGGCAGACGCAGCACTGCCCGGGCGTGGCGTTCCGTCAGGCCGTTGTCCAGCACGAACTGCCGCTGATCCTGGGTGAGCTGCAATAATCGCAGCTTGTTGGCCAGTGTCGGCTGAGCCATGCCAAGCCGCTTGGCCGCCTCCGCCTGCGTACAGTCCCACAAGACCATCACATCCCGCAGGCCCTGCGCCTGCTCGAAGGGGTTCAGATTCTCCCGCTGAAGATTTTCCAGAAGCCCCATCGCCGCCGTCTTGTCGTCGGCATAGTCGCAAAGGATGGCCGGGATGGTCTGCATCTTTGCCATCTTGCAGGCGCGGAGGCGCCGCTCCCCCGCCACCAGCTCATAGCCGTCTTCTTTTTTGCGCACGGCGATCGGCTGCAGTAAACCGTTCTCCCGGATGCTGGCCGCAAGCCCCGCAAGCTCCTGCTCGTTGAAATTCGTCCGCGCCTGAAATGGCGACGGCTGGATGCTCTCAATCGGGAGAGCGTAGATTTTTCCGGCAGATTTCTTTCTCTCAAACATGATACCGCCCCTTTCGTCTGGAATCGTCATGGTTTTCCACCCTTTCCCGGGAAAACGTGGAAAAGTCAGCTGCTTACATCCCCAGTTTACCAGAAAATAAAAGACCCTGCCAGAAGATTCGTTCGGCAGGGTCTTGCATTTTCTATTCGATGCTCCGTTATTTCAGCGGACTTTTCGCAATTTTCCGCCGGTTCTGGGGTAGGCAGTCGGAGTTTGCGAAATCTTTTTGCAGAGGATGAGAGTGCGGGTATCGCCGCCCGGAAGATGGAGGGTGCGGGTCTCTTTGTACTCGCCGCCCAGCTTCTTGATGGCGCCCCGGGCTGCGGCCAGCTCTTCTTCGCCGGAAGCGCCCTTCATGGCAAGGAAGTTTCCACCCACCTTCACCAGCGGCAGGCAGTATTCTGCCAGCATGGGCAGAGCCGCCACCGCGCGGGCCGAAGCCAAATCGAACTGTTCACGCCACGCCTTGCGAGCAGCTTCCTCGGCGCGCTCCTTGGCGAACTCCACACCGGTAAGGCCCAGCTGGCCGCAGGCGTATTTCAGAAACTCCACCCGCTTGCCGGTGGGTTCCATCAGGGTCAGCTCCAACTCGGGCTTGAAAATCTTCGTCACGATGCCCGGGAAGCCCGCGCCTGCACCGACATCCACCATCTTCCCTGCCACCTCAGGCTGAGAGGCAAAGAGCAGGCTGTCGAGGAAGTGCTTGTCCTCGATGCCCTCCGGGTCGGTGATGGCAGTCAGGTTGACCTTTTGGTTATAATCCACCAGAATCTCCGCAAAGGCGTCCAACTGGTCGAGCTGGGTTCCGGTGAGCGCGATGTTCCATGTGGAACATTTCTGTTCCAGCCGGTTCTTATCGATCATAAACTTATCCTCATTTCACAAAAGCTTATCGCAATTTTCAAAAATAGCATTAATCAAAAAGGTATATTGCTGTCTCTCGCGCCGGTGGCGCGGGGCGGATTTTATTCTTTCGGTCAAATGGCTTTGCGCTCCGCGCGGGCCAGAGGCAGGGAGGGGTGTTTCGAGTCCCCCCTCCCTACCTCTGGACTCCACTCTCCCCGCAACGAGTTAAGGGCTGCACGCCCTTAACAATTCCAAAGAAGAAGTCGAAGCCCAAAAATACTAGCCGCTTCGCTAAACGCATTTTTTTGTGCTTCTCCCATTTACGGCTCCGCCGAAGATTTTACCTTTCTGCTGAACTTCACGCCCTGCGAGGGCGTAACACCAGCTGCGAAGCAGCAAATCGGAGAAACGAGAAAAAAGCGTTAAGCGCAGCGACTAGCTTTTTTCCGTTTCGACAACCCCTTTGGGATTATCAAGGGCGAGCAGCCCTTGATTCGTGCCTCCCGCGCCTCGAAAGTAGCGGGCACTTTTCTGGTTCTCTTTTGGTGCGCAAAGAGAACTTTGCTTCTCTTCGCCGCCAGCGCAATACTCAGCTGTGCCACATCCGACGGCGACACGCCGGGGATGCGTCCCGCCTGCCCCAAGTTTTTCGGGCGGATGCGGGCCAGCTTCTCGCGGGCTTCCAATGTCAGGCCGGTGAGCTCTGTGTAAGAGAAATCCTCCGGGATGAGGGTCTTCTCGTGGCGGGCCACCTCGTGTATCATCCGGTCCTGCCGGGCAATGTAACCCGCGTACTTGATTTCAGTTTCCAGACGCTCAGCCAGCATGGGCGTGATGCCCTCACCCCAGCCGATCATGCCCGCGATGAGCGGATAGTCGATTTCCGGCCGGCGCAGCAGCTCTTCGGCAACGCCGCCCTCTGCGGCCGGGGCGAGGCCCGCTGCTTCCATCGCGGCGCGCAGGTCCGCCGTGCGCAGATGGGCGTCATGCAGACGGTGGCGCTCTGCGTCCAGCACCGCCTGCGTCTGCTGGTACTTTGTCCAGCGGTCATCCTGCACGAGGCCGTATTCCCTGCCGATGGGCGTCAACCGGGTGTCGGCGTTGTCCTGACGGAGGGTCAGGCGGTACTCGCTGCGGCTGGTCATCATCCGGTAGGGGTCCATGACGCCCTTGGTCACAAGGTCATCGACCAGTGTGCCGAGATAGCTCGACTGCCTGGGCAGGATGAGCTGGCTTTCGCCCAATGCGTTCCGGGCAGCGTTCAGACCGGCCAACAGGCCCTGCGCGGCGGCTTCCTCGTAGCCCGAGGTGCCGTTGAACTGTCCCGCACCGTAGAGGCCCCGCACCACCTTGCTTTCCAGCGTGGCTTCGAGGCTGGTGGGGTCTACGCAGTCGTACTCGATGGCATAGGCCGGGCGCATGATCTCAATATTCTCGAAGCCCTTGATGCTCCGGTAGAATGCATTCTGTACATCTTCCGGCAGGCTGCTGGACGCACCCTGCAGATACATTTCCTCGGTGTTCTCGCCGCAAGGCTCCACGAAGATGGGATGCCGGTCCTTCCCTGCAAACCGCACTACCTTGTCCTCAATCGACGGGCAGTAGCGCGGGCCGACGCCCTCGATCATGCCGCCGTAGAGCGGGCTGCGCTGGATATTGTCCAGAATGATTCTGTGCGTCTCAGGGTTGGTGTAGGCGATCCAGCACTCCACCTTGTTGTGCATAGGGGCATCGGTCATGAAGCTGAAAGGCTGAAGTTCATTGTCCGGGTCGCCGGGCTGGCATTCCAGCTTAGAGAAGTCGATGCTCCGCCGATGCACGCGGGCAGGCGTACCGGTCTTGAAGCGGCGCAGCGGCAGACCGGCGGCTTTCAGGCTCTCGGTGAGGGCGTTGGCCGCGTGCATCCCGTCGGGGCCGGAGGCGTACCATGCATCGCCCACAAAAATTTTTCCGCCGAGGTTGGTGCCGGTGGCGATGACCACGCACTTTGCGCCATACTCCCCGTTCAGCTGGGTAACTACGCCCTTCACATGGCCGTCCTCCACCTCGATGGAAATGATTTCCGCCTGATGGATAGCCAGCCCCGGCGTCAGCTCAAGGGCGTGCTTCATATATTCATGATAGCGCTTGCGGTCGGTCTGGACGCGCAGAGCGTGGACAGCGGGGCCTTTGCCCTTGTTGAGCATCCGGCTCTGTAAATAGGTGGCATCTGCCGCAAGGCCCATCACACCGCCCAGTGCATCAATTCGCGTACCAGCGTGCCTTTTGCCGTGCCTCCGATGCTGGGGTTGCAGGGCATATTGCCGATGGCGTCAAGCTCATAGTGAACACCGCCGTCTTTGCGCCCAGCATCGCGGCAGCATGGGCCGCCTCAATGCCCGCATGGCCGGCACCGATGACGATAACGTCGTAGTCTCCTAAATGGTTCATTGTTGTCTATTTTTTCCTCTGAGTTTTTATGTGCATATCGCGCCTGTGCGCGGGTCAGAGCGCTCTTTCATGTAAATGTCAGAAACCACCAGCGATTTCGACGCGCTCGATCCACGAAGGGGCTGCTCGCCCTTTCAGACCCCGAAGGGGAAGTCGAAGTGGAAAAATGCTAGCCGCTTCGCTAAACGCATTTTTCTCACTTCTCCGATTTGCTGCTTCGCAGCTGGTGTTACCTCTCTGCTGACGGTAAAGTTCTGCGAAAGCCTGAAATCTTCGGCGAAGCCGTAAAACGGCGGAGAGCTAAAATGCGGTTAAGAGATCTTCACGCCGAATGGCGTGAATCTCCAGCATTTTTGCTTGGAGCCCACCTCTCTGGGGTTACTAGGGGCGAGCAGCCCCTAGTTCGTGCCTCCCGCGCCTCGAAAGTAGCGGGCACTTTTCTGGTTCTCTTTTGGTGCGCAAAAGAGAACTAAGCCCTGCGTAAAATTGATTTTTATTTCCCCACGCAGAATCTCTCAAACACCTCATTGATGACCGCCTCCGAGGCGTTCTCCCCTGTCAGCTCACAAAGTGCATCCAGCGCGTCGTCCACGCAGACTGACACAGCGTCCAGCCCGAGCCCCTGCGCGGCGTCCAGCGCTCCGCCCACGGCATCCCGGGCGCGGGTGGCAGCGGAAAGCTGCCGCTGTCCCGAGAGGCTGGCGGCGTGGGGGTCGATTTGGTTGGTCCCCAGCAGGCGGGCTACCGCCGCCGCGATGACCTTCCGCGCCCCTTCTTCCTGACAGCAGACCGGCAGCACCATCGCAAAATAGGGTGCGATGAGCTCGGCGTCAAACCGGGTGGGCTTGTCCTCTTTATTGACCAGCGCGATGGCCGGACGACCCGCGCAGCGCTGAGCCAGCTCCAGATCCTCCCGGGTCGGGCGCTCCGAGCCGTCGAAGACGGCGAGGATAAGCCCCGCCTCGTCCAGCTTCTTCCAGCTGCGGCGGATACCTTCGGCTTCTATCTCGTCTTCCGTCTGACGCAGACCGGCGGTATCGAAGAGATTCAGCCGGACGTCGCCCAGCTGAACAGCCTGCTCCACCACGTCGCGAGTGGTTCCGGCCACCGGCGTGACGATGGCCCGGTCGAATCCGGCCAGCAGATTGAGCAGGGTGGATTTGCCCGCATTGGGCTTGCCCACAATGGCACAGTCCACGCCCTCGCGGAGGACAGCGCCCGCATCGTAGCTCTGGATGAGGGCGTCCAGCTCCTGCTCTACCCCGCCTAAAACGTCGCAGAGATGGCTCTGGCTCAGTTCCGGGACATCTTCCTCAGGGAAATCCACCCAGGCGGCCAGATGGGCCTGCAAAGCCGTCAGAGCATCTTTCTGGGCCGCTATCTTCCGGGCCAGCGCACCGTTCAGGGAGGCATTCGCCAGCGCGGCCCCCTGTCGGCCATCGGCGGAGATGATGTCCATGACGGCTTCGGCCTGGGTCAGACTGAGCTTGCCGTTCAGGAAAGCACGGCGGGTGTACTCGCCGTGAGCGGCAGGCGACGCGCCCGCCGCAATGCAGGCTTCCACCAGCCGCCGGGCGACTGCACTGCCGCCGTGGCAGGAAAGCTCCACCACATCCTCGCCGGTGTAGCTGTGGGGCGCGCGGAAAAACAGCGCCACGCCCTCATCGAAAGCCTCTTCCCCTTCCACGAACGCACCGAACATGGCCGTATAGCCTTTGGCGTCCGCGACTTTTTTGGCTGGGTTGGCCGGACGGAACACCTTCGCTGCCACTTCATAGCTTTCCGGGCCGGACAGCCGCACGATGGCGATGCCGCCCGCACCCGGAGCGGTAGCAATGGCCGCAATGGTCGAATGCTGCATCTTCTCCCCTCCTTATGCGCAGATGAATACAGTATATTCTACCACGAACCGCCAAAAAAAGAAATATGCTGCGCAAAAAAGCGGCACACCGCCGGAGAGTCCGGCAGCGTACCGCTTTTGCATTTTATCCTCGGGTCTTCCCGGCAAGGCGATAGTGCTCTTCCTTTGCCAGATACATCCGCGTTTCGGCCGATTTGACGAGGACTTCCATGTCGATGCCGCCCGCGCTGTGAGTCGCTGTACCCACGGCCACCGAGTAACCGGCCTCGTCCACCTCCTGCACCAGCTTGTGGATGAGCGCGCGCATCTCTTCGGCGCTCTTGTCCATCGCAAAGGCCACGAACTCATCGCCGCCCACACGGTAGCTGTACTCTTCGCCGAAGATGTCCCGCACCTTGGCTGCCACGGTCTTGAGCATCTCGTCGCCTGCCGCGTGGCCTCGGGTGTTGTTCAGCTCATGCAGGCCGTTCACGTCCAAATAGACACAGCTCAGCGTGCTGCTGCAGTGCATCGGGTAGTCGCGCATCTGGCTCTCGTAGGCGTTGCGGTTTTTCAGACCGACGTTCAAGTCCGTCTCCGCGATGCCCAGCAGCTTGTGCCGGATGGAAAAATTTTCGTGCATCGAAAGCATGATAAAGGTGGATATGATGCAGGACACCGCACCAAACACCACGCCGTCCAGAATATCAACTGGGAGCGTCTCTTTACTCTTGAACAAAAAGCAGGTCAGGATGAAAATACCATCGAAAAAGACGACATTCAAGATATGCTGGATGGGCCGCATGACAAAGAGCAGCGGCACTGCCAGCAAGAACGCAATAAAGCTCACCGTAGGAGTATCGGGAGAAGGATGGATGCCCAGATAGATGCCCAACACATAGAGCAAAGCCTCAAAGGCGTACATCAGCCAGGTCAGCAGCAGGCCGTTTTTTCCCGGGAATGCCCGGTTGACCGCCTGCAGGCCCATGCACACGGCCAGCGCTATCATATAGGCCAGCATATTGGGCCGCAAAATTCCAGAGCCCCAGACAGTATCCATAAAACTGTAAGAAACGCACAGGCTATCCCCAGGTAGGCCGTCACACGTTGGCGGTTGGAGCGCTGTATATCCGGCAGACAGGCTTTGTACTCTTCCCGTGACATCTCCGCATACAGCAGCCTTCGCAATGCTTCCATAGCCATCCTCTTTTCAAACCGCATTCGTCCCCGCACTGCACGAGGGCGCACTTTCCCCCTTTGTTCTGCGGGTTTTTCCTATTTTATCATGAAGCTCCCAAAAAGAAAATATCCAGCGCATCCCAGCGTTTATTTTCTATGATATGCTAAAAAGCGGTAATTAAATTTAGCTATATTACCCATTGATATTTCACTTTATTGTGCAGCAAAAAAGGGTGTGCAGCCCCTGAAAGACTGCACACCCCGTTGCGTGTGAAAGAAAAATCAGAATGCGGCAATATCGGCCGTAGTGATGGCCTTGCCGGGCAGAGTGCGGCTGTCGGCGTTCTCCGACAGAGCCAGCTTGCCCTCGCGCAGCAGCTTGACGGCCTTCTCGTGATCAGCAGCGTTCCAGTTGTCGCCCACGAGCTTCCAGTTGTTGTCCACGTGCGGCTCGATGGTGCCGCCCTTGACGGTGCGGATGTACTCGCCCAGCAGTTCGCGGATGCCGCCCACATCGCCGCGCACGTCGATCTCCAGCAGCTTGGGCAGCTCGTCGCCCTCCTTGAAGATGTCGGCATAAGCCAGCAGCTGGGTGGTGGCACGGTAGTTGTTGACGGCCACCACGAAGCTGTCATCGTCCTCCACCGGACGGCCATCCATCCAGGTCAGGTTCTGGATGCGGTTGCCGGGCTGCTTGGAGATGTCGAGGTCATACTTGACGCCTGCAAAGGCATCGTACAGGTAATAGCGGACGGAAGAGTCGAATGCGATGGTCACATCGCCCGGCTCCCAGGTCTTGAAGAAGGCAGCAGACCACTCCATGAACTGACGCAGCTGCCAGCCGTTCATCTGCAGCTTGTACAGGGTGTTCTGGTAGGTGTAGATGCTTGCCATGTCGCACTTGCGGATGGTACCCTCGCGCATCTGGGAAGTCATGGAGGTCAGAGCCGTTGCGGCCACCTGAGCGTCGGTGTAGTACATCTGTACCTCGTTGATGAAGTCCAGCAGAGCGGTATCCTGCACCATGGCCTGCGGCAGGCAGTCGATCTCGTTTTCGGGGGCCAGATCACCGCCGACCAGCTGGCCGATGGGGGTCACGGCGTCGTCCTTAGCGCGCTGGTCGTACTCTGCCAGCAGAGCAGTCAGCTCGGGGTCGGGAGCGTAGTCCTTGATGGTCAGGTTCTCAGAGGTGCGGTCCTTCACCTTCCACTTGCCGTTCAGGCCGCGCTCCAGATAGACGTGAATGTCGGAGACAGTGGCGCCTGCATTCTTGTTCTCGACCACCAGCACGCCGTTGATCATCTTGTTGGGGATGCTCTTGTGGCCGTGAGCGGCGACGATAACATCGAACTCAGGGCAGGCATTTGCCAGGTCGGTGACGCCGGAGCCATAGACGCCGTACTCATTGTCAACATCCATATGCATAACGCCGATGATGACATCCACATCGTTCTTGATCTTATCAATGATCTTGCGGCTCTCGTCCACCGGGTTGGTAACAGTCCAGCCCTCGAGGTTCTTGGCGTCCCAGCGGGTGATGTTGGGAGTGACCATACCGATGACGCCGATCTTGACGCCGCCCTTTTTGATGATGGTGTAGCCGTCAGCCAGAGGCTTGCCTTCGGGGCTGTAGACGTTGCCGGTCAGCACCTTGGCCTTCTGCTGGGAGAGCACCTTTTCCAGCGTGGCCATGCCATAGTTGTACTCATGGTTGCCGGTGACGTAGACATCGTAGCCGATGGCGTTCTGAGCAGCGATCATGGGGTGGACATCGTCGTTCAGGAACAGCTCAGCGGAGTTTGCCTGAATGGTGTCGCCTGCATCCACGACCAGCGTGGTCTTGGTGCGGTTCTCCTTGATGGCAGTTGCCTGCTGGGCCACGCTGCCGGAGGCGTCGGCCTTGTTGGCGGCGTAATCCCAGGGGTCAAACTTACCGTGGGTATCGCTGGTGGCAAGGATCTGCAGGTCCATGCTCCACAGGTCTTTGATGCCGGCAGCGTAAGCAGCCGGGACCAGACCACCCATTGCGGCGGCGGTAGCCGATGCACCGGCCACGCGCAGGAAATTACGGCGGGAAATCTTATTCTGTTCCATAATAATTCCTCTCTTTTTTGCTTGGTATACACTCCGAAGCATTTGTAGCTCTAGTATAAGGCTTGTCGACATTGTTTTACAATGTGCAAGTAGGAGAAAAATTTCTTCCGGAATTGGACATATTCTCCAATTTTTCGATAAGAACGACTTTTCTTCCTAAATTATTTTTTCAGATTTGCTTTTCATCGTAAACCATCTTCATGCAAAAGATGTGTAAATTTATAGTGTTCCTCGTACAAAAAAAGACCCTCCCCTGCACGGCTTCCGCCATGCGGGAGAGGGTCTTATCATTCAGCTTTTACAGCTCGATCTTGCCGAAGCTCAGATCAGCGAAGTCATCCACACGCTCAGTGCGCTTGGGTGCCACAGGGGCAGCATTCTCGGCATCGCGCGGGGTGTAGGTGCGCTCAGGCACATTGGAGCGGTAGCCGCCACGGCCGCCGCCATTGCGCGGGCCACGGCCATTCCGGTCACCACGGCGCTCGCCGCCGCGATGATAGCCGCCGCTGCGGCCATTGCCGTTGCGGTCATGACCGCCGCGGGGTCCGCGGGGACGTGCATTTGCGCTCTCAGCCACAGCGTTGGGGTCGGTGGAGTAGATGACCACACGGCGGTCACGGCCCTCGCCCTTGCTCTCGCTGCGGACGCCCTCCATCTTGCTGATGGCAGAGTGGATGATGCGGCGCTCGTAGGGGTTCATGGGCTCCATGGCAAAGCTGCGGCCAGTGCGGCGCACCTTGGCACCGATGCGCTGTGCCAGTGCGGTCAGGTCGCTCTCGCGCTTGTCGCGGTAGCCGGCCACGTCGAGGCCCAGCTTGATGTAGTCGCCCTCGAGGCGGTTTGCCACGAGGCTTGCCAGATAGGACAGGCTCTCCATCGTCTCGCCGCGGCGGCCGATGAGGGCGCCCATCTTCTCGCCGTCCAGACGGATGATGGTAGCCTCACCCTTCTGCACAGCGCTGAACTTGACGTCCTGTACGCCCATCTTCTCGATGACATCCTTCAGGTAGTCCACAGCGGCCTTGACCTTGGCGTTCTCCTCGATGTTGATGGGGACTTCCACCTCTTCGCCCTCTGCGGCGGGAGCAGCCTGCTCTTCGGCAGGGGCAGCTTCCTCAGCGGGAGCAGCAGGCTCTTCCACAGCAGCGGGAGCTTCAGGGGCAGTCTCTTCGACGACAGGCTCAGCCGCCACAGGAGCAGCCTTCTCCTCCACAACGGGAGTGGACTCCTCAACGGGGGCAGCAGGAGCTGCCACAGGCTCGTCCGGCAGCTCGACGCTGACGCGGACCTTGGCGGGAGTGAGCTTCAGGCCCAGAAAACCGGTCTTCTGGGGCATTTCCAGCACTTCGTAGCTGACGTTGATGTCGTCCTTTTCCACGCCCAGCAGAGCGCAGGCGTTGGTGCGTGCTTCATCGACCGTCTTGCCGGTCGCTTCCTGCGTACGGATCATAACCGTCAATCCTCCTTTTTGTTCTGCAGCTCGCTCAGCGGGACAGTGCGCTCGTCCTTGTAGCGCTCAGCATCCTGCTGGCGGGCATACTCGAGGCGGCGCTTGTTCATCTCGCTGGCGGAGATGTTCTTTTCCACGACCTCACCGGTCTTCTCGTCCTGGACCTTGATGGTGGTGCTCTTCACGCCGCGCTTCTCTTCCTTCTTGCGGGAAGCGATCTCGGCCTTGACCTGCTCCTTCATCTTCTCGGGGTCATAGATCTTGCGCATGACCTGAGTCTGGACGGTCATCACGATGTTGGAAATGACGTAGTACAGAGAGAATGCGCAGGGAACGGTAAAGCAGAAGAAGACGTACATCAGAGGCATCATATACATGGTCAGCTTCATGCTGCCCTGCATCTCCTGGCCGGAGGCCTTCATGCTGATGTGGGTGGAGATGAACATGGTAACGATCGCCAGGATGGGGAAGATCAGCAGGGGCAGGTTCTCTGCTGCCAGGCTGTACTGCGGCACACGGGTCAGGTCGATGCCGAAGAAGTCCATGTGCTGGCCGAACTCAGTGATGGTGTTCAGCTGGTCTGCGGTGAACACAGAGGTGACGGTGGACTCACCGGCCAGCACCTGTGCGATGATATTGGTGTCGCGGGTCACCTGAGTGAAGCTGATGCCCAGAGCGGTCATGGCATCGCCTGCGGCGGTGATGGCGTCGGCGCCGATGTGGAAGATGCGCTGCAGCGGGCGGTACACGACCTCGATGACGCCGAACATGACCAGGAAGTTGACCAGCATGGGCATACAGCCGGAAGTGGGGCTGTAGCCGTAATCCCGCTGGAGCTTGAGCAGCTCTTCCTGCTGCTTTTCGGGCTTGTCCTTGTACTTTTTCTGGATGTCGGCGATCATCGGCTGGAAAGCAGACATCTTGGCCATGCTCTTCTGCTGGTTGAGCTGCAGAGGGATGCTGATCAGGCGGATGACGATGGTGAAGATGATGATGTCCCAGCCGTAGTTCGGGATGAGGTTGTAGATCCACTCCATCACATAGCCGAGAGGTACACCGAGGATGTACAAAATATTCATGTCTCTGTCCATTCTGCCCCGCCTGTGGTGCGGGACGGTTATTTTTATCGTAGGACACGCCGCCCACAGTTCAGCACGTCACAAGAAGCAATGATAATAGCATTTCCTCTCAGCCTCTCCTATCAGGAGAGGTGTCACGCCGCAGGCGTGACGGAGAGGTTTTCCTCCCCTCTGCCGCCCTTTTTCAAAGAGCATTGACAAAGAGGTCTTCCCCGCTTCAGCGCTCTTCCAAAGAGCATCGGCGAAGAGGTTTTCCACTTATTTTTCGTGTCTGGTGGAAAACAGAGCCGAGGCCGAGAGATGCCGGGCCGGATTTTTCCAGCGACCCTTTTCCGGTACGGGATCGTAGCCCCAGCGGCCCAGCGGATTGCACCGGGCGATGCGCCATGCCGTCAGCAGCAGCCCTTTGACGCAGCCGTGGGTGCGGATGGCCTCGATGCCGTACTGGCTGCAGGAGGGCGAAAAGCGGCAGTTCCTCCCCAGCCCCGGGCTGATGAACTTCTGGTAGAGCCGGATGAGCCCGCAGAGGGCTTTCTGAAAGATGCTCACGCCTCGGGCTTCCGGACCGGCGGCAGGGTGGCTGGGGGCTTTGCGCCCGGCTGTTTTGCCTTATCCGGCAGGCCGGCCTGGGCAAAGAGCTTTGCCACGATAGCGCTGAGCTGCCAGCTCTTGAGCCGGGGGGTCATGCCCCGGGCCACGAAACGAGGTCGTAGCCGCCGATGTTGTAGTCGAGATGTTCGTCGATGGCGGCCTTCATAACGCGGCGGGCGCAGTTGCGCTGCACGGCGTGGCCGATCTTTTTGGTGGCCGTCAGGCCCTGCCGCTTGCTCCGCGTTTTGAGCACGTAGAGCACCAGCGCCTGGTTGACATAGGACTTGCCGCGGGCATACACGCGGCCAAACTCGCCGTTGCGGCGGATGGGACGATAGCGCATCCTGTGCGCCTCCCTTCAGGTGATGTGGGAGCACCGCCCGGAAAAAAGCAATGCTCAGTGTTCAGTATAGCAAAAAAACGCCGACATGAAAAGCTCATCCGGGCGTTTTCTCTGCCAAATCTTTGACAGTTTTTTTAGGCAATGCGACTATTCACCGCAGCTTTCCGGCCTTTTTCCCGAATGCCGGGTAAAAAAATAAGACCGCCAATCCAATATCAGCGGCCTTTTGCGCATATTCCATTCTGCGCCGTACCTGATGCATACTGCTCAGGATCAGACGGTCAGGCTCTTGCGGCCCTTAGCACGGCGTGCGTTGATGACCTTGCGGCCGTTCTTGGTGCTCATGCGGGTCAGGAAGCCATGAACTTCCTTGCGCTGACGCTTCTTGGGCTGAAAAGTTCTCTTCATGGTGTATTTCCTCCGTAAAAACTCGTCCCCGGTATGGGGTCTATTCTGGTCCCAAAATGGGGACAGGCTTGCAATTCAACAGTATATCGCACACTATGGCCTTCTGTCAAGCATTTTTTCGCTTTCCTTCAAACTTTTTAAAAACCTCTGTGGAGAAACTTTCAACTTTTTCACCCATTTCCCGTGGAAAACTTTTTATCCACAATATCTTGTGGCTTTTCTCCGCCTTGGACACAAGGCCATTTCCCAGACGCATGTATGTCTTTTTTATGTATTATAAATTACCTTATATAATATAGACGCAGGGGGATTTTTGTGGTATACTAACCTGGTATCAGCAGCATTGTTGAAAACTTCAATGGAGTGGATGTACTATGGATTCTTTCAAGGACGTTTTAGAGGCTGCCCAGAGCTACTGCAAGGCGCAGATGGCGGAGCCGACGTATAATCTCTATATCGACGGGTTGGAGCCTATCAGCTTTGAGGACTCCAGCCATATCACCCTCTCGGTGCGCAACGACTTCATCTGCAAGATCGTGACGGACCGTTATCTCGGCCTGCTCAAAGAGGCCTTCAAAACAGTGCTGGGCTTTGACGTGGACATCACCCTCGTCGTCCCCAGCACACCGCCCCACGAAGTGGTGCTGGCCCAGCAGTACGAGGCGAACCCCGCCTCCCCGCAGGGCAACTATGAATTTACCTTCGAGAACTTCATCAAAGGCCCATCCAACCAGTTTGCGTTTGCTGCGGCGCAGGCTGTTGCGGCCAACCCCTCCGGTGCTTACAACCCGTTGTTCATCTACGGCGGCTCGGGCCTCGGCAAGACCCATCTGCTGACGGCCATCCAGACCGAGATCAAGCGCACCCACCCCGACTTCGTCATCATGTATGTCACCTGTGAGCAGTTCACCAACGAGCTGATCGCGGCCATCCGCGCCGGCAGCACCGAGGACTTCCGGATGAAGTACCGCGTGGCCGACCTGCTGCTGGTGGACGACATCCAGTTCATCGCGGGCAAAGAGTCCACCCAGGAAGAATTCTTCCATACCTTCAACTCCCTCCACGATGCCCACAAGCAGATCGTCATCGCATCCGACCGCCCGGCCAAGGAGATCAAGAGTCTGGAAGAGCGTCTGCGCACCCGGTTCGAGTGGGGCCTGACCGCCGACATTCAGCCGCCGGATTTCGAGACCCGCGTGGCCATCGTCAAGCGCAAGGCGGAGCTTCTCCACCTCGACCTTCCCGAGGATGTGGCCGAGTTCATCGCCAACCATCTGAAAAATAACATCCGCCAGCTGGAAGGCGCGGTCAAAAAGCTCAATGCCTACTATATGCTCGAGGGCATCCAGCCGGTCATCAGCGTGGCACAGAATGCCATCAAGGACATCCTCAACGAGACCCAGCCCGTGCCTGTCACCATCGAGAAGATCGTGGGCGAGGTCTCCCGCACCTTCAACGTCTCCCCTGCCGACATCCGCGGCACCAAGCGGAACGCCAATGTGGCCTCCGCCCGCCGTGTGGCCATCTACATCCTGCGCGAGGTCACCGGCATGAGCATGGAGGAGATCGGCCGGGAGTTCTCGGGTCGTGACCATTCCACCATCGTCTACTCCCTCAAGACCATGGAGCGGGACATGAAGAATGACCAGCACCTGCGGGAGACGGTGAGCGACATCATCAAGAATGTGAAGGCTTAACGCACCAGAGCCGGTGTAAAAGTCATACTCATTCAGGGGTCAAACCCCAAAATATGGGGAGAAAGAGGAACAAAAAGGGGAAAATAGACCTAGATATTGTGGTGAAAGGCCGAAACTTTCCACTCTTTCCACATGGTTTTCAACATTCAACTCCCGTTTTTCACAGCGGATGTGGAAAGAACCACCGCTTTCCCCGATTCAACATTCCATTCACAGTTCCTCAACATCTCCGTGGAAAACCAAATCCCCGCATCCCGGCAAGGGTTTGCAGAGTTTTCCACATCTTCCCCACCCCCTACTACGATTACTACAACAAGTTCAATAAAGAAAACAGTTTTTTGCATCGGATCCCATGAGAAACGACAGCAAAACAGACGCAAAAAAGGAGAGAAGAAGATTTGAACATCATCTGCGACAAAACTCTTCTGAGTGCAGCCATTGACGGCGTATCCAAAGCAGTCACTCTGCGCTCTACCATCCCGGTACTGGAGGGCATTTTACTGAAGGCAGAAGGTTTCCAGCTGACCCTCACCGGCTACGACCTCGAAATGGGCATCGTGACCACCATCGAAGCCAATGTCAAAGAACCCGGTGAGATCGTGCTGAATGCCAAGCTCCTCAGCAGCATGATCAGCCGGATGCCGGCAGGCCAGATCACCATCCAGTCTGCCGATAATGGCAAAACCACCATCCAGAGCGGCGTGGCGCAGTTTGAGATCCAGTCCATGTCGGCCACCGATTTCCCCGAGCTGCCCAACACCGGCGCCGAGGAGACCCTGACCATCAAGACCGGCGTGCTCCGCGATATGATCGACCGCACCCTCTACGCCGTCAGTCAGGATGAGAAAAAACCTGCGCATACCGGTGAACTTTTTGAAATAGAGCCGGATAAAATGACCATCGTTGCACTGGACGGCTACCGTCTGGCCATCGTGGAACGGCCCGTCACTGCCGTCAAGGACATCCGCATCATCGTCCCCAGCAAGACCATGACCGAAGTATCTCATCTGCTGCCCAACGACGACGAAGAGCCGGTCCACATCTGTGCCAACCGCCGCTACGTCGTGTTCATGACCGCCGGCTACACCATCATGAGCCGCCTCATTGAGGGCGAGTTCCTCAACTATCACAATGTCATTCCGGCAGGCAGCCGCACCCGGGTGACCATCGACACCAAGGAGTTCATCGAGACCATCGAGCGCGCCTCTCTGATTATTACAGAGCGTTTAAAAAATCCCCTCCGCATCACTTTTACAGAGGGTAAAGTCGTCGTCCGCTGCCAGACCAATCTGGGCCGCGTCGTCGATGAGTTCAATGCCGAGTGCGAGGGCGACGAGGTGGAGATCGGCTTCAACAACCGCTACCTGTTGGATGCGCTGCGCAATGCCCGCACCGAGAAAGTGCGGATGGAGATCAGCGGCCCGCTGAGCCCGGTGAAAGTGCTGCCGGTGGAGGGCAATGACTTCCTGTATCTGGTTCTGCCCGTCCGCTTCAAAAACGACTGAGAGGCGTAATAAAATGCAAAAGATCCTCATCCATACCGAATTCATCAAGCTGGACGCCCTGCTGAAATATGCGGGCCTGTGCGAGACCGGCGGCGAAGCCAAGGAGCTCGTTCAGGGCGGGGCCGTGAAGGTCAACGGCGAAGTCTGCACCATGCGCGGCAAGAAGTGCCGCCCGGGCGATACCGTGGAGCTGGACGGCCAGACCATCGAAATCGGGATGGGCGGCTGATGCGGCTGCTCTCTCTCGAAGTCGAAAATTACCGGAACATCGCCTCGGCCAGCCTGACGCCGGGCCGGGAGCTGACTGTCATCTGCGGCAACAACGGCCAGGGCAAGACGAACCTCCTGGAAGCCATCTGGCTGCTCACCGGCGGCAAGAGCTTCCGGGGCGGCAAGGACGCAGAGCTGGTGCGCCGGGGCGAACCCTTCGCCGTGCTCAAAGCGTCCACCCTCCGCGCACAGCAGGAAGAGCAGGAAAAGGAGGAGCCGAACCGCGTCCGCCTGACGGTGGGTGCGCCGGACTCTCCCCGCCCGGGCCGGACAGTCTCGGTGAACGGAGGCGCAGTCAAGCGGGCGGCCAGCCTTGCGGGCAGCTTTCCAGCGGTGGTTTTCGACCCCGGACACCTGAGTCTCGTGAAGGGCGCGCCGGAAGGGCGGCGGAAATTTCTGGACGCTGCCCTCTGCCAGCTCTACCCGGCTACCTGACCCTCTACCGCCGCTATGTCCGGGCTTTGCAGCAGAAAAACGCGCTGCTTCGGCGCTCTTCCAATGGCATTGAGCGGCCTTATGCTGAAAAGCGGGCCTTATTAGAAGTGCTGAATGTGGAGCTTGCCCAGCAGGGCGAGGCCATCCAGCAGCGGCGCAGAGCCTATCTCGCCGCTCTCTCCCCGCTGGCCTGTGCCAACTATGAGGAGCTTTCCCGCGGGGCGGAAACACTGAGTCTGCGGTATGCGGCCCAGTTCGAGCCGGGCGGTCTGGCCCAGCTTCTGCGGCAGAAAATGCCCGAAGAGCTGCGGGCCGGGCAGAGCCTCTGCGGCCCTCACCGGGAAGATTTAGACCTTCTTCTGGATGGTCAGCCTGCAAAAGTGTATGCGAGTCAGGGACAGCAGCGGAGCGTCGTGCTCAGCCTTAAAATGGCCGAAGCCGCCGCAGCGGCCTCCATCACGGGCGAACACCCGGTGATGCTGCTGGACGACGTGCTCAGCGAGCTGGACGATGGCCGCAAGCAGTATCTGCTCACCCGGATGCGGGAAAAGCAGACCTTCGTGACCAGCTGCGACGACACCGCTTTCCTCAAAACGGACGGCGAGGTCTACCGGATGAACGGCGGCGTGCTGACGAAAGTGTGATGCAATGTATGTACACCTTGGCCGCGATTATGTCCTGAACGACCGGGACATCATCGGCATCTTCAATCTGGAAACGACGACTATCTCACCCCGAGGGCGGGAGTTTCTGAACTACGCCCAGAAAAACGGGGCGGTGGTGAGCCTGTCCGATGAGCTGCCCCAGAGCTATGTGCTGGCAGATTCCCCGGTGGATACGATCTATCTCTCGGAGCTGTCGCCGGCTGCGCTCAAACGGCGCACGGAGATGAAACTGGAATAAGCCAACCAGCGATTTATCGCTTTTACAAATAGTAACGAAAAAACGAAACAAAACAAAAGGGAGAAAGGAAATGGCAGAGGAAATCATTACCAGTACCAACGCAGAAACTGCGACGGACCATGAATACAACGCCAGCGAGATCCAGGTCCTGAAAGGTCTGGAGGCAGTGCGCAAGCGCCCCGGTATGTATATCGGCTCCACGTCGGAGCGCGGCCTGCACCATCTGGTGTACGAGATCGTGGACAACGCCATCGACGAGGCTCTGGCCGGTTACTGCGACCACATCGAGGTCAAGATCCTGAAGGGCGACATCATTCAGGTCACGGACAATGGCCGCGGCATCCCTGTGGACATCCAGGCTGATACCGGTCTGCCTGCCGTCACCGTCGTCTATACCATCCTCCACGCCGGCGGCAAGTTCGGCGGCGAGAACTCCGGCTACAAGGTGGCCGGCGGCCTGCACGGCGTCGGCGCGTCCGTCGTCAACGCCTGCTCGGAGTGGCTGACCGTCCAGGTCCGCCGGGACGGCCACGAGTACCAGCAGACCTTCCGCCGCGGCGACCCGGACGGCCCGCTGAAGTGCATCGGCACCGTGGACCCCAGTGTCACCGGCACCCGCGTCACCTTCAAGCCCGACCCGGAGATGTTCAAGGACACCACCGTCTACAACTTCGAAACGCTAGAAAAGCGCCTGCGGGAAGAGAGCTTCCTGAACGCCGGTGTCAAGATCACCTTGACCGACGAGCGCGAACTCTACACCCCCGTCCTCGAGGACGGCAAGGAGGGCGAGCCCACCTACCGCACCGAGGTCATGTGCTACGAGGGCGGCATCAAGAGCTTCGTCACCTATCTGGGCGAGAAGCGCGACCTCGAGGTGCTCCACCCCAACGTCATCTATCTCAAGGGTCAGACCGACCGGGGCATGGCAGAAATCGCCTTGCAGTATAATTCCAGCTACAATGAGCTGCTGCTGAGCTTCGCCAACAACGTCAACACCCCCGACGGCGGCACCCACGAAGAGGGCTTCCGCAGCAGCCTCACCCGAGTATTCAACGATTATGGCCGCAGCCACGGTCTGCTGAAGGACAAGGACGAGAACCTTTCCGGCGCTGACGTCCGTGAGGGCCTCATCTGCGTTATCTCCGTCAAGCTGCAGGAGGCCGAGTTCGAGGGCCAGACCAAGGCAAAGCTGGGCAATACGGAAATTCGAACCCTCGTCTCCAACATGGTCTACTCCAAGCTGATGGAGTTCTTCGAGGAGAACCCCGGCGTGGCCAAAGCTATCTTCGAAAAGGCCACCCAGGCCGCCCGCGCCCGCGCTGCCGCCAAGAAGGCCCGTGAGCTGGTGCGCCGCAAGAGCGCCCTCGAGACCAGCCGGATGCCCGGCAAGCTGGCAGACTGCCGCGAAAAAGACCCCACCCGCACTGAGATCTTCATCGTCGAGGGCGATTCTGCAGGCGGCTCGGCCAAGATGGGCCGTGACTCCACCATTCAGGCCATCCTCCCTTTGTGGGGCAAGATGCTCAACGTCGAAAAGGCCCGCGCCGACCGTATCTACGGCAACGACAAGCTGATGCCTGTCGTGCTGGCACTGGGCTGCGGCATCGGCGACGAGTTCGATATTTCCAAGCTGCGGTATGACAAAGTGTTCATCATGGCCGATGCCGATGTCGATGGTTCTCACATCTGCACCCTGATGCTCACCTTCTTCTTCCGCTATATGCGCCCCCTCATCGAGCAGGGCCATGTCTATGTGGCACAGCCCCCGCTGTTCAAGGTGCAGAAGGGCAGCACCATCAAATACGCTTACAACGACGCCGAAATGGCCCTGCTCTCGCAGGAGATGCCCGGCGCGAAGATAAACCGCTATAAGGGCCTTGGCGAGATGAACCCGGAGCAGCTCTGGGAGACCACCATGAACCCCGAGAACCGCGTCATCGTCCGCATCACCATCGAGGATGCCGAGAAGGCCGATGAGGCGTTCACCATCCTGATGGGCGATCAGGTGGAGCCACGCCGCCGCTTTATCGAGACCAACGCCCAGTACGCAAAGCTCGACGTGTAATTGGAGGAAACAATGGAAGAAGATTATGTGATGATACCGGGCAGCGGTACCAAGATGATCATCCGGGACGTCAAGAAGGAGATCGAAACGGCGTTTCTGGATTACTCCATGTCGGTCATCGTGGCCCGCGCCCTGCCGGATGTGCGGGACGGCCTGAAGCCCGTCCACCGCCGCATCCTCTACACCATGCACGAACGCGGCAACGACCCCAGCCATCCCTACCGCAAGTCGGCGGATACCGTCGGTGCGGTGCTGGGCTCTACCACCCCACGGCGACGCCTCCGTCTACGACGCCATGGTTCGTCTGGCACAGGATTTCTCCCTGCGCTACCCGCTGGTGGATGGTCAGGGCAACTTCGGTTCGGTGGACGGCGACCCCCCGGCTGCTTACCGTTACACCGAGGCCCGCATGAGCCGCATGGCGGTCGAGATGCTGACCGACATCGACAAGGACACCATCAACTGGGACCCCAACTTCGACGAGACGAAGAAAGAGCCCAGCGTCCTGCCCTGCCGCTTCCCCAACCTGCTGGTCAACGGCAGTCAGGGCATCGCCGTCGGTATGGCCACCAACATCCCGCCCCACAACCTCAGTGAGGTCATCGACGGCTGCGTGGCCTATATCGAGAACCCTGACATCGACCTGCCCGGCCTGATGGAGCACATCAAGGGACCGGACTTCCCCACTGCCGGTATCATCATGGGCCGAAGCGGCATCCGCGCCGCCTACGCCACCGGCCGCGGCAAAATTACTCTGAGGGGCCGTGCTACCATCGAAGAGACCAAGAATGGCCGTACCCAGATCATCATTACGGAAATTCCGTATATGGTCAACAAGGCCCGTCTCATCGAGAACATGGCCGACCTCGTGAAGGAAAAGCGCATCGAGGGCATCACCGGCCTGAACGATGAGACCAACCGCAAGGGTATGCGCATCGTGGTGGACATCCGCAAGGACGCCAACGCGCAGGTCATCCTGAACCAGCTGTACCAGTACACCCAGCTGCAGGATACCGTGGGCGTCATCATGCTGGCCATCGACCACAAGGTGCCGAAGGTCATGACCCTAAAACAGATGATACAGAAGTACGTCGAGTTCCAGGATGAAGTCGTCCGCCGCCGCACGCAGTATGATTTGAAGAAGGCCAAGGAGCGCGCCCACATCCTCGAGGGTCTGAAGAAGGCCACCGACATCGTGGATGAGCTCATCGCTACCATCCGCGCCTGCAAGGGCGGCATGGCCGAGGCACGCCAGGCTGTCATGGATAAGTTCGGCTTCGACGACCCGCAGGCCGACGCTATCGTGAAATTGCAGCTGGGCCGTCTGGCTGGTCTCGAGATCCTCAAGATCGAGGAAGAGCTGTCCGGCTTACAGACAAAAATCGAGGATTGGGAGGACATCCTCGCCAACGACGCCCGCGTTCTGGAGATCGTGAAGAACGAGCTGCTGGACATGAAGAAGCGCTTCGGCGACGAGCGCCGCACCGAGATACAGTCCGTCACCGGCGAAGTGGACATTGAAGACCTCATCGCCGAGGAGCAGTGCGTCTACACCCTCACCGAGGCCGGCTATATCAAGCGCCAGCTCAAGGCCACCTATCAGGCCCAGAAGCGCGGCGGCCGCGGCATCTCCGGCATGACCCGGAAGGAAGAGGACATCGTGCAGGAAATGTTTGTGGGCTCTACCCATGATTATGTGCTGTTCGTTACCAGCCTGGGCCGCCTCTTCCGCATCAAGGGCTACACCATCGCAGAGTCCAGCCGCACCAGCAAGGGCAGCAACATCGTCAACCTGCTGCAGCTGGCCGAGGGCGAAAAGGTCACCAACATGCTCTGCTACCCGAAGGACGAGGACAACAAGGGCGGTTTCGTCACCATGGTCACCAAGCAGGGCCTCATCAAACGCACCCCGCTGGAGCAGTACGCCAACATCCGCAAGACGGGCCTCATCGGCATTGCGCTCAACGAGGGCGACGCGCTGGCATGGACTCGCCTGACCACCGGCAATGATATGCTCATCGTGGCTACCCGCAACGGTCAGGCCATCCGCTTCAACGAGGCCGATGCCCGCCCGATGGGCCGCAGCGGCCACGGCGTCCGCGCGATCAAGCTGGCCGAGGGCGACGAGGTCGTCGGCGTCTGCATCTGCCGCGAGGGCGGCACGGTGCTCACCGTCACCGAAAACGGCAAGGGCCGGCGCTCTGACACCGACACCTACCGCATCACTGCCCGCGGCGGCAAGGGCATCCGCAACTACGACGCCTCCAAGGACAAGGTGGCAGCCGTCAAGATCGTGGATGACATCGACGATGTGCTGTTGAGCAGTCAGGAGGGCATCATCATCCGCCTGCACGCCAACGAGATCCCCGTCCAGAGCCGCTACGGCTCCGGTGTCCGGGTCATGCGTCTGGGCGAGAACGATAAGGTGATGGTGCTGGCCCGCACCGACCACGACGACGAGGCACAGACCGAGAGCATCGAGGCCGATACCGAGGACGAGCCCACTGCCGAGCAGCTGGCGGAGATGGAAGCAGCCGATGAGGCATCGGCCGCCGAAGCTCCCGAGGCTGACACCGGCGACGAGGAATAAACCTTATTTCCACACATAAACTGACCCTGCGGGGGAGTACACGCTTTCTGCGGTGCTCTCCCGCAGGTTTTTGCAAAAAATCACGGTTATACTGGACAAATCCGCTGTTTGTGTGGTACTATGACCAGACAACAAGAAAAATCCTCATGGGGGAGTAGCAGGCGCTGTTTTGCAGGCAGCGCAGCAAGTCAACACAATGACGGCCAGGGCGGCTGTCTGGCTTGCTTTCATTTGCGAGACTCATGTGCTTTGGTGCGAGTACCACGCCCATTCCACATGGAGTCAGTTTGTAAAATCCGACCCGGAATTGGCGAAATGCGCGCCGATTCCGGGTCTTTTGTCTGCCCACCAATTCCGGTCAAATCAGGAGGCATCGTTATGGAATGGAGTTTTTTGTTTTTCTTCAACAGCGCCCTGCTGGGTGTGGGCCTTGCCATGGATGCGTTTTCCGTCTCGATGGCAAACGGTCTGCATGACCCGCAGATGTCCCGCCGCAGGGGCGTCCAGATCGCAGGCACCTTCGCCGTCTTTCAGGCTGTCATGCCCATGACGGGCTGGGTCTGCGTCCACACCATCGTGGAGCTGTTCTCTTCGTTTGAAAAGTTCATCCCGTGGATCGCCCTCATCCTGCTGGGCTACATCGGCGGTAAAATGCTCATCGAGGGCATCAAGGGCGAAGAGGCCGAGGAAGCCGCTGAGCTGAGCGCGGGCGCACTCTTCATGCAGGGCGTGGCCACCAGCATCGACGCGCTGTCGGTGGGCTTCACCATCTCGGAGTACGGCTGGTTTATGGCACTGGTCTGCTCCCTCATCGTGGCGATCGTCACCTTCTTCATCTGTGAAGCCGGCCTTGCCATCGGCAAAGTTCGGCACCAAGCTCTCCGGCAAAGACTCCGTCCTTGGCGGCGTCATCCTCATCGGCATCGGTCTGGAAATCTTCATTTCCGGCATGATGGGCTGAGAAAAACAGCAGCGCCTCTGCACATTTGTGCAGAGGCGCTTTTTTGTTCCCCATGGAACATCATTCAAAATAATCGGCGTATTCCTCTGTGAGCTTGGAGCCGAGGCGGCGGATGCCGCCATACAAATGGCGTTCCACCAGCGGCTCAAAGGCCGCGAGGTCACACCGCTCGATGGCGTCGATGAGGTTGTGATGGTCGGCCACCACCTCGGCGAGCCCGCCGGTGGTCAGAGTGTCCAGCATCCGGAACCGGCTGTAGTCGGCGTGGGCGTTCTGCAAGGTGCGCCAGAGATACATCTTGCCCATGGCAGAGAACCACGTCTCGTGGAGCCGGGTGTCAGCCTCGTAGAGACGGTTGAAGTCCAGCGTTTCGGCCTTGGCCAGCTCGTCGTAGGCGGCGGCACGCTGGCGGATGAGGGCGCGGTGCTCTGGTGTGCAGTGGGGCGCAAAGTCTCGCAGGACCCGGGCCTCTACTGCGATGCGCTCATAAATCAGCTCGTCCACGATGTCCCGGTTCAGCCGGGTGACAGTAGTGCCTTTGTACGGCACGATCTTCACCAGCCCGTTCTCCTGTAACCGCTGCAGCACCACCCGGATGAGGGAGCGGGGCGCGCCGAAGCGGGTGCAGAGCGGGTTTTCGCTCAGCGAACAGCCGGGCCGGAGGGTCAAATCGATGATCTCCCGCTCGAGGACGGCGTATATTTCAGAATCTGTTTTATACTGTTGTTCCATTGTCGTTTTCCTGTCTGATGCCCCAAGCGGGCCATGTCCCGGGCACCGGGAGGCGGAAGTCCATTACCTTTCCGGTGTCGGGATGGATGAAGCGGAGCCGTGCGCTCTGAAGCGCAATGTCTCCCTTGATGCGGCTGCCGTATTTGCCATCGCCCCAGAGCGGGTGGCGGCGGGACGCGAACTGCACCCGTATCTGGTGGGTGCGCCCGGTGTGGAGGGTGATGTCCGCAAGGCTGGTGCTGCCGTCCGGGGCGGAGGCAGAAATGCGATATTCCAGCACAGCCTCCTTCACGCCCTTGCGCGGACGGCTCACCGGAAAAACACGGCCTTTCCGGCTGTCCTTGAATAAGTAGTCCCGCAGGACGCCTTCGGCGGGCAGCTTTTCGTCCGGCCCGCCTGCGATGAGGGCGCGGTATTGTTTCACGAAAGGCGGCGCGTCCGGTGTGCCGGCGTCAGGCTCGGCCCGGCCATCCTGTTCGGCATAAACCTGCTGGCTCTGCGTCACCTGCCGGCTGAGGGCGGCGGCTGCCTGCGGGGTCTTCGCATAGACCATCAGACCCGACACGCCGGTGTCCAGCCGGTGGATGACGCCCACATAGGCGTCGGGCCTGCCCCAGAGCTTCCGCAGGGCGGCGGGTACGCCGTCCTCGCTGGAAAGCCCGGCGGGCTTGTCCAGAACCACGAGGGCTGTATCTTCGTAGAGTATCACAGCCTGCCCTCGTCCACCAGCGCCTTGAGCTTGAGCACGCCCGCGATGGTCTTGCCGTCCTTTATTTCGCCGCTCATGACCATCTCGTAGGCTTTTGCCAGCGGGATGCGGTCGGGCGTCAGGAACTCATCGTCGTCCAGATGCATCTGGGTGGTGTGCAGGCCGGTGGCCACCCACATATAGATGATCTCGGTGTCATAGCCCACCGTGGGGTAGAACTCGCCCAGCGGGGTGTAGTGGTCGGCGGTCAGGCCGCACTCTTCGCCCAGCTCCCGCTTGGCGGCTTCGAAGGGTCTTCGCCCTTTTCCAGCTTGCCGGCGGGCAGCTCCCACAGCTCCTGCTGCATGGCGTAGCGGAACTGGCGCACCATGCAGAGGGTGCCGTCCTCAAAATACGGTACGATGCAGGCCCCGCCGTGGTGGTGGACCACTTCCCGGACAGAAGTCTCACCGTTTTCCAGCAGAGCCACGTCTTTGGTCAGCGTGACCACCCGGCCCTCAAAGAGAACTTCGCTCGAGAGCGTCTTTTCAAAATGTGCAGCATCCATCGTTTTGTGCCTGTCCTCCCCTGCGCTGTGCAGCGCATGATACTATAGATAAAGTTTACGGCAGAATCTGTACAAATGTCAATTATAAATTTAGAATTTTGTAAGAAAAAGCCTCATGGATACTGGATTTTGGAGCATAACACCGTCATGGATGCAGCAAAGAACACATCTGTAAAAAAGCGCTAAAAAATTTCTTGAATTTTTGTTGTGTTTTTACAGTCGGTTTGCGTTGCCTTTACCGGCGGAATTTGCTATTATATTAGATGAGCAATAGTGCCTTCATGGGGTTCTCCGGCCCCGGGCAGGGCTATTGCCCTTGATGAGCGTGTGCTTTTGTGGAGTTCTCCGGCTCCGGCGAAGTGCGGCGCTTATCAGTTGAGCAATACGTTTTTCAAAGGAGTTCTCCGGCTCCGGTAAAAAGACGTTTGCCCCGCGCAGAAGGTACCAAATTCTGAATGGAGGAAGAAAAATGCCTAGAGCAAAGCAAACCATGGATGGCAATACCGCTGCCGCTCATGTAGCATATGCCTACACGGACGTGGCTGCCATCTACCCCATTACCCCCTCTTCTCCGATGGCTGACTCTGTGGACCAGTGGTCCGCTCAGGGCCAGAAGAACATCTTCGGCAACCAGGTCAAGGTCGTCGAGATGGAGTCTGAGGCAGGCGCCGCAGGCGCTGTGCACGGCTCTCTGGGTGCAGGTGCTATTACCACCACCTTCACCGCTTTCAGGGCCTGCTGCTGATGATCCCCAACATGTACAAGATCGCCGCTGAGCAGCTGCCCTGCGTCTTCGACGTTTCTGCCCGTACCGTTGCTACCCAGTCCCTGAACATCTTCGGTGACCACAGCGACGTTATGGCATGCCGCCAGACCGGCTTCGCAATGCTGGTCGAGAGCAGCGTGCAGGAAGTCATGGACCTGTCCCCTGTTGCCCATCTGGCAGCTATCGAGGGCAAGGTTCCTTTCCTGAACTTCTTCGACGGCTTCCGTACTTCTCACGAGATCCAGAAGATCGAGAAGTGGGACTACGAGGACCTGAAGGAAATGTGCAACATGGAGGCTGTCGAGGCGTTCCGTGCCAAGGCCCTGAACCCCGAGCACCCCAAGATGCGCGGTTCTCACGAGAACGGCGACGTCTTCTTCCAGCATCGTGAGGCCTGCAACTCTGTCTACGATGCACTGCCCGCAGTCGTCGAGAAGTACATGGCCAAGATCAACGAGAAGCTGGGCACCAACTACGACCTGTTCAACTACTACGGCGCACCCGATGCCGATCGCGTCATGATCGCTATGGGCTCTGTCTGCGACGTTGCTGACGAGGTCATCGATTACCTGAACGCTAAGGGCGAGAAGGTCGGTATCATCAAGGTCCGCCTGTATCGTCCCTGGGTCTCTTCCGCTCTGCTGAAGGTCCTGCCTGCTACCGCTAAGAAGATCGCCGTTCTGGACCGCACCAAGGAGCCCGGCTCCCTGGGCGAGCCCCTGTACCTGGATGTCGCAGCTACCCTGCGTGAGGCTGGCAAGAATGATGTCATCCTGACCGGCGGCCGTTACGGTCTGGGCAGCAAGGACACTCCCCCGTCCTCCATCTTCGCTCTGTTCAAGGAGCTGGAGAAGGATCAGCCGAAGGAGCGCTTCACCCTCGGCATCACCGATGATGTCACCGGCCTGTCTCTGCCTGAGGTCAAGCCCGCTCCCATCACCGCAGCAGCTGGCACCAAGGAGTGCAAGTTCTGGGGTCTGGGCGGCGACGGTACCGTCGGTGCTAACAAGAACTCCGTCAAGATCATCGGCGACCACACTGATAAGTATGTTCAGGCATACTTCCAGTATGACTCCAAGAAGACCGGCGGCGTGACCATCAGCCACCTGCGCTTCGGCGACAAGCCCATCCGCGCCCCCTACTACATCAACCAGGCTGACTTCGTGGCCTGCCACAACCCCGCTTACATCCACATGGGCATGAAGATGGTCCAGGACGTCAAGCCGGGCGGTGTCTTCATGATCAACTGCCAGTGGACCGATGAGGAGCTGGGCCAGCACCTGAATGCCGAGGACAAGAAGTACATTGCCGACAACAACATTCAGCTGTACACCATCAACGCTATCGATAAGGCTATCGAGATCGGCATGGGCAAGCGCACCAATACCATCCTGCAGTCCGCTTTCTTCAAGCTGGCTGACGTTATGCCCATCGAGGACGCCGTCAACTTCATGAAGCAGGCAGCTCAGAAGAGCTACGGCAAGAAGGGTCAGGACGTCGTTGAGATGAACTGGAAGGCCATCGATGCCGGTGTTGACGCCATCCACAAGGTGGACGTCCCCGCTTCCTGGTCCAACCCCGAGGCCGATCCCGCTCCGAAGGAGCTGGCTGGCCGTCCCGCGCTGGTCAAGCAGATCCGTGACGTTATGGAGCCCATCGCTCGTATGGACGGCGACAGCCTGCCTGTTTCCGCTTTCGTTGCTAACGCAAACGGCGAGTGGGAGCAGGGTGCTTCCGCTTACGAGAAGCGCGGCACCGCTGTGAACGTCCCCGAGTGGGATGCTTCCAAGTGTGTTGGCTGCAACCAGTGCGCATTCGTGTGCTCTCACGCAACCATCCGTCCCTTCCAGCTGACCGCTGACGAGCTGGCAGCAGCTCCCGCACAGACCAAGAGCCGCGACAACAAGCCCGCTAACGAGTACAAGTTCGTTATGGCTGTGTCTCCTCTGGACTGCATGGGCTGCGGCGAGTGTGTCACCGTCTGCCCCACCAAGGCTATCCAGATGGTTCCTCAGGAGTCTCAGGCCGATCAGCAGGCAGTCTTCGACTACTGCGTCGCCAACATCTCCAAGAAGCCCTCTAAGTTCGCAGACGACACCGTCATCGGCTCTCAGTTCAACCAGCCTCTGCTGGAGTTCTCCGGCTCCTGCGCCGGCTGCGCCGAGACCTCTTATGCCCGCCTCATCACCCAGCTGTTCGGCGACCAGATGTGCATCTCCAACGCTACCGGCTGCTCCTCTATCTGGGGCGGTACTGCTTCCATCTCTCCGTACACTGTCAACAAGGACAGCGGCCACGGTCCTGCATGGTGCAACTCCCTGTTCGAGGACAACGCCGAGCACGGCCTGGGCATGTATCTGGGCCAGAAGACCGTCCGTGAGAACCTGATCAAGCGCATCGCTGAGGTCGCTGGTTCTGACAAGGCTTCTGCTGAGCTGAAGGCTGCCTTTGACGAGTTCATGGCAACCAAGAACAACACCAAGGCTAACGATGCCCCCGCTAAGGCTCTGATCGCTGAGCTGGAGAAGGCTGCTGCCGCTGGCTGCACCGAGTCCGCTGAGATCCTGAAGAGCAAGGAGTTCATCTCCAAGAAGTCCGTCTGGATCTTCGGCGGCGACGGCTGGGCATACGACATCGGCTTCGGCGGTCTGGACCACGTCCTGGCTTCCGGCGAGGATGTCAACGTCATGGTCTTCGATACTGAGATGTACTCCAACACCGGCGGACAGGCATCCAAGGCCTCCAACATCGGCGAGGTCTGCCAGTTCGCTGCTGCCGGTAAGGAGATCAGCAAGAAGTGCCTGTCTGAGATCGCTATGACCTACGGCTACATCTATGTTGCTCAGATCGCTCTGGGCGCTAACATGAACCAGGCTGTCAAGGCTATCGCAGAGGCTGAGGCATATCCCGGTCCCTCCCTCATCATCGGCTACGCTCCCTGCGAGCTGCACGGTGTTAAGGGCGGCATGACCAACTGCCAGAACGAGATGAAGAAGGCTGTTGCTGCCGGTTACTGGAACCTGTTCACCTTCAACCCGGCCAACAAGGCACAGGGCAAGAACCCCTTCACCCTGACCTCCAAGGCTGTGGATGCCGAGAAGTATCAGGCACTGCTGGCAAACGAGACCCGTTACAGCCGCCTGACTCGTGCATTCCCGGAGCGTGCAAAGCAGCTGTTTGCTCGCAACGAGCAGGTCGCAAACGACCGTTACGAGCATCTGACCCGCCTGGTTGAGCTGTACAAGTAAACCAAAGTTCTTTTGACTCTGGCTGGAATTTTGCCGCAGCGGCACCTTAGTCCCGAAAGGGCGGCTGCTCCGTGCTGGCGATTACTGCGCAACGCAGCAGTACGAAACTGTGGCCCCGGCCAGAGAAGAAATGACAGGCTTATTTCTACGCAGAGACTGGAGCTTTGTACTCCAAACTGATTTCAACTCTCTGCCCGCGTCCGAACGCGTCGGGGCGGGCAGAGCATGAAATACCAAAGCGCCCGCGAGGGTCCTTGAAAGCATACTTCGCGTGTGTCAGGAGCATAAGGTCTGTTCGCAGATACCTTGCCCCGCCTGCTGCATAAGACCTGCTTGCAGGTATCTTGCCGCAGTCAAAACGGATCCTTTTTAGCGCCCCGCTCACTGGAAACAGTGTCCGGGGCGTATTTTTGTGTCTTTTACACTTTCTTCATAGGTTTTTCATGAAATCCGGTGCGGAATCTGCTATACTACAGCCATGAGGATTCGGGGCCGCAACCGATTCCTTGTACATGATTCCTCCTCACACCAAAGCAATATCCAAACACAGCGCCCTTTCCGGTGAAGCCGCAAGCACCGGGGAGGGCGCTGTGCGTTTTTTCTGCGTCAATATTCCGGAAATGGACGCCTTACAGGGTTGACCGGGCATTTGAGTGGAGATATAATAAACCTGTAGGCTAAGAAACTTAGTAAAACGAATTTGTGGAGGTGAACGCAGGACAATGGACCCGGATCATAGTCGAAGACGATGGAATGATGCGGCCGGAACGACCGCGAAAGGTGCTGCGTTCGCCTTTTTTGTACGCTGAACAGCGGAGTATCCGCTGTCCGGCTGCCGTACAAAAGAGGCGCAGCTTTGCGCGTGCAGATGGGCAGTGCGGCCCGGGATCTGCGGCGCAGGAGCGGCGCTTTTTGCGTTGATGCGGCTGTGTCCTCCTGAGACAGAAAAGAGGAGGAACACAAATGGAAGAAGAAAAGAAGACCCCGGAGCGCGAAGAGGAACAGGCTCTTCCGGTGCAGGAGCTGCCCACGGATATTCCCGCTGAGGTGCGCCAGAAGCTGGCCGAAGACCTGAATGAGCAGGCCACCGAAGACCTCAAGCAGGACGTCCGCGAGGCCGAAAAAGAGGAGGCCAACGACGAAGAAGTCAAGGCCAACCCCGAGATGCTGACCAAGAGCCGTCTGCTCAAGCTGCTCGTCAAAAAGCAGTACGTCAAGCTGCGCGAAGTGACCGAGGAAGAGCAGCCCGCCGACCTGGCCGAGCTGCTGGAAGAGCTGGACGAGAACAACCGTCTCGTGGTGTTCCGTCTGCTGAAAAAGGACGTTGCAACAGAAGCATTCGCCTATATGTCCGATGAGGCCCGCGACGACCTCGTGAATGCTTTCTCCGACGTCGAGCTGGTGAGCGCCATCGAAGATATGAGCCTTGACGACGCCGCCGACCTGCTGGAAGATATGCCCGCAGGCGTGGTCAAGCGGGTGCTGGAAAAGTCGTCCCGCCAGACCCGTGAGAGCCTGAACAAGCTGCTGAACTACCCCGAGAGCTCTGCCGGCAGCCTGATGACCCCCGAATACGTCCGTCTGCGGCAGGATATGACCGTCAGTGACGCCTTCACCGCTATCCGTAAGCAGGGTGAGAACGCTGAGACCGTCTACACCACCTATGTGGTGGAGCGCAACCGCCTGCTGGGCGTCGTGTCGGCCCGCAGCCTGCTGCTGTCTGACCCCTCTACCCCCATCGTGGACATCATGGACGACAATGTCGTCACCGTGAAGGTCACCGACGACCAGGAGTTTGTAGCCCGCGAGATGCAGCGCTATGACTTCACCGCGATGCCTGTTCTGGACAACGAGGGCATGTTCGTCGGTATCATCACCATCGACGACGCTATCGACGTCCTGACCGATGAGAGCACCGAGGATATGCAGAAGATGGCAGCTATTCTGCCCGACGACGATGCCACCACCTACTTCGGCACCAGCGTCTGGACCCACGCCAAGCAGCGTATCCCCTGGCTGCTCATCCTGATGCTCTCTGCTACCTTCACCGGCATGGTCACGACCCACTACGAAGAGGCTTTCGTCAGCCTGCCCCTGCTGGTCTCCTTCATGCCCATGCTGATGGATACCGCCGGCAACTGCGGCAACCAGATCAGCACCCTGATGGTCCGCGGCCTCGCTCTGGGTGAGGTGGAGCCCAGCGACTTCCTCAAAGTTCTGGGCAAGGAACTGAGGGTCTCCGCCATCGTCGGCGCGGTGCTGGGCCTCGTCAACGGTCTGCGCATCTACCTGATGTACACGTACCTCTACGCCGGCCAGTATGACAATGTCATCGGCTACGCAGTGGTCGTCAGCGTGTCGCTGTTCTTCAGCGTCATCCTCGCAAAGCTGGTGGGCGGTATGCTGCCGCTGGCCGCCAAGAAGCTGGGCGCCGACCCGGCCATCATGGCGACCCCCTTCATCACCACCATCGTGGACGCCTGCAGCTTGATCTTGTATTTCCAAATCGCACAGGCTGTCTTCCGCGGCATGATGTAAATACACAAAAACGCCCCTGCTCAGGAAGTGCTGAGCGGGGGCGTTCTGTTTCCCAGATACAACAAGGCCCCCGTCTGGCGCTTGCGGCGACGCCAGAGGGGGCCTTGCTGTTTGGGGTATTGCTTTGGTGTAGGAGGAATCATGTGGAAGGGGTGCGGTTGCGGCCCCGCACCCTTGTGAGCTATAGTATACCCGAATTACCGGCCAAAATCATGTCTTTCCTGTGAAAGATTTGTTAATCGGCCTGTGAAATTTTTGAGCGGAAATGCAGCGCTTTGCTTACAGCGTCTCGATGTCGCTCACGGTGATTTCGTCAGAGCGGGAATTTTGGTGTAGGTCACGCGCTGATTGCCGCAGGTGAAGCTAACGGCGACGGTGCGGCTGGACTTGTACCAGCTGTCATAGGTTGGCTGGCTGATTTCATACGCCAAGGCAATACTGCGCTCCTCGCCGGGTCTGATGGTGAGACTGTCATAGGTGCGCCAGATGTCTGCATCTCCCACATCCCGTGCGCTGAAGTTGAACGGGGGGATGGGGGTACCATCCAGCGTAGTGGCAAAGTTATCACCGCTGAGAGTCACAGGCTTCGAGCTGACATTAGTCATGACGATTCTGAAAGAGATCTCGTAGACGGGAACAGTGGCATTTGCGGCCCAGTATGTCATTCTGCCAATTTTGCAATCCGCAGCCACGATGCCGCCGACTGCGCCCTCGATCAAAGCCTGATTGACAGCTTCATTGGTGGAAGAGCAGGCCGTCAGGGCAGCGGCCGCAGCCACAACGCCCAGACCCCTCATGAATACTCGGCGGGAAAACATCTCAGACATTCTTCATACCTCCGTGCGGGCGGGACGCGCCCTGTTTTGACTCGATGATAGCATAGAAAAGCCAGCGGTACAAGCGGTTCGGCGTAATATACAACGTAATATCTCACAGCGCCGCGTGCTGACGGCCCATCTCCACATAAGCTTTTGCGTTCTCGATGTTGTGGGCCAGCTGGTCGTCCCGGATAGTCTTGATGACCTGGGCAGGCACGCCTACCGCCACCGAGTTGTCGGGGATGACCATTCCCTCAGGCACCAGCGCCCCGGCCCCGATGATGCAGTTTCTGCCCACGACGGCGTGGTTGAGGATGGTGGCATGCATCCCGATGAGGCTGTTGTCCCCACCGTGCAGCCGTGGACGATGGCGCTGTGGCCTACGGTGACGTTTTTGCCCAGAACGACCTGTCCGCCGGGGTCGCAGTGGAGCACGGCGTTGTCCTGCACATTGCTGTTCTCGCCCAGTATCAGTGCGCCCTCGTCGGCCCGCAGTACAGCCCCGTACCAGATATTCACGCCCCTGCCCAGTGTCACGTCGCCCAGCACCGTCGCATTCGCCGCCACGAAGACAGCGCCCTCATCCTGGGGCATTTTTCCACCAAAGGAGAGCATCATTGTTGAAAAACCACCTTTCTCTTTTGCTTCATTTATGGTATTCTTTATTATAGCTCTTATTGTCGGAGCAAGGAAGCCCCCAGGCTTCCGAAGGAGTATCAATTTATGCAGTTTCATCCCTTTGCGCGGCGGTTTCTGGCTCTGGTCCTGACCGCTGCATTCATGACTACAGCGGCACTGTCCGGTTTCGCCGTCTACGCGATGCCCATTCAGGCCGCCTACTCGCAGGAATCCATCTACCTCTTCGATGCCGACACCGGCGAAGCTCTTGTGGAGCAGAACCCCGACCTTCCCGCTGCGTTGCCAGCCTGACCAAGATGATGACGGCCCTTCTCGTGCTGGAAAGCGGCACCGACCTCAATGCCAGTATCACCATCCCGGCCAGCCTCGCGCCGGAACTTCAGTCCATCCGGGCCAACCGGGGTCACACCATCGGCCTGCAGGCCGGCGAGACGGTGCGCCGCATCGATATGATGTACGCCATGCTCCTGCCCAGCGCCAACGACGCAGCCAGCGTACTGGCCGTCGATACCTCCGGCAGTCTGGCCGCCTTCGCGGCCCAGATGAACATCCGGGCCAGTCAGCTGGGCTGTACGGCCACCCATTTCACCTGCCCCCACGGCCTCTACGACGGCGGCAACTACTCCACGGCCCGTGATATGGCGAAGATCGCGCTGGCCTGCTATGCGGACCCGACCTACCGCCAGATAGCGGACACAATGTCCTATAAACTGCCCGCCACCAACGTGCATCCGGCCCGGACGGTCACGACCACCAACAAGCTTTTGCAGCCCGGCAGCGGCTATTACCGCAGCTATGCCCACGGCATGAAGACCGGCTTCACCACCCAGGCCGGGCGGTGCTTCGTCACCTTTGCCCAGCAGGACGGCCATACTTATGGGCTGGTCATTCTGGGCTCGAACTCCCAGAATATCTTCCGGGAGGCGGCAGAGCTGTTCGACTGGGCCTTTACCAGCCCCGAACTGCACCCCGCCCCGGCAGAGCCCGAGGTTGAACCCGAGAAGCACGGGCTGAGTGCATTCTGGCACAAAGTGTTTGGCTGATGTTTGAATGTTAAGGAGGACAAGCCTATGAATCGACCCACCTTCCTGCGCCGGAGCACGGCGCTGCTGCTTACGCTGGTGCTGATGGTCTGCGCCGCCCTGCCCGGGTTTGCCGCTTATCAGATGCCCATCCAGACGGCCAGCGACACCGAGTCGGTCTATCTCTTCAATCTGGATACCGGCAAGCCCATCCTCAGGCAGAACTCCGACCAGCAGCGCTACATCGCCAGCCTCACCAAGATGATGACGGCCCTGCTCTTCCTCGAGAGCGGCAAGGACATGAACGCTGAGATCACCATCCCCACCAGCCTGACCCAGGAGTTCAAGGACATCCAGAACGCCAACGGCTCCACCATGAACCTCCGCATCGGCGAGACGGTGCGCCGCATCGACCTGCTCTACGGTCTGCTGGTGGCCAGTGCCAACGACGCGGCCAGCGTCATCGCCAGCGACGTCTCGGGCGGCGACCTGACGGCCTTTGTGGCCCAGATGAACGCCCGCGCTAAGGAGCTGGGCTGCACGGATACCACCTTCACCTGCGTCCACGGCCTGTACGACTACGGCAACGTCTCCACGGCAGAGGATCTTGCAAAAATTGCCGCTGCCTGCTACGCTAACGAGACCTACATGCAGGCTGCGAACACCCTCACCTATACGTTGCCCGCCACGAACCTGCACCAGAACGAGCGGAGCATCAAGTCCACCAACCTCATGCTGGACCCGGAGTATGCCTATCACCGCGACTATGTCCGGGGCATGAAGACCGGCTTTACTACCCTCGCAGGCCGGTGCTTCGTCACCTTTGCCCAGCAGGACGGCCACACCTACGGCCTCGTGGTGCTGGGCAGTGATATGAACAACATCTACCGCGAGTGTGCGGAGATTTTGGACTGGGCCTTCTCGAGCTTTTCTGACCGTCAGCTCGTGGACACGGAGACGGTGCTCACCACTATCCCGCTGACCAAGTGCCGCACGGAGGAAGCCGTGGAGCTCTACGCCGCCGACGACCTCAGCGGCTACGGCCACGCCGACGATGAAGTGACCTTCGAGTTCTCGGTGCCGGAGAGCACTTCGGCCACCGTCAAGGAGGGTGCTGTGCTTGGTACGGCCACCGTCTACCTCGACGGCTACGAGATGGGAACGGTGGACCTTGTGACCCACAAAGAATATGTGTCGGACTTTCGCACCGACGCCAAAACGACCCTTCTTCTCATGGCCGCGCTCATCGGCATCCTCATCGTGCTGGGCTTCCTGACGATGGTGGCCGGCGGCGGTTCGCTGAACCTGCGGCGGCGGAGTCGGTCCCGCAGAAGATAATAGGATCAAATAGCAATAGTAAAAGCTCCCCGGAAGGGGAGCTTTTGCTTTATCCAAGCTTCGCTGCAAGAACGGAAAGCGTGATTTTGGGGTTCACCTGCGCGGCGAGCCGCTGAATGGCCGTATCGGCCAGCGAGAGGCGCGGCGGGCGGCGTCAGCCGTCAGAGGGGTGCTGGCGCATCCCCGGAGTCCGGCGGCGGCCACGGCCCGGAAATCGCCCAGCAGGGCCGCTGCTGCGGCCTTGTCCTTCTCGTACCCGGCCAGCAGGACGGCGGCGGCATAGCTGTCGTGAGCCGCCGCGGCCTTGGCCAGCGTCAGGGCCTTTTCCACCTGTTCCCGGCGGGCGTCGTCCTGGGCGGCGGCAAGCACTGTGCCGATGTGGCCGTCGAACAGCTCACTGTAGAGCCGGGCCTGCTTTTTGTCCACGCCCTGCCCGATGCACCACTGGGCGCATTCCTCGGGGCTGACCGGGGCCACGGCGAAGCTGATGCAGCGGCTGCGGATGGTGGGCAGCACACCGGCCAGCGAATCTGCCGTCAGCAGGAAGAGCACGCCTTCCGGCGGCTCCTCCATCACCTTCAGCAGGGCGTTGGCGGATTCCTCGTTCATCCGCTCCACATGGTAGAGCAGGACGGCGCGGCCCTCGGCGGAGAGGCTGGTATTGAAAATTTCGGTGCGCATGGCCTTGACCTGACTGACGAGATACCGCCCGCCCGAGCCCATGCCGGTGACGGAGATGGCCTCCCGTACCACGCCGGTCTCGATGCGGCCGCTGTCGCGGTCACCGGCTTTGCCCACGGCACGGCAGCATTCGCCCCGCAGAAGGGCCTCAGCAGGTGCGCCGCCTGCCGGGTAAAGATAGTCTGCCGCCACGCACCGGGCCGCGTAGCCCGCGCCCAGGCCCGTCTCGCCCACCAATAACACGCTGTGGGTCAGGCGGCTGCTGCCCAGCATCAAGCGGACGCTGTCTTTCAGGGCCGCATTGCCCGCAAGGCGGTCTATCATCATGTGCGGCTCACCTCCGGTTCTTCCGCTTCCACTGCTCCCGACGTATCCACGCCCGGACGCTGCGCAGTGCCTGCGGCCCGAAGAAGAGCACAAACCCCAGCATACTCAGCAGATAGCTCACCTTATACAGCCACCCGGCAGTCAGGAAGCTGAACAGCCACATGGCAGCGGCGAAGAGGCCGAAATACTTCACCCTTACCGGGATGACGAAGAACAGCAGCACCTGCACCTCGGGGTAGAGCATGGCGAAAGCCAGCAGCAGCGACAGCGACAGGCAGTAGGTGTCGGCGGGGATGCCGGTGACGAGACAGCCCAGCGCGGTGCCGATCATCCCCAGCAGGAAGTAGAGGTTGAAGCGGAAATCGCCCCACTCCTTTTCCAGCGCCGTGCCGATGAACCATGTGAAGTAGATGCCGAGGATGACGCTCAGCGGCCCGCCCCCCGAAAACGGGATAAAGACGAAGGTGATGAGCCGCCACACCTGCCCCATCAGCAGCAGGCTCCGGCTCAGGCCGAGATAGACTGAGATGAATTGGTTGACGAACAGTTCGATGGCGTAGACTAAAATCTGTCCACCTACGATGATAGAGATGAGGTTGGGGATGCAAAAGCGGCCGTATTTCCGCTCAAGGCGGGAGATCCAGTTCATAGGCAGACGCCTCCGTGAAAAGAAATTTTTGCGGCCCATGTCCGGGGCCATTTTCTGTCTTTCATTGTATCATGTTTGCCCGGCCCATTCAAGAAAATCCGTGGGAAGTGCGGGGCTCCATTTTGGGGCGGGTATCGAAAGAGTATCCCATCTGGAATGATTTTTTAACTTTTTCCACTGGGTTTTCCACCGATTTTGTGAAAAAGAAGCGGGTTTTCCCACAGCGTTTTCCACTTTTTCCACCGAGTTTTCCACAGAAAATTGAGCTTTGGGTTATACACGATGTATTCCAAAACGGGAAAAGAGGGAAAATCTGGAGAGAAAAGGGGTCGAAGAGCCTTTTTTTGAAAAGAAAGTCGAGGCCGAAAATTTATTTTCTGCGGCGTTTCGCGCTTGGGGCAAAAGCGCCTCTCCCCTCTGGAATTTTTGATACCCGAGTTTTCCACAAACGCTGCCCGGCAAAACCATGTGTGGAAAACCGTGGAAAACCCGAGTTTTCCACAAACTTTGCAGGGAGGAAAGAAAAGCGCCCCCGGGGCCGGACGGCCTGCAGAGGCGCTGGAATGCTGAAAAATTTATACGGCCCCGTAGATGCCGTGGACGGAGACTTCGCCGGTGAAGACCTTCTCCTCGCCGCTGTCGGTGCGGACGATGAGCTGGCCGTCGGCGTCCACGTCGATGGCTGTGCCGCTGCCTGTGCCGCCGCCCGGCAAATCGAAGGTGACGTGGCGGCCCAGGTTGACGCAGGCTGCCTTGTACTCGTCCCGGAAGGGAGCGAAGCCCTCCCGCGCGAAGGTGTAGAGCGGACGGTCAAAGCCGAAGTCCGTCAGCGCCTCGGCCAGCCACTGGGGGTCGGCGGCAAGGTCCACTTTCGCGCCCTGCAATTCGAGGGAGGTGCCGTTGGGCAGGTTTGCGGCGTCGAAATAGCTCTGGGGCTGTGCCAGATTGATGCCGATGCCGCAGACGATGCCCCGGCCCTGCATCTGGTAGCCGTAGCTGACGCTCTCGCAGAGGATGCCCACGATCTTTTTGCCGTTCAGCAGCAGGTCATTGGGCCATTTTATCTGGCAGTCCACGCCGTAGCGCTGGGCCAGCTGATCGCGGACGGCAAGGCTTGCCAGCAGCGGCAGGGTGGCAGGCTGGGCCAGCGGCTCCCGGATGACCGCCGTATAATAGAGGGCGCGGCCCTCGGCGTTCACCCAGCTGCGGCCAAGACGGCCCCGGCCTGCGGTCTGATTGGTGGTGTATACCGCGCCCACCGGGCCGAACTCTTCAAAATGCTCTTTTGCGTAAGCGTTGGTGCTGCCGCACTCGGACAGCCAGCGCACCTCGTTGATGCTCATGCTTTGGGTACCTCTTTGTGCTCGTGGCTGACCACCTTGCCGTCGGCGAGGGTCAGGATGCCGTAGGTGTTGGGGCCGGTGTAGCACCGGCCGCAGGAGCCGGGGTTGAACAGGAACACCCGCCCCGCTCTTCTGCCACCGGGATGTGGGTGTGACCGAAGAGGGCGACGTTCGCGCCCCGGGCTGCGGCTGCGTCAGCCAGCGTGTCGAGGTCGTATTTCACCCCGTACATATGGCCGTGGGTGTAGAAGACGACCACCCCGTCAAAGGCGGCAAGCCCGTCCAGCGGCTCCAGCGCACCGAAATCGCAGTTTCCGGCTACAGCATAGGCCCGCAGAGAGGGGTAAAAGGTGAGTGCCTGCTCGAGGTCGCGCAGGCCGTCGCCCAGAAAGATGAGCGCGTCGATGCTGTCCGCCTCGGCGGCCAGAATGTTTTCGATGGCCAGACGGCTGTTGTGGCTGTCGCTCAGGATCAGAAGTTTCGTCACGGGAAAAGGATCCTCCTCAAATTTTATTCCGGGTCGCGCTGCTGGATGGTCAGCAGTGCCTTATATACTTCGCTCTTGGAGTAGGGCGTCCCCTGGGCTGCGGCCTTGGCGGCGGCAGTGGGGCCGAAGCCCTGTCCGGTCAGCTCGAGGGCGCGCTGTGCGGCCTGCTCGAGGGTCATTTCTGCTTCCGGCTCTGTGGAAGCTGGCGCACCGGCCATGACCAGAACATACTCACCTCTCGGCTCGTTGGCGGCGTAGTGGGCCTGTGCCTCCCCGAGGGTGGTCTTCCAAATCTCTTCGTGGAGCTTGGTCAGCTCACGGCAGAGGGTGATGCTCCGCTCCGGGCCGAAGGCGTTCACGAGGTCGTCCAGCGTCGTGCGCAGCTTGTGGGGTGCTTCGTAGAAGATGACGGTCCGCTTTTCACCCAGAAGCTCAGCAAGACGCTCTTTCTTCTGCTTCCGGTTCACAGGCAGGAAGCCCTCGAACACCCAGCGGGAGGTGTCCTGGCCCGAGACGGCCAGCGCCGTCACGCAGGCGGACGCCGCTGGGACAGGCACGACTTTGATGCCCCGGGCCAGCGCGTCCCGCACGATGACCTCGCCCGGGTCAGAGACGCAGGGCATTCCGGCGTCAGAGCAGAGGGCGCAGTTCTCGCCCGCCTCAATGCGGCGCAGGATACCCTCGCCCTTCTGCAATGCGTGCTCGTAGTAGCTGACCATCGGCTTTTTCAGCCCCAGATGGTTCAGCAGCCGCATGGTCACGCGGGTGTCCTCGGCGGCCACGAAGTCCGCCGCACCGAAGGTGGCGGCCACGCGGGGCGGCATGTCGTCCAGATTGCCGATGGGGGTTGCCACGATATAAAGAATACCGGCCATGATTGACCTCCCTGATGTTGTTATTTTACTTCTCCGTACATCGCCGCCCTGGCGGTGATGAGCACATCCGGTTCGATGCGCAGGCCGGTGCGGCGGTTTCTGTCTGGGCTTCCACAAGAAAAGCCACGGTGCGGCGTCAGGCTTATTCTTCACAAAGGCCAGACGCTTCGGCTCGAGGCGGTGCGCCCGCAGCACAGCCAGCACCTCGGCCAGACGCTCGGGCCGATGGCAGAGGGAAAGCTTTCCGCCGTCCTTCAGCAGGCGGAAACCACAGGCGCAGACATCCTCGAGGGTGCAGTCCGTCTCGTGGCGGGCCGTGGCACGGCCCGCGTCGGTGCTCTGCGGCCCGGCGGTAAAGTAGGGCGGGTTGCAGGCGCAGACATCGAACTGGCCCTCCCCTTCCCGGAAGGTGCGCAGGTCGGTGAGATAAGGGGTGATGTGCTCGATGCCCTGCGCGGCCACAGCCTCCTGTAAGAGCGCACTGGCCTCGGGCTGCAATTCCACGGCGGCGCAGAGGCCGCGATGGCCCCGGTCGTGCCACTCAAGGCTTACGATGCCGCAGCCGGAGCACAGGTCTGCCGCCTTCTGGCTGCGCCGCGGCTCGCAGAAACGGGCCAGCAAAAGCGCGTCCGAGCCGAACCGGTGGACGGCGGAGCAGTATACTTCTGTTTTATTATACAAAATCTCGGTAGAATGTTCCATACGCCCAGCCGAAATCCTCCGACAAAATATTGTGTCCCGAAAGATGAAAAAATTATGCAAGAAAGAAAAGCAGCAGACCCGCCTGGCAGGTCTGCTGCTTTTGATGCGTTATTCGCGCGCTATCTGCTAAAAATTATTCAGCGGTGATAGCACCGGTGGGGCAAGCGCCCTCGCAAGCGCCGCAATCGATGCAAGCGTCTGCGTTCACAACTGCAACGCCGCCCTCAACAGCGACTGCACCAACGGGGCAAGCGCCCTCGCAAGCGCCGCAGCCAACACATGCGTCAGAAACCTTGTGTGCCATAATAGAACTCTCCTTTATCTCCCCGTGCTCAGTATTTATGAAGAAATCTGCCCCTGCACGGCTCTGGCAGACCCCTCGGAAATCGTATCCTTGACTGCATTCTAACAAAGCCGTTTCAAAAAGGCAAGACTAACCGTACCCACCCAAAAGCAATTTTTCGTTTTTTGGTGGGTTGCACAAAAGCACAGGCTAACTTTTGGAGAAATTTGAAGAGGATTTTTGGCGAAAATCACGAAGCAAAGTTAGTTTTAACAGACTAACCGTTCAGAGACCCCGCCATTTCCGGCCTCTTATTTTTTATCTTTTCTGCCGCAGCCGGGGCAGGACGAGGTGCCGTCGGCGTTGGCCGAAGCCACCACCGGGGCAGGGTCGCGCACGCCGGAATAATCGTCGTCCGGGTCGGGGCGGCGGGGTGCGCGCTTGCCGCCGGAGATATACTCGCAGACGCTCAACTTATAGTACCGGGGCGCGAAAGCCTCGGTGCCGCAGCGCACCCGCAGATAGCCGGAGATGGGGTTGACCTCGAGCACAGTGCCGAGGCCGTCCGGTGTGCGGACGGTGCTGCCCACCATGGGCATGATGCTGTTCAGGTACTCGTAGGCGCTCTCCTCGTAGGCCAGGCAGCACATCAGGCGGCCGCAGGCACCACTGATCTTGGTCGGGTTGAGGGAAAGACCCTGCTCTTTTGCCATCTTGATGGAGACGGGCTGAAAGTCTTTCAGGAAGCGGCTGCAGCAGAAGGGCTGGCCGCAGATGCCCAGACCGCCTATCATCTTGCTCTCGTCGCGCACGCCGATCTGGCGCAGCTCGATGCGGGTGTGGAAGATGCCGGCCAGGTCCTTGACCAGCTCACGGAAGTCCACGCGGCCATCGGCGGTGAAATAGAACATGATCTTGGAGCGGTCGAGGGTGTATTCGGCCTCCACCAGCTTCATTTCCAGCCCGTGGCGGGCGATGCACTCCTGGCAGGTGTGGTAGGCGCGCTCATCCTCACGGTTCTGGCGCATCCGGCGCACATCCACGCTGTCGGCCATCCGGGTGATGGGCTTGAGGGCCTTGGGGACAGCGGAGTCGGCGATCTCCTTCACGCCCTGCACTACTTCGCCGCACTCCACGCCCCGGGCCGTCTCGACGATAACATAGTCGCCGGTCTTGATGGGGGTGTCTGCGGGGTCAAAATAATAGGTCTTGCCGTTATCCTTGAAACGGACGGATATAACTTTCTTCATAGCATTCCTCTTTGGGGTCGTATCGAACGTATATAAGCCCGGAACATGGGCCTTATGCAGTCTGAATAGGCGCTGTGCCTGAAATTGCGATAAAATTCCATTCTGCATTCTAGTATAGCATAATCCGGCCCGTATTTCCACGAAATATGGCAAGAAAGTAGCCGGGATCTTCCCATTGACTTCCTAAACTAAGGTGATTTAAGGAAAGTTTTGTTAAAGATTGACTTCAGGACTATTGCAAGGGGGATTCCCTCGTGTATAATAGGAATGATAAGAAGCGTTCAGAGGGTACTGCTGTGGTTGCGGCGTACCTCTTGCCGCGCGGCGGCATAAAAAAGAAATGGATAGGAAATCATGGAAAAATTCAGTGTCAAAAAGCCGTTCACCATCCTTGTTGCGGTCATCATGGTCCTGCTGCTGGGCTTCGTGTCCATCACGAACCTGCAGACGAACCTTCTGCCCGACATCAGCACGCCATACCTCATGGTGGTCACTGTCTACCCCGGTGCCAGTCCGGAGCGTGTGGAGTCAGAAGTCTCCGATGTGATGGAGAACGCGCTGGGTACAGTGTCCGGCGTCGAGAGCATCACGGCGACCTCGGCAGAAAACTACAGCCTTCTGCTCATGAAATTCGCCGAAGGCACCGACATGAACAGCGCGATGGTCAAGACCTCCAACAAGGTGGACCAGACCGCGACCGGTCTGCCCAGCACCTGTCTGACCCTCCATCATCGAGTACAGCCTGAACATGAACGCCTTTATGACGGTGGCTGTCAGCCGGGAGGGCAGCGATGTCTACGATCTGTCGGACTTCGTGGATAACACCCTCGTGCCTTATGTGGGCCGCACCAGCGGCGTTTCCAGTGTGTCGGCCAACGGCCTCATCGAAAAGATGGTGCAGGTGCAGCTGAATCAGGATAAGATAGACGAAGTGAACGCCCGCCTGCTGGAACTCATCGACACCCAGCTGGCCGACGCCCGCGCCAAGCTCGACGCCGCGGAGGCGCAAATCGCCGAGGGCCGCGCCGAGTACGAAAAACAGCTGAAAAACTTCGGCAACACCGTCTCCGATACGGTCATGGCAGAGATGGGTACGGAGGTGGCCGACGCCGTCACCGTCGTGCGCGACCAGGCGCAGGCTTTGCTGAACAGCGTCAACCAGCTCATCGGCGTGGTCAATGAACCGGAGATCCGGCAGGCCCTCATCGACGTCCGCGACGGCCTGCAGCGTGTCGTGGACCAGTTCAACCAGACCGGTATGCGGGACATCGACTCCCTCATCGAGATCGTCGGCGAGCTGCGCGACATCACCGATAGGCTCACCGCCGCTCTGCAAGAGCTGCAGGGCCGTCTGGGTACCAGCGACGGCACCGTCTCCGACCTTGCCGACGAGCTGGAAGTCTCCAACAGCCTGAGCACCATTTATAAGACTCTGGACGAGGTCATCAAAGCCATGGACAATGTCCCCGGCCTGATGAACCAGTTCTCCGTCGCTCTGGGCAGCTATTCCAGCCAGCAGCTCAGCGCCTATATGCGCTTTACTGAAGCCCGCGAGATGCTCAAGGACTATGAGAACCAGCTGGAAGACGCCAAGCAGCTCTACGAGGAGAGCAAGGAAAAGGCCCTTGCCAGCGCCGATGTGGCCAAGCAGCTGGACATCAAGACCCTCGCCCAGCTCATCTACGCCCAGAACTTCTCGATGCCTGCCGGCTACGTCGCCGATAAAAGCGGCGAGTCCTGGCTGCTGAAGGTCGGCGAAGAGTACGACAGCGTTTCGACATCGAGGGTGCACTTCTGCTCCACGTCGATGGCTTCGGCGATGTCCGCCTCTCCGATGTGGCCGACGTGGCCGTCATCGACAACGCCGAGGCCAGCTACACCCGCCTGAACGGGGAGCGAGCCGTGGTGCTGAAAATTTTCCGCAACACCAATTCCAGCGCCAGCAGCGTCTCGGACGGCTGCCTGAATGCCTTCAAGGAGCTGCAGGCTCAGTATTCTGACCTTCACGTCGTCGTCCTGTCCAATCAGGGCAACTACATCACCATCATCGTCAACAGCATCATCAGCAGTATGCTGGTGGGCGCTGCGCTGGCCATCATCGTGCTGGCCATCTTCCTGAAGGACATCAAGCCCACCCTCGTGGTCGGCGTCAGCATCCCGCTGTCCGTCCTGTTCGCCGTCGTTCTGATGTACTTCACCGGCCTCGACATGAACATCATGACGCTGGCGGGCCTGTCGCTGGGTGTCGGTATGCTGGTGGATAACTCGGTCGTCGTCATCGAGAACATCTACCGTCTGCGGGGCCGGGGCGTACCGGCGGCCCGCGCCGCCGTGCAGGGCGCTCGTCAGGTAGGCATGTCGGTCGTGGCCTCCACCCTTACTTCGGTCTGTGTCTTCCTGCCGGTGGTGTTCGCCTCCGGTACGGTGCGCAGCCTGCTGCAGCCCATGTCCATGTGTATCGGCTACTGCCTGATGGCCTCTCTCATCGTGGCCATCACCGTCGTGCCTGCCGCTGCTTCCACCGTCCTGAAAAAGGCTGAGCCGAAGCGTCTGGTCTGGTTCGAAAAGATTCAGGATAAGTATGCCCACAGCCTCGAGTGGTGCCTGAAGCACCGCGCCCTGCCGCTGGTGGCTGCAGTCGTGCTGCTGGTCTTCTGCGGCTGGAAGGTCTTCTCCATGGGCGTCGTCCTCCTGCCCGAAATTTCCAGCAATGAGGCCACCATCGCCCTCTCCACCGACGACGGCCTGACCAAAGAGGAATCCTACGGTGTGGCCGGACAGGTCGTGGAGGCCGTCATGGCCGTGGACGGCGTGGAAGAGGTGGGCGTCACCACCGACACCACCGTGGCCGGCATCGACATCGGCCAGCTGGGTCTGCCCAGCGCCATCACCGACCTGCTGAGCGCCGCCAACAGCTACGGCAGCTACCGGTTCAACGTCATGCTGGACGAGTCCCTCTCCTCCACTAAGATCGCCGCTGTGGAGCAGGCCCTGAACGATGCAGTGGCCAGCGTCGAGAACTGCACTGGTACCGTAGAGATCAGCGGAATGCAGGACCTGACCAGCCAGCTGAGCAGCGGCCTCTCTGTCAAGATCTACGGCCCCGACGCCGATACCATTACCGCACTGGGCGATAAGGTCGTCCAGATGGTCAACAACACCGAGGGCTTCGCCAATGCCGCCACCGGCCTCGGTCAGGGCGATGCAACCATCAATCTGGACATCGACCGCGACAAGGTCCGCGCCTACGGTCTGACCGTCGCGCAGGTCTACCAGCAGATCGCCGCCAAGCTCACCACCACCACCACGGCGGAGACCCCCGTCACGGTAGACGGCTCCACCATGAAAGTCCAGATCAGCGACAACCTTGACCCTATGACCAAGGAAAACATGATGGACATGACCTTCACCACCAGTGTCATGGACGCCACCGGCGCCATCACCACCGGCACCTGCACGCTGGGTGACATCGCTACCTGGTTCACCGGCACCGCCCCGACTCTATCACCAGCGAGAACCAGACCCGCTACATCACGGTGTCTGCCGACACGCTGGACGGCTACAACACCACGGTCCAGTCCCGTGTGCTCCAGAAGACGCTGGACGACTTCGCTCTCTCCGATGAGATGCCCGAGGGCTGCTCCTTCTCGCTGGACGGCGAGTCCTCCACCATCAACCAGATGGTCGACGAGATGGTGCAGTGGATGGCTCTGGCCCTGCCCTTCGTCTATCTGGTCATGGTGGCTCAGTTCCAGAGCCTGCTGTCCCCCTTCATCGTCCTGTTCACGGTGCCGTTGGCCTTCACTGGCGGCCTGCTGGGTATGCTGGTCACCGGCCAGCAGCTGACCATGATCTCCCTGATGGGCTTCATCGTCCTGATGGGTACCGTCGTCAACAACGGCATTGTCTTCGTGGACTACGCCAACCAGCTGCGTCTGGGCGGTCTGGAGCGCCGTGCGGCCCTTGTCGCCACTGGCAAGACCCGTATGCGTCCTATCCTCATGACCACCCTGACCACCGTTCTGGCCATGCTGCAGATGGTGTTCAGCAACGATATGGCGAGCCAGCTCATGAGCGGCATGGCCATCGTCATCATCTGCGGCCTGAGCTATGCCACCCTGATGACCCTGTACATCGTTCCCATCCTCTACGACATCCTCTTCAAGAAGCCGCCGCTGGTGGTCGATGTGGGTGACGACGGAATGGACGACATCCCCGATGATGCCGCCGAGTATATCGCGCAGTCGAACGCCGCCGAGGCTCAGCCGGAAGCATAATTTTATACAGATTCAAAAGGGAGCTGTTGCATTTTGCAGCAGCTCCCTTTTCTGTTTCGCAATATGTCCAAAAAATCTCTCGAAATTTTGGAAGATAAATCTAAAAGCATTCTCACACAAGTCTGGAAAACTGTGCTATAATCATAATTATGGACGAGGTCGGGGCTGCGCTGCCCTGACCGAAAATAATGAAGAAGGAGGCGAGCCTTATGGCACAGTTCCGCTCCAAGCCCTTTGGTGTGACCAAAAACGGCGATAAGGTGGATGAATACATCATCTCCAATCCCGGTGGACTTTAGATCAGCGTGCTGAACTATGGCTGTGTGATCAAAAATCTCTTCGTCCCTACAAAAACGGGTCCGGTGGATGTGGTCGTCGGACACGACACCCTCGCCGACTATGAGGCGGATTTCAACTCATCCGGCAGCACCTGCTGCGGTGCGTTCGTGGGCCGGTACGCCAACCGCATTGAAAATGCGGAATTTTCTCAGCGGGAAGACCTACAAGCTGGAAGCCAACAATGGCAAAAATCACCTGCACGGCACCTTCCCCCGCAAAATTTACGATGTGAAGATGTTCGGCGACACCCTTTTGATGGAGACCGAAAGCCCGGCGGGCGAAGATGGTTTCCCCGGAAATCTGAAGGTCAGTGTGCGGTATATCCTCACGCCGGACAACGCCCTGCGGATGGACTACCGTGTGTCCACTGACGAGGACACCATCATCAACCTGACCAACCACACCTACTTCAACCTCGACGGCGGCGGCAATGTGCTGGGCCAGAAGCTCCGCATTTACGCTTCCAACTACCTCGAGGGCAACAACGAGACCTGCCCCACGGGTAAGATCCTGCCTGTGGACGGTACGCCGATGGATTTCCGCACCGGAAAGCCTCTGGGACGCGACCTCGACACCGGCTTCTACCAGACCACCATGGCGGGCGGCGGCTTCGACCACTGCTATGTCCTCGACCGGCCCCGGGGTGCCAGCCAGAGCCTCTGCGCCTGGGCGTCCAGCGACAAGACCGGCATCAGCATGAAGATGTACACCACCCAGCCGGGCATCCAGCTCTACACCGGCAACTTCCTGCAGAACTGCCCCTCCCCCGGCAAGGGCGGCGTCCCGCTGGAAAAGTACGGCGGCTTTGCTCTTGAGACCCAGCACTTCCCCTGCAGCCCCTCTCACCCGGAGTTCCCGACGACGGTGCTGCGGGCAGGCAAAGTCTTCCGAGCCAACACTACGCTCCGCTTCTTCACCGGCCGTCAGTGCGGCCGATTATAAAAGAGAATCCGTTTTCTAAGCAAATATCAGCCGCAGCAAAGGGCAGCTCTCTTGCGGGAGCTGTCCTTTGCTGTTTTTTGTGTGTCCTCTCCATGCCTTGCGGACTAAAAATCTTTGCAGTTCATCAGACTGGCTGAAAAGATGCAACAAAAATACATTTTCATAAAAAAGCCGGTACTTGATTCTCTGTGCAAAAAGCGGTATCCTTTAGGCAGACAGAGCACAAGGGCTCTGTGCGAAGCAACATTTGGAACAAGAGAGGTACTGGACATGGCTATTTTGGTTTCCGGCGGCGCAGGCTACATCGGCAGCCACACCTGCATCGAGCTCCTGAATGCCGGCTACGACGTCGTCGTGGCGGACAATTACTATAATGCATCCCCTGTGGTCCTCGACCGCGTCAAGCAGATCACCGGCAAGGACTTCCGCTTCTATCAGGCCGATATGACCAAACACGAGGATGTGGAGAAGATCTTCGCCGAGTGTCCCGACATCACGGCGGTCATCCAGTTCGCAGCCTATAAGGCCGTTGGCGAGAGCGTGTCCAAGCCCATCGAATACTACTACAACAACCTCAACTGCACGCTGGTCATCCTGGACGTGATGCGCAAGCACAACTGCCACAACTTCGTGTTCAGCTCCTCCGCCACGGTCTACGGCGACCCCGCCAGTGTGCCGATCACCGAGGACTTCCCCGTGGGTGCCACCACCAACCCCTACGGCACCACCAAGGCCATGACCGAGCGCATCCTCACCGATGTCTGCAAGGCGGACCCCACCCTGAACGTGGCTCTGCTGCGCTACTTCAACCCCATCGGCGCCCACAAGTCCGGCCTCATCGGCGAGGACCCCAACGGCATCCCCAACAACCTCATGCCCTACATCGCCAAGGTGGCTGTGGGCAAGCTGGAAAAGGTCCATGTCTTTGGCAACGACTACCCCACGCCCGACGGCACCGGCGTCCGCGACTACATCCATGTCGTGGACCTGGCCCGCGGCCATGTCTGCGCTATCAAGAAGCTGGAAACGAACTGCGGCCTCTTCATCTGCAACCTCGGCACCGGCAAGGGTTACAGCGTGCTGGATGTCATCCACGCCTTCGAGAAGGCCTGCGGCAAGCCCATCCCCTACGTCATCGAGGCCCGCCGCCCTGGCGACATCGCCGAGTGCTATGCTGACCCCACCAAGGCCAGGAATGAGCTTGGCTGGGTGGCTGAGTACGGCATCGAGGAAATGTGCGCCGACAGCTGGAACTGGCAGAAGAAGAACCCTGACGGCTACCACACCGCGAACTGAATAAAAAACGATAAGAGCCTGTCCTGCGATTTATTTCGAGGACAGGCTCTTTTTTTGATATTCCAGAAACTGAACGTACTCCTGCACCTTTTCGGTATCGGCGGGGGTGAAATCCGGGGGCAGCAGGATGGTGTTGGCCGACCGCTGGTAAGGGAAAGGCTCCCGGATGAGCCCCAGCAGGTAGTCCAGAGATACATTGAAAATTTTGGCGATCTTTACCTTGGTGGTGTCATCGGGCACACTTCGGCCGCACTCGTAGGCAGAGATGGTCAGGGGCGAAAGCGAAAGCCGTTCCGCCAGCTCTGCCTGGGTCATTTTGTAGTCCTTCCGGAGCTCTCGCAAAATATCGCCGAACATAACAGACCTCTCCTTTTTGCTGATTTGCTAAAGTATAGCTTTGGATTATAGTAAAAACGGAGAAAATATGGTGGTCTTTATAGATTTGCTTGACAAACTATTGCTAATGATATACTTTTAGGGCAGGACTATTCGTCTTTTCCATAGTTTAGGACAGGAGGAACAAAAAATGAAACTTCTTAAAAAGGCTGTAGCAACTGCTCTTGCAATGTTGATGCTTACCGCTTGCAGTGGTGGCGGTGGTGGTGGAGCAGGCGGCGGCACGCCCGTTGCACCTGTTACTCCTTCTGCTTTCAGCAATACAAAAACGTATAAGACTGCACAGAGCGGAAAAGGCAAGAACCTGTATGCTGAATATTATGGAGCAGAAAACAACAAGGGCGGCACGCTGGTGCCGGATAAGAGTCTGCTGACAAAACAGGGAACGCTGAATGGAAATTTTTATGCAGACCTCTATGATGGCAACGATTTGTATATGACGTATATCGATAATCAGGGAAATGGTGGGGTGGTCGCTTATTGTAATGACGGCGGAAAAGGCCCTTATAGCGAATATGCAGAAGTCGCAAAAAAGGGTGGAGCAAAAAACATCGACGGAAAAAATATCTGGATTGATGCGCAAGCGATTTTTGGAAGCCCTGATAAAGTAGAAGCCAATACAGATGTGGCAGAGGAAATGTCCAAACTGGATGCTTCAAAGATGGATGCTTCCGTGGGTACCTATACGATTCCGGAACTACACAGAAGTATTACGCTGAAATCTTTACCCTCAAGGCTGACCCTGCGTGGAGTCAGACCTATGCGTATGATGACAACGATGAACTCAAAGCAATCGTTATGGTAGACCATGATGATATTGAGGGACTTTTCTTCAACAAATTTGAGTTTGATTCTTCGATGTTCAATGCTGCAAAATTGAATAAAACAGGCTATAACGCGACGGATGTTACTACTGAATATCTTGCGGGCCTGAAAAAGTAAAATGCCCATAAGCAAATAGCCGCATCCGGCAGCGTCTCACAGCATCTTATACTGTGGGGCGCTGTTTTTTTCAGTTTCTCTTGACAACGCCGGAAAGTTAGCCTATATTACTGTTGTTAATGCAAACTAACAAACGCGCTCGAGAGGAACATTCCATATGACGTTGAAAGATTTGAACATCGGCGAGACTGCCGTGGTCGGGACCGTGGGCGGCGAAGGCGCTCTGCGGCAGCATTTTCTGGATATGGGGCTGATCCCCGGTGAGGAGGTCACGCTGGTCAAATTTGCCCCGATGGGCGACCCGATGGAGCTGAGCATCCACGGCTACGAGCTGACCCTCCGGCTGGACGATGCCGCCCGCATCGGGGTCACTCTGGCCAAAGCCCCGGCGGCGAAAAAGGCGGCGGCAGAAAGTGAAAAGCCGGTGGAGCACCCGGGCCTCGGTGAAGGCGGACGCTACCACACCAAAAAGGGTGAGAACCCTCTGCATGACGACACGACCCTTACCTTTGCGCTGGCGGGCAACCAGAACTGCGGCAAGACGACCCTCTTCAACCAGCTCACCGGCTCCAACCAGCACGTCGGCAATTTCCCGGGTGTGACGGTGGACCGCAAGAGCGGTGCGATCCGGAATAACCCGAATACGGAGGTCACAGACCTGCCCGGCATCTACTCCATGTCGCCCTATACCAGCGAGGAGATCGTGACCCGGCAGTTTATCATCGGCGAGAAGCCCACGGGCATCATCAATATCGTGGACGCCACCAACATCGAGAGGAATCTGTACCTCACCATGCAGCTCATGGAGCTGGATACGCCGATGGTGCTGGCGCTGAACATGATGGACGAGATGCGCGGCAACGGCGGCACTGTCCGCATCAATAAGATGGAGGCCATGCTGGGCATCCCGGTCGTGCCTATCTCTGCGGCAAAGAACGAGGGCGTGGACGAGCTGGTGGATCATGCGCTCCATGTCGCAAAGTATCAGGAGCGGCCGGGCCGGATGGATTTCTGCAGCGAGGAGGATCACGGCGGCGCAGTCCACCGCTGCATCCACGGCATCATCCACCTGATCGAGGATCATGCCGAGGCCGCAGGCATTCCGGTGCGCTTTGCGGCCACAAAGCTCGTGGAGGGCGACCAGCGCATTGAGGCGGCCCTGAAGCTCGACCAGAACGAAAAGAGATGATCGAGCACATCATCGTCCAGATGGAGCAGGAGCGGGGTTTGGACCGCGCCGCCGCCATCGCGGATATGCGGTTCCACTTCATCCACCAGCTGGTGGAGCAGACCGTCGTGAAGCCCCGCCAGAGCAAGGAGCAGCTCCGCTCGGCCCAGATCGACCGGTTCCTCACGGGCCGCTATACCGCCATCCCGGCCTTTGTGGGCATCATGGCGCTGGTGTTCTACCTCACCTTCGGCGTCATCGGTCTGGCGCTCCAGAACCTGCTGGAAGTGGGCATTGATGCCCTGACCGCCGCGGTGGACTCCACCCTCACGGCGTGGAACGTCAACGCAGCCGTCCACTCGCTGGTCATCGACGGCGTCTTCACCGGTGTGGGCAGTGTGTTGAGCTTCCTGCCCATCATCGTGACCCTGTTCTTCTTCCTCTCTCTGCTGGAGGATACCGGATACATGGCCCGCGTGGCATTCGTGATGGATAAGCTTCTCCGCCGCATCGGCCTCTCGGGGCGCAGCATCGTGCCAATGCTCATCGGCTTCGGCTGCACCGTCCCCGGCGTCATGGCCAGCCGCACCCTGCCCTCGGAGCGCGACCGCAAAATGACCATCCTGCTCACCCCCTTTATGAGCTGCTCGGCTAAGCTGCCCATCTACAGCCTGTTTGCGGCGGCCTTCTTCCCGGAGCACGCGGCTCTGGTGATGGTCAGCCTCTATTTCCTCGGCATTGCGGTGGGCATTCTGATGGCCATCCTGCTGAAGAGCAGTGTCTTTAAGGGCGAGGCCGTCCCTTTGTGATGGAGCTGCCCAACTACCGCCTGCCCGGCCTCAAGAATGTGGTCCAGCTGCTCTGGGAAAAGGCCCGCGATTTCCTCCAGCGCGCCTTTACGGTCATCTTTGTGGCAACCATCATCATCTGGTTCCTGCAGAGCTTCGACCTGCGGCTCAGCCTCACCGCTGACCCGCAGCAGAGCATCCTTGCATGGCTGGCCAGCGGTATCGCGCCGCTGTTTGCGCCACTGGGCTTTGCCGACTGGCGGGTGTCTACGGCCCTGATCACCGGCTTTATGGCCAAGGAGAGCGTCGTTTCGACCCTCACCATCCTCTATGGCTCCTCTGCGGCCTTTGCCGCCGCGCTGTCCCCGGCGGCGGCTGCACCCTGCTGGTGTTCTGCCTGCTCTATACGCCCTGCATCGCGGCGGTGGCCTCGGTCAAGCGGGAGCTGGGCGGCAAGTGGGCGTTTATCATGGTGGCAAATCAGTGCATCGTAGCATGGCTGGCGGCCTTCGGCACGCGGCTCATCATGATGCTGTAAAGAAAACGGAAACAGGGAGCGGCCTGCAAGATGCGGGCCGCTCCTTTTCTCTTGACAATCGCTGCGTTTTTGTGCTATTATTACTTCAAATTTGAATGATACAATTTTGAATCACAAGGAGGCGTCCCATGAATACCCCGGGCATCGAATTCGGGCGGAAGACCTCGGCGGCTTACGCCGCCCTCTGCAAGCCCCTGTGCCAGAAGCTCCATCTGCCCCAGACGGCTTTTGACATCCTGATGTTCCTCGCCAACAACCCCGGCTACCAGACCGCCAGCGACGTGGTAGAGGTGCGCAAACTGAAAGCAAACCTCGTCTCGGTGAACGTAGACCGTCTGGTGCAGGAGGGCTACCTCGTCCGCGAGGCTGACCCCGGCGACCGCCGCCGCACCCTGCTGCGCTGCACCGAAAAAGCCTGCCCCATCATTGAGCAGGGCCGGGCCTTGCAGGAGGAATTTGGCGCACGTCTGCTGGAACACACCAACGAAGCACAGCGAAAGGCGTTCTTCGAGACGATGGACATCATAAATGAGAATCTGGACGCCATTCTGGAAGGAGAAGCATGAACATTTTATTTACGATCTTAGTCACCTTTTTCGCCGGCATGGGCGCGGGCCTCGGCACCGGCTTTGCGGGCCTGAGCGCGGCGGCTGTCATCAGCCCCATGCTCATCACCTTCCTGCACATGGACCCCTATATGGCCGTGGGCATCGCCCTCTCGTCGGATGTGCTGGCCAGCGCCGTCTCGGCCTACACCTACCATAAAAACAAGAACCTCGACATCAGAAACGGCCTCATCATGATGGTGAGCGTGCTGGTGTTCACGGTGGTGGGCAGCTGGGTGGCCAGCCTGCTCCCCTCGGCCACGATGGGCAGTTTCTCGGTGTTCATGACCTTCCTGCTGGGCATCAAGTTCATCGTCCGGCCCGTCATGACCACCAAAGAGGCCATGCAGGGCGTCAGCGCAAAGAAGCGGGCCGTCCAGTCCATCGTCTGTGGCATCCTCATCGGCTTCATCTGCGGCTTTATCGGCGCAGGCGGCGGCATGATGATGCTCCTCATCCTCACCAGTGTCCTCGGCTACGAGCTGAAAACGGCTGTGGGTACCAGCGTGTTCATCATGACCTTCACGGCCCTGACCGGAGCTGTCAGCCACTTTGCCATCGGCGGCGCACCGGACTGGCACGTCTGGGTGCTCTGCGTCGTCTTCACCCTGCTGTGGGCGCGCATCGCGGCGGTCTTTGCCAATAAGGCCGATGCCAAGACCCTCAACCGCGCCACCGGCATCATCCTCGTCATCCTCGGCGTGGTGGTCATGGGCTTCAACTGGCTCAGCTGACCGTATCCGGACAAAAAGAAATGCCTGTGCGGCAGATGCTGCACAGGCATTTTTAATGTTCTTTTAACGGACGAACTCGACCTCAACGTCGCCGTTCTTGGTGGCGAGGTTCAGCTTGTTGGGGGCATCTGCATTCTGCTGCAGGGTGTCCTTGCCGAAGAAGACGAAGTTCTTGTCGCTGGCGTCGGAGACGCGGATCTTGCCGCCGCCTGCGGCAAGATCAAAGCCGTAAGAGCTGCCGCTGCCGATCACAGAGCCGGTGATGCTGCCGTTCTGCACCTTGGCGTTGCAGACGTTGGCAGAGATGTTTTCCAGCTTGAGGGTGCCGCTGTTCTGGATGGTGGCAGCCACATTCTGGGAGGCGACGCCGCTCATGGTGATCTTGCCGTTGCGGGTAGTACCGCTCAGGGTGGAGCCGTTGAAGTTCGATACCTCGATGCGGCCATTGTCAGTGGTGAGGCTGGCGGTCTGTGCCGAAACGCCGGCCAGCGTGATGCTGTCGTTGGTGGTGCTGACGGTGATGTTTGCCAGCGTCTGGCGGGGTACCTGCAGCGTCAGGGTGCAGCTGCGGGTGTCCTCACTCTGGATGATGAGGGAAGCGTTGGGCTCCCGGGTCTTGGTCACGGTGAGGGTGCTGCCCGCCACCGTGAAGTCGTAGAGCTTGGAGCTTTCAAAGGCGTAGCTCGAGGTGTAGGTGTAATCGGCGCGGATGTGGTCGATGTCGGCGGCCTGCAGAATGACCGCAGCGCTGTTGTCCTGCACCACGATGGCGTTGATGCCGGCCGGTGCGTCATAGCTGGCGCTGTAAGTGGCCACAGGTGCTGCCGCGCCGCAGAAGAGCGCAGCCGCCGTGACAGCTGTCAGAAGAGCGAGAAGAAACTTTTTCATAAGGAAAACCTCCTGTCGCAATAAAATAGATGAGCGGAATGTCCCGCAGAAGATTTTACTTTATCCGTCCGGGCCGCAGCTGCGGCTCGGATAGAATTTCTCACCTTAAAAATACCGCAGCAGAGAAAAAAAGTCAAGAGAGAAAAAATGAACAATAAAAAACGCCTGCACAGTGGTGCAGGCGCAAAAGCAGGATAAATTATTTTTCTTCGATGGTGGAGTGCTCGATGACATAGTCGGCAGCGCGGCGGATGCCCTCGTTGCGGCGGATGGCCTCCACGTTGGATGCAGCCTTGACTTCCTCGAGGGTCTTCTTGGTGCGCTCAGCGCGCTCGGACAGGGTCTTGTCGATGTCCTCCTCAGTGGGGACGAGGTTCTCGTTCTGAGCGATCTGCAGCAGGGCCATCCGGGCGCGGGTGTTCTTCTCCGCAGCAGTGTGGACAGCGGCAGTGAAGCTCTCGCGGGTCTGATGGATCTGGCTCAGGTAGCGGTCGAGGCTCAGGCGCTGCATCTGCAGCTGCTGCTGGATCTGCTCCATCTCCTGCTGATAGGCGCTCTCGACGAGAACGCTGGGCAGCTCGCCCTCAGCGGCTGCGGCCAGCTGGGTGAGGATGGCGTCCTTGGCGCGGTTGAGCGCGGCGGCGTGTTTGTTGTCGTGGAGCTGCTGACGGATCTGGGCGCGGAACTCGTCCATGGTGTCCACATTGGCAGCCTTCTTGGCAAAATCGCTGTTCAGTGCGGGCAGCTGGCGGACACAGACGTCGTGCAGCTTGATTTTGAAGACCACGGGCTTGCCGGCCAGGTCCTTGACGTGGTAGCGTGCCGGGAAGGTGACGAAGATGTCAAACTCCTCGCCGCCCTTGTGGCCGAGGATGCCTTCCTCGAAGCCGGGAATCATCCGGCCGCTGCCCAGCTGCAGGGTCTGGTTCTGGGCGGTGCCGCCGTTGAAGGGCTTGCCTTCCAGCAGGCCCTCGTAGTCGATGTGGACGATGTTGCCCTTGACGGCCGGACCCTTGTGAGGCACCAGCTCAGCGGCCATGGCGCGGCGGCGCTCCAGCACAGCGTCGATCTCCTTGTCGGTGACTTCCGGGGTGACGCACTCGGTCTTGAAGCCGGTGGTCTGGGTCAGGCTCAGCTCAGGCTGCAGGGCGGTGGTGGCAGTGGCCACAAAGCCCTCGTCCTTTTTCACGCTGACCAGGTCGTAGACCGGCTCGTCCACAGCGTGGAAGCCATGTTCTGCCATCGCTGCGTCGTACAGGGCCGGGACGTCCTTGTCCATCAAATCGTTGATGGCGTCGTACCAGAAGGTGTGCTCGCCGCGGTCGGCCTCGATCTGGGCGCGGTCAGCCTCGCCCTTGGCAAAGCCCTTGATGGTGTACGTTGCGCGGGTGCGCTCGTACACGGCGTTGGACGCAGCTTCCAGCTCCTCAGCCGAAGCGCTGAAAGTCATTTTGCAGACACTCTTTTCGGGAGTTTCCACGCTTACCAGTTTCATAGGTTCTACCCTCCGTGCTGCCCCCTGAAAGGGCAAGATTCAAAACATTATGAAGTTATTATAGCACAATAAGCTCAAAAGCGGTATAATAAAAAGAAAGAAAATCTGTTCTTTTGTCAGCGAATGGAGTCCCGTGCGCTGCAAAACGGAAGGAAGTGTACACCTCATGCGTCTGTTTGACGTTCTCGGGCCGGTGATGATCGGCCCCTCCTCCAGCCATACGGCGGGTGCGGCCCGCATTGGATATACGGCCCAGAAGCTGCTGGGCGACGTCCCCGCCGAGGCGGACATTGACTCTACGGCAGCTTTGCCACCACAGGCCGGGGCCACGGCACCGACCGTGCGCTGGTGGCGGGCCTGCTGGCCTCCGCCCGGACGACCCCGCCTGCCCGACAGCTTCGCGCTGGCCGAGGAGGCCGGCATGAAGTTCACCATCCATCCGGTGGAGCTCCGTGCCGCCCACCCGAATACGGCGGTGCTTACCTTAAAGAGTAAGGCGGGCCGGATCCTCGTCCTGAAGGCGGCCTCTGTGGGCGGCGGACGCATCCGCGTGACTGAGATCGACGGTGTGCCTGCCGACTTTGGCGGTGACAGCAACACCCTTATCATTCATAACGAGGACACCCCCGGCTGCATCGCCGAGGTCACTATGTCGCTGGCCCAGCGCCGCATCAATATCGCGTCCATGCAGGTGTTCCGCGCCGCGACGGGCGGCTACGCCGTTATGGTGCTGGAATGCGACTCCCACATCCCCCACGTGCTGGAACAGCAGATGGCCGTGATGCCGGGCATCCGCAAAGTTACCTGCCTGAACATCGACGAGCCGGAAGAATGCGAGGAGGGCTGAGAAGTGTCGTTTTTATCCTGTGAAGAGATGCTGGCCGCTGCCCGCAGCCAGAATATTTCCCTTTCGGAGGCCATTCTCCGCAGCGATTTAGCCGAGAGCCGCCTCACCGAGGCCCACAGCCGGGAGATGATGCACCACCTCTGGCAGGTGATGCAGGCCACCAGCCGGGACTATGACCCGGCCCAGCGCAGCCGAAGCGGCCTTTCGGGCGGCGATGCGGCCAAGGTGGAGCAGGCCCATCAAGAAGGAAAGAGCCTTGGCGGCGATTACCTCGCCGCAGTGACTGCCGAAGCTCTCAAGACCGCCGAGTGCAACGCCTGCATGAAGCGCATCGTCGCTGCCCCCACGGCGGGCAGCTGCGGCGTCCTGCCCGCTGTTCTGCTGCCGCTGGCCCGCAGCGGCGAGGCCGACGAAGAGTCCATTTGCGACGCCCTCTATGTCGCCGCCGGGTTCGGTCAGGTCATCGCGGCCCGCGCCACTCTCGCGGGCGCGGAGGGCGGCTGTCAGGCCGAGGTGGGCGCTGCCAGCGCGATGGCCGCCGCCGCTCTCTGCCACCTCAAGGGCGGCGCGCCTGAGCAGTGCGCCGCTGCCGCCGCAATGGCTCTGGGCAACCTGCTGGGCCTCGTCTGCGACCCCGTGGCCGGCCTCGTGGAAGTTCCCTGCGTCAAGCGGAATGTCGTTGGCGCGGTGAACGCCGTCTCCTGTGCAAATATGGCCCTTGCCGGGGTGGACTACGCCATCCCCTGTGATGAGGTCATCGACGCCATGGGCCGCGTGGGCAGCCTGCTCTCCCCCGACCTCCGCGAGACCGGTCAGGGCGGTCTTGCCGCCACGCCCACCGGCGTCCGCATCGCCCAGACTCTCGCAGAGCAGGGCTGATGCATAGAAAATAAAAGAAAAGTGGATGAAAAGACGTTCTTTTTCGGGAATCTCAAAAATATTTCCGAAAAAGTGTTGACAAAACCCCGGTTCGGTGATAAAATACATCATGTTCCGAACGGAACGTATGCGTTGGTAGCTCAGCTGGATAGAGTGACTGACTACGAATCAGTAGGCCGGGGGTTCGAGTCCCTTCCATCGCACCAAGAAAAACCAGTACACATTGTGTGCTGGTTTTTCTTTTTTTGTTTATGCGATAGAAGGGGCTCGAACAGGGCGGCGGCGCATAGCGCCGCAAGCAATCAGCCCAGTGGGCTGTTGCTTAGCCCGCGGGTTCCAACGCGTAGGAATGTCTACCGTGGAAGCTGTAAATCGAAAGATTTCATGCCTTTTTTGTTTTGTAAGCCATGGGTGCACGGTTTCTGCACGGTTTTTGCACGGTCGGTGTTATCCATGTCCGATGATGTAGGGCGCTGTATTGCATTGCAATCAGTGCCCTTTTTCTGCGTCAGCCGGAACCAAGGTGTAACACACACGACTTTGCTTGCAAAGTCGTGTGCCAAAGGGGTGCGGGTCGCCACTGGCGACCCGCACCCCTTTGGAAACCCAAGAGAAACGCCCATCAACTGCGCTGCTCATACTCGGCCAGTGCGCTGATCCGCTTGCCCATGGCCTTGACCAGAGGAACGACAAGCATATTCCCAATGGTGAAATAGCGCAGTCGTTCCGGCATCCCGGCTGTCCAATCATCCGGGAAGCCGTTGAGCCGTTCGCATTCGATGGGCGTTAGCGTACGCAGACGTTGCGCCTATGGGACTGAGAAGGTTTTTACAGATGAATATCTTTCGGGTCTACATAGTCCTCAAAGTAATCCAAGCCGTGGGCGGGGACGATACCCAGTATCTGTTCCCGAGCGTTGCGGGCCGCTTCTGCGTCACCATTGATGATGCTTTGGTAGATTGCCTCATGCGAAGCTTCCGTTATTGCATCCATGCTTCCCAGTGAAAGCCCGGCCGCTTTACGGCGATGGACACGGGTATAAATCAGGTGCCGGATGTGGGAGGAAATGAGCTGCTGCACCATCATGTAAATATCCATATAAAGCTTGTTGTGGCTCATGCAGATGATCTCATAATGGAACGCAAAGTCGGCCTGGACCACATCATGGAGCTTCTGTTGGTTTTCAATGTCGTCGTTGTAGATTGCTTCCAGGCGGTTGTATTCATCCAGACGATCTTTAGCTTCTGGCGGTCCTCTTCTGTGGAAGAGATAATGGCAATGTTGGTGCACTCCCCTTCCAGCAGGTTGCGCAGCTGCTCCACATCCCGACGGCCTTCCTTGTTGTCGTACAGAGGAGCCAATTCACTGAAAATGGGCTGGACGGAAAAGTGAGCTACAAAGGAGCCTTCGCCCACGCGCGTCTCAATGAGGCCCAGCGTGCTGAGTTTTTGCAAGGCCATCCGCACGCTTAGGCGGTTGACGCCATAATATTCCGCAAGTTCTCCTTCGGACGGAAGCTTGTCTCCCTCTTTCCAGACCTGGTCCAGCAGGCTCTGCTTGATAGAGTCGCTGACCTGGTCCACCACGGACAGCCGCCGGATCTTTGGGTTGCGGAGTTTCTGTAATGCCATGATTATTCTCCATTTCCGCTTCGCGTTTTATGTCCCAAAGAATCCAAAACCATATTCCTCAGGCGAAATAATTCCCGAAACTAATTGCCAGATTTTGTGGATGCAACTTTTTCCATTCACAATCTAAGTATAAGTTTTTTGGGGGTGGACGTCAAGCTAAGAACTTAAAGTGAAATTTGTAAAATGAACAGTTTTTTCATAAATAAAAAATGCTGCACAAGGCAACGCCCTGTGCAGCATTTTCCGTTGTTTAGAGGTTATGACCAATGACTGACTTGGTGGATCTGTATTTTATCTTTGCGTTGGGGCGTTGGAGACGGGTTTAGCCTCCAATGACGACCTTGCGGCAGGTTGCCAGGAACTCGTCGGTCATTTCCTGGCCGATACCGGGCAGATCGGGCACGGTGTAGTAACCGTTCTCGGGTTTGTAATAGTACTTGCCGGCCTGGATGAAGATGTTCTTCAGGTTTGCGTTGTGCTCCTCATGGATGGTGAAGTTGGGGATCGCGGCTTCGACCTGCAGAGCAGCGGCGGTAGCGATGGGGCCTCCGCAGACATGGATCTGAACGCCCATATCGTAGACCTGAGCCATATCACAGATCTTCTTGGTTTCGGTGATGCCGCCGGTGTTGCACAGATCGGGCTGGATCACGGACAGGGTGCGGTCCTCGAAGAACTGCCGGAAGCCCCAACGGGTGTAGCTGCGCTCACCCGTTGCCAGAGGCAGGTCGCATTTCTGCTTGATGTGGCGGAAGTTGCTGGGGTTCTCGGGGCTGGTGGGTTCCTCAAAGTACATGATGTGCAGCGGCTCCAAAGCCTTGCCCAGCTCGGCGGCGGTGTTGGCGTCCAGCAGAGAGTGGATCTCAACGATGATGTCCATATCGGGGCCGCCGGCCTCACGGCAGGCTGCAATGCGCTCTACCGAGCGCTGCAGGTCGTGCTGACGATAGCAGCCGCGAATCTGAGTGCCCTGGCTGCCCCAGATCTTTTCGAGCGGGGTGTCGGGATCGGTGGGAGCAAAGACGGGGTCTACCTTGATGGCATCGTAGCCGTCGCGGAGGGCGTTTTTGGTCACTTCGTAGTAATCCTTTGGATCGAACAGCAGGCCGAGAGCCTCGCCCTTGTTATCTTTCTGGATCAGGTCGCTCCAGCCGAACTGCAGCTGAGAAGCGTATGCGCGGAGCTTCGGATTGGTCTTGCCGCCCAGCAGCTTGTAGACGGGAACGCCGAGGGCTTTGCCTTTTATATCCCAGCAGGCGGTATCGATGGCAGCCATAGCAGAGGTGATGACAACACCGCCGCCCATGCCCCAGAAAGTGTGGCGATGCAGGTGCTCCCAGATCTTCTCCGTATCAAACGGGTCCATGCCGATGATCAGCTTGGCAAAATCCTGGCACTGACCAAATGCTGCTTCAAAGCTGTTGCCGTATGCCAAACCGGCTTCGCCCCAGCCGTAAATGCCTTCGTCAGTGTTGATCTTCATAGTGATGAACTGGCCCAGATAACACTCAACACTCGTGATTTTCATAATAGATGCTCCTTCCCAAATAATGGATTGTGGTGAGAATGAGGAGAAAGGTTATTCGATTACGACCTTCTTTGCGTTGGCAATGTAGAACTCGCTCATTTCCTGACCGATGCCGGGCAGCTCGGGAACGGTGTAGTAGCCGTCCTTGGGAGCGTAGTAATATTTTCCGCCCTTCACAAAGGCACTGGTCAGATTGGCGTTGTGCTCTTCGTGGATGACAAAGTTGGGAATGGTTGCTTCCAGCTGCAGAGCAGCAGCGGTAGCGATGGGGCGCCGACCTGAATCTATCGCAATGAGGATCGCCGATGTTGGTAAACCGGGCCAGACGTTGAGAGTGCGATCCTCAAAGAACTGACGGAAGCCCCAGCGGGTGTAGCTGCGCTCGCCCGTTGCCAGCGGCAGGCCGGACTTCTCTTTGATATGCTTGAACATATCGGCGTTGCAGGGCATCGTGGGCTCTTCGTAGTACATAATGCGGTAGGGCTCCAGGGCCTTACCCAGCTCTGCAGAGGTGTTGGCATCCAGCAGGGAGTGGATCTCAACAATGATGTCCATGTCGGGGCCGCCAGCCTCGCGGGCTGCTGCGATGCGCTCAACAGAACGCTTCAGGTCATGCTCGCGGTAGCAGCCACGGATCTGGGTGTGGCCATGACATCGCCCATGGGGGCAGGCTCGGTGGGAGCAAAAACCGGGTCAATCTTGACCGCGTCGTAACCCTCGTCAACCGCTTCTTTGACGACACGGTAGTAATCCTTCGGGTCATACAGCAAAGTCAGGCCGTCCTTGGCCTCAATATCCTTTCGCCAGCCGAACTGCAGCTGAGAAGCGTATGCGCGGAGCTTATCGTTGGTCTTGCCGCCGAGCAGCTTGTAAACGGGAACACCGAGAGCCTTACCCTGATATCCCAGCAGGCGATATCGATCGCAGCCATGGCGGAGGTAATAACGACGCCGCCGCCCATACCCCAGAAGGTGTGGCGATGCAGGTGCTCCCAAATCTCCTCTGTGTTGAACGGATCCATACCGAGGATCAGTTTGCCAAAATCCTGGCACTGGCCAAATGCAGCTTCTGCAGACTTGCCGTAAGCCAGGCCCGCCTCGCCCCAGCCATAAATGCCGGAATCGGTGTTGATCTTCATGGTAACAAAGCCGCCGATCGCGCCAGTGCCCAGATAACATTCGACACTCGTGATTTTCATACGTGGAACCTCCATTCTAATGGTGTTGTGATTTAAACTTATTCCGTCGGAGTTTTGGCTCCGAAAGGTTCTGAATTAAAAGCCTCTTCCACCCCTTATCCGCACCCTCTGTTGTTTGGGAGGGTGCGGATAAGATTTAAGGAAGATGGTATGATGGGAAAAAGTGACAAAGTGTAAAAGAGAAGAACTCAGGATTCTGCGGCTTCCTGGTAATCCTCAGCCCATACGGACGTGTGGATCTCGATGTTGCCCGTCTTGGAGCGCCAGAAGCCGATGAGGCCGGCGATGACGATGACCACAACGTTGATGACAGCCAGGCCGATGTTCATGGAGAGCAGGCTCTTCCACAGAACGACCAGGGCCAGCGCCACAGAAACACAGCAGATGGTGTAGTACAAGCCATCGGGCACATGGTAGCGAGACTGCTTCCAAGCATCGGGATATTTTTTGGGCATCTTGATCTCAGCTGTGAAATTCAGGATGGCGAATGCAGAGGTGATCAGCTGGACCATATTGGTGATGGTGGTGATGGACAGACCAAAGACGATGGGGATGATGCCGACGACATACATGAAGGTCAGGATGTAGGGGCGGGCACCGCTCTTGTTTTTCTTGCCGAAGCTCTTGGGCAGCCAGCCATCATCACAGGACTGACCGATGGTGATGGAGTTGTAGGCAAAGCTGGAGTTCAGGGTGGAAAGCAGAGCCATGATGGGGCCGCCGATGATGAAGAAGTAGAACAGCCAAGTGGGGAAGATGCGCTGAGCAGCGAATACCAGGGTAGTAGAGTTGCCGTACTCTTCTACGCTCATTACGCCAACGCCTGCCATGGCAACGCCAACGTACAGGATGCACAGGGTGGGCGCAGGCAGCAGGACAAAGGGAATATCCTTGCGGGCATTCTTGGAGTCACGGCCATAAGCAGTGGTCATGTAGTAGCCCTGGGTGGAGTAGACGAACAGCAGGACTGCACCGAGGAAGCCGCCGCTGATCTGGCCGTTGTTGAAAGTGATGCCCCAGCCATTGATGGCAAAGCTGGGGTCGCTGAAATCGAAGATGGGCAGCTTCATCTTGAAGATGCCGACGATCGCAAAGAGGATGAGGGCTGCGATCAGAAGCCAGGTCATCATTTTTTGTGCTTTTGCCATGATGTCAACGCCCATCAGGTTGACGACGTAGAAGAAGGTCAGCAGCGTAACGCCGACAATGACCCTTGCCCAATGGAGTTTAGCGCCGGGATGATGTCGCCCAGGTAAGCGGCAGCGGATGCACCGAACAGGGAGAGCGACAGGCACTGGGTAACTGCAAGATATGTAGGCGAAAACACCGGATGTCCGCGGACTGGACAGATCACACAGCATGGAGTAGTTGCCTCCGCCCAGACGCAGGGTGGAAGAGATGAAAACGAAAGGAAGGATCATGACAAATCCCATCAGGATCGCCACGAAATACGCCAGCCATGCGGAGTAACCAGTCATTTTGATGGCAGGGACGATCAGAGTGATGACGCCTGCACCGATGACCTGACCGATGGCCAGTGCATAGAGTTCGGTTCTACCAAGAGTACCTGGTTTTGGGACGGGTTCTTTTACAACGTGAATCGCCATGGTGACAGCTCCTTTTCTTTTTAGTATGATTGAGTGACCGATTACTCGATCACCTTGTACAGCGTTGCGCGGTCAATGGCTTCCTGCAGGAACTCATTGCCGATGCCGGGCAGATCGGGAACAGTGAAGTAGCCGTTTTCCGGCTGCAGGTTGTACTTGGTCAAGCCCACAGAGGTATCCATGCGGTTGCAGGTATGGTGCTCGTGGATCAGGAAGTTAGGCAGGGTGCACTCAAGATGCAGGGCTGCATTGGTGGTCAGCGGGCTGCCCGCGCAGTGGACCTGGATGCCCACATCGTAAGCATGGGCCATATCGGAGATCTTCTTGACCTCGGTGATGCCGCCGCAGTTGCCGATATCGGGCTGAGCCAGCTGAAGCAGGTTCTTCTTGAAATACTCTGCATATTGCCAGCGAGAGTACAGACGCTCGCCGTTTGCGATGGGCACGGAGCTGTACTTGGCAATGTATTCAACGGTCTGGGTGGTGGGCGTGTTGGGCTCCTCAAAGGCCATGATGTTATACTTTTCTGCCAGCTTTGCCAGCTGCACAGCTCCAGCGCATAGAGAGTGGTTCTCCATGATGATGTCCACATCGTCGCCGGCGGCTTCACGGGCGGCCTTCATGCGGGATTCTACCATTTTCAGCTGTTTTGGAGTCAGCAGGCCGGTGGTATCCAGGAAGTTGAGGGGCTTACCTTCTTCATCACGATCAAAGAAATCGATCTTGATCGCGTCAAAGCCTTCGTCCAGTGCCAGCTTGACGTTGTGTGCGTAATCCGCGGGGGTTACAGCCCACAGGTGTTCGGAAACGCCCACCTGGCCCCAGCCAAACTGCAGCTGGCTTGCGTAGGTGCGGAGCTTATCGCGAACCTTGCCGCCCAGCAGCTGATAGCAGGGAACATTGAAATACTTGCCTTTGATGTCCCACAGAGCTACATCGATGGCCGCGATGCCGGAGAAGACGACCGGGCCGCCGTTCTGGCCCCAGAACGTCCGCTTGTACATGGTCTCCCAGATGAACTCAGTGCGAAGCGGATCCATACCGATGATCAGCTCTGCCAGATCGCAGACCATGCCAAATGCGCCGGAACCACCAACGCCGTACATGCCAGCTTCACCGTCACCACAGATGCCGACGTCCGTATGGATCCGGCATCCGATGGGGCTGTTCTGCTTGCTGTTTGCAGTCGGCAGGCGGAACACCTCGACCTTTGTAATCTTCATAGAATTGCCTCCTTTTTCTATCGTCAAGGACAGCTTAAGCGCAGCTGCCTCTTCTTACCAATGTTGATGACCAGCGGGAAAATATCAACTCGATTGTTCAGTTGTTCGCTAAGTGAACTATAGCAAAACTCGACAACTTTGTAAAGAGGTTTTGTGCAATTCTACCTTTTGATGGTTTTTGGGGGAGGCTCTTTGTTCAAAATCACAAAACGAGCGTATGGGGGCGGATTTGTAATGAGGTGACGTTCGAAAGAATTCTCTACGGGCTAGAAGAGATGACTGCGTAATGAGTGCGTTGGATATTTTGGATCGAAAAAGCGTGGTTTGCGTTCTGGGTGTCCGAGGCGATCGCCTGCACTTACAGTCTGTGGGCAACGAAAAAAGAACTGCGGAACAAGGGAAAATAAGGCAAAACAAAAACAGGGTGCGCCACCCGGACGCACCCTGCCAAGATTCACAGACGATTCGGCCAACCCCTTTTCCTGCAGAAGCTTCACGGTCTGTGCCATAAGCTGCCGGGACATTGTAGCAGATGCTGATGGAGTATCGGGAATATCAGTGGCACCCGCCCCCGCAGTGGGAGCCGCAGCTGCGGCCCTCGTCGTGGTCGTGGTGGGTGCAGTGGATGTCCGGGTCGAAGACCAGCTTCCCGGCAAGATAGTCGGCCACGGCGGCGTCTGCGGCGCCGGAAAGGCCGCCGAACAGCTGGATGCCTGCCTGCATCAGTGCTACCTGCGCACCGGTGCCGATGCCGCCGCAGAGCACAACATCTGCGCCATGCTGTACGAGAAAGCCCGCCAGTGCGCCGTGGCCCTGACCATTCGTCGGGATGACCTCGGTGCGCAGGAGCTGGCCGTTTTCGGCCTCATAGAACTTGAACTGTGCGGAGCGGCCAAAGTGCTGGAACACCTGACCGTCTTCGAACGGGACTGCGATTTTCATGAGAACGTCTCCTTTACTGCTTGTTTTGTACAGCCTCCCGGATGCTCTTTGCTAGCTTTTTGGCGTCCAGAGGCTTGACGAGACGGCCATTCATACCGACCTGATGGCAGGACTGGGCGCACTCGTCGGAAGCCTGTGCCGTCATGGCGAGGATGGGAACGGTGGCGGCGTCGGGCCGGTCGAGGGCGCGGATGGCCCGGGACGCCTCGAAGCCGTCCATCACCGGCATCATCACATCCATGAGGATGGCCTGATACCCGCCCGGCGCACTGGCGGCAAAGCGCTCCACGGCTTCCCTGCCGTTCCATGCCTTGTCCACCGCTGCGCCCTGACTGGTGAGCTGGAACTCGGCCACTTCCATGTTGATGTCGTTGTCCTCCACCAGCAGGATGTGCATCCCGTCCAGCCGCCCGTTGTCGGTGGGCTTGAGCTGGGGCTTTGCGGCGGCGTTCTTGTCCAGCAGGAAGGGCAGCTGGAAGGTGAAGGCAGTCCCCTCCCCCAGCTGGCTCTCGGCAGAGATGCTGCCGCCCATCTGGCTGACCAGCTCCTTGACGATGGACATCCCGAGGCCGGTACCCTGTACTGGGTGCGGGCGTCGGCGGACTCCTGGGTAAAGGGCTTGAACAGCTGGTTCTCCAGGAAATCCCGGCTCATGCCGATGCCGGTGTCCGTGATGCGGAACTCGTACCACACGGTGGTGCCGTCGCAGGAGAGCTCTTTGGCGTAGGTGTCGATGGACCCGCCGGGCTTATTGTACTTGATGGCGTTGCTGAACAGGTTCACCATGATCTGCCGCAGCTTGAGAGAGCTGCCCACGAGGGCGGTGTGCTGGACATTCTCCCGGTGGCGGTGGTGGGTCAGGCCGCCCTTTCTATCTGTGCCTCCACCAGCGACGAGACATCGTGCATCAGCACCTCGATGTCAAAGGGCTCCTGTTCCATCACCATCTGCCCGGCTTCCAGTTTGCTCATGTCCAGCACGTCGTTGATCAGTGCCAGAAGATGGTGAGCGGAGAGGTCTATTTTATCAAGGCAGCTGTCCACCTTCCGGGCATCGTCCCGGTTGGAGCGGAGGATGTCCAGCATACCGAGAATGCCGTTGATGGGGGTGCGGATGTCGTGGCTCATCCGGTTCATGAAGGCGGTCTTGGCTTTGCTGGCCGAGTCGGCTTCTTCAAAAGCTTCTTGCAGGCGTTGATTCTCGGCCTGCTCCTGTGCATGGAAGATGGAGGTATCCCGGAAGAGGATGATACCGTGGATGACCGGCATCTCCCGCCCGGAGGCCGCATCAAAGACGGTATCCTGCGCCATGAGGACGGTCTTCTGGAGCCAGACCGGCTCGCCGCAGGAGGTCTGCTCCCGGTACTCCACTGTCACGTGCTTGAAGCCCGAGTGGAAGCGCTCCAGCAGTTTTGACGCCGTGTCCACGATGCGGTAGTTTTCCAGCGTCTCAGGAGTGACGAAGTGACGGCGCTGGGCGCAGTAGTCGTCGTAGGAGCAGGGCAGCGTCATCTGCAGATCGAACTGCCGCAGCGCGGTAGTCCGGTAGAAGATCTGCTCGAGCTGGCCGTGGGTCAGGTCCACAGTGAACAGGGCGTCGTTTGCGTCGATGAGGGCATCCACATAGTTGTCGTTTTCCAGCAGGGAGTGCTTCATCTGCTCGTAATACTGGGTCAGGAGCTGGCGCTCGTCGAAGGCGGTGCTCTTGTCCCGGAAATACTCGAAGCCCACGAGGAAGTGGTGCAGCCGCCCATGGAGGTCGGCGTCGCAGAACAGGAGGGTCAGCCGCCCGCGCTGGGTCACGCCGTCGGTCTCAAAATCCAGCTCAAGCTCCTGCTTGGGGTGCTCAGCACTGAGGGCAGCAGACAGCGTGCTCAGCTGCAACGCTTCCCGCATTGTCTTGCGGGTGGCGGAGGCGGCGTACTCGTCCACGATCTGCTCCACTGCACCCGAATAGCTGCCGTTGTCAGCAAGGAAGAAGCCCGATGAGGTGCGCAGGACGCGGTACTGGTCCAGCAGGGCGTCGCAGTAGAGGCAGTTCGAGAACTGATACCCATGGGCGTTGACCCACTGCAGAAGCTGGTTCTGCAGTTTCCGGGCCTCGGCCTCCTCGCGATTTGCACGGTTTTTGTCCACATACATATTCTTGTCGGCGTGGCGGAACAGCTCCCGCAGGGTGCTGCCCTCGAAGTCGCTGGCGATGGCGCAGCCTGCCGCATAGCTTAGGGGCATCTCGGGGTGCTGGCGGGAATACTCTGCCGCCTGTGCCCGGATGCTGTGCAGCACATCCTGTGCGCCGTCCCAGTCCACGCCGTAGAGGATAGCGATGAACTCGTCGCCGCCGTCGCGGCCCACGAAGTGCTGGGATGGCACGGCCAGACGCAGCTGTTCGGCAAAGGAGCGGATGTACTCGTCGCCCTTGTCGTGGCCGAGGTTATTGTTGACGGTGCGTAGGTTGTTGAGGTCAAAGACGCAGAGCGCCGTGTTCCCGTCCGGCGGGTCGGGCGCGTCCAGGAGCTCTTCGCACTTGTTCTTGTTGGGCAGGCCGGTGGCCTCATCGAGGTAGACTTTGCGCTGCAGAATGCGGTTCATGGCCGCGTACCGCAGGGCCTTGAAGATCTGATAACCGAACAAAAGCAGCAGCCCCACGATGTCCGCGAGGACGACTTTTTCCAGAAAGTCAAGGGCCGTGGCCCGCTTCTGGGAGTAGACCTCGGCCAGGTTGGTGGCCTCGTCGCAGGTCTGGAAGAAATGCTCGCTCTTGGCGATGATGGCTGTCTCGGTGTAGCCGCGCTGACGGACAAGGATGAGCTCGTTTCTCAGGTCGTCGAATTCGCTGGAAAGAGCGGTCATCTTGGTCTGAAAATCCGCGTCGTCCAGCCGCACCAGGTCCAGCTCGCTGCTGCCGAAGCGGAGGCCTTCGATGTAGGAGGCCACATCGCCGAGGAGATCATCTTCCGGTGTGCCGGAAATTTCGAGCTTGACGATGCGCTGGGTCTTGCCGCGAACGAGGCCGGCGTAGTTGACGACGCGGGCCGTACCCTGTATCTTGCCCACCAGCACGAGGACACCGAAAAACAGGCTGATAAGGATGGCTGTGAGAAGGACGGTGAAAAGCTGGATGATATGCCCGAACCGGGAAGAATCATTCTTCATGATGCAAACTCCATTCATAGCGCAGGAAATCAGTCGTTTCCCCACTATTATAATGTATTTCAGAGAGCGCTTCAAGTTTGGAAACGGCTGAGAGATCAAGCCGAGTTATGACGGGGCTTATTGATATTTGTCCGATGATATGTTGAAATTTCACAAGTGGTGCGGGTCTGCCGCAGCTCATAGTTCTCCGTCTTCAAGCTTTCTGCGCACCTCGTGGAGCGAAGCACACTCGCAGGTATAGATCCTGCGCATCTCGTCGGTGGCGGGCGAGAGGTCGGGGACCATCACGGTGACAAAGCCCCCTGCCGCGCCGGCCCGGACGCCGTTGTAGCTGTCCTCGAGCACCATCGTCTTTGCAGGCTCGGTGCCGAGTTTCTGCGCCGCCAGCAGGAAGATGTCCGGCGCGGGCTTGGAGCGGGTTAGGTGCTCGCCCGAGATGACGGCCTTGAAGTAATGGCCGAGGCCCCAGTGTTCCAGATGTCCCTCGATGACGGTCATGGGGCTGGAAGACGCCACCGCCATGGGAATGTGATGTTCGTCCAGCCAGGCCAGAAGCTCATCGAGGCCGGGCATTTTGGGGACAGGCTTGTTGAAGGCTTCATAGGCCAGCCGGTACAGCTCCTCCACGATGCCCATGGCGGGGCAGTCCTCACCGTAGAAGCGCCGCAGCACATCGCAGCTGCCGGCCTTGGTGGTGCCGCGGGCAGCCTGCGAGAGGCCATCCTTGTAGGGCAGGCCGAATTTTGCCAGTGCCGGCTCCCAGCAGATGTTCCAGATGCGCTCGGTGTCGAACATCAGCCCGTCCATATCAAAAATAACACCCTGTATCATAACGCAAGCTCCTTTTGGCGAAAAATCTACATATATACTCTATTGTACCATGTTTTTCCGCTTTTGAACACCGATAAGGTCATAATTTGTGGCAACTTGACTGCCCCAAAGATGAAACATTTTTCGGTTGCTTGCAAATCCGTTTCACGGCATTATAATAGAAAACAACATTCGGCATATTTGGCGCAGGGCGTGCAGCCCGCGCGGCGCTGTGTGAGATCAGAAAGAGGGAAATTTATCATGTTGGACATCAAGATCACTCGTACTACCTGCCCGAAGGAAAAGCCGCAGGACGAGTCTAAGCTGGGTTTTGGCAAGAAGTTCACCGACCATATGTTCGTTATGGACTACACCGAGGGCGAGGGCTGGCATGACGCCCGCATCGTCCCCTACGCACCCTTCCAGCTGGACCCTGCTACGGTTGTGTTCCACTATGCACAGGAGATCTTCGAGGGCATGAAGGCTTACCGCACTGCGGATGACACCATCCAGCTGTTCCGCCCCGAGTGCAACGCAAAGCGTATGCAGGACTCTGCTGACCGTCTGTGCATCCCCAAGATCCCTGTTGAGGATTACATCCAGGCCGTCGAGGCTCTGGTGGATGTGGAACGTGACTGGGTGCCTCACTCTGACGGCGCTTCCCTGTATATCCGTCCCTTCGTGTTCGCAAGCGATGTGGGTCTGGGCGTCCACGCTTCCAAGCACTACATCTTCTGCATCATCTGCGCTCCGTCGGGCGCTTACTACGCCGAGGGCATCAACCCCGTGCGCATCTACGTCGAGGACGAGTACATCCGCGCCGCCCCGGGCCTGACCGGCTTTACCAAGTGCGGCGGCAACTACGCTGCTTCCATCAAGGCTGGTGAGCTGGCTGAGGAGCGCGGCTTCTCCCAGGTCCTGTGGCTGGACGGTGTCGAGAAGAAGTACGTCGAGGAAGTCGGCAGCATGAACATCATGTTCAAGATCGACGGCAAGGTCTACACCGCCGCCACCGTCGGCACCGTCCTGCCCGGCGTCACCCGCCGCAGCTGCATCGAGCTGCTGAAGGACTGGGGCTATGAGGTCGTCGAGGGCAAGCTGGCCATCGCCGACATCATGCAGGCTGCCCGCGACGGCAAGCTGGAAGAGGTCTTCGGCACCGGCACCGCCGCTGTTGTCTCCCCCGTCAAGGAGCTGGTCTGGAAGGGCGAGCACGCCTACATCGGCGACGGCAACATCGGCCCTGTCACCCAGAAGCTCTATGACACCATGACCGGTATGCAGTGGGGCAAGATCCCCGATACCAAGGGCTGGATCGTCCCTGTGGAGAAGAAGTACTAAGAGCTGAAAGGCTTATAAACGCCGCCCGGCTGTACGCCCGGCGGCGTTTGCTGTATCCTGTGCGGATTGCAATTCTCTGCCGCGGGTGATACACTTAAAGTACACCTGAAAAACGAGAGGGAATGAGAAGATGATAAAGAAGTGGAGCATCCGCTACCCCGCTGTGGGCGGCGAAGAAGAGCGTCGGGCCTATGTCTATCTGCCCACCATGTACGAGGCTGACCCTGACCGGCGGTATCCGGTGCTGTATATGTTCGATGGGCAGAACGTGTTTTTCGACGAGGACGCCACCTACGGCAAGAGCTGGGGCGTGGCGGATTATCTGGACTACACCGATACGCCCCTCATCGTGGCGGCGGTGGAGTGCAACGCCGGTGCTAATAATGAGCGTCTGGTGGAGTATTCGCCCTACCGCTTCGACGATAAGCAGTACGGCCACTTCGACGGCAAAGGCAAGGACACTCTGAACTGGTTCGTCCACGAGTTCAAGCCCTACATCGACGCCAACTACCGCACAGAGCCCGACCGGGCTCATACCTTCATCGGCGGCAGCTCCATGGGCGGCCTCATGAGCCTGTACGCTCTTTTGCAGTACAGCGATGTGTTTGGCCGTGCGGCGGCGCTCTCGCCCTCGCTGTGGGTGGCTCCGGAGGCGCTGACGGCGCTGGTGGGCCGCTGCAAGCTGGCCCCGGGTACCGTGCTCTACATGGATTACGGCTCCAGATAGATGGGCAACCACGACGGGATGCGGAAGGGCTTCGGCGAGATGTGCAGCAAGATCTTTGCCCGGGGCATCAACCTGACGGCCCGCGTCGTGCCGGGCGGAAACCACAGCGAGGCCAGCTGGGAAAAGCAGCTGCCCTTTGTGTTCCACACCCTGATGTACGAGCTTGATTGAACCAAACTGAGGAGGAAAGCATATGGAGATGCAGTATTTCAAGGAATATAGCCCGGCGCTGGGCCGGGAGATGGAGTGCAAAGTCTACGGACACGGGGGACGGCCCATGCTGTACATCCCCTGTCAGGACGGCCGCTTCTTCGACTTCGAGGACTTCCACATGGCCGACACCATTGCACCCTGGATCGAGTCGGGCCAGCTCATGGTCATGTCCATCGACACGCTGGACAAGGAGACCTGGTCGGACACCAATGGCGACCCTTACTGGCGCATCCGCCGGTATGAGCAGTGGCTGCATTATATCGTGGATGAGGCTGTCCCCAAGCTGCGCTATCTGTCCAAGGAGCGCAACGGCTGGGATGACCTGCCCGGCGTCATCGCCTTCGGCTGCAGCCTCGGCGCGACCCATGCGGTCAACCTTTACCTCCGCTGGCCCGACATCTTCTGCGGCTGTCTGGCCCTCAGCGGCATCTACACCGCCCACTACGGCTTCGGCGACTACATGGATGAGCTGGTGTATATGAACTCTCCCGTGGACTATATGCACAACTTCCCGGAGGATCACCCCTATATGGAGCTGTACCGGAACCAGAAGGCTGTCATCTGCTGCGGTCAGGGCGCATGGGAGCAGCCCGACACCACCTGGATGCTCAAGCGCATCTTTGAGGCAAAGAACATCCCTGTCTGGGTGGATCTGTGGGGCCACGACGTCAAGCACGACTGGGATTGGTGGTATAAGCAGACGGCTTATTACATGCCGTATATTTTAGGGTGAAAGAAAACCTCTCCGTCACGCCTACGGCGTGCCACTGCCGGGTTGCGGCTCCCAGCATCTGCTTCGGCCCTTGGTGCGGGCCTCGCATCCTGCTGGCCGCGGCCCCAACAGCGACTCCCTGTTTCCGCCGCTGGCGGCGGTCGTCGTTGTTGCTCCTAATGAGGGGAGGCTTTGGCATAGCGGAAAGCTTCATCTCTTCGCCAGAGGCTCCCCTCGGTAGGGGAGCTGTCGAGCGTTAGCGAGACTGAGAGGTTTCTCTACAGCAAATAGAGGATATTCAAGGAAAGAAGACGCGAAATTATGCAGAATTTTATTTTTATCTCCCCAACTTCCCGACGAACTACTGGCAGTTCTGCCGGGAGCTGAAGAACGACGGCATGAATGTGCTGGGCATCGGCGACCAGCCCTACGATGAGCTGAAGCCGGAGCTGAAGGACAGCCTGAACGAGTACTACAAGGTCGGCAGCCTCGAGAATTACGACGAAGTCTACCGCGCTGTGGCCTTCTTCATCTTCAAGTATGGCCGCATCGACTGGCTGGAGTCCAACAACGAATACTGGCTGGAGCGGGACGCTGCCCTGCGCACCGACTTCCACATCACCTCCGGCTTCCAGACCGAGGATATGCCCCGCATCAAGTACAAGAGCAAGATGAAGGAGTACTACCAGAAGGCCGGCATCGCCACCGCCCGCTACCACATGGTGGACGATCTCAACGGCTGCAAGGCTTTCATCAAGCAGGTGGGATACCCTGTGGTGGTCAAGCCCGACAACGGCGTGGGCGCTTCCGATACCCACAAGCTGTCCAATGACGAAGAGCTGAAGACCTTCCTCGCCTACAAGGCCGAGAAGCACCCGGACGTCTCCTACATCATGGAGGAGTTCGTCCACGCCGAGGTCAACAGCTACGACGCCATCATCGACGCCTCCGGTAACCCCATCTTTGAGGCCGGAAACGTCAGTCCCATGTCCATCATGGACATCGTGAACGACAACGACAACTCCATCTATTACATCATCAAGGACCTGCCCGAGGACACCCGCGCCGCAGGCCGTGCCGTCGTCAAGAGCTTCGGCGTCAAGAGCCGCTTCGTCCACTTCGAGTTCTTCCGGATGACCGAGAACCAGGCCAGCATGGGCGAAAAGGGCCAGATCGTGGCCCTCGAAGTCAATATGCGCCCCTGCGGCGGCTTCACTCCCGATATGATAAACTTCGCCCGCTCCACCAACGTCTATAAGATATGGGCCGACATGATCGCCTTCGGCGGCACCGATATGCCCGTGGGCGAGCACTACTACTGCCCCTTCGCCGGCCGCCGCGACGGTAAGAACTTCGTGTACAGCCATGAGCAGATCATGCAGAAGTACCAGAAGAACATCAAGATGGTGGACCGCATCCCCGACGCCCTCTCCGGCGCGATGGGCAACCAGATGTACGTCGCCACCTTCTCCACCCGCGAGGAGATGGAACAGTTCTACTCCGATGTTCTGGCCGTCACCGACGGCGATGCTGCCGCCGCACAGGCCGCGCTTTCCCAGGTGCTGGCTCTGGGCGAGCCCACCAAGGCTCTGACCCCGAAGCCCAACCTCAGCCCGGCGGTCAAGCCCACCACTGCTGTGACCAAGATCCCCACCCGCGCCGTCACCAAGACCAGCCGCAAGGGCCGGAAGTGATTTCCACAAAAACTTTACAAACCGCAGCCGCAGAGAGAAATAAACGCCTCTGCGGCTGTTTTTTGGCATGAGGGCAAATGTGATGATTGACAGTGCCCCGGAAAAAGTTGTAAGATAATGCAAATGCAAAAGAGGAAAAACGCCTTTGCAAAATGAGCTGAAAGACAGGAGAATTTTCTATGAAGCTGTATCAGAAACTTACTTCTCTGCTGGTGGCTGCAGCGATGGCTGCCGTGCTGATGCCGGTGTGCATGGCTGCTCCCGGTGACTCCGTTGAGACCCGCATCAACAACGCACTCGCACAGCGCACCGGCGCAGAGCTGTATCAGGAGATCGTCACCACTGCCCCCGATGGCACCACCCAGACCATGATCGCAGCCCGCAGCAACGGCAACGCTTATATCAAGATGGATATGGGCGACGCCGGCAGTCTGGTCTATATCCTGAAAGACGGTCAGGGCTATCTGGTGGACGATGCATCCAGGATGGCCGTCAAGGGCGAAGTACCCACTGTGAGCACAAGCGAGGCAGTCTCCGCTGACAAAGGCGAAGCACAGGAGATCCCCTGCACCGTGACCACCGTGAATGTGAACGGTCAGGACTGCGAGGCCCTGTCCTACACTGTCACCGATGCCAACGGCCAGACGGCCACCGTTTCCTACTGCCTGGTCGGCGATGATCTCAAGTATGTCGTTACCGATGCTGCCGAGGGCCGCACCATCGTGGAGTACCGCGTCACGAGCACCACTGTGGACCAGAATCTCTTCAACATCCCTGCGGATTATCAGATCCTGACGCAGGCAGAGTTTGAAGCGGCACAGGCCAACCACTGAGAAAATTTTCTGTAGAATATGGGAGCTGCTGCGTCATGCGGCGGCTCCTTTTTGTTGTCCGCCGCCCGGGAATGTGCTATACTGTGTGCAACAGAATGCATGAGAGAATGAGGAGAATCCCTATGAAAATACCCGCAAACGGCTTTACCCACGCAGGCAAGTTCCACGCTGACGACGTGTTCGCAACTGCCCTGCTCCAGATCCTCCGCCCGGATATTAAAATAACCCGCGGCTTCGTGGTGCCGGATGACTTCGACGGCATCGTGTACGACATCGGCTTTGGCATGTTCGACCACCATCAGGAGCCCCGCGAGACCCGCCCCAATGGCATCCCTTACGCGGCCTTCGGCCTGCTGTGGCGGGTACTCGGCCCCGGCCTTGTAGGCGAGCGTCAGGCCCGGCTCATTGATGAGAACTTTATCCAGCCCCTCGATCTGAACGACAATACCGGCGAGCAGAACAGCCTCTGTGACGCCATCGGCTTCTTCAACCCCGTGTGGGACTCGAAAGAGGACCAGGACGCCTGCTTCTTCAAGGCGGTGGCCGTGGCAAAGCAGATCCTGGAGAACCAGATCGAGAGCGCCAACGCCGTCAACCGCGCCGACGAGAAGGTCCAGCAGGCGTACAAAAACTCCCGCGACGGCATCGTGGTGCTGCCCTGCTATCTGCCCTGGAAGAACGGGCTGTACAAGACCGACGCCCTTTTCGTCATCTATCCCAGCCAGCGGGGCGGCTGGAGCGCCCAGTGCGTCACCGACCACAAGACCAAAAAGCCCAAGCTCCCCTTCCCCCAGAGCTGGGCCGGCCAGCCGCAGGAGGTCATCGAGCAGAAAAGCGGCATCGAGGGCATCAGCTTCTGCCACGCCAGCCGCTTCCTTATCACGGCCAAGGACAAGGAGACGGCCCTCGCCGCCTGCCGTCAGGTGCTGAAGAACAATGGCCGCATCTGAGAAGCCGGAAAAGACAGCTTACGTCTACATGGTGCGCTGCGCGGGCGGCCAGCTTTATACCGGCTGGACGAACGACCCGGAAGCCCGCCTCAAGGCCCATCAGAGCGGCAAAGGCGCAAAGTATACCCGCACCCATACCGCGCTGGGCTTTGCCTACCTGGAAGCGTGTGCGGACAAGTCCGCCGCCCTCCGGCGGGAAATTGCACTCAAAAAGCTGACGAAGGCCCAGAAAGAGGCCCTCTGCGCCGGGTGGACGGCTGAAAAAGAATGAATAAAAAAAACACGAACGCCGCGCCGTGCCGGAACTGGGCCGTCAACCCCGTGCCGACGGCGGACAGAATGTATAAACCGGACTGTATACGGCCATGCATATACAAACTAAAAATGCATAAAATTTGTATATATTTATAAAATAATGCATAAACATACAAAATAACAGAAAAGGACCGCCAAATCTGCACAAGGTTTGGCGGTTTTCTGCATTGACGGAAAAACCGCTTGGCGTATAATAAAAGCGTACTCAGAAAGACAAGACGTCGAGCGCCCCGGGAGGGATGCCCGGGCGGCAAACGAAAGTATAAAAAGTGTAATAAACAAAGGAGCGATCATCATGAAAAAGGAAGATATTAAGAAAGTTGTTCTGGCTTACTCTGGCGGTCTGGATACCTCAATCATCATTCCTTGGCTGAAGGAGAATTACAACAACTGCGAAGTCATCGCTGTCTCCGGCGACGTGGGTCAGGGTACCGAGCTGGACGGTCTGGAAGAGAAGGCCAAGGCTACCGGCGCTTCCAAGCTGTACGTCCTCGACCTGAAGAAGGACTTCGTCGAGAACTACATCTTCCCCACCCTGAAGTTCGGCGCAAAGTATGAGGACTACCTTCTGGGCACCAGCTTCGCACGTCCCTGCATCGCAAAGGCTCTGGCCGACATCGCCATCAAGGAAGGCGCAGACGCCATCTGCCACGGCTGCACCGGCAAGGGCAACGACCAGGTGCGTTTCGAGCTGACGCTGAAAGCCTTCTGCCCGGATATGGCCATCATCGCCCCCTGGCGTGAGTGGGACATCAAGAGCCGGGACGAGGAGATCGACTACGCCGAGGCACACAACATTCCCCCTGAAGATCAACCGTGAGACCAACTACTCCAAGGACAAGAACCTGTGGCACCTGAGCCACGAGGGTCTCGACCTCGAGAACCCCGCCAACGAGCCGCAGTACAATAAGCCCGGCTTCCTCGAGCTGGGCGTTTCCCCCGAGCAGGCACCCGACACCCCGACCTACATCACCCTCCACTTCGAGAAGGGCATCCCCACTGCCGTTGACGGCAAGGAGATGGAGCGCGTCGAGCTGGTCGAGTACCTGAACAAGGTCGGCGGCGAGAACGGCATCGGCCTGCTGGACATCGTCGAGAACCGCCTGGTGGGCATGAAGAGCCGCGGCGTCTACGAGACCCCCGGCGGCGCCATCCTGTACAAGGCCATCAATGTGCTGGAGACCATCACTCTGGACAAGGAGAGCGCACACTTCAAGGCGCAGATGGCCCAGAAGTACGCCGACATCGTCTACAATGGCCAGTGGTTCACCCGCTGCGCGAGGCTCTGGATGCCTTTGCTGACAGCCTCGAGAAGACCGTCACCGGCGATGTCAAGCTGAAGCTCTACAAGGGCAACATGATCAACGCCGGCGTCACCTCTCCGTACACCCTGTACGACGAGCAGACTGCCTCCTTCGGCGTGGATAAGGACTATGACCAGTCCGATGCTACCGGCTTCATCAACCTCTTCGGCCTGTCCATCAAGGAGCGCGCAAAGCTGTCCAAAACTGGCCCGAGGTCAAGGAATAACCTGCTTACCATCCCCTTTGGCGTGTTTTTACACTTTCACGCTGAAGGCTCAAATTACCGGCATCATTGCTGGCGGCACCGCCGCGGGAGCTTTTTCTGCGGCGGCTTTGCCGTTTCTATAGAGGAGTTTCTTTTATGGCAGAACAACTTTGGAAGGGCCGTTTCTCCAAGGCGGTCGATTCCCGCGTCAACGACTTCAACTCTTCCATCCGCTTCGACCAGCGGATGATCGCGCAGGATATGCGCGGCAGCGGCGTCCACGCCACCATGCTGGCCAAGCAGGGCATCATCTCCGAGAAGGACTGCGAAGATATTCTGAGCGGTCTGGCCTCCATCGCGGATGACCTGGCCTCCGGCGCTCTCACCATCGACCCCAACGCCGAGGACGTCCATACCTTCGTGGAGCAGACCCTCACCGCCCGCATCGGCGACGCCGGCAAGCGCCTGCACACCGGCCGCAGCCGGAACGATCAGGTGGCGCTGGACATCCGCCTGACTCTGCGGGACTACAGCCACACCCTGCAGGCTTACATCGTGGAGCTGGTCAAGGTCATCTGCAAGAAGGCCGCCGAGAACACCACCGCCGTCATGCCCGGCTACACCCACCTGCAGCGCGCCCAGCCCATCACCTTCGGCCACGCCCTGATGGCCTATGCCTGGATGCTGCTGCGCGATCTGCAGCGCTTCGAGGACGCCACCGCCCGGATGGACGCCCAGTGCCCCCTGGGCAGCGGCGCTCTGGCCGGTACGACCTACCCGCTGGACCGTCAGTTCACCGCCGAGAAGCTGGGCTTTGCGGCGCCCTGCCCCAACAGCCTTGACGGTGTGTCTGACCGTGACTTCTGCATCGAGCTGGCAAACGCCATCTCCATCTGCATGATGCACCTGTCCCGCCTGTCGGAAGAGATCATCCTCTGGTGCAGCTGGGAGTTCAAGTTCATCGAGCTGGATGATGCCTTCACCACCGGCTCGTCCATCATGCCCCAGAAGAAGAACCCCGACGTCACCGAGCTCATCCGCGGCAAGACGGGCCGTGTCTACGGCGATCTGAACACCCTGCTGGTCATGATGAAGGGCATCCCTCTCGCCTACAACAAGGATATGCAGGAGGACAAAGAGGCCATCTTCGACGCCGTCGATACGCTGGAACTCTGCCTGAAAACGGTCACTCCCATGCTGGACACCATGAAGACCCTGCCCGCCAATATGCGCCGGGCCGCTGCCAAGGGCTTCATCAACGCCACCGACTGCGCCGACTATCTGACCAAGAAGGGGATGCCTTTCCGCGACGCCTACAAGCTCACCGGCTGCATGGTCTCCGACTGCATCATCAAGGATAAGACCCTCGAAGAGCTGACCCTCGATGAGTTCAAGGGCTACAGCGCTCTGTTCGAAAACGACATCTACGACGCCATCGACCTCATCAAGTGCTGCGAGGGCCGCACCAGCTACGGCGGTCCCAGCGAGGCCAGCGTCAAAAAGCAGATCGAGCTGGCAAGCGCCCAGCTCGGCGCATGGGAGGCGGCAAACGCATGAGCGTAAAAGTCTTTATCGACGGTTCTTCCGGCACCACCGGTCTGCGCATTGCCGACCGTCTGGCCGCCCGGCCTGACATCGAGCTGCTGAGCATCTCGGCTGAGGGCCGCAAGGATGTGAACGAGCGGGCGAAGGTCATCAATTCCGCCGACCTTGCCTTCCTCTGCCTGCCCGATGCGGCCTCCAAAGAGGTCATGCCTCTGCTCCGCCCGGACGTCAAGGTGCTGGATACCTCCACGGCCTTCCGCACCGACGCGGCCTGGGACTACGGCTTCCGGAGCTGAAGGGCCAGAAAGAGAAAATCAAAAATTCGTATCGTGTGGCGGTCCCCGGCTGCTATGCCAGCGGCTTTATCAGCATCGCGCGGCCTCTGGTGGAGCTGGGGCTGGCTCCGGTAGACTATCCGTTCAGCTGTACCGGCATTTCGGGCTACTCCGGCGGCGGCAAGAAGATGATTGCCGAGTACGAGAGCGCCGACCGTCCGGCTCACAGCAAGCTGGATGCGCCCAAGAGCTACGGCCTGGGCCTCGCTCATAAGCATCTGCCTGAGATGCAGAAGATCAGCGGCCTCGCCCACACCCCTGCCTTTGTGCCGGTGGTGTGCGATTATTACAGCGGAATGCAGGTCCTCGTTCCGCTGGACCTCAAGCTGGCTGGCACCAGCGCCGAGGTGGTGGCCGCAGGCATTGCAGACTATTACAAGGAGGGCGCGACCGTTTCCGTCCACGCCCTCAACGAGCCGCTTCCCGAGAATGGTCTGTACTCCAACGCCCTGTCCGGCAGCGACAGGATGGAGCTGTACATGACCGTCAACGCAGCGGGCGACCAGATGATGCTGGTGTCCCTGTTCGACAATCTGGGCAAAGGCTCTTCCGGTGCAGCCATCCAGTGCATGAATCTGATGCTGGGAATGAACGAAACGGAAGGATTAGAATAACCTCTCCGTCAGCGCTGGCGCGCTGCCACCTCCCCTCGGTAGGGGAGCTGTCGAGCGAAGCGAGACTGAGAGGTTTTAAATTAGGGGGATTTTCAGATGCAGTATAAAGAAGTTGCGGGCGGCATCTGCGCGCCCAAGGGTTTTGCAGCAGCCGGTGTCCATTGCGGCATCCGGGCAAATCACAGTGAAAAGTACGATCTGGCGCTCATCAAGGCCGACGTCCGCTGCGCCGCCGCCGGTGTTTACACCACCAACAAGGTCTGCGGCGCACCCATCAAGGTAGACCGTGCCCACCTGACGGACGGCTATGCACAGGCCATCGTGGTCAACAGCGGCAACGCCAACACCTGCGCCGCCAACGGCGTGGCACTGGCGGAGGAATGCTGTGAGCTGGTGGGCAAGGCGCTGAACATCGACGCAAAGGATGTCCTGCCCTCTTCTACCGGCGTTATCGGCCAGCCGATGGTCATCGACCCGTTTGCCCGTGGCATCCCTGCCGCCGCCGCCAAGCTGGCGGCTGACGCACAGGGCAGCACCGACGCGGCGACGGCCATCATGACCACCGATACCCACAAGAAGGAATATGCCATCCAGTTTGAGCTGGGCGGCAAGACCTGCACGGTGGGCGCTATCGGCAAGGGCAGCGGCATGATCGCCCCCAACATGGCCACCATGCTGGCATTCTACACCACCGACGCCGCCGTCTCCCCCGCCCTGCTGGAAAAGGCCCTCAAGACCGTCGTCCCCGGGACCTACAACCAGATGAGCGTCGATTTGGACACTTCCACCAACGATACCCTGATCATCATGGCCTCCGGCCTCGCGGGCAACCCGGAGATCACCGAGGAGAACGCCGACTACGACGCCTTTGTGGCCGCACTGACCGCCATCGCCGAGCATATGTGCGCTGAGCACGCCGGTGACGGCGAGGGCGCGACCCATCTCATCACCTGCGAAGTCACCCACGCCCCCGACCTCAAGACGGCCCGCGCCGTCAGCCGCAGCGTGGTCTGCTCCAACCTCTTCAAAGCCGCTGTCTTTGGCCGCGACGCCAACTGGGGCCGCATCCTCTGCGCCATCGGCTACACTCCCGGTGACTTCTCGATCGATAAGGTCTGCGTCTGGCTGTCCAGCAAGGCCGGTGAGGTCTACGTCTGCGAGAATGCCGCCTACCACCCCTACAGCGAGGACGAGGCCGCAAAGGTTCTGGCCGAGCACGATATTCTGGTCAAGGTGGATATGGGGACCGGTGACGCCAGCGCCAAGGCATGGGGCTGCGATTTGACCTATGACTATGTGAAGATCAACGGCGACTACCGCACCTGAGAAGGAGAACAGCAATGAAAAACGAAGAAATGGCCCTCCTTTTCTCGGAGGCGACCCCTTATATCCAGAAGTACCACGGCAAGACCATGGTCATCAAATACGGCGGCAACGCCATGATCAACGAGACGCTGAAAAACGCGGTCATGAACGACCTTGTCACCCTGACCCTGCTTGGCGTGCGGGTGGTTCTGGTACACGGCGGCGGCCCTGCCATCAATGAGATGCTCAAAAAAGTGGGCGTCGAGAGCCACTTTGCAGGCGGCCTGCGCGTCACCGACGACGCCACCATGGAGATCGTCCAGCAGGTGCTGGCCGGTAAGGTGAACAAAGACCTCGTGGCAAAGCTGCGGGGCCGCGGCGTCGGCCTCTGCGGCATGGACGGCCAGATGCTCCGCTGCACCGAGCTTGACCCTCAGCTGGGCCATGTGGGAGAGATCGTCCACGTTGCCCCGACGCTGATCTCCAGCCTGCTGGACAGCGGCTATATCCCCGTTATTGCAACGGTGGGCATGGACGACCTGGGCCAGGCTTATAACATCAACGCTGACACCGCCGCCGCACAGATCGCTATCGCGCTCAAGGCCGAAAAACTCGTCTCCATGACCGATATTGCGGGCCTGCTGCGGGATAAGGAAGATGAATCCACCCTCATCCCCGAGGTGGAGGTCTCCGAGATCGAGGTCTACAAGTCCGCCGGCATTATCGCGGGCGGAATGATCCCAAGATCGGGGGCATGGCCGATGCGATCTATCAGGGCGTCCACGAGGCGGTCATCATTGACGGGCGTGTGCCCCACTCCATCCTGCTGGAGCTGTTCTCCGACCGTGGCTCCGGTACCCGCTTCTATCGCCGCAGCCATCACGAATAAGGGTTGCGCGATGCGCCGGAGTACCCTATAATAGTTGATAAGAAAACTTTCCGATATGCCAAGGCCTCCCCTCGATAGGCAACAGCGATGACCGCCGCCAGCCGTGACGGAGAGGTTTAGCCTCGCTGCGATTCACGGCTAGGCTCTTCTTCGTACAACCTCTCAGGCTCTTCGCGCCAGCTCCCCTTGCAGGGGAGCCTTTGGCAAGAGGGAAAGTATGTGGCTCCACCGTCAGGAGGTAGATATTATGGATTCCGAAAAAGTCATCAAGCGGGACAACGCGTATGTCCTGCATACCTACGCACGCAACCCCATCGCCCTCGAGAAGGGCCACGGCCTCTATGCCGAAGGCCCCGAGGGACAGAAGTACCTCGACTTCACCAGCGGCATCGGCGTCAACAGCCTGGGCTACTGCGATATGACCTGGGCCGAGGCCGTCTCCGAGCAGGCACACAAGCTGCAGCACACCTCTAACCTCTACTATACCGCCCCCTGCGGCAAGCTGGCCAAAAAGCTCTGCAAGCGCACCGGTATGAGCAAGGTGTTCTTCGGCAACTCGGGCGCAGAGGCCAATGAGGGTGCCATCAAGGCCGCCCGCAAGTACAGCTTCGACAAATACGGTGCTGACCGCTACAATGTCATTACGCTGGTCAACAGCTTCCATGGCCGTACCATTGCTACCCTGACCGCCACCGGACAGGGCGTGTTCCACAACTACTTCGGCCCCTTCAACGAGGGCTTCCAGTACGTCAAGGCCGGCGACATCGACGCCCTGACCGAGATGGTGGACCGCCACACCTGCGCTGTCATGCTGGAACTGGTACAGGGCGAGGGCGGTGTTGTGGCGCTGGAACCCGAGTATGTGCAGGCTGTCCGCGCCCTCTGCGACGAAAAAGACCTCGTCCTCATCGTGGACGAGGTGCAGACCGGCGTGGGCCGCACCGGCACCTTCCTGTGCTGTGAGCACTACAACCTCCAGCCCGACGTCGTCACGCTGGCCAAGGGTCTGGGCGGCGGCCTGCCGATTGGCGCTGTCCTGATGAATGAGAAAGTCGCTGCCGGTATGGGACCCAGCAGCCACGGCTCCACGTTCGGCGGAAACCCGGTGGTCTGCGCCGGTGCGAATGTCGTCGTGGACCGGATGGACGCCAGCTTCCTCGCCAACGTCAACGAGCGGGCCGTCCAGCTGCGCACCGGTCTGGAAAAGCTGCCCCGCGTCAGGAGCCTCTCGGGCATCGGCCTGATGGTCGGCATCGAGTTCCTCGAGGGCATCAAGGCCGCTGACGTGCTGGCGGCCTGCCGCGAAAAGGGCCTGCTGGTGCTTACCGCAAAGACCCGCCTCCGCCTGCTGCCGCCGCTGACTCTGACCGCCCACAATGTGGAGATGGCGTTGGATATTCTGGGCAGCGTCCTCGCGGAGATGGACCCCAGCAAAACGGAGGAGCAGGCATGAAGCATCTGCTGAAAATGAGCGACCTCACCCCTGACGAGGTGGCCCACATCCTTGATGTGGCCGATGAGCTGAAAGCGCAGCAGAAGGCCGGAGGCACCGAACCTCTGCTCAAGGGCAAGAGTGTCGCGCTAATGTTCTCGAAAAATTCCACCCGTACCCGCACCAGCTTCGAGGTGGGTGTCTACCAGCTGGGCGGCCTCGGCAACTACATGAATGCCGCCACCGAGCTGCAGTCCGGCCGCGGCGAGCCGCTCAAGGATACCGCCCGGGTGCTGGGCCGCTATTATGACTGCGTTGTCTGGCGCACCTACCGCCAGAGCGATTTGGAAGAGTTCGCTGAGTTTGCGGGCGTCCCCGTCATCAATGGCCTGACGGACTATGCTCACCCCTGTCAGGTGCTGGCCGACCTCATGACCATCCGGGAGCGCCGGGGTGCGCTGGCGGGCCAGAAGCTCTGCTTTGTCGGCGACGGCAGCAATATGGCCAACAGCCTCATCGTGGGCGGCCTGCTCTCCGGCATGAAGGTAGACTGCGTCTGCCCCCACGGTTACCGCCCGGCGGCAGATGTGCTGATGTTCGCCCATAAGTACGGCAGTGCGTTCCGCCTGCTGGAAGACCCCGCCGAAGGCGTCAAGGACGCCGATGTGGTGGTGACGGCTGTCTGGAATACCGCTGCCCCCGGCACCTCCGAGAGCGAGAGCCGCCTGCGGGACTTTGCAGGCTTCCAGCTCACCAGCGGCCTCCTGAAAGCCGCAAAGCCGGACTGCATGGTGCTCCACTGCCTGCCCGCTCACCGCGGCGAGGAGATCTCTACTGCCGTCTTCGAGGCCCACGCCGACGAGATCTTCACCGAGGCAGAAAATCGACTGCATGTCCAGAAGGCTGTGCTGGCGGTATTGCTGGCGGGAAAGTAAAATATGCAATGAAAAACGCCGCAGAACTCATCGTCCTGCGGCGTTTTTGACGGAGCATCAGGGAGTCGAACCCTGGCACTGGTCTCACGGCCTATCGCATTTTGATTCGTTGGCAACAACTGCGAATTGTATATCGCAAATATGGTGTCAATCTATGTGCAACCAACTTCCCTTGCGATTGACAAGTACCCCGCGCCGGACAAAGAGCGCGCACAGCTTCTCTGGGTGGCGCACATGAACGGGCTGAAAGCGCAGGCGGAGGAGGTGGTGGTGAGGGAGATCATGTATGTAGAACGAAACCACGATTCATCTTGTCTATCCATTCAAGCATGGTATGGGGTGATAAAATGGCCTATCTGAAATTGATGATGGATGAAAAAGAAATTGCCCACCTAAGCGAAGATGGGCAGTCTCTTTGCGCAAATGAGGGTGTGCCGCAGTATAATCTGCCCCTGAACCTTTTCATCGGTGACAAACGCAAAGTCCCATTGGTCGATGTGGTTGTTTGGGCAAAGAAGCGTATCTTTCCGAAAAATCGGATGGATTGCAAAGAGATTTTGAAATTGATGGGGCTGCCCGACTACAACGCTTGGGAAATCGTCAAGCGCACCAACGCCTGCCTGATGGAAGACCCCTATTGGCTGCGATTCAGCGAAGATGAGACCTTTGAGGACACCACGCGCGGACGAGCCAAAAAAATCATGGACGAAACTCAGAAAAACAGCTGATACTAATTGGTATCAGTTGACAAGTATAGCAAAACCCACAGGTTGGACACACATACCAGCCTGTGGACTTTGACAATTTTCCGCGTTATTAAATCTGTCCCATACTAAAACGTACAGAACTGCTTAACAGGTGTAAGCGGGAATCTTTTTTCCACGCCTGCCATGATGCACATTTGTGTGCCGGGCAATTCCAGAGAAGCGTGTGCGCAGGAAACTGCCGTTTTAAGCAGTTGGTCGCCTTGGGTGCACTGCTTTGCGATTGCGTAAGAACTACAATCAGGTCAATGAGCAGGCCGTAAAAGCGGCAGGCGCAACAGGCATCATCCGTCCGGGAAAAAATGCTTGTCAGGTCATTGTCGGCACGAAGGTCAAGTCCATTTATGACGAACTGGACAAGCTGCTGAAGTAAAGGAAGGGTCTGTTGCACACGGATAAAAGCCAGTGCAACAGCCTCTTTTTCATTCATGTTGCAATTTTTTCAGCGTTTCAAACGTATCTAAATTAAAGTGGCATATCATATTCCTTTTCACACATCCCTGCCGTTTTCAAACAGGAGGTTGCTTTTATGAAAGTATCTGCCGACTATCGTATGCTCGCTCTCGATGCTCTGCGCGGAAAATGGAAAACTGCTGCTCTGACAGGTATTGCCGCCAGTGCGCTCGGTGCTACCATTGTGAGCAGTTCCAACAGTGTCGTTTCCAATTCCAATCAGGCAAAGGACATTCATTTTAACCTGTTCGCCCAGCCAAACGGCGGTCGGCTGCTTGCTGTTTTGCTTGTCGGCATTGGTCTGTGGGCAATCCTCCAACTGATCGTGGGCGGTGCAGTTCAACTGGGATATGCTCATTTTAATCTGAACCTTGTAGATGGAAATGATGCTGCCATCTCGGACTTGTTCTCCCAGAAAGACCGTCTGTGGGATGGCTTCTGTATGAAATTCCTGCAGGGTCTGTACATCGCTCTCTGGTCGCTGCTGTTGGTGATTCCGGGAATCGTGAAAACATATAGCTATGCGATGACACCTTACATCATGTCCGAGCATCCTTCGCTGACTGCAAATGAAGCAATCACAGAATCCCGGCGAATCATGGATGGCAACAAATGGCGGCTGTTCTGTCTGGATTTCAGCTTCATTGGCTGGGAACTGCTCTGTTCGTTGCCACTGTATGCCGGGGGTTTTCTGGTTCTCAAATATTTCACCGGTTCAGAGGCTATGGCGATTTCTCTTGTTCTTCTGCTGACAATTCCATTGAGCATTGGCTTCTTTTGTACGCCCCTATGAGGAAGCTGCATGGGCCACTTTCTACCGTGATATTACCGCAGCACCTACCGAACCGGATGAAGCATACTGACTTTTATACTATTTCGCAGATGTGACCGGACTTTCGAGGTGATCTGCGTATGGAGAAGAAATTTGACCGTTCCGAAATAATTGCAATGACCCTCTTGTTTGCTTTAACGCTGGTGCTTACGGTATTAAAAGTGACGAGAGTGCTTTCATTGCCTTGGTTGTGGGTACTGGGTCCGCTTTGGCTTGGTACATATCGATACCGCGACTAGGGCTGCTTGCGCTGGGAGAACCTCAAACCCTGTAATCATCGTGCTTCCGTGATGGCTGCGCACTCCTATGGCGCATCCAAAAAGCGTTTTGCAAAAACGCGTAGCCTGCATCCGTCGGATGCAGTTCAAGGGTTTGGGTGTCCCCAACAGGTATTTTTGCAATGCAAAATAGCAGATGTATATACGTCTGCATTGCTTGCCACTGTTATGAACGCCTTTTGAATTGCAAAATGATTTTTCGGTTGCTATACTGGGCTTACCAAATTTTTTTTTTCGGGAGGATGCCGCAGTGACTGCACAGACAATGCTGATCAGGAACCGACCTTGCCGCATTTACGGCGAAGCTCATGCAGAATACCTACTGCTCCAAATGACCGGCGAACACGAGTTGCAAAGCATGGATGACGAAGTGGCTGCTATTGCACAAAGCAACCGAAAGTATCTGTTTGCAGCCATTCCGGTGGAAAACTGGAACGATGCACTTTCTCCGTGGAAGTCTCCTGCTGTTTGGGGAAAGCAAGGGTTTGGTGGCAATGCTGCGGACACCCTGCGCTTTCTGACAGAGCGGGGCATCCCCACACTGAAGCAGCAGTTTCGTCTCCCGGAAAACGTCAAAATCATTCTGGGCGGCTACTCGCTGGCGGGATTGTTTGCTTTGTGGGCATCCACCCAGACTGATCTGTTTTATGGCATCGCCGCCGCCTCCCCCTCGGTGTGGTTCCCGGGTTGGATGGAGTTTGAACAGCAGCACCCGATACAGGCACAGCACGTTTATCTGAGCCTTGGTGACAAGGAAGAGCGCACGAAAACACCGTCATGGCTGCGGTGGGCGATGGAATCCGCGCCCTGCACAGCCGGCTTACAGCGCGTAGCACAGACTGCACCCTTGAATGGAACAGCGGCGGTCATTTCAAAGACGCTGACCTGCGCACGGCGAAAGCATTTCGCTGGGCGATGGAGGAACACACATGACCATTTTGATTGATGCAGACGGCTGCCCGGTGGTGGACACGACATTGCAGATCGCAAAGCAGTTCAGCGTTCCGGTTATCCTGATCCTGTGGGTCATCAAAATGTTCTAAACCGTACAGGATCGGCACGGTTTTTCGGGACTGCAAAGGTCTAAAGTCCCCAAGCGTCCAACTTACAACAAAATGAGACAGGCGACCCACCTTTCGGGAAGCCTGTCTCATTTTTCCGTTGGGGCTATTTGCGTTGCTGAGAAACAGCCCGGTTTGGAAACTCAGTGATCGGAGGAGAACGGGGGATTACTTAAAGGCTGATATCCTTTCCGCCATTGAGCTTGCTGAAAGCCAGCAGAGAAATGACGGTGAGGATGGTCATAATGGTGGATAATGCGGCTGCAGTGCCGTAGTTGCCGCGGATGACCTCGGTATAGATTGCTACCGTCAGGGTCTTGGTCTTGCCGGTATACAGGATGATTGCGGTGGACAGTTCACTGATCATGGTGACCCAGCTCAGGATGGCACCAGAGATGATGCCGGAGGCCATCATGGGTACTGTGATGCGGAAGAATGCCTTCATCTTGGAAGCGCCCAGCGAGATGGCAGCTTCCTCAATGCTCATGGGGATCTGCTGCAGGATAGCCACCGACGAGCGGATGGTATAGGGCAGACGCCGGATGATGAGTGCCACCACCATGATGAGCATGGTGCCGCTGATGAGGAGCGGGGGCTTATTGAAGCCGATGAGCAGTGCGATGCCAAGGACCGTGCCGGGCACGATGTAGGGGATCATCGAGAGGATGTCCACCACGTTGGTCAGGGCATTGCGGCGGCGCACCACCAGATAAGCGATGAGAACAGCCAGCAGCACGATGACGACCAGTGCCAGCAGGGGGATGATGATGGTATTCTGAATGCTGCGACCCAGCTTGCCGATGGCGGTCTGGTAGCTCTGCAGCGAGTAGCCGTCCACAAAGATCTTACCCTGCGTGTTCTTGAACGAGGTGTAGATAACGTAGGCCTGCGGCATGATGGCGATGCCCACTACAAGGTAGACGACCAGATGAACCAGAGCGTTGATGCCCTTGCGGGCCTCTCGCTCCTCCACGGGGTGCATACTGTTCAGAGCAAAGGCGTTCTTGTTGGAAACGTACTTCTGGACGAGGAACACCAGCGTGGTGATGACGATAGCGATGACGGCGATAGCGGCTGCAAAGCCGTCGCTGCCACCCACCTCGTTGATGAACTCGGTGTAAAGGACAACAGGGAAGGTACGGTAGCCCTCACCGATCAGCATCGGGGTGCCGAAGTCTGCAAAGGATCGCATGAACACCAGCAGAGCCGCAGCCAGCAGGGTGGGCATGATTAGGGGCACGACCACTTTGAAGAAGCAGACAATGCCAGAGCATCCGAGGTTTTCAGCCGCCTCGATGAGGGAGTTGTCGATGTTCTTCAGTGCACCCTTGGCGTAGAGGAACAACAGCGGGAACAGCTGGAGCGTCATGACCAGCACGATACCGCCGAAGCCGTAGATGTCCGGGATGGCGATGCCGAGGTTTTTGAAGAATGTGGTAATGATACCGCTGCGACCCAGCAGCAGAATCCATGAGTAGGCACCGATGAAGGGAGCCGACATAGATGCCACCACAATGAGGATATTCAGCACCGACTTGCCCTTGATCTTAAAAATCGTGAACAGGTATGCCAGTGGGGTGCCAATGGCGATGGAGAGCACCGTCGCTGTGATGGACACCTTGAAGCTGTTGATCAGGGTATCGAAATAGTAGCTCTTGGAAAAGAACTTCGTGAAATAAGCCAGCGTGAAGCTGCCGGTGTCGGGGTCCAGTACAGACTGGCGGATCAGGTATGCCATCGGGTAAAGCAGGAACAGTGCATAGAGTGCGATGGTCCCCAGCGTAATGGCTCCCCAGACATCAAGACGGAACTTATTATTGTTTTTCATAAGCGTCGCTCCTGATGAGATTGGTACCGCCGTCCTTGGTAAAGACGTTGATCTTCTCTTTCTTGACCTTCAGCAGCACCTTCTCGCCCTTCTTGAGACCCTCGCCAATGGAGGACTCCTCTACGATCTCCACCGAGTCGCCCTGATCGGTGTCAATGGTGTAGTGGGTGTTGAGACCGAGGTAGGTGCACTCCTGCACGGTGCCGTGGATGCCATCGGTGCCGTCCTTGCAGATAATGAACTCCTCCGGGCGGATGGAACAGCGCACATCCTGCTCGGCAGCCTTGTCCAGAGCGTCGATGTGCTCATGGTAGCCGTCGGCAAAGGTGATGATGCCGTCCTTGACGTGGGCATTCACGATGTTGGTGCGACCGATAAAGGTGGCAACGAAGACATTCTTCGGGCGCTGGTAGATGTCGCGGGGAGTGCCAACGTGCTGGATGACGCCGTCCTTCATAACGGCGATACGGTCGCTGATGGCCATTGCCTCTTCCTGATCGTGGGTGACATACACGGTGGTGATGCCAACGCTCTTCTGGGTGTGGCGGATGACGCTGCGCATCTCGACACGGAGCTTTGCGTCCAGATTGGAAAGCGGCTCGTCCATCAGCAGCACATCCGGCGAGATAACCAGTGCGCGAGCCAGTGCGATACGCTGCTGCTGACCGCCGGAAAGCTGGTTGGGCATACGGTCGGCATACTGCATGATCTGCATCAGGTTCAGAAACTCATCCGTCCGCTTCTTGATCTCGGCCTTGTCCACCTTGCGGTTTTTCAGACCGAATGCCACATTGTCCCGGACGGAGAGGTTCGGGAAGATGGCATAGTTCTGGAACACCATGCCGATGTTGCGCTTGCTGGGGTCCATATCGTTGATGCGCTTCTCGTTGAAGAAGATGTCGCCGCCCTCAATGGAGTTGAAGCCTGCGATCATACGGAGAAGGGTGGTCTTGCCGCAGCCGGAGGGACCCAGAAGGGTGAACAGCTCACCATCTCCGATCTCCAGATTCAGGTCCGGGATGACCGTATTATTCCCGTAGCGCTTTACTGCGTCTTTGACTGATATTCTGCTCATACTAGCCTCCTGCTGCCCTTTGAATTACTTGCTCTGCAGATCGGTGAAGATCTCAGTGTACTTGTCCACCAGCTCTGACTTGTGGGCGCTGACGTAGGGAATGTCCTCTTCGATGACATTGATGTCTGCCATCGGGGTCATGGCATCGTTGGTGGCAGCGTCCTTCATAACAGGACGGTTGGTCAGGGTGCTGCCCCAGATGTTCTGGACTTCCTCACTCAGGATGAAGTCAATGAACAGCTTGGCATTGTCCATGTTCTTTGCGCCCTTGATGATGGTGGCGGAAGCAGGAAGGAAGACAGTACCTTCCTTCATGTAAACGATCTTGACAGGTGCGCCGTCCAGAACCAGCTGAGCACAGGGATCCTCATAGGACAGACCCACCACATACTCGCCATCGGCAACTCCCTTGTAAACGCCGCTGGAGCTTTCGCAGATCTTGCCGTCCACATTCTCAAACAGGTCGTGGACGTACTGCCATGCCTTATCGTCCTCGTAGCCGCCCATTGCCAGCAGCATATTGGTCAGGTGAGCGAAAGCGGAAGAGGAGTTGGCGGGATCGGCAGTGGCGATTTTGCCCTTCAGGGCCGGGTTCAGCAGATCTTCGTAGCCCTCGATCTTGATGTCACCGATGAGGTCGGTGTTGACGATGAGGACGCTGCCGTCCAGCACGTTGCCGGTGATGAAGCCGCACTTGTTCTTGTAGGCGTCGATGACGTTTGCATCATTGGCGGAAACATACGGCTCCCACAGGTCCTCGTTGGTGTACATCAGCGACCAGGAGCCGCCGAACAGGACATCTGCGTAGGGATCGTTCTTCTCGGACTGGATACGCTTGACCAGTTCGCCGGTGCCGGCCTGAATCAGCTCGACGTTGACACCGTATTTCTCCTCAAACAGAGGAATGGTGGCGTTCAGCAGGCCCTCAGAGTTGGGCGAGTAGATCACGAGGTCGCCGCCGCCCTGTGCAGCAGTACCAGAAGCGGCAGTGGAAGCAGCGGTAGAACCGGCAGAAGAGGTGCTGGCGGAGGAGCCGCCGCAAGCGCTCAGAGCAGCAGAAGCTGCGATAACACCGGTAGCCATCAGGAACGAACGACGAGAAATCTTTTTCATAGTAAAAACCTCCATTTTTTACCTGAAACCTTTCGATAGTCCCATTTTAATGCTTCTAGCACAAAAATAATACTCAAATTGCAGAACAAATGGAAAAAATACCGAACAGCGACTGTTCGGTATTTTTCCTAGACACTATTTCAAGGTGCTCTGGTACTCCCGCACCGAGCAGCCTATGTATTTTTGAAAACGTGGTTAAAATATTTGTACTCACCAATGCCGCACTCCCAGCCGATTTGGGAGATGGGCAGTTTTCCTTTCCGGATGAGTTCCAGAGCGTTCTGAATACGGCAGCGGTTGAGGTAGTCAATGACCGTTGTGCCAAGCTCTTTCTGAAACTTCTGGTTGATGTACCGTTCCGAGTAGTGGAACTGTTCCTGAAGGTCAGCAAGTGTTATCTTGCTCTGGTAATTCTCTTTCAGATAGGCTACGATGCGTAGCACCAGCGGGTCAGTGACCTTATCTTCGTTTAATGGCGGCAGAGCTGTCCGGCTGCGGACGGCCTCTGCCTCGTCCTCCCGCTGTTGGAGGTACTGGTTATCCCCCGCAAGGCGGACAGCCTTCTCCAGCGCAGTACGCATCTCGTCCATGTCGAGGGGTTTGAGCACATAATCCGATACGCCGTTCCGGATAGCCTGCTGGGCGTACTCGAACTCCGAGTAGCCTGTCAGGATGATGGCAATATAGTTGAATTTCTCCCGGGTGTCGGCGATCATCTCAAGACCGCTTTTTACCGGCATGGTAATGTCGGTAATGACGATGTCAGGCTGCAGCTCAGCGATCTTTTCTTCACCTACTGCCCCATTCTCTGCCTCGCCCACCACCGAGCAGCCGCACTCCTCCCACGGTACCGAGTAACGAATGCCCTTGCGGATGATCTCTTCATCTTCTACCAGTAGAACGCGATACATGGTTTACATTCCTCCCAGCCGGAGCTTGAGTTTCACCGTGAAGCCTTCGCCCTCGGTGCTGTCGATGGTCAGTCCGCTGTCACCGCCGTAGCCCAGCCAGATGCGACGGTTGATGTTCTGCAGACCATTGTGCTCGATGTTCACTTCATCCGAGCGCAGAATGTCTCGCAGCTGTTCCAGCATTGTCTCGTCCACGCCTCCGCCGTTATCCTCTACCGTGAAATAGAGCGCATCCTCCCCCAGCCAGCCCCGTACCCTTATATGGATGCGTGGCTTCTTCTGGAATCCATATTTGATGCTGTTTTCCAGCAAGGGCTGTAAAAGCAGCTTCGGGATGATGAACTCCATGCAGGCGTCATCGATGTCGATCTCGTAGGAGAAATTTGCACCGAAGCGGGTGGACTGGATCACAAGGTAATCCTGCAGATATTTCAGATCATCTTTAACAGGGACATTGTGCTTTGTGTTGTTGATGCTGTAGCGCAGGATGCCGATAAACCGTCCGATCAGCTGCTGGGCTCGCTGGGGGTCTGTCGGGATAAGATAGCGGATATTGTCCAGCGTATTATAAATAAAGTGGGGATTGATCTGCGCCTGAAGATTCTGCATCTCCATCCGGTTGTTCACTTCGGCAAGAGCGATGTTGCGCTGGCTCAGCTCTTGAATGCTGCGAACCATCTTGTTGACCTGACGGGCGATCTCCTCGATCTCATCGCCGGTGTCGATCTCGATGATGTGATCAGGGTCCTCCTTGCGGATGATGCGGATCTCCCGCACGAGGGTGTCCACCGACTTTACCATCTGCTCAGTCATAGCGTGCATGATACGGGCGAACATTGCCGCCCAACTCAGTCCCAGCAGTACGATCAGGAGCAGACCCACGAAGAGATAACTGTAATTCGTGGGCGAGTAGATGAAGGAGTAAGCCAACACCGTGCCGTTTTCCAGCGAGCGGCTGCTGCGCAGATAGCGGTTCCCGTTCACTCGCACATACTGCGCCGCATCGGCGGGCAGATACTTGTTAGCGTTTTTCTGGGAGAGGAAGGAAGAGTTTGAACAGGTGATGACATCACCGTTGGATTTGGTGAGGATAGCATCGTACTGGTACTGGCTGAACAGTTTTGTCCAGTCGTTCTCATTCAGATAGACTGCCGCAGCACCCTGATATTCGCCATCCCGGTAGAGCGGATGGATCATAACGTATTCTGAGCTGTTGGCTCGGAAGTGGTAGACCGTGGTGTAGACGGTCCGCATAAGATGGCAGGCGTTGTCCACGGCGATGCCGTTAAATTCCTGCCGGTGGAGATTCATCTCTCCCTCCGAAAAGGTCGTGAACCGAACCTTTCCCTTGGAGTCGGTAAGGATGAGCTGTATCTCCACAAGAGCTGAGACGTTGTAATGGCTGATAAGATAACGCAGGTTGTCCTGATCATTCCGCAGCTCGGAGAGGAACAGCTCGGTGTGTCCAGAGTCCAGCAGAAAGGCTGACGTGTTATTGTACACCTCATGGAAGGTGGAGGCGACACTCTCCAGATGGTCTTCCCGCAGGGCGTTCTGGTTGAGAGCATTCACAGCAGCGATTGCAATGCAGAACAAAGACATCCCAGCAGCAGGCTTGAGATCAGCTTACGGGAGACGCTCTGCTCCAGCTCCTGCTGAAAGCGGCTCTTTTTGTAGGTGCGATCGTGGTGACTATGATCCATACTTTTTTCGCTCCTGCTCTTCGACAAACTTTGCCATACTTCGATTATAATGCCTTGAATCAGATGAGTCAACGGGCGTGTTGCTGTCGTTTTATTGCATAACACAAAAACTGCCTGGAACGACCTTCTTCTATCGTTCCGGGCAGTTTCATCATCACCCTCAACCGTAACGGTGATGGTTTCGCCCTGCTTGATGCCAAGGCCCATGACTGCAATTAAACAAAGAGACTGAGAAAAAGGCTGACCCTGCCGAAGCAAGCAGGTATGCACAGTGTGCATAAGATATTCTGAAAGCTCTCGTCTGCACAGGTGATGATGGAGGGGCTGGGCTATGGCAATGCGTCAGCATGATGCCATACGCCCCAAAGACAGGGGGGATGGACGATGTTTCGGCAAAAAAGAATGGACAGACGAATAAAATTCATCTGTCCATTCGATTTGGCGGAGCATCAGGAGTCGAACCCTGGCACCGGTCTCCCGGCCTATCGCATTTCGAGTGCGACCTCTTACGACCACTTGAGTAATGCTCCATATTCACAATACAGCTTAATTATTATAGCAAAATCCCGCCTTTCCGTCAACTGGAAATACAAAAAGCCCTTTCCCGTGTGCTTGACAGGCAGAACGGGTGTGCTATATTTATTTCAAATTTGAAGTATATACTCAAAGGAGAACCTATGGCACAGAATCGACAGGATATGGGCAGCGGGCCAGTCAAGCCCCTGCTTTTGCAGTTGATGATACCCGCCGTGGTGGCGCAGGTGGTCAATCTGCTCTATAACATCGTAGACCGCATTTACATCGGCCACATCGAGGGCATCGGTGCGGCGGCGCTGACGGGCGTGGGTCTGTTTGCGCCGATCCTTATGCTCCTGAACGCCTTCGCCATGCTCATCGGCGCGGGCGGTGCGCCCCGCACGGCCATCGCGCTGGGACAGGACAATAAAGACGAGGCCGAAAAAATCATCGGCAACAGCTTTACCATGCTGCTGTTTTTCGCTGTGGTGCTGACGGCGGGCTTCTATGCCGGTGCGCCCGCTCTGCTGCGGCTCTTCGGTGCCAGCGACGCCACTCTCCCCTATGCGGTGGCCTATGGCCGCATCTACATCCTCGGCTCGGTGTTCGTGCTGCTGGTCATGGGCATGAACCCCTTCATCACGACCCAGGGCTTTGCGAAGATCAGTATGCTCACGACGGTCATCGGCGCAGTCATCAACATCATCCTCGACCCCATCCTGATTTTTGGTCTTGGCTGGGGCGTCCGGGGTGCGGCAGTGGCGACGGTGCTCAGTCAGGCCGTGGGTGCCTGCTGGATATTGAAGTTCCTCACCGGCCCCAAGACCATCCTCAAGCTGCGGAAAGAAAACCTCAAAGTGGAGCGGAACATCATCCTGCCGGTGCTGGGGCTGGGCATCTCGTCCTTCGTCATGCTTTCGACGGAGAGTTTGCTCTCCATCAGTTTCAGCTCCAGCCTCGCCCGCTACGGCGGCGATGTGGCTGTGGGCGCGATGACCGTCATCACCAGCGTGTCCCAGCTCTGCACCATGCCTATTCAGGGTATCTGTCAGGGCGGCCAGCCGGTGATGAGCTTCAACTTCGGCGCAGGCAAAAGCCCCGCGTCAAGGAGGCGTTCCGCTTCCAGCTCACCCTCTGCTTCGGTTATACCACCCTGTTCTGGCTGCTCATGATGCTGGTCCCCGGCGTGGTGGCGGGCATCTTTACCTCGGATGCCGCCCTCATCGAATACACCACATGGGCCATGCGCATCTACATGGCGGGCATCCTCGCCATGGGCGTTCAGATCGCCTGCCAGCAGAGTTTTATGGCGCTGGGTCAGGCCAAGGTCAGCCTCCTGCTGGCCTGTCTGCGGAAGATCATCCTACTTATCCCGCTGATTTTTATCCTGCCCTGCTTCACGGCAGATAAGTGCCTCGGCGTCTTTCTCGCCGAGCCGGTCAGTGATATTCTGGCAGCGACCATTACAGCCATCACCTTCTTTTCCCGCTTCGACAAGATACTGGACAAGGGTGCCGGGAAGGTATGATTCGCAGGAAATAGCTCTCTGAAAAAATGCTGCAAAAAATCCGGAACCGTTTCTGAGCCATCATGGTTCAAAAGATTCCGGTTTTTTAGTTTTGTGTAGCCTGAATCAACGATAGTTTATCTCGAGAGAGTGATGCGGGTCTTGTGGTGTCGGTCTCATCGCACATTTCATAAATTTGCTCTTGCAGATACGGCACCCGGGTGCTGACATCCGGGAACTTCGGCCCGAGGATGACTTCATCCAGTTCGAGGGGAAAAGGCGTCTGCACAAAGAGCCACGGCTTGTCCTTGGGGTCCTTCGGTTTGGTATGCAGGATGTTTTCCTCCGTCTGGTAGATGACCCGCAGCTCCTGCTCGTAGCTGTAGCTGCTGTCTTTGAAGAGGTAGAGGACTTTCCCTAGGACATCATCGAGATAACGGCGGTCCTGTTCTGCGATTTCCTCGGCGACATTGTGCAGTTCCTGGAGCTGTGAATTTATGGCGCGGCAGGAGCGGGAAAGTTTTTCATTGTCTTCGTTCAAGACTACATACGAATTTCCCTGTTTCCGAAGGTAACAGACGTGATAGAGAACAGGCTCGGCTTCTTCTTCCATCCATTTTGATGCTTTCCAGTCGATGACAAGACAGCAGCCTCTGGCGTGGTCGCCATACATTTCCCACATGGGCAGGTAGTCGATGCGGGGGCTGAAGCATTTTACAAATACAAAGGGAACATCCAGAGGTTTGCGGCCTTTTTGAAGTGCTCCATACGATGGGCCGTAAATTGCTTTTTGCAGAGTTTTACCTTCGTTTGGGTCATTCATGTAGGAGAGATGCATCACCGTCAGCTTCCCCAGCCGGTCAGCGGTGTCGTCCTCTTCGGTACATTTTTCGGGGAGCATATAAGAAAAAACTTCTGCCGATGTATAATAAGCGATTTCCTCCGCATCCTCCTCAGCGTTCAGTTCATCTAAAAGAAGTTCCGAAAGATATGCAGCTTTTGCCAGCCTCAGATAAGAGTCGAAGCACCATATCCCCGACTTCCATGTCATATGCGCTGCATAGCGAGAAAGAATAGAGTAACCGGTATCCTCAAGCAGGCGGGATTTTTCCATGATAGCGACTTCCCAGCGCTCCCTGTCAGGGTCATCATAAAGACGGGCAAGCTCAGGGAGGAGACGCTTTCTCGTTATGACGATGAACATCAGCAGTGCCAGACGGTTCCGGTGGAGCCGCCGAGGGTTGGGTGTGTCCAGCACTTCCTTAATGGCCGCAAGAAATGCATCCAGATTTTTCGCGCGGGAAGCAGCCGAAGCTTCCGGGTCGATGATACGATTGTACCGTTGAAAATAGGTCGGCGAATCGGAAGAAACGCTGTAGGGATAGGGGGCGCCCTTCAGGATACGGGTGTAAAGCTCATACTGGCGTGAAAAAGAAATGAAATAGCTGTCATTGAAGTCTTTCGCCGGCTTTCCGGCAGAGTCGATCTTCCACGACAGGGCCGCCAGCCCGTAAAACTTCAGGGCTTCCTCAGTATTGAGCTCCAGAAACAAAAACGGTCTGCCTGTCGGATATAGAGTCTGTCAAAGTTGGGAAGAAATGTTGATTTGGCAAAGTTTTTATTTTCGCTCACAGCGGTATGCCATTCTGTGACTTCTTCCCATACAGTATCTTCGCAGCCGTAGCAGAGCAAAGCCTCCGTTAGCGCACACAGGTCAGCTTTGTTTCCGAGGCCATGTTTGATGCAAGCACAGTAATTATAAAAATCATTTTCCAAATCGTTTACGAATAACAACAGGTCTGGCTTTTTTGTATGTGAGCGTTTTCTCGTTCGGATGGTTTTGCTTTCTTCATCCGAAAAGGACAGCCCGTATTTTGAATCTTCCATAAAACACCTGCTGCGTGGCCGAGAGCATTTTTCTCATCACCGGGAAGACTCCCGAAATCATCGTGCTCATAATCCTCTGTCACGATGCTGACCCTATCCATAAACTCCGGATGCGGATTCAGCGTCAAAAGCTCCTCATAAAGTTTTTTATCATATTCGAATTCCAGCAGTGGATATTTCATCTTTTCGTCCGGCATGGAGCATCCTCCTTTTTACGTCCTTTCAGTGAGCATTCCGCACATGACTTCCACGCACTGTGGGTCTAACGCATGTCCGGCACACTCGCGGAGGGCCGCGGCGATTTTGGCGTCCGTCTCGCCCCGGCGGCGGTGGCGGTCAGTGAAGTCGGCCACAGCGAGGATGCGGGACAGCAGCGGGATGGCCTCGCCCTGCAGCCCCTCAAGGTAGCCGGTGCCGTCGTAATTTTCGCGGTGATACCGCACGGTCTCGGCCACCCGGTCTACGATTTGGAGTTCCTGAATGATGCGGCAGCCCCGCTCTACATAGGTCTTGTAGAGCTGGTACTGCTCCTCGGTGATGTTCCGCTGCAATACCACATCATCGGGCAGGCCCACGGTGCCTACTTCGTGCAGCAGGCCCGCATAGTAGCCGTCCCGGCAGGCGGCCTCATCCAGACCCATCCGGCGGGCCATCTCCTGCGTCAGCTCCGCAGTCTGCTGGCAGTGGAGGTCGATTTCGGGGATCTTGGAGCTGAGGGCGCTGTACATGGCCGTGATGACCTTCAGCGACATCTCCGAGAGTTTGCCCTTCTCCGCGTCGATGCGCTGCTGCAATAAAAGATGGCGTTTGGCCTTGTCCACCCAGTAGCGCTGGATGGAGAACATGATGATGTAGGCCACCCCGAGGATGCAGATGTAAAGGAACGGGAAACGGCGCACGAAGCTCTCGCCGTAGAGGGCGGCGGGGTCGGGGATGAGTCCGCCGTACAGGCAGGCCATCACCCAGAGAAAGCTCAGAAGGTTGATAAAAGTGCCGTCCACGAGGCCCAGCACGAAGGTACAGGAAAAGGAGAATATCAGCAGGAAAAACCAGCTGAAATACCCCACATAAGCCTTCTGGAAAAGCAAGGCGCTGCCGGCCAGAAACGCCAGCGCTGCACCCAGCTCCCGCGCCCGGCTGGCACTGCGGCGGGACAGAAAGAGGTTGACGCCGTCCAGAAGCATCATGCCGCCCAGCAGAAGATAAAACGGCAGCGGCGCACCGTACAGAAACCCCAGCGGCAGATGTACCAGCCAGAGCAGACCCACGACGAGCTTGGTGTAGAGGACCAGCTGCGGGTCGCCATGGGGGACGAGTACCGTCTCGCGCAGTCGTTCAAGCGTATCCTTGTTCATAAAACATCCTTTTGGCGCGTCACTGCACCGCTATCTCTCCGCTTTCCAGCAGCTCCACCACGGCCTTGACCGCCGCAGGCTCGAACTGCGTCCCGCTCAATTTCCGGAACTCTCCGATGATGTAGTCCCTGTCGCAGTGGCCGCGGTAGCACCGGTCGGAGCCCATGGCGTCCAGCGCATCGGCGACGCTGATGATCCAGACCATCTCCGGCAGCTGCCCGCCTTTCAGCCCGGCGGGGTAGCCTTTGCCGTCGAACCGCTCGTGGTGGTAGCTGGCACCGCAGTCGGCCTGAGGCAGAAATTCCAGCCCCTCGAGAATTTTTCGGCCCCAGACGGTGTGCTGCTTCATGATGTCGAACTCCTCGTCCGTCAGCCGGGAGGGTTTGTTGAGGATGGCGTCCGGCACGGCGATCTTTCCGATGTCATGGAGCAGGGCGCTCCGGTAGAGGCTGTCCAGCTCCTTGCCGGCGAAGCCCATATGCGCCCCGATGAGGCGGGCATATTCGGCCACCCGGTGGGAGTGCTCGCTGGTGTAGCGGTCTTTTTCGTCTATCATCTGGCTGATGGCGGCCACAGAGCTCACCATCAGCTGCCGGGCCTCGCAGATGGTGGCATGGACCTCACGTTCCATCTCTTTTTCGCTCTGCTCCTGCTGGATGCGGTAGTGTTTGTAAAAGATGTCCGCTGTTATCATCAGCAGACAGAACGACCAGTAGGCTGCGGGGTAGAAAAGCGCATAGTCCCGGCGGTAGAGTGTGCTGCCGACGAGGGGACCCAGCCACAAAAAACAGGTGGCCGCGAGGCCGTAGGCCGTGCAGAACGGCAGGCCGATGGGTAGCCCCGACTGTACGAAAAGAGTAGCCGGCATCAGGAAGAACCACAGGTTCTGGAAGCCGTCGTTCTCGTTCCAGACCAGAAGCAGCAGGCCTATGAAGATAAGGGCCGTGTTTGAGAACATGACCAGATGCTTTTCGTTTTTCGCCCGGGGCAGCAGCCACTCCACCATCAGCAGCACAAGGCTGATGAGCCCGGTGAGGACGAAGACGACGGGCTTGTCGAGGCCGTTGCAGCTGAAATTCAGCGCAAAAAGCACGACGACAGCCAGCGTCAGCACCTGGCGCAGGTAGTCTGAGTCCAGCGTAGAATGCTTTTCGTAATGATATACTTCCTTGAGAAGGGGCCAGATGCGGTAAAGCATGAAAATGTCGCCTCCGAACGGGCCGCGCGGGCGGCTGGCTGCTGTATCTTTATATCTTTATAATATTACAATAAATATATTATACAACGAAATCTGGACGATGAACAGATGGATTTTCAGAATGACTGTATGCATCAAAAATACATCGGCAAAGAATCTTGGATACAAGAGTTAAAAATCGAAAAACGAGCTTGCAGAAAGCTCCAAAAACCAATCAAACGGGTCACTTTGTACAAACATTGCCTGAAAAATTTGTGCTTGAATCTAATTGCGGGATGAGAAAATATGCGTTATCATAATATCCAAAGGCGACCCGTATGCGGAAGGAATGTTGCCGTGAGCAAAGCACGGCGCTACCATAATACGGATAAACGCAACGTGAATCGGAGGTAACAAGAAATGAAAAGATCTCTCGTCGTGACTTCCTCGCAGCTTCTGCTGCTGTGGGTGCAGCTGGCGTCCTGACCGCCTGCGGCGGTTCTTCCAGCAGCACTGCCACCTCTACTGCAGCTTCCACTGCTGCCAGCACCGCTGCCGGCGGCAAGTCCACCGACTACCCCACCAAGGGTATTTCCGTCATCTGCCCCTGGTCTGCAGGCGGCGGCACGGACTCCTGCCTGCGCGCATTCTGCGAGGCTATGGGCAAGAACCTGGGCGTCACCCTGACTGTCGATAACCAGACTGGCGGCGGCGGCATCCTGGGCCATCAGGCTATCGCAGATGCCAACACCGACGGCTACACCATCGGTATGATCACCTTCGAGCTGGCTACCTATAAGAAGCTGGGCACCAGTGAACTGACCTGGGAGAATTACGCTCCCCTGTGCCGCGTCAACACCGACGCAGCTGCCATCACCGTCGGCGCAAAGTGGGCTGCTGACAACGGTATCACCGACCTGCCCGGTTTCATTGATTACTGCAAGGCTCACCCCGGTGAGGTGCAGATGGGCGGTTCTTCCAACGCTTCTGTCTGGCACATCGCTGGCGGCTACCTGATGAGCGCTACCGGCATCGACATCCAGATGATCACCTATCAGGAAGGCGCTGCTACCGCTGTCCAGAACGCAGCCGGCGGCTTCATTCAGGGCGTTACCGTCTCTCTGGCCGAAGCTCGCAGCTTCATCGAGTCCGGCGACCTGATCTGCCTGGGCGTCATGGACGAAGAGCGCAACCCCGTCTTCCCCGATGTTCCTACCTGTAAGGAGCAGGGCTACGACATCACCTACTACACCCAGCGCGGTATGGCCGCTCCTCTGGGCGTTGATGATGCCATCATGACCCGTCTGGAAGAGGCCTGCGCCGCTGCCATCGAGGACCCTGACTTCGTGACCTTCATGAACAACAACGGTCAGGCAATCTCCTATCTGGATGCACAGGGCTATGCTGACTACCTGAAGCAGGCTGCTGTCGATGTCGCAGCTGCTATGGACGCTGTCGGCCTCTGATTTGTCTCTCTGAGTATTTGCTGGGGCAGGCAGTTCATGCCTGCCCTTTTTTGTGAGAAGATATAGAGAGGAGGAACCCCTTTTGAACAAAGACAAAATGAAAACGATGGCCTTCTCCAATCTGGTAGGCTCCATCATTTTCCTCGCGATCGGCATCTGGGCGTGGCTCCAGACCGATAATTTCCCTGAGGTGGCCAACACCTATGTGCAGGCTTCTACCTTCCCCCGCGTCATGATCGTGGGTATGCTCATCTTCTCGGTGGTTCTGCTCATCCAGTCCATCTTCAAGCTGATGGGTACCATAAAGCCCACCGACCCCGTTGCTGTCGAAGTCGGCACCCTGAATCCCCTCAAGGATAAGGGCGTGGCCGCTGCTTACCTTGTTATGCTCCTCTGTGTGCTGTTCGCTGCTCTGTTCAAGAGCTGCGGCTACATCCTGTGCGCTGTGGTGCTCTCGATGATCATCATGTTCCTCATCGGCAAGCGCAACTGGGTGCAGATGGTCCTTGTGAGCGTTCTGGTGCCGCTGCTGATGTGGCTGGTGTTCTACAAGGTGCTTACCGTCAATATTCCGCTGGGTCCGCTGAACTTCCTGCGCACCCTCGTGGACATGATATAAGGAGGGAGCACAGTTATGGATTTTAGTCTGCTTCTTTCCAGCTATGCTACTGTCTGGTCCAACCCCGAGGTCCTTCTGATGACCTTCATCGGCGCACTGGGCGGCGTTCTGCTGGGCGCTATCCCGGGCATGACCGCCACCATGGGCGTGGCGCTGCTCATCCCCTTCTCCTTCGGCATGGACCTCATCCCGTCCATCGGCCTGCTGCTGGGCATCTACTGCGGCGGTATGTACGGCGGTTCCATTTCCGCTATCCTCATCCACGCCCCCGGCACGCCCGCCGCAGCCGCCACCCTGCTGGACGGCTACCCCATGTGTAAGAAAGGTCAGGCTGGCAAGGCACTGTCCGTTGCCATGTTCGCCTCCTTCTGCGGCGGCGTCATCGGCGCACTGGTCATGACCTTCCTGTCTCCGCTGGTCGCTGATATGGCCATGAACTTCGGCCCCGGCGAGATGTTCATGCTGGCCGTCTTCGGCCTGTCGGTCATCGTCGCAATTTCCGGCAAGTCTGTGGCCAAGGGCCTCATCAGCGCCTTCTTCGGTATGCTGCTCTGCACCGTCGGCCTCGACCCCACCAACGGCATCCCCCGTTTCATCACCACCAAGCAGACCGGCCTGCTGGATGGCTTCCAGTTCATCCCCACTCTGATCGGTCTGTTCGCTGTCTCTGAAGTCATCGCCGGCGTTGAGCGCATCATCCGCGGCGAAGAGCATGAGCAGAAGTCCAACGAGAAGATCACCAACGTCCTGCCCGATTGGAAGACCATCAAGCGGATCTGGCCCAACATCCTCTCCGGCGGCCTCATCGGCACCTTCATCGGCGCCATCCCCGGCGCAGGCGGTGACATCGCGGTCTTCGTTTCCTACGGCGCCAGCAAGTCCGCCAGCAAGCACCCCGAGCTGTACGGCACCGGCATCCCCAACGGCGTTGCTGCTACCGAGTCCGCCAACAACGGCTGCTCCGGCGGCGCTATGATCCCCTGCTGTCTCTGGGCGTCCCCGGCGACTCCGTCACCGCCATCCTGCTGGGTGCCTTCATTATGAAGGGCATCACCCCCGGCCCCATGATGTACGTCACCGAGCTGCCCACCGTCTACCGCGTCTTTGCGGCTCTGATGCTGGCAAACCTCTGCATGCTGGTCGTCGGCTGCCTGGGCGTCCGCTTCTTTGCAAAGATCGTCTCCGTCGAGAAGAAGATGCTCTACCCCATCATCCTCGTCATCTCCCTGCTGGGTGCTTTCTCCATCAACAAGAATGCCTTTGATGTGGGCGTCTGTGTCGCCTTCGGCATCATCGGCTGGCTGATGAACAAGTACGAGTTCCCGCTTTCTCCCATCCTGCTGGCCCTCATTCTGGGACCCATGTGCGAGAAGAACTTCGTGCGCTACATGAACATCCAGCGCGGCAACTTCTTCGCCATCACCACTTCTCCCATCGCAATGGTCTTTGCAACGGTCGCTATCCTGGTCATCGTCTACTCTGTCTATAACCAGAGCAAGATCAACAAGCGTGCTGCTGCAAACGCTGCACAGGAGAAGGCATAAGCTCAACATCCTGACAAGCTCTGTCTGTTACATTCCCATGAAGCTGCGGCTGTCCCGTTCCGTCGGGGCGGCCGCACTTCGCTTTGGGCAGCAAAAACGGAGGTCTGTTTATGTGGTTTATATTTGCACTGGGCTCGGCCCTGTTTGCGGCCCTTACCTCGATCCTGGCCAAGGTGGGCATCGAGGGGTCAACTCCACTCTGGCCACCGCCATCCGCACCGTGGTGGTGCTGGCCATGAGCTGGGGCATGGTGTTCCTCACCCGGGCCCAGGGGGGCATGGGTGAGATCAGCCGCCGGAGTTGGCTCTTCCTCATCATATCGGGGCTGGCCACCGGGGCGTCCTGGCTGTGCTACTACCGGGCCCTGCAGCTTGGCCGGGCCTCTCAGGTGGTGTCCATCGACAAGCTCAGCGTGGTGATCACCCTGGTGCTGGCCTTTGTGTTCCTCCACGAGCCCTTTACCGCCAAAAGTATGGTGGGCTGCGCCCTCGTCGCCGCCGGCACCCTGTTTATGGTGCTGTAAGAGGGTAAGCTCCCTGCAAACAACAAGGCCCTCCCGGGTTTGCCTGGGAGGGCCTTTTGTGCTTGTCAGTGGGTGGTATCTTCTGCCGGAGCCTCAGGGTGGCGGCACTTGGCCAGCATATCCAGCTCCGGCATCAGCTCGGTGCTGATGACCGAGAGCATCTGCTCCATCTTGTCGCAGTCCTCAGCCGGGAAGCGCTTGCGCACACGCTCGATGACTGTGTGCAGGTAAGAATAGCTGATGCTGTAGTAATCGATGTATTTCTGGGTGGGGCGCAGGAAGTATTCGCGGCGGTCGGTGGTGGACTGGATCTTCTCCACATAGCCCTTTTTGACAAGGCTGCCGATTTTATAAGCCGCGTTGGGGGTGGAGATGCCCATCATGCGGGAAAACTCTGCAATGGTGGGCTCCCCATCGCCATGATGCCCTCCATGCAGAAGGACTCCACCGTGGTCAGCGTGGCTTCGCGGGTGGCAAAGCGCTGAAATACATTCTGATAAAAATGCAGCTTGAATTTTGTATAGACGTCCTGAAAGACTTCTTCCAGCATGGGGGTTTCCTCCAGTGAGCAAATAGCTCAAAAAATTTACTCTTTTAATAAGTATACCATGATTTGCGCCGGAGGGGAAGACAAAAATCTACGATTCCGTTAAGATTTTGTGACTTCTTCCTTCCCAGTATGGCCCATCCGCGCCCTGACGATGCTGAGCACGACGAGTTCGATGACGATGGCACAGGCCAGCAGCACGAAGGAGGTCAGGGTGTTGGCGGCATCACCGAGGACAGCCTGTGCTGCGCCGCAGAGCAGATAGCAGCCCGCCGAGATGGCGGCGGCGGTCATGGCGTAGGGCAGCTGGGTGGAGACATGGTTCACATGGCTGCAATGCGCGCCGGCAGAGGCCATGATGGTGGTGTCGGAGATGGGTGAGCAGTGGTCGCCGCAGACCGCGCCGGACAGGCAGGCGGCGATGGAGACCACCAGCATCTCACCATCCGGGAAGGCGTGGCAGACGATGGGGACCAGAATCGAGAAAGTACCCCAGGACGTGCCGGTGGCAAAGGCAAGGAAGACCGCCACCACAAAGATGATGATGGGCAGCAGGTACTGCAGAGCCGCTGCAGAGCCGCTGAGCAGGCTTGCGACGTAGTATTTTGCGCCCAGCAGGCCGGTCATGCCGGAAAGCGTCCATGCCAGCGTCAGAATGAGCATGGGGCTGACCATGGCCTTGAAGCCCTCGGGGATGCAGGCGGCGAAGTCCTGAAAGGTCATGACGCCCCGCACGCGGTAAAACACGAAGGTGAACATCAGCGCAATGGCGCTGCCCAGCACGAGGCCCATGGAGGCGCTGCAGTTGGCAAAAGCGGTGACGAAGTCCACGCCCTCAAAGAAGCCGCCGGTGTACACCATGCCGAAGATGCAGGCCGCGATGAGCACCAGCACCGGCGCAATGAGGTCCACCACATGGCCGCGGGTGTCGCTGCCGTCGTCCGCGTCGTCGCCGTAGGGGCGGTCGTCGGTGGTGAAGAGGTCGCCCAGCAGGGCGTTATCCTCGTGCTTCTTCATAGGGCCGTAGTCGAGGCCGCTGAAGATGAGGAAGAGGCTCATCACCATGGTGAGGATGGCGTAGTAGTTATAAGGGATGGTGCGCAGGAACATGGTAAAGCCGTTGATGCCGGAGCCTTCCGGCACAGAGGACGTGACGGCGGCGGCCCAGCTGGACACCGGCGCGATGATGCAGACGGGTGCTGCGGTGGCGTCGATGAGGTAGGCCAGCTTTGCGCGGGAGACCTTCTGCCGGTCAGTGACCGGGCGCATGACGGAGCCGACGGTCAGGCAGTTGAAGTAGTCGTCCACAAAGATGAGGATGCCCAGCAGCAGGGTGGCGAACTGTGCGCCCGCCCGGGTGTGGATGTGGGTGGAGGCCCAGCGGCCAAAGGCGGCGCTGCCGCCGGCCTTGTTCATCAGGGCCACCAGAATGCCCAGCATCACCAGAAAGACGAGGATGCCGACGTTGCTGGAATCGGACAGCTTGGACACCATGCCGCCGTCTTCGTTGAAGAAGAGGGTGGTCAGCGCCAGCTCAAGATTGCCGTTGGCGTAGAGCAGTGCGCCGGTGGCGATGCCCACCAGCAGCGAGGTGTAGACCTCTTTGGTGTTCAGGGCCAGCACGATGGCTATCACAGGGGGCAGCAGGGACAGCGCCGAGCTGTACACGGCGCAGGTGTAGGTGGAAGGGTCGTCGATTTTGCCGGGCGTTGCGGCGGTACACCACAGCAGCAGGGCAAACACCAGCAACGCACCCACCCACGAGAGATTGGTTTTTTTCATGATAAACTCCTCGGTTGATTTTTTTGCAGCCTGCCGGGCAGACTAACTCTTTAGAAGCCGTTTTCATAAGCATTGCACACCGCCCGAACGGCCTTTTTGCCCGCATACTGCGTTGCTTTCCCTTGCAATCCGCTCAGGATTGCTGCGGAAAATCGCCTTGTCTGCGAGCAAAAATTCTCGTCGTTCGATGTACCCTGCTTACAAAAACAGCTTCTAACGTGATGGGACACGGAAGGGGGTGTTGGCTGCGCCGGACTATAAAGCGATGTATTTAGAGCTGTTCCGTGCCAGCGAACAGGCGGCACGGCTTTTGCAGGAAGCTCAGGCCCGGGCCGAGCAGCAGCTGCTGGCTGCCGACCCGCCGCCCATCGAGCTTGCCGAGAAAAAAGAGTCTTAGCCCTTCTTGCTCTCGGCCTTGGCGGCAAACTTTGCGTCGTTGACCACAAAGCGCTCGTGGACGCCGCCGCCCACGGGGCCTTTCTCGTCGTACAGGGAGACTTTGAACACCAGCTTGCGGCCTTCCACAGCGGTCAGCTCGCTCTCGCAGGTGACGGTCATGCCCACGGGGGTGGGTGCGGTGTGCTCCAGCTCCAGCTTGGTGCCCACAGAGCCGCAGCCCTCATCCAGAGCGTCGGCGACGCTCATCCAGCAGGTCTTTTCGGCCAGCGCCACCAGTGCGGGAGTGGCGAAGACATTCAGCGTGCCGCTGCCCATGGTCTTGGCGGTGTTCTCGGGGGTCACGGCGACGCTCTGCTTGCCGCGGATTCCGGTTTCTAACATATAAAAATTCCCTCTTTCTTAATTTGTCGTGATGCCGCGGTTTGCGGCAGATAATTTCACATTTGTAAGGATACCACAAAATCCACGCCATTGCACCTGTTTTCTGGATTTTCCTTCAAAACTCTTTCCGTCTGAGGCCAAACGCGGTATCATAAGCTGGACAAGGAGGGAAAGAAGATGAACAATTTCTGGAAATCCTACGACATCACCCACGCCGAATACGGGGCCGATTACCGATGCTACCCGCTGTATGGCACTGTCCACCTCATGGAGCTGGCCATTTCGCTTGCCTTTATCGTGGGGGCGGCCCTGTGGTATCGCAGCAGTTCTGCCCGCACCCGGCGGCGCATTTTAGTCGGAGTCACCGCTTTGCTCCTGCTGGACGAAGCTGCCCTTCTGCTGGGGATGGCCCTGACCGGCCAGTGGAATTGGAGCTATCTGCCCCTGCACCTGTGCAATATCAATGTCTTCGTCTGTCTGTACAACACGATCACGGACAGAAACTGGTGCAAAGAGGAGCTGTATGCCCTCTGTATCCCGGGCGCAATGCTGGCCCTGCTCTGCCCCAGCTGGCTGGATGTCCCCTCTTGGTGGACGCTCATCAATCTGCACTCCGTCAGTATCCATGCCCTGCTGGTACTCTATCCAGTCCTGCTGGTGGCGGGCGGCTACCGTCCCAGTCCCCGGCGGGTGCCGCAGGTGCTGGCGTTCCTGTTCGGCTCTGCCCTGCCCATCTACTTTCTGAATAAGTCCCTTAACACCAACTTCTATTTCCTCAATAATCCCTACGGGAACATCATCACCAGCACCTTCACGGCCCTGCTGGGCGAAAAATATTATATCCTGGGCTTCCTGCCTGCCACCGCGCTGGCGCTGTTCCTCATGTATCTGCCGTGGGCGGCGGACTATAAAAAGAAGAAGCAGGCATGAATGCAGTGCTTTAGAAAAAGGCAGTTCGGTCAGGACTGCCTTTTCCTTTTGCCCTAAATTGCACCCTTCCTGCAAAATAAATCTGCAAATTTCTTGCGTTTTGAGGTCTGTTTTATCAATTTTAAGAGAATGCTGTTTTTTTGCGCAAATCCCCTTGACAGGAGCCATACAGCGTGCTATCATGAACACATGAACAGATGTTCATATATTGAAGCGAAAGGATGACAACGATGGCTGAGAATGCTCTTGCCCCAGAACAGAAGCTGCCCACGGCCCCGCCGGTGCTGCCGGACGATGAGGTGCTCTACGAGCTGGCCGATTTGTTCCGGGTGTTCGGCGATTCCACCCGCATCAAGATACTCTACGCCCTCCACGACGATGAGCTGTGTGTGCAGGACATTGCAAATGCCGTCCAGCTCAGCCAGTCGGCGGTGAGCCATCAGCTGCGGGTGCTCAAGGACTCAAAGCTCGTTCGCTTCCGCCGCGACGGCAAGACCATTTACTATGCACTGGACGATGACCATGTGCGCAGCATCCTCTCCATGGGCATGGACCACATCGAAGAGTGATGCCCCGAAAACGCTGTAAGCTCTGCTGCACCCGGCGGCGGAGCGGGGATATAGAAAGAAAGGCTGGTACTTATTATGAAAAGAGCTACAAGATCGAAGTTGACTGCGCAAACTGCGCCCAGAAGATGGAGGATGCCGCCAACACGGTCGCCGGCGTCGCAAAGGCTACCGTCAGCTTCATGACCCAGAAGATGAACGTCGAGTTCGATGAGGGTGCTGACGTCAAGGCTACCATGCAGAACGTCCTCTCCGCCTGCAAGAAGGTCGAGGACGACTGCGAGATCTTTGGCATCTGAGTTTCGACTTATACTGCCGGGATGCGCGTGGAAAATGTGGAAAAATAAATCAGCTTTCAACAATTTCCACGGTGTTTTCAACATCCTGGACGCAAAAATAGAAAAATGAACGCGCATTTGCGGCTTTTTGCGGGAAAAACTCGTGGAAAAGCCGGGGGAAAGCGTGGAAAACAAGCCCCTTGTGGGGAAAACCTGTTGAATCTGAGAAAACTGCCCCAAAAGGAGGCTGGGACCCGTGACGAAAAACAAAAGAAAATGCTGTACCGCATCATCGCCGCTCTGGCGCTGGTGCTGGTGCTCAAGCTGCTGCCGCCTCTGCCCGCGTCGGTGGAGCTGCTGCTCTACTGTATCCCCTACCTCGTGGTGGGCTGGGATGTGCTCCGCAAGGCCCTTCTGGGCATCAAGAACCGTCAGCCCTTTGATGAATGCTTCCTGATGGCTGTCGCCACCGTGGGTGCCTTTGCGCTGGGCGATTACGTCGAGGGCTGTGCCGTTATTATCTTCTACCAGATCGGCGAGCTGTTCCAGGGCGTTGCCGTCGGCAAGAGCCGCCGCAGCATCTCGGCCCTGATGGACATTCGGCCCGACTACGCCAACATCGAGGGCGAGGACGGCAAGCTGGAGCAGGTGGACCCCGATGAGGTCGAGATCGGCACTATCATCGTGGTCCAGCCCGGTGAGCGTGTGCCGATCGACGGCGTCATCGTCGAGGGCTCTTCCACCCTCAACACCGCCGCCCTCACCGGCGAGAGCCTGCCTCGGGATGTCCGGTCCGGCGATGAGGTCATCAGCGGCTGTGTCAACATGAGCGGCCTGCTCAAGGTCAGGACTACCAAGGAGTTTGGCGAATCCACCGTCTCTAAAATTCTCGACCTTGTGGAAAATTCCAGCATGAAGAAGGCCCGCGCCGAGAACTTTATCACCCGCTTTGCCCGGGTGTATACCCCGGCGGTCTGCTACGGTGCGCTGGCGCTGGCCTTCATTCCCCCCATCGTTCTGCTGCTGATGGGCCAGCCCGCCCGCTTCGGCGACTGGGTCTACCGCGCCCTCACCTTCCTCGTCATCAGCTGCCCCTGCGCACTGGTCATCTCTATCCCGCTGAGCTTCTTCGGCGGCATCGGCGGCGCCTCTGCCTGCGGCATCCTCGTCAAGGGCTCTACCTATCTGGAAGAGCTGGCCGATACCCGCGTCGTCGTCTTCGATAAGACCGGCACCCTGACTCAGGGTACCTTCAAGGTCGTCAAGGTCTGCCCCGTGGAGGGCGGTACCGAAGACAGCCTCGTGGAAGCCGCTGCGCTGGCCGAGAGCTGGTCGAAGCACCCCATCTCCCTGAGCATCAAGGCTGCTTACGGCAAGGACATCGACTCTGCCCGCGTCACCGACGTGGAGGAGCTGGGCGGCCACGGCGTCACCGCCAAGGTGGACGGCAAGCTGGTCGCTGCCGGTAATGCCCGCCTGATGGCAAAGCTGGGCCTCACCGTCCCCGATGTCCCCCAGACCGGCACCATCGTCCATGTGGCCATCGACGGCAAGTATGCGGGCTATCTGCTCATCTCCGACGTGGTGAAGCCCCACAGCGCACAGGCCATCAAGGGCCTCAAGCAGGCCGGCGTCCGCAAGACCGTCATGCTTACCGGTGACGCAGAGCCGGTGGCAAAGGCTGTCTCGGCAGAGCTGGGCATCGACGAGTACCACGCCGGTCTGCTGCCCGGCGATAAGGTGGACCAGATCGAGAAGCTCCTGGCCGCCAAGAACTCCAAAGAGATGCTGGCCTTCGTGGGTGACGGCATCAACGACGCCCCTGTCCTCTCCCGTGTGGATGTGGGCATCGCCATGGGTGCTCTGGGCTCTGACGCCGCCATTGAGGCCGCCGACGTCGTCCTGATGGATGACGACCCGGCCAAGATCGCCCTCGCCATGCGCATTGCCCGCCGCACCAAGAGCATCGTCTACCAGAACATCGTCTTTGCTCTGGCCATCAAGGCGGCCTGCTTGCTGCTGGGTGCTCTGGGTATCGCCAATATGTGGGTGGCCATCTTCGCCGACGTTGGCGTCATGGTCCTCGCTGTCCTGAACGCCACCCGCGCCCTCTATACGAAAAACCTCACCCAAAAATAAAAGATATAAGGCAAAGAGGGTTCTGTGCGGCCGCACAGAACCCTCTTTGCCTTATAAATAGTTCTTGCAAATGCAGATAAACCTGTTATACTACTATATTGGAGGGTTGAAGTAAATGCAGGAACAAAACGAAACAAATTTGAACCGTGCGCCGGCGTGGCGCGCGTTCCGGGCGGCAGCGCCTCAGACGCTGCCGGTGTTTGCCGGATATTTGGTGCTGGGCCTCGGCTACGGCATCTATGTGCAGTCGCTGGGCCTGCCAGTCTGGCTGCCGCCCCTGATGGGTACGGTAGTGTACGGCGGCTCGCTGGAATTCGTGCTGGCGTCGCTGCTTCTGGGCAGCTTTGCGCCGGTGTCGGCCTTTCTGATGGCGCTGATGATCCAGGCACGGCATCTTTTCTACGGCCTGACCATGCTACAGCGCTACCGCGGCTACGGCCTGCGCAGCGCCTACATGATCTTTGCCATGAGCGACGAGACCTTCTCCATCACCTGCTCGGCAGAGCCGCCCGAGGGCGTGGATAAGGGCTGGTTCATGTTCTTCATCACCCTGCTGGACCAGATCTACTGGGTCGCCAGCGCGGCCATGGGTGCGGCCCTCGGCGCTGTCCTGCCCTTCAGCACCGAGGGCGTCGATTTCGTCATGACGGCCATGTTCGTGGTCATCTTCCTCAACCAGTGGGAAAAGGAAAACAGCACGCCAGCGCCATCATCGGCATTGCCGCGCCGCTGGTCTGCCTGCGCATCTTCGGCTCAGGCGGCTTCCTCATCCCCTCGATGGTCTGCATCCTTGTGGCACTGCTGCTGCTCCGCCGTCCCATCGAGGCCAAAGAAAGCGAGGCGGCAAAATGAGCAATATCCAGTTCATCCTGACCATCGCCGTCTGCGCGGCGGCGACCATGCTCACCCGCTTTCTGCCTTTTTTGGTGTTCGGCTCCCGGGGCGGCAAGGTGCCTGAGGTGGTGGAGTATCTGGGCCATGTGCTGCCCGCCGCCATCTTCGGAATGCTCATCGTCTACTGCCTCAAGGGCGTCAGCCTCACCTCGGGTAGCCACGGCATCCCGGAGGCCATCGCCATCGGCGTGACCGTCGCCCTCCATAAGTGGAAGCATCAGACGCTGGTTTCCATCGCCGGCGGCACACTGTGCTATGTGCTGCTGGTGCAAATGGTGTTTTGAGAAATGTAAAACGTCCTGTATTGATTTTGCAGCAATACAGGACGTTTTTAATTTGCTATTTTTTCTGGAAGAGTATCGGAAGTGCCAAATAGAGACAACTGTTCGTTTTCAAGCCGGAGCTGATTTTGAGTGCCGGTAATGACATAGTTTGTAAGAAGTGCCTCTACGACAGGATTGCGGTTCTTTTCCTTTGCACCTACATGATAAAAATGTTCCCGTGTGATGATTTGGCAGTCATTCCACACCTGCTCGATATATTCGTTTGAACGGTAATCATTATGATGCCATGTTGACAGCATAAAATTGGACTGTGATTTAACGAGTGCGCTGTGCAGAGCAACTTCGAGTTCTTCATCCCAACTGTCATAGTAATCGACATGACGGCCAATATACGGAGGGTCGCAGTATATGAAATCGGAATGGGTCGCTGAACTTATCGTATCCTCAAAGGATTGACACAAAAACTCCCATTCATGGGTTTTCAGAAGCTCTTCGATGTGGGCGACCTGGTTTACGATTTTTGTGATATAAGCCTTTGCAAACCGCTGAGGTTTGTGTCCATATGGAACATTGAAGTTGTAGTCCTTATTGAAGCGCATCATCCCGTTAAAGCAGGCACGGTTCAGAAAGAGAAAGTCCAGAGGTTCGTGATGCTGGTTGAATCGGTCACGAACCTCATAGTAATAATCGGCATCGCCATTCTCGAGTTTCTTCCCTTCCGCTTCGAGAAATGCACGGACTTTTCCACTGGTGATAGAGCCATCTTTTATTCTGTTATAAAAGTTGATGATGTGAGGGTTGACGTCTGCAAATACGGCACGTTCCGGCTCAACATTAAAGCCAACAACACCAGACCCCATAAATGGCTCATACCATATAGTTTCTTTGTCCAGAATCACATTTTCTCGAATCAGGGGGACAAGCTTTGTTTTAATGCCTTGAATTTTAAGAGGAGGAACGAATATTTTTTCGCTCATTTTGTGCTCCTTTTAGAGGCTCTGCAATTATTCAACTCGGAAGGCAGTCCTCTGTATTGCAGATATTCCGAAAAAGAGGAAAGCTTTTTTCGCTTGTTCGCAGAAAGAATTTCTATTTTGCCAAAGTTTGCCCAATAATCATCAAACAATTCTTCACCAGCTTTGGCAAACACACCATTACCATTTAAAATATCTTGAATATTATGGATACTGCCAATATTTGCCGTGTTTCCACTGCCACCCTTGTCACTTGCTATTTTCCACTTTTCTTCTGCGAAAAAGAGAAAATCGTGGATAACAGAAGGAATCTCATTCAGCTCATCAATGGAATATGTATGCGTCTCATTCTTTTGTCCAGCACTGCACGGGTGTAAATGATCCCGAAACAGAAGTGCCCACTGTAATCATCATAGGGATATTGAATGTTTTTGGTACTTGTGCGATTGATAAAGTATTCGCCGTGAGAACCTAGTGTAAATCCATTGCAGAAATCAGGATGATTCTCTTCTCGGTAAGTTGTTTTCAAATCGACAGCAAATTTGATGGAAGGGTCGGTTTTAGAGATAAAAGTCAAATCCGGGTAGTAATTTTGATAAGTTGCAAGTTCGATGTCATATCCAGTCTGTTCGGCAAAGGCTAGAAACTGAGGGAATAAGTGCAACTCTAATATTTTGGAGACGATTTTAGTGTCGGAAGAAATCGTATAAATGTTTTTGAAAATATCGATAAAGCCCTTGATGGTCCATTCATCGTTTACTGCAATCTTATCGGACAGAGTATTTGCAAAGTCTTTTAGTTGTGCTAAAAATAAGGCTTTTTCACGTTCGTTTTTCATTACACGCTCCTCAATGGTAGAACGTATCAAAATTGACCTGCCGGTAGAACCGCTGCTGCAGCTGGTCGAAGCTGTCGCAGTCCTGCGCCAGCAGCCACATGATCTTCGTCACGACGGCCTCAATGGTCATGTCGTGGGCCTCGAGGAAGCGGAAGCGGTTCTTGACCCGCTTGCCCACCTCGTAGATGCCCACGTCGCTGCCCTCGTAAGTGACCTGGGTGGTGAGGATGAGCACTTTGTGGGTCTTGTCGTAGTCGCCGAGGCCCTCGGCGAAGGCGTCCATCAGCCGCTGGGGATGCCGCCTACGCCGAAGCTCTCCACGATGACGCAGTCGTAGAGGCGGAAAATTTCGGGAATCAAATCGGGGCTGAGGCCGGGCGTCAGCTTGAGCAGGAAGACGCGGGGGCTGAGCGAGCGTCCAAACTCCACAGGGCCGGTGGGCCAGGGCGAAGGCACATACCGCACCAGACGGTCGCCCTGTACCAGTGCCAGCGCTGGGAAATTCACCGAGGCAAAGGCGTCGTAGCTGATGGTCTTGTTCTTCTTGGCGCGGGTGCCTGCGATGACATGGCCGCCAAACACCACCATGACGCCCCGGCTGCCGGGGTCGAGGGCGCAGATGACGCTGTCGCGAAGGTTTTTCTTGGCGTCGGTGATCTCGTTGGAGATGGGCTGCTGTGCGCCGGTGAGGATGACGGGTTTGTCGGCGTTCTGGATGAGGTAGGACAGAGCCGCCGCCGAGTAGGCCAGCGTGTCGGTGCCGTGGCAGATGATGAAGCCGTCGTAGAGGGCATAGTTCTCCTGCACGGCCTTCGCCATCATCAGCCAGTGCTCCGGGCCGAGGTCGGTGCTGTCGATGCTGCACAGGGCCAGCGTGTCGGGACAGCAGAGCTCGTTCAGCTCAGGCAGATGAGCCAGAAGCTCTTCGCTGGTGAGCACGGGCTTGAGGCCCTGCTGGGTGCGGACGCTGGCGATGGTGCCGCCGGTGGTGATAAAAAGCAGACGCTGCTTTGTGGACATAGAAAAAGCCTCCATCAGGAAGATTGAATCGCATTCGTAAAAAGTATAACACACTCGCCCGCCCTTGCAAAGTGGCGCTTGGGCGGAAAATGGAGGCTTTTGGGACTTGGTCACAGAAATTAGGGGGATTTGGTGTATAATAGAGGTATAGAGCGCTGTTGCGCAGAGCTAAGTTCTCTTTTGCGCACCAAAAGAGAACCAGAAAAGTGCCCGCTACTTTCGAGGCGCGGGAGGCACGAACTAGGGCTGCTCGCCCCTAGTAACCAAAGAAGTTGTCGAGGTGCAAAAATGCTAGCCGCTTCGCTAAACGCATTTTTTTGCACCTCTCCGATTTGCTGCTCCGCAGCAAACTTCATGCTTTTGCTGGACGTAAAGTTCTGCTAAGACGTGACACCCTCGGCGAAGCCGTAAAACGGAGAAACGTGAAAAAAGCGTTAAGCGAAGCGGCTAGCTTTTTTCCGTTTCGACTTCTTCTCTGGAATTGTTAAGGGCGAGAAGCCCTTAACTCGTTGCGGGAGAGTGGAGTCCAGAGGTAGGGAGGATTCGAAACACCCCTCCCTACCTCTGGCCCGCGCGGAGCGCAAATGCCGTTTGGCCATAAAATAAAACCCGCCCCGCGCCGTCGGCGCGCAAAGAAAGTAACTGATTTTACGATAATACAAGAAGTATAAGGAGGCCCACTATGTCCAACATCGTCATCATCGGCTCCGGCCCGGCGGGGGTGTCCGCCGCGCTGTACACTGCCCGTGCGGGGGTGGACACCACCGTCCTCACTCGGGGGCCGGGTGCGCTTGACCGTGCAGAGCTTATCCAGAACTACTACGGCTTCGCCGCCCCCATATCGGGTGCGGAATTGGAGCGTCAGGGCATCGAGGGGGCCAAGGCTGTGGGCGTTAAATTTGTGACCACTGAGGCCGTGGGTCTGACCTATACCGATAAACTCACTGTAGAAACCCTCGATGGATATTACCCAGCGGACGCTGTTGTCCTCGCCACAGGTGCTTCGCGGGCGACGCCCCGCATCCCGGGGCTGGCGGGCCTCGAGGGCCACGGCGTGAGCTACTGCGCCACCTGCGATGCCTTTTTCTATCGCGGCAAAGATGTGGCCGTGGTAGGCAGCGGCGAATACGCCCTGCATGAGGTGCAGGCGCTCCTGCCGGTGGCGGCCAGCGTCACCCTCCTGCTGAATGGTGCGCCGCTGGCGGCAGAGTTTCCGCCGGAGGTGACTGTCCGGCCTGAAAAAATCGACGCGATCCTCGGCGAGCAGAAAGTCACCGGCGTCCAGCTGTCCGGCGGCGATGTGGTGGAGCTGGCGGGCGTGTTTGTGGCTCTGGGCGTTGCGGGCAGTACGGCGCTGGCCCGGAAAATCGGTGCCGCCGTGGAGAACGACCGCATCGTGACAGATGAAAAATGCAGACCACCATCCCCGGCCTCTACGCCGCCGGAGACTGCACCGGCGGGCTTTTGCAGGTGGCGAAGGCCGTCTATGAGGGCGCTCTGGCAGGCACCGAAGCCGCCAAAGCGCTGCGGAAGGGGTGATTTGAAATGCCGGAGATCCTGCCTATCCCTAAATGCAGCGAGCACCGCCAGTGTCTCGCCTGTGCCTTCCCCTTCTGGGACAAGCTGACCGCTGAACAGCAGGATATACTCTGCCGAACCACCCGCCCGGTGCGCTATCGCAAGGGCGAGCGGGTCCACAGCCCGGTGGAGAACTGCGTGGGCATCCTGCTGCTGCGCACCGGCCAGTTCCGGGCGTATCTTCTCTCCGACGATGGCCGGGACGTGACCCTCTACCGCCTCTTTGGCGGCGAGATCTGCATCCTCTCCGCCTCCTGCGTTATGGACTCGGTGAACTTTGACCTCTACATCGACGCCGAGGAGGACACCGAGGCCTACTGCATCAGCGCAGGCGTCTTCCGCAGCCTCATGCAGCAGAACGTGGAGGTGCGGTGCTTCGCCTACCAGATGACCGCTGAGCGCTTCTCCGACACCATGTGGACGATGCAGCAGATCCTCTTCATGAGCGCCGACCGGCGGCTGGCCATCTTCCTTGCGGACGAGCTTGCCAAGACCGGCGGCGACGATGTCCGCCTAACCCAGGACCAGATGGCAAAGTACATGGGTTCTGCCCGCGAGGTGGTGAGCCGCCTGCTGAAATACTTCGCCGGTGAGGGCATCGTGAAGCTCTATCGCGGCGGGGTGACCGTGACGGATAAAGACCGTCTGATGAAGATAGCATACGGAGAATAAAACAGAAAAGGGACGCTGCGCATATACACAGCGTCCCTTTTATCGTGCGGAATTACCCTTTGCACCCCTGCTCTTCCCAGTCGCCGAAGTCAGAGACGTCGGCGATTTTAGTCGGGTCGAACTTACCGTTTTCATCCTTGGGGGCGACGGCGGGGCCGGCCTCCACGGGGTTCGGGTTCGGAGTCTCGGGGTCACAGACCGGGCGCTCTTCGCTCAGGTCGGGCAGAGTCACAGGCTCTGCGGCCTCAGCGGGCGCTGCCTTCGTCTCAGGGCAGCGGGCTCCTCAGCGGGAGCGGTCTCTTCTGCCGGTGCGGCGGCTTCGGCCTCTGCCTTGGCCTCACCCTCGGCGTATGCCTCGGCGGTCTTGGCGGCCTCTGCGTCGTCCTTTTCGGCTTCCTCGGGGAACTCGATGGATTCGATGATGGGTGCGGCCTTCTCGTTCAGGAACTTGTCCATGATGACGATGGCGGCACCGGTGGCCGCCACAGCGGCGGCAGTACCCAGAATGCGGAAGATTGCTTTCATGCCATGACCTCCTTGGTTATGTTGCAGTTAGGAGAAGGTGACAACATCGTTCAGCGGCTTCTCGGCAGGCTCCACCGACAGTGCGGTGAGCACCGGGCCTTTGCCGCGGTAGATGTTATGGAACTTATAGCCGACCTTTGCGGTCACTTTGACCCATGCCCGCTGCTCGAGGGCCTTGTAGCCGTCGTAGCTGCAGGGGAAGCCCACGAACTGGATGTCCTGCACGCAGCAGGTCATGGCGAACCGGCCCGGCACGAAACTGTTCTTGCCGGCGCGGTTGGTCTGGCAGACCTGTGCGAGGAACTTGACGGTCTTGCCCGCGTACTTCTGGGGCTCGTCCTGACAGTCCATATACCAGATGCCGTAATCGTCGTCCGGGATGTCGATGACCGGGGCGTTGATGTCGAAGGGCAGCGGGTCGGGGATGTCGTCGTAAGCCACGCTGCCGTCCTTGAACTCGTAGGCGATGTCGCACTTGCGGGATGCCTGACGCACCAGCTTGTGCAGTTCCTGACGGGCGGCGTCGTTGTTGACGGCCTCGGCGCGGTTGAAGACGATGAGCTCACTGCGGGCGATCTTGTCCAGCATCAGCGCACGCATGGAGTTGTCGCGGGCGTAGGTCAGCGCGGTGGTGCCGTCGGCGGTGGCGATGCACTGGTAGACGATCCAGTTCTCAGGCAGATTGTTTGCCAGGTCCTGCAGCATCCACATACCGTTGTACTCGATGACCACGCGGCCTGCGTCGGCCTCCTTGGCCAGCTTTGCGAGGTTCTGGGGGTTCAGCTCGGCCTTGTCCTCGAGGTTGTAGAGCGTCACGCCGGGGAAGGCGAACTTCTTCTCATTGTACTCTTCTTCGCCCTCCTCGCAGACCAGCAGAAGGGTCTTGTCGCCGGAGTCGAAGTTGGGGTCTTCAAAGGTCTCCTGAATGAACTTGGTCTTGCCGCTCTCGAGGAAGCCCACAAACAGGTAAACCGGGATCTCATTTGCCATAATCTTTTATCCTTTCAGGGTCGGGGCCGATCAGCAGCCGAACAGTGCCGCAATGGCGGCTTCGTCCAGCTTGGAGCCGATGACCACCAGCTTGCCGCCGACGTCTGCACCGCGTGCGCGGACTTCCCACTCGCCGGGAACGTAGTCGAACTCCAGCCAGCCATCTGCGCCGCCGTCCACGATGCCCTTGGAGCGGAGGATCATGCCGTAATTGCCGGTGTCCAGCTCGGTGAGGGCGTGCTCAATGTCAGCCTTGGAGAACTTCTTGGCCGTCTCGACGCCCCAGCTGGTGAAGACCTCATCGGCGTCGTGGTCATGATGATGGTGATGATGGCCGCAGCAGCAATGCTCGTCGTGGTCATCGTCATCATGGTCGTGATGGTGATGATGCTCATGCTCGTCTTCATCATCGTCGTCGTCATGATGATGGCCGCAGCAGCAATGCTCATCATGGTCATCATCGTGGTCATGGTGATGATGGTGTTCGTGCTCCTCTTCCTCGTCCTCGTGGGCGTGCTCCTCGTTGGCCTTGGCAGCCATAGCGATCAGCTCAGCCTTGAAGTCGTCCTTGGTGGACATGGCCTTCAGGATCTGCTCGCCGGTCAGGGCGTCCCAGGCGGTGGTGACGATGGTAGCGGTGGGGTTCTTCTCGCGCAGCATGGCCACAGCGGCGGCGATCTTTTCCTCGGTGGCGTTCTGGGTGCGGCTCAGGATGATGCAGCTTGCGTGGCTGATCTGGTCGTCGTAGAACTCACCGAAGTTCTTCATATACATCTTGACCTTGTTGACGTCGGCCACGGTGACGAAGCTGCTCAGCTGAACATCCAGATGCTCGGCCACGCCCTCGACAGCGCGGGTCACGTCGGACAGCTTGCCGACGCCGGAGGGCTCGATAACGATGCGGTCGGGGTGGTACTGCTCCACCACCTGCTGCAGAGCGGCGCGGAAATCGCCCACCAGAGAGCAGCAGATGCAGCCGGCGTTCAGCTCATTGATCTGGATGCCGGACTCCTTCAAAAAGCCGCCGTCGATGCCGATCTCGCCGAACTCGTTCTCGATGAGCACGACCTTCTGGCCTGCAAAGGACTCTTTGATGAGCTTCTTGATAAGGGTGGTCTTACCGGCGCCAAGGAAGCCGGAGAAAATATCGATCTTGGTCATAGTCTGAAATGCCTCTTTCTTTTATGCAGACGCCACAACGGCGCTGCCCAGCAGGCCCGTCGGGCCTTACAAGCAGTCCGGGCCGCTGAGTGCTGACCCGTAAAATTCCTACACTCCTATTATAACAAGGCTGTCAATGGCAAACCGGCCTTTTGATGAGAAATTTGTAACATTTTTGCAATTTGCTTGCGTTTTCGGGCGGCAGGGGCAAAACAAAAGCTCCCCGCAAGCAGGCAGGGAGCAAAAAATGCGGTGTCAATCGGCAGTCTGCCCCATCTCTTCAATAATCCATTCGGCGATTTTCTCAGTCTTTTCGTCCGTCTCGCCGGTGAACCAGAAAATGCCGTCTTCCGTCTCCACCCGGAGGAACTTCCCGGCGGTGGGGTCGAGGCAGAGATGCACGGTGCCGTCGTGTACCATGACAAAAGAACCCTGCCAGTAGTGCTCCAAATCGAGGCCGTGTATCCGGCCGGCCTCCGGCAGGGAGGAATAAACCTGAACCTCGGTGATGTCGTCTATGGGAATCGTGTACTTCTGAGTCTTTCCATGGTAGGATTGCAGCTCTACCGTGGGCGACACTTGCAGTTCCAGCCTTGCGGGGGTGTGGTCGAGAACGCCCAGCACCGGCCCAACCAGCAGAATGCTGACGATTGCAATGACATTGACCGCCATAGCGATTTTACCCCGGAGGGTGGCGAGATTGACAGCGCTTCCTTTGCCGATACGTTTGGGAACGGAGATGCGCTTGTCGTCGGGGTCATAATAGAGCAGACCGTATTTCCATGCGGCGTCCTCGGGCGCGGCAGGCCAGCCGTGGGCATCCCGCAGTTTTTGCAGAGCGCGGTTCCCCCACAGACAGGGCAGATACGGCAGGGCCAGACTTCCGAAAAAGAAATAGACCCAGACCGTGACATAAAACAGCGAATTGGGCGCGAAAAACAGCCCGACACTCACAGCGGCACAGAGCAGGCAGATGGTGCGCAGCCGGCGCAGATACCGCTGTACGATGTCCTGCACTTCGGGCAGCTCGGCGGCATTCTGCGGCAGCGTGACGCCCAGTAGGGCGCCGTTCCGCTCGATGCGTTTCAGGCTCAGATAGTCGATGCCAACACAGACGATAAGGCAGACGAGCATGATGATGGAAAATACCATGAAAACGCCTCCATTCTATAAAGAGCTTCCGACCCTAGCATACACGGAAAAACGCGAAAAGTCAAAACATCGCCCATGAATTGCATTCTGCGCCCCGGAATGATACAATAAGGTACAGCAAACCATCGCCGCCGGACGTTTTTCCGGCAGAATAAAGAAAGAAGGCTTTTTGACATGAGCATGAATACTGTTCCCGAGCGTCTGGCCGCCCTGCGCGAGGCCATGAAGGCAAACGGCGTGGACGTCTACCTCATCCCGGTGGGAGACCCGCACGCCAGCGAGTATATGCCCGACCACTACACTGCCCTGACCTACTTCTCCGGCTTCCACGGCGAGAACTCCAACTTCGTCGTCACCATGACCGAGAGCGCTGTCTGGGCCGATGGCCGTTACTTCGTGCAGGCCGAGAAGGAGATCGCTGGCACGGAGATCCAGCTGATGCGGATGGGCGAGCCGGGCGTGCCGACCGCCGAGCAGTACTGCGGCAAAGTCCTGCCCGAGGGCGGCAAGCTGGGCCTCTGCGGCCTGACTGCTTCCTGCGGTCTGGTGCGCAGCCTGCAGAAAGAACTGGACGCTAAGAAAGGCACCATCAAGCTGCTGAACCTCGAGGACGAGCTGTGGACGGAGGGCCGTCCTGCCCTGCCCGCTACCCCGGCATGGCTCCTGCCGAAAGAGTACGCAGGCTTCTCCCCTGCCGAGAAGCTGGGCCAGCTGCGTGCGAAGCTCTCTGAGCTGGGCTGCACCGCACAGCTGGTAGGCAAGCTGGACAATCTGGCATGGCTGCTCAATCTGCGTGCGATGGACATTCAATGCACCCCTTATGCAATGGCTTACTGCTATGTGACCCCCGATAAGGCGACGCTCTTCATCAACACCGCCCGCGTCAGCGCTGAGGCTGCTGCGGAGCTGAAGGAGAACGGCGTGGAGCTGGCTGAGTACGACGATGTGCTTACCTTCCTCGCCGCCCAGACCGAAGAACAGACCGTTCTGGCCGACCCCGTTTCCGTCAACTACGCTGTTTACCAGACCCTGCAGGCCAACCCGGCTCTGACCGTCAAGGACGAGGCCGACCCCCTGCTGCCCATGAAGGGCGTCAAGAACGAAGTCGAGCTGGCTCACACCCGCGAAGCTCACATCCGCGACGGCGTGGCTATGGTGCGCTTCCAGATCGAGCTGGAGAACCGTCTGGCCGCCGGCGAAGAGCTGACTGAGCTGACCATCGACGAAATTCTGCACAAGTACCGCAGCGCACAGGACAAGTTCCTGACCGAGAGCTTCGGCACCATTGCAGCTTACGGCCCCAACGCCGCCATGATGCACTACCACGCCACCGAGGAAGACCACGCAAAGCTCGAGAAGAAGGGCTTCTTGCTGGTGGACAGCGGCGCGACCTATATGGACGGCACCACCGACATTACCCGCACCTACCCGCTGGGTGAGCTGACCGAGGACGAGCGCCTGTTCTACACCTGGACTTTACAGTGCCACATCGACATCGCCCGGGCTGTCTGGCTGGACTACTGCGACGGCCATATGCTGGACACCATCGCCCGTGAGCCGCTGTGGCGCCACCTCATCAACTACCGCTGCGGCACTGGCCACAGCGTCAGCCACGTGGGCAACGTCCACGAAGGCCCCCACGCCCTGAACGGCCGCAACACCACCGTTTTCAAGCCGGGCATGATCGTGACCGACGAGCCGGGCGTTTACGAGGGCGGCGTTGTGGGCATCCGCATCGAAAACGAGCTGGAGTGCTACCACAAAGCATCCAACCAGTACGGCGAGTTCCTGGCATTCCGCCCCATCACGTTCGTGCCAATCGCTACCTCCCCCATCGTCCCGGGTGTTCTGAGCCGCGACGAGCTGGATTGGCTGAACGCCTACCACCGCGAGGTCTTCGAGAAGCTGGCTCCCAGCCTGACCGAGGACGAGCGCGACTGGCTGGCTAAGAAGTGTGCCGCCATCGGAGCGTAACAAATAAAACAAGGGCTGCGGCATATCGACAACCTCTCCGTCATTGCTTCGCAATGCCACCTTTCCTATCGAGGAGAGGCTTGGGCATTTCGTAAAGCTTTATCTCTTCGCCAGAGGCTCCCCTCGGTAGGGGAGCTGTCGAGCGACAGCGAGACTGAGAGGTTGGGATGTGCAACAGCCCGTTTTTGTTTCTCGTTATAATTTCTGTTCCAGCTCTGCCTTGTGCTCTTTCCAGTAGGCTTTCGCCTCGTCGATGACCTTCTTGAAGGGGCCGGAGGGGTAAGTGCTTTCGGCAATGTCGATGAGGAATTTGTAGAGCTGGGGCCGCACCTGCTCATACATCCCAAGCCGGGTGTAGAGGTCCTTGTAGTAGTGGAACACCTGGATCTTGTTCTGCACCAGAGTGGCAGGCTTTATCTGGGTGTGGCAGATGCTCTGAGGGTTCTGGACGTAGTAGTAGCCGGGCTGCGGGATGGACGCAAAGACTTCGGCGTACTGGATATACTGCATGTTGAACACGAGGTCTTCGGCCCAGCGCATCTCGCTGGTAAAGCGGATGTCGTGCCGGGTGAGGATGTCGCGGCGGTAGAGCTTGTTCCAGAGCACGCTGTAAAAGTAAGAGGCAGGCTTGTCCATCAGGCGGCGGGCGAAGGTGTCCTTGTCGTAGACGCCCTCGGGCAGGAAACCGTATTCCCGGTTCTCCGGCGGGCGTGCAACGTGCATGACGCCGAGGTCGTCCTGGATCTTTTCCAGCACCTGTTCCGGCTTTGACGCCCCGGCGGGGATGACCATGGTGTAGGGCGAGATGACGAGGTCGGCACCGGTCTTCTCTGCCGCCTCCACCAGCCGGGCGGTGTAGTCCGGGGCGATGTAGTCATCGCTGTCCACGAACTGGACGTACTTACCGCCGGCAAGCTTCAGGCCGAGGTTCCGGGTGTCGGACACGCCGGAGTTTGCCTTGTCCACCAGCAGGATGCGGCTGTCCTTTTTGCGGAACTCCTCGCAGACGGGCAGGCTCTTATCTTTGGAGCCGTCGTTGATGACGATGAGCTCGAGGTTCTTGTACTCCTGCCCGCAGATGCTTTCGAGACAGCGGCTCAGGTGGCTCTGGGCATTGTACACAGGGACGATGATGCTGACGAGAGGCATTTCCATAGCAGTTTCTCCTTCTGTTTTATAGCAATGATACTCCCGCCGGGCCGAAAAGCAAGCGCCGGCGGCAGGCCGAAAGGGGCTTCGGAATGATATTTCATATCGCGGTGTGCAGCCCGGACAGCGTCCTCCGCAGCCGGGTGGAGCGGCAGTGTCTCGACTATTATGCCCGGCGGGACGACGCCTGCATCATCGAGCAGCTGGACAGCCCGGAGGCCCTGCTGGCCCGGGACGACGCCGGGGAGCGGTACGAGCTGTACCTCATCGAGCTGCCGTCCACGGCAGCCGCCGCGTCGCTGCGGGCAGCGGCTGCACTCCGCAGCCGGGGGCGGCGCAGCCCGCTGGCTTTTCTGGCCCACACGCCCGCCCACGCCTACAGTGCCTACCGGGTGGACGCCATGCAGTATTTATTGCTGCCTGTCCCGCCGGAACAGCTGGACGCTCTGCTGGCCCGGGCCACCGAGCCGGAGTACGGCCCGGCCATCCCGGTAGCCACGGCGTCGGGTCTGCGGGTGCTGCCCTTCGCGGACATCGAATACCTCGAGTGTACCCACCATGTGGTGCATTTCCATCTCGCCAGCGGCGAGGATGTGCCGTCCCTGTCTGTCCGGGTGCCGTTCGCACAGGTGGCCCAGCCGCTTTTGGCGGATGAGCGCTTCGTCCAGCTTCATCGCTCCTATGTGGTCAATCTGGCGGCGGTGTCCCAGCTGGCGGCGGGTGAGTTCTGGATGCAGAGCGGCGCACGGGTCCCTGTTCCCCGCGGGCGGGAGCCTGCAGCCCGCACGGCGCTGAAAGATTATCTGGAAAAGCAGTTCCGATAAAGCAATGGGGAGGCCCAGAAGAGCCTCCCCATTGCTTTATAATTTTGTCCAGTCCAGCTGCGTCCAATCCGTTATGTACTGGTCGGCGAGGCGCTGCAATTCGGGCTTATCGGCAGCGCTGGTCTCATCCTCGATGTCGATGAGGTAAAAGCCGCACTGCCTGGCCGTACGGGTGGCGTAGACAGCGTCCTCGCAGACAACGGCGTCGGCGGGTTCGCTGCCGCCCAGCTGCTCGAGGACTTCGCGGAACACCTCGGGGTGGGCCTTGCTCTTTGCGCCCTGCGCGGTGTAGAAGAACTCGAAATAGTCTGCGACGCCCAGCCGGGTGAGCACTTCTTCGCACTGCTCTGCCCAGGTGTTGGAGCAGATGCACATCCGCACGCCCTCGGCTTTCAGCCGGGCCAGCATCTCCCGGACGCCGGGCTTCAGCTCAACTTTTTGTACAGGTCCCGGATGACCTGCCGCATGGCAGGCTCGTAGTCCCGCAGGGTCAGGGGCAGATCGTAGGTGCGGATGAGATACTCCGCGCCCTCCACCATCCCCATGCTCAGCAGAACATCGTGGATGCCGGGTCTTGCGGTGTGGCCATAGCGGCGCAGCAGCTCCAGCGGTGCGCCCTGCCACACCACGGTCATACTGTCGGTAAGGGTGCCGTCCATGTCGAAAATCCATTGCTTGCGGTGCATCTGTCGTCCTCCTGAATCGTTCTGGCAAGGTGAATTTATTATAGCACATTTTTGTTACAAAAGAGAGAAATCTCCCGGGAAATATGCTATAATCTAGGCAAAACCGGAACACATCAAAGGAGGCAGAAAACATGGCGCAGAACAACACCCCCGTAAAGGCGCTGGTGCTGGCGGGCGGGGGCGCCCGCGGCAGCTATCAGGTGGGCGTCTGGCGGGCGCTGATCGAGCTGGGCTGGCGGCCCCAAATCATTACGGGTACCAGCGTCGGCAGCCTGAACGGCGCCATGTTCGCCCTCGACCTCTACGAGACGGCCCGAGACATGTGGCTGACCATCCGCAGCCAGGATGTGATGGAGCTGCCCGCCGAGGATGCGCCGCTTTCCGAGCTGCACGCATTCCTCAAAGACGCTGTGACTCAGGGCGGCATGGACGTCACTCCGCTGGAAGAGATCGTCGAGCGGGTGCTGGACGAAGATAAACTCCGCAAAGCCCCATCCGGCTGGGCCTTGTGACCGTGGAGCAGAAGACCCTCAAGGCCCGGAGCTTCCGCTGGAAGACATCCCCGAGGGCAAGGTGAAAGACTACCTGCTGGCCTCTGCAGCCTGCTTCCCCGCCCTGCGGGCCCACACCATCGACGGGGTGTCTTACCTCGACGGCGGCTACCGGGACAATATGCCCACCGCGCTGGCTCAGAAGATGGGCGCAGAAGAGCTGGTCTGTGTGGACCTGGAGGGTGTGGGCATCACCCGCCCCAACCGCACCGGCCTGCCCACCACCCTCATCCGAAGCTACTGGGAGCTGGGCGACATCCTCCACTTCGAGCCCGCCACCGCCCGGCGGAACATCGAGCTGGGCTACCACGATACATTGCGGGCCTTCGGGCGGCTGCGGGGCTGCGCCTACGCTGTGGACAGCGGAGCTGAGAGCAGCGCGGATGCTGCCGCATTCCATGCGGCCTTCGAGGCCGTCCAGAAGGACATGCGGGAAAAGCACCCCTCCACCCTGACGGCAGACGCTGCTCTCCTGCTGGCAAAGCTCTCGGATGCAGAGCTTGCCCCGCTGGAAGCCGTGGCTGAGGACGTGGGCGTAGACCCCGCCCCCTACTACACCACCCGTACTTTGGGAGAAGCTTTCCTTGCAAAATGCGACTTCGAGCGCCTCAGGAGCTTCGAGCCGCTGTTCGAGGTGAAGCAGGCCCGGCGCAGGCCGCACGGGCCGCTCTGCTGCCCAACACCTTTTTGCAGGCACTGGTCTGCCGGGCGCTGACCGGCAGAGTGCCGCCGGAGGAGATGGAAACATGAAGGTATATAAGGGCTTTACCGCATCGCCCGGCCTCGTGCTGGGTCAGGTCAGCCGGCTGGACCGCCCGCCGCTGGTGTTCGGCGAGGGGCCTTTCCACCCCGAACAGGAAAAGCAGGCGTTGGAAGACGCCATCAAGGTCGCTCAGCAGGAGCTGGACGAGATGGCCAGCCGCGCCGCGCCCTCGGAGCAGGCCATCTTCCTGTTCCAGAGCATGATGCTGGAAGACGAGGGCTTCATGAATGAGGTGGCTTTCCAGATAAAGCCGGCGTTGGTGCCGCCGAGGCGATGGACCGTGTGGGCCGCCGCTATGCCGCCCAGCTGGCCGCCATGAAGGACAACGCCTACATGCAGCTGCGGAGCGTGGACATCCTCGACGTGACCCAGCGCATCACCAACATCCTCTGCCACCGGCTCCGCAGCTGGCTGGCCCTCGACCACCCGGTCATCCTTGCGTCTGACCTGCTCATGCCCACCGATCTGTTCAGCGTCCCGGCGGGCCGCATCCTCGGCCTCATCACCGCCGAGGGCAGCGGCCAGAGCCATGCAGCCATCATCGCCCGCTCGCTGAACATCCCGGGCATCACCCAGGTGGGCGAAGATTTCCTGAAAGACTGCGACGGCCGCGAGGTCATCCTGAACGCCACCGAGGGTGAGTGCATCCTTGACCCGGATGCCGCCGCCCGGCAGAGAGCCATCACCTGCATCTGCGAGATGCAGCGCCAGAACGAGGAACTGAACGCCCAGCTTGAGCTGCCCAACCGCACCCGGGACGGCAAAGAATTCGAGCTTCTGGCCAACTGCTTCGGCCCCGAGGACGTGGGGACCGCGATGGAGTCCGGCGCGTCCGGCGTGGGCCTGCTGCGCAGCAGCTACATGATGATGCCCGGCCACGCCATGGACGAGCAGGAGCAGTATCTGTTTTACACCTCCTGCCTCGCCGCCGCCAGGGGCAGGACGGTGACGGTGCGCACCTTCGACTTCGGTGCTGACCGCACCATGGCCGACGCCTATCAGGGCGTCCAGTCCTCCAAGCTGGGCCTGCGGGGCATCCGCAGCAGCCTGCGCAATCTGCCCCAGATGGCAGTTCAGATCTGCGCCCTCATGCGTGCCGCCACAAAAGGCCCGCTGCGGGTCATGTTCCCCATGGTGACAGACATCGAGGACTGGGATTCCGCCATGCAGGTGGTAGACCACTGCCGCCGCAAGCTCACCGAGCGGGGCGTGGAGTTCGAGCCTGACGTCCCCTTCGGCGTCATGCTCAGCGTCCCCGCCGCCTGCCTGACGGCAGAGGACTTCACGGTTCACGGCTGCCGGTTCTTCGTCATCGGAACCAACGATTTGACCCAGTACACCCACGCGGTGAGCCGGGAACTGGCCATTGCCGAGCACTACTACCGTCCCGCCAGCCCGGCCATGAAAAGCTCATCGCCATGGTGGTGGACGCCGCCAGGAAAGCGGACATCCCCGTCACCATCTGCGGCCTCGCCGTCGGCAATGCCGTCAACGCGACCCAGTATCTCCGCCTCGGACTGCGCAGCTTCTCCATGAGCCCGCAGAATCTGCTGACCATCAAAAAGGCCCTGCGGGATGCAGATGCAGAATAAATGAGAAACGGCGTCCCACCTCGGCGGGACGCCGTTTCTGATGTCAGAACTTATTCAAGATTCCCCGTCAGGGTCATGACGGCAGAGACAACGGCCAGCGGGGCCGTCTCACAGCGGAGGATGCGGGGGCCGAGGCCGACGGTCTTTGCGCCGGCTTTTGCGGCCATCTCAGCTTCCTCGGCGGCGAAGCCGCCCTCTGCGCCGGTGATGATGGCGATCTTTAGCTTTTCGCCATCGGCGGGCGTGGCCTCAGCCAGAAGCTGGCGCAGGGGTGCGCCGCCGCACTCGTAGCAGAAGAGCACGAGGTCATACTGGTCGAGGCTGCGGCAGACGGCCCCGAAGTTGGGCAGCGGAAGGGCCACATCCGGCAGGATGCCCCGGCCGCACTGCTTGGCGGCTTCAAAGGCGATGCGGTTGTAGCGCTCGTTTTTCTGCTCTTCCTTCTTGGGCGCGGCCACGCAGTAGCGGCTGAAAAACGGGATGAAGTGGTCACAGCCCAGTTCGACGCCATGGCGGATGACCTGCTCCAGCTTGTCCTGCTTGGGATAACCCACCAGCAGGGTGACGTCTACGGTGGGCTCTGCGGCGCTGGGGTAGCCCGGCTCCACGCTGAACTCTACCGTCTCGTCGCCGAAACCGGTGATGGTGGCAGTATACTCGACGGCGCTGCCGTCGCAGAGGATGACAGTGTCCCCCAGTTTGCCCCGCATCACGCGGGAGATGGTGGGCGTCGGCCCCCGCAGCACGGCGGTACCGTCGGAAATTTCAGTGGTAAAATAACGGTGCGGCATATTTTTTGATCCTTTACATCTTAGGCTCCCCTCACAGGGGCAATAACGACGACCGCCGCCAGTGGCGGAAGCAGGGAGTCGTTGTTGGGGCCGCGGCCAGCAAGGCGCAAGTGCTTTTCAAGCACGAAGCGAATGCTGGGAGCCGCAACCCGGCAATGGCAGTGCGAGGCACTGACTGAGAGGTTGGCCTTATGCCTTCTTGCAGACGATGCACTCCCAGCCGCGCTTTTCCTTCACTTCCAGCACGGCGAGGCCGGCGGCTTCCAACGCGGCGATGACCTCATCCTTCCGGCTGTCGATGATGCCGCTGGCGATGAAGACGGCGTCGTCGGCCATCAGGCCGGGGACGGCGGGGGCCAGCGACATGATGGCGTTGGCCACGATGTTGGCTGTGATGATGTCGTACTTGCCGCTGGCCTTGTCGGACAGATCGCCCACGAGGACGGTCAGCTTGTCGGCCACGCCGTTGAGGGCGGCGTTCTCGCCGGCGGTGCGGACGGCCACGGGGTCGATGTCCACGCCCTCAGCCACGGCTGCGCCCAGCTTGAGGGCTGCGATGGCGAGGATGCCGCTGCCGGTGCCGATGTCCAGCACCCGCTCGCCGCCCTTGACCCGCTCGTCCAGCACTTCGAGGCAGAGGTTGGTGGTCTCATGGCCGCCGGTGCCGAAAGCAAGGCCCGGGTCGAGGATGAGCTTGACGCGGTCGGTGTCGTAGTCCTGCCAGGACGGCACGATGGCGAGGCGCTGGCCCACGTCCATCGGGTGGTAATACTTGCGCCAGCCGTTCTGCCAGTCCTCCTGCTCCACGCCCTCGGTCTCGGAGGTGTAGGGGATGCCTGCGGCCTCCATCCGGGCCGCGATGAGGGCCAGCGTCTCCACCGGCGAAGCGCCCGGCTCGAGGTACATGTGGATGATGACGGTGTCCCGGGGCTTGTCCAGCAGCTCCTGCTCGATGAGGTCCACGTGGGCGATCTGCTCCACCTGTTCCTCGATGTCGCTGTAGTCTTCGATATAAATGCCGCCCTCCGCGATCATGGTGGCCACGGCCTCAGCGGCCTCGGCGTCGGCTTTGGATACGGTCAGGCGAATATCAGTCCATTCCATAAGGATGCTCCTTCCGTGTATTGGGGATATACTGTCTTTATAGTACCCGATTCCGGCCCGGGATGCAAGCTCTCGGGCCGAAAGATACCCGAAAAGGCTTTCTTTTTTCCCGGCAGTATGTTAATATGGTGTTGTACCCGGACTGGGTCCGGGCGGCTTCCTGCCGGAAGCGCCCGCCGCATCGTTCCCCAAAGGAGGAATTATCGTATGTTTTTGGGAATGGATATTTACAGCTGGATCGCTGCTATCGTCATCGCACTCATCGTCACATTCCTTCCAATCACGCTGCCGTTCAAGATCGTTCTCGCCATGGTAGCCATGGCCTGCTTCTACTTTGGACGCAAGTATTATCACAACCATAAGAACGGCGGGGCCGAGACGCCCAGCATGAGCTCTGCCGAGAGCGAGGCACTGGCCTCCGGCATCCTGAAAGCCCTCGGCGGCAAGAATAATATCGTCAAGGTGGACTACTGCGCCACCCGCCTCCGCTTTGAGGTACACAGCTACGCCTCCGTGGACGAGGCCGCTGCCAAGGCCGCAGGCGCAGAGGGCGTCATCCGCCCGGCCAAGAACGCCTGCCAGGTGGTCATCAAGGGCGATGTGCAGGCCGTGTACGATGCCCTGCGCAAGCAGCTGTAACTAAGAAGCCGTTTTCTCACGAAAACAGCTTCTCGAACACCGCCGGGAACGGGCCGCTGCGCCCGGCCCGGCGGTATTTTTATCGGAAAGGAATTTTGATATGAAGCCCCAGACCTTTACGTGGAAGAAACTCACCGCTGACGAGTTGACGCGGGTGTATCTGGACGAGATGCGCCGCGACTTCCCGCCCAGCGAGCTGAAACCCCTGAGCATGATTCTCAACAGCGAAGCCGTCGGCATGGCCCACACCTGGGGCGTGTTTGAGGGGAAGACGCTGGTGTCCTATCTGCTGATGGTGCGGCCTATGGGCTGTGAAGTGAGCCAGCTGGACTATTTCTCCGTCCTGCCCGCCTACCGCAGCACCGGCATTGGCGCACGTCTGCTGGCCGCTCTGCCCGCCCACGAGGAGGGCGCAAAGGCCATCCTCATCGAGGCCGAGTGTCCCGAGAAGGCTGACGACGAGGCCATGGCCGTCCGGCGTCTGGGCTTTTATGCCCGCTGCGGGGCCGTTGACACCGGCTGGACGGAGCATCTTTTCGACGCATGGTTCCGGGTGCTGGTCCTGCCCGCTAAGGGTGAGACGTTGGATGCGGAGACGGCCAACAAAGAGCTGGCCGACTGCTACAGCCGGGTGATGGGCGTGGACAAGTGGCGCAGATATGTCCAGCTCTACCGCCCGGACGGCACGGAAGAGAAATTCTGATTCGATCATAGGGTCTGAAAGGCTGCTTTACGTTCTGTGAAGCAGCCTTTTTTGCACCCTTCAGCGGGCGGGATGCACAAACGAACGTGCAGATTTTTGACAGTTTGACCGGGAATGTAAAATCAAGTGTCCTATTTTCCACACCGGCTTTACCAGAAGATGACAGCAGCGCAAAAACACCACACAAAGCTTTACCTGCATTTTGCGCTGCCATGGTCGCAGCTGGATGGGCGGTGCGCTACAATAAAGGCGTCCCAAGAGACACAACAAGGAAAAGGAAAACAGCCCGGCCAGAACAAAAGGGCCGGCCCAGTTGAAGGAGATATTCTTATGAAAAAGATCACTCGTCGTTCGTTCCTGTCCATCTGCGGCGCTGCTGCCGCTGCTGCTGCCCTGACCGCCTGCGGCGGTGCAGCTTCTTCCACTGCTGCCTCTTCTGCCGCCGCATCCAGCACCGCAGCTTCCGCTTCTTCTACGGCTGCGCTGTCCGGCAATGTCGCCACCGGCGGTTCCACCTCTATGAAGAACGTCATCGCCGCCCTGACCGAGGGCTTCGCTGAGATCGAGCCGGATGTCACCATCAGCTATGACCCCACCGGTTCCGGCGCAGGCATCACCGGCGCTACCGATAAGACTCTGGACATCGGTCTTTCTTCCCGCGCCCTGAAGGCTGACGAGACCGGCGTCACCGGCACGATCGTAGCTCTGGACGGCATCGCCATCATCGTCAACAAGGACAGCAAGGTCGAGTACCTGACCGTTGACCAGCTCAAGCAGATGTTCACCGGCGAGATCACCAACTGGTCCGAGGTCGGCGGCGACGACGGCGAGATCGTTCTGGTGGGCCGCGAGGCTGGCTCCGGCACCCGCGACGGCTTCGAGAGCATCGTGGACGTCAAGGATTCCTGCAAGTACGCTCAGGAGCTGACGGCTACCGGCGCTGTCATCAGCGCTGTGGAGGCCAATCCTCTGGCCATTGGTTACGCTTCCCTGTCTGCCGTCGGCGACACCGTCAAGGCTGTGACCGTCGGCGGTGTGGAGTGCAGCGAGGAGACCGTCAAGGACGGCAGCTATGAGGTGCAGCGTCCCTTCGTGTTCGTCACCAACGACTCCGTCACCCTCTCCGCTCAGGCTCAGGCGTTCTTCGACTTTGCTGCCAGCACCGACGCTGCCGACCTCATCCGCACCGCAGGCGCTGTACCGGTGAACGAGTAACTTTGTGAGGAATCCCTCAGGTGTTTTTATGAAAAAATTCGAGCTGCCCCGCACCCCGGCCCAATGGCTGGAAGCTGTCATGAACGCCATCTTCTTCCTCTGCGGCATCCTTGCTGTGGGCTGCGTGGCTGTCATTACCATCTATATGTTCCTGTCGGGCCTGCCCGCCATCGGAAAGATCGGCCCGCTGAAATTCCTCTTCGGCACCGAGTGGGCCTCCACGGCGTCCGAGCCGAAGTATGGCATCCTGCCCTTCGTGCTTTCGAGTATTTACGGCACCCTGGGCGCGTCCCTCATCGGCGTGCCGGTGGGCCTGCTGACAGCAGTGTTCCTCTCGAAAGCGGCAGCTCCCGGCGTGCGCAATGTGGTCGTCACGGCGGTGGAGCTGCTGAGCGGCATCCCCAGCGTGGTGTTCGGTCTGCTGGGCATGCAGGTGTTGGTGCCTGCGGTGGCGAAGGTGTTTGGCAAGGCGTCGGGCGCCTGCCTGCTGTCGGCCATCGTGGTGCTGTCCATCATGATACTGCCCAGCATCGTGTCGGTGTCGGTGACGGCCCTCAACGCCGTGCCGCCCGAGTATGAGCAGGGCAGTCTGGCACTGGGTGCGACCGATACGGAAACGTGGTTCAAGATCAGCATCCCGGCGGCCAGGAGCGGCATTGCAGCCGGTATCGTTCTGGGCATTGGCCGCGCCATCGGCGAGGCAATGGCCGTCATGATGGTGGCAGGCAACAGCCCCAATATGCCGGACAGCCTCTTCCGCAGCGTCACCTTCCTGACCACGGCCATCGCCAAGGAGATGAGCTACGCCAGCGGCCTGCAGAAGCAGGCGCTGTTCAGCATCGCGCTGGTGCTGTTCGTCTTCATCATGGTCATCAATGTGCTGCTCAACGCTGTGCTGAAGGGAGGAAACAAGGATGAAAAGTGACTTCTCCCCCTCCCGCCGCGCATTGAACGTCATCATGACCGCGCTGGTCTGGGCGGCGGCAGTGCTGGTCATCGCCCTCACGGTGGGCGTTATCGGGCTGGTACTGGTGCGGGGCATCCCCCACGTCAGCTGGGAATTCCTTTCCACCACCGCCAGCGTCCTGAAAGGCACTGACGGCATCCTGCCCGCCATCCTCAACACGTTATATGTCATCCTGCTCACCTTGCTCATCGTCCTTCCGCTGGGCGTGGGCGCGGCAGTTTACCTCACGGAGTACGCCTCCAACCGGAAGCTCATTGAGGTCATCGAGTTCACGAATGAGACGCTGGCGGGCATCCCCAGCATCATCTACGGCCTCGTGGGTATGCTGGTCTTCGCCCAGACAATGGGCTTTAAGACCTGCCTGCTCTCCGGCAGCCTGACGCTGGTGGTCATGAACCTGCCCACCATCATCCGTACCACGCAGGAGTCCCTCAAAACGGTGCCGCAGGGCTACCGGGAGGGCGCTCTGGGCCTCGGCGCGGGCAAGTGGCACATCATCCGCACCATCGTGCTGCCCTGCAGCATCGACGGCATCGTCACCGGCTGCATCCTGGCCGTGGGCCGTATCGTGGGTGAGAGCGCGGCCCTGCTCTTCACCGCCGGTGCGGCGGAAGTTATTGCAGGCAGCATCGCCAAGGCTTACACATCCAACGGCGCGACCCTCTCCGTCCTGCTCTATCTGCGGGCCTTCGAGGACGGCGACTTCGCCTCCGCCTGGGGCATCGGCGCAGTGCTGCTGGTTCTGGTGCTTCTCATCGACCTCGCAGCCCGTCTGGCAAAAACAAAGCTCAAACAGAAACAGTAAGGGGTATTTTATGGATAACAATATGCCGGTCATCTCGGCAAAAAATCTGAACCTCTGGTACGGCGACTTCAAGGCCCTCAAGGGCATCTCGCTGGACGTGGGCGAACAGGAGATCACTGCCCTCATCGGCCCCTCGGGCTGCGGCAAATCCACCTTTCTCAAGACCCTGAACCGGATGAACGACCTTGTGCCGAACGTCCGCATCGAGGGCGACGTCCGGCTCCGGGGCGAGGATATTTTCTCAAAGGAGATGCAGCTGACCGACCTGCGCCGCCGCGTGGGCATGGTCTTCCAGAAGGCGAACCCCTTCCCCATGAGCATCTACGACAATATTACTTACGGCCCCAAGCTCCACGGCATCCGCAATAAGGCGGAGCTGGATGAGCTGGTGGAAAGCTCCCTGCGGGGCGCTGCCCTCTGGGACGAGGTGAAAGACCGCCTGAAACAAGAGCGCGCTGGGCCTCTCCGGCGGCCAGCAGCAGCGCCTGTGCATCGCCCGGGCTCTGGCTGTCAAGCCCGAAGTCCTGCTGATGGACGAGCCCACCAGCGCCCTCGACCCCGGCTCCACCATGAAGGTGGAAGAGCTGATGAGCGAGCTGAAAAGAACTACACCGTCGTCATCGTCACCCATAACATGCAGCAGGCGGCCCGTATCAGCGACCGCACGGCCTTCTTCCTGCTGGGTGAGCTGGTGGAGTGCGGCCCCACGAGCGAAATTTTCAGCACCCCGAAGGATAAGCGCACCGAGGACTATATCTCGGGCCGCTTCGGTTAAAAAGGAGGGTTTGCGATATGAGCACACGCACACAGTACGAAGCCGACCTCGCGGCCCTGAAGGGATCGCTGGCCAAGATGAGCCAGCTCTCTGCCGACGCGGTGGAAGATGCGCTGGAAGCCCTCTGCACGGCGGACGCCGAGGAAGCAAAGGGCATCGTCAAGGGCGACACCGAGGTCAACCGGATGGAGCGGGACATCGAGCACCGCTGCATGACCCTGCTGCTGCGTCAGCAGCCGGTGGCAAGTGATCTGCGCTTTATCTCTGCTGCCATGAAAGTGGTGACAGACGTGGAACGCATCGGTGACCATGCCGCCGACATCGCGGAGATCGTCCCCCATCTGGCCGGCGTCCGCAAGGCGGGCGACCCCGCCGTGAGCAGGAGCATTGAGATGGGCCGCAAAGCCCACAAGATGCTGCAGGACGCCATGAGCGCCTTTGCGGCAGAAGATGAGGCGGCGGCAAAAGCCGTCATCGACGCCGACGACGCGGTGGACTACGACTTCAACACCATCAAGCGGATGCTGGCGGCGGAGATCGCCGCTGACCCCGGCAAAGTGGACGCCGCCCTCGACGTGCTGATGGTCATCAAGTACCTCGAGCGCATCGGCGACCACGCCGTGAACATCGCCGAGTGGGTGGAGTTCCTGCGCACGGGCCGGTATCACCACGAGAATATGTTCTGAGTTCTGTTTTCCTCTTTTTCTTTTCCTGAAAAGCTGCTGCCCCACGTGGGTGGCAGTTTTTGCTTGTTTTTCCGAAACTTTGCGACGCATTTGAGCAAAACAGAGAAAGATTTGGAAATCATTGACAAAAAGCGCCGGGGAGGTAAGATAAAAGTTAAGAATCGGAGAGGAGAAAGTGATATGCGGTCGAAAAATAAGATCTCTCATAAGATGATGGCTGTGCTGGCCGCAGCCCTGATAGTGGCGATGCTTCTGACAAGCTGCGGCGGCGGTGGCGGAGGCGGCGGAGGAGGAAGCTCCAGCGGAGGTTCGTCCACGGTGGACCCTGCCCCGACACCCACTCCGACGCCTACACCGGACCCTGACCCCATTCCGACGCCGGAGCCTGCGCCGACGCCAGATCCTGATCCGGAGCCCGACCCAACGCCAACCCCCGACCCGGATCCTACGCCTACTCCCACTCCTGACCCCGATCCGGTGCCGGAACCGACTCCGACTCCTGACCCGGATCCCACGCCAGACCCGACTCCGACTCCTGATCCTGACCCCGCACCAGACCCTACGCCAGCGCCCGACCCGGAACCGGACGAAGACGGATTGATAACGCTGGTGGATAAGACGGGCGTATTCTGGCGTGTGCAGCCGACCGGTAAGACGACAGGCACGATCATCGGCTATAACAAAACAAGATGGGAACGGGCGGGAAGGCTCTTCCTCAAATTATAAACTTCCCAGAAAAACTTGGAAAATATACCATCACAGCAATCGGCGATGGAAGACGGATCCTTTTGAAAATGACGAAACGGTAAAGGAAATCGTCGTTCCGGCCAGTGTGGAAAAAATCGATGAAATGTCCTTTGCGGGAATGCTGGCACTGAAAAAAGCGACGATAAAAGGCCCGTCCAAACTGGGCAAGTCTTTGTTTGATGGTTGTCAGGCTTTGGAAGAAGTAAAGCTGAATGACAACATCACAAAGATACCGGATTTTGCATTCGGAGGTTGTAGCAGCCTGCAAAAGCTCACCCTGCCGTCTAAACTCAAAACGATCGGAACATATGCATTCTACGGAGCGTTTCAGGATGCCCAAAAGCATCCGACTCTTGAGCTTCCGCAGACGGTGACGAGTGTGGGGCAATATGCCTTTAGGAACACTGATTTTGAAGAGATCGTTGTGCCGTCCGGACTCCGGAAAATCGAAACCGGAGCATTCGATGCAAATGGGCTGAAGCGTGTCAAACTGCCCGAAGGTGTAGAAGAAGTAGAGGAAGGTGCATTTGGAAGTACGACAACAGGCTCGATCTATCTGCCGAAGAGCATAAAACGAGTCGAAAACGATGCATTCGGAAGATATGCGTCGTGCTATGTTTACTATGCTGGAAGTGAGGCGGATTGGAAAAAAGTCCCCGTCGAAGGTGGTGGGCAGGACGGAAGCCATGCATGGGAGGAGTCATGGATCTTTTATGATGTGACTCCGGAACAGTATGAATCCGTTTGGAACGTGTCTCATACGAACGAGATCATCTGGAAATTCGGAAAAAACTCAACGGGAATGTCGGTGGGCGGCTATGATAAAGCCGGACAGACGCCTGCGGGAGATGTGGTATTCCCGGATACGATCCAAATCGTGAGCGGCACGTTCCCTGTGACGCAGATCAGCGGATATGCACTGAGAGACTGCACGGAGGTGAAGAGCGCCGTTGTCCCGGATGGAGTGACCACCATCGGAGAGAGTGCATTCAGCGGATGCACGAGTCTGACGAAGGTATCTCTGCCAGAAAGTGTGACCTCAATCCGAAACAATGCATTTTATGGCTGTACAAGCCTGCCAAGCATTTCTCTGCCGAAGGATATTGATGGAATCGGGAACGGCGTATTCCGAAACTGCACATCACTCACCAGTATTTCTCTGCCAAAGGGTGTGACTGTTGTCGGCGATAATGTCTTTAACGGATGTAAGAGGTTGTTTAGTGCTTCCCTGTCAAGCTCGTTGGAGTCAATCGGTAAGCAGGCATTCTATGGATGCAGAGCACTCCAGAATATCATGCTGCCGGAAGGTCTGCGGACGATTGGAGAAAGTGCATTTGAGGAGAGCGGACTCCGGGAACTCATTGTTCCGGAAAGTGTGACACAAATTGGGGATGCTGCTTTCTACAGGTGCGGCCAGTTGAAAACAGCAACCATCAAGGGTAACAGCAATTTTCCACGAGGCTCACAGATAAGAAGAGGTGTGTTCTGCTACTGTGGGAATCTGGAAGAAGTCAAACTGAATGACGATATTCAGGAACTGCCGGACTTGATGTTCTGCTACTGCTACAAGCTGAAAAAAATCAACCTGCCGTATAAATTGAAGAATATAGGCGGTGTAGTATTTCGGGGATATGTAGGAGAAGAGCTGAGACTGCCAAATACTGTAACGAATGTCGGCGTGAAGGCCTTCTGTTATATAAAAACGAAAAAGGTGGCGCTTTCCCAAGGAATGACGTCAATCGTCAATGAGACCTTCTATCATGCGGACCAGATGAAAGCCATTTATATCCCGAGGTCTGTAAAAAACATAGGACGAAGCGCATTTGATGAATGCGACGGGCTGCAGGACATCTACTACAGCGGCAGTGAAGCCGATTGGGCCAACATGAAGGTCGAATCCACCGGAAACGAAGCGCTGACCAAAGCGACCATCCACTACAACGCAAGCGTCAGCGACCTTGGCCTGACCGAGGAATTCAGCCTTCTCTCCCTGCTGGGCCTCTGATGTGCGTCGAAACCCCGTCTGAAAAATTTTGGAGTTTTTTCTTGTCTTATGCAATTTCCGGCCCGGCTGCGCCGTATTATAAGCAGAAGTCTCCCAACAGAGGGACGCTTATGAGACCTGAGCGCGGCCCGGCTCCGACATCCCCCATGTCCCCGGCTGCGCCGCAACGGAGGATACCTATGAGCATCAAGAAATTCCCGCTGGAAGCCTACGGCGCGGCCGTCAGCCGCGAAGAGCTGGTGCAGGCGGCTTTGGATGAGATCACCAAGAATTACCGTGAGGCCAGCCTCTCCAATGTGGCCCGCAGTTACGGCGTCTCCCTGGCCTATGTCAGCGAGTGTGTCCGGGCGCAGACAGGCCGTACTTATAAGGAACTGCTCCAGAAGCACCGGATGGAGACTGCCGCCCGCCTACTGCGCCGCAGCGACTGGAACATCCAGCAGATCATCACCTACGTCGGCTACGAGAACACCAGCTATTTCTACCGCCTGTTCCACGAGCGGTACGGCCAGAGCCCCCGTGAGTACCGCCAGAGCCGCGCGGCCCGCACCCGCACACCGGCCTGACCTTTGAACACACTGCGAAAAAAGACGTCCCGTGTCTGCGGGACGTCTTTTGATGTCTTAAGATGGAAAAACGATGCAGAGTGTGTTACAATAAAAGCCAGACCTGCAAAAATGCGGGAGTGCGCTGCGGCGCACGGAAAGAGAAGGTGGAAACGGAATGTTTCGTGGAGCACGGCGCTCTGATTTGGAGCAAATTTTAGAGATCTATGCCCATGCCCGGAAAGCAATGGCGGATTCGGGCAACCCGACCCAGTGGGGCGACAGCTATCCGCCGCAGGAGATGCTGGAAGAAGACATCGACTCCAACCGGCTGTTCGTCTATACGGTGAACGGCCGTCTCGAGGCGGTGTTTGCCTTCATCCTCGGGCCGGACCCCACCTACGCGAAAATCGAAGACGGTCAGTGGCTCAACGATGAGGTGCCTTACGGCACCATCCACCGGCTGGCCTCGGCGGGTGACCGCAGGGGCGTGGCGTCTGAGGTCATCGCATGGTGCCTCGAGCACTGTGAGAGCCTGCGGGCCGACACCCACGCCGACAACAAGATCATGCAGCATCTTCTCGAGAAGAACGGTTTTGCCCGCTGCGGCATCATCCATGTGGAAGACGGCACGCCCCGCGTCGCCTATCAGAAGCTGTCGGCCACCGTACACATGCAGGAAGAATAAGGAGGGACTGGCATGAAGATCACACAGGTAAAGCTGGGCCGCATCTCGACCCCGCTCCGCGTCCCCTTCAAGACAGCGCTGCGCACCGTGAGCAGCGTGGAGGACGTCATCGTTGAGCTGCACACCGACACCGGCGCGGTGGGCTACGGTGAGGCACCTCCCACCGGCGTCATCACCGGCGACACCACCGGTGCCATCATCGGCGCCATCCGCGACCACATCGCCCCGGCCATCCTGGGCCGCGGCCTCGACGAGTTCGAGGATCTGACCGCCGCCGTGCAGAAGGCCCTCGTCCACAACACCAGCGCCAAGGCTGCCGTGGATATGGCCCTGTGGGACCTGCTGGGCCAGAAGTACAGCGCCCCGGTCTACCGGATGCTGGGCGGCGCGCGCAGCAATATCGTGACGGACATCACCATCAGCGTCAACCCGCCCGAGGAGATGGCCCGGGACGCCCGCACCGCCATCCAGCGCGGTTATGACTGCCTGAAGGTCAAGGTGGGCATCGACCCGGAGCTGGACGTGGCCCGTCTGGCCGCCGTCCGCGAGGCCGTGGGCAAGGACGTCAAGCTCCGCATCGACGCCAATCAGGCGTGGAATGCAAAGCAGGCTGTCCGCATCCTCGACCAGATGCAGGAGAAGGGCCTGGACATCGAGTTCGTCGAGCAGCCTGTGCCTGCGGCTGACCTCGAGGGGATGCAGTACGTCACCCGCCACGCCAGCGTGCCGGTACTGGCCGATGAGAGCGTGTTCAGCCCGGCGGACGCCCTGCGCATCATGCAGACCGGTGCAGCCGACTTTGTGAACATCAAGCTGATGAAGTGCGGCGGCATCACCAACGCCCTCCGCATCGCCTCGGCGGCAGAGGTCTACGGCGTGGAGTGCATGATCGGCTGTATGCTGGAAGCCAAGATCTCGGTCAACGCAGCCGTGGAGCTGGCCTGCGCCAAGAAGATCATCACCAAAGTGGACCTGGACGGCCCGGTGCTCTGCAGCGAGGACCACATCCTCGGCGGCGCGGTCTTCGACGAGAAGAATATCACCGTCTCGGATGCACCCGGCATGGGCATCCAGGGTTTCGTCCCCGGCAAAGTGACCTATCTGGACGACTGAAAAATCAGAAAAAATAAATAAGAATGACTATCCTCCGGCAGACAAACTCTGCCGGGGGATTTTTCTGCCCTAAGCGGTGAAATATTTTAGTTGTGTATTTCTGCGGCGCACATAAGGCGGCGCGGAGGAAGGCCGAAAACGAAAAATCTGCCGAAGCAGCCCGAAAAATTCACTGAAAACCTTTGACTTTTCTTCCGTGTGTGCTATAATAACAACTGTCTTTGGGTAAGAGACAGGAAAAGTGTGCGTCGAGGACGCACAAATACAGAGGAGTGTTTTATATGATGAATGGTGCAAAAGCCATTGCGAAGAAGTACAATGAGGTCAGCCTCATCCTTCGCATCGTCGTCGGTCTGGTCGTCGGCGCGGTGCTGGCGCTTGCGGTGCCGGGTGCAGGCTGGGTCGGCGAGCTGGGCAATCTGTTCGTCGGTGCACTGAAGGGCATTGCTCCGGTGCTGGTGTTCGTCATCGTGACGAGCGCGCTGGCACAGGGCAGCTCAAAGCTGGACCGCCGCTTCGGCACGGTCATCTGGCTGTACATGCTCACCACCTTCCTTGCGGCTGCGATTGCTTCGATCACCAGCTTCATGTTCCCTGTGTCGGTCGTTCTGGCAGACGCTGCTCAGTCGGACGTGGTGCCGCAGGGTCTGGGCGAGGTGCTGAGCACCCTGCTCACCAACTTCGTCGCCAACCCTGTCAGCTCTCTGATGAGCGGCAACTACATCGGCATCCTGTTCTGGGCCTGCATGTTCGGCCTTGCCATGAAGAACATCGGCTCTGACACCACCAAGAAGTTCCTTGCCGATACTGCCGACGCTGTGTCGCAGGTGGTGCGCTGGATCATCAATCTGGCTCCCTTCGGCATCATGGGTCTGGTGTACACCAACGTGGCCGGTAACGGTCTGGCCATCTTTACCCAGTACGGCAAGCTGCTGGCTCTGCTGGTGGGTACCATGCTCTTCATGGCGCTCATCGTTTCGCCCTTTATCATGTTCATCTATCTGCGCTGCAACCCGTATCCGCTGGTGTTCCGCTGCCTGAAGGAGTCCGGCCTGACCGCTTTCTTCACCCGCAGCTCTGCGGCCAACATCCCCGTCAACATGGCCCTGTGCGAGAAGCTGGGCCTCGATAAGGATATGTATTCCGTTTCCATCCCTCTGGGCGCTACCATCAATATGGATGGTGCGGCTATCACCATCACCATCATGACGCTGGCTGCGGCCAACACGCTGGGCATCCCCGTGACCCTGCCTGCCGCCATCGTCCTGAGCGCCATGTCCGCTCTGGGTGCCTGCGGCGCTTCCGGCGTGGCCGGCGGCTCTCTGCTGCTCATCCCCATGGCCTGCTCCCTGTTTGGCATCTCCAACGATGTGGCCATGCAGATGGTCGGTGTCGGCTTCATCATCGGCGTCATTCAGGACTCCGTCGAGACTGCGCTGAACTCCGCCGGTGACGTGGAGTTCGCCGCCACCGCCGAGTATCATCAGTGGCTCAAGCAGGGCAAGCTCCTGCCGGACTTCCTCCGCAAGTAATATGCAAAACAAAATGGCTGGGGCCGCGAGGCCCCAGCCATTTTTCTGTATAAGCTCAGTCCACGAGCCTTGCTTTCTGCAGAGCGGTGATGATGAGGGGGATGAGCACCAGCTGTGCGATGATGCCCGGCACAGCGGTGAAGAGCGCACCGGACAGGAAGGCCGAGAACGGGAAGCTCGAGCCGGACAGGCCCGCCAGCACGAAACGGACCGCGCCCCAGACGAGGCGGCCCGCCACCATGGCCGCCGCGAGGGTGGCGTAGGTCATGGGCAGGGTGTGCTTCACCCGGCGGTAGAGCCAGCCGGACACGGCGCCGTAAGCTGCCAGCTCAAAAGCCATCGAAATGGCGATGGGGAACATCGGGGGCATCCCGAAGAGCACCGAGCGGAGCAGCGGGGCCGCAAAGCCCACAGCCAGACCCCAAGGTCCGCCCAGCACGAAGCCGCAGAGCAGGATGGGGAAATGCATCGGGCAGAGCATATTGCCTACCTGCGGCAGATGGCCCGTCACCATGGGCAGCACGAAGGCCAGCGCCAGAAAGAGTGCGGCCAGCACGACATTGCGGGCCGGAGAAGAGTTTTTGGTTTTCATCTGTTTCCTCCTGTGACTGCGCCGCAGAAAAACAAAAAAAAGGGGCCTGCCAGTCGGCTTGCAAGCCAACGGCAGACCCCTTCATGGCGTCTGTTTCAAAAATGCGGCGGCTGAAAATAGTGTAAGGCGGGCTTCGGCCCGCAGGCCCGGCTTCCTGCCGGAAATCGTGAAAATTATAGCAGAGTGCCGCAGGATTTGTCAAGACAGCCCCGGACGGGCTGCAAATTGACCAAAAAAGAAAGCGTTTGGAGCAGTTTTTGACCGCCTGTGTACATTTTGCTGAAAGAAGCTTGACCTTTTTGCACAGAATAGATAATATAAACTTGAATTATAGCGCAATGGGGCGGCGGGAGCTGTGCCTTGCGCGGCTGTATACTTGCAACTTCTGAGGTTCATACGGGAGGACCATCATGACAAATGCAGAAAAGCTTACCCTTGCCAAGCACGCCTGTCACATCCGCATGGGCGTGATCGAGGGAACTCACAGCGCCAAGTGCGGCCATCCGGGCGGCAGTCTGGACATCGCCGAGGTGCTGTCTTACCTCTACTTCGTGGATATGAATATCGACCCCAAGGAGCCGAAAAACCGGATCGCGACCGCTTCGTGCTGTCCAAGGGCCTTGCGGCCCCGGCGCTGTACGCCACGCTGGCCGAGCGCGGGTTCTTCCCGGTGGAAGACCTCAAGACCCTGCGCAAGATCGGCAGCTACCTGCAGGGCCACCCCAACATGAATGAGACGCCGGGCGTGGATATGTCCACCGGCAGTCTGGGTCAGGGCGTGTCTGCCGCCTGCGGCATGGCTCTGGGCGCAAAGCACAGCGGCAAGCCCATCAATGTCTACACCATCCTCGGTGACGGTGAGGTGGAAGAGGGCGAGTGCTGGGAGGCTTTCATGTTCGCCGCCCACTATAAGCTCTCCAACCTCTGCGTCATGCTGGACCGCAACCACCTCCAGATCGACGGCACCACCGAGACGGTCATGAACAGCGCCCCGCTGGAAGAAAAGCTCAAGGCGTTCAACTTCAACGTCCTGACCATCAACGGCCACGACTACGACCAGATCGAGTCTGCCATCAAGGCGTTCCACGCCGAGAACGACAAGCCCACCTGCATCATTCTGGACACCGTCAAGGGTACTGGCGTCTCCTTTATGACCAACTCTGTGGATTGGCACGGCAAAGGCCCCAACGACGAGGAGTACGCTGTGGCCATGCAGGAGCTGAACGCAGCCTACGCCGCGCTGGAACAGGAGGACAAGTAAGATGGCAGATGTGAAAATGATCGCTACCCGCGAGAGCTACGGCAATACTCTGAAAGCACTGGCCGCTGAGGGCCACGACGACCTGGTGGTCCTGGACGCCGACCTTGCTGCCGCTACCAAGACCGGTATGTTCCGCAAGGCTCACCCGGACCGCCACTTTGACTGCGGCATCGCCGAGGCCAACATGGTGGGCGTCGCAGCCGGCCTGTCCACCATGGGCTATGTTCCCTTCGTGTCCAGCTTTGCCATGTTTGCTGCGGGCCGTGCGTTTGAGCAGATCCGGAACTCCGTGGCCTACCCCCACCTGAACGTGAAGATCGGCGCTACCCACGGCGGTATCTCCGTCGGTGAGGACGGCGCTTCTCACCAGTGCTGCGAGGACTTCGCCCTCATGCGCAGCCTGCCCGGCATGACCATCATCTGCCCCGCCGACGACGTGGAAGCACGCGCTGCTGTCCGCGCCGCCTATGAGATGCAGGGTCCTGTCTACCTCCGCTTTGGCCGTCTGGCTGTTCCCGTGTTCCACGACGAGGCCAACTATCACTTCGAGATCGGCAAGGGCGAGCAGCTCACCGAGGGCAATGATATTGCCATCGTGGCCACCGGCCTGATGGTCAACGAGGCCCGCAAGGCCGCCGAGCCCCTGGCCGCCGAGGGTATCCACGCCCGCGTCATCAACATCCACACCATCAAGCCTCTGGATGAGGACATCATCCTCAAGGCTGCCAGGGAGTGCGGCAAGATCGTCACCGCCGAGGAGCACAACGTCATCGGCGGTCTGGGCGAGGCTGTCTGCTCCTGCTCAGCGAGAAGCTGCCCACCCCTGTCCGCCGCGTCGGCGTGCAGGACAAGTTCGGCTGCTCCGGCCCCGCATGGGACCTGCTGAAGGAGTATGGTCTGGACGCTGCCACCATTTGCAAGACCGCAAAGGAAATGCTGGGCAAGTAAGCTCTTTCTCTGAAATAACGCACGCCGCTGTGCATTGCACGGCGGCGTTTTACATCTCACAGAGCTTTTATCAGCTTTTCCCTCTCGGCGTACACCTCGGCGAAGACTTTGCGCAGGGTGCATATCTCGGGGCGGGGGTCATCCCGCAGGGTCAGCAGGCGGGTGTCCGGGATGGACAGATGCAGCGGGATGTGCCACCCGGCAGGGAAAGCCGGGTATATCATCGGGCAGAGGAACATCCCCCGCCCGGCCAGAAGCTCGGCGTAAACCGACTCGTAGTTTTCCACCATCCGCCAGACCGGTGTGGAATAGGGCATCCCCGGCTGCTTCTGGGCGAAATCCACCATATCCTGATAGAGGGGCTCGTAAAATATCTGCTGCCCGGCAAGGTCAGAAAGCTCGACGCTGCTTTGGCCGGAGAATGGGTGCTCCGGCGCGGCGATGAGGTAAAACCGGTTGCCGATGATGGTCTCACAGCGTATCTCTGGCGGCAGCGGGCCGAAGGGAAGGTAGAGCGCCGCGTCTGCCTCGGTGCAGAGCATGTGGTGGTAGCTGGAGGGGACAGGCGTGGTGTCCACTTTGAACTCATAGCCCGGCAGCGCGGCGTGGAGCCTCGCCATCAGGATGGGGTAGATGGGGTCCCGCTGCAAAAGCACCGGTGGCAGGCGGAGAGTCAGGGTGTGGTGGGTGCCGAAGCCTTTCAGCGCCGTGCGGGCGTTGAGGATGCCGCGGTAGATGTCTTCCGCATGGGGCAGCAGGGCGCGGCCTGCCTCGGTGAGGGCCACCTGCGTCGTCGTGCGGCGGAACAGTGCGGCGTCCAGCTCCTTTCGAGGCTGCGTATCTGGTAGCTCAGGGCGGGCTGGGTGCAGTAGAGTTCCCGCGCGGCGGCGGAGAAATTCAGCGTCCGGCTCACGGTGAGAAAGCAGAGAAGCTGGTGCTCGTTCATGACAAAAAACTCCTTTCCGGCGGCGGGACATCCGTACAGCCTCAGTATAGCAGGAAATAGGACACTTATAAAGCTTTTTTATCAGAATGCTTAAGATTTTTTAATTCCCTTTTACTTCGTTATATTTTATACTATCTCTCGAAAGAACGATTTTCTACCTGAAAACGTCGAAAGAAGAAAGAGTAAGGAGCATTCCAGATGAAAAAGATCTCTCGTAAAGGCTTCCTGAAGGTTGCCGCCGCTGCCGCTATGAGCGGCGTTACCGCCAGCGCACTGGCCGCCTGCAACGCAGGCTCTTCCAGCAGCACTGCCGCCTCCACCGGCGAGGCCATCTACACCCCCGGCACTTACACCGGCACCGCCACCGGCATCGGTGAGGTGAAGGTCACCATGACCTTCAGCGAGACCGCCATCACCGACGTGGTCATTGACGCCTCCAACGAGACCGAGAGCATCGGCGGCGTGGCAGCCCCCACCCTGAAGGACGCCCTGATGGCTGCTCAGAGCACTGAGATCGACAACATCTCCGGCGCTACCATCACCACCAACGCCGTCAAGAAGGCCGCCGCAAGCTGCATCGAGCAGGCAATGGGCGTCCACACCGCAGGCGGCGACACCGCTGCATCTTCCTCCGATGAGGACTGGCTGGGTACCGAGCCGGAGATCGACGAGAGCAAGGTCGCCAAGACCGTTGACGTGGATGTGGCAGTCGTGGGCTGCGGCATCGCAGGCGTTGCCGCTTGCCGCAGCGTCGCTGAGGACGGCGGTCTGGTGGCTGCTTTCGAGAAGGCCGACGGCCCCCAGTGCCGCAGCGGCGAGTACGCCGTCATCAACGGCAAGGTGCAGGCCAAGTGGGGCCGCGACACCTGGACCCGTGAGCAGATCGACGACATCATCGACTCCCACATGGTGGAGAGCACCTACCGCTGCAAGCGCAGCATCATGAGCAAGTGGGCCCACAACATCGGCGAGACCTTCGACTGGTGGGTGGAGGCAAACCCCGACCTGTACTACGCCGAGACCACCCGCAGCGCTATCCCCGACGAGAGCGCGGACAACTTCATCATCCCCATCTTCTACCCGCTGCCCGAGCACTACGACTGGAAGCAGGAGCGCTTCCCCTGCTACCCCACTTCCGTTGAGTTCAAGCCCGACCAGCACGTCACCGTCGAGGCCAATATGCAGAAAGCCATCGACACCGGCAATGTCCAGACCTTCTACGGCTGCTTCGTCGAGAAGCTCATCATGGATAATGGCCGCTGCGTGGGTCTCTACGCCCGCGATGCCGCTACCGGCGAGTACATCAAGTGCAACGCCTCCAAGGGCGTCATCCTCTCCACTGGCGACTACTCCCAGAACACCAAGATGCTCAAGCACTTCTGCCCCGAGGTCATTGAGAACAACATCCAGTGCCTGTTCACCAATGTGGATGTGGAGGGCAACTTCACCAACCAGGGCGACGGCATCCAGCTGGGTATGTGGGCCGGCGCTCAGGTGCAGCAGAGCCACGCCCCGATGATCCACCACATGGGCGGCGGCGCCGACCTCGCCGGCGTAGGCGTTATGGGCAATGCAGGCTTCCTGAACCTCGACCTCAACGGCAAGCGCTTCATGAACGAGGACCTGCCCGGCCAGCAGCTGGAAAACCAGATCGAGCTGCAGAAGAACCGCGAGAGCTGGCAGATCTTCGACTCCAACTGGCCTGAGCAGCTGCCCTATATGCCCGCAGCCCACGGCGGTGCCTGCTACTATGAGGACTATGCCAGCGAGGACGAAGGCCCCAAGAACAACACCACCTACCGCAACTACAAGAGCCCCTATCAGCTGGAAGCTGCTGTGGCCGATGGCCGTGCTGTGAAGGCCGATACGCTGGAAGAGCTGGTGGCAAAGATCTACCCGGACGATACTGCCGCCCAGCAGACCGCTCTGGACTCCATCCAGCGCTACAACGAGCTGGCAAAGGCCGGTTACGATGAGGACTTCCACAAGCCCGCTTCCCGTATGTGGGCAGTCGAGAACGGCCCCTTCTACGCCGACAAGTTCACCACTGCTCTGCTGCTGGTCTGCATCGGAGGCCTCGAGAGCGACGAGGACTGCCACACCTTCGACGCCGACCGCAATGTCATCCCCGGCCTGTACGTCGCCGGCAACATCCAGGGCAACCGCTTTGCCACCGAGTACCCCATCGGCCTGAAGGGCGTCAGCCACTCCATGGCTATGTACTACGGCTACGTCGCCGGCAAGAACGCCCTGAAGGACATCTGAGCCTGAAATCGCAAAAATAATTTCCAGAGCCCGGAGCAGAAAATGCCTGCCCCGGGCTTTTTATGTGACTTGCTCACGGAAAAACGCCGGAGTTTGGGGTATACTGTCCCTGTCAGATGAAAAAACGCTCTTTATGGAGGGAAACGATATGGCAGTCATCACCATCACGAAAGAAAACTTTGAGGCCGAGGTGCTGAAGAGCGCTCAGCCTGTCCTGCTCGATTTCTGGGCCGCCTGGTGCGGCCCCTGCCGGATGCTGAGCCCCATCGTGGACGAGGTGGCCGAGGAGCGCACCGACGTCAAGGTGGGCAAGGTCAATGTGGACGAGCAGCCCGATCTGGCCGCCGAGTTCGGCGTCATGAGCATCCCCACCCTGCTGCTGTTCGAGAACGGTAAGCTGGTTCGTCAGGCCGTCGGCGCACGTCCCAAGAGCGGCGTGCTGGAACTGCTGGGCTGAGAATAAAACGGCGAGGAGCCGCTGCACGGAAAACGCTGTGCGGCGGCTCCTTTTTTGCGCCTGCATCATCTCAAAGCGGGCTTTCGTGAAATCATTTCGCCTTTCTGTACAAACGCACAGAAAAATCGTATCATAAAAATGAAAACACGGTCACTTTCACACTTTACAACTTTATCTAGATAAAGTAAAATAACCTTATCATAAGACAAAAGCGCCCGGGAAAAGGCGGGGCGCAGGGGCCGGGGCGGGCAAGCGCCCGGTGAAAAGTGAGGGAAAAGGTATGAAATTTGACATCTCCTGCTTACAGCCGAAGGAACAGGCCTCTTTCTCGCTGCGGGCGCTGTACGAGGCGGCGGGCTGCCGCAAATATCACATGGGCCGGTTCGAAGAGTACGGGCTGTATCAGGAGAACCGCAGCTTCCTTTCGTCGGAGCAGGTCATCACCTTCACCGATCTGGACGGGCGGCTGCTGGCACTGAAACCTGACGTGACCCTCTCCATTGCCAAGACGGCGCAGCCCGCGCCGGGCGAGACACTGCGCTACTACTATCACGAAAATGTCTACCGCCCCTCGGCGGAGAGCCACACCTTCAAGGAGATCGGCCAGATGGGCCTTGAGATGCTGGGCGATGTGGGCGAAGGACTGGTGCGGCAGGCGGTGTCGCTGGCGGCACAGTCCCTCGAGCAGCTGGGCCAGCCGTGGGTGCTGGAAGTGAGCCACATGGGCTACCTGTTCGGTCTGCTGGATGCGCTGGACGTGCCGGAAGCTTCCCGCGCCGCCCTGCTGGCAAAGCTGAAAGCGAAAAACCTCCACGAGCTGAAAGCGGCGGCATCCGCCGCCGGGCTGGACGAGGCCGGTGCCGACGCGCTGGCGGGTCTGATGAGCCTCTGCGGCAGCTGTGAGGATGTGCTTCCCCGTGTGGAAGCCGCCTGCCGGAACAAGCGGATGGAAGCTGCCGCTGCCGAGCTGAAAGCCATCACCGAAGAGCTGGCTGGTGCAGGCGGCAGCATCCGTCTGGACATGACGCTGGCCGGTGAGATGGAATATTACAACGGCCTTGTGTTTCAGGGCTATCTGGAGTCGCTTCCCCGTCCGGTGCTCAAGGGCGGGCGGTATGACCTGCTGATGCAGAAGTTCACCCCGGGCGCGGGGGCCATCGGCTTTGCGGTCTATCTCGACGAGCTGGACCGCCTGAGCGCCCCGCTCCCGCCGGTACAGCAGCAGAAAACCGAAAAGACCATGCTGAACGTAGCTCTGCCGAAGGGCCGTCTCGGTGACAAGGTCTATGACCTGCTGGCTGGTATCGGCTACGGCTGCCCCGAAGACTACAACGCCACCCGCAAACTGGTGGTGGAGAACCCCGCAGCCGGCATCCGGTACTTCCTCGTTAAGCCCAGCGACGTTGCGATCTACGTCGAGCACGGCGCGGCAGACGTGGGCATCGTGGGCAAGGACATCCTGACGGAAGCGTCTGCCGATGTCTACGAGCTGCTGGACACCGGCCTCGGAAAGTGCCGGATGTGCGTCGCCGCCCCGGCAGATTACAAAGACGACCCCAGCCGCCCGGTGCGGGTGGCAACCAAGTTCGTCAACATTGCCAAGAGCTATTATGCATCCATCGGGCGGGACATCGACATCATCAAGCTGAACGGCTCCATTGAGCTGGCCCCCATCCTGGGCCTGTCCGACGTCATCGTGGATATTGTGGAGACGGGTACGACCCTGCGGGAAAACGGCTTGCGGGTGGTGACGGAGTTCATGCCCATCTCGGCCCGCTTCATCGCCAATAAGGCCAGCTACCAGTTCAAGCACCGCGAAATGGACGAGATGCTCGAAAAGCTGCGTGCCGCCCTTGCCGCAAAGGAGGAGAAAAAATGATAAAGCTGTATCACTTCGATGAACTGAAGCCCGAAGAGATATTGAACCGTGACATCCGCGCGGAGAAGAATGTGGAAGACGTGGTGGATGGCATCATTGCCGATGTCCGCGCCCGGGGCGACGAGGCCCTGAAAGAATACGCCCTCAAGTTCGACGGTGCCAAGCTGGATAACATCCAGGTGACGCAGGAGGAAATTGAAGAAGCCTTTGCGAATATGGACGGCTATTTCCTCGAAACGCTGCGGGAGGCCGCCGCCAACATCGAGGCCTTCCACCGCCAGCAGGTGCATAAAAATTTTGTGATGAACGACAAGCCCGGCATCGTGCTGGGCCAGAAATACACCCCCATCGAGAAGGCGGGCGTCTACGTCCCGGGCGGCACGGCGGCGTATCCTTCCACCGTCCTGATGGACGTCATCCCGGCCAAGGTGGCGGGCGTTTCGGAGATCGTCATGACGACTCCCGCCGGTAAAGACGGTAAGATCGATCCGGTCATCCTCGCCGCTGCGGCCACCGCAGGCGTGACCAGGATCTTCAAGACCGGCGGCGCACAGGCCGTGGCCGCGCTGGCCTACGGCACCGAGAGCATCCCGGCGGTGGATAAGATCGTCGGCCCGGGCAATATCTATGTCGCCACTGCCAAGAGGAAGGTCTTTGGCAAGGTGGGCATCGACATGATAGCAGGCCCCAGCGAGATCCTGGTTCTGGCCGACGGCGGCTGTGACCCCGCCTGGGTGGCCGCCGACCTGCTGAGTCAGGCCGAGCACGACAGGCTGGCAAGCCCCGTCCTCGTCACTGACAGCGCTGAGCTGGCCAAGGCCGTGCAGGCAGAGCTGGAAGTGCAGATCCCCGCAGCTGCCCCGCGCCGCCATCGCCCGCGCCAGCGTGGACGACAACGGCAAGATCATCGTCTGCTCTGATTTACGCAAGGCCATCGAAGCCTGCAACATCATCGCACCCGAACATCTGGAAGTCTGTGTGGACGACCCTTCAGCGTGCTGAATGAAATCAAAAATGCAGGCAGCATCTTCCTCGGTCGGAACGTCCCCGAGGCACTGGGCGACTACTTCGCCGGCCCGAACCACACCCTGCCCACCAGCGGCACGGCACGTTTCTCCAGCCCTCTGGGCGTGGACGACTTCGTCAAGAAGTCCAGCTTCATCTACTACACCCGGGAGGCGCTGGAAAAGGCTGCGCCCCGCATCGCCGACTTTGCCGAGCGGGAGGGCCTGCACGCCCACGCCCGCAGTGTGACCATAAGATATGAATAAACCTCTCAGGCGCTTCGCGCCAGCTCCCCTAATAGGGGAGCCTTTGGCAGAGAGGTCAAGTTGCAATAAAAACGGAGGCTGGCAAACATGAGCCGTTTTCTTTCTCCCACGCTGGAAGCTGTCACTCCCTACACCCCGGGCGAACAGCCGCAGGACCAGCAGTACATTAAGCTGAACACCAACGAAAGCCCTTATCTCCCCTCTCCGGCCGTGGTGGGGGCGGTGAGCGAGGCTGAGGTGGAAAAGCTCCGCCTCTACTCCGACCCTGCGTGTGCCGAGCTGCTGCGGGCAGCGGCGGCACATTTCGACTTACAGCCTTACCAGATCATGCCCGGCAACGGCAGCGACGAGAACCTGTTCTTCGCCCTGCGGGCCTTCTGCGACGAGAACCACCCGCTGGCCTATGCAGACATCACCTATGGCTGCTACGGCGTCTGGTGCGGGCTGATGCACATCCCCAGCCACATCATCCCGCTGAAAGAAGATTTCACCCTCGACCCGGCAGACTATTATGGCCTGAACGAGACCATCGTCATCGCCAACCCCAATGCTCCCACCGGTCTGGCCCTGCCCCGCAGCGCCATCGAGGAGATCCTGAAGAGCAACCCCAACCATGTGGTCATCGTGGACGAGGCCTATGTGGACTTCGGCGGCGAGAGCTGTGTGCCGCTCATCGACAAGTACGAAAATCTGCTGGTGGTCCAGACCTTCTCGAAGTCCCGTCAGCTGGCCGGTGCGCGGCTGGGCCTCGCTATGGGCAATGCGAAGCTCATCGCTGACCTCAACCGGGTCAAGTTCAGCCTCAACCCCTACAACATCAACCGGCTGACTCTGAAGGCAGGCAAGGCCGCGCTGGAAGATACGGACTACTTCGACAAGACCCGCGCCGCTATCGTGGAGACGCGGGGCTGGACAAAGCAGCAGCTGGAAGCGCGGGGGTTTGCCGTGCTGGACAGCCGCTCCAATTTCCTGTTTGCTTCCACCGACAAAAAGAGCGGCGGCGAACTTTACCTGAAACTGAAAGAAAAAGGCGTGCTGGTGCGCCACTTCGACGCACCCGTATTTCGAACTGGCTGCGCATCACCATCGGCACGCCGGACGACATGACCGCCCTTCTGCGGGCGCTGGATGAAATTTTGGAGGGCTGAGCCATGCGGGAAGTGACCATCGAGCGGAACACCAACGAGACCCAGATCGAGCTGACCCTGAACCTCGACGGCGCAGGCCGGTATCAGGTGGACACCGGCTGCGGCTTTCTGAACCATATGCTGGAGCTGTTTGCGCGGCACGGGCGCTTTGACTTGGTGCTTACCTGCCACGGCGACGTGGAGGTGGATTATCACCACACCACCGAGGATGTGGGCATCGCGCTGGGGCAGGCGTTCGCCCAGGCGCTGGGCGATATGCGGGGCATCCACCGGTATGGCAGCTTCTATCTGCCCATGGACGAAGCCCTCATCCTCTGCGCCGTGGACATCTCGGGCCGCTGCACCCTGAACTGGGACATCCATTGCAACACCGAAAAAGTCGGCGACTTCGACGTGGAGTGCGCCAAGGAATTCTGGCTGGGCTTTGCCCGCAGCGTGCCGGCCACCGTCCACTTCGTTCAGTTCGCGGGCGAGAACAGCCACCACATCCTTGAGGCCGCGTTCAAGGGCGCTGGCCGTGCGCTGGCCGATGCCGTCCGCATCGATGCGGCCCATCGGGACGAAATTCCTTCCACGAAAGGACTGCTGGTATGATATGCATCATCGACTACGGCGTGGGCAACCTGTTCAGCCTGAAATCGAGTCTGGCCCATCTGGGGCTGGAAGCGAAAGTCAGCGCGGACGCCGCCGACATCCGCGCCGCTGACCGGCTCATCCTGCCGGGCGTGGGCGCCTTCGGGGACGCGATGGCAAAACTTGAGGCCACCGGCCTTGTACCGGTCATCAAGGAAGAAGCGGCGAAGAAGCCCCTCCTCGGCATCTGCCTCGGGATGCAGCTGCTGTTTGAAAAGAGCTACGAGTACGGCGAGCACGACGGCCTTGGCTTCGTGCCGGGGCAGGTATGCCCGCTGGCTCCCGACCTCGGCGACAAGAGCCTGAAAGTGCCGCAGATCGGCTGGAACGCCATCCACATCCTGCGGGATGACCCGCTGTTCAAGTACGTCAGGGACGGCGAGTATTTCTACTACGTCCATAGCTATTACGGCAAAAACTGCGCCGCCAACACACTGGCCGTCAGCGACTATTCCCTGCCCGTCACCGGCGTGGTGAAGGCGAGCAAGGTGTACGGAACGCAGTTCCACCCGGAGAAAAGCGGTGACGCAGGGCTGCGGCTGCTGAAAGCATTCAGTGAGCTGTAAATAACCTCTCAGTCTCGCATACGCTCCACAGCTCCCCTACCGAGGGGAGCCTCTGGCGAAGAGGCGAAGCTTCACGAAATGCCAAAGCCTCTCCTACTAGGAGAGGTGGCTGCACCGAAGGTGCAGACGGAGAGGTTGTATGAAGGAAAGCCTTAGATTAGGAGTAATAATATGCAGCTATTCCCAGCCATTGACCTGCGGGGCGGCAAAGTCGTGCGCCTGACGCAGTGCGATTACGACCGGATGACCGTCTACGGCGAAGACCCCTGCGCCCAGGCGCGGGCTTTTCTCGAAGCCGGGGCAAAAAACCTCCACGTCGTCGATCTGGACGGCGCAAAGGACGGAACCCTTTCCAATTACGACACCATCGCCGCGCTGGCAAAGCAGGGCGGCCTGTATATCGAAGTAGGCGGCGGTATCCGCACCGAAGAGCGCATTGAAAAATATCTCTCTTTGGGCGTGGGCCGGTGCATCCTTGGCAGTGTGGCCGTGACGAACTTTGACTTCACGGCCCGGATGCTGAAAAAGTACGGCGAAAAAATTGCCGTGGGCGTGGACGCCAGGGACGGCTATGTGGCGATCCACGGCTGGAAGGACGTCAGCGCTGAGCCGGGCGTGGCCTTCTGTCAGCGTCTGGCTGAGGCTGGATGCAAGGCCATCATCTACACCGACATTGCCTGCGACGGCGCGATGAAAGGCACCAACCTCGCCCTCTACCGCCAGCTTGCAAAAGAAGTGCCGGGCGTGGCCATCACGGCCAGCGGCGGTATTTCCTCGGAAAAGGAGCTGCTGGAACTGGAAGAGATGGGGACTGCCGCCGCCATCCTCGGCAAGAGCCTGTACACCGGTGCGCTGGACCTTGGGCGCTGCGTCGCGCTGGTGCAGAAGTAAGGAGCAAGACCATGATAACAAAACGCATCATCCCTGTCTGGACGTCCGGAACGGACGGGTCGTCAAGGGAACGAACTTCGAGGGCATCAAGGATGTGGCCGACCCGGTGGAAATGGCCCGGATGTACAACGCGGCGGGCGCGGACGAGCTGGTGTTCTACGACATCACGGCCAGCGCCGAGGGCCGCGCCCTCTTCACCGACATCCTCACCCGGGTGGCCAGCGAGATCTTCATCCCACTCACGGTGGGCGGCGGCGTCAACACGCTGGACGATTTCGACCGGGTGCTCAAGTGTGGTGCCGATAAAGTCAGCGTCAACTCGGGCGCACTGAGAGACCCGGCCTCATCCCGGCGGCGGCCAAGCGGTACGGCGACCAGTGCGTGGTCCTCTCCGCCGACGTCAAGCGGGTGGACGGCCAGTTCCGCGTCTTTGCCAAGGGCGGGCGCGAAGACACTGGCCGGGACGCGCTGGAATGGATCAAATGGTGTGTGGACAACGGTGCAGGCGAAGTGTGCCTCAACAGCATCGACACCGACGGTGTCCGGAACGGCTTTGACCTCGAGATGCTGGACGCCGTGGCGGCCCGGGTGAACGTCCCCATCATCGCCAGCGGCGGTGCGGGCAAAAATGAAGACTTCCTCGAGCTGTTCCATCATAAAGGCATCGACGCGGGCCTTGCGGCGGGCATCTTCCACCAGAAGCTGCTCACCATCCGGGAACTAAAGGAATACTTAAACGAAAATGGCGTGGAAATGCGGCTCTGAGCCCTTGCGTTTGCCCGCCGAATACGCTAAACTATAGCTGTCCCCTGCGGGGAAGGAGAAACATTATGGATCTGAAATTTGACGAAAAGGGCCTCATCCCTGCCATCGTGCAGGACCACTACACCAAAGAGGTGCTGACCCTCGCCTACATGAACGCCGAGACGCTGGCGCTGACCATCGCGGAGGGCCGGACGGTGTTCTGGAGCCGCAGCCGTCAGGAGATCTGGCGCAAGGGCGAGACCAGCGGCAACGTCCAGCGTGTGGTGTCCATCACCGCCGACTGCGACGCCGACGCGCTGGTGGTTGAGGTCGTCAAGAGCGGCCCCGCCTGCCACACCGGTGCCGAGAGCTGCTTTTTCAACGAAGTGTATGTTTCCCCGGAGCTGAAGCAGTTCAGCTGGCAGGGCCTGTATGAACTGATCGAGGGCCGCAAGACCAACCCCAAGGAGGGCAGCTACACCACGTATCTGTTCGAGAAGGGCAAAGAAAAGATCCTCAAGAAGGTGGGCGAAGAGTGTACTGAGGTCATCATCGCGGGTGAAAAGGAAGACAAGGCCGAGACGGTCTACGAGATCAGCGATTTGGCATACCATGTGCTGGTGCTGATGGTGCAGGCCGGCATCACGGTGGAGGACATCACCCGCGAGCTGGAAAAACGACACGTTATCGACCACAAGGTCAAACAGGAAAGGATGCAGTGATTCACTATGGCAGATTATAAGAAGTCCAGTGTCCATTGTCACTCGACGATGTGCGACGGCAAAAACACCCTACAGGAGATGGCCTCCGCTGCGTGTGCGCAGGGGCTGACCACACTGGGCTTCACGGGCCATAGCTATACCCAGCGCGACCGTGAATACTGCATGAGCCCCAGCCGTACGGCCCAGTACAAGGCCACCATTGCCAAGCTCAAGACCGAGTACAAGGGCAAGGTGGACATCCTCTGCGGCATCGAGTGGGACCTGCTGAGCGAGGACAAGCGCACCGGCTACGACTACTGGATCGGTTCTGCGCACCACCTCTACGGCAAGAACACCGGCAAATACTACGAGATCGACTTCCGTCCCCAGGATCTCCACGACTGCATCTACGACGACTTCGACGGCGACCCGCTGGCCGCTGTGGAAGCATACTTCGCCGAGGTGGAGAAGGTGGCGGCCATGGGCCCCGACATCCTCGCCCACATCGACCTCATCAAGAAGCTGAACGCTGCCGGTGAGTTCTTCGACGAAGAGTCGCCCCGCTATAAGGCCGCAGCCCTCAAGGCGCTGAATGCTGCCAAAGAACACGGCTGCCTGCTGGAAGTGAACACCGGCAGTGTCTACCGCGGCTACCGCAAGGACTTCTACCCCGGCCCGTGGCTGCTGGGCGAGTGGCAGAAGATGGGCGGCAAGGTCATCATCACCTCCGACTCCCACGATGTTTCCAGCCTGACCTTCGGCTTCGACGAGGCTGCTGCCGCCGTCAAGGCCGCAGGCTTCAAGAGTGTGGAAGTGCTGACCATCAACGGCTTCGAGACGCAGGAGCTGTAACGATCTGAAAATATTGAAAGGGCTGTTGTACAGCGGAATCAACCTCTCCGTCAGCGCTGACGGAGAGGTCGTACCTGTACAGCAGCTCCTTTTGTGACTATGGAGGAACGCTTATGACCCAGTCCCCGCGAAAAAATCATTCTTCAACCGGAATGTCGATTTGATGAACGGCCCCATCTTCAAGAGCCTGCTCATCTTTATGCTGCCCATTCTGGTGTCGTGCCTCTTCCAGCAGCTCTATAATACCGTGGATACCATGATCGTCGGCAATGTACTGGGCGATACCGCCCTTGCCGCCATTGGCGCCTGCGGGGCCATCTACGAGCTTCTGGTTGGATTTGGAATCGGTATCGGCAACGGCCTCGCCATCGTCGCAGCGCGCGCCTACGGGGCCGGAGACGATGACCAGCTCAAACAGACCGTGGCGGGTTCCATCGTCATCGGCATCATCGCGTCGGCGGTCATCACGCTGGCGGGTGCGGTGGGCCTGCATCCGCTGCTGGAACTGCTGGACACCCCGGCGGAAATTTTAGAGGACGCCTACGGCTATATCATCATCATCGACCTCGGCGTCATCGTCATGTTTGCCTATAACCTCTGCGCCGGCCTGCTGCGGGCCATCGGCAACAGCTTTATGCCGCTGGTCTTCCTCATCCTCTCGTCGGTGCTCAACGTCATCCTCGACCTCTGGTTCATCGCCGTGCTGGGCATGGGCGTGGCCGGTGCCGGTGTGGCGACGGTCATCTCTCAGGGCGTGTCGGTGGCGCTCTGCATCCTGTATGTTTTCCGCAGCGCCCGGCTGCTCCTGCCTGAGAAAAAGCACTTCCATGTGGAGAGCCGCCTCTATTGGGAGCTGTTCAGCCAGAGCATCTCCATGGGCCTCATGAGCAGCATCGTCTCGGCGGGTTCTGTCGTTTTGCAGTACGGCATCAACGGCCTCGGTACGCTGGTCATCGCGGGCCACACCGCGGCCCGCAAGCTCTTCGCTTTTACGGATATGCCCCTGACGGCGATGGCCTCTGCCTGCTCGACCTACGTCTCCCAGAACTACGGCGCGAACCATCCCGACCGCGTCCGCCGCGGAATGCGGGACATCTATCTCTACGGTGTCGTGGTGGCTGTGACGGCTATCCTGCTTATGAGTGTGGGTGCGGGTGGATGGTGAAACTGGTGTCCGGCTCTTCGGAACCGGTGGTGCTGGAAAACGGCGTGCGGTATCTGGTCTGGAACGCACCCTTCTACGCCGTGCTGGGAATGCTGCTCTCCACCCGCTACGCTCTGCAGAGCATGGGCGAGAAGGTGCTGCCCCTACTATCCAGCGTCATCGAGTTTCTGGGCAAGATCGTCTTCGTCCTGCTCTTCATCCCCCGCTTTGAGTATAACGCGGTCATTCTCTGCGAGCCGGTCATCTGGTGCTTCATGACCATAGAGCTGCTTATAGCATACCGGCATAATTCCTTCGTGTTTCCGAAGATGAAAAAATAAAAGAAATCCCCGCTATGCAGCTGCACAGCGGGGAGAAAGAGGGAGGAAAATTTCAGATTCAGAGGGCCGAATAGCCGAAGCTGTTCACCAGCGCGTCGATGTGCTGGCCGGCCTTGCACATGGGGCAGTCGCGGCTGTCGAAGCTGGCGTAGTCGGGCAGGCTGGAGGGGTCGAAGATGGAGGTGACCGGGATGCCCAGACACTCGTGGGTGGTGGCGAAGATGGCCGACAGGCCCGCCACGGTGCCGCCGTAGTAGTTGACCGCCTCGATGGCCGCCTGCACGGTGTAGCCGGTGGTGATGGAGGCCGACAGGATGAGGACGTGCTTGCCCCTGACCATCGGGGCGAGGTTGTCGCGAAGGATGATCTGGCTGCCGTTGGTGTACTCGGGGGTGATGACGTAAATCGTCTGGTGGGCATTCATGTTGGCAAAGCCGTCTTTGGTCAGCTCGTTGGCCAGACAGGTGCCGATGACCTGTGTGCCGTCCAGACAGAGCACGGTGTCCACGATGGTGCTGTGCTGATAGGCGGCCACCAGCTCCTTGGCGACAGCCTTCGCCTCCGAGAGGCGGGCTTTCTGGGTGGTGACATCGATATAGTAATTGATGTGGCTGTGGCTGGTGGCAAAGTGGCCCTTTGCCACGCGCAGGAACAGACTGCTCTTGTTGGTGGGAAGCTTTACCATATTGATCATAACTGCACACTCCTGTTCTTGTGAAATCAGGCAGGACGCCCATCCCGAAAAACAAAACCGCGCGGCGGCACATCTGTCCGGCCGCTGCGCTCCCTGGTTGGTATGCTCTTATTGTAGCAGGAAAAGCACCTTATGCACAAGACACAAAACTACTAAAAATCCTTGCTTGCATTTTGGCAGAATGACGAATAGGGGCAAATAAAAGCGTCTGAGCCAAAAGCCTCAGACGCTGAGTATTTTTATGATAAGAAAATCACTTCAGGTAGGTGGTAGCAGTAGCGCTGTCAACAGTCATGCTCCAAGTGCAGAAAGCACGGGTGTAGGCCTGAGAGCCTTCGCTTGCCTGAGGACGGGGCCAGAACTTGACCTTGATGGTATCGCCATCAGCTACCTTGATGTTCGTAACCTTCAATACGGTGTCCAGAGACTCGTCTTTTCAGATAGTTGTTGCTGTTGCTCAGAGAAATCTTGCCAGTGCTGTCGGTGTTATAAGCATGATAAGTCGTGACCTTCTTCGTTGCTTTGGAAGTGACCTCGACCTGGAAGTTTGCAGGAACGATATTCAGACCATACTTGGAGGTGCATTTCAGACTGAAGTTGCAGGTCAGAGTCTTATCTGCTGCCGTGGCGGTGGGAGCGGAATCCAGTTTGGCACTCTCAAGTTTGAAAGCACCCATCAGCTTCAGGGTGCTGCCGATTTTACCGGTCTTCTGGTACTCATCCTCACCACAGCCAACGAGCAGGCTGGAACCAGCCACAGCCACAGCAGCGGCGGCGCTGTACTTCAGGAAAGAGCGGCGGTTGAATTCTAAGGACATGATCGTTCCTCCTTTTATGTAGAAACACATAAATTCATTGTAATGACCCCAAAGGGTGCCTGCCTATACAATAGGCGAAAAATGAGCAGATGTCAATGCTTTTCACAAAAATTTTGTGGGGAAGCTCTGCCCTTTATGACGGAATTTCGTCTCGGAAAAATGCCTTAGACCTGCGTCAGGTCAGAAGAGTTCAGAGAGAAGGTGAGGCTCTTGTTTGCCACGAAGGTCGGGGTGAAGGTGACGCTCAGCTTCTGCCAGCCGGTGGGAACACAGCAGATCAGCTGGATGTAGCCTGCGCCCTGCGGGGGCAGATTGGTGGACTCAGAGAAGCTCTGAGCGGCGGCATCATAGAGCTGGATGTAAGCGCCGACCTCGGCCTCAGCGCCGTCGCAGACAGCGGTGAAATCGGTGGTGGAGGCAGCCAGAGCGTGGAAGTACTGACGGGCGACATCGAGCTTGGTAGCCTCATCGTCCAGCGGATAGGCGGCATCCAGTTCGGCGAGGTTCTGTGCGCCGATCTCAAACGTGGTAGCACCGGAGCGGTTCACAGCGGTGACGAGCACAGCGACATACTCGTGGTCGGGCAGGTCGGGAGTGTTGGTCATGGTAAAGACACTGGTGAGCTGGACGCCCAGATTGTTCCAGTTGCTGACCTTGTCGCCGACCTTGACTTCGATGGCGTTGCTGGTGCTGGAACCGCAGCCGCCCAACATGGCAGCAGCGCCCAGAGCTGCTGCGGAGGCACCGGTACACTTGAGGAAGGTGCGGCGGGAAATTTTATTGGACATGGATGTGTCCCTCCTTGAATTCGCTTTATTATGAAGTACGATGAAAATGTTCTATCTTGTTTATAACATCTTTTGCACGCAGATGCAAGCAAAAAACGGCAGAATTTACACTAGTTTCACAGAGACTTAAGTGCGGTCCTCTCCGGTCAGTTCCCGGGCGCGGGTCTCGCTGGTCTTGACCAGATTGAGCAGGCTGGGAGTATACAGCGGGTATTCCCGGGTCAGGCTCTCGGTGGTCATGGCGAGGCAGGACGGGTCGGCCACGCCCTCGCCGCCGGGCAGCGCTTCGCCGGCCAGCAGGGCCTCCACATTGGCCTGAGCCGAGTGCATCACAGCGTCGGAGTAGCCGGGCCAGCGCCGGGCGTCCACGCTGAACATGCTGGGGGCATTGTGGGACTCGGCGGAATAGAGCAGACGGAACATCTTGGCCACGGCGGTCATCAGGTAGGCGCTCACCTCGGTGGTCAGGGCCTTGCTGTGGCACTCGCCTATCTTGGCGTAGAGCACGTTCAGGCTGTTGGAGATGAGCTTTTTGTTCATCGTGGGCAGGACGCTGCCGTGGTAGATGTTGTCCTTCATCTTGTCGGGGTTGGGGATGTCCTCTGCCGAGAGCATCATGCCATTGCGCTCTGCCGAACGGCCCAGCAGATAGTCGCAGGAAACATTATAATAGTCTGCCACCCGTACCACAAAATCCAGGCCGCACTCCCGGATGCCTTTTTCGTAGTGGGAAAGCAGGGCCTGTGAAACGCCCAGATCCTCTGCCGCCTGTTTCTGGGTGATGCCGCGCTCCTTGCGCAGCAGTTTGATGATACGATTGAACTCCATGATGTTTGGCTCCTCAGATAAAAATAGGACTTCCTTGATTTTTGGTTTACAGCACGTTGATTATACACAATGGAAAACGACTTGTAAAGCGAAAAAGTGACGGTTTTTCCGCCGGAAATTCGGCGTTTTTGTCAAAGGGGTTGCTCTTTCTACCATATCTATGTTAAAATAAACCTTACCGGCATATATTTGGTGTCTGATGATGCCGGAAAAATCAGCAGAAAAGCAAGATTTGTGCGAATCAGCACAGGAATAGATAGCTCATAAGAGGTGTTTTTACATGAAAACCTTTAAGCTCCATCTCATCCGCCACGGCCTGACTTCCGGCAACTTACAGGGCCTTTACATCGGCAGCGGCACGGACATCCCCACTGTGTGACGAGGGCCGCGCCCAGCTGGCCGAGCTGAAAGAGCGGTTCGAGTATCCGCAGGTGGATACCGTCTTCTCTTCCCCGCTCATGCGCGCCGTGGAGACGGCCAACATCCTGTTCCCGAATGCGACCCACCAGTTCTCGGTGCATGACCTGCGGGAGGCCGGTTTCGGCGTCTTTGAGAACCATCCCGTCAAGGAGCTGGTGAAGAACGAGGACTTCAAGAAATGGATCACCCCGGGCTCCGGCTTTGTGCCGGAGGGCGCAGAGCCCACGGAGCAGTTCCACGCCCGCTGCTCGGAGACGCTGCTCAAGCTGTTCGAGTATATGATCCGGATGGACGTCACCGAGGCCGCCTGCGTGACCCACGGCGGCGTCATCATGAGTATGCTGAGCCAGCGCGCCCTCCCCTCCCGCCACCCCGAGCAGTGGATGGCCGACCCCGGCTGCGGCTACACCGTCCAGACCGACGTCCAGCTCTGGATGCGCGACCGTCTGGTGGAGGCCATCGACATCGTACCCTTCGGTTATGCCGATACCCTGCGGGGTCAGGCGGAAGCCGAGGAGAATGAAGCATTCGAATAAGAAAGAACGCTCTGCTGCCCTGCGATTTTGCCGCCGGGCGGCATTTTTGCATCCTTTTGGTACAAAATCAGCAAAGAAAACGCAAAACCTGCGGCAGAACGCTTTCAAACCCTTGACAGGGGGCAAAGAAACCGATACTCTATAAAGTGAATGATTTTTCTCGCTGCAAGGAGGAGTCCCCGATGTCTCAGTCTCTTTCCCGCCGGTCGTTCCTGAAATGCGCCGGTTCGGGCGCGGTCAGTCTGGCCGCTGCCCTGCTCACAGGCGTTTCGGCGGCTGCGGCACAGCCCCGCGTGATGGGCCAGCCTGCCCTGCTGGACGGCAAGGCGGCGGTGGAGCTGCTGGGCTATGCGCCCGCACCCGGGCTGGGCGGCGTGTTGGTCTACCTCTCGGTGGAGAACCTTTCGGCCCGCACCCTGCCGGTGGGCGCAAGCTACCTCCACAGCCGGGATGTCTCGACCCTGAAGGAGCTTTACAGTCTGGACAGCGGTGTGACCGCCCGCTGCGGAGGCGAGAGCGTCCCCTGCGGCAGCTTTGCGGCACCGCTCTACGCGGAGAATGCCGCCGATGCCTCGGCCTTTACGCTCAACCTCGCCGCCGGGCGTGGCGCGATGCTCCATTGCTTCTGCGCTGTCCCGGAGGATTGGGAGGCGCTGGAGCTGAGCTATCGCCCCGCCTTTGCCGCCGGACAGCCGGTGGAGTTCGTGGTGCGCCGGGACGCCGACGCCGTCCGCCTCGGACCGGTGCCGGCGACGCCGGCGGAAGTCGGAAGCGTTGTAGATTTATAAACGGCTTCGCGCGCCGGTGGCGCGGGGTAAGATTGCTTTTGCATTGGGGCTAAGTTCTCTTTTGCTGGCAAAAGAGAACCAGAAAACCACCAGCGATTTCGACGCGCTGGACCCACGAGAAAGGGGCTGCTCGCCCCTTTCAGACCCCGAAGGAGAAGTCGAAACGGAAAAAAGCTAGCCGCTTCGCTAAACGCTTTTTTCTCGTTTCTCCGATTTACGGCTTCGCCGAGGGTGTTACGTTTCAGCAGGACTTTACGTCCAGCAAAGCGTAAAGTCTGCTGCGAAGCAGCAAATCGGCGGAGAGCGAAAATGCGGTTAAGAGATCTTCGTGCGAATGCACGAATCTCTAGCATTTTTGCTTGGAGCCTACTTCTTCGGAATCGTTAAGGGCGTGTAGCCCTTAACTCGTTGCGGGGAGAGTGGAGTCAGAGGTAGGGAGGGGGGATTCGAAACACCCTCCCTACCTCTGGCCCGCGCGGAGCGCAAAGCCATTTGACCGAAAAAGAAAACCTGCCCCGCGCACAGGCGCGCGCCGCAGCCTGGAAATAAAAAAGACTTCTGCACGGTGAAATGCAGAAGTCTTTTTGTTTATCCAAGAATCTCTTGTCCGCTGGAATTTGTGACCGTCAGCTCCTGTCCGGTCAGACTGGTGACAAGAGCGATATAGCTCGTCCCGGCTTCGATGTTCATCGTGCGGCCATCGGCGTCGTAAAGCAGCAGCGTGTTGTCCCGGCCCTGCGTCCAGGTGATGGTCCACAGATGCCCGCCGTTGAGCCAGACGCCGCCGCCCATGCTCAAATCGTAGTCGTAGGTCTTGCCGTCGTCCCGCAGCTCGGAGGCGCTGAACAGCACCAGCAGATTATCGAACCCGGCCTGCTGGCCGTTGTTGGCGTCCAGCTGGGGCGTGCCGTCGGCGTGGAGCATCCGGTAAAGCCCGCTGTCGGCGTCGTAGGAAAAGCCGGTGGCGTTGTCGTCGTCAAAGCAGACCCGGACATTCACCGCGTCCGGCGCGGTGGCGTCCGGCAGTTTGCCGTCTGCTTCCTGCGGGAGAAGTGCAGGGAGGGACAGCACTGCGTCGGCCCCGGAGGAAGCGCTGTCCGCCGCAGCGGATACGGCGCTCGTCACCCGGGATTCCGTCAGAGCAGAGGAGATGCTCAGCTCGTCCAAGACATTAGAGATGGCCTCGCCGCTGGTGTACCACAGCGGTGCGTTGCTCCACTCACTGCCGCAGTCGAAGGCGGTGCGCCCGGCTTCCAGAGCATCCACGGCCCGGATGGAATAGTAATCGAGGAAGTTCTGGTCGAACTGTCCCCCGCCCCGCTGTACCGGAATGGGTTGCTGACCCACCAGAAGCCGCCAGTAGATGTCCTGACCGGCGGCCACTGGCCCGACCTTCGGGGTCGCGGCCAGCGCCGGATAGACGAGGCAGAGCTCAGTGGACGTACCCACCTCGGTGAGGGCTTCCAGCACCACCGACGCCGAGGAAAGGCCCCACTGAGTGGTGGAGGCAGTGCTGTTCTCAATGGCCACGGCCACCGGACGCTGGCCCTGCCACTCGAGGGCAAGGCCGGTGAGCGGGTCGGCGGAAGCGGGCGTTTCCGGCTCACTGTCGCTGGGCAGAAAGGCGCAGCCTGCCAGCAGCGCGGCGGCCAAAATGAGGCAGAGCGCAGTTCGAATGCGTTTCATTGTCATGTTCCTCATGGGCTTACTGGCAGCTGAAATTGCTCAGCTCGTCGTTGTCCACCAGTGCAAAGTAGGTCTTGCCCCGGTTGAGGGTCATCTCTTCGCCGGACTTGGTGTAAAGCTTGAGGGGGTTGGTGGGATAGGTCTTTTCCCAGCGGCCCACCTGCACGCCGCCGCGGGTGAAGAGGTAGGCGTCGCCGCCCTTGATGTACTGCACCTCCTGCACGTCATGGGAGTCGCCTGCGTAGGCGTCCATGTCGGCGAAGCAGACCACGACATTCTCGAAGGTAAGCTGCTCACCGGTCAGCTCATCGACGGTGTTCTCGGTGGCCTTCTTGGAGGAGTTGTACATCTGCATCGCGTAGGTGTGGCTGAGTGCGGAGTAGCTGAACGAGGTGCGGTAGCTCTCCGAATGTACGATGGCGATTTTTTTGGCCGAGGGTTCACCCTTGAGTTTGTTGACCTCGTCGGTGCGGTAGTCGGCGAAGTGGAAGAAAGTCCCCTCGCTGGGAGCGTAGAGGCTGATGCCGGCATCAGAAGCGGCTTTGCAGATCTCCTTGCCGGAGGTGAACTCGGTGTGCTCGTAGGCCACATCGCGGCCGCGGTTATTGCGGTGGGAGACGATGGGGTGGATGGGGGTCTTGAAATAATTCTTGCCGCCGATGTTCAGCCCGGAGTAGCCGTACACGCTGACGAACTGGGTGCAGAAGATGCTCTCGCCGTCGTGGTAGTAGAGGATGTCCCAGGGCATGAGCAGCTGCAGGAACTGGTCGCGGCCTGAGCGGATGGGGCCGACCTCGGGGATGCTGTCGGCGTCGCTGAACACGGCGCACAGGCGGGTGATGCCGCCCTCGACCTTGGCCTCGATGAGCAGGTCGGCGCTGCCGATGCCCGCTGGGGCGGGCATTCTGGCGCTGGGAGTTGGCGATGTTGTTCACCATCACAGCCACCGGGCGGCTGTTGGTGCTGCGCTCGGCGCCGGTGAGGATGTCGGCGTCGTACTCGGGCATGACGCCGAAGGCCGGGTCAAGCTGTTCGCCCTCGGGCGGCGGGGTGACGGCCATGTCGCTGGCAGCTTCCGACGAAGCAGCGGTCTCCCCTTTTTTTGCCAGACCCTTAAGCAGGCCGGGCAGCTTGCCGCCCAGCGCGGCGCTTCCAGCCGCAGAGCAGCCGGTCAGGGCCAGCGCTGCCGCTGCTAGCCCGGAAATATGAAGGACAGACCGACGAGAGATTTTCATGATAAAACAGCCTCCTATCAAAAAGCCCCGCCGCATACGGGCCGGGACAGTGCGTTCTGCTTTGATTGTACTGGTTCGCGCCCCATTTGTAAAGAGGAAGTTGCCGCCAGAATATCCGCGTCCCAGAGAGGTGACAGTAAAACTGGCTTTTATAAAAGGAGCGGGTGCTCTCCCGGCGGGGGTCTGTGTGCTGCGGAAAGCCACTTTTTTGCGCTTTCCTCTTGCTTTTTTGGCGCGGGTGTGGTAATATTATTCGGCAGTATCTGTAAATCTGAAAATATGCGCTCGTAGCTCAGCCGGTAGAGCATCTGACTTTTAATCAGAGGGCCAGGGATTCGAGTTCCCTCGAGCGCACCAAAAGGACGACAAATCGTTGAGAGAAACGGTTCGTTGTCTTTTTTGTTTTATATAGGCTTTTTGGGCTTGTACCTATGATTTTTTCAAAAATTTTAGAGGTCAGAGGTACAAAAATGAAGAAGATTCAGAAGAATTATGAGCTGAACGCAGGCGAGAGCTTCCGCCTCGACAAGAACGGTCTCCACGGCGTCACGGCGCAGGGCCGCATCAAGATGAGCCTGCTGCTGGTGCTCGAGTAAAAACATCTGTAGAACGCAGAAGACCGACGGCTTTCCGGGATGGAGGGCTGACGGTCTTTTTGTTCAAAACAGGAAAATACTGGAACGGAAAAGGGCGCAATATACCTTATAAATGGCGTTTCAAAAGCAGAAATTTGGCTCAACGTCCAAAATTAAGGTTTGGATGCTTGACAAAGCGGAGATAGGATAGTACACTCAAAAAGAAAATTGATGCAAGACATCCTCAAGGTGAAAAAGATTCACAGAAGAACGGGCGTCTCCGAACTGAAAAACGGAAGGAGGCTAGGGACATGACGCTGTTTTCTTACGAAATTTTCGATGCAGTCGCGCGTCAGGGCAGCTTTAACAAAGCGGCTCAGCAGCTGCATCTGACCCCCTCTGCCATCAGCCATGCCATCGCGGTGATGGAGGCTGAGCTGGGTTTTACCTTATTCAACCGCGGCAAAAACGGCGTGACCATGACCAGCTATGGCGCTTCGCTCTACCCGTCCATCCGGGCGGTGCTCAACAGCGACGAGGCCCTGCAGCAGAGCATCGCCCGCCTCAACGGCCTGGAAAGGGCAAGGTGAAGCTGGGTGCATTCAACTCGGTCTGCGCCGGCCTGCTGCCCCAGATCCTCAAGAGCTTCATGGCAAGCTACCCCCAGATCGAAGTCGAGGTCTATCAGGGTACTTACGACGATGTGAAGGAGTGGCTGCGCACCGGTCAGGTGGACCTGGCCTTCCTGTCCGCCACCTGCCGCGAAGAGTTCAACCTGACCGAGCTGTTCCGTGAGCCGCTGCTCTGCATCGTACCGCAGGACTGGCCCGAACCGCCAAACGGCATTATGACGCCGGAGCTGATGAACGGCCAGAGCTTTGTCGTCCAGTGCGACGCCACCGACGCCGAGATGCGCCAGTTCCTCAAGAAATACTCCATCTCCACCGAGCGCCGCTGCCACGTCATCGACGACCAGTCCAACATCGCCATGGTGGAGGCGGGCCTCGGCATCTCCATCATGCCCCGGATGCTGCTGCGCAGCTGCACGGCGGCGGTCAAGATCTACCCCATCGAGCCGGAAGAGTACCGGGTGGTGGGTCTGGCTGTCCAGCGCCCTACGGCGATGGCTCCGGCGGTCGAGCAGATGTTCCGCCACATCGTGGACTTCTGCCGCCAGATGGACCCGCAGCTTCTCTGAGAATACGAAAATGACCGGGCAGCAGTGATGCTGTCCGGTTTTTACATACCCAATCGGCAGAGTTGATGATTGAATCCGCTGGAAAAATACGGTATACTATAGCAAACCACCTATACGATAGAAATGTCAGAGGTTTATGAAAGCAGCAGGGGGGAAAGACCATGAAACGACGTGATTTCTGTAAAGCGCTGGTTTGCAGTGCAGCTCTTGCGCCCGGGCTGGCACTGCCCCGGGCTGAGGCAGCGACAAAAAGCCAGACGGTGGGCCGGGCAGTCCCGGCGGGCAATTATACAATGTCCTTCCGCAGCGAGCTGAGCCAGATGGACATCGAGCACGAATATTACTACAGCGACAATTTTTTTGCGCACACCTCCATCCAGTACGACCACCAGCTGGCGCTGGCGACGCTGGGCATGGTGACGGCTGCTTTCAATACATGGGCCAGCGATGCGAAATACTGGGCCAACGGGGACGTGGGCCGCGAGAACAGCCTCGACGCAGCCTATACCAAGCTGGGCTTCGGCGATGTGAAATACCGCTATTATGATGTCGATGTGGGCAAGGCGGGCGACTTCGTGGGCTGGTCCACAGCCCGCAAGACCATCACCCTGAACGGGAAGCGCACCACCATCGTGGCGCTCATCCTGCGCGGCGGCGGCTACGGCGGCGAGTGGGTGAGCAATCTGCACACCGGCGCGGGCCACGCCCACAGCGGCTTCATCATCCCGGTGCATGAGGTGTTTGCCGATTTGAAGAACTATCTGGCGGCAGCTCAGCAAAGGGAGAGCTGGGCGTCGTCAAGCTCTGGATGGGCGGCTACAGCCGCGGTGCGGCGGTGGCGAACCTTCTGGCCGCCCGGGTCAACAGGGAGCTGTCCGGACTGGAACGGGAGAATGTCTTCGTCTACACCTTTGCGACACCGGTGGCCCTCGGCCCGCAGGACTACCCCGACTTGCAGCAGGACTACGACAACAACCACAACGCCGACGGCAGCCTGAAAGAGAGCTGGGGCGAGAGCAACATCTTCAACATCATCTCCAGCGGCGACATCGTGCCGCATCTTCTGCCCGAAGAGTGGAGCTTCCACCGGAACGGCAACGACCGCTTCCTTCCCTCCACCCGGAACGAGGAAGAGCTGGAAGACCTGAACGAGATGGGCAAGAACGATTTCGGCCCGACGCCGCTGGACTTCAGCTGGCTGGCTACTGACAAAGAAACGGACGAAGTCATGCTCCGTATGGAGGAGTACTTCATCTCCCGCGAGAACTACCACGAAAAATACGAAGCCGCGCTGATGGACATGATACAGTGTGCCTTCATCCGCTCGGAGGAGGAGGTCACGCAGAACAAAGTTCTGGACGACGGCGAGGTCATCCAGCGGCTGCGCACCCTCACCCATCTGAAGAACATGGATTACTGGAAGATCTCCCGCGCCGTCTGGGCGGCATCTACCATGAGCCGTGCCGTGCTCAAGCGGGTCGATGCGGAGAATATCCCCATCCGTGCGCAGCAGATCGTCGTGCCGATCCTGGCGGTGGGCCTTTGCTATGGCCTCGAGAGCGAGGCTGTGAGCCTCATTGCAAAGTACATCCTGATGTTCGTGGCAATGAAGAGCGCGCCCGACGACGCCATCCGGGCGGCGTTCTGCCATCACTGCGAGAATTACATTGCTCTGATGGAATATTACGCCCCCTCAGAGCACTGCATGGAAGCCACCACCCGCACCTGAAAACCGAAAATTCGGAGACAGCAGACCGCTGCCGGAGTCGAAAGACCCCGGCGGCGGTTTTTTATGCGCAAAATTTTTTTGCACTGGCACGCAATGACATCCTTCGTGTCCGGTAAACGGTATCCTGATAACGCAAAGGGCGGCATCCCCGCCGGGAGCGAGAATGAAGGAGGGCTGTTGTATGCGGAATCGACTGGAACGGAGGCGGCTGACACTGCGCGCCGCAGCACTATGCATCGTGCTGGTGCTGCTGTGCGGCTGTCTGCTGCCCGCATTTGCCGAAGGGCCGGAGCGGACGGACAGCGTGCCAGACCAGACATGGGACGAGAAAATAGAGGACGAGCCTGCCTGGGACGAAGAAGATGACATCCGGACAGACGAGCCGGTGCTTCTGCCCGCGGAAGGCGGCATCCCGTCGTGGTGGACGGGCTCGACGACATCGGGCTGCCCGACGAGACGCCGACGCCGGACAGCGGGGCCGTCAAAGCGGACGAGCATTTTGAGAGGACCTATCTCTTCTGGCTCAGCGAGTCGGACGAGGCCGACGGCGGCCTGCCCTACGCGGAACAGACCGTGGGCAGCGGCGAAGAGCTTCTGATGCCCGAAGAGCCGGAGGTGGAGGGAAAGAGCTTCCGCTTCTGGTACAGCCGGGACGACGAAGGAACGGCGATCCGCTTCATGCCGGATGAAGGACTGCTCTGGCCGGAAGAGGACAGCGAGTGCAGCCTCTACGCCTCTTTCACCGACGATGAGGCCCAGCAGGAAGAGCCCGTTTTAGACGAGGAGGAAGACATCGCCGTTCTGCCGGAGTTGTCGGAAGAACGGCCTGTCGCCGAGGATGAAACGCCTCTGGATGAGGCAGAACAGCCCGAAAAAGACAGATTCTCTGAGGAAGATGCCGACTTGGCTGACGACAGCGTAGCCGAGGATAAAAATGCCCTTCCTGCGGACGAACTTGATGAGGATGCACCGGGCTGGGGCGATTGGACTCAGGAAGAGTCGGCGGCGGTCTTCCTGCTCAAGACCCCCACCAGCCTGCCCGGCAGCAATGACCCCAGCCAGTGGGCGCCGGACAACAGCGAGTGCAAGTGGGTCGGCAAGGTGAAGACCTACGGCGCGGCATGGGAAGATAACGGCAAGAACATCCTGACAAATGTGTCAGACTATGTTGTATCGTGGCCGGGCGGAGCGACTGGCGACGTATGGTCGCTGAAACCGGGTGATGACTACTGGGACGAGGTCGTCGATGAGATATGGGACGAGTATAAGGACACCATCGAGAAGCAGACCGGCATCACGGGGCTGACGCAGGAAGATTTGGAGAGCATCGTGGTGACGCCGTACAAGATCTCGCGCAACAACGGACAGAACCGGATAAGCACATCGACTGCATCATCAGCGTCAAGAGCAGGAAAAACTTCACGGCCCGGTTCAACGTCCGCGCCCCGGGCGAGGACGACTACAGCATCCGGGAAAGCCGCGAGTACCAGAGCGGCGAGCGGGTGGAAGAGACGACAGCGGACATCGAAAAAGAGATCGACATCGGCGGTGCGCGCTACGTCTTCGACGGCTGGTACAAAGAGCTCCCCGGTTCGGTGACGGATGAGCCGGACCCGAAGGAAAAGGTATCGCAGGACGAGTGGGAAGAGGGCTATGAGCCCACCGACGAAGAGCTGGAAAACGGCGTCGTCAATTTCTATGCCCACTACGTTCTGGCCGATATAGACCCGGACACCGGCGTGGAGACAGACTTCTTCGGGCTGCCGCTGATGCTGTGTGCCGGTGCGGCCGTTCTGGGCTGCAAAAACAGAAAGAAGGAGGAAGATGAGTGAAGGAACCAAACGAGGCACTTGCCCCGGAGGCCCCGCCCGGACGCCGGAAGCGAACATGTCTGGACCGGCGAAGCCGGAAAAAAGCCCCCTGCTGCGGGAAGTGCGCAGTCTGGCGGTGCGGCTGGCGGTGTTCGCCGCCGTGCTCTGGGTGCTTCTGACGCAGGTGTATCTGGTGACGCAGGCGTCCGGCAACGAGATGTTTCCCGCCGTGAAGGACGGCGACCTCGTGCTGGGCATCCGGCTGGAAAAAGACTATGCCAAGAATGATGTTGTGGTATATGAGCGCTCGGGAACGCTGCGGGTGGGCCGCGTGCTGGCCCGGGCGGGGACAACGTGACCCTGAGCGAGAGCGGCGTTGTGGAGGTCAACGGCTCGGCACAGGGCGGCGGCATCCTCTACCCCACCTACCCCAAATCTCTGCTCAGCTACCCCTACGCTGTGCCGGAGGACAGCGTCTTCATTCTGGGCGACTGCCGCACACAGGCCGAGGACAGCCGTGACTTCGGCCCGGTGCAGTGCAGTGCGGTCAAGGCAAAAGTCATCACCCTCATCCGGCGGCGGGGGCTCTGAGCCGCCAAAAACCATACAAGACAAGATAGGAGGAACTTCAGGATGAAACAGAACAAGGTAGAAAAGCTTCTCGCAGGTGTGCTTTCCATCTCTCTGGCCATGGGCGTCAACGTCATGCCCGCCTTTGCGGCACAGGTGCAAGGCCCTCCGTATGAGGATATGTCCCGGGTGTATCTCACCAAAAACTACGAGCTGGCCAACACGGGTACGCTCTCCCCGAAAGAGACCTTTACGTTTACGATCGACCCGGGTACCGTGACCGACGCATTGGAGGGCATTGAAGCCGCAGATTATATGCCGATCGTCGGCGACGTGACCTATCAGCAGGGCGAAGCAGGCAGCGCGAACAAGACCAGGCAGATCGAAATTCAGCTGCCCGAGTACGACAGCGTGGGCGTCTACACCTACATCATCCATGAGGTGGCGGGCGACAGCGCAGGCGTGACCTACTACGACGACGCCATCCTGCTGCGGGTGACGGTCATCGAGCAGGACGGCAAGCTCCGAATTGCCGCTGTCCACACCGAGGACCCGGAGTCCACCGGCGAGGGCAAGAAGGACGACTTCGACAACCTCTACTCTGCCGGTGAGCTGGAAGTCCACAAGGACGTCGAGGGCATCATGGGCAATAAGGACAAATACTTCGAGTTCACGGTGCAGCTGACCGGCGAGGAGGGCAAGACCTATCAGGACAGCTACGCCATCACCGGCGGCAGCTATGACGCGAACCCCGCCTCGATCGAGATCAAGCCCGGCGAGACGACAAAAGCCACCTTCTATCTGAAAGACGGCGACACCATCCACATCGAGAACCTGCCCTACGGTGTCGAGTACAAGGTGTCTGAGACGCCGGTCGCAGACTATGTGACGACGGAGACTGGCACCGAGGGCGAAGTGGATGAGGCGGTCGAGCAGGCGAACTTCACCAACACCAAGGGCGGCACCGTCGATGCCGGTGTGGTGCTGGACAGCGCACCCTATCTCTTCACCCTGACGGGTGCTGCGGGCGTCGGGCTGCTGCTGACCCTGCGCCGCCGCCATCAGAAGTAAGCGCGGAGGAAATAAGGAAAGGGAGGTGAGGAACATCTGGTGGCAGAAGATGGCCCTGCGGGCGGCGAACGGCCTGCTGGACGGGGTGACGGCCCTGCTGGTGCTGCTGGCGGTGGTCTGGTCGGGCTATGCGCTGTGGGACAACAGTCGGGTGTACGCCGCTGCCGACAATGTGCAGGCCGGGCTGTTGGCCTTCAAGCCCCAGCCGCAGGAGGACAACAGCCTCTCCTTCGGCCAGCTGCGGGACATCAACCCCGATGTCTGCGGGTGGCTGACGCTGGACGGCACGGCTATCGACTACCCGGTGGTGCAGGGCGAGAGCAATTTCACCTATCTGAACACCGACGTCTACGGCAGCTTTGCGCTGGCGGGCAGCATCTTTCTGGATGTTGACTGCGACGCGGACTTCAGCGGGCGGTATTCCCTGCTCTACGGCCACCATATGGAGAACGGGCGGATGTTCGGCGACCTCGACAAATACAAGGACGGAGCATTCTTCCGCCAGAACACCACCGGCACCCTGACGCTGCCCGGCGGGAGCTATCGACTGGAAGTGCTGGCCTGCCTTGTGGTGCCTGCGTCGGAACAGGCCATCTTTGCCCCGGGCAAGTGGCGCTCGGACGCAGGCGGGCTGCTCCCCTTTGTGGAGGAGAATGCCCTTCAGATGGATGCACAGGCCCTCCGTGCGCTGGAAGAGGAGCCGGAAGGAGCGCAGTTCCTGGCGATGGCTACCTGCTCGGGGGAGTACACCGACGCGCGGACGGTGGTGCTGGCCCGGATGGAACCAATGTCAGACCTGCAAAACGGAAAGGAGGAGAGCTTATCATGAGAAGGCTCCCGAAAATGGCAGCGGTCCTGCTGGCAGCAGCGCTTGCGGTAAGCGCTGCCCTGCCTGCTCTGGCCGCAGACCAGCGGGCGGAGCTGGAACTGGAGGCGTCCGTCCGCTGCACCGGAGAGGCAGCTGACGAGACGCTGACGGTGCGGCTGACCGCGTTGGACGGCGCGCCGATGCCGGAAGGCTGTGACGACGAGGCTGAGCTGGATTTTCCGGCCCGGGACTGCCGCGCCGCCGACGACAAGACCCTGACGAAGACTTTTGATACCATCGTCTACACCGCGCCCGGCATATACGAGTATACGGTCATTCAGGACGCAGGTGGACGGAAACGGGCCGACTACGACGACACCGTCTTTTATCTGAAAGTCATGGTGGCGTGGGACACCGACGGCGAGCTGAAAGGACACGTGTCTGTCCGGCGGGATGGGGATGACGGGGCAAAGGCGGAACTGCTCTTCAAGAACAGCTACCGCAGCACCGACCCTCTTCCCCCACCGGTGACGCCGCCTTATGTGCCGGATAAGCCGACGCCGACCCCGAAGCCGGTGGACCAGCCGGGTGAGATAACAGTCATCCGCCCGCCGACACCCTCGGCAGAGATGCCGGATGAAGTCATCCCGGCTGCGGAGCCGGAACCGGTGGGGACCCTCATCCAGACCGGCCAGCTGCTCTGGCCCGTGCCGGTGCTGGCAGGCGGGGGCATCGCCCTCGTGGCGGCTGGCCTCTGGCTGAGCCGGAAGCGCAGACACGATGCGTAGGCTGGTTCCGGAGCGGCTCTGCCTGATGCTGGGCAGTGCCTTGATGCTGGCAGCGGTCTGCCTCTACGTCTACGACCGGCTCGAGGATGCAAGGGCGGGCGCTCAGGCCGCTTCGGCGGTGAGCCAGCTGCGCCAGAGCCAGAGCATTGCGGCAGTGTCGGAGACAGAACAGCCCGCAGACAGCGCGGAAAGCCTGCCCACGGAAGATGCAGAGTCCGAATCGGAACCGGTTTCGGAAACCCCGGCGTCAAGCGCCGAGCGGGAGTATCTGGGGGTGCTGACCATCCCGGCTCTGGGGCTGGAGCTGCCGGTGCAGACCGAGTGGAGCAAGGCGAACCTCAAGGTCTCGCCCTGCCGTCAATGCGGCAGTACGGCGGGCGGAGACCTTGTCATCGCGGCTCACAATTACAAATCGCACTTCGGGCGGCTGAGCAGCCTTTCGGAAGGCGACGAGGTGCGTTTCACTTCACAGGACGGCGCTGAGGCAGTGTACACTGTGGAGCGGACTGCGCAGGTCTCGCCCGAAGAACCCGAAGCCCTGCGGGAGGGCGGCTGTCCTCTCGTGCTCTACACCTGTACTCCCGGCGGAAAAGCGAGGGTGGTGGTGTACTGCCAGAGAGAAAATGCGGCATGAAAAAACAGGAGCGGAAAGCCTGTGGCTTTCCGCTCCTGTTTTTGGTCGTTGTTTAATCTACACAGAAATAGAAGTTCTCCGGAACAGGGAAAGACTCTTCGGTGGAGCTGACGCTTACGCGGTAGAGGTAACCTTTACGGAGGTGATAGATCGCAGAAGTGTCGGTATATTCAACGTCGGTCTCGAAGGGGTCGTAATCGTCCTCAATGTCAATGAGGGTATTGGGGTCCTGACCGGCTTCCACTACGGCTTTTACATCTGCAATGGTCTTGCCCTTATAAAGGTCCATGTCATAACTCCAGGAAGGAGTAGTGACGACGGTGCCTTCGGGAACATGGAATACAAAATAACTCTCGTTCGTGCGGGCTGTGTCGCCGTAAGGAACGCTTACAGTGATCTGTTCCACACTGTTCAGCGGCTGAGAGAGGGTATAGGTGCCATCGGTGATCCAATCAGAAGTAAAGGCACCATAAAGAGACCACATATCCTTTGATACACCGATGACCTCATCCTTTTCTACAGTATAAGCCCGGATAGAGGTGGAGCCAATCTGATATTCGACGGTCACAGCCAGATCTTCCTTTTTCTGTGCGCCATCGACAGTGGTAACAGTGGAACGCTTTTCTTCATACTTTACGGGAGCTGCTGCGGCACTGGCACTTAAAGTGACCGCGCTCAGAATCAGTGAGGCAGCTGCCAGAACTGCGAATCTTTTCAGAAAATGCGGACAGGGCTTCATATTCTTTCCTCCTGTATTACACAATGCAATAAATTGAATCCAACTTGATTATAGGCGTCGAAGAAAAAACATCAAGAGAAAAATACGATTTTGGAAGAAAAGACAAAATGTCGGCAGCTTTATTGTGCAGTTGCATCTTCGGTATCGGTCATGATGAACCAGAACACGGTGCCTTTGCCCACAGTGCTGTGGACGCCGAAGCGGAAACCGTGCTGCTGGAAAATAGCTTTGGTGATGGAGAGGCCGAGGCCGGTCCCCTGCTTGCCTGCGTCGGAGCGGGAGCGGTAGTAGCGGTCGAAGATATAGGGCAGATCCTCGGCAGAGATGCCGGGGCCGTGGTCTTCCACCTCCACCCGGACGCCCTCGGGGCAGCGCAGCGCCCGCAGCACGAAGATGCCGTCTTCGCCGATGTGGTGCATGGCGTTGCCCAAAAGGTTATGCAGAGCGCGCTGCATCATGTCGGGGTCGGCACAGACCGGCAGTTCTTCGTCAGGGATCTCCAGCTTGAGCTGCCAGCCGTTCTGGGCGCAGACGGCGTCGTAACGCTCGCTCACCTCGTCGCAGAGCTGGCCCATGTCGAAGTGGACCTTCTCGCACTTTTTTGAGTGCGCCGCTCGTGACCTTGCTCAGCTCCATGACGCTGGAAACAAGGGCCGTCAGGCGGTCGGTCTCGTCCACGATGATGTTCATCTGCTCGTCGCGGTGCTTCTTGTCGTCGCCGGTCAAATCGCGCACCGTCTCGGCATAGCCCTTGATCAGGGTGAGCGGGGTGCGCAGGTCGTGGGAGACGTTGGCCAGCAGGTCGCGCTGCATCTGGGAGGCGTGCTGGACCTCTTTTGCCATGTGGTTGAACTCCTGAGCAAGGTCGCCCAGCTCGTCGTTCCGCACCGAGTCCACATGGACGGCGTAGTTGCCCTGTGCCACCTGCCGCGCAGCCCCGGAGAGAGCCCGCAGAGGCTTTGTGAACCACTCGCTGAACAACCATGCCGCCGACATCGAGAACGCGAAAATGAGGGCCGCAGCCAGCGGCAGGACGGTGCTGAGCACCTTGCCGGCCTCGGCCACATGCATCAGGCTGGTAGTCACCAGCACAGTGTAATTTCCGTCGGAGGTCATCCGGCCCACCATCAGCTGAACGGAGCCGGAGGGCGTGGGCGGGTTTATCTTCCGCACCACTGTGCCGCCGCTCTCCCGGCAGAGCTGCCGCATGGCGCGGGCCGTGGTGTAGGCGGTCTGCTCGTCGGCAGTGTCGGTGGGGCGGGTGCGGTGAAGGTTGCAGTAGGACAGGTTATCCACCTTGAAGATCTGCCGCAGGGTGGTGTCGGAGATGTCGATGCAGAAGCTGCTCATCCCGCCCAGCTCGAAGATGTCGTCCTGCAGCGCGTTGAAGAAGGTGTTGTTGACGTACAGCCGGCTGCCGAAGGCCCAGTAGGAGAGGGTCTCGCCCTTCCCGATGGCCTCGTCCATCCGGGCCACGATGGCCTCAGCCTGCTCGGTGAGCTGCTTCTGGATATGGGTGGTGTAGAGGGGCTCCAGCAGCTGGGTGCTCAGAAACCAGAACAGTCCCACCAGCAAAAGGCAGATGAAGCACAGAAAGCCCATGAGCTGGCCCCGGATGCCGATGGTGCGCCGTGTTTTGCTCGTTTGCCGCATGAAGAGCAGAGCCTCCGCTTAACGCGCCGCGTCGGGGTCGAACTTGTAGCCGATGCCCCAGACAGTGGCGATGTAGCCGCGGCACTTGCCCAGATGGCCGCGCAGCATCTTGACGTGGGTGTCCACGGTGCGGTCCTCGCCGAAGTAGTCGTAGTTCCACACCTTCTGCAGAATTTTTTCGCGGCTGAGGGCGATGCCCTTGTTGGAAGCCAGAAAGACCAAAAGGTCGAACTCTTTGGGGGTCAGGCTGACTTCCTCGCCCGACACCTTGACGGTGTGGCTGGCCGTGTCGATGGACAGCTCCCCGAAGGTCATGGTGCTGTCAGAAGCCTCGGTGCGGGGCATGGTGCGGTTGAGCACAGCCTTGACACGGGCCACCAGCTCCCGGGGGGAGAAGGGTTTGACCACATAGTCGTCAGCGCCGCCCTCGAGGCCGGCAAGCTTGTCGTACTCCTCGCCGCGGGCCGTCAGGATGATGACGGGGGTGTTGATGCGGCGGGTGCGCATCTCCCGCAGGCAGGTCATGCCGTCCATGAAGGGCATCATCAAATCGAGGATGACCAAATCGTAGCCGCCGCCGGTGAGCAGCGACAGGGCGGCGGAGCCGTCCCCTGCCTCCTCGCAGGTGTAGCCCGAATACTGTAAATTCTCCCGGATGAGCTCCCGGATGCGGGGCTCGTCGTCAACGATAAGAATTTTTGCCATAAGGCATTCCTCCTAAAAGCTTCTATCTCCCAAGCGCCGGAGGCTGCTCAGAGCCAGCCCGGCGGAACTGTATACTGCGTTTAAGTCTATCATACCCTATCAATTAGGAATTTTTGTGAAGTTTGAGTAGATTTTTGGGAAAACATCCCAGTGGGTGCGTTTCGTGTCTGCCCTGATTATAAAGGGCCGCTTCGGGGGCTGTCAAGCTTGGCCTCATCTTGCGCAGAAAAGCCGAAGTGTGCTATACTACAATGATAAAAGACTTCCCCGAAATCTGACAAATACAAAGGAAAAACTGTTCATGCGCATTGGATTCGTAGAGCTGGTACTGCTCCTCTTCATTGCATCCATCACGGTGGGGCCGAACGTGGCCCTCTTTGCGGACCGGTGGCTCCGCCGCGCCCAGCGCACATCTGCCGCCGCTGCCCGCCGGAAGGCCCAGCTGGAAGCACAGGCCGCCATCGAGCGGGAAGCTCTGATGACCCGCTTCCGGGTGGCCAGCAACATCTTTGCCCTGCTGATGCTGGCGGCGCTGGCGTACGGCCTGCTGCTGCGGCCCATTGACACGCCGCCGAAAGCCTACACCGCCCCGGATGTGCGGCAGGACACCGGTGCCGCGCAGACGGCCCTCTCCGCCGACAGCAAGGACAGCTGGAAGCTGGGCGGCTATCTGGGCGTGGACTGCGTCCGTACCCAGGACGGCCTTGTCTACGCTGCTGCCTACAACGGTGCGGCCATGAAAAAGCGTCAGAGCGACCTTGTCCGCACCGACGGAGGACACTACGCGGCCATCCTGTCGGTGGAGGGCGAGTTGACCAGCTTTGCCTTCGACGCTGACGGCGACTTGTGGCTGACGGTGGTGACGTCCTCCGGCGGGGCGCTCTGCCGCGCCCGGCATGACAGCTGGGGGACCTCAGTGGAACAGGTGGTGACCCAAATCGACGGCGCACCGCTGGGTGTGCTGTCGGCGGTGGAGACCGGCCCGGACGGAAGGTCTATTTCGCCGTGTCCAGCGAAGCCGCTGCGAAAAACGGGCTGGAAAGCGCTCTCCGCACCGAGCTCATCGCCCACACCGGCACGGGCTGCGTCTATGTGTATGACCCGTCGGCCCGGACAGTGGAACAGGTGCTGGGCGGCGTGGCCGGTGCGGCTGGTCTGGCCCTCTCGGAGGATGACCGAACGCTGTACGTTTCTGACCTCGGGAATCGCTGCATCTGGAGTGTGGACGCCGACGCCCGGGAGCTGACCGCCGGCGGCAAAACTGCGGGAGCTTTGTGTCCGGCCTGCCGGGATACCCCGGCGCATTGGCGCTGGACGAGGACGGCACTCTCTATATCAGCTACCGCTGGACCCGCAGCGGCTGGCTGGAAAAGCACGCGGACAGCACCCTTCTGCGGGGCATCGCCCTGCGGGCCGGTGAGAACATCCAGAAGAAGCTGTTCAAGCTGCCTGCGGACGCCCCTGCGCCGAGGCTGTGGACACCGCCGACGGAAGCTGGAAGCAGACATTCTCGGGCAGAGAGCTGGACGGCTGCACGGCGGTGTGCCCGGCGGGAAGCAAAGTGTATTTCGGCGCGGCAGGCTCTGCCAGCCTGCTGTCTGCAAGAGTATAAAACGAGGTGTTTTTTATGACGGAAGAGTTCAAAAAGCAAATCGAGACCGAAGCGCGACAGGCTGTGACGGAGCTGCTGGCCCAGGCAAAGCTGAAAAGGGCGATGTCTTTGTGGTGGGCTGCTCGTCCAGCGAGATCGTCGGCGGCCACATCGGCAAGGACTCGAGCCTTGAGGCTGCACAGGCTGTCTACGCCGGCGTCGCACCGGTGCTGGCCGAAAACGGCATCTGGCTGGCCGCACAGTGCTGTGAGCACCTCAACCGGGCCATCATTATTGAGCGGGAAGCCGCTGAGAAATACGGCTGGGAGGAAGTCTGCGTCGTGCCGCGTCCCCATGCGGGCGGCAGCTGGGCCACCACCTGCTGGAAGCAGTTCAAAGACCCAATCGCGGTGGAGGAGATCCGCGCCCACGCAGGCATCGACATCGGAGGCACCCTCATCGGAATGCATCTGCGCCGGGTGGCTGTGCCGGTGCGGCTGAGCCTTTCAAAGATCGGCGAGGCCAACATTCTCTGCGCCCGCACCCGCCCGAAGCTCATCGGCGGCGAGCGCGCAAAATATACCGAGGAGGACTGAGCCTTATGGCGGAAAAGAATCTGGAAGAGATGCGGGAGGCAGTGGAGGCAGTGGAGGCCATCCGCGAAAAGATGGCCGCAGCGGCCCGGGAAGCAGGCCGCGACCCCGCCGAAGTGCAGCTCTGCGCGGCCTGCAAGACCCGCACCGCGGACACCGTCGCCGCCAGCGCGGCCCTTGCCATCGATGTGTTCGGCGAGAACCATGTGCAGGAGCTTTGCGCCAACTACGACGCCGGTGCTTACTGCGGCAAGCCCAGTCACTTTATCGGCCATTTGCAGACCAACAAAATCAAGAAGGTGCTGGGCCGCGCAAGCCTCATCCAGAGCGTGGACAGCGAGCATCTGCTGGCCGCGATCGAAAAGGAAGCCGCCAAGGCCGGCATCGTGCAGGACGTCCTGCTGGAAGTGAACATCGGCGGCGAGGAGTCGAAGTCGGGCGTCTCGCCGGAACAGCTTTGGCCCCTGCTGGACGCTGCCGCCGCAGAAGAGCACATCCGGGTCAAGGGTCTGATGGCCATCCCGCCCGTCAACGACGACGACGCCCAGAACCGCCGGTATCTGGCCCAGGTGTACAAGCTGTTCGTGCAGGCCGGGGAGCGGGGGTACCAGAACGTGAAGATGGAGACCCTCTCCATGGGCATGAGCGGCGACTTTGAGAACGCCATCCGCGAAGGTGCGACCCTCGTGCGCATTGGTACGGCCATCTACGGCGAGAGAGATTATTCGAAGAAGTAACCGCTCAGTCGGGCTTGCGCCCGCCAGCTCCCCTAGTAGGGGAGCCTCTGGCGTATCCAGCAAGCTTCACCCGGCTGCCAAAGCCTCCCCTCGCTAGGGGAGGTGGCACGCCGCAGGCGTGACGGAGAGGTTTGAACCCGGAAATTTAAAAATGGAGGAATCATGCAAAAGTCAACGACCCGCAGTGCGGCACACCAGCAGCGGCGCCCTCATCCGGCGCTTTCTGCCCTATCTGGCAAAATACAAAAAGACTCTGTTCATCGACCTGTTCTGTGCGGCGATGACCACCCTGTGCGACATCATCCTGCCCAAGATCATGAGCACCATCACCAACTCCGCCATGGGCGTGGGCATCACCCTCACGGCGGGCATCGTGCTCAAGCTGGCGGCAGTGTACTTTGTGCTCCGCATCATCGACGGTGCTGCGCAGTATTTCATGTCGGGCATCGGCCACATCATGGGCGTCCACATCGAGACGGACATGCGCCGGGACGCCTTCGACCACCTGCTCAAGCTCGACCACACCTACTACAACAACACCAAGGTCGGCACCATCATGGGCCGCATCACCAATGACCTGTTCGACGTGACCGAGTTCGCCCACCACTGCCCCGAGGAATTTTTCATCGCGGGCATCAAGATCCTGGCATCCTTCCTCATCCTGTGTCAGGCCAGTGTGCCGCTGACGCTGGCCGTGTTCGCCTGCGTGCCGCTGATGGGCGTCGTGTCCGTCAAGCTGAACCAGCGCCTGCGCGCCCGGTTCCGCCAGCAGCGCGTCCAGATCGGTGAGCTGAATGCCACCATCGAGGACAGCCTGCTGGGTCAGGGCGTGGTGAAGGCCTTCGCCGCCGAGGACGAAGAGCGCGAGAAATTCGCCAGGGGCAACAAGGATTTCGAGAATATCAAGACGCTGGGCTACTACGCCATGGCTGCGTTCAACACCTCCACCCGCCTCTTCGACGGCCTGATGTATCTGGTGGTCATCCTTGCGGGCGGTCTGTCGCTGGTGTACGGCAAGATAACCGCCGGTGACCTGGTGGCTTATATGCTCTACGTCACCACTCTCATCGCCACCATCCGGCGCATCGTCGAGTTCGCCGAGCAGTTCCAGCGCGGCATGACCGGCATCGAGCGCTTTGCGGAGATCATGGACACCCCTGTGACCATCAAGGATGCCGAAGACGCAAAGCCCCTGCAGCCCGGTCCGGGCGCCATCCGTTTCGAGGACGTCAGCTTCGAGTACCCCGACGACCATAACAAGGTGCTCCACCATGTAAGCCTTGACATCAAGGCCGGTGAGCGTCTGGCGCTGGTCGGCCCGTCCGGCGGCGGCAAGACGACGCTCTGCAACCTCATCCCCGCTTCTACGAGGTGACGGGAGGCCGTATCCTCATCGACGGGCAGGACATCCAGCACGTCACCCTCAAGAGCCTGCGGGAGGACATCGGCATCGTCCAGCAGGACGTCTACCTGTTCAGCGGTTCGGTGGCGGATAACATCGCCTACGGCAAGCCCGGCGCGACCCGGGAGGAAATTATCGAAGCGGCCCGTCTGGCGGGCGCAGAGCGCTTTATCAGCGCCTTGAAGGACGGTTTTGATACCTATGTGGGTGAGCGCGGCGTCAAGCTCTCGGGCGGTCAGAAGCAGCGCATTGCGATCGCGCGGGTCTTCCTGAAGAACCCGCCCATCCTCATTCTGGACGAGGCCACCAGCGCCCTCGACAACGAGAGCGAGATCCTTGTGGGCCAGAGCCTCGAAAAGCTGGCCCATGGCCGCACGACCCTGACCATCGCCCACCGACTGACCACCATCAAGGACTACGATAGAATCCTTGTGCTGGGCGCAGAGGGTATCGAGGAGTCCGGCACCCACGACGAGCTGCTGGCGAAAAAGGGCGTCTACTACCGCCTGTGGAATCAGCTGCCCGGGGAAGATACGTTGTAAAAAGAACAAATATAACAAAAGAGGCACTGCCAGCGGCAGTGCCTCTTTTGTTATATTCTCTCTTATTCTCCGACAATGAGCCGCACGGCGCCGTAAATACCGGCGTCGTTGCCGAGGCTTGCGGCCTTGATGGGCGTCTCGCGGCAGGACTTGAAGGCGTAGGTCTTGAAGTGCTCCACCAGCGGGTCGAAGAGGACGTCGCCTGCGCGAGCCACACCGCCGCCGATGAGGAACATCTCGGGGTCGGTGGTGCTGGCAATGGTGGCCAGAGCCATGCCGAGGGTGTCGGTCATCTCGTCCACCTCGCGGGCAGCGAGGGCGTCGCCGCTGCGGGCGGCATCAAAGACGTCCTTGGCCTCAAAATCCTTGCCGCGCAGGACGCAGTCTGCGTCGGGGTTCTCGTCCAGCAGCTTCTTCATGCAGCGGACGACGCCGGTAGCGCTGGAATACTGCTCGAGGCAGCCGTGCTTGCCGCAGCCGCAGGTGGCCGTCTCGTGACGGTTGACGGTGATGTGGCCGATCTCGCCGCCGGCACCGTGTGCGCCGTCGATGACCTTACCGTTGACGATGACGCCGCCGCCGACGCCGGTGCCCAGCGTGACCATGACTGCGCTGCGGCAGCCCTTGGCGGCGCCCATCCAGATCTCACCCAGAGCAGCCACGTTGGCGTCGTTGCCCACCAGCACCTTCATGCCGTCCAGCAGGCCGGACAGCTGGGCCGAGACGTTCCGTTCGCCCCAGCCGCCAAGGTTGGCGCAGATGATGGGGACGACGCGGCTGTCCAGCACGGGGCCGGGGACGCCGATGCCGACGCCCTCCACCTGCTCGGAGGTGATCTCCTTCTCGGCCATCTTGGCGTGGATGGCGTCGGCCAGATTCTCGAGGATGTGCTCACCGGCGTTGGAGGTGTCGGTGGGGACTTCCCACTTTTCCAGCAGAGCGCCCGAGGTGGTGAACAGGCCGACCTTGGCCGTGGTGCCGCCGAGGTCGATGCCGAATGCGTATTCTTTCATGACTCATTTACCCTTTTCTGCGGCGGTCGCCCGCCGGTTATCATTTGACATCAGTATAACATACCCGGGCCAAAGAGCAGGGCGGGCCGGTTTTATGCAATCAGACGGAAATAACACCGCCTTTTGGCAGAATGGCATAAAACAGGCCGCAAAAAAGCGCACCCTGCAAGCAGCAGAGTGCGCTTTCGTGACGGATGAAAAAGCCTTAGTCCTCGTCTTCCTCTTCCGTGTCCTCTTCGTCGCCGTCTTCAGAGCGGGGCTTGTAGAAGATGCCGCTCAGGAAGATGCTGACAAAGTAGAGCAGCACCATCGGGATAGCTACCATGCACTGGGACACGATGTCCGGCGGGGTGACGACAGCTGCGATGAAGAACATGAGCACGATGGCAACGCCCCGGCCCTTTCAAGATCTCGGGTTGGCGATGCCCATCTTGGAGAGGATGATGGTGACCAGAGGCATCTCAAACACACAGCCAAAGATGATGAACATGGTCAGGCAGAGGCTGACATAGCTCTCGATACTGGTAGTGGTCTGGATGTAGTCGGCGCCCTCGATGCCGGTGCTGAGGAACCGGAGCATGAAGGGCATCATGAGCTTGTAGGCAAACATCACGCCCACCACAAAGAGGGCCAGACCCAGCAGGATGACCAGCTTGAGGAAGAAGGTCTCGCTTTTTCAGGCCGGGCTTTGCAAAGGCGTACACCTGATACAGCGCCACAGGCACTGTGACGACCACAGCCGCCAGCAGGAGACGCGGAAATAATGCATCAGCTTTTCCTGCGGGGCGATGGACACGAAGGTGTAGAACCCTGGCCCATGGCGGTCAGCAGGTCGATGAGGCGGTCGGCGTAAGCCAGTGTGACCACGACCGCCGCCACGAACACCACGGCGCAGACGATCAGCCGGTTGCGCAGCTCTTTCAGGTGGCCCGTCAGCGTCATGTTGCCGTCGTCAGGCATGACTTCGGCTTTCTTTTGCGCTTTACGTTCGTAGCCACAGATTACTCCTCGTCGTCCTTCTTCTCAGTCTTGGTCTCGGCCTTGGCAGTGGTCGCGTCCTCCTCTTCGGACTCCTCCATGCCCTTCTTGAAGTTGTTCATGGTCTTGCCGAACATCTTGCCCAGCTTCGGCAGGTTCTTGGGTCCAAAGATGAGCAGGACGACGACCAGGATGATAAGCAGCTCGTTAGTACCAATACGCATAATAATGATCTCCTTTTTACTTTGCCGCGCCGCGAGGCGGGCTGATTACAATGTATAAGGCAACCGCGGGCGCGGGTGCATCGGTGTGGGGATTAAGACTTTGCCTCTTCGGCAGGTGCTGCTTCTTCGGCCACGGGTGCTGCCTCTGCGGGGGCGTCGGTCTTTTCCTCGGCCTTCACAGGCTCAGCAGCAGGGGTCTCCTCTGCCTTGGGAGCTTCGGCTGCGGGTGCCTCAGCAGGGGTCTCCTCGGGCAGCTCCTCGACTTCTTCCAGCTCGGTGACTTCCTCAGCCTGTTCGGCCTTGGCGGCCTCTTCCTTGCTGGTCTTGCCGATGCCGGTGAAGCTCTTGGTGACATCCTTCACGCTGTTGTCGATGTCCTTCTTGATGTCGGTCAGGGGGGCAACGGCTTCCTTGAGGGGGGCCTGGATCTCGTTCAGAGGCTCCACGACGTTCTTCTGGATCTCCTCGGAGGCAGCGCCGGTGTACTTCTTCAGCTCGCGCAGCATCTTGCCCAGCTTCTTTGCGTAGACGGGCAGCTGGTCGGGGCCGATGAAGACGAACGCGATGACCACGATGACCACGAGTTCCCAAAAACCAATTTTCATATTCTTCCGATTCCTTTCCTCAGCCGCCCGGGAGAGCGGCGATATGGAGTGTGCTGTCAGGGACTTTCGGCGCGCACCGCGCCTTTGATGCCATACATATACCGAAGATGCATGAACGGAATATGAATTTAATATGAATTGTTCGTGAACAAAAGAGCAATTCAAACGAAAATGCATCGAACGAGTAGAAATTCAGAAAAATAATACAAAATGGAATGCAAACCTACTCAGTGGACTGTGTTCGTCAGAGTTCCGATGCCCTCGATCTCGCAGCGAACTTCGTCGCCCGGTTTGAGGAAGCAGGGCGGCTCCATGCCCATGCCGACGCCCGCCGGGGTGCCGGTGGCGATGATGGTACCGGCCTTGAGGGTCATGCCCTGCGAAAGCTCGGCAATGACATGGTCAATGTCAAAGATCTGCAGGCCGGTGTTGGAGTCCTGCCGCTTTTCGCCGTTGACGAAGCACCGGATAGGGAGCTTGGGCGGGTAGGTGTCGAACTCGTCTGCGGTGACGATGCAGGGCCCCATGGGGGCAAAGCCATCGAGGCTCTTGCCGAAATACCACTGCTTGTGGGCGGTCTGGACATCCCGTGCGGAGACATCGTTCAGGATGGTGTAGCCGAAGACGTAGTCTTTCGTCTGCCCTGCGGGAACGTCCTTCGCGTCCTTTCCCAGAACCACGGCCAGTTCACACTCGTAGTCCAGCTTTTTCACGAGGTCGGTATGTGCCTCGATGAAGCCGCCGTCCGGCACGGCCCGGGTGACCCGCTTGGAAAAGTAGATGGCGTCCTGATGTTTGGTCGCAAAGGCGTCGGCGGAGTATTTCTCGGCCTCGTCGGAGTGGGCCATGTAGTTGATGCCCAGACAGATGACGTCCTGCGCCGGAGACGGGATGGGGCTTTCCGGCGTGACGGCCTCAATAGGCAGCGCCGGGATGCCTGCGATGGCCAGCGAAAGCCCGGCCCGCACCTGCGGGGTCAGAAACGGGATGGCGTCGGACAATGTCTCGTAAGAAAGGCCCAGCCAGCTCAGGGGCCAGACCTGACGGCCATCGGCAGAGAGGATGGCCGGGTCTTCCACGCCGTCGGGCAGACGGCAGGTGATGAAACGCATAGAAAAGCCTCCTTCTCAGTGCCGATACGCGATAGCCTTCTGGATGCGGTCGGCTTCGGCGGGGCCGGCCAGCTGGCGCACCAGCTCGAGGGCAAACGGGATGGCGCCGCCGAGGCCGTAGCTGGTGGTGATGTTGCCGTCTACGACGACTTCCTCATCGTGGACGATGGCACCGGCCAGCTTGTCCTGAAATCCGGCGTGGGCGGTGGCGTTCCTGCCTTCCAGCAGGCCGAGGCTGGCGAGGACGCTGGGCGCGGCGCAGATGGCGGCGACCTTCTTGCCTGCCTTGGCAAAAGAAACGCAGGTGTCGGTGACGGTCTTGTTCTCGGCGAGGTTGGGCGTACCCGGGATGCCGCCGGGCAGGATGACCATGTCTACGTCGCTGTAATCCACATCCTCGGCCAGCGCGTCGGCGTTCAGGTGGATGCCGTGGCTGCTGACGAGGGCGCGGCGGCCCATGGCGGACGCAATGATGACTTCGACCCTGGCGCGGCGGAGAAGGTCGGCCACCAGCAGGGCCTCACACTCCTCGGTGCCGTCGGCAAAACAGAACAGCTTTGCTCATAATCAGATACTCCTTTTATAAATCAAAGAAAAAGCGCACCGCAGGCGGGGCATCCCCGGCCCGCAGTGCGCCAGCGGTCAGTAGAAATTCAGTCTTCGGTGTCAGCGGAGACGCCGTTCTTTTCCAGAATGCGGCGCAGGACGCTGTCATCCCGGCCCAGCACACGGCTCACGCGGCTGATGATGGCGCTGGATGCGCCGATGTTGCCCATGATGCTGGTGTAGCTCTGCTTGCGCATGAGCTTTTCGGCGATGTTGTAGCGCTGCTCCATCGCGCTCAGCTCTGCGTAGCTGCATACATCCTGCAAGAAGCGGTAGCACTCCTCGGGCGTCTCAAGCTCCAGAAAAGCGGCATACAGGCCGGATTTTCCGGTCGGATGGTCCTTTGCCATATACAGTTCCTCCCCAGTCATTCAATGATGTTGGACCCGCAGACGGGTACTTCAATACACTACTTTAGTGTAGTACAAATGAGCAGAAAAAGCAATGGCCTTTGCAGGAAATTTACAACATCCGCTCAAAAATCAGCTCGTTGCGCTCGATGCCGCCCTCACTCTCGGCGGGGCCGAGGGAACGGTAGCCCCGGGCCTTGAAGAACTGCTGCACCGGCAGGGCCTTGGCATTGACGCCGCACCAGACGCGGCCCCGGCCCTCGCCCCGGGCCAGACGCTCGCAGGACGCCACGATGTCCCGGCCGATGGCCTTGCCGCGGTATTCGGGCTTGAGGTAGAGGTGGAGCAGATGGAGCGAAGTGTTCTCCATCTTCCATGCAAAGTAGCCGATGAGGCTGCTGCCGAGGAAGACGAGGAAGTAGTTTACATCGTTGTCGATGTCCTCTTCGATAGCGTCGGCGCTCTGCAGACTGTCCACGAGGGCGTCCAGCTGCTTTGCGGGGAAATAGCGTTTGTAGACCTCGTGCCAGACCTCGCTGGCAAGGTCGGCGGTCATGTGGATGTATTTGGCCTTGGCGACCAGCTTGTAATCGGGTTTCATAGTCCTCCTGAAAAATAGCGCGGAACTGCGCACGATAAGGTTCTGCGGGAAATCGCTTTACAATATACAGTGTACCACATCCGGCCCCCGGGTAGCAAAAAGGCTGCCGTACCCGCAAAGAGTACGGCAGCCTTGATGGCTTTTTCGACGTCCTCAGACGTGATGCGTTTTACAGCGCAGCCTTGAAGTTGTGATGAGTGGAGCTGTAACGGACAACTGCTTCCATCAGGGTGACAGGCCACAGCAGGACCTTGCCAACCATCTCAGCCGGCTTGACGCATACCGTCTCCATGCTGTTGATGCCGAACAAGACCAAACAAGCGATACCGCAGCCCAGAATGTAGTAATACATAGTCAAACCTCCTATATTTTTCTCACAGGCCCACAGTGTGCGGAGCCTGAAGCTCGTTGTTACGGGGGCGCTTTCCGCTCCCTGCAAGCTTACTATACACCGGTTTTGAAATAAAGTCAATAGCAAAAAACGTGAAACAAATTAAAGCTCTTTCTGAAATGCAATATCTATCATTAAAGTAAAGCACCGAAGTAAGTTTTGATTTATAAAACTGAAGTCACTGCACTGAATTGGCCTTGCGGCAGGGACAGTTCGACCCGTTTTGGAGCTGAAATGGGCCGAAAACGGGGGTGCTGTTCTTGGAACGAAAACAGGGTGGAAAACGACAGCTGTGGGGTCGTTTTTGAGATGTATACAAGTGTGCTCCGGCGGTGGAATTTGGGCCGGAGGGTAAAGTGAGGAAATCTCAGCAAAACGAGCAGAATGCATAAAGAAATCCACAAAAATTATGGAAAACTATTCTTGCTGCCCAAACCAAAATGCGCTATAATAGGAGCATCAAAAGTCTACGCTGAAAGGAGAACGCAGTTATGGCAAAGGCATCGCAGGTCGTATTACTGGAAAATGAATATTATCTGATCAAGGCCCCCGAATGGAAAGGTGCTGGAAGTAAAGAACTTCAACACGGAGAACGGCGCTGCGATCCGTCTGTGGGACTACGCAGGTCATCCGTGGCAGCAGTGGAAATTCGTGGATGCAGGCGAAGGACGCTGGCGCATCCAGAACCGTTTTACCGGCAAAATGATGGACCTCGCTCTCGGCGGTGTGGTGGAAGGCACCTGGCTCCATCAGTGGGGCCGCACCAGCGGACTGAGCCAGTGCTGGACGCTGGAGCCCACCCGCAATGGCCGGACCCGCATCCGCAGCGTGCTGGCAGACAAATACATCGACCTGGTGGGCATGAACACCTCCAACGGTGCGCAGGCACAGATCTGGAACTTCGTCTCGGGCGGCAATCAGGAGTGGAACCTCGAGCGTGTGGACTCCACCGCCCAGCAGACCCGGGCCAAGACCGAAGAGGCCCATGATCCGGAGCCGACGCCCTCCCAGCGCAAACATCAGAACGACCTCGTCCGCAAGCTGAACAATGCGGGCAAGGGCCGCGCAGGCCGCAAGGCATAAACGCATAAAACAGCGCCCCGCAGGTCATCTGCGGGGCGTTTTGCTGTTAAAAGAAAGGGAAAGTAAGATGAATCTTGGGGCCTTTATGAATCCGGAATACCCGATCTTCAGCACGACGCTGTGCTATCTGGAGCGGGACGACGCCTACCTGATGCTCCACCGCGTGAAGAAGGAGGACGACTACAATCACGACAAATGGGTGGGCGTCGGCGGAAAATTCGAGCGGTTCGAGAGCCCGGAGGACTGCCTTCTCCGTGAAGTGAAAGAAGAGACGGGCCTGACGCTGACCCACTGGCGCAGCCGGGGCCTGCTGACCTTCATCTGGGGCAATATGACCGAGTTCATCCATCTCTACACCGCCGACGGGTGGACGGGCGAGATGATACAGGGCGATGCCTGCCGGGAAGGCGTGCTGGAATGGGTGCCGAAGGAAAAAGTGGAGCAGCTGCCCATCTGGGAGGGCGATAAAATTTTCTTCAAGCTGCTCAACGAGGAACATCCGTGGTTCTCCCTCAAGCTGGTGTATGAGGGGGATGTCCTCCGGCAGGCGGTGCTGGATGGAAAAAGAGTGGTATAAACAGGAAAAAGCCTGCTGTCGGCAGGCTTTTCTATACGCTCAGTTCAGTTTCAGGTCGCCGTCCTTGATCCAGCCAAGCTTGCGCTCGATCTCGCAGAAGAGTACGCTGAGCACGGCGGGCAGGACGAAGCAGATGAGGACGAGGGCAGCCCAGTCCATCGGGGTGATGGCGGCCTTGGTGCCGGCGGCAATGTCGCTGACCCAGCCGGTGTAGACGCCGATCTGGCCCACGAGGCCGCAGGTACCCATGCCGGAAGAGACGGCGGCACCGTTCATCTCCATGTGGAAGACGCAGGTGGCCAGAGGGCCGGTGATGGCGCTGGCCAGCGTGGGGGCGATCCAGATACGGGGATTCTTTACGATGTTGCCCATCTGGAGCATACTGGTGCCGAGGCCCTGGCTGATGAGGCCGCCGACGCCGTTTTCTTTATAGCTCATGACGGCAAAGCCGATCATCTGGGCGCAGCAGCCCGCCACGGCAGCGCCGCCGGCGAGCCCCGTCAGGCCGAGGGCCGCACAGATGGCGGCAGAGGAAATGGGCAGGGTCAGGGCGACGCCCACGATGACCGAGACGAGGATGCCCATGAGGAAGGGGCCTGTTCGGTGGCCCACATGATGAGGGTGCCCACCTGGCTTGCGGCTGCGCCGATGGGGGCGGCGATGAGCATCGAGAGGCCGACGCCGGCAAAGATGGTCACCAGCGGGGTGACAAGGATGTCGACGCGGGTCTCCTTGCTGACGGCCTTGCCCAGCTCAGCGGCCACAATGGCTATGATGAGGACGGCCAGAGGGCCGCCTGCGCCGCCGAGGGCGTTGGAGGAGTAGCCCACCGTCACGAGGCTGAACAGTACCAGCGGCGGGCAGTGGAGCGCCCAGCCGATAGCCACGGCCATAGCCGGGCCGCTCATGGCCGAGGCGTAACCGCCCAGGTCCACCAGCGTCTCAAGCCCGGTCTGCTGGCCCAGCGTCTTGATGATGGTGCCGATGAGCAGGCTGGCGAACAGGCCCTGTGCCATCGCGCCCAGCGCCTCGATGAGGTAGCGCTGGGGGTGATGACGATGTCCTTGCGTTTTAAGAAATCTTTTACATTTGACATAAAGAATCTGCCTTTCCGTCTTAACACGTTCAGAGTGCAGCAAAAGCTGCATGACCATCATGATACCATACACGTGTCAAGACAGCAAGAGGAAAACGAAAAAATCCCGTTCGGAACTCATCTTTTTTTTTGGGTGCAATAATACGGCGGCCTGGTTCGTTTTCCACATGGAGCGTCGGCTGTGGTGGAAAACTTCCACGAAACGCCCCTCACGAGACACCGAAGGACATTGACGGGAGCTTGGGGTTGGGTGTATACTATAGACGTATAAATGGCATTTGAAGCACTTTTGGCGGCGAGAGGCCGCGTTAGAATACAGCTTGGAGGCAGAGCAAGCGGAATGAGACAGAAAGATACAGGAACACCAAAAAAGAAGACGCGCCGTGCGGCGGGCCAGATGGTGGCCTCGGCGGTGATGGCTCTTGCCATCGCGGTGGGCGGTTTTGGCACCACAGCCCTGCTGGCGTCCCAGCCTGCGGGTCTGACGGTGGAGCCGTCGGCTCTGCTGTGGGAGGGCGAGACCGATGCGGCCCACAGCACCAAAAGGAAACGAAGAAAAATAATACGGAAACTCCGAAAATGACTCTGCATCCTCTGAGGCGGAGAGCACTGCTGCGTCTGCCGCGCAGCCGTCTGCTCCCAGCCAGAGCGTGAAAGAAGAGCCCGCTGCATCGGCGGCTCCGGCTGCACCCGCAGAGGAGACTGCCGCAGAGCCTGCAGCCCCGGAAACAGCTCCTTCTGCCCCCATGATGGGCGGCATCGACGAGCTGGAACAGGAGAACGGCTTCCCCGCTTACAGCAGGAGACCGAGGCACTGGCCGCCGAAGACCCCCTGAGCGCCCCGGTGGAGCAGGATGCAGTGTCTCAGCCCGCCGAGCCGGAGACGAACTCCGAAGAGCAGAGCGCTCTGCCGGTGAAGACCGAGGAAGGCACCATCCTGCTGACGCCGGAAGAGATACGCGCGGCGCTGGATGCGGGTACGCTGGATGCGAGCAACATTGATACTGCCTGTCTTACCGACGAGAACGGCCTGCTGAGCTGGCTGTGGAGCCTCCTGTTCGGAAAAAGAGACGATGACAGCAGCACCCCGGCTCCGGCTCCGGTCTATTCCGGCTGGCGCACCGTGGACGGCAAGACCTACTATTATGACCAGTACACCAACCAGCCGGTCACGGGCATCCAGTCCATCGACAACAAGCTCTATTACTTCGACGCCAACGGCGTCCAGCAGGACGCCACCTTCGGCATCGACGTCTCCAAATATCAGTCGAACATCAACTGGGAGCAGGTCAAGACGGCGGGCGTCAAGTTCGTCATCATCCGCATCGGCTACCGCGGCTACGGCAGCGGCGCACTGGTGCTGGACCCCATGTTCGAGCAGCACTTCACCAACGCCCGGAACGCGGGCCTCAAGGTGGGCGTCTACTTCTTCAGTCAGGCAGTCAACGAGAACGAGGCCCGGGAAGAAGCGCAAGGCTGCGCCTATGTCCTGAACGGCCGCAAGCTCGACTACCCCATCTACTTCGATACTGAGGCCTCCGGCGGCAAGAATGGCCGTGCCGATGGCCTGGGCGTCGAAGACCGCACCAAGTGCGCCATCGCCTTCTGCGAGGAAGTCAAGGCCCAGGGCTATCAGCCGGGCGTCTACGCCTCCACCCTGTGGTTTCGCAAGCGCATCGATCTGAACCGGCTGAAGAGCTACAGCATCTGGAATGCACATTATAATGTGGCCGGCAGCCCCATCGCCTGCGATATGTGGCAGGGTACCTGCACCGCCCGCATCCCCGGCTACGGCGGACAGATCGACGTGAACATCAGCTATGTGGGCTGAGGAGGCGCGCATGGACGTCATCCGCCTCATTGCCTCCGACCTTGACGCCACCCTGCTGGACGACCAGAGCCAGCTCCCGCCGGACTTTGCGGAGACTGTCCGCGCTCTGGCAGAGCGGGCATCCGGTTTGCTGCCGCCAGCGGACGGCCCATCTATACCTTAGAGGAGATGTTCGCGCCCCTGCAGGACGACATCATCCTTGTGGGTGACAACGGCGGTGCCATCTGCTGGAAGGGCGAGAGCCTGTATCTCTCCGAGATGGACGTTGCCGACTGGCACACGCTGGCCGGGCAGGCCCGGAGCGCGGGCCACGCCGCCGTCCTCTGCGGGCTGGAAACGGCCTATGTGAAGGAGCAGTTCCGGCCATACGACAGGGTCTTCAAGAGATTCTACACCAAGGTGGAATATGTCCCTCATCTGGAGGACGTGACCGCCCGGGTGGATAAATTCACCATCTACTTCCCCGAGGGAGATGCCCAGAAGGGCTACGACGCGCTTTATGGCCCGGTCTGGGGCGGGCGCTTCTCGGTGGCGGTGGCCGGTGCAGACTGGGTGGACATCATGAACCCCGGCGTCCACAAGGGCGCGGCCTTGCTTCGGCTGGGGGAGCGTCTGGGCGTCCTGCCCGAGGGCATGATGGCGTTCGGCGACACCTTCAACGACGCGGAGATGCTGAAGGCGGCAAAATACGGTTTTTGTAGAGAACGGCTCGCCCGCCCTCCGGGAGGAGGTGTCCTTCCTCGCGCCGCCCAACACCAGCTCCGGCGTGATGCAGGTCCTGCGCCGCGTTCTGGCCCAGAATGGCCGGGTCTGTGAATCGGATTTCAGAAGAGCAAAATAGAGAACGGCATCGGAGAAAAGCTCAGATGCCGTTCTTTTTATTGGTATAAAGTGCACCCAGCACCGCCGAGAGCAGTATCATCCCGATGGGCGAAGGGGCTTTGTTCCTGACTTTCTGCCAGATGAGCCGCACCCCGGCCAGAATTGCAAGGATGCCAATGCCCCGCCATGCGGGCGAGGGCGTTTCAGCGGCGGTGGAGATGCCCAGCAGAGTGCTCAGCCCCATGGTGAAGGCTGTGGAGAGGATGAGGGCCACGACGCAGGGCCGGACGCCGGAGAGGAAAGCTTCGACCCCGGCGTACTTGAGCAGGTCGTGGATGAGGGCCGCGATGAGCAGGATGATGAAAAAGGACGGCAGAACGACGCCCAGCGTGGCGCAGAGCGCCCCCAGCACCCCGCCCTGCGACGCACCGATGAAGGTGGCCATGTTGACAGCCAGCGGGCCGGGTGTGGACTCCGACACCGCGATGAAGCTCAGGAACTCGGCCTCGGAGAGCCAGCCGTTGAGCAGGACTTTCTCCCGGATGAGGGAGATCATGCCGTAGCCGCCGCCGAAGGAGACGGCACCGATCTCCAGAAAGGTGAGGAATAATTTCAGAAACATCTTACTTCCCTTCCTTTCTGCGGCCGATGAGCCATGCAGCCACACCTGCCGCACCGCTGAGAAGGATGAGCAGGATGGACGAGACGCTGACACCGGCCAGCGAGAGGCCCACCATCACCAGCATGACGGCGGCGAGAACGCCGGTGGCAAAGGGTGACTTGTCCAGCGCTTTGAGCATCCGTACGCCTGCCGAGAAGATGAGGTAGATGACGCAGACCTGAATGCCCTTGAAGGCGTTGGCGATGACGGTGAGCTGGGTGAACTGCTCGAAAAACAGCGAGATGGCGTAGATGATGAGGAAGGACGGCAGGCAGACAGCCACGGTGGCCGTGGCCGCGCCGGGGACTCCGGCCAGCTTGTAGCCGAGGTAGGTGGCGCTGTTGATGGCCACCGGTCCGGGGGTGGATTCCGCGATGGCGGTCATGTCGAGGAATTCGTCTTTGTCCAGCCATCTGCGGCGCTGGATGAACTCTTCTTCCAGCAGGGCGATCATGGCGTAGCCGCCGCCGAAGGTGAACAGACCGATTTTGAAAAAGGTGAAAAACAGCGTCTCGAGGCTTTTGACCTCCTGCGCCGGAGTGTTATATTTCATGGGTAGAGCCTCCTTTCCTTTATGTTACACGCGGGAAAGCCCAGTGTCAATAGCGGAGAAAAAGCGGGATTTTGCTTCCAGCGGCTTTACAATCCGGCCAAAAGGCGGTATTCTTTACCCATACCACTCTAAGATTCAGGAGGAAACGATGGACATCCGCCAGCTGCATTATTTTCTGGTCCTCTGCGAGGAGATGAACTACACCCGCGCGGCCCAGCGCCTGTTTTATCCCGACAGGCTCTGCGTCAGAGCATCTCGGCCCTCGAGGCCGAATTGTGCGGGCCGCTCTTCCTCAGCGCCCACCACAAGCTCAGCCTCACCGACCGGGGCGTGAGCCTGCAGCGCCATGCCGCGCCGGTGGTGGAGCAGTTCCAGCAGATGCAGGCGGCGCTCCACGCCGAGATACAGTCGGCCCAGCCGGTGCGCATCGGCATCAGTGTCTCGCTGGTGCCGGACTATCTGCCCGGCCTCGAGACCCAGCTGGACAAGTTCCGCCAGCAGTACCCCCACATCGAGATGCGCTTCCGCCTGCTGGACAACGACGCCGTGGCCGAGGGCGTGGAGCAGGGCGAGCTGGATGCGGGCCTTGTGATGGACCTGGGCTGTGCCGCACCGGTGCTGGCCCGCACCACCCTGCGGGCCGACCCGGCCTGCCTGCTGGTGCCGCGCGGCCACCCCTTCTGGGAAAGGAGAGTGTGCCGCTGGCCGAGCTGCGGAACCAGAGGGTCCTTCTGCCCAGCCTGCGGCAGGACCTGTTCGCCCCGCTGTGGGAGGCCTGCGCCCGGGCGGGCTTTGCGCCCAACGCTGAGATAGGCCCCAGCCTTTATCAGGCGTACTACCTCGTGCAGGAGCAGCTCTGCACCTGCCTGACCCGGTACGAGCCGGGCGCGCGGCGGGAGCTGGACCGGGTGCGGGACGTCCTGCTGGAAGACCTGCCGCCCCTCTGCGTCTCACTTTTGCAGCGGCGCGACCATGCTTCGGCTTATATCGACCTGCTGCGCAGCTACCTGATGGAGGTGCTGGGCGGTGCGGTCAGCCTGCCGCCCCGGCGCGGACGGTCGGCGAAGCCCTTCTATAACCTGCCCGTCCTGTCCAGCGCGGCGGCAAAGCCCGCCGTGGTACATCCTGCCCCCGGCACTCAGCTGCCCTTTGAGGGCGGACACAACTTCCGCGAGCTGGGAGGCTACGAGGCCGATGAGGGCAAGCACATCAAGTGGGGCCAGATCTACCGGGGCATCCCGACGTGGAAACTCACCAGCGAGGCTGACCGGAAGCTGCTGGATTCTCTGGGCCTGCGCCTCATCCTCGATCTGCGCAGCGAGGCCGAAGCTGCCGAGACGCCCGACTACGTGCCGGACGGCGCGCGGCTGGTGCGCATCTGCGGTCTCTGCCTCGAGAACGGCAAAGAGGTGGACTTTTCGCCCGAAGACCGGGAGAACCTGCTGAAGGGAATGCCCGACGAGGGCCGTCGGATGGCGGACGCCATGTACGAGCGGATGCTCTTCGGCAACAAGGCGTACAAGGAGCTGTTCCGTGCGCTGGAAGCCGGTGAGACGCCGGTGCTCTTCCACTGCTCGGCGGGCAAGGACCGCACCGGCGTGGCCGCTATGCTCATCCTGCTGGCGCTGGGCGCGTCGGACAAGACCATCGCCGAAGATTTTGAGAAGACGAACATCTGGCGCAGGCCGGAGCTGGAGGCCGTCTGGGCCGAGCACGCTGAGGAGATCGCCGCTGACCCTGCCCGGAAGGACTTCTACCTCGGCGTGTTCGGCGTCCACCCGGAGTCTGCTCCCTTCGTGCTGAGCATCATCCGGGAGCGCTATGGCAGTGCTGACGCCTATCTGGAAGCCGAATACGGCCTCACCCCGGCCCGCCTGATGCGCCTGCGCCGGATGTATCTCGAATAAATAAAAAATAATTTCCGCTTTCGGCCTTACTTCTCCTTGACATTGTGCAAAATGTTTCGTAATATAAGAAGTAGTATGGAATCTAAGACGCTGCAGGCGGAACATTCCGCGACCAGATATTTCAATGGGGCTTCATCTGCCCGTTTTTATAAGCACATCTTGTAAATCGAAAAGCTGCACCAGACCTACCGCACAGGAAGATTTTTCTCTGCGTCTGTTCTTGTTGGCCTCTTTTGCGTTGAAAATTTGATTGATGTCTGGCCCGCGTTCGGCCGCACAGCGTCTCCTGCCTGTTAAAGCAAAATTTGACTGTTAAGGAGAGTGAAGAACAATGACCGTGATCGGAGTGATCGTGGCATTGATCGTTGCTGTCGCTGCCGCAGCTGCGGGCTATTTTATTGGTTACAACAACCGTAAAAAGACCGCAGAGGCCCAGATCGGCAGCGCCGAGGCCGAGGCGACCCGGCTGGTGAACGAAGCGATCAAGACCGCCGACCAGAAGCGCAAGGAAGCCATTCTGGAAGCAAAGGATGAGGCTTTCCGCCTGAAAGCCGAGGTCGATGCCCAGAAGGCAGAGGCCGATAAAGAGATCAAGCAGCGCCGTGCGGAGATCAGCCGCCAGGAGAACCGCATCGACCAGAAGGAAACTGCCCTCGACCGCAAGACCGAGGCTCTGGAAAAGCGCGAGGAAGAGCTGAAAAGAAGCACGAGGAGGCCGAGGCCCATCTGGCCGAGGTCGATGAGCTGCGCGCCAAGGAGATGGAGCGTCTGGAAACGCTGGCCGGCCTGAGCCAGGAGGACGCCCGCGAAGTGCTGCTGCACAAGGTGGACGAGGAGCTGACCCACGAGAAGGCCATCCGCGTGGCCGCCTACGAGACCGATTTGAAGGAGAACTGCGACGGCATCGCCCGCAACCTCATCGGTCAGGCCATCAGCCGCTGTGCTGCTGACCACTGCAGCGAGACCACCGTCAGCGTCGTCCCGCTGCCCAGCGACGAGATGAAGGGCCGCATCATCGGCCGTGAGGGCCGCAATATCCGCGCCCTTGAGACGGCCACCGGCGTTGACCTTATCATTGATGATACCCCGGAGGCCATTACCCTGTCCTCCTTCGACCAGACCCGCCGCGAGGTGGCCCGCATGACGCTGGAGCGCCTTATCGGCGATGGCCGCATCCACCCCGCCCGCATTGAGGAAACGGTGGAAAAGTGCCGCCACGACCTCGAACTGCAGATGAAGCGGGAGGGCGAGCGCGCTGTTATGGAGCTGGGCATCCACGGCCTGCACCCCGACCTCATCAAGCTCATCGGCCGCCTGAAGTACCGCACCAGCTTTGGCCAGAACGCTCTGACCCACAGCATGGAAGTGGCCTGGCTGGCTGGCCTGCTGGCCGGCGAGATGGGTGTGAACGTCACGCTGGCACGCCGTGCCGGTCTGCTGCATGACATCGGCAAGGCTCTTGACCATGAGATCGAGGGCAGCCATGTCCAGATCGGTGTGGACATCTGCCGCAAGTACAAGGAAAATACCCAGATCATCCACGCTATCGAGGCTCATCACGGCGATGTGGAGCCCAAGACTCCGCTGGCCTTCATCATTCAGGCCTGCGACGCCATCAGCGCTGCCCGTCCGGGCGCCCGCCGCGAGAATGTCGAGAGCTATGTGAAGCGTCTGGAGAATCTGGAGGAGATCTCTTCCAGCTTCGAGGGCGTCGAGCAGGCGTTCGCCGTGCAGGCTGGCCGCGAAGTGCGCATCATGGTCAAGCCCGACGTCATCAGCGACGATCAGGTCATCCTGCTGGCCCGCTCCATCGCAAAGAAGATCGAGGACACGCTGGATTACCCCGGCCAGATCAAGGTCAATGTCATCCGCGAGAGCCGTGCCGTCGAGTACGCAAAGTAAAATATCAGAAGATAGCAAGAGCCGCTGTGCGTATGCACGGCGGCTCTTTTTGTATCTGGTTCAAAATTTTTTCATAATTTACTTGACAACAGGGTTTGTATGTAGTATACTCCACAGCAACCTAACAAACATACATACAAAGTGGGTTTGCGCCAAATTGGAGGAACATCATGAGAGAGCGAATGTGTTGACAGACAAAAACGACATCACACTCAAAAATAAAGGAGAATCCGTTTTATGTCTGTAGAAATTCTGGATCTGGCCGCACTGGCCCTGACTGCCGTATTTTTTGCCCTGCTGTACTACCTGCACAAGAAAAAGCACGTTGACTTCGGCGTACGCACCATTCTGGCTGTGGGCCTCGGCCTCATTGTGGGACTCGTGTTCAAGGGCCACCACACCTATGTCGCCGCTGTGGGTACCATCTACGCCCACGTCGTTTCGGCTGTGGTCATCCCGCTGCTGATCTTCAGCATCATTTCCAGCATCACCAATCTGGGCAATTCCGTCCGCCTGAAGAACATCGGCCTCAAGACTGTTTTCTTCCTCGTCCTGAACACCTTCTTCGCCAGCCTCATCACCCTGATCGCTGGTGTCGTGACCAATGTCGGCCACGGTGTGAAGTATGAGCTGGCCACCGACTACACCGCCAAGGAAGTCCCCACCTTTGTGGACACGGTTATCAGCCTCTTCCCCCAGAACCTCGCTTCCCACTGGGCAAACGGCGAGGTGGTGCCTATCGTGGTCTTCTGCATTCTGGTCGCCATCAGCTACAACAAGATTGCCGCCAAGAAGCCCGAGGAGGTCGCCCCTTCAAGAAGTTTATCGACGCCGGTGACGTTGTGATGGGCCGCGTGGTCAGCTATGTCATCTCCTTCACACCGTATGCCGTCCTGTCCCTCATCGCCCGTGCCGTCAGCCGCTCTTCTCCGGCCGACCTCGTCCCCCTGCTGAGCGTTCTGGTACTGGCTTATGTCCTCTGCGCGATTCAGGCCTTCGTGGTCGAGGGCGCGCTCATCAAGATCGTCGGCAAGCTGGATCCTGTCCAGTTCTTCAAGGGCGTCTGGCCCGCCGGTACTGTCGCCTTCACTTCTCAGAGCAGTGTTGGCACCATCCCTGTCACGGTCAACCAGCTGACCAAGAAGCTGGGCGTCAACGAGGACATCGCCGCCTTTGGTGCAAGTCTGGGTGCAAACCTCGGTATGCCGGGCTGCGCCGGTGTCTGGCCCACCCTGCTGGCTGTCTTTACCATCCACCTGCTGGGCATTGATTACACCCCGGTGCAGTACGCCTTCCTCGTTGTGCTGGCTGTGGTCGTCTCCATCGGTACCGTCGGTGTGCCTGGCACGGCTACCATCACTGCTACCGCTCTGTTTGCTGCTGCCGGTCTGCCGGTGGAAGCCATCATCCTGCTTTCGCCCATTTCCAGCATTGCTGATATGGCTCGTACTGCCACCAACGTCGTCGGCGCTGCCGCCGCTACCACCCTTGTGGCTGCCACCGAAGGCCAGCTGGACAAGGCTGTGTACAATGGCGAGGTCGAAGCACCTGCTGCCGAGGCAGTCTGAGCACTTTTCAAAGTGCTTTTGAGACAAAACTTCAGGCACATAAAGTAAAATAAAGTCCGGACAGCCCGCTATGCCGAGAAAGCATAATGGGCTGTTTTCTTTACAAAAGAAAGATACGGCACGAAACTGTACGCGGTAAAAGCACAAGTAATACTTATTTCACATGAACTGTACTTCATATGAATACACATCAAGAGCAAAACTATACAAAATTCAAATCGGAATTTTGGCGTGTAGTTGGTCAAACTACAGAAATCGTTGGGTTGAGGGTATAAATTTGGCAAAAAGTCTTTTCTTTCAGCGGTGGACGATGTATAATGCGGCCAAGGCACAAGGGTGTGCAGAAAGCTCCAGAGGGGGAGCGGAACACCTTGTGCATTTTTCAGAAACAGTCGCTTTAATGCGTTAAAGCGGTGTTAGAGAGGGGAAAAGATATTATGAGATTCGATCGTCGTATTTCGCGCCGCAGCTTTCTGGCAGCAGCAGGCGTATCCGCAGCAGCTCTGGCCCTGACGGCCTGCGGAGGCTCCAGCTCCACGGCAGCGTCTACCGCTGCCTCCACCGGTGCTTCCAGCGCAGCTGGCACTGCCGCAGGCGGCACCCTGAACATCATGCTGGAGACTGAGGTCCAGTCTCTGGACCCGCAGATCGCCACCGACGGCACCTCCTTCGAGGTCATCGCCGACTACACTGACGGTCTGATGCAGATGGACGCCGACGGCGCAGCTGTCCCGGCCCTCGCTGAGACCTACGACATCAGCGAGGACGGCAAGACCTACACCTTCCACCTGCGCGACGCCAAGTGGTCCAACGGCGACGCTGTTACCGCTGCCGACTTCGTGTTCGGCTGGCAGCGCGCTGTTGACCCCGCCAATGCTTCCGAGTATTCCTATATGCTGTCTGACATCGGCCAGGTGGTCAACGCCGCAGAGATCATTGCCGGTGAGAAGCCCGTCACGGATCTGGGCGTGACCGCAGTGGATGACAAGACCCTCGAAGTTCAGCTGAACGTCCCTGTCAGCTACTTCCTGAGCCTAATGTACTTCCCCACCTTCTACCCTGTCAACGAGGCATTCTATAACACCTGCAAGGACACCTTTGGCACCAGCCCCGACACGGTGCTGTCCAACGGTGCCTTCAAGCTGACCGACTACCAGCCCGCTGCTACCGCATTCGAGATGACCAAGAACCCCGACTACTACGACGCTGCAAACATCGCTCTGGATGGTCTGGCCTATCAGGTCATCAAGGACAGCCAGCAGGCTCTGATGAGCTTCCAGACCGGCGCACTGGATCTGACCCTGCTGAACGGTGAGCAGGTGGATCAGGTCAAGGACGACCCCTCAGTTTACCAGCGTGGGCGCCGGCTACCTGTGGTACATCAGCCCCAACATCGATGCGGTGCCTGAACTGGCAAACGAGAACCTGCGCAAGGCTATGACCTTTGCTCTGGACCGCGACGCCATCACCGGCGACGTCCTGAAGGATGGCTCTGCCCCTGCTACACCGCCGTGCCTCCGCAGTTCGCCACCGGCCCGGACGGCAGCGATTTCAGCGCCGACCAGACCAAGTTTGCTGATTCCTGCGCATTCGATGCAGCCAAGGCAGCCGAGTATTACGAGACCGCCAAGAGCGAGCTGGGCAAGGACAGCTTCTCCTTCGATATGGTCGTTGACGCCGACGATGCACCTCAGAAGGTGGCACAGGTCGTCAAGGAGCAGCTCGAGACCACTCTCCCCGGCCTGACCGTGAACCTGACCGTCGAGCCCAAGAAGCAGCGCGTGCAGGATATGCAGGACGGTAACTTCCAGCTGGGCCTGACCCGCTGGGGCCCCGACTACGCCGACCCCATGACCTACCTGGGTATGTGGGTGACCGGCAACTCCAACAACTACGGTCTGTGGAGCGACGCCGAGTTTGACTCCATCATCGAGGAATGCACCACCGGCGACCTCTGCACCGACCCGAGGGCCGCTGGGCTGCCCTGTACGAGGCAGAAGCCATCGTTCTGGAGCAGGCAGTCATCTTCCCGCTGTACGGCCAGTGCAATGCCGAGATGATCTCCAGCGCCGTTACCGGCGTGGATTTCCACCCGGTGGCCCTGAACCGTGTGTACAAGCGGGCCGCAAAGAACGCTTAAAGAAAAAACGCTGAACAAAGGCCGCACAGTGGCCCGCAAAGAGCCACTGTGCGCCTTTTTGGCATTGTACCTGTCCGCGGCCCGCGCACGACTGACTGCGGACAGGAAAACCAAAGGGGGTTCACCTGACGTGAAAAAATATACGCTCAAGCGTATCCTCACCTCGCTGTTTACGCTGCTGGCCATCCTGCTGGTGCTGTTCATCCTGATGCAGCTGATGCCCGGCTCGCCCTTCAACGACGAAAAGCTGACAGCCGATATGAGGGCCGCGCTCTATGCAAAATACGGCCTTGACCAGCCGATCTACATCCAGTTCTTCCGCTACGTGGGCAATATGCTCCGGGGCGATCTGGGTGTGAGCTACAACATCTCCAAAAATACGCCTATCTCCCAGCTCATCCAGTCCCGCCTGCCCATCTCGATCCAGATCGGCGGCATGGCCGTCACGCTGGGCGCTCTGGTGGGCCTTGTGCTGGGCATCATCGCTGCCCTCAAGCGGGATACCATTTTTGATACCATTGCCACCATTATCTCGGTCATCGGCGTGTCGGTGCCGTCCTACGTTTTCGCACTGGCCCTGAGCTACACCTTCGGCTTCAAGCTCCGCTGGTTCCCGATGCTGTTCTCCGCCAAGGATGTCTTAGGTTCGAGTGTCCTGCCCAGCGTGTCGCTGTCCATGTTCACCATGGCATCCATCGCCCGCTTCACCCGAAGCGAGATGATAGAAGTCCTCGACTCTGACTATATGCTGCTGGCCGAGAGCAAGGGCATCTCCGGCCCGGCGCTGATCTTCCGCCACGCCCTGCGCAATGCGCTCATTCCTATTATTACAGTTTTGGCCCCGCTCATCGTTGATTTGATGACCGGCTCGCTGGTGGTCGAGAAAATTTTCGCCATCCCCGGCGTGGGCAGCCTGCTGGTGACGGCCATCCAGTCCAACGACTACAACGTGGTCATCGGCCTGAGCTTCATCTACAGCGCCATGTACATTGGCATCATGCTGGTCGTTGACCTGCTGTACGGCATCATCGACCCGCGCATCCGTCTGGCAAAGGGGGACGACTGATATGGCAGAAAAAGCGATTCGACTGGGCGGCGAAAGCACCGCCGCAGCCATCACGCAGGCCGTGCAGGAACTGTACCCTGAGCACAAGTTCACCGAGGCAGAGTTTGCCCGGAAGGACAACGCGGCTGAAATCGCGGTGGATACCAACTTCGCGGCCCAGAGCTTCTGGAAAGACGTCCGCATCCGCTTCTTCCGCAAGAAGAGCGCCGTGCTGGGCCTCGTGATGATCATGATCATCCTGCTGCTGGCCATCTTTGGCCCGGGAATGAATGCTTATACTTATTCCGGCCAGGATCTGAGCCAGAAGAATTTTGCGCCTCGCGTCCCCGGCATCGAGCAGTTCGGCATTCTGGACGGCAGCGAGAAGATGAGCACGACCACCGGTACCAAGATCGTCAACAACTATGTCGAAAAAGGCAAGGATGACGTCTACTACTGGTTCGGCAGCGATCTTTATGGCCGCGACATCTGGACCCGTACCTGGGAAGGCGCCCGCGTCTCCCTTATCATCGCCGTGGCGGCTGCCGTCATTGATATGGTCATCGGTATGAGCTACGGCCTCATCTCGGGCTACTTCGGCGGCAAGGTGGATATGCTGATGCAGCGCTTTCTTGAAGTTGCCAACGGCATCCCCGTCTGGTCATCGTTACGCTGCTGCTTCTGGTGCTGCAGCCCGGCATGATCACCATCATCTTCGCTCTGATGCTGACCGAGTGGGTGGGCATGAGCCGCATCGCCCGCGCTGAGATGCTCAAGCTGAAGGACCAGGAATTCGTTCTGGCTTCCCGCACTCTGGGTGCCGGCAGCTTCTTCATTATCTTTAAGGAAGTGCTGCCCAACATCATCGGACCCATCATCACTCAGGTCATGTTCAGCATCCCCACCGCGATCTTTACCGAGGCATTCCTTTCCTTCGTGGGTCTGGGCATCCCGGTGCCGCAGTGCTCGCTGGGCTCCCTGATCAGTGAGCTGTACAACAGCTTCACCACCCATCCCTATCAGATCATCCCGCCTATCGTGGTCATGAGCCTGCTGATGCTCAGCTTCAACCTGCTGGCCGACGGCCTGCGCGAGGCACTTGACCCCAAGATGAAGAGTATGTAAGGAGGCGCACAACATGCCTGATACGAAAAGAGAACAGGTCTTGTCGGTGCGAGACCTTGATATTACCTTTAAGACGACGGCTGGCCCCGTCCACGCCATCCGCGGCGTGAACATCGACCTGTACAAGGGCGAGACGGTGGCGCTGGTGGGTGAGTCTGGTTCCGGTAAGTCCGTCACCATGAAGGCGGCCATGGGCATTCTGGCCCAGAACGCCAAGGTGAACAGCGGCAGCATCCAGTTCAGCTACCATCACGCCGACGGCAGCCCTGAAACCGTCGATCTGCTGCAAAAAGATAAAAAGTGGATCCGCCGCCACATCAACGGCAAGCGCATCGCCATGGTCTTTCAGGATCCCATGACCAGCCTTGACCCCACCATGACCATCGGCAAGCAGATCATGGAAGGGATGCTCTGGCACTTCAAGATGCCCAAGGCTGAGGCATATCAGAAGGCCCTCAAGCTGCTGGAAGAAGTCGGTATCACTGACGCCGAAAAGCGGATGAAGAGCTACCCGCACCAGCTGTCCGGCGGTATGCGTCAGCGCGTGGTCATCGCCATTGCGCTGTCCTGCGACCCGGACCTGCTCATCTGCGATGAGCCCACCACCGCACTGGATGTGACCATTCAGGCGAAGATCCTCGAGCTCATCCGCAGCATCCAGAAGGAGCGCGGCATTTCGGTCATCTACATCACCCATGACCTCGGCGTCGTGGCAAAGGTGGCCGATTATGTCGATGTCATGTACGCGGGCAAGATCGTGGAGACCGGCACCATCGACGAGATCTTCTACGACCCCAAGCAACCCCTATACATGGGGCCTGCTGTCGGCCATGCCCGACCTCGATACCGCCGACGAGCGTTTGTACACCATCCCCGGTTCGCCGCCGAACCTGCTGCATGAGAAGGCCGGCGACGCCTTTGCACCCCGCAACAAGTACGCGCTGGAGATCGACGACGAGATCGACCCGCCCATGTTCAAGATCAGCGACACCCACTTCGCAGCTACCTGGCTGCTGGACCCCCGCGCTCCCAAGGTGGAGATGCCGCCTGAGCTGAAAGACCGTGTGGCCCGTATGAGCGCAGAAGCAAAAAAGATAGAGGAGGCGGAGTAAATGGCAGCACAGAGCGCTACCCCTCTTCTGAAGGTCGAGGGACTGAAACAGTATTTCAAGGTGAACAAGAACTTCACCGTCAAGGCCGTGGACGATGTCAGTTTTGAGATCTACCCCGGCGAGACGTACGGTCTGGTGGGTGAGTCCGGCTCGGGCAAATCCACCATTGGCCGCAGCATCATCCGGCTGTATGATCCCACTGCAGGCAAGATCACCTTTGACGGGCAGGACATCAGCGGCCGTATGACCCATGCGCAGAACAACACCCTGCGCACCCAGATGCAGATGATATTCCAGGACCCGATGGCGTCCCTGAACCCCCGCAAAAAGGTGGAGGACATCATCGGCGAGGGTCTGGACATCCACCATATGTACAAGACCCAGGACGAGCGCCGCGAAAAGGTGGAGAAAATTCTGGAGAAGGTCGGCCTTGCCCCGGAGCACGCCGAGCGCTATCCCCACCAGTTCTCCGGCGGTCAGCGTCAGCGCGTGGGCATTGCCCGCGCCCTCATCATGAACCCGAAGCTCATCATCGCCGACGAGTGCATCTCGGCACTGGACGTGTCGATCCAGGCACAGGTCGTCAACCTGATGAAGGACATCCAGCAGGAGACCGGAACGGCCTACCTGTTCATCGCACACGACCTGTCCATGGTCAAGTACATCTCCGACCGTATCGGTGTGCTCCATCTGGGCCACCTGCTGGAAACGGGTACCACGGAAGAAATTTTTGCAGATCCCATTCATCCCTACACCCGGAGCCTGCTGTCGGCTATCCCGCTGCCGAACCCGGTGGTGGAAAAGCGCCGCGTGGCCGAGACTTACGACTATGCCACTTCCGGCATCGACTACAGCAAAGGCACCAGCCATCTCGTCAGCGGCAGCCACTACGTCAAGTGTACCGATGAAGAGTTTGCAAAGTGGTGTAAATAAGCTTTTAAGCTCCCCTTCGGGGGAGCTTTTTGTGTTTCTGGCCACCTTATATAGGATAGGGGTAAAATATTTCTAACGGACGTTGTATTCCACACGGAAATTTGGTATCATATACAATATGGCTTTTGTTATGTGATGTGGCGCGATTTGCGCCCGGAGAGATATTGGGAGGAACGATATGATAATCCCCGGCATCCTGTTTCTTTTGGGATTGCTCTGCCTTATCAAGGGCGGTGACTGGTTCGTGGACGGCGCATCGGCGCTGGCCCGTCGGTTCCACCTGCCGGAACTGCTCATCGGCGCAACGGTGGTGTCCATCGGCACTACCCTGCCCGAGGTGATGGTGTCCACCATCTCGGCAGTGTCCGGCCACGGCGAGATCGCCTACGGCAACGCCATCGGCTCTGTCATCTGCAACGCGGCCCTCATCGCGGCCATTACGGTGGCCGTACGGCCCGGCAAGGTGGACCCCAAGACCCTGCGTGTGCCGGTGGCTTTCTTCTTTGCAGCTGCGGCCATCTACTGCGTGGCAGCTTACGGCATGGGCCGCTTTACCCGTCCGATGGGCCTGCTGATGCTGGGGATGTTCGTGGCCTATATGGCGGCGAATGTCTGGCAGATGAAAATGCCCTGGCAGAGCCGGAGCATGAGGAAGAGCCGATGGGCATCGGAAAAATCGTCCTGCTGCTGGTGGTGGGCGCAGCCCTCATCGCGCTGGGTGCGAACCTGCTGGTGGACAACGGCACCATCATCGCGCAGGCGATGGGCGTGCCGGAATCGGTCATCGCGCTGACCTTCGTGGCGCTGGGTACCTCGCTGCCTGAGCTGGTCACGGCCATTACTTCGCTGATGAAGGGCCACAGCGACCTCTCGCTGGGCAATGTCGTGGGTGCGAATGTCTTCAATCTCGTGCTGGTCAGCGGCGTGTCGGTGACACTGGCACCGTTTGAAATCCCCCAGAGTGCGACCCTGTTCGGTATCAACTCGAGTCTGGTGCTCGAGCTGCCCGTGATGCTGCTGGTGATGGTGTTGCTGACCATCCCGGCGCTGGTGCGTGGAAAGCTCTCCCGTGTGCAGGGTGTGGCGCTGCTCTGTATCTATGCCGCATTCTGCGCAGTGCAGTTTACAATGTGAAACTGCGCAAATCGACAAAAAGCAATCGTTTCTCTGTTGACAAGCGTTGGCAGGATCCTTTATTATAAGAGTATAATGGTTCGCCCAATAGGGCGGACAGAGAAAATGACCGCCGCGGAGCAGGAGACCGCAGCGGTCATTTTTGCTTGTCTTGAAAAATGTTGTCAGGAAACGAACACTGCCACGACGAGCGCTTGACCGCCGATGACGCCGACGGCAAAGCCGGATCTCTGGCAGTCGTAAGGCTGATAAGAATCCGACGAAACCAGAAGATTCCGATTGTCGATGAGCTTTCCAGCAACGGGGCCAAACTCTGCATCTTCTTTCAGGACGCCGTCCTCCAGAATGTCGGCAGAGAGGAAGGAATAACTGACCCAGTAAGTTTCGCTGGACGAGGGAGAAATTCTGCTCAGAACAGCGTCGGCACAATTCGCGCGGCAATATTCATCTTCGGGATTTTCGGCTAAAAACTCGACCGCTTTGTCGATGTCGCCGCCGGAGTTCTGCTCAAGATACAGAAATACTGTCTCAGCAGCAGAGTCACTGCCCTGTATAAAATGGTTGGAGATCTGGACGCGGTGGAAATACTCCTGATTCAGAGCAGAAAGAAGCTGCGTCTTTCCCTGAGAGCTGTCATCCGGGGGAATGTCTGGCGGCTGGACAAACTGTCCTGTTCCTGCCCCGATCTGACAGCTGCAGAGCAGAAGCAGGAGACTGAGAACAGCTCCACAAATAAAACTGCATCGTCTGACACACTGCATCATGGTGGGACCTCCTGCCGGCATGGCGCGATTTCGCTGAGATGGAGCAGAAACGATGAAATACAACTCGCTGCAGCGCTTTTCATCTTTTATGACACAATGATATGATTTCAACGACAGAATGTCAATGTCTTTGCAGAAACTCGCAAAAATCTGGAAAAATAGCCAATGTGGGCTGTTGAAATTTGACGTATCAGACAATTTTTGGAAAATGAAAAACAGCCCCAACTAAAAAGCGGGGCTGCTGCAATTACTGGGAGAATATTGAACTTTTACTCGAGGCTCAAGCTGTCCAGTACTTCATTCACTACATCCAGCGCCACCTGTCCGGGTGCGCTGGCCTGCCCGGGGTTGGCGAAGGTCATGGCAGAGCCGAACGTCTCACCGCACAGGCGGCTCACTGCACCCAGCGCACCCATGCTCATAGTGATGACGGGCGTTTCGGGGTGCTGCTCTGCCATCTCTGCTGTGGCGGCCAGCAATTCGAGGACGTCAGATGGAGAGTTCGGCATCACAGCCAGTTTGGGCAGGTCGGCTCCGGCCTGCTGCATGGCGGTCAGGCGTGTGACCATCTCCGTCCGGGACGGCGTTTTGTGGAAATCATGGCTGGAACAAATCACTGCGACACCGGCCTTGTGCGCCTGCCCGATGAGGGCCGGAAGTTCTTCTTGATTCGGGAAGAACTCGACGTCAAGCAGATCGGCACAGCCGCTGACACAGACCGTGCCGCAGAAATCAGCGTATTGCTGCGGCGTCAGGGAAGTTTCTCCACCCTCTGCTTTGGTACGGAAGGTCACGAGCAGGAGCTTTTCGCCCAGCGCTGCTCGCAGACCGGACAGCACCCGCTTCAGTGCGGCAGCATCCAGAGCATCAGAAAACCAGTCGGCCCGCCACTCGATGCAGTCAGCTTTCAGCGCGGACAGCCGCCTGGCCTCACGGAGAATATCGTCCTCTGTGCGGGCGACGATGGGCAGGATGACTTTCGGACGGCCTGCGCCGATGCAGCAGCCGCGGATGGTGATGCTGGACATGATAACTACCTCACTGCAAAAAAGATACTTTCATCATACGGCCTGTCCTGCCGCTTGTCAAGCCTGCCGGAGCAAAAACCGAAAGCAAGTCGTTTTTTGTGGAAATTTGCACTTGCGGGATGGCCGAAAATCGTTTACAATAAGCGCAGCAAAGGCAGTGTGGCCCGCATGGGGCTGCGCTGCCTTTTCGTTTTGGGAGGGAAAGAAAATGAAGGGAATGAAAACGACTGCGCAGGTGCTGGTGGACTGTCTGGAGGCTGAGGGCGTCGATGTGATGTTTGGTATTCCGGGCGAAGAGACGCTGGATCTGATGTTTGCGATTCGAGACAGCAAGATACGCTTCATCCCGGTGCGCCACGAGCAGGGTGCGGCTTTTATGGCGGATGTCTATGGCCGTCTGACCGGCCGGGCCGGCGTCTGCCTGTCCACCCTTGGCCCCGGTGCTACCAACCTTGTCACCGGTGTGGCGGATGCTTATCTGGACGGTGCGCCGCTGGTGGCCATCACCGGACAGGTCGGCACCGACCGGATGCAGCTCACCAGCCACCAGTACCTTGACCTGACCGCGATGTTTGAGCCTATCACCAAGCGCTCGAAGCAGATCATCCGCCCCGACACGGTGGGCGAAATCGTGCGGCTGGCCTTCAAGCACGCCGAAAAGGGCAAGCCGGGCGCGACCCATATCGACCTGCCCCAGAATATCGCAAAAATGCCCGCCGACGCTGTGCCGCTCAAGCGCCAGCAGATGCATGAGGTCTATTCCGACCCGACCCACATTGCAGCGGCAGGAAAAATCATCAGTGAGGCAAAAAATCCGGTCATCCTTGCAGGTGCAGGTGCCGTGCGCGGCCATGCCGCCGCTGCTGTCACCGAGCTGGCTGACCGTCTGCACATCCCGGTGGTCAACACTATGATGGCCAAGGGCATCATCCCGATGGACGACAAATACAGCCTCTGGACCATCGGCATCCCGCAGAAAGACTATGTCAACCAGCTCTTCGATCGGGCGGATGTGGTCATCGCGATCGGTTACGACATCGTGGAGTGCGCACCGGCCAAGTGGGGCGCACGGGAGAATATGACCATCGTCCACATCGACAGCGCCCCGCCGATGTCAACAAGCGGTATCAGCCTGCTGTGGAAGTGGTGGGCAACATTTCAGAAAGTCTGTATGAGATACTGCGCTGCGCCCACCGCACCGGTGAGCCGGAATTTGCACTGGCTCTCCGCCAGACGATGGTGGCTGAGCATGAGGCAATGGCGGCGGACGACAGCTGCCCCATGAAGCCGGCACGCATCCTCGCCGATGTGCGGAAGGTCATGGGCCGCGACGACATCGTGGTCAGCGATGTGGGTGCCCATAAGATGTGGATCGCCCGCCATTACGACTGCTATGAGCCCAACACTTGCCTCATCTCCAACGGCTTCGCCAGCATGGGCTTCTCCATCCCGGGTGCGTTCGCGGCAAAACTTCTCTATCCGGAGAAGAAGGTGCTGGCGGTCTGTGGCGACGGCGGATTCATGATGAACAGTCAGGAGCTGGAAACAGCGGTGCGGGAGCATGTGCCTTTTGTGACCCTCATCTGGGAGGACTCCAGCTACGGTCTCATCAAGTGGAAGGAGCAGGAGCAGTTCGGCGGTGAGCACTGCTATGTGGACTTCTCGAACCCCGATTTCAAGCTGCTGGCAGAGGCTATGCGCTGCAAGGGCTATCGCGTCGAGAAGGCAGAGGAACTTATCCCCACGCTGGAGGAGGCTTTCAAACAGGATGTCCCCAGTGTCATCGTGGTGCCGGTAGACTATAGCGAGAATATGAAGCTTACGGAACACCTCAAACAGGTGTATGCCCAGAAGTAACTATTATATATAAGAGAGAGCATCCGTTTGCCCGGTGAAGGTAGCAGATGCTCTTCTTATTATATATAGTGCAACGCCCCTCCCACTGAGAGGAGCCGCACGCCGCAGGTGTGCTGAGTCGGTGTCAAAGCAGGGACTGATTTCAAGCAAAAAACTAGTGGATGTATACAAAAGCGAAAAAAGAGCAAAAAACTTGTAAAAAAGGCTTGCAAAGTGGCCCGGTGTATGGTATTATACTTGAGCGCCAAGCACTGAGACAAAAGAATGACTTCTGAGTCCCAGCTGGAAGTAAAGCGAAAAGAACCAATAGACGTCCGAAAGTTCCGGTTAGCACCGAGAAACCGAGAACGCTCCAAGTTCGATAAGAAACGAAAAACTTCGGAAAAAGAGCTTGACAAAAAATCACTTCTGTGATAAAATAATTAAGCTGTCAGCCGCAAGGCTGAGGCGCACAGGACCTTGAAAATTGAACAATATCGAAAAACTTGTAACGGAACCTATTTTCGTGTTGGAAAAACACGTTAAACAATTCCAAACAAAGTAATTCACACAGGACGCAAGCGATTGCGTGCTGAGCGAAGAGAGATTTAACACTTTTAAGTGATAAATATCATTTATAAAGAGTTTGATCCTGGCTCAGGACGAACGCTGGCGGCGCGCCTAACACATGCAAGTCGAACGAGAGATGAAGAGCTTGCTCTTCAAATCGAGTGGCGAACGGGTGAGTAACGCGTGAGGAACCTGCCTCAAAGAGGGGGACAACAGTTGGAAACGACTGCTAATACCGCATAAGCCCACGGCTCGGCATCGAGCAGGGGGAAAAGGAGCAATCCGCTTTGAGATGGCCTCGCGTCCGATTAGCTAGTTGGTGAGGTAACGGCCCACCAAGGCGACGATCGGTAGCCGGACTGAGAGGTTGAACGGCCACATTGGGACTGAGACACGGCCCAGACTCCTACGGGAGGCAGCAGTGGGGAATATTGCACAATGGGGGAAACCCTGATGCAGCGACGCCGCGTGGAGGAAGAAGGTCTTCGGATTGTAAACTCCTGTTGTTGAGGAAGATAATGACGGTACTCAACAAGGAAGTGACGGCTAACTACGTGCCAGCAGCCGCGGTAAAACGTAGGTCACAAGCGTTGTCCGGAATTACTGGGTGTAAAGGGAGCGCAGGCGGGAGAACAAGTTGGAAGTGAAATCCATGGGCTCAACCCATGAACTGCTTTCAAAACTGTTTTTCTTGAGTAGTGCAGAGGTAGGCGGAATTCCCGGTGTAGCGGTGGAATGCGTAGATATCGGGAGGAACACCAGTGGCGAAGGCGGCCTACTGGGCACCAACTGACGCTGAGGCTCGAAAGTGTGGGTAGCAAACAGGATTAGATACCCTGGTAGTCCACACCGTAAACGATGATTACTAGGTGTTGGAGGATTGACCCCTTCAGTGCCGCAGTTAACACAATAAGTAATCCACCTGGGGAGTACGACCGCAAGGTTGAAACTCAAAGGAATTGACGGGGGCCCGCACAAGCAGTGGAGTATGTGGTTTAATTCGACGCAACGCGAAGAACCTTACCAAGTCTTGACATCCCTTGACGATGCTGGAAACAGCATTTCTCTTCGGAGCAAGGAGACAGGTGGTGCATGGTTGTCGTCAGCTCGTGTCGTGAGATGTTAGGTTAAGTCCCGCAACGAGCGCAACCCTTATGGTCAGTTACTACGCAAGAGGACTCTGGCCAGACTGCCGTTGACAAAACGGAGGAAGGTGGGGATGACGTCAAATCATCATGCCCTTTATGACTTGGGCTACACACGTACTACAATGGCGTTAAACAAAGAGAAGCAAGACCGCGAGGTGGAGCAAAACTCAGAAACAACGTCCCAGTTCGGACTGCAGGCTGCAACTCGCCTGCACGAAGTCGGAATTGCTAGTAATCGTGGATCAGCATGCCACGGTGAATACGTTCCCGGGCCTTGTACACACCGCCCGTCACACCATGAGAGCCGGGGGGACCCGAAGTCGGTAGTCTAACCGCAAGGAGGACGCCGCCGAAGGTAAAACTGGTGATTGGGGTGAAGTCGTAACAAGGTAGCCGTAGGAGAACCTGCGGCTGGATCACCTCCTTTCTAAGGAGTCAGGCAGGAACAAAACATCGAAGATGATTTGTTCCTGGAACAGGTGATAGATACAGGTTGATTAGATATTGTTCGATTTTGAGGGCCCTGAAAAGGGAACTCAAAGACGTACCTTGAAAACTGAATAATAACTGCGAAACAAAGATTATAGTAAGTTCTTTTTAAGAAATATTGCAATTTCAAAAGGAAGGGTAACAATAATCTTCGTTGGCAAGAGAGAATCAAGAGGATACAAGCCGATCTCGAAAGAGATTAGTTTGATATGGTCAAGCGAACAAGGGCGCAGGGCGAATGCCTTGGCACTGGGAGCCGATGAAAGACGTGATAAGCTGCGATAAGCTTCGGGGAGCTGCAAATAAGCATTGATCCGGAGATTTCTGAATGAGGAAACTCACCTGGGTTCATACCTCAGGTACGTTGTACTGAAATTCAAAATAGGTACATCGGGGGAACCGCCTGAACTGAAACATCTAAGTAGGGCGAGGAAGAGACATCAAACGAGATTCCGTAAGTAGTGGCGAGCGAACGCGGAAGAGGGCAAACCGAAGGTAGAAATACCTTCGGGGTACGGAGCGCATTTAAGACTCAAGTTGTTAACCGAACGGCATGGGAAGGCCGGTCAGAGAGTGTGAGAACCACGTAGGTGAAAACGACAAGAGCTGAGCGATTTCCAGAGTACGGCCAGACACGTGAAACCTGGTCGGAAGATGGGGGGACCACCCTCCAACCCTAAATACTACCCAGTGACCGATAGCGTATAGTACTGTGATGGAAAGGTGAAAAGCACCCCGAGGGGAGTGAAAAGAACCTGAAACCCTGTGCCTACAAGCACCTAGAGCACGTCAATGTGTGATAGGGTACTTTTTGTAGAACGGTCCGGCGAGCGATTGTATGCAGCAAGGTTAAGGACTTAAGGTCTGGAGCCGAAGCGAAAGCGAGTTTGAAAAGGGCGTTAAGTTGCATATAATGGGCCCGAAACCGGGTGACCTACCCATGGTCAGGTTGAAGTGGAAGTAAAATTCCATGGAGGACCGAACCGACCTCCGTTGAAAAGGCGGCGGATGAACTGTGGGTAGCGGAGAAATTCCAATCGAACCCGGAGATAGCTGGTTCTCCCCGAAATAGTTTTAGGACTAGCCTCAAGTTAGATACCTGGAGGTAAAGCACTGAATAGCCTAGCGGCCGAGAGGTTAGCGAAGCTTATCAAACTCAGAATGCCAGAGTATTGATGCTTGGGAGTCAGACAGTGTCAGATAAATGTCATTGTCAAAAGGGAAACAGCCCAGATCTACAGCTAAGGTCCCAAAGTTAGGTTAAGTGGAAAACGATGTGAAGATACGCAGACAACCAGGATGTTGGCTCAGAAGCAGCCACTCATTCAAAGAGTGCGTAATAGCTCACTGGTCGAGCGTCTTTGCGCGGAGAATTTAACGGGGCTAAACCTGACACCGAAGCTTAGGCAATCCAGCAATGGATTGGGTAGGGGAGCGTTGTATACGCGGAGAAACAGTAGCGTAAGCGGCTGTGGAGTGTATAGAAGTGAGAATGCCGGAATGAGTAGCGCGAATGCAGTGAGAATCTGCATGGCCGAAAGCCTCAGGTTTTTGGAGGAAGGTTCGTCCGCTCCAAGTTAGTCGGGAGCTAAGGTGAGGCCGGAAGGCGTAGCCGATGCACAGACGGTAGAGATTCCGTCACCACCGAAAGAGTTAAGCACAGGGACACATTTGAAGTCTCAGAGCCGGGTGTTGGTTCCGGTAGAGATCGAGGGAAATTAGTACCGAAGTCTGGGATGGAAGATGGCGAGAAAAGCTGTGTGTATTTCTGAGGTGCCCGTACCGCAAACCGACACAGGTAGGTAGGAAGAAGATTCTAAGGCCAACGGGAGAAGGGTTGTTAAGGAACTCGGCAAATTGACCCCGTAACTTCGGGAGAAGGGGTGCTCCAGAGATGGAGCCGCAGAGAATCGGCCCAAGCAACTGTTTACCAAAAACACAGGTTTGTGCTAAATCGAAAGATGACGTATACGAGCTGACGCCTGCCCGGTGCTGGAAGGTTAAGAGGAGATGTGCAAGCATTGAATCGAAGCCCCAGTGAACGGCGGCCGTAACTATAACGGTCCTAAGGTAGCGAAATTCCTTGTCAGGTAAGTTCTGACCCGCATGAAAGGCGTAATGATTTGGGCACTGTCTCAACAGCCCGCCCGGCGAAATTGTAGTACCGGTGAAGATGCCGGTTACCCGCGACAAGACGGAAAGACCCCATGGAGCTTTACTGTAGCCTAATATTGGGTTTCGATGTTGCATGCACAGGATAGATGGGACACTGGGAAACAATCGCTTTGGCGGTTGCGGAGTGGCCGTTGGGATACCATCCTTGCGATATTGGAATTCTAACCTGCGGCTCTGAATCGAGTCGGGGGACATTGTTAGGTGGGCAGTTTGACTGGGGCGGTCGCCTCCTAAAAAGTAACGGAGGCGTTCAAAGGTTCGCTCAGCTTGAACGGAAATCAAGCAAAGAGTGCAAACGCAGAAGCGAGCCTAACTGCGAGACTGACGGGTCGAGCAGTAACGAAAGTTGGAGTTAGTGATCCGGTGGTATGTGAGTGGAAATGCCATCGCTCAACGGATAAAAGTTACCCTGGGGATAACAGGCTGATCTCCCCCAAGAGTCCACATCGACGGGGAGGTTTGGCACCTCGATGTCGGCTCATCGCATCCTGGGGCTGTATTCGGTCCCAAGGGTTTGGCTGTTCGCCAATTAAAGCGGTACGCGAGCTGGGTTCAGAACGTCGTGAGACAGTTCGGTCCCTATCTGTCGTGGGCGCAGGATATTTGATGGGAGCTGTCCCTAGTACGAGAGGACCGGGATGGACGTACCTCTGGCGCACCAGTTGTTCTGCCAGGAGCATAGCTGGGTAGCTACGTGCGGATCGGATAAACGCTGAAAGCATCTAAGCGTGAAGCCGACCCAAAGATAAGATGTCCCATTGTTTTAAACAAGTAAGACCCCTTGAAGACTACAAGGTTGATAGGCACGATGTGTAAGTGGAGCGATCCATTCAGCAAGCGTGTACTAATAGGTCGAGGGCTTGACCACAATTCGCTTGAGTATTTCAAGTCAACGAGAAGTAGCAGTGATTATTCAGTTTTGAAGGCACGTCCTTCTAAGAAATACTGGACAAACAGTAGACCTTATGGTATACTGAGCCAGTCATATGGTCGGTGACGATGACGGTGAGGTTCCACCTGTTCCCATTCCGAACACAGTAGTTAAGCTCACTCGTGCCCAAGATAGTTAGCTGGAAACGGCTTGTGAAAATAGGTAGCCGCCGACTTGATCAAAACGCTCTAAGAGAGATCTTGGAGCGTTTTCTTTTTGCTTTTTTCGTCCAAAGCTCTTGCCGATGAAAAAATTTCCCAGTTCCTGCATGAAAATGCCGTCCTCAATCGTATATAGGATAAAGGTGTCTGCAATGCGGCAGGAATGCCAAGGAGGACAGCATGAAGCTTTTATTCAAACAGCGTGCATTTACCTGGTTTGACAGCTATGACATTTACGACGAAAACGAAAATACGGTCTATGTCGTGAAAGGGCAGCTCTCGTGGGGACACTGCCTGAAAATATTCGACGCCAGCGAGGAGCATGAGCTGGGTACCGTGAAGGAGCAGATTTTTTCCTGGTGGCCCCAATTCGAACTTTACGAGGGGAGCGACTGCATCGGCACCCTGAAAAAAGAACCGTGGGGCTGGTTCAAACCACGGTATAATATCGACTTCAACGGCTGGCACATCGAAGGCGACTGGACGGAATGGGACTACACCATCACCGGGCCGGATGGGGAAAAGGTGGCGGCGATCTCAAAGGAGCTGCTCCACTGGACGGATACTTATGTGCTGGACATTGCAGATCCGGAGGATGCGCTGTATGTGCTGATGTTCGTGCTGGCCATCGACGCGGAAAAGTGTTCTCGGAACTAAAAAGCGGCCCTGCCGTGGAATTCTCCACATGGCAGGGCCGCTTTGGTTGAATGCCGATTAAACTTTCTTCGCAAATACGATGCCGATGGTGCCAGGGCCGGAGTAGCCGCCGATGGTCGTGCCGATGTCGGTCTCAATAATGTTCTCAAACTTGCCGTATTTGCGCAGACCGGCTTTGATGGCCTCCATGCAGCCGGGTTTGGGCTGGCAGGACGAGATAAAGACCATACTGTTGTCGATGTCGTCCCGGCCATCCAGCAGGTCGGTGATGTACTTGCCCACGCAGATGGGCAGGCTGCCGCGGTACTTCCTGACGACCTTCAGTTCACCGTCGATGATGGCGAGGCTGGGCTTGATGCCCAGAATGTTGGCGCCGAACGCCAGCACGCCGGAGCAGCGGCCGCTTTTGGCCATGTAGTTGAGCTGGTTGAGCACAAAGCTCAGCTCGACCCGGTTGGCGAGGTTCTGGAGGCGCATACAGATGTTCCGGGCCGTCAGGCCGTCCGCAGCCCACTTGGCGGCACGAAGGACAAGATAACCCTGACCGGTGCAGATATTCTCGCTGTCGATGACCGACACATTGTCATATTCCTGTGCGGCAAGGCAGGCGTTCTGGTAACAGGAGGAAAGTTTGGCGCTGACCGAGATGTGGATGACGGCGTCGTACTCCGTGGCAAAGGGCTCGAAGAAATCGATGTACTCCACGGGGTTTGCGGCAGCGGATTTCGGGGTCTGGCCGCCTGCGTCCACATGGGCAAAGACGTCAGCCGGATGAATGGTGACGCCGTCCAGATAAGTATCGTCGCCCATCAGGATGTGCATGGGCATCAGAGAAATGTTCCATTGCCGCAGCAGCTCTTCGGACAAATCACAGGTGCTGTCGGCGGTGATCTTGATGTTCAAAAGGTGTCTCCTCTTTTCGTGCCGGGAGCAGCCGACGTCGGTGCAGGCGCTGCCGCAGCAAAATTTCCTTTATAACTATAACACAAAAATCTCAAGATCGTTATCTATTTATCCTGAGTAAAATGTAAATCTTTATGAAGCGTCAAAAGTATCTCGCAAAGCCACGGATTCTGTACACAAAGCACAAAAGTGCCGGTCAATTTATAGTTCTTTCCGAAAATTCGCTCCGAAGTGTTTATTTTGTGCTCCAAAATTATATAATACTATGTGTCACTAGAATGGATACGGTCTGCCCAGCGGCCGTTTATATTATTGGAGGTTGCTTTCTATGTTCATGTACACCGACTACACCCAGCATTTGCTGGATAATGTGAAGAAGATACACTTCATCGGCTGCGGCGGCAGCGGTATGTATCCTCTCATCCAGATCCTCTCCGCAAAGGGCTACGACATTTCGGGCAGCGATGTGCTGGACGGCAGCATCATCCGCTCCGAGCGGGAGATGGGGGTCCAGGTCACGCTGGGCCACAGCGCCGATAATGTCGTCGGTGCAGACCTGGTGGTCTACTCTGCCGCCATCGCAAAGGACAATGTGGAGCTGAATGCGGCAGCCTCCTACGGCATCACGACGGTGGAGCGCAGCGTCCTGCTGGGCTATGTGAGCCGTCTGTACAAGCAGAGCATCTGCGTCTCCGGCACCCACGGCAAGACCACGACCACCTCCATGATCACCACGGCGCTGGAGCTGGCAGGCCGCGATCCCTCTGCGGTCATCGGCGGCAAGCTGCCCCTCATCGACGGCTACGGCAAGGCCGGCAAGGGCGATGACATCGTCATCGAAGCCTGCGAGTTCTCCGAGACCTTCCTGAAGCTGACCCCCTACCTCTCCGTCGTGCTGAACATCGACAACGACCATCTGGATTACTACGGCAGCATGGGTGAGCTGAAGTTCGCCTTCAAGCGCTTTGCCCTGATGACCCAGTTCATGATCTTCGCCAACGCCGACGACAAGAACACGATGGACGTCATGTACACCCTTGACCGCCGTGTGCGCACCTTCGGCATTGACAACGACGGCGATTATCAGGCCATCAATGTGCAGGAGTATAAGCCCGGCTTCTTCGAGTTCGATTTGAAGGAGTGGAGCAAGGTGACGGGCCACATCCGTCTGGCTGTGCCGGGCCGTCACAACATCTACAATGCGCTGGCCATGTGCGCGGTCTGCCGTTTCGTGGGCCTGACGGTGGAGCAGTGCGCTGCCGCTGCCGCAAGCTTCAAGGGCGCAGGACGCCGTTTCGAGGTCTACGGTGAGTGCAACGGCGCTGTGGTGGTGGATGACTACGCTCATCACCCCACCGAGCTGCGTGCGACCCTGAACACCGCCAAGGAACTGGGCTACAAGCGCCTCATCGCCGTCCACCAGCCGTTTACATACAGCCGCACCAAGATGCTGTTCAACGACTTCGTGGATGTGCTTAAGATCCCCGATGTGGCAGTCATCACCCCCATCATGGGCAGCCGTGAGCCCAACGACCCCACCATCACCAGCGCAAAGCTGGCCGCTCAGATCCCCGGCTCGGTGCTGGTGGACAGTCTGGAGGCTGCTGCCGACTGGGTGAAGCAGAACGCCCGGGAAGGCGATCTGGTCATCACGCTGGGCTGCGGCGACATCTACAAGGCCAGCAAGATGATGGTCGCTGACAATAACAAGTAAATCCCAAAAGAGATAGCAATGCCCCTGCATCGGCTGAAATGGCTGACGCGGGGGCGTTTTATTTACGGGCAAAAAAGACCTCCGCAGTCCGTGGACGGCGGAGGTCTTGGGTAACTCAGGAGAGATTACAGATTGAAGTAGCGCTTTGCGTTGTCGAAGCAGATGCCCTTGACGATCTTCTCCAGAGCCTTCTCGTCGTTGGGATACTCGCCGTCCTCAACCCACTGACCGATGAGGTTGCAGAGGATGCGGCGGAAGTAATCGTGGCGGGTGTAGCTCAGGAAGCTGCGGCTGTCGGTCAGCATACCGACGAAGTTGCCCAGCAGGCCGAGGCTGGCCAGGCGGGACATCTGCTCTTCCATGCCGATCTTGTGGTCATTGAACCACCATGCGGAGCCGTGCTGGATCTTGCCCGGGATCTCGCTGTTCTGGAAGCAGCCGAGGATGGTGCCGATCTGAGCATCATCGCCGGGGTTCAGGCTGTAGATGATGGTCTTGGGGCACTCGTCGGTGTCGTTCAGGGCGCTCAGCAGAGCTGCGATCTCGCCGCCGCAGGTAGCGGTGTTGATCATGTCAAAGCCGGTGTCGGGGCCCAGCAGGGTGTTCATCTTGCGGTTGACGCCGCGCAGGCAGTTGTAGTGGATCTGCATGGCGATGCCGAGGCGGTGATACTGCTTGCCCAGGTGGATGAGGCTGTAGGTCTGATACTTCTCAGCCTCTTCCAGAGTGCAGGTCTCGCCGGCCATGACCTTCTGGTAGATGGCGTTGACCTCTTCCTTGGTGGCCTCACGGTAGGGGATGTAGTCCAGACCGTGGTCAGAAGCGCGGCAGCCCATCTCGGCGAAGAACTCGATGCGGTCGGTCAGAGCGCTGGTGACGCAGTTGATGCAGGCCAGCTTCTCCTTGCCGACAGCAGCGGCCAGCTTGCCCATGTACTCAGCAAAGCCGGGCTTGTTGATGTTGAGGGCCTTGTCGGGGCGGAAGGAAGGAGCCACGGTGAACTTGATGGTGGGGTCTTCCTTGATCTTCTTGTGCCACTCGAGGCTGTCGATGGGGTCATCGGTGGTGCCGATGAAGGCCACGTTGCTCTGCTCGATGAGGCCGCGGACGGTCAGCTTGGGGTCGTGCTGGAGCTTGTCGTTGCACAGGTTCCAGACTTCCTCAGCGGTGTCGCCGTTCAGCACGCCGTCGTAGCCGAAGAAGGTGTGCAGCTCCAGATTGGTCCAGTGGTACATCGGGTTGCCGATGGCCATGGGCAGAGCCTCAGCGAACTTCTGGAAGCGCTCGCGGTCAGGCTTGTCACCGGTGATGTACTCCTCAGGCACGCCGTTGGAGCGCATGACGCGCCACTTGTAGTGGTCGCCGAAGTAGCTGCCGTCCGGATTGCGGCCGCCCAGCCAGACCTGAGCGATGTTGTCGAAGCGGCGGTTCTCGTAGATCTCACGGGGAGGAATGTGGCAGTGGTAATCGCAGATGGGCATATCCGCAGCGTAAGCGTGGTACAGGTGCTGTGCGGTGGGCGACTGGAGCATGAACTCCTTATCCATAAATGCTTTCATGGTCAGAACTCCTTTTTTCAATGGTCATGACAGTTTGAAACATTCTTATAGTAGGGCATCGGCCTGTTCCGTGCAAACAGACCATTCCTGCTTTTAGTATACCGGAAAATGCCGATGTATACAACTGAAAAACTGCCCAAAAATCTCGTGCGGACTTGTACAATTCGCTGGTTTTTATAAAAATGACCCCTTTCCCGGCAAAAAACTGTTGAGAAGCACTTGACTTATTTGTATACAACAGCATAAAATAGAGGCAGAGAAGGGCGCGGCTCAGGCTGCCCCCCGTGAAAGGCAAAGCAATTTGATAAAAGGAGACACTCAAATGGAAACTTTGAATTACAAGGTCCTGGAAAGCACCGGCTACAACGGTTATATCCTCAAGGACGCACCCGTCAAGGTGATGCAGTTCGGTGAGGGCAACTTCCTGCGCGCATTCGTGGATTACTTCTTTGATATTGCCAACGAGAAGGCTGGCTACAACGGCAAGGTCAAGCTCGTCCAGCCCATCGCAAACTTCCCCCAGATGGCTGACTGGATCAACGAGCAGGAGGGTCTGTACACCCTGTACCTGCGCGGCAGCGAGAAGGGCCAGAAGGTCGATGCAAAGCGCGTCATCTCCTGTGTGCATGACTGCGTCTGCCCCTACTCCGAGGGCAAGTGGGACGAAGTGCTGGCTCTGGCCCGCTCTGAGGACCTGGAGATCGTCGTCTCCAACACCACTGAGGCCGGCATCGCCTACACGCAGGGCGACAGCCAGTTCGACCAGGTGCCTCCCAACAGCTTCCCCGCAAAGCTGACCCGCGTGCTCTACGAGCGCTACACCGCCTTCAATGGCGCTGCTGACAAGGGTCTGGTCATCCTCTCCTGCGAGCTCATCGACAACAACGGCAAGGAGCTGCAGAAGTGCTGCAACAACTACGCGAAGGACTGGAACCTCGACGCTGCCTTCATCGACTGGATGAACAACGCCAACACCTTCTGCTCCACTCTGGTGGACCGCATCGTCCCGGGCCGCATCCGTGACCCGAAGGAGATGGCTGCTCTGGAAGAGGCCAACGGTTACACCGATAAGGCTCTGGATGTCGGCGAAGTCTTCGGCGTCTGGGTCATCGAAGGCCCCGATGGTCTGGAGGACAAGCTGCCGTTCAAGAAGGCCGGCGTCAACGTCATGGTCGTCCCCGATGTCACCCCCTACAAGAAGCGCAAGGTCCGCATCCTGAACGGTGCTCACACCGGTTTCGTTCTGGGCGCATATCTGGCCGGCTTCGACATCGTGCGTGACTGCATGCACAACGACACCATCCGCGGCTTCATGAACAAGATGCTGCACGAGGAAGTCATCCCCACCCTGCCTCTGGACAAGAAGGACCTCGAGGAGTTCGCTTCTGCTGTGCAGGACCGCTTCAACAACCCGTTCATCAACCACGAGCTGATGAGCATCTCCCTGAACTCCACCTCCAAGTGGAAGGCCCGCAACATGCCTTCCTTCCTGACTTATATCGAGGAGCAGAAGAAGCTGCCCGCCTGCCTGACCATGTCTCTGGCAGCTTACATCGCCTTCTACTCCAACGACATCCAGGAGCGTACTGCCGACGGCCTCATCTGCAAGCGCCCGGCAGGCAACACCTACAAGATCCAGGATGACGCATGGGCTCTGGACTTCTACTATGCACACAAGGACGACACCGCTGCTCAGCTGGTGAACGCCGTTCTGACCAACACCCAGATGTGGGATCAGGACCTGACCAAGATCGAGGGTCTCGAGGCCGCTGTGCTGGCTGACCTGGAGCTGATCCGCACCCAGGGCGCTGAGGCTGCCTACAAGAGCTGCCTGTAAGCTGAAAATTTGCACAAAAGGGCTGCTGCTTTGGGCAGCAGCCCTTTTGGCTTAGAAGATGGTTTCGTAAGCAGGGTGCGCCGAACGACGAGAATTTTTGCGCGCAGACAAGGCGATTTTCCGCAGCAATCCTCGGCGGATTGCAAGGGAAAGCAACGCGGTATGCGAGCAAAAAGGCCGTTCGGGCGGTGTGCAATGCTTATGAAAACAGCTTCTCATAAGAGAGTAGGAGAAAAACTATGCCGCAGGCGATCCATATCAGCCCCATCGACAACGTCGTTGTCGCTCTGCATCCCATTGCCAAGGGTACCCTCGTCGAGGTGGACGGCCTTGCCGTTACCGCGCTGGAGGACATCCCTCAGGGCCATAAGATGGCCGTTAAGCCCATCAAGAACGGCGAGAACATCATCAAGTACGGCTTCCCCATCGGCCACGCCACCGCCGACGCTGAGCCGGGTACCTGGATGCACACCCACAATGTCCACACCAACCTCTCCGGTGAGGTAGAATACAGCTATAACCCCTCCCCCGATCTGGCCCCGCTGCCCAAGGTGGAGCCCGAGACCTTCATGGGCTTCCGCCGCAAGGATGGCCGCGCCGCCATCCGCAACGAGATCTGGATCATCCCCACCGTCGGCTGTGTCAACGACATCGCCAAGAAGATGGTGGCCGACAATCAGGACCTCGTCACCGGCACCATCGAGGGCCTCTACACCTTCACCCACCCCTTCGGCTGCAGCCAGACCGGTCATGACCATGCGCAGACCCGCAAGCTGCTGGCCGCTCTGGTCCGCCACCCCAATGCTGCTGCCGTTCTGGTGCTGCATCTGGGCTGCGAGAACCTGCAGCACGACCAGTTCGTGGAAGAGCTGGGCGAGTATGACCACGACCGCGTGAAGTTCCTGACCTGCCAGGACGTGGACGACGAGTTCACCGCCGCCCGCGACATCCTGAAGGAGCTGGCTGCTTACGCCGGCCAGTTCAAGCGTGAGCCCATCCCCGTGAGTGAGCTGGTGGTCGGCATGAAGTGCGGCGGCTCTGACGGCCTGTCCGGCATCACTGCCAACCCCACCATCGGCCGCTTCTCCGATATGATGGGCCAGCGGGGCGGCTCCACCGTCCTGACCGAGGTGCCGGAGATGTTCGGCGCCGAGGGCTTCCTGATGGACCGCTGCATCGACCGCGATGTCTTCGTCAAGGCCGAGCACATGATCAACGGCTTCAAAGAGTACTTCATCAGCCACAATGAGGTCGTCTACGACAATCCCTCTCCGGGCAACAAGCAGGGCGGCATCACCACGCTGGAAGACAAGAGCTGCGGCTGCGTCCAGAAGGGCGGCACCGCCCCCATCATGGACGTCATCGGCTACGGCGACCCCGTCGTCACCAAGGGCCTGAATATGCTCTACGGCCCCGGCAATGACCTCGTGTCCGCCACTGCCATGACCGCCGCAGGCGCACACCTCATCCTCTTTTCCACTGGCCGCGGCACGCCGTTCTCCGCTCCGGCTCCCACCCTGAAGATCTCTACCAACACCCCGCTGGCAGAGAAGAAGTCGGGCTGGATCGACTTCAACACCGGCGTTATCGCTGACGGCGAAAAGACCATCGACGAGGCCGCAAAGACCTGCTGGATCTGGTCATCCGCGTTGCCAGCGGTGAGCAGACCAAGGCCGAGAAGCACGGCTTCCGCGAGATCTCCATCTTCAAGGACGGCGTCGTGCTCTAACTGCGATTCGCGTATTTTGAATACGTTGGCAACAGCCGCGAATCGCGTGTCACAAAACAGCCGCCTTTGAAAGGGTCTGGAGTGTATCTTTGTGACCAAAATAAAGGCTGCTGTACGCACTTTTGCGATACGGCGGCCTTTTTGTGCATGAAAACGGAAAGGAAGTGTTTTATATGATGGGTACAAATGGCGCAGTATTGTTTTCTCTGCTGATCTATGCAGCGCTGCTCTACGGTGCGGTGCGGCTGATCAAGTATTTTATCCGCTATGGCATTGATTACTACTTCCAGAAGTTGGAGCAGCAGCCGGAGCAGACCGAGCACAAGGAATGACCCGCCGGGGCGACCCTGCGGTAATAATAGGAGGCTTTACTTATGAACCAGATCACCACCCAGTACGTCACCGAGAACGGTGCATGCTATGAGCAGTACGTCATCACCGACCCTGCCGCAAAGACCAGCCTGACCATCACCCCCGAGCGCGGCGGCATGATCACCGGCTTCACCCTCGACGGCGACGAGTACATCTGGACCCGCCGCCCCAACTTCTCCGAGTGCAACCGCCCCCGCTTCGGTGTGCCGGTGCTCTTCCCCAGCTGCGGCAACCCCGACGGCGGCGTCCACAACTTTGACGGCAAGGCTTACCCCATGGAGACCCACGGCTTTGCAGACCTGTGCGCCTGGGAGGTGGAGAGCGTTGGTCCCGATGGCGTGACCCTGGCGCTGGAATCCACCCCGCTGACCAAGTTCCTCTACCCGTTCGACTTCACCCTGCTGGTGAACTACAACCTCGAGGGCAACAAGGCCGCCATCAGCCTGACCGTCATCAACGAGGGCGACAAGCCGATGCCCTTCAGCTTCGGCTACCACCCCTACTTCATGGCTTCCGCTCTGGAGAACGTGGACTTCGACATCAAGTGCGCCACCTGCTCCGAGAACGCCAAGGGTGAGCAGCCCGCCGCTCCCGAGAAGATCACCCTCACCCGCAAGGAGGGCGCAGACAACACCATCCGCCTGCTGACCGGTGTTCAGTTCCCCATGACCTTCACCGACAAGGGCAACGGCCACAAGGTCACTGTGGATGCTGACGAGACCTTCGACAAGGGCGTGCTCTGGCAGCAGGATGCCGAGAACTTCGTCTGCATGGAGCCCTGGAACGGCTGGGCCAACAGCGTCAACGAAGAGGGCAAGCACGAGGTGCTGGACGTCGATGAGGCCATGACCAGCGAGTGGAGCATCACCATCGAGAAGGTCTGAGCTTCTGAACCATAACGCATAACAAAACGCCGCACAGCGATTTTTGAGACGCTGTGCGGCGTTTTTGTGTTGTGCCAGATTCAGATGTGGTAATCCACCGGGCGGACCGTCCCCTCCGTGAAATACTCGGGGTGGCGCTGGCGGGCCTGCTCCACCGAGAGCTTGTAGCGGTTGAGGTGGTCGCTGAGGGCGCGGCTGAGATCTTCTTCGGAGCCGCGCAGGACGGCTTCGAGGATGCGGGTGTGGGCCGCGCAGACGGATTTGTTCTCCTCGGTCTGCAGGCTGAACTTGCGCAGCCGCTCGATGTGCTGGAAGGTGGAGAGCATATGGTCGAAGTGCTCCTCCATGCCGCAGAGCTCGAAGGCCCGGCGGTGGAAGGCGTTGTCGAGGTCAAGCATCCGGGTCTCCCGGTTTTCGGCGTCGGGGTCGCGCTCCAGCTGGCGGTAGCTCTCGAGGTTGAGCCGGTAGGCGGCTTCCTGCTCGGCAGTCAGACGGCCCCGGATGCGGTTCAGGATCTCTTTTTCCAGCGTGAAGCGGGCGAACTGCTCCATCTCCATCAGCTTGAGGTCGATGGGGGCCACATGGGTGCCGCTCTGGGGCTTGATGACCACCATGTGGGCAATGTTCAGCATGATGAGAGCTTCCCGCATGGGGGTGCGGCTGATGCCAAGCTCCTGGGCCAGCTCCCGGTCGTTCAGCTCGTCGCCGGGCTTGAGGTCCATGGTGATGATGCGGCTGCGGATGGTCTCATAGGCGACCTCCCGTGCGCTTCGTGATGCCATTGCAGTCACGCTCCTTCTGAAACGGGCAATGCCCGGAAATGTGATATATCAGCTACCACCATTGTAACCGCGGGCATCAGCGCCGTCAAGAGCAGCGGCAACAAAAAACTGTATATTTTACCAAAAAGTTCAACGCTTCCGGGGACGGAGATAGAGCACCGGTACCCAGATGAATGCCACGGCCAGCCCGCAGAAGACATCGATGATGGAGTGCTGCTTGGTAAAGACGGTGGACGCGCAGATGAGCGCCGCCCAGCCGAAGGCCAGCACCTTGAGCCACGGGCGGTCTTTCGCCAGTGTGCTGCCCGAGAAGGCGATGGCCATACAGGCCGAGCTCTGGCAGTGGATGGAGGGGCAGACGTTTACCGAAGCGTCGGCTTTCCAGATGAGCTGCATCAGGGTCATGGCGATGTTGCTGCGGCCCACTTCTTCCACCGTGGGGCGGATGTCGAGGCCGTTGGGCAGCACCATATAGAGGATGAGGCAGAAGGTCATGCCTGAGAACATCATGAGGCACAGCTTATCATAGCTGGCGGTGTCGAACCACCAGAGCAGTGCCGTGACGCCCGCCAGCAGGAAGAACCAGCTGCCGTAGGGAAAGATGAACCACTCGTTGAAGGGGATGAAGTCGTCCAGCGGGCTGTGGATGATATATTTCGGGTCGGTGACGGTGAGGTCCAGCCAGAAGAACCAGATGAGGTAGACCACCCAGTACAGCTGATACCACAGGTGGGGCCGTGCGCGAAAGAGAAGTTTTCATGGAGAGCTCCTTATTTTTATCATACAATGATACATTTTACCATACTTGTCCGACTTGCGAAAATCCATTTGCTGTTATAGAATAAAGACAGCCTGTCCCGGCGGAGTGCCGGGGCAGAAAACGTGTACTTACAAGCGCAAAGGAGCTTTCATGTCTACTTCATCTCACTCCATCCTTCTTGCGGCCCTCGATCTGGACGGCACCCTGCTCAACAGCAACGGCGAAGTCTCGCCCTACACGCAGAAGGTGCTGTCCGAGGCGTCTGACCGGGGCGTCGTGGTCATCCCGGCTACAGGCCGCCCGCTGGCCAGCCTGCCGCCGGTAGTGGCGAAACAGCCCTGGGTGCATTATGCTCTCACCTCCAACGGTGCGGCGGTCTGGGATCTCGGCGGCGACCCGCTGGGCTGTGTCTACAGCCGGTATGCCAACGCCGCAGAGCATGAGACGAGCCAGCCGGAGTGCATCGTCCGGCGGTGCTTCCCGGTGGAAAAGGCCCGGGAGGTCTACGAGGCGTTCCACGGCCTGCCCGGCGGGCTGAACATCTTCAGCGACGGGCGCGCTCTCCGCGACATGGTGCAGCAGCGCTTTTTCGACGAGCGGTTCGCCCGTCTGGCGGCGGTGAAGGGGACAGAGGCCATCCAGCCCAACGATGGCCGCTTCACCATCCTGCGGGACCAGAGTGAGTGGATGAGCCGCCACGCCCACGAGGTGGAGAAGTTCTGCATGTTCTTCCACTCGGTGAAAGAGGCGCAGCAGTATCTGCCCCGCTTTACGGCCATCGAGGGCGTCGAGGTGGTGCAGGGGTCGCCCGACAACATCGAAGTCACCGCCGCCGGAGTAAACAAGGGCGAGAGTCTGCTGGCGCTGGCCGACCATCTGGGCATCCCCCGCGAGGCCACGCTGGCTGTGGGTGACAGCGAGAATGACCGTGCCATGCTGGAAAAGGCAGGCGTCGCCGCCGTGATGGCAAACGGCATGGAGCACATCCGAAAATTGGCCGACATCGTCAGCGAAAACGACAACGACCACGACGGCGTGGCCGAGATTTTTGCCCGTCTGGGGCTCTGAGAGGCACAGCTTCGGCGTTTTTGTGCAATGTATACAAGCTCTTATGCAAAACATTGTGCTTGTTGAGCATTACCAAACGGCCCGCTCTCGTTTATACTAAAGATACGAATGTGCGGTGGGAAGGTATGCCCATCGGGGCCCTCAGCCGCAGGAGTTCATGCAAATGTTAAAAAGGAGAAATGCGTTATGAATCCCATCGTAGAAAAGGTCTATCAGATCGGCATTATCCCTGTTATTGCTTTTAACAGCGTAGACGAAGCTCTGCCCTGTGCAAGGCTCTGGCTGAGGGCGGTCTGCCCGCAGCTGAGGTCACCTTCCGCACCGCTTGTGCTGAGGAGTGCATCCGCAAGATCCACGAGGAGATGCCCGAGATGCTGCTGGGCGCCGGCACTGTCCTGACCTGCGATCAGGCTGACCGCGCTATGGCTGCCGGTGCTTCCTTCATCGTTGCTCCCGGCTTCGACCCCGAGGTCTGCAAGCACGTCATCGACAAGGGCGGCATCATGATGCCCGGCACCGCTTCCGCAGGCGAGATGCAGCAGGCTATGAACATGGGCTGCGAGGCCCTGAAGTTCTTCCCCGCTGAGGCAAACGGCGGTGTTGGTATGCTGAAGAACATCGGCGCTGCCCTGAAGGGCGCTCGCTGGATGTGCACCGGCGGTGTCAACGCCAAGAACGTCAACGACTACCTGGGCTATGACCAGATCTTCGCTGTCGGCGGCACCTGGATGTGCAAGAGCGACGTCATCAAGGCCGGCGACTGGGCAAAGATCACCGCTCAGAGCAAGGAAGCTGTTGACACCATGCTGGGCCTGCACCTCATCCACGTCGGCATCAACACCGGCAACGAGGAAGAGGCTGCCAAGATCGCAGGCCTCATCTCCACCATGCTGAACATGAAGGTCACTCCGGGCAACTCCAGCATCTTCGTGGGCAACAAGGAGTTTGAGATCATGAAGAAGCCGGGCCGCGGCACCAACGGCCACATCGCCATCGGCTGCAACAACGTCGATCGCGCTATCTACCACCTGTCTCAGCGCGGCGTGAAGTTCGACCTCGACAGCAAGAATGTCAAGAACGGCAAGACCGTCGCCTGCTACATGGAAGGCGAGATCGCCGGCTTCGCATTCCACCTGGTTCAGGCCTGAGTCTGAATTTTCCGTCAAGACCCGCCGCGGCGGGATCATCCGATGATACAAACATAAAGGAGAAACACTATGAAAGTCGTTACCTTTGGCGAGCTGATGGTTCGTCTGCAGCCCTTCAACTACGAGCGCTTCGTTCAGGCCAACAGCCTGGAGTTCACCTTCGGCGGCGGCGAGGCTAACGTCGCTGTCTCTCTGGCTAACTACGGCCTGGACGCAGCTTTCGTCACCAAGCTGCCCGCACACGCTATCGGCCAGGCCGCTGTCAACAGCCTGCGCCGCTACGGCGTCGATACCAGCATGATCACCCGCGGCGGTGACCGTGTCGGCATCTACTACAACGAGAAGGGCGCTTCTCAGCGCGGCTCTGTCTGCATCTACGACCGTGCCAACAGCGCGATCCAGCTGGCTCAGCCTTCCGATTTCGACTGGGATAAGATCTTCGAGGGTGTCGATTGGTTCCACTTCACCGGCATCACCCCGGCTCTGGGCGCAAATGTCGTCGAGATCTGCCTGGAGGCCTGCAAGGCTGCTAAGGCTCACGGCGTGAAGATCAGCTGCGACCTGAACTACCGCGGCAAGCTGTGGACCCGTGACCAGGCTCGCGAGGCTATGACCAAGCTGTGCGAGTACGTTGATGTCTGCATCTCCAACGAGGAGGACGCAAAGGACGTGTTCGGCATCGAGGCTGAGGCTACCGACATCTACGGCGGTAAGCTGAACGCTGAGGGCTACAAGAGCGTCGCCAAGCAGCTGGCTGACAAGTTCCACTTCGAGAAGGTCGCTATCACCCTGCGTGAGAGCCACAACGCTTCCGAGAACGGCTGGAGCGCTATGCTGTACGATGTCGCTTCCAACGAGTACTGCTTCTCCAAGAAGTACGAGCTGAAGATCATCGACCGCGTTGGCGGTGGTGACTCCTTCGGCGGTGGCCTGATCTACGCTCTGCTGAACGGCAAGAGCACTCAGGATGCTGTTGAGTTCGCTGTTGCTGCTTCTGCTCTGAAGCACACCATCGAGGGCGACTACAACATGATGACTGTTGCCGAGGTCGAGAAGCTGGCCGGCGGCGACGGCTCCGGCCGTATCCAGCGCTAAGCAGGAAAGGGGATCCGCTATGGATATCCGTTATTCCTGCAACCAGAAAGACTTCAAGCGCTACACCACCGAGGAGATGCGCGACGAGATGCTCATCACCGGCCTGTACAAGGCGGATGAAGTCGTGGCTGTCTACAGCCATGTGGACCGCATGGTCACGCTGGGCTGTATGCCTGTCCACGAGACGGTCTCCATCGACAAGGGCATCGACGTCTGGGCCAACTTTGGCACCCACTATTTCCTCGAGCGCCGCGAGATCGGTATGTTCAACATCGGCAAGGACTCCACGGGCATCGTGGTGGCCGACGGTGTGAAGTACGAGCTGGGCTATAAGGACTGCCTGTATATCACCCAGGGTACCAAGGAAGTTACTTTTGCTTCCGCAGACCCCGAGCATCCGGCAAAGTTCTATATGGTCTCCGCTCCGGCACATTGCTCTTACGAGACCCGCCTCATCAAGATGGCTGATGCAAATCACCGTCCTCTGGGCAGCGTCGAGACCTGCAATAAGCGCACCATCAATCAGTTCATCCACCCGGATGTGCTCAAGACCTGCCAGCTGAGCATGGGCATGACCGAGCTGGAGCCAGGCTCCAACTGGAACACCATGCCCAGCCACACGCATGAGCGCCGGATGGAGATCTACACCTACTTTGAACTGCCCGAGGGGCAGGTGGTGTTCCACATGTGCGGCGAGCCCACGCAGACCCGCCACATCGTGATGCACAACGAGGATGCGGTCATCAGCCCGTCCTGGAGCATCCACAGCGGCGTAGGCACCTCAAATTACACCTTTATTTGGGCAATGGGCGGCGAGAACATGGAGTTTGACGACATGGACAACATCGCTACCACCGACCTACGCTAAACAAGTACACCATACAACGCCCCGCATCGGTCTCCCGATGCGGGCGTTTTGCTAAATATTTAACTTTGCCCTCTCAGTCTCGCTTTGCTCGCCAGCTCTCCCAAAGGGAGAGCCATTGGCAGGTCGGGCAGGTCTGAGCTGGACGAGAAAAGCACAATATCGCGTTAGGGCGATGGCCCTGCGATCAAACTCAACAGGAGGAATACAATGGATTTATCGGCTTTCGATTTGAAGGGCAAGGTCGCCCTCGTCACCGGCGGTGCGCACGGCATCGGCTTCTCCATCGCAGAGGGTATGGCCAAGTGCGGTGCCACCATCTGCTTCAACTGCTCTTCCGAGGCCAGCCTTGAGAAGGGCATGGCTGCTTATAAAGCCGCCGGCATTGACGCTCACGGCTATGCCGCAGACGTCTCCGATGAGGACGCCGTCAACGCGATGGTGGCGAAGATCAAGGCCGAGATTGGCCCGGTGGACATCCTGGTCAACAACGCCGGCCTGATGAAGCGGGTGCCGATGGTCGAGATGAGCCACGCCGACTTCATGCGGGTCATCGACGTCCATGTGGGCGGCGCGTTCAACTGCTCCAAGGCTGTCCTGCCTGATATGATGGAAAAGCACGAGGGAAAGATCATCAACATCTGCTCCATGATGAGCGAGCTGGGCCGCGAGACCGTCTCCGCCTACGCCGCCGCAAAGGGCGCCCTCAAGATGCTGACCAAGAACATCGCCTCCGAGTACGGCGAGTACAACATCCAGTGCAACGGCATGGGTCCGGGCTATATCGCCACCGCCCAGACCGCCCGCTGCGTGAGGTCCAGCCCGACGGCAGCCGTCACCCCTTCGACCAGTTCATCACCGCCAAGACCCCGGCGGGCCGCTGGGGCGACCCGGAAGATATGGTCGGCCCCTGCGTCTTCCTGGCCTCCCACGCCTCCGATTTCGTGAACGGTCAGATTTTGTACGCCGACGGCGGCATCCTCGCCTATATCGGCCGTCAGCCTAAGTAAATCAGACAGCAGAAAAGCCCTGCGGCGTGCCGCAGGGCTTTTGTCGTATCATCTTTGTGCACTCAGGCCATATTGCGATGGGACTGTATCCATGAGCCACCGCTGCCGTTTCCGACGGCAGTGTTGTAGACCACGTTTTTCAGTTCCTTGACCATGGAAGCCTTGGAACTCTCGTAGGCCTTTTGTGCATTGTCGGCGAGGGACTGGTCGCGGCCATTCTCCCGCAGGCAGGTGCGCATCTCCGACAGCAGCGCATTGAATTCCTTGTCGCAGGCGCTCTGCATGGAGGTCAGCTTGCCGCCCTTGGAAACAACGATGGAGACTTTCAGGCCGAGGCTGTGCTTTTCGGCGGGGTACTCCATGTACTCATCGTAGGCGTCGCAGATGACAGAATAGAGCTGCGACTGGAACTTCTTCTGCAGCTTTTCCATCTGAAGAAGATACTGTGCAAGCTGTGCGTCACACTCGTTCTGAGGGGTGGGAGCGGAAGAGGAAGCAGCCGGATGGGAGGCAGTCGGCTCCTGCGCGGCAGTCTGCCCGGTGGAGGATGCCTCGGATGCCGCCTTGGAGGAAGAAGCTACACTGGAAGAGTTGTTGTCAGCAGAAGTGCTGGATGCAGGGGCGCTTTCGGCGGCCTCCTCAGAAGCAGCGGCTTCTTCCGAGGCAGCCTTTTCCTCTGCGACGAGCTCGATGACAGAGGCAAATTCACTGTTGCTGGTGTCGGTCAAGAGCTGGTCCCATGCGTCGGCGCTCTCGGATGCGGCCTCGGACGAACTGGATACGTCGGAAGGCTCGGCAGCGATGGACACAGAGCGGAACATATTGAGTACGGAGACAGCAGGGATCGCAACTGCAACGGCAACACACATCCCGACTGCCGCAGCGATGCGGGAAATCAATTTTTCTTCATAGAATAACTCCTGTTTCAGAGGATCGGGTCGAAATGACTGATGATAAGGATACCATCCCTGAAAAAGGAAATCAATAGATAAAACGTGAAACTTTTGGATATTTTAGAGGGAATCAAACAAGCGGGGATGCTGTGTTTTGCAGCATTCCCGCTTGTTATCTCAGATAATGATGCCGTCGCAGTGGTCGAGCTCATGCTGGATGATCTCTGCTGTCCAGCCTGAGAAGGTCTTGATGCGGGGCTGGAACTTTTCGTTCTGCCACTGCACCTTGATGGTCTGCCAGCGTTTGGTCTTTCGGGTGCCGGTGAGGGAGAGACAGCCCTCCTCCGTCTCATACGGCCCGGACTTTTGAGGATGACCGGGTTGAACATGACGAGATAGCCGTCCTCGCTCTCGAATGCGATGATGCGTTTAGCGACGCCTATCATGTTCGCTGCCATGCCGACGCAGCCGTCTTTGTGGGCGATGAGCGTTTCCAGCAGGTCCTGCGCGATGGGCAGGTCTTCCGGCAGGGCAGGCGCGGCTTTTCGGGCGAGAAAAAGCTCGTCTTTGCAGATGTCACGAATCATATTATTTCAGCTTCTCAAGAATTTCGTCGGCGCTCACACCGCTGGCGAGGAGCTTTTTCAGCACATCCTCGGCTTCGGCCTTCTTGGATGCCTCGGCGGCTTTCTGGGCGGCAGCGGCCTGTCTGGCTTCCAGCTTGGCTACTTCTTTGTCGAGCTTCTTGACAGAGGCCTTTTTGGATTTCAGGTCGGCGTTCAGCGACTTGACGTCGGTCTTCAGCTCTTCGATGCTGGCAGCCACTTTCAGGATCTCAGCCTCCACGGCGGCTTTCTCTTCCTGCTTTGCTGCGATTTGTGCGGCGAAGTCGGCGGTCACTTTAGTGGCCTTGACTTTATTCTTGCTTCCTTTGGGTCTGGGCATGGCGGGATACCTCCTGATTTTGGTTAGTTTGTGAGATAAGTATATCACACTTTTTATGTGCATTCCAGTCGGCTTTTAAGCAAAAATACAGAACAAAAAACCGCAAAAAGCGCAGATGTTCCTGCAGCTCTTCGCGGTTTTCCTTTTATCGGAGTGGCGAGACTCGAACTCGCGGCCTCCTGCTCCCAAAGCAGGCGCGCTACCAACTGCGCAACACCCCGGCGGTGATACTTAGATAGTATACCTTTTTTTGGACGCGGAGTCAATCCCGGGGTGGAAAAATCAGGACTTGGTGCCGCAGCAGCCGCAGCCCTCTTTGACGGCGGGCAGGCTCTGGGCCAGCTGCTCGAGGGTGACGCTGTCGATGTATTGGTTGATCACATCGTCCAGCCCGGCCCAGAAAGGCAGAGTGAAGCACTGGTCAGACATGGGACACTCGTTGGTCTCGCTGCCGAGGCAGGGGATGGGGGCAACGCTGCCCTCAATGGCGCGCAGGATCTCACCGGCGGTGTAGTCGGCGGGGGCTTTGGTCAGGCGGTAGCCGCCCTGACTGCCGCGCTCACTCTTGACGAGGCCCACGCGGGCCAGCGGGGTGACGATCTGCTCCAGATATTTCAGGCTCAGCTGCTGGCGCTCGCTGATCTCCTTCAGCGAGACGGTAGAACCCGGGGCGTAGCGGGCCAGCTCGGCCATCAGCCGCAGCGCATAGCGGCTCTTGGTGGAAAATTTCATAGCGGTTCTCTCCTTGCTTGCCTTCCAGTATACCACGACTACCCGCTTTTGGAAAGTGAAAAAACCTGCCTTTTGCTCCGGACGCGGAAATATCGAAAAGTCATCTTGCTAGAACAAAAATATCTGTTATCATAAGATGATGCAACAAGAGATATAAGGAGAGACACTTATGATACAGAAGATCGAGCCCGCAGCCGCCATCCGTCTGCTGGACGCGAAAAAGGCACAGGCTGTGGACGTGCGGGAGCCGGACGAGTACGCAGTGGGCCATATCCCGGGCGCAAAGCTGCTGCCGCTGGGTGAGGTGATGAGCCGCGCTGCCGAGGTGCTGCCCGACAAGGACGCACCCTGGCTGGTCTACTGCCGCACGGGCCGGCGCAGCGCTGACGCTGTCCAGAAGCTGGATGCGCTGGGCTATACCAATATCTACGACCTCGGCGGCATCCTCAGCTGGCCCTATGAAATCGAAGGGGACTTTGAGGGACATTTCTAATGTGACGGAGAGCGGCGTCGCGCGCCGGTGGCGCGGGGGTAGAGCGCTTTTTCGCTGGGCTAAGTTCTCTTTTGCGTGCCAAAAGAGAACCAGAAAAGCACCAGCGATTTCGACGCGCTGGATCCACGAGAAAGGGGCTGCTCGCCCCTTTCAGACCCCAAAGGGGTTGTCGAAACGGAAAAAAGCTAGCCGCTTCGCTAAACGCTTTTTTCTCGTTTCTCCGATTTACGGCTTCGCCGAGGGTGTTACGTTTCAGCAGGACTTTACGTTCAGCAAAGGCGTAAAGTCTGCTGCGAAGCAGCAAATCGGCGGAGAGCTAAAATGCGGTTAAGAGATCTTCGTGCGAATGCACGAATCTCCAGCATTTTTGCTTGGAGCCTACTTCTTCGGAATCGTTAAGGGCGTGTAGCCCTTAACTCGTTGCGGGGAGAGTGGAGTCCAGAGGTAGGGAGGGGGGATTCGAAACACCCCTCCCTGCCTCTGGCCCGCGCGGAGCGCATAGCCATTTGACCATAAAATAAAACTCACCCCGCGCCAAAAGCGCGAGAACCAGCTTAAAGAAAAAAAACGGCTCTACCTCTGGCCCGCGCGGAGCGCAAAGCCATTTGACCGAAAGAATAAAACCCGCCCCGCGCCACCGGCGCGCAGAAGCAGAAAGGACAGAAGATGTTTACTGCCAAACAGTTCGCCGGCACCCACTGCGGCTGCCGCTACCAGCAGGACTACCGCCCCACGCTGGGCAAAGACGGCAAAAAGGAGTCCGGCACGCTGGAAGTCATCAAGTTCTACTACGACGGTGCCATCCGGATGGAGCAGCACTGCTACGGCGAGGCGGCGACCTTTGTATTCGGCGTCTGGGCCGAGGGAATGGACGCCGACGGCACCCTCCACTGGGCGCTGCCCGACCGCCGCAAGAGCTACTACGACGAGGACTATCTGCCCCGAAAGCTGGACCGCGTGGACGAAGCGGGAAATCTCTACTTCGACGGCAGCCCTTTCCCGTGGAAGCTGGCCGACGATTTCGACGAAGACAAGCGCTGGGGCTACCCGAAATGGAAGGTGTTGCTGGGAAAACTCACCGGAAAAGGCCGGAAATGTGACTGAATCACGAAATTCGAGTATTCCCATTGACATACTAGGGAATGATATGATATAACTATTCCGTCAAATGGAATATATGCGGGCAGCGCCCCGGCCCCCTGGAAGGCGCGGTGCTCCCGTATTTTAGCAGAAAGGAACCATTCCTATGGAAAACACAGAAAAAGTGGTTTATCTGGATAACGCTGCTACCACTGCCTGCGCTCCCGAAGCACTGGCTGTGATGGTCGAGGCACTGAACGGCGCCTGCGGCAACCCCAGCAGCCATTATAGTGTGGGCTATGAGGCCAAGGAGTTCGTGGACAAGGGCCGCGCACAGGTGGCAAAGGCCATCAACGCCTCCACGTCCGAGATCTTCTTCACCGGCTGCGGCTCTGAGGCCGACAACTGGGCTGTGAAGGGTACTGCCTTCACCAAGGCCCGCCAGAACAAGAAGCACCTCATCACCAGCGCTTTCGAGCACCACGCCATCATGCACAGCATGGCCGCTCTCGAGCGTCTGGGCTTCGAGGTCACTTATATCAAGCCCACCACGGAGGGCTACATCCGTCCGGAGGATGTCGAGGCTGCTATCCGCCCCGACACCGCCCTCATCAGCATCATGATGGCCAACAACGAGATCGGCACCATCCAGCCCATCAAGGAGATCGCTGAGATCGCCCACAAGCACGGCGTCTGGATGCACACCGATGCGGTTCAGGCTGTGGGTGCCATCCCCGTGGACGTCAAGGAGCTGGGCGTGGATATGCTGTCCATGAGCGCTCACAAGTTCAACGGCCCCAAGGGCATGGGCGCCCTGTACTGCCGCAAGGGCATCTGGCCCCAGAACCTCATCGACGGCGGCAGCCAGGAAGCACGCCACCGCGCCGGTACTGAGAACGTCGCCGGCATCGCCGGCATGGGCAAGGCCCTCGAGATGGCGACCGAGCATCTGGAAGAGCGCATGGCCCACGAGAAGGAGCTGCGTGACTACGTCATCGACCGCATCCTGAAAAACATCCCCGAGGCCCGTCTGAACGGCGGCCTTGAGCATCGTCTGCCCGGCAACGCCAACATCAGCTTCCCGGGTCTGGAGGGCGAGACCATCCTGCTCGACCTCGATATGCACGGCATCTGCGCCTCTACCGGCTCTGCCTGCAACTCCGACAGCCTTGACCCCAGCCACGTGCTGCTGAGCATCGGTGTGCCGGAAGAGATCGGCCACGGTTCCATGCGGTTCACCTTTGGCCCGCAGAACACGATGGAAGAAGCGAAATATCTGTGCGATGTGCTGGAGGAAGTCATTCCCCGCCGTCGTGCTATGAGTTGTATGTGGCTGCAGGGCCAGAACACGGCCCGTCACTTCAGCCTGAAGGGAGAAAACTAAAATGGCAGGTATGTATAGCGCAAAGGTCATGGAGCATTTTGCACATCCGCACAACGTGGGTGAGATCCCCGACGCAAACGGCGTGGGTGAAGTCGGCAACCCTAAGTGCGGCGACATCATGCGGATGTACCTCAAGATCGAGAACAACGTCATCGTTGACGTCAAGTTCCTCACCTTCGGCTGCGGCGCTGCGATCGCAACCAGCAGCATGGCCACCGACCTCATCAAGGGCAAGACCATTGACGAGGCTCTGAAGCTGACCAACAAGGCCGTTGTCGAGGCTCTGGAAGGTCTGCCTCCCATCAAGGTCCACTGCTCTGTTCTGGCTGAGCAGGCCGTCAAGTCCGCTCTGTCCGACTACTACCGTCGTCAGGGCATCGACCCGGAACCCATCGTGGGCAAGCTGGAAGAGGACTGCGACCATTGCAGCGGCGAGAGCTGCGGCCGCTAAGGCGCACTCCTGAACCTTAAATAAAAAAGTAAGGCCCGGCGGATGCTGTAAAGCGTCTGCCGGGCCTTTTTGCACCCTCGGCACAGCCTCTGCATAGGATGGCACACCGAGCATGTGGGAGGGGGCCTTGCAGTGAAAGGACAGAAATGCTTTGCGGTGGTAGGCGGCGACGCCCGGCAGGCCGCAGCGGCCCGGGCGCTGGCCCGGGCCGGGTACAGTGTGGGCGGGCCGGAGATGATAGCGGTGGCAGATTATATCCTGCTGCCCCTGCCGCTGGACGCGGCACGGACGCCGCTGGCCGAATTGCTGCGGGCCGCAAGGCCCGGTACGCTGGCGCTGGGCGGGATGCTGTCGGTGGAGGCGAAAGCCATCGCCGCCGAGGCCGGGGTAGAGCTGGTAGACTACTTCGCCCGGGAAGAGCTGACCATCCGCAACGCCATCCCCACGGCGGAAGGGTGCATCGGCATCCTGATGAAAGAGCGCAGCCGCACCCTCTGGGGCAGCAGCATTCTGCTGACCGGCTTCGGGCCGGTGGGGCAGGCGCTGGGCGTCCGGCTGGCAGCGCTGGGAGCGCAGGTGACGGCGGCGGCCCGCCGCCCGGCCCAGAGGGCGCTGGCCGAGAGCTTCGGGCTGCGGAGCGTCCCCATCGACCGGCTCGGGCAGATAGCGCCGGCTTTTGATACAGTGGTGAACACGGTGCCTGCGCCGGTGCTCAGCGAGGCAGTGCTGGCCCGGCTGCGGCCGCAGAGCTTTATCGTAGATTTGGCGTCCCGCCCCGGCGGCACCGACTTCGACGCGGCCCGGCGGCTGGGCCACAGAGCCATCCATGCGCTGAGCCTGCCCGCCGCCTGCGCGCCCGAGACGGCAGGCGAGGCAGTGGCCCAGACAGTGTGCGATATGATCGGGCAGAGGGAGGAAGCATCATGATAGAGAAGAAACGACGCTGCGCGGCCTTTGCGGTCTGCGGCAGCTTCTGCACACTGGAAGCGGCGCTGGATGCGGCCCGTGCGCTGCGGGGGCAGGGGTGGGAGCTTCTGCCGGTGATGAGCTTTGCGGCAGGGCAGGACACCCGCTTTGGCCGGGCCTCCGGCTGGCGGCATCAGCTGGAAGGGCTGACGGGCCGTCCGGTTCTGGACACCCTGCAGGCGGTGGAACCCCTCGGCCCGCGGCATCTGGCCGACGCCCTCGTGATCGCGCCCTGCACCGGGGCCACGCTGGCCCGGCTGGCCGAGGGCCTTTCCGACACGCCGGTGACGCTGGCGGCGAAGAGTCTGCTCCGGGTGGGCTGTCCCGTCGTCATCGCTGTCTCGACGAACGACGGGCTGGGCGCTTCCGGGGAGAACATCGCCCGGCTCTACCAGCGCAAGCACTATTATTTTGTGCCTTACGGGCAGGATGACCCTAACACCAAGCCCCAGAGCCTCAAGGCACGGTTCGAGCTGCTGCCCCAGACGCTGGAAGCGGCGCTGGAAGGGCGGCAATTACAGCCGGTGCTGCAATGTCCGTGCGGATGAAAGGTGTCTTTTCAGGCAGGGGAAAGTGTGGTATACTAAGTTTATCTATGAAGATTTGTGGAGAATTGATCGAATGAAAAAATACATCGCTGCACTTCTTACAGCGTTGCTCCTGCTTTGCACGGCGCTGTCTGCCGGGGCGGTGGGTCCGGCTCTGACCACGACGGAGGCTTACTGCATCATTGATGCAGACACCGGCCTCGTGCTGGCACAGCAGAATATGAACGAAGAACTGCACCCGGCGTCCATCACCAAGGTGATGACGCTGGGCCTTGCCTGCCAGAAGGCGCAGGGAAACTGGGACGGCGTGAAGCTCACGGTCTCCCACGAGGACGTCTACTCCCTCGCAGGCACCGATTCCAGCCATATCGCCCTGCGGGAGGGCGAAGAAGTCCCCCTGCAGGACGCTCTTTACGGAACCATGATCGCCAGTGCCAACGACGGCGCGAATCTGCTGGCCGAATACTTCGGCGGCGGCACCATCGAGGGCGGCGTGGCCGCGATGAATGCCCAAGTGCAGGCGCTGGGCCTCGAGCACACCTACTTCGCCAACCCCCACGGCATCAGCGGCGATGACCACTACACCAGCTGCTACGACATGGCTCAAATTCTGCGATGGGCGCTGACCCAGCCGGGCTTTGAGACCATTTTCACCCGGCTCGAGATGTACACCATGGCGCCCACGAATGTCCAGCCGGTGACCCGCTATTTCTCCCAGCAGGACAAAATGCGGCTGAGCTACAGCCGGTATTACATCCCGGCCATCCGCGGCTCCAAGATAGGCTACACCAACATCGCCCGCTACAGCTACGTCTGCCTCGCGGAACAGAACGGCGTCCGCCTCATCTGCGTGACCATGCAGAGCGAGATGAAGACCGATAAGTACAACGACGTCCGCACCCTGCTGGACTACGCTTTCGCACGCTATACCGGCTACACCGACCTGCCCTCCCAGGGCCTGACCGGAGAGGTGGAAGTCGTGGGTGGCGGCGGAACGCTGGGCAAGGTGACCGTCACCGACCCCGGCGTCCGGTTGCTGCTGGCCGACGGCGTGACGGCGGGGGACGTCTCGGCGTCGCTGGAACTGCCCGAACGATACGTTCTGGGCACTTCGCCGGAAGTGTACGCAGTGTATACCGTCAATGGCGGCGATAAGCAGGAATCGACGAGTGTCCGGGTCCCGGCGGTACTCACCGGGCTGGATGCGCTGCTGGAAGCGAACGCGGGCAGAGAGCTGGACACGGCCTCTGACGTTAAGCCTGCCAGGACGGCGGGAATGCTCATCGCCATCTCGCTGGCCTGCACGGTAGCTGCTGCCTGTGCCACGCTGTGCGTGATGCGAGTGATGCGCCTCCGGAAGACCAAAAAGCAAAAGCCCTCGCAACATTAAAAATCGCGAAAAAGCTGCAAAAGGCTTTTCCATATACAACAAAATAACAAAAAACGATAAAACAAAACAGAGAGGAAAATAATTATGGGCAAATTCACCTTTACGCAGACTGAGATCCCCGGTGTCGTCGTCATTGAGCCGCAGGTGTTCGGCGATGATCGCGGCTATTTCATGGAGACTTACCAGAAAGACCAGTTCGCCGAGGCCGGCATCGACAAGGAATTCGTGCAGGACAACCAGAGCCGCTCCACCCGCGGCGTGCTGCGCGGCCTCCACTTCCAGAAGAACCACACCCAGGGTAAGCTGGTGCGTGTGACCAGGGGCGAAGTCTTTGACGTCGCCGTGGACTGCCGCCCCAACAGCGCCACCTTCGGCAAGTGGGTGGGCGTGACCCTCTCCGAAGAGAACAAGAAGATGTTCTATATCCCCGAGGGCTTTGCCCACGGCTTCCTCGTGCTGAGCGATGTGGCCGAGTTCTGCTACAAGTGTACGGATGTCTACGACCCCACCAGCGAGGGCGGCATCCCCTACGACGACCCCACCGTCAACGTCCAGTGGCCCGACTGCGGCTGCGAGCACAAGACCAGCGCCAAGGACAAGCTCCATGAGCCCTTTGCCGCCCAGAAGTTCGAGTATTTTGAAAGTGTTGATCGCCTGTGAAAAAACTCAAGGCAATGTTCAACGGCCTGTGGTGCTACCGCTATCTGCTGTGGAACCTGGTCAGCCGTGACTTTAAGCTCAAATACCGCCGCAGCGTGCTGGGCGTGGTGTGGAGCGTGCTCAACCCCCTGCTCATGTGTCTGGTGTACTGGGCGGTGTTCAGCAGCCTGATGGATATGCGGGGCAGCGGTATCGACAACTTCCCGGTCTTCCTGATGTGCGGCCAGCTGCTCTTCAACTTCTTCAACGAGGCCACCTCCACCAGCATGAGCAGCGTCCTCGGCGCGGCCTCCCTGCTGAAAAAGTCTATATCCCGAAATATGTCTTCCCGCTGGAAAAGTGCTGTTTAGCCATGGTCAACTGCGTCTTCAGCTTCGTGGCGCTGGCGCTGGTCATGGTGTTCACCGGCAGCCCCATCCATGTCACGGTGTTTGAAGCCCTCTACCCGCTGGTGACCCTCTTCTTCTTCAGCCTCGGCGTGGGCCTCTTCCTCGCGGCGGCGACGGTGTTCTTCCGGGACATCATGCACATCTGGAGCGTCTTTATCACGGCGCTGCTCTATTTCTCCGCCATCTTCTACGACCCCACCCAGATGACCTTCTCCATCGGCGGCTTCAACATGCAGCAGATCATCAAGCTGAACCCGATGTACTGGTATATCACGGGCTTCCGCCGCACCCTGATGTGGGGCATCCCGCTGGACATCAACATGTTCCTCGTCTGCGGCCTCTGCGCCCTCATCTCGATGCTGGTGGGCGTCCAGATGTTCCGCAAGACACAGGACCGCTTCGTGCTGCATATATAAGAAGGAGGAGAGAACGATGGAACCTATCATCAAAGTGGACAATGTGTCCATGTGCTTCAACCTCTCCACCGAAAAGCACGAGAGCCTCAAGGAATACCTGCTGGCCATGGTGCAGGGACGCTTGCAGTACGACGAGTTCTACGCCCTCAGGGACGTGAGCCTCGACATCATGCCCGGCGATTTTTACGGCCTTGTGGGCCTGAACGGCTCGGGCAAATCCACCCTGCTCAAGACCATTGCGGGCGTGTACAAGCCCAGCAAGGGCAAAGTGACCGTCAACGGCACCATCGCCCCCCTCATCGAGCTGGGTGCGGGCTTCGACATGGACTTGACCGCCCGGGAGAACATCTACCTCAACGGCACGGTGCTGGGCTTCTCCCCCAAGTATCTGGACGAGAAGTTTGACGAGATCGTGGAGTTCAGCGAGCTGCAGAACTTCCTCGATGTGCCGCTGAAAAACTACTCCTCCGGCATGGTGGCCCGTATCGGCTTTGCTATTGCCACCATCACCAAGCCTGACATCCTCATCGCCGACGAGGTGCTGGCGGTGGGCGACTTCCTCTTCCAGCAGAAGTGCGAAAAGCGGATGAAAGAGCTGATGGCCGGCGGCACCACGGTGATTCTGGTGTCCCACTCCATCGAGCAGATCGAGCGCATGTGCAGTAAGGTGGCATGGCTGAGCCACGGCCACCTCAAGATGAACGGCGACACCGAGACTGTCTGCAACGCCTACAAGGCTGTGCAGCGGGGCGAGGCATAAGGACTGGATATGAATGTACGACTCAAACGCGCCAAAGAGCTGATGGGCTATGCCGTCCAGCTCACGAAAGACGAGGGCCTGCCCACGATGGTAAAGCGGGGCGCGGGCTTTGTCCGCCGCCGTTTCTTCGGCAAGCGGGCGCGCTATCTGCCCGGCAAAAGGTGCTGGAAGCTCAGGCCGCCGAAATGGTCGGCAAGACCGCTGAGAACTGCGGCCTGCCCACCATCTCCATCCTGACCCCGCTGTATAATACGCCCGAAAATTACCTGCGGGAATTTCTGGACTCCTTCGTGAACCAGACCGCCCCCAATGGTCAGCTCTGCCTCGCGGACGCTTCCGACGACGCCCACCCCGAGGTGGAGCGTGTCGTAAGGGAATATCAGCAGAAAAATCAACGAATCGTATACAAAAGGTCGAAAATAAGGGCATCGCCGCCAACACCAACGCCGCCGAGACGCTGGCGACGGGCGAATATCTCGCCCTCGCCGACCACGACGATGTGCTGGCCCCACGCCATGTACGCGATGGGTAAGGCTGTCTTGCAGCTCCGCGAAAAGGGTGAGCCGGATGGTTTCCTCTACAGTGACGAGGCGCTCTTCACCAAGGACATCAAAAAGCCGATGGTGGGACACTTCAAGCCCGATTATGCCCCGGATTATCTGCTCTGCTGCAACTACATCTGTCATCTGGCAGTCTTCAAGCGGGCGCTGTATGAGCAGCTGGGCGGCGAACGCCCCGAGTGCGACGGCAGTCAGGACCACGACCTCTTCCTCCGGCTCATCGAACAGACCGGCGGTGCGGCTCATCTGCCGCAGGTGCTCTACTACTGGCGGGTCCATGCCGGTTCTACTTCCGGCGGTACCGATGCCAAGCCCTATGTGGCGGCGGCGGCGAAAAAGGCGCTGACGGACCATCTGAGCCGCACCGGGCGCACCGGCACGGTGGAGGACGGGCTTTTCCCCAGCACCTACCGGGTCAAGTGGGACATCGAGGGCGACCCCAAGGTGAGCATCCTCATCCCCAACAAAGACCACGCCGACGACCTCGAGAAGTGCCTGTACAGCATCTGGTCAAAGACCGAGTGGGACAACTTCGAGGTCATCGTCATCGAGAACAACTCCACCGACCCGGCCACCTTTGCCTATTATAAGGATGCTGAGAAGCGGTACGAGGGCCTGAAAGTGGTCACCTGGCCGGAAAAGGGCTTCAACTTCTCAGCCATCAACAACTTCGGACGGAAGGCGGCGCAGGGCGAGTACCTGCTGCTGCTGAACAACGACGTGGAGGTGCGGAACGGCGACTGGCTCACCGAGCTGCTGCGGCAGTGCGCTCACCCCGGCGGTGCGGCCATCTGCGGCGCGATTCTCTACTATCCCGACGAGACGCTTCAGCATGCGGGCGTCGTCACGGGTCTGGGCGGCTACGCGGGCCACAGCCATAAGTACAAGAAGGCGGGCGGCAGCGGCTATCTGTTCCGCGCCGCTACCGTGCAGGACTTCTCCGCCGTTACGGGTGCCTGCCTGCTGGTCAGGACCAGTGTGTGGGACGAGGTGAAGGGGCTGGACGAGAAGTTTGCCGTGGCCTTCAACGATGTGGACTTCTGCCTCCGGGTGCGGGACAAGGGCTATCGCATCGTGTGGACGCCCTACGCCCAGCTGACCCATTACGAGAGCAAGAGCCGCGGCGGCGACGAGAAAGACCCCGTCAAGGCAGCGCGCTTTGCCGCCGAGCAGCAGCGACTGTATGACATCCACGGCAAGGCGGATATTCTGGACGACCCCTATTATAACCCCAGCCTGACCCGCGACCGGGAGGATTTCTCGGAGAGCGGCGATTTGCGGAACCTCAAAGAGGGAAAAGTGACAGTGAGGTGGGGAAACGCATGAACATCAAAGGCCATTTTGATACCATCACCCGGCACAAGCTGCTGGTGATGAAATACTGCTTTGCCTGCGGGCTCTACGAGCAGGGCCTTGCCCACGATTTGAGCAAGTACAGCCCCACCGAGTTCATCCCGGGCTGCATCTACTATCAGGGCGACCACAGCCCCAATGAGGCGGAGCGGGAAGCCAGGGGCTACACTTCGGCATGGCTCCACCACAAGGGCCGCAACAAGCATCACCTCGAATACTGGATAGACTACAGCACCACGAAAGCCGGCCTCACCGGTATGAAGATCCCGCTGCGGTACGTCTGCGAGATGGTCTGCGACCGTGTGGCCGCCAGCCAGATCTATCTGGGCGACAAGTACACCGACGCCTCCCCTTGGGAGTACTACGAGCACAGCAAAGACCACTATCTGCTCCACCCCGAGACGAGAGCGCTGCTGGAAAAGCTGCTCAAGATGGTGCGGGACATCGGACAGGAGCGGACCTTCGCGTACATGAAGTTCCTGCTGGGCTGCGAAAAAGATTACTAAAAAGACAGAATGCCCCCGGATGCTCTGTATCCGGGGCATTCTCAGCAGGCGGCACAAGCCGTAAAAGCCAAACATCCCCCAGCCCGGGCGGCACACCGTTCAGGCTGGGGGATGACTGCGTTTCAAAAATGCGAGGCTCAGTCTTCGCTGTTGTCGATCTGGATATAGCGGGGGCCGTGCTTGTCCACAAAGAGCAGCACGCCGGTCAGCGTGACAGCCAGACAGGTCAAAACAGCGAGCATTACTTTCAGAAATTTCATGGTAGACCCTCCTTGACGGCTCAGACCGCACGGCGCGGGATGCGCCTGCGTGTTCGTTTGGTTGTAGTATAACATATTCTTCCCGGAAGGCAAACGACCGGACTTTGGGAAAAGTTGTGCGATACTAACGAAAAATGGGAGGTTAGTCACGACTAATCGTTAAAACAGCTAAGAAATTCAAAGAATTTGCATCATTTTGGCCTTGTTGTCGTTGACTTCCCACCGCAAAATGATACAATAAACATGTTAAGCAGCAACTGTCCCTGTACCAGTGCGCCTGCATGGGCGTGGGGACAGCAATTCAAGCAGAATGGGGGATTTAATTCCATGTTGAACAAGCTGAAACGTGCGGCGCTTGGCGCGCATACGCCGCATGACAAGGCAACTGCTGCAAGCAAACCGGTCCCGATGCCTCTGCCCGCGCAGGTACGCATCCTGATGAGTCAGCATATCGGCGCTCCCGCCAAGGCTTTGGTGAAGAAGGGCGACGAGGTGTTCGTCGGTACCAAGATCGGTGAAGCTGGCGGCTTTGTGTCTGCAAATATCCACTCCAGCGTCTCGGGCACCGTGGCGGCTGTGGAGCCGTTCCGTCTGTCCAATGGCCGGATGTGCGACTCTGTGGTCATCAAGACCGATGGCAAGCAGACCGTAGACCCCGCCGTGAAGGCACCCGAAGTGACCGATAAGGCCAGCTTCCTCGCCGCCGTGCGTGAGAGCGGTCTGGTGGGTCTGGGCGGCGCAGGCTTCCCGACTGACGTCAAGCTGCAGCCCAAGGACCCCGTGGACACCCTGCTCATCAACGCCTCCGAGTGTGAAGTCTGGCTGACCAGCGACACGCAGGAGATGCTGAACTGCGCAGACGACATCGTCCGCGGCATCGAGGCTGTGCTGAAGTACACCGGCATCCCGAAGTGTGTCATCGGCATCGAGAACAACAAGCCCGAGTGCATCGACCTGCTGTGCCAGAAGACGAAGGACAAGCCCGCCATTGAGGTGAAGCCCCTGCCCAGCGTCTACGGCACCGGCGCAGAGCTCATCCTCATCGAGAAGTGCCTGGGCCGAGAGGTCCCGCACGGCGGCCTGCCCGCCGCTGCCGGCGCCATCGTCATGAACGTGACCAGCGTGTCCAGCCTCGGCAAGTATCTGGCTACCGGTATGCCGGTGGTCAGCCGCGTCATCACCGTGGACGGCGATGCCTGCGAGAAGCCCCAGAACCTCATCGTCCCCGTGGGTACTTCCTACGAGGATGTCCTGAACACTGCCGGCCTCAAGGGTGGCGTCACTCTGGGCAAGGTCGTGGCCGGCGGCGCTATGATGGGTCCCGCTGTGCGTGACCTGAGCTACCCCACCACCAAGACCACTTCCGGCCTTATCATGCTGAGCGAAGCGACCGCACAGCCCCCGCAGGTCAACCCCTGCATCCGCTGCGGCCGCTGCGTCGAGTACTGCCCCATGGGTCTGGAGCCCGTGGAGGTCAACCAGGCTTACGCTGCCCGCGACGTCCAGGAGCTGGCAAAGCTGCACGTGGATTACTGCTTCAACTGCGGTTCCTGCACCTTCGTCTGCCCGGCTAAGCGCCCCTGCACCCAGATGATGGGTCTGGCCAAGGCATTCTATCTCGGTGAAATCAAAAAAGGAGGCAATAAGTAATGGATACGAAGCTTATTGTTTCGGCCTCCCCGCACCTGCGCTCTGAGGAGACGACCACCGGCCTGATGGCCAACGTGATCGTGGCCCTGACCCCGTGCGTCGTGGCCTCTGCCATTATCTTTGGTCTGCGTGCCCTGCTGGTCACCGCAGTGTCCGTCGTGGCCTGCGTGGCTTTCGAGTGGCTGTACTGCAAGCTGATGAAGAGGGCAAACCCCATCAGCGATCTGTCCGCCGTCGTCACCGGCATCATCCTCGCCATGAACGTGCCTGTGGGCATGCCCATCGGTGAGCTGCTCATCGGCGACTTCGTGGCCATCATCGTGGTCAAGCAGCTGTTCGGCGGCATCGGCATGAACTTCGCGAACCCCGCTCTGGTGGGCCGTATCGTGCTGTTCGTCAGCTTTGCCGGCGCTATGAACAACTGGGTGTTCCCGGATGCAGCGGTCGATCAGCTGTCTTCCGCTACTCCTTTGGCTGTGGCTGACCCCAACAAACTGAGCCTGCTGGACCTCTTCATGGGCGTCCACGGCGGCGTTCTGGGCGAGACCTGCGCTCTGGCCATCGTGCTGGGCCTGATCTACCTCGTGGTCACCAAGACCATCAGCATCGCCATCCCTGCCGCTTACGTTGGCAGCATGTTCGTGTTCTACCTCATCGCCACCCACAGCGTCCACGCTGCACTGGTGGCTGTGCTGAGCGGCGGCCTGCTGTTCGGCGCTGTGTTCATGGCTACCGACTACGTCACCAGCCCCTTCACCCTGAAGGGCAAGCTGGTCTACGGCGTGGCTCTGGGCGTCGTCACCTTCGCGATCCGTTACTGGGGCAGCTACACCGAGGGTGTGTCCTTCGCACTGCTGTTCATGAACCTGTGGGTCCCGTACATCAATGACTTGACCCGCCAGACGCCGTATGGCTATGTCAAACCTGCTAAGAAGGAGGCTGCTGGCAAATGAATAAGTCTACTTGGGAAAGCACGGTAAAGCCGGTAGTCGTGCTGAGCGTCATCGCACTGGTGGTCAGCTTCCTGCTGGCCCTGGTCAACTCCTTTACTGCGCCTATCATCGAAGAAAACCAGAAGGCCGCCACTCTGGCAGCTTATGTGGACGTCATGCCCACCGTTTCCGACGCCAAGACGCTGGAAGAAGTGACCGACTACACCACCGAGAACGTCACCGGCGTCGTCAAGGCCGAGGATGGCAGCATCGCCATCAAGGCTGAGGAGAAGGGCTTCGACGGCGGCATCCTCACCGTCATCATGGGCTACGACACCAACGGCACCGTCACCGGCATCTGGGTGGACGCTTCCACTCAGACCAAGGGCATCGGCTCCAATGTCGCAAACGACACCTTCCTTGCCCAGTTCAACGGCATGGACGGCACCCAGAATATCGCCATCGGTCAGGGCGGTTTTGACGCATACAGCGGCGCGACCATTTCCTCTAAGGCACTGTTCGCCGCCATCAACGACTGCGTCAACTGCTACAACGAGCTGGCATAAAGGAGGTTGGTAAGAAATGGCATCTGAAAACAAGTCCAAGGTAAGCATCCTTACCAACGGCATCATCAAAGAGAACCCCGTTCTGCGTCTGGTCCTGGGCACCTGCTCCTGCCTGGCAGTTACCACGGCAGTCTCCAGCGCGCTGGGCATGGGCGCAGCCTTCACCTTCGTGCTGGTGTGCTCCAACATTCTGATCTCGCTGCTGCGCAACGTGATCCCCGCTAAGGTGCACCTGCCGTGCTACATCGTCATCATTGCAGGTTTTGTTACCATCGTGCAGATGGTGATGCACGCCTATATGGACAGCCTGTACACCGCACTGGGCGTCTTCCTGCCCCTGATCGTCGTCAACTGCATCATCCTTGGCCGTGCCGAGATGTTCGCCTGCAAGAACAACGTGGTCGATTCTGCACTGGACGGCGTCGGCATGGGCCTTGGCTACACCCTGACCGTTGTGCTGATGGCTACCGTCCGTGAGGTGCTGGGCAGCGGCACTTGGCTGGGCTTCCAGGTCCTGCCCGAGAGCTTTGCCAAGATCAGCATCATGACCCAGGCTCCCGGCGCATTCTTCTGCTACGGCGTCCTGATGGCCGGCTGTGTCTGGCTGGAAGGCAAGCTGGATGCGCGCATCGAGCGCAAGAGCTGCTGCGACATCGACAATCTGAAGAAGGAGGGCTAATAAGATGCTCGTCAAACTCGCTGCTATCTTCTTCAGCATGATCCTTGTCAACAACTACGTGCTGGTGAAGTTCTATGGCATCTGCCCGTTCCTGGGCGTTTCCAAGAAGCTTGACTCCGCTGTGGGTATGTCCGGCGCTGTCATCTTCGTCATGTTCATGGCTACGGCTGTGACCTTCCCGCTGCAGATCTTTGTTCTGAACCCCGCCGGTCTGAGCTATCTGCAGACCATCGTGTTCATTCTGGTCATTGCAGTTCTGGTGCAGTTCATCGAGATCTTCCTGAAGAAGTATGTCGTTGCGCTGTACAACTCTCTGGGCGTCTACCTGCCCCTGATCACCACCAACTGCTGCGTTCTGGCTGTCACCATTCTGGTCGTCGATGACTACGGCGCAGACGTCGAGGCTCTGGGCTTCGGCGCTGCCTACATCGAGGCTCTGATCTGTGCCATCGGCGCAGGCGTCGGCTTCATGCTGGCTATGGTCATGTTCAGCGGCGTGCGCAAGCGCGTGGAGGCCTGTGACCCCCGGCTCCCTTCAAGGGCCTGCCCATCACTCTGCTGGCCGCAGCGATCACCAGCCTGTCCTTCATGGGCTTTGGCGGCATCGTTGAGAATCTGTTTAACGTGACGCTGTAAAGGAGGAACAGGATTATGAATATCGCATCTGCTGTTATCCTCTGCACCATCGTCGGTGCTGTCGGCGCAATCATTCTGGTCGCCGCTGCCAAGTTCATGGCAGTTGAGGAAGACCCCCGTATCGAAGAAGTTGCCAGCTGTCTGGCCGGCGCAAACTGCGGCGGCTGCGGCTACGCAGGCTGTGCCGACTACGCAAAGGCTGTCGTCATGGACGGTGTGCCTTGCGACAAGTGCGCCCCCGGCGGCCCCAAGGCTGCTGCTGCCATTGCCAAGATCATGGGCGGTGAGGCAAGCGCTGTGGAGAAGAAGGCCGTGGTCCAGTGCCAGGGCAGCTCCGAGCACTGCAAGCCCGCTTACGACTACAAGGGCATCCAGACCTGCGCCGCTGCTGCTACCCTGTACGGCGGCCCCAAAACCTGCTCTTTTGCCTGCATCGGTCTGGGCGACTGCACCAAGGTCTGTAAGTTCGACGCCATCCACATCGTGGACGGTGTTGCCAAGGTGGACAAGGACAAGTGTACCGGCTGTGGTGCCTGCGCCAACATCTGCCCCAAGAAGGTCATCATGATCGACGCCGGCGGCCCGCGCAAGCCTGTCGTTATGTGCTCCAACCAGGATAAGGGCGCTGTCGCCAACAAGCTCTGCACCACCAGCTGCATCGCCTGCGGTATGTGTGAGCGCACCTGTAAGTTCGACGCGATCCATGTCGTTGACGGCGTGGCCCGCGTGGATTACGACAAGTGCAAGGGCTGCGGTATGTGCGCCCAGAAGTGCCCGAAGAAGATCATTCTCTTCCCCCTGAAGGACGATCCGTATCCCCCGAAGCCCGTGGTGAAGCCTGCTGCTCCCGCTGCAAAGCCGGAGGCTAAGGCCGAAGAGGCAAAGCCCGAGACCAAGGCTGAATAAGCGCTGACCTCAAAGAGGGCCGGACAGTTGTCCGGCCCTCTTTTTGCGCAGAAAACCTCTCCGTCATCGCTGCGCGATGCCACCTCCCCTATCGAGGGGAGGCTTTGGCATATCGGAAAAGTCAGCCTCTTCGCCAGAGGCTCCCCTACTAGGGGCAACGGCGACGACCGCCGCCAGTGGCGGAAACAGGGAGTCGCTGTTGGGGCCGCGGCCAGCAAGACGCAAGCAAAGCGCTGCGGATGCTGGGTGCCGCAACCCGGGCAGTGGCACGCCGCAGGCGTGACGGAGAGGTTGAAACTCCGGCAGCAGAAAGCTATAATGGGATAGGATACAACGCGCTTATGGCAAGGCGCAGACGGAAAAGGAAAAACGGAAAGAGGAATCATATGGAACAAAAGAACACCCGCCTGCGGAACGTGGGCTTCATCACCTTCTTTTTCAGCGGCATCTGCGCCATTTCCAGCGGCGTGGTGGTCAGCCTATTGCAGGAGCAGTATGGCTTCGCCTACGGCATGACCGGAACCCTGCTGTCCCTCATGAGCATCGGCAACCTGCTGGCAGGCTTTCTCATCGCCATGCTGCCCGGCAAGCTGGGCATGAAGCCCAGCATCCTGCTGCTGACCATCGGCTATGCGCTGGGCTACGCCATGATGGGCCTCAGCGGCGCGGTGGCTGTGCTGGCGCTGGGCTTCTTCCTCGTGGGCATCGCCAAGGGCAGTGTCATCAACACCTGCACCATCCTTGTCAGCGACAACTCCGCTGACCGCACACGGGGCATGAACCTGATGCACAGCTGCTATGCCTGCGGCGCACTGCTCTGCCCCTTTTTCATCGCGGCGGCAGGCAAGGTGAGCGGCTCCTTCGCCGTGCTGGTGCTGGCCGTGCTGGGTCTGCTGCTCTGGCTGGTGTACATGGGAACTCCCTTTGCGGGCAAGGGCGCGGGCAAGAAGGAAGTCACCGATTGGAGCTTCCTCAAATCCACCCGCTTCTGGCTGTTGACCGGCCTGCTCTTCTGCCAGAACGCCGCTGAGCAGAGCGTCACCGGCTGGATGGTCACTTATTTTAAAGGCAGCGGCATCATCGCAGGCGCACTGGCGGCCTATACCGTCACCGTTATGTGGGTCGCGACTCTCGTGGCACGTCTGCTCATCGCCTTCGTGTTCCCCTTCAAGCAGCCCCGCAAGGCCATGGTGGTCATGGGCGTGAGCTGCACCATCTTCTACATCCTGCTGGTGCAGGCCCGCAGTCAGGGCGCGGCCATCGTGCTGCTGTTCGCCTTTGCCTTTGCGATGGCGGGCATGAACCCCACCGCTGTGGCCAGCGCAGGCCGTATGACCAGCGTGACCAGCATGGGCATCATGCTGCCGGTGGCGGCCAGCGGCGCGATCCTGATGCCCTGGGTCATCGGCGTCGTGGCCGAAAGCGCCGGTCTTGCCGCCGGTATGATGACCAACATCGTTCCCTGCGTGGGCCTGGTCATCTTTGCAATTCTGGTTGCTCGGTTGCCGGAAGAATAAAAATAAGAAGTGCAGCTGTATCAGCTCTCTACTGAGGGAGGTTATCTGATACAGTTGCACTTTTTTGACGCTGATAAGTTAAAAATCGAACTGTATCAGCTGATACAGTTCGGGGGTGCTTGATACAGTTGGAAGTGTATCAGAAGGCCGAAGTGTATCAAGTAGATACACTTTGAAAAAGATACATAGATAAATCAAATAATTGGAACTGTATCACTTATTCTCCCGCAGTAGTGCCGATGCCTCTGGCTTTTGCGCTGAACTCACAGCCGCAGTAGTCCTGCCGGTAGAGGTCGTATTCCTCCGAGAGCTGCAAGCTGCGCAGATAGCCGTTCTGCTTTTTGAAGTCGGAGGGCAGGTGCTTCACGCCGAACTCCTGCTCCAGCTCCTGTCCAATGGCATTGATGCGCTTGGCGTCCTTGTGAGGGCTGATGGAGAGGGTCGTGGTGAACCAGTCGAAGCCGTGCTCGGCGGCATACTGGGCCGCACGGCGCATCCGCAGCCGATAGCAGACCGTGCAGCGACTGCCGCGCTCCGGCTCGTTCTCGAGGCCCGCGACAGCGGAGTAGAACTCCTGCGGGTCGTACCGGTCTTCCACTACCGTCACGCCCAGCGGGTGGGCGGCGGCGACGAAGCGTTCCAGCTCTTCGCCCCGGCGGTGGTATTCTTCGGCGGGCCATGTGTTGGGGTTGTAGTAGAGTACGGTGATGTCGAAATACCGGCACAGCCGCTCCAGCACGGCGCTGGAACAGGGGCCGCAGCAGGCATGGAGCAGCAGCCGGGGGCGGGTGTCGCCCAGAGTTTTCAACACTTCGTCCATCTGCTGTGAAAAATTGAGTTGGTTTGACATAAGAAAAGTCCTTTGCTATACTGGAATTAACCTCTCCGTCACGCCTGCGGCGTGCCACCTCTCCTATCGAGACTGAGAGGTTGAGTTCATCTTATTATACCACAAACGGAGGAAAACTTCGATGACCAAAGAAAAGATAGCCCGCATCAACGAGCTGGCACACAAAAGCAAGACCACCGGCCTGACGGAGGCCGAAAAGCCGAGCAGCAGGCTCTGCGCAAGGAGTATATCGAGGACATGAAGTCCAGCCTTCGCGCCCAGCTGGAGCACACCTCTATCAAGGAGCCGGACGGCACCATCCACAGAGTGAGCAAAAAGAACTGAACCGGGAGGAAAAAGTCGTACAAAACCGCTTTTTCCTCTTTTTTTGTGGGCGAAAGAGTGCTATACTTATACTCGAGCTGTTGTGTGCTCCGGCAGGAGCTGCGCGGCAGAAAACAAGTTTCCCAAGGCGGCGTATCCCGGGCAGGGTGCGCGGAAAAGGCCGCCTTTTGAAAAATAATAAAGAGGTCATTTATTATGCTTACTGCAATTACGGGTATCAACTGGGGCGATGAGGGCAAGGGCCGCATGGTCGACCTGATCAGCCAGGAGTACGATATTGTTGCACGCTATCAGGGCGGCAACAATGCTGGTCATACCGTCAAGAACGAGCGGGGCAAGTTCGTGCTGAACCTGCTGCCCTCCGGTATCCTCCGTCCCAATGTTGTCTGCGTGATGGGCAACGGTATGGTCATCGACCCCCACCATCTGGACGATGAGATCAACAAGCTGCGCGAGCAGGGTATCTCCATCACCCCTGCCAACCTGAAGATCTCTGACCGCGCCACCATCACCATGCCCTACCATGTCGATCAGGACGGTCTGGAAGAGGCACGTCTGTCCAAGACCGGCGCACAGTTCGGCTCCACCAAGCGCGGCATCGCCTACACTTACGGCGACAAGTACATGAAGAAGACCCTCCGCATGGGCGACCTGCTGCATCTGGACGACTCCGTCAAGAAGCGCCTGGTCACCATGGTGGACTCCAAGAACCTCGTCATGGAGGGCAGCTACAACGCCGCTCCCATCAGCGTGGATGAGATGTGGGCATGGCTGGAGAAGTACGCCGCCATCTTCAAGGACTACATCTGCGACGTGGGCCAGTATCTGGCTGACGCCGATGCCGCCGGCAAGAAGGTGCTGTTCGAGGCCCAGCTGGGCGCTCTGCGCGACATCGACTTCGGCATCTATCCCTACACCACTTCCTCCAACACCATCGGCGCTTACGCCCCCATCGGCGCAGGCATCCCGAGCCACAAGCTGACCAACTCCGTCGGCGTCATGAAGGCTTATTCCTCCTGCGTCGGCGACGGCCCCTTTGTCACTGAGCTGGCCATGACCGAGGAAGAGAAGCACGCTCTGCGTGAGGCCGGCCACGAGTACGGCGCTGCTACCGGCCGTCCCCGCCGCGTCGGCCCCATCGACCTGGTGGCAAGCCGCTACGGCGTCTTCTGCCAGGGCTGCGACGAGGTCGCCCTGACCCTGCTGGACGTGCTGGACTACATGGAGAAGATCCCCATGGTCACTGCTTACAAGCTGAGCGACGGCACCATCACCACCCGGTTCCCCATGGGCGAGGCACTGGATACCGCAAAGCCGGTGGTGGAGTATCTGCCCGGCTGGCACTGCGACATTACCGCCGCACGCAAGTGGGAAGATCTGCCCAAGGAGGCCCAGAACTACGTCGAGTATCTGGAAAAGGCCGTGGGCTGCAAGATCACCTATATCTCTGTGGGCGCAGAGCGTGAGGCATACATCCACCACGTGGTCTAAACCCTGAATTCACCGGAAAGAAGGATGCCGCTAATGTTTGACATCATCGCCGACAGCGCCTGTGACTTTACGCCGGAAATGGCGCAGAAGATAGGCGTGGAGATCGTGCCGTTCTATGTTTCGCTGGACGGTGAGCACTACCGCAAGGAGGGCAAGGAGATCGCTGTGCGGGATTTCTACCAGTTCATGGTGGACAACCCCTCTGCCTACCCCAAGACCAGCCTTGCCTCCATCGAGGATTTCGAGGAGGTGTTCCGCCGTCAGGCTGAGGCCGGCCGCCCCACCCTCTGCCTCTGCTTCACCGGCAAGATGAGCGGCTGCGTGGGCAGCGCCCGCAACGCCCGGGAGCTGGTGCTCGAGGACTATCCCGACGCGAAGATCGAGGTGATGGACTCGGCAGCGGCTACTGTCACGGAGGCGACTATGGTGGAGAACGCTGTGGCCATCCGCGACGCAGGCTGCACGCTGGACGAGGCGGTGACCTGGCTGGAAGCGGAAAAATCCACCAACAACATCTTCTTCACGGTGGGCAACCTCGATTATCTCATCAAGGGCGGACGCATCGGCAAAGTCTCTGGCCGGGCGGCGAACTTCCTGGGCATCAAGCCGATGATACTCTTCAAAGACGGCGAGATCTTCTCGGGCGGTGTGGCCCGGGGCCGTCAGAAGAGCTTTGAGAAGGCCCTTGAGCAAATGATGAACTATCTGGACGCCAACGGCGGCACGCCCGACGACTACCGCATCATCGTGGGCTACGGCTACGATGAAGAAGAGGGCAAACGGCTCTGGATGCAGACCCGCGCTGCCCTGCGTGCCAAGTACCCCGCCGCACAGTGCGAGGTGGGCCTGCTGCAGATCGGCTGCACCATCGCGGTCCATACCGGCCCCTATGCGCTGGGCATGGGCATCATGCGCCGCTGGAAAAAGCAGTAATCGCTGGATCAAAAAAATCCTCTCCCATCGGGAGAGGATTTTTTTGTGTGTTATAGAGTGTTATCGGCCCTCGTTGCGCTGCGCCAGACGGGAAAAGCGTTTGTCTTTGTCCTTTTCGTCGTCCTGCGGGGCAGGTGCGGTGTGGGTGAACCGGACTTCGGTGACGCGGCGGCGGGCCGTGCGGGTCACGACGCCCTCGTAGTCGTTCAGCTGGAAATGGTCGCCCACCTTGGGCAGATGGTGGGTCTTTTCCTGCACGAGGCCGTTCACGGTGTTGGAGTCGATGTCTTCATCCTCGGGCAGGTCCAGCGTCTCGTAAAGGTCGTCCACGCTGGCCGAGCCGGACACGAGCCAGCTGCCGTCCGACTGCTGGCGGAAGTCCTCGGTAGCCTCGTCGTGTTCGTCCCAGATCTCGCCCACAAGCTCTTCCAGAATGTCCTCGAGGGTGATGATGCCCTCGGTGCCGCCGTATTCGTCCACGACGACTGCCATGTGATGGTGCTGCTCCCGCAGGGTGCGCAGCAGCTGGGAGATCTGGGTGGAGCCGGTGGTGTAGAGGGTGGGGGCGATGAGGTCCTCCATCGTGACGGACTTTTTCAGACGGGCGATGTAGAAATCCTTCTCATGGACGACGCCGATGATGTTGTCAACGGTGTCGTGATAGACGGGCAGGCGGGAATAGCCGGATTCTGCGAATGTCTGCGCAAGCTCTTCCAGCGAAATATCGTCCTCCACGGCCACCACGTCTACGCGGGGCGTCAGGATCTCTTCCACCTCCACGTCATCGAACTCGATGGCGCTGCGGATGAGCTGGCTTTCCCGGTCGGTGAGCTCACCGTCGTTCTCAGCCTCGCTCACCATGGTGATGAGCTCACCTTCGGTGATGGCGTCGCTCTCGCTGCTGTGGACGAAGCGTCCCAGCAGCTTCTTCCACTGGCTGAACAGCCAGGTCAGCGGGGTGAGGAGGGTCATCAGCAGGTTCAGCACTGGCGATACAGCGGTTGCGATCGTCTCGGGCATCTCCTTGGCGAGGGTCTTGGGGTCACTTCGCCGAAGATGAGGACGACTACCGTCAGCACGATGGTGGAGGTGGTGGCGCCCCGCTCTGCACCCAGCCACTTGGTAAAGAGGACGGTGCCGATGGAAGCGGCGGCGATATTCACGATGTTGTTGCCGATGAGGATGGAGGAGAGAAGCTTGTCGTACTTCTCGGCCATCGCCAGCACCCGGGCGGCGGAAGTGTCGCCTTCCTCAGCGCGGCTTTTCAGGCGTATCTGGTTCAGGGAAGAAAATGCGGTCTCGGAGGCGGAGAAGAATGCGGAAAACGCGATCAAAACGATCAGCGCCACCAAGAGCGTTATACTGCCATCGTCCATAATAAAGGTTGATCAACTCTACTTTCTTATAATAATATGTTAACCAAAAAGTGCTTTCCACCGTTGCCTTCGACGATGAAAAGCACTTTGTTCAACGCCTATAATATCATATTCCACCCGCCGGTGCAAGCGTTCCTGTCAGGAGGAGGGATAAAATAGGTAAAAGTTTGCGGTTTTAGCGGAGCACCAGGCCCGTGCCGTCGTAGTCCACCGTCAGGGTCGCGCCTTCGGTGTAGCTGCCCTGAATGATGGCCTTTGCGATGAGCGTCTCCACACGGCTCTGGATGAACCGCTTGATGGGACGTGCGCCATAGACGCTGTCATAAGAGGAATCAATGATGAAGTCCTTGGCTGCCGTGGTGACGTCCAGCTTGAGGTGCTTGCCCTCGTCCATCCGCTTGCGCAGATCTTCGAGCTGCAGGTCCACGATCTTGCGGGTCTCGTCCTTGGTGAGGCTCTTGTAGTAGACGATCTCATCCAGACGGTTCAGGAACTCGGGACGGAATTTGCTCTTCAGCAGCAGATCGATCTGCTTGCGGGCATCCTCACTCAGCTCGTTGGAGCCCTCGGCGCGGCGCTGCTCCAGGTCGTTCAGGATGATGTCACTGCCGAGGTTGGAGGTCAGGATGATGACGGTGTTCTTGAAGTCCACCGTGCGGCCCTGACTGTCGGTGATGCGGCCATCGTCCAGCACCTGCAGCAGGATGTTGAAGACGTCGGGGTGAGCCTTTTCCACCTCATCGAACAGCACGACGCTGTAGGGTTTGCGGCGGACGGCCTCGGTCAGCTGGCCGCCCTCTTCATAACCGACGTATCCCGGAGGCGCGCCGATCAGGCGGCTGACGCTGAACTTCTCCATATACTCGCTCATGTCGATGCGCACCATGTTTCGCTCGTCGTCGAACAGAGCCTGTGCCAGAGCTTTTGCCAGCTCGGTCTTGCCGACGCCGGTGGGGCCGAGGAAGAGGAAGCTGCCGATGGGGCGGTTGGGGTTTGCGATGCCGGCGCGGCTGCGCAGGATGGCTTCGCTCACCTTGGTGACGGCCTCATCCTGGCCGATGACTCTCTTGTGGAGCACATCGTCCAGATGCAGCAGCTTCTCGCGCTCACCCTCCACCAGCTTCTCCACGGGGATGCCGGTCCAGCGGGCCACGATGCGGGCGATCTCCTCGTCGGTCACGCGGTCGCGCAGCAGGCTGTCTTCCTTCTTGGCGGCGGCGATCTTCTCTTCTTCTTCCAGCTGTTTCTGCAGCTGAGGCAGCTTGCCGTATTTCAGCTCAGCGGCCTTGTTCAGATCGTATTCGCGCTGTGCCTTTTCGATGGCGGCGTTGGTCTGCTCGATCTGCTCGCGCAGAGACTGCACCTTGCCGATGGCATTCTTCTCGTTTTCCCACTTTGCCTTCATGCTGTGGAACTTATCCTGCAGCTCGGCCAGCTCTTTTCGAGGTCGCGCAGACGGCTCTGACTCAGAGCGTCGGTCTCCTTTTTCAGGCTGACCTGCTCGATCTGCAGCTGGGTGATGCGGTGGGCGAGGTCGTCCATCTCGCTGGGCATACTGTCCATCTCAGTCTTTATCATGGCGCAGGCTTCATCCACGAGGTCGATGGCCTTATCGGGGAGGAAGCGGTCGGTGATATAGCGGTCAGAGAGGGTGGCGGCGGCAATCAATGCATTATCGCTGATCTTCACGCCGTGGAACACCTCGTACCGCTCTTTCAGGCCGCGCAGGATGGAGATGGTGTCTTCCACGGTAGGCTCATCCACCTGAACCGGCTGGAAGCGGCGCTCCAGAGCGGGTCTTTCTCGATATACTGGCGGTACTCGTCCAGCGTGGTTGCACCGATGCAGTGCAGCTCGCCGCGGGCCAGCATAGGTTTCAGCAGATTGCCCGCGTCCATTGCGCCGTCGGTCTTGCCGGCACCCACGATGGTGTGCAGCTCATCAATGAAGAGGATGATCTTGCCCTCGCTCTTCTTCACCTCATTCAGGACGCTCTTCAAACGCTCCTCGAACTCGCCGCGGTACTTTGCGCCAGCCACCAGAGCACCCATGTCCAAGCTGAACACGGTACGGTCTTTCAGGTTTTCCGGCACATCGCCCCGGACGATACGCTGGGCAAGGCCCTCGGCGATGGCGGTCTTACCGACACCGGCCTCACCGATGAGGCAGGGGTTGTTCTTCGTCTTACGGGACAGGATGCGGATGACATTTCGAATTTCCTGGTCACGGCCAATGACGGGGTCCAGCTTCTGCTTGCGGGCCAGGTCAACGAGGTCCTGACCATACTTCTGCAGGGCATTGTAGGTGTCCTCGGGGTTGTCGTTGGTCACGCGCTGGTTGCCGCGCACGGCGGTGAGCTGCTGTAAGAACTTATCCTTCGTGATGCTAAAGGCGCGGAACAGCTCGGAGGTGTTCTGGGTCTGCTCGTCCAGCAGGGCGAGGAAAATATGCTCGACGCTGACGTAGTCGTCCTTCATGGCCTTGGCCTCGCGGGCGGCGGCGCTCAGCACCTTGTCGGTGGCCTGCGAGATATAGACCTTGTCGGGGTCACGGCCAGAGCCGGACACCCGGGGCATTGCGGAAAGCTTTTCGGCCACAGCGGCGGAGAAGCTGCCTGCGTCCACATTCAGCTTCTGGAGCAGCTGGGGATAAGGCCCTGCTCCTGTGTCGCCAGAGCGTGGAGCAGATGCTCCGGCTCCAGTGCATTATGCTGATACTCCACAGCCAGCTGCTGCGCAGCCTGCAGAGCCTCAAGGGTCTTCTGGGTATATTGACTGGTATTCATAAAGTCAAGCCTCCATTCATACCGGAAGTTGAGATCTGATGTCGGATGAGAGATTACATTCTGTTGATTTAGCACTCTTACTCATCGACTGCTAAAAATATACTCCAAACACGCTGCAATGTCAATAGGCAAAACCCGGAAGAGCCTCGGATTCACAAAAAGTTTGCAAAATGAAAAAATCACACCATATCGTCTCACGAAGGCAAACAAAAGGCCCCTGCCGGGCGGAAAGCCGCAGCAGGGGCGGAAGGAATGAGAGGATCATTCAGCAAACAGCGGGGTGGACAGATAACGGTCGCCGGTGTCGGGCAGCAGGACGACGATGTTCTTGCCTGCGTTCTCGGGACGCTTTGCCAGCTGGATGGCAGCCCAGACAGCAGCACCGGAAGAGATGCCCACCAGAACGCCTTCCTTATGGCCGATCAGGCGGCCGGTGGCAAAGGCGTCGTCATTTTCGACGGTGATGATCTCGTCGTAGACCTTGGTGTCCAGCACGTCGGGGACGAAGCCTGCGCCGATGCCCTGGATCTTGTGCGCACCGGCGGTGCCCTTGCTCAGGACAGGGGAGGCAGCGGGCTCGACGGCCACGACCTTGACGCCGGGATTCTTGCTCTTGAGGTACTGGCCCACACCGGTGATGGTGCCGCCGGTGCCGACGCCGGCCACAAAGATGTCAACCTTGCCGTCGGTGTCGTCCCAGATCTCGGGGCCGGTGGTGGCGATATGAGCCTTGGGGTTGGCCGGGTTGACGAACTGGCCGGGGATGAAGGAGTTGGGGATCTCTTTGCCAGCTCGTCGGCCTTGGCGATGGCGCCCTTCATGCCCTTAGCACCCTCGCTCAGCACCAGCTCTGCGCCGTAAGCCTTCACGCTCAGCTGGCGGCGCTCGACGCTCATGCCGGGCCTCGGCGTCATCGATCATGGCCTTGGCGATACGGTCCTTGACGGAGCCGGCGGGGTTGAAGTATTCCAGCTTTGCCAGAAGCTTGGCAGAAAGGTCTGCATCCTTCTCGATATGGGTCAGCTCCAGCAGCGGGTGTGGCCGATCAGCTGGTCTGCGGAAGTATAGATCTTGCTCATAATAGTAAACCTCCCTATTGCGGGCGATGCGCCCGGCTGCACCGGATAAAGCCGGCGTCGTCTCGATGTCCCTCATATTCCCGTTAAACCAATGTGATTTGTGGGTTTGGCTGTATTATAGCCTCCTTTGGGGCGGTTGTCAATGAGAAATCGAAAATTTCTGATTGAAAAGTTATAAACCCTGTTGTATAATAGGTTAAAATGAATGGAAGCGTGTTCCGCAGCTGACCCAGCTGCATCACAATAATAACAGGAAAGAAGAGAAAGGAATGTCTATGATCGTTTCCACCAAGGGGCGCTATGCGCTGCGCGTGATGATAGATTTGGCTGAGCACCGCTCTGAAAAATATGTCCCGCTGAAAGAGGTCGCCGCCCGGCAGGAGATCTCCGAAAAATACCTCGAAAACATCCTCAAGGTTCTGGTGCAGAACGGCTTCCTCGAGGGCCTGCGCGGCAAGGGCGGCGGCTATCGTCTGACCCGCGAGCCTGACCAGTACACCGTGGGCGAGATCCTGACCCTCACCGAGGGGAGCCTTGCACCGGTGAGCTGTCTTGACAGGGCGCGGCATCCTGCCCCCGGATGAGCAGCTGCCGCACGTATGATATGTGGAAGGGCCTCGATGACCTCATTGAGGACTACTTTGGAAAGATCACTCTTGCCGACCTCGCCGCACCCGATGAGGCAGGCAACGACTATGTTATCTGAATGATGAGCAAAAGAAAATCCCTGCCATCGGCAGGGATTTTCTCATGTGCAGATCGGATCAGGAAACGACCGCGCCGCTGGTCAGCGTGCTGGTGACAGCGTCCATCAGGGCCACCATGGTGCAGTAGTTCTGGCCGTAGGTGTCCGCATAGGCGGAGTAGGTGTCGATCTGCTCCTGAGTGGGGGCGATGTCCAGAGACTCGGCCACGGCCTGATAGAGCAGAGCTTCCTTGGAGTAGTCTTCCAGATTGCTCTCGAGGTGGGCCAGCATGGCGTCGGTGTTCTCGTAGCCCAGCAGATTCTGGACGAGGCCGTCGAGGTCATAGCCGTAGTAGCCCGCCAGCGTGCTGTAGTAGTTCAGGCACTGGTTGACCTGATAATCCATCACCTGCTGAGGGATGGACTTGAAGGTGGAGTTTTCCAGCAGGTCGTCCATGACGGCGGTGTTGAGGTTGGAGGTGTAGAGCTGATCCTGATAGTAGGCGCGCAGGGCCTCCACGGTGTAGATGTTGTTGGAGGTGCCGAAGGTGCTGGCCACCCAGCTGTCGGTGAGCTCGGGCAGGACGCTCTCACTGATGTAGTTGAGCACTACGGTGAAGACGGCCTTCTGGCCGCTGAGGGTGACGGTGTTGCCGTTGGCGTCGGTGGAATCGCTGTAGCCGTCGGGGAAGGTGACGTTGACGTCGAAGGTCTCGCCGGGCTTGTGGCCGACGATCTGGTCTTCAAAGCCGTCGATGAAAGTGCCGCTGCCCAGCGTCAGATCGTAGTTCTCGGCGCTGCCGCCGGTGAACTCCACGTTGTTCACAGAGCCGACATAGTTGATGTTCACGGTGTCGCCGTCGGCGGCAGCGCGGTCGGTGATGTGCTCGGTGGAGGAATACTGGCTCAGCAGATCGCTGATCTGCTCCTCCACTTCCTCGCTGGTGGGCTCGACGTCCGAGCGCTTGATGGCGACGGATGCAAAGTCTTCGGGCAGGGTCACATAGTCCAGAGCGCGGATGCCCTCCCAGTAGCCCTTCTCGTCCAGACCATCGCTGTAGTTGAAGTTCTGGTAGTCGTAGTCGGACGCGCTGCCGAGTGCGGAAGAAGATGCCGTGCTGGATGCAGCACTGTCGGCCTTGCCGCCGCAGGCAGCGAGGCTCAGCGCCAGAGCGCCGGCGCAGACAAGGCAGAGTGCCTTGGTGAAAATACGCTTCAAAAGAATTCCCTCCTGTTGGTAGACCGGTATTTTGCCGGTGGTTCGAAAAACAACCTCTATTATATCGGGTAAAAATGAAAAAGAAAAGTTTTGCAAAATTTCCACACTCTCCCCGCCCTTTGTCGGACTTTTGGGGCCGGAGAGTGCGAAAAGGCGGAAAATCGGTGGAAATGGGGAGGGGGTTCTGATACAATGAGAGTAATAATAAGGAATAACCTCTCCGGCATTGCTTCGCAATGCCACCTCCTATCGAGGAGAGGCCTTGGCATTCCGTAAAGCTTTATCTCTTCGCCAGAGGCTCCCCTCGCTAGGGGAGCTGTCGAGCGACAGCGAGACTGAGAGGTTGATAAAGGAGGATAAACCCATGGATTTCAACAAAGCAGCTCTGGAAATGCACGAGACGCACCACGGCAAGGTGGGCATCGTGAGCAAGGTGGAGGTCAAGACCCGCGATGACCTGTCCACCGCCTACACCCCCGGTGTCGCTGAACCCTGCCGCAAGATCAAGGAAAACCCCGACGACGTCTACAAGTACACCTTCAAGAGCAATATGGTGGCTGTCGTCTCCAACGGCACCGCCGTGCTGGGTCTGGGTGACATCGGCCCCGAGGCAGGCCTGCCGGTCATGGAGGGTAAGGCTGTGCTGTTCAAGGAGTTCGGCGGCGTGGATGCCTTCCCCATCTGCATCGACGCCCACGACGCGGCCAGCGTCATCGCGGCCTGCAAGGCCATCGCCCCCACCTTCGGCGGCATCAACCTCGAAGACATCAAGAGCCCTGAGTGCTTTGAGATCGAAGAGACCTTGGAGCGTGAGCTGGACATCCCCGTCTTCCACGATGACCAGCACGGCACGGCCATCGTTGTGACTGCCGCCCTCATCAATGCCCTGCGCGTGGTGGGCAAGAAGATGGAGGACGTCCACATCGTCCTGAACGGCCCCGGTGCTGCCGGTACGGCCATCATCAAGATGCTGATGACCGCCGGCGCGAAGGACATCATCGCCGTGGACCAGTTCGGCACCCTGTACAAGGGTTGCAACAGCGCCGAGGCCCACAAGAACTGGCTGGGCGAAGTGACCAACCCCCGCCAGATCAAGGGAGGCCTGAAAGAAGCTCTTGAGGGCGCAGACGTCTTCATCGGCGTGTCCAAGCCCGGCATCCTGACCACCGAGCTGTGCAGGACCATGAACAAGGACGCCATCGTCTTTGCCATGGCCAACCCCACCCCTGAGATCATGCCCGACGAGGCCAAGGCCGGCGGCGTCCGCGTCATGGCCACCGGCCGCAGCGACTTCCCGAATCAGGTCAACAACGTCCTCTGCTTCCCGGGCCTCTTCAAGGGCGCTCTGAGCGTCCGCGCCCGCGACATCAACGACAAGATGAAGCTGGCCGCCGCCTACGCCATCGCTGACCTCATCACCGACGATGACCGCAGCGAAGAGAACATCATCCCCGGTGCCTTCGACCCCCGGGTGGCCGAGGCTGTGGCGAACGCTGTGGCAAAAGCTGCCCGCGAGAGCGGCGTGGCCCGCCTGTAAACGGAGGGAGCTCCTATGAGAACCATTTCCGCGCAGCAGATCACGGACACCGTGGCCCGCCTCTGCATCGAGGCCAACACCCGCCTGCCCCGGGACGTGCAGGAAGCACTGGACAAGGCCCGGGTCGAAGAGCCCTGGCCGCTGGCAAAGAACACCCTCGACCTGCTCTGGTCGAACCTCGCGGCGGCGAAAGAAGAGGATCTGCCCATCTGTCAGGATACCGGCATGGCCTGCGTCTTCGTGGAGCTGGGTACGGACGTCCACATCGACGGCAGTTTTGAGGCTGCTATCCATGAGGGCGTGCGGCGGGGCTACACCGACGGCTATCTGCGCAAGAGCATCGTGGCCGACCCGCTGCGCCGGGGCAACACCGGCGACAACACCCCCGCCGCCATCACGGTGCATCTGGTGGACGGTGACGGCTGCACCATCACCGTCGCCCCCAAGGGCTTCGGCAGCGAGAACATGAGCCGCATCCAGATGCTCAAGCCCGCCGACGGCGTGGAGGGCTTCAAGAAGTTCGTCATCGAGACGGTCAAGCTGGCCGGCTCCAACCCCTGCCCGCCCATCGTGCTGGGCGTCGGCGTGGGCGGCAGCTTTGATAAAGTGGCCTATCTCGCCAAGAAAGCTCTGCTCCGCCCGCTGGACGTCCCGAACCCCGACCCCTATTACGCTGACCTCGAGAAAGAGCTTCTGACGGCCATCAATGAGCTGGGCATCGGCCCTCAGGGCTTCGGCGGCAGGACCACCTGCCTCGGCCTCGCCATCGAGCAGATGCCCACCCATGTGGCCGGTATGCCGGTGGCCGTGAATGTTTCCTGCCATGTCACCCGGCGGGCAAGTGCCGCATTGTGAGAGGGCCAGGACGCTAAAGGAGAATGCAAATGCAATACGAACTGACAACTCCCTGCACGGCGGCAGACCTCGCGCCCCTGAAAGCGGGCGATACCGTGCTGCTGTCCGGTGTGGTGTACACCGCCCGCGACCAGGCCCATAAGCGGATGCTGGAAGCGCTGGACAAGGGCGAAAAGCTGCCCTTTGACCTCGAGGGCAGCGCCATCTACTACGTCGGCCCCACGCCGGAGCGCCCGGGCGAAGTCATCGGCTCCGCCGGCCCCACCACCAGCGGACGGATGGACGCTATGAGCCCCCGCCTGCTGGACCTGGGCAATAAAATTATGATAGGCAGGGCAAGCGGGACGCCGCCGTCAAAGAGGCCGTCGTCCGCAACGGCGCGGTCTATCTGGCTGCGCTGGGCGGTGCCGGTGCGCTGATGGCCCAGAGCGTCAAGACGCTGGAAGTCATCGCGTGGCCCGACCTCGGCTGTGAGGCCGTCCGCCGTCTGACCGTGGAAAAAATGCCCCTGACGGTCATCCTCGACGCCCACGGCGGCGACCTCTACTTCCGGCCCGGCGGCCTATCTCGAGACGGTAAAGTGACGAAATTACGCGGGGTAGATTTGGTTTGAATAGACAAACTTTCTGCGAATGGCTTGCAACACGGTACGGAATGTGGTATCCTATAACAAACCGGACCGGAACGCCTGTGTGCCCCGGACAGGGAATTTACGAGGCAGGAGGCCGATAACATGCAGATCCACCAATCCGCAGAAGATTATCTCGAGACTATCCTTATGCTGACCCAGCGGATGGGCCGTGTGCGCTCCATCGACGTGGTCAACGAGCTGGGCTATACCAAGGCCAGCGTCAGCATTGCCATGAAGAAGCTGCGGGAGAACGGTTATATCGCGGTGGATGGCGAGGGCAACCTGACCCTTCTTGAGCCGGGCCGCGAGATCGCAGAGCGCATCTACAGCCGCCACCGCCTGCTGACCCATTTCTTTGTGCAGCTGGGCGTGGACGAGGACGTCGCCGCCGAGGATGCCTGCAAGGCAGAGCATATCCTGAGCGAGCAGACGCTGAAAAAGATCCGTGAGTATGCCCTGCTCCATGACGCAGAGGACAGCGTCCAGAAATCTGAGTGACCATCCAACTTCCAATAGCAGATGACCGCCTCCACGTTTTGTGGGGCGGTCATTTGCTTAATACGAACTCAGGCCGAGGCTCACATCCAGCGCCTGGTCCACCCGGCGCTGGTCCTCGGCAGTGATCTGCCCGGCCCGCTCCCGCAGGCGGTGTTTATCCAGCGTGCGTATCTGCTCCAGCAGCACGACGCTGTCCTTGGCAAGGCCCGTATCTTCGGCCCGGATGTTGATGTGGGTGGGAAGCCGGGCTTTGTCCAGCCGGGATGTAATGGCGGCTGCAATGACCGTGGGGCTGTGCCGGTTGCCGATCTCATTCTGCACGATGAGCACCGGGCGGACGCCGCCCTGCTCAGAGCCGACGACGGGCGAAAGATCGGCGTAGAAAACTTCTCCTCTGTGTACCTCCATGAAAACTCCCTCCTTGCATACTGGGAGGCCCGCTATGTGGTGCGCGGTGCCGTCCTCTGGCCTTATTATGGACAGGCCGGGGGCAGGCTATGCATACGCGGGCAGCTTGCTCTCATTGTATGCAGGAGAGAAAATCAGGTTTCCGTTTCCAGAATGCAGAAGGCCAGCGCCATGCCGCCGTCATGGCTGAGGGAAAGCTTCGCCCTCAGATGGCGCTCGTCCATCCACTGGGCGCTGCCGCCCGAAAAGCGGTATTCCGGCGCGCCGCTTTCCAGCCGGACGGCCTCTATCTCACAGAGCGCAAAGGGGCCTGCAAGGCCGGTGCCGGCCGCTTTGAGGAAGGCTTCCTTCGCGGCGAAATCTGCCGCCGCACTGGCGGCTTTATGAGCGCTGAGGGGGGAAGGAGCTTTCTCCGAAAGCCCCAGCGCCTCCCGCTCCGCCGGGCCGAAGACTCTGGCCGCAAAGGTGGAGCCATGGGGGCCGCCGAGGCTTTTTGCCATCCGGGCAGTGTCGCAGAGGTCGCAGCCGATGCCGTATATCATGATATGCCTCTTTTCTGCAAAAACAGCTTCGCTGATTTGCATGATAAAATCGGAAAAATTTAAGCAAAATGTGCAAATCTCACTGGGAAAACTTGAAGTTTTGCCGCAAGTCGTGTACAATAAATCATAGTTATTTAAGGGGTGTATTTCGTGGGCGACGCAACTGCCATTTTCTCCATCCACGATCAGAAGGACATCGAGATCCATGAAGTCGTGCAGCAGGTGTACGACGCACTCAAGGAAAAAGGCTATAACCCCGTCAACCAGCTGGTGGGCTATATCCTGTCCGAAGATCCTACCTATATCACGACTTATAAGGGGGCTCGTTCCCTCATCCGCAAAGTGGACCGTGACGACCTGCTGCAGGCTATGCTGCGCAGCTATCTGAACGTCTGAGAATCTCTGCCTTTTGCCTGCTGTCCTACGAGACGGCAGGCTTTTTGTTTTATAAACCTCTCAGCCTCGCGCTGCTCACAGGCTCATAAAAGCGGCAGAGTGAACAGCTGGTTCACCACCACCTCATACTCCCAGCCCTCCCGGGCCTTGCGCAGCTGCTTCTCGAAAGCTTCGGAACCCTCGAACCGCTGGATGAGGTAGTGCCAGTGGGCCTTCATCCGGCTGACGGCACAGCTGGCCATGCCGAAGGCCTCGGTGTAGCCGTGGTAGAGCTCGTCGAGGTAGCCCCGCAGTTCTTCCTTCGAAGCGGGCGCACCGCCCACAGCCTGCCGAAGCAGGGCCGGGTCGGCGATGATGCCCCGCCCCACCATGATGCCGGAGAGGTTCGGGAACTCCGCTTCCAGTGCTTTCAGCTGGGCCGGTATGGTGATGTCGCCGTTGTAGCAGACGGGCATCTGGCAGTGGGGCAGATATTTTGCAAAAGCGGCGCGGTCGGCCTCGCCCCGGTAGAGCTGGCGCATGACCCGGGGGTGGATGGTCAGCTCACAGATGGGGTAGCGGTCGTAGAGGTCGAGGATGGCTTCGAACTCCTCCGGGCTGGTGACGCCCAGCCGGGTCTTGACCGAGATGGGGCCTTCGGCCTGCGAGAAGACTTCGTCGAGAAAGGCTTCGAGCTTCGAGAGGTCGCGCAGCATCCCGGCACCCTTGCCTTTGGCGGTGACAGTGCCGGAGGGACAGCCGAAGTTGAGGTTGACTTCGGTGTAGCCCATCTTCCGCAGCTCGCCTATCATCCAGGCGGCCAGAGCGCCGTCTTTGGCCAGCAGCTGGGGGATGACCGGTGCGCCGGGGTTCGCCGCCGGGTCCAGCTCTGCCATCTTCTTTTTGATAAGCACCCGGTTCTCGGGCGGGGAGATGAAGGGGGCATAATAGCGGGCAGGCGCGCCGGGCGCCCCGAACCAGCGCTGGTGCGCCTGACGCCAGATTCGGTCAGTGAGGCCCTCCATGGGGGCGGTGTAGTAGTTCATGTTTCTTCTCCTTTGTCTGTCTGAGTATATCATACACCCCGGTAAAGCGCCAGATGAAACAACAAGAGCCATCAGCCGAAGCGGATGGCTCTTACCAGATGGCGGACCCAAACTCTGCTGGGAACGAGTACGGCAAACTGGAATTTTCAAATTAGTCTTTGCAAATAACCTTTGAACCTTCACCGTCAATTACAATTCCTTGACGGTTGTTAATCGGGTATAGATTCAAATCCGAAAACTCAGTCATTATTTTCTCGGTAACTTTCTTAAATGGTGCTGTAAGATAATGCGGAAGAACATAGAAATCAATCAAATCAAGCCCTGCATCATCTTCTTGTGAGTAGTCCTTTGGCTTTTCATCCATTTGCTGGATATATTGGATGCTTGGAGCGCATATAATTGCGCCTGCCGACTCGCCGACCATCAATTTTCCATTTGCCAATTCCTTTTTCAGCAGCCCATCAGTTCCCGTTTTACGGAGCCAGTCCATAAGAAAAGAAAGAATTTCCGCCGGTAAAATATATCACATCTGATTCTTCAAAAACAGACTGTATCGTTGAATAAGCCTCCGTTGAAATATCAATTTCAGTTACGATTGCTCCCAACTTTTTGAATAATTTTCGAGCCGAGCCGACATAACCGGTGTAGCCTTCACGCAGTGAAGCTGTTGGAATAAATGCGACTTTCTTATTTTCAATTTCTTCCTTTATCAGACTTCCCACACTTGAAAAATGCGAACATAAAAATAGTTTCATCAATATTCTCCTTTATAAATTCCGATTTGTTGAGCCAAGTATATCACACCCGCCAGGGAAAGAACACCCTATATGTCAGAGCTTGCCCTTTTTCCTGCGTACGCAGCGATTGCCCCAGAATGCGCCATATAGCACAAAAGGCAGGATGCCATCGCCACGATGATACCCTGCCTTTGCTCGTTCCTGTTTACCGTTCCGAGTAGTCCTTCCGCAGAACCTCCGATAAACAAAAAACGTACCCGAACCCTTTTTCGTAAAGAATCGGGTTCGAGTACGAACTGTATGGTGGACGGTACAGGACTCGAACCTGTGACCTCCTGCACGTCAAGCAGATGCTCTACCAGCTGAGCTAACCGTCCATATTCTGTTTTGCTGTAGTCAGCTCAATTATGATAGCATAGGATGGAATAAAAATCAAGCCTTTTTTGCAAAAATCTTCAAAAAATCTTTCCAGGGCTGGCCGGGACGCCTCTGCCGGAGGGGCGGGAAAGCGGGCGAAGGCTGGGAGTTAAAAGGTTATCGTTGCCCCTTTTTTATAGGTGTGCTATAATAAGATGATTACAATAGGAAAGGTATCGCAGAATGAGAGTATTGGGCATCGACCCGGGCTACGCCATCGTGGGATGGGGCGTGGTGGATTACGCGGGAAACCGCTTTGCACCGGTGGATTTTGGCGCGGTGTGTACCGACGCCGGCGTGCCGTTCGAGCGGCGGCTGGACGAGGTGTATGCGGGCGTCAAAGTGGTCATCGAGCGGACGCAGCCGGAGGTGCTGGCGATTGAAAAGCTGTTCTACCAGCACAACCAGACCACCGTCATCGGCGTGGCCGAGGCGCGCGGCGTCATCCTGCTGGCGGCGGCGCAGGCGGGCCTGCCCATCTACGAGTACACCCCGATGCAGGTCAAGCAGGCCGTCACCGGCTACGGCAAAGCCGTGAAAAAGCAGGTGCAGGAGATGACCCGCATCCTGCTGCATCTGCCCGCCATCCCGAAGCCCGACGACACCGCCGACGCGCTGGCGATGGCCATCACCTTCTGCCACACCAACGGCAGCCAGCTCAACCGCTTTGTACGGCGTGTGCCAGGGCCGATTTGAGGTTGTTATTATGATATACAGCTTAACCGGAAAGATCATCAAAAAGACCCTGAACGCTGTGGTCATCTGCTGCGGCGGCGTGGGGTACTACGCCCAGTGTCCGGCCAGCGTGGCCGGTGCGCTGCCCGGCGTGGGGAACGAAGCCACCATCTATACGGTGATGAACGTCACCGAGAACGACGTCAGCCTCTACGGCTTTGCCAGCGAGGAGCAGCAGGCCTGTTTTGAGCTGCTCACCTCGGTGTCGGGCGTGGGCGCGAAAGTGGGCCTTGCCATCCTGAGCGTCATGGAGCCCGACCGTGTGGCGCTGGCCATCTCGGCGGGCGACCACAAAGCCTTCAAGGCCGCGTCCGGTGTCGGCCCCAAGCTGGCCCAGCGCATCGTGCTGGAACTGAAAGATAAGGTCGCCAAAGGCTTTGTCGCCGGCATCGACCTGGAAAACGTGGCAGGCGCTGCTTCGGACACCGCCGCCGCACAGGGGACAGGACAGGCCATCGCCGCGCTGGTGTCGCTGGGCTACAGCCAGAGCGAGCCGCGCTGGCCGTCTCAAGATCGACGGCACGCTCCCGGTGGAAGAGATCATCAAGCTGGCGCTGCGCAGCATGGCGGGCAGGAGGTAAACGATGCAGGACGATACCGCGCTCTATGGCGCAAAATGATGCAGCCCGGGATGACGGTGGCGGACAGCGAGGAAAACAACCGCCGCCCCAGCATCTGGAGGACTACATCGGACAGGAAAAGGTCAAGCAGAACCTGAAAATCTATCTCGAAGCGGCCAAGCGCCGGGGCGAGCCCATGGACCACATCCTGCTCTACGGCCCTCCGGGTCTGGGCAAGACGACGCTGGCGGGCATCATCGCCAACGAGATGGGGGTGCAGATTCGCATCACCAGCGGCCCGGCCATCGAAAAGCCCGGCGACCTCGCCGCCCTGCTGACCAATCTGCAGGAGGGCGACGTCCTCTTCATCGACGAGATACACCGCCTCTCCCGGCAGGTGGAAGAGGTGCTTTACCCGGCACTGGAAGACTATGCGCTGGATATTATGATAGGCAAAGGCCCCAGCGCCCAGAGCATCCGTATCAATCTGCCCCGGTTCACGCTGGTGGGTGCGACCACCCGTGCGGGCCAGATCACCGGCCCTCTGCGCGACCGCTTCGGCGTGCTGCTCAAGCTGGAGCTTTACAGCCCCGACGAGCTGAGCAATATCATCATCCGCTCGGCGGGCATCCTCGACCAGCCCATCACCCCCGAGGGTGCTTATGAGCTGGCCAAGTGCAGCCGCGGCACACCCCGTGTGGCGAACCGCTTCCTCAAGCGTGTGCGCGACTTTGCCACCGTGCTGGGCGACGGCATCATCGACCGGGATGTGGCGTTGCTGAGCCTCAAGCGGATGGACGTGGACGCGCTGGGTCTGGATGAACTGGACCGCAGCCTGCTCCGCGCCATCATAGAAATGTACAACGGCGGCCCGGTGGGTCTGGAAACACTGGCCGCAGCCCTCGGCGAAGAGGCCGTGACGCTGGAAGACCTGTGTGAGCCCTACCTGATGCAGATGGGCTTTCTGACCCGGACGCCCCGAGGCCGCTGCGCCACCCGGCTGGCTTATGAGCATCTCGGCCTGAAAGCGCCTGAGAGCGACAGCGCCGAGGACAATGGACAGCAGAGCTTATTTTAAGTGAGGTATTTACTATGGGAAAGTATTTTGGTACCGACGGTGTGCGCGGCGTGGCTGGTGCAGACCTGACCTGTGAGATGGCGATGCTCATCGGACGCGGCGCTGCCGCCGTGCTGACCAGCAGCACTGGCCACAAGCCCCGTATCCTCATCGGCAAGGACACCCGCCAGTCCGGTGATATGCTGGAAGCTGCCCTGACCGCCGGTCTGTGCAGCGTGGGCGCGGACGTCGAGAGTCTGGGCGTCGTCCCCACTCCCGCCGTGGCCTATCTGGTGCGCAAGTACAACGCCGACGCCGGCGTGGTCATCTCGGCGTCTCACAACCCGATGGAATTCAACGGCATCAAAATCTTCGCCGGCACCGGCTACAAGCTGCCGGACGAGGTGGAGAACGAAATTGAAGCCTACATCGACAATAAGTGCGCGGGCCTCGCTGGCCACCGGCGACGATGTGGGCCGCGTGACCTACCGCACCGACGGCATCAAGGACTACGCTGACCACCTGTATGAGTCCATCAACGGCGACCTGTCCGGCCTGAACGTCTGCATCGACTGCGCCAACGGTGCCTCTGCAGCAGTAGCCCGGCAGCTGTTCCCCCGTCTGGGCGCAAAGTGTACCTTTATCGGCGTGGAGCCTGACGGAAAGAACATCAACGCCGGTGTGGGCAGCACCCATCTGGACAATCTGGAAAAGGCTGTCATCGAGGGCGGCTTTGACTGCGGCATCGCCTTTGACGGCGACGCGGACCGCTGCCTCGCCTGCGACGAGAAGGGTCAGGAGATCGACGGCGACAAGGTCATCGCCCTGCTGGCCATGAACATGAAGGAAAAGGGTCGTCTGGACGGCAATACTGCGGTCGTCACCGTCATGTCCAACCTGGGCTTCATCAAGTTTATGGAGTCCCAGGGGATCCACACCGAGAAGACCGCCGTCGGCGACCGCTATGTTCTCGAGAATATGCGGGAGAACGGCTACGCCATCGGCGGCGAGCAGAGCGGCCACGTTATCCTGCTCCACCACGCCACCACCGGTGACGGTGAGCTGACTGCCGGCAAGCTGCTCAAACTGCTGGCCGAGAGTGGCAAAAGATGAGCGAGCTGAACGGCATCTACGCCCAGTACCCTCAGGTGCTGGTGAATGTGGTGGCCAACGCCGCCCAGAAGGCCGCCTACAAGGGTGACAAGGTGCTGGCCGACTTCATCGAGAACGAGCAGCAGAAGCTGATAGACATGGGCCGTGTGCTGGTGCGCGTCTCCGGAACTGAGCCGAAGATCCGCGTCATGGTGGAGGGCCAGGACCTCGAGGCCATCGACCTGTGCGCCAAGCGCATCGTGGGTAAAATCAACGAGCGAATCATCGAAGGTTAAGATAGAGATAAAAAGCAGGAAGGAGGACGCATATGCGCCCTGCAGATACATGGAAAGACTACGAGCTGCTGGATGCCACCGGCGGCAACCGCCTGGAGCGCTGGGGCGAGACGCTGCTTGTCCGGCCTGACCCGCAGGTGGTGTGGAAGACGCCCCAGCAGAGCCCCCTCTGGGCCAAGGCGGACGCCGTTTACCACCGTTCCAATCAGGGCGGCGGCGAGTGGGAATACCGCCGCCGTCTGCCCGAAAAGTGGAAGATCACCTGTGGAGAAGGGGAGGATAGGCTGACCCTCATCGTCAGTCCCACCGGCTTCAAGCACACCGGCGTCTTCCCGGAGCAGGCCGTCAACTGGGCCTGGTACGCCAAGAAGATCCGTGCCGCAGGCCGGCCCATTAAAGTTTTGAACCTCTTCGGCTACACCGGCGGTGCAACGCTGGCCTGTGCGGCGGCGGGCGCTACCGTCTGCCATGTGGACGCCTCCAAAGGCATCGTCCAGTGGGGCAAGGACAACGCCGCTGCCAGCGGCCTTGCAGACCGCCCCATCCGCTGGCTGGTGGATGACTGCGCCAAGTTCGTCGCCCGCGAGAAGCGCCGCGGCAACACCTACGACGGTATCATCATGGACCCGCCGAGCTATGGACGCGGCCCCGGCGGCGAGATCTGGAAGCTGGAAGACTGCATTTACGACCTCATCAGCCAGTGCGAAGAGGTGCTGAGCGACAAGCCGCTGTTCTTTGCGGTCAACAGCTACACCACCGGCCTTTCGCCGGCGGTGATGGAGTATATGCTCAAGACGACGCTGATCCCCCGCTTTGGCGGAAAGACCAGCTGCGACGAGATCGGCCTGCCCGTCTCCGCCACCGGCGGCGTCGTCCCCTGCGGCGCGACGGCGATTTGGGAAGAGTAAACCTCTCAGTCTCGCTATCGCTCGACAGCTCCCCTAGCGAGGGGAGCCTCTGGCGAAGAGATAAAGCTTTACGGAATGCCAAGGCCTCTCCTCGATAGGAGAGGTGGCAATGCGAAGCATTGACAGAGAGGTTAACATCTAAGAATGGGGTACAGCCCCTTTCAGAGGGGCGCACCACCAGAAAGAGAAAACAAATGAGTGAAACGATACTGACAGCAGAAAACTTAAAGTTCCGCTACGACTCGGAGCAGCCCGGCTACGCGCTCAACGGCGTCTCCATGCAGGTCAAGCGGGGCGAGTTCGTGGCCGTGCTGGGCGCAAACGGCTGCGGCAAATCCACCCTTGCCAAGCACTTCAACGCCATCCTCCTGCCGGAGGAGGGCAAGGTGTACGTCGAGGACATGGACACCGCCGATGATGGCAAGCTCTATGACATCCGCCAGACCGTGGGCATGGTGTTCCAAAGCCCGGACAACCAGATCGTCGCCACGGTGGTAGAGGAAGACGTGGCTTTCGCGCTGGAAAACCTCGGTGTTCCGCCGGAAGAGATGCGCCGCCGCGTCGATGACGCCATGAAGATGGCGGGCATCTACGAGTTCCGGAGCGCGCACCCCACAACCTCTCGGGCGGCCAGAAGCAGCGCGTCGCCATTGCGGGCGTCGTCGCCATGCGTCCCGACTGTCTCATCCTCGACGAGGCCACCGCCATGCTCGACCCTCGCGGCCGGGAGCAGGTGATGCAGACCATCCACCACCTCAACAAGGATCTGGGCATCACCGTTGTGTCCATCACCCACTACATGGAAGAGGCCGCGCAGGCCGACCGTGTGCTGGTGATGAGCCAGGGCAACGTGGTGATGGAAGGCACCCCGAAAGAGGTGTTCAGTCAGACCGAAAAAGTCCGTTCTCTCCGCCTCGACGTGCCGCAGGCCGCAGAGCTGCGGGATGAGCTGGTCAAGGCCGGCATCCCCATGCCCGAAGGCATCATCGACACCGGCGAGTGCGCACAGGCTCTGTATGAGCTGCTGAAGTAAGGGGGACGGAAACATGGCAAGTATTATCAAAGTAGAACACCTGAGCTATGTCTACAACCCCGGTATGCCGAACGCAGTCACCGCGCTGGACGACGTGAGCTTTGAGGTGGAAGAGGGCGATTTCGTGGGCATCATCGGAGCCACCGGCTCCGGCAAGAGCACCCTCATCACCCACATGAACGGTCTGAACAAACCCACCAGCGGCAAGATCATCATTGATGGCCGCGACCTCTGGGCCGAACCGGAAAAGATCCGGGATTTCCGTTTCTTGACGGGTCTGGTGTTCCAGTACCCAGAGTACCAGCTCTTTGAGGAAACATGCTATAAGGACATCGCCTTCGGCCCGAAGAATATGGGCCTCGACGAGGCGGAGGTCGATAAGCGCGTCCACGAGGCGGCAGAATTCGTCGGCCTCGATGAAGCACTGTTGGAGCGCAGCCCCTTTGAGCTGTCCGGCGGACAGAAGCGCCGCGTAGCCGTGGCGGGCGTTATGGCCATGAAGCCCCGTATCCTCGTCCTGGATGAGCCTGCGGCCGGCCTCGACCCCGAGGGACGGGATGAGATCCTGTCCGAGGTGAAGGACTACCACAAAAAGACCGGCACCACGGTGCTTCTGGTCTCCCACAGCATGGAGGACATTGCCAAGTACGCCGACAAGGTGCTGGTGATGAGCCGGAAGAAGATCGCCATGTACGACACGGTGGAGAAGGTCTTTGCCCGCGCTCCCGAGCTGCTGGCTCTGGGCCTGTCGGTGCCCCAGGTGACCAAGATCTTCCTGAAGCTGCGGGAGATGGGCGTGGACGTCCCGGCGGACGTCTACACCATCCCCTACGCCGTCAAGATGATCCTGGCGGCAAAAGCCCGGCGGGATGCAGGGGAGACCCTCGTCTTACCCCGGAATGATGATCAGAAAGGTGCAGCCGAATGCTGAGAGATATTACCATCGGCCAACACTTCCCCGGCAACAGCCTCGTCCATCGTTTTGACCCCCGGCTCAAGCTGGTGCTGACCATCCTGTATATCGTGCTGCTCTTTGCGGCGTCCAACCCGCTGGGCCTTGCGCTTTCGCTGATTTTTCTCGCCGTGATGTACGCGGTAGCGAAAATTCCCTTTAAGCTCATCCTCAAGAGCCTGAAGCCCATTTTCCCCATCATCGTTTTTACGGCGGTGCTGAACCTCTTCTTTGTCTCGGGCGAGGGCGACCCGGTGTTCAAGCTCGGATTTCTGACCGTTTACGCGGAGGGCATCCGGTATGCTGTACTGATGGCGGTGCGCGTCATGGCCCTCATCGCAGGCACGAGCCTTTTGACCTACACCACCAGTCCCATCGTCCTGACGGACGCCATCGAGCAGCTGCTCAAGCCTCTTGGCAGGCTCCACTTCCCGGTGCATGAGCTGGCCATGATGATGAGCATCGCCCTGCGGTTCATTCCTACCCTCATCGAGGAGACCGACAAGATCATGAACGCCCAGAAAGCCCGTGGTGCGCAACTGGACAACGGCAAGATGACCGAGCGCATCAAGGCGCTGGTCCCGGTGCTGGTGCCGCTGTTCATCTCGGCTTTCCGCCGCGCCGACGAGCTGGCCATGGCTATGGAGTGCCGCTGCTATCGCGGCGGCGACGGACGCACCCGCCTCAAGGTGCTGCGGTGCGAAAAGCAGGATTATATCGACCTTGCAGTGTGCATTGCGTGTTTTGCGGTGATCCTCGCTTCGAGATTGGTGTTCCCGAATTTCTAAGGTGCGATAGATATGTTCTCTTTTGATGTCAAAAGAGAACCAGAAAACCACCAGCGATTTCGACGCGCTGGATCCACGAATCAAGGGCTGCTCGCCCTTGATAATCCAAAGAGGATGTCGAAACGGAAAAAAGCTAGCCGCTTCGCTAAACGCTTTTTTCTCGTTTCTCCGATTTTGAATGATACGGACGGGAAAGTTGTAATTTCATTGATGAACTATCTTCTTACTTTAGCATACGACGGCACGAACTACTGCGGGTTTCAGGTGCAGCCCAACGGGCGGAGCGTAGCTGCTGTGTTTCAGGACGCCCTGGAGGCGGTGCTGGGCTGTCGGCCCGACATCAAGGGCTGCAGCCGCACCGACGCCGGCGTCCACGCGCTGGGCTTCATGCTCAACTTCCACGCCGACACCCGCATCCCGGCGGCAAAGCTGCCGCTGGCGCTGAACCAGCATCTGCCCCCGGACATCCGGGCGCTGGAAGCGCGGGTGGTGCCGGACGATTTCCACGCCCGCTATGCGGCCCACACCAAGACCTATCTCTACCGCATCCACAACAGCCCGATCGACTCGCCCTTTGCAGCGCGGTATTACACCAAAGTGCCGGGGCGGCTGGACGCGGACAAGATGCAGCAGGCGGCGCAGTATTTTGTGGGAAAGCACGATTTCCTCGCCCTCTGCGCCTCGGGCAGCTCGGCTGCGGCTCACGGCGACACCGTGCGCACCATCACGGCCTGTGACGTTCAGCGCCGGGGCGACGACATCGACATCACGGTGACGGCGGACGGCTACCTCTACAACATGGTGCGCATCCTTGCAGGCACCCTCTGTGAGGCCGGTGCGGGGCGTCTTGCGCCTGAGGCCGTGCCGGGCATCCTCGCCAGCCGCGACCGCAAAAACGCTGGGCCGACGCTGGCGGCGAAAGGGCTTTTCCTCAAGAGCGTGGACTACGACACGCCCATAGAATAACGCAAACATGACCGATGCTCCCGGAGGGAAAACGCCCCTTTGGGAGCACTGTCATTGCACAAAGGGGACAGGAGAGTATGAGAAAAAGACAGCGCGGCACCCGGCCTGTGTCGGACGAGCCGCTTTCGGCGGGACGGGTCGAATACCTCGAGCAGGCCCGCGAGCGGGTGCGGAACCGGCGCATCCGCCGCACGGCACTCATCGTCGTGGCATTGACGCTGGTGGTGCTGTTCACCACCGGCATCGTGGGCAGCTCTGTTGCCATGGCCAAGGACTGGGCCGATACTGCCCGCATCCTGCTCTTCCCCGGCACGGGCTGGCCCCAGCAGACCGGCGTCATGGAGGTGAAACAGCTTGCCGCCATGAACAGCAGCTTTGTGGAGCTGGGCGAGGAAGGGTGCGTGGTCTGGTCCCGCACCGGCACCCGGCTCAACTCCATCCAGAGCGGCTACGCCCGCCCTGCGCTGGCTGCGGGCAAGAACCGCTTTGTGCTCTACAACCGCTCGGGCAATGAGCTGCGGGTGGAGAGCCGAACCCAGAATCTCTACACCAAGACGATGGAGAGCAGCATCACCCTCTGTGCCATGGCCGACAACGGCACGCTGGCCGCCGTCACAGAGGACCCCGGCAGCGCGGCCCGGCTTCGGGTCTACTCGTCCTCAATGGAGCAGCTGCTGAGCTGGAGCCTCACCATCACCGACGGCACCCCGCTGCGGCTGGCCTTTTCGCCGGATGGGCGGCGGCTGGCAGTGGCGGCGGTGACGGTAAACGGCGGCCAGATGGTCACGAATTTCTATGTCGTCACCCTGGCGCAGGGTGACCCCATGCTGGTGGGCAGCGGAAGCGGCGCGGCCCAGTGGCTGAGCTGGACCGGTTCCCAGAGCATCCTGGCCGTCTGCGACAGCCGCGCTGTCCTCTACAACGCATCGGGCGGAGAGCAGGCAGCCTATGACTTTACCGGGCAGACCCTCCGCGACATCTCGGTGGACGCTTCGGGCAATAATGCCCTTCTGCTGGCCTCCGGCCAGCTCTGTCAGGCCGTGATGCTGGGCCGTGACCTTGGTGTCGAGAACACCACGCAGGTGCAGGCGTCCAACCGCATCGTCCGGGCAGGAGACACCTTTTATCTGCTCACCGATACAGGGGTGGAGTGCCTTTCCACCGACGGCACCTCCCAGTGGACCCAGAGCCTTTCGGCCCGCCCACAGGGTCTGCTGGCCGACCGCAGGCAGCTGCTGGTCTTCTGCGGCAATACGGTGCAGGTATTGATCCCGCCTGCGGCGGAAAACAACGCTCAAAGCAATACATAATAAGGAAAACAAGATATGTTCAAGAATCCGTCATTTCTTTGATATAGTATGTACCGTGGTCTGGCTGCTTCTGGCTGTGCGCTATGCCCGCAAGGGCTTTCTCGCAGCCAGTGTCCAGCTGGGCGGGAATGTCTTCAGCCTCGTGGGCGCCCGGGTCTTTTCGGGCTGGGCCGCTGCCGAGGTGTTCCAGCGCTTTCTGGCCGGGAGCTTCCGTACCCAGATCGCGGAGAGCATCTCGGCCGGAGGGGTCGTGGACCTGACCGGCATCGCGGACAAGTACGCGGGCTTTCTGCCCGAGAGCTTCCGCGCCTCCATCGTGGAGACCTGCGAGCGCTCCATCTCGGCTGTGCTCAGCGACAACGCCGTGGTGCTGGCGGACGCCATCGTCCAGAAGGTGCTGGCTCCGCTGCTCACGCCGGTCATCTCGGTCGTGCTCTTTTTCGTGGCCTTTGCCCTGCTGCGGATGCTGGTGAGTATGCTGGTCACCGTGCTGGGCCTCGTCAACCGGCTGCCGGTCATCGGCACCGTCAACCGCTGGCTGGGCTGGGTCACCGGCTGTGTCGCCAGCACCATGGACATCTATCTGATGCTCTGTGTGGTGTGGGCCGTCATCGTCATCACCGGCGGCAATCTGACCGTCCTGAACGATACGGTCATGAGCAGCAGCCTTTACTATAAAGCATTCAATCTGTTCAACCCCTTCCTGTAAAGGGTAGCTTTAGGAGGAACCTATATGGTCTGCAATCGCTGTCAGAAACGTCCGGCCATCATCTTCGTCCAGCGGATGGAGAATGGCCAGATGAAAAATGAGGGCTTTTGCCTGCACTGTGCGCGTGAGCTGCACATCAAGCCGGTGGAAGACCTGATGAAGCAGTTCGGTATGTCCGACGAGGACATGGATAACATGGAAAACCGGATGGAGAGCATGATGGATGAGATGGGGGACGCGAACCCCCTCTCCCTCATGATGAATATGGGCCAGCCCATGGGCGGCGAGGAGAACGAAGGGGACGACGACCTTGTCCCCGGCTCCAGCGCTACCTTCCCGCTGGGCGTCAAGGCGGAGGGCGATGCCGGAAACAGCAAAAAGGCCCAGAAGAACGGCAAAAAGCCGCCCCGCCGCAAATTCCTCGACACCTACTGCGAGAACCTGACCCGCAAAGCCCGGGAGGGAAAGCTCGACGACATCGTGGGCCGCGACCGCGAGATTTACCGCACCATCCAGATTTTGAGCCGCCGCCAGAAGAACAACCCCTGCCTCATCGGTGAGGCGGGCGTCGGCAAGACGGCCATCGCCGAGGGCATCGCGCAGCGCATCGCCAAGGGCGAGGTGCCTGCCGGGCTGAAGGACAAGGAGATCTTCCTGCTGGACCTCACCAGTCTCGTGGCCGGCACCCAGTTCCGGGGCCAGTTCGAGCAGCGGGTCAAGGGCCTGCTGAGCGAGGTCAAGGCCGCTGGTAACATCATCCTGTTCATTGATGAGATCCACACCATCACCTCCGCCGGTGAGAGCGAGGGTGCCATGAACGCGGGCAACATCCTCAAGCCTGCCCTCTCCCGCGGTGAGATACAGGTCATCGGCGCCACTACCTTCAACGAGTACCGCAAGTATATCGAGAAGGACCAGGCCCTTGAGCGCCGCTTCCAGCCTGTCCGCGTGGAAGAGCCCAGCGTGGCCGATACGCTGGCCGTCATGAACGGCATCAAGAAGTATTACGAGGAGCACCACCATGTGCAGGTGGATGCCGATGTGCTGAGTGCCATCGTCACCCTCAGTGAGCGGTATATCACGGACCGCTACCTGCCCGATAAGGCCATCGACCTGCTGGACGAAGCCTGCGCCTGCTGCAATCTCGCCCACCCGGTCATCTCGGAGTATCTCGAGATGCAGAAGGAGCTGGACGGCCTCAGACAGGAAGAGGCAGACATGGAGTCCTCCGACGTCAATGAGGCCATCGACTATGAGCAGGTGGCCCAGCGGAAGACCCGCATCGCCAAGCTCGAGGCAGAGCTGCCCGCAAAGCAGGCTGCTGCCAGCGAGATAAAAGTGACCATGGACGATGTGGCCAAGGTCATTGAGCTGTGGACGGGCATCCCGGCGGTGAAGATCCAGGAGACGGAGTTCGTCAAACTGGCCGGGCTGGAAGCCGAGCTGAAAAAGAAGATTATCGGTCAGGACGAGGCCGTCCATCTGGTGGCACAGGCCGTCAAGCGGAGCCGCGCCGACCTGTCGGGCCGCCGCCGTCCCGCAAGCTTCATCTTCGTCGGCCCCACTGGCGTCGGCAAGACGGAGCTGGTCAAGCAGCTGGCAAACCAGCTCTTCGACGGCCCCGACCCGCTTATCCGTCTCGACATGAGCGAGTATATGGAGAAATATGCGGTGTCCCGCATGATCGGTTCGCCTCCGGGCTATGTGGGCTACGAAGAGGCCGGCCAGCTCACCGAAAAGGTGCGCCGCCGCCCCTACAGCGTGGTGCTGTTCGATGAGATCGAAAAGGCCCACCCCGACGTTATGAACATCCTGCTCCAGATCCTCGACGAGGGCAAGATCAACGATGCACAGGGCCGGACGGTGGATTTCTCCAATACGGTCATCTGCATGACCTCCAACGCCGGCAGCAGCGACAAGACGACCTCCGGCCTCGGCTTCAACAAGAGCGAGGAGCAGCTGAGCGAGGAAAAGACCCGCAAGGCTCTGAGCCAGTTCCTGCGGCCCGAGTTCCTTGGCCGTGTGGATGAGGTTATCGCCTTCAAGCCGCTGAGCCAGCAGACGCTGGAAGGCATCGCGGCTCTCATGCTGGATGAGTACAAGCCCAGCATGGAGGCCAAGGGCATCGCCTACAGCTACACTCCGGCGGCTCTCTCTGCCCTCGTGGCCAAGAGTCAGGGCGGCAAATTCGGTGCCCGCGACCTACGCCGCGTCATCCGCAAGGCTGTGGAGGACCCCGCTGCCGAGCGCATCATCGACGGCACCCTGAAAGCGGGCAGCAGCCTGACGGTGGATGCCGAAAATGGTGAAGTTATCTTGAAGTGAATGCTTGACTTTTCTGTACTATCGCATATAATAAAGACAGAAAGACAATGAATTCGTGCATAGAATTCACACCAAAAGAAGAAAACCCCTTCCTGGAGTTGCAGCTCCAAAGAAGGGGTCTTCTTTTTAGTGCTTACAGTCCTTGTTCAGCATTCTGTCAAGCCACTTGCTGATGAGATTCGAAGTCACACCAGCTGCGACAGATACCATGAAAGACAACATCTCGTGCATAGGACACACCTCCCTTCCCAATGAAATTGGGTCGGTAAGGACCGTGAGACAATTATAACATATAATTCGACCAAAAGATACAGTAAACGGCACTCCGAAGCAGTTCGGAGTGCCGTTTGTCATAGGCAGACTTAGTCGAGGGAGACCGGGAACTCGGGCTTGTTGGCCATACGGGCATTGGTGCGGCCCTCGGGATGATCTCGCCGGCGGCGGTCAGCGCCAGCTTGGTGAGGGTGGGGCCTACCAGCTCATACACCAGCACCGAGAAGAGCACGACGTTGCGCACCATGTGGCCGTCGGAAAGCTCAGCGGCCTCGGCTGCCATGCCCAGCGCCACGCCAGCCTGCGGCAGCAGGGTGATGCCGAGGTACTTCTGGATGTTGTGGCTGCAGTGGGTGGCCCGGCCGCTGACGAAGGCGCCGGAAATTTTGCCCAGAGAGCGGAAGGCGATGTACACCACGCCGATGAGCAGCACCAGGGGATTGGTCAGGATATTCAGGTCCAGCTCTGCACCGCTGAGCACGAAGAAGAGGATGTTCACCGGCGACACCCAGCGGTCGAGGCGGTCCATCAGCTCATCGGAAGTGGGGCAGATGTTGCAGAACACCGTACCGGTCATCATGCAGACCAGCAGCAGCGAGAAGCCGCAGTGTATCGGCCCGATGTTGAAGGTGACCATAGACAGACCCACCGTCAGCAGCACGAAGGCCGCGGAAAGGCAGATGAGAAGCTGTTCCATGCGATATTGCGGGCAGCAGCACGATACCAACGCGCAGCCGCCCTTTCCTCCTTTTTCTCAGTCAGGCGCGTTTCCTTACTGCTTGCCAAAAGCCCAAAAACACAGCACAGTAATAAATTATACTATTCAACTTTCTAAAAAGCAACATCTTTTCAGGCGGCAAAATTGAAGATTCCTTAACAAATGGCCGAAAAAGGCAAAAAAACAGGGCCACTGCCGATGCAGTAGCCCTGTTGTATGCAACAATCGTGAATTTAGTTGAACTTGAAGATCTTCCGTGCGATGCGGTAGCCGCCCACCACGATGGCGTCGCCCTGGGGAAGGGCAGGTTGGTCACGCCGCCGAAGCCGAAGCGGATGGAGCGGTAGACTGCGGCGCTGGTGTGCTCGCGCAGATACTGCCACAGGCCCTTCTGCTTTTCTTTCGCCTCGGCGCTGCCGTCCAGCAGCAGGAAGATGTCGCTGACGGCCATCATCATGGAGAGGTAGTGGAGCATATAGGCCCGCAGTTTCTTCTCGCCCTTGAGGGCGTCGAGGTCCTGACAGTCGATCATATGCTTGGTGACGCGGAGCTGCTGGTCCACGCGCTTGACCATGATGCTCTCGTTGACACTCTGGTCGGCACGGCCGATGAAGTAGCGGTAAAGGTCAAGGTTCATATAATACATGGTCTTGACGAAAGGCAGAGGCTGGTAGACGAAGATGTTGTCCACGTAGAAGGTATGCTTGGGCAGCACCATGCCGCACTTGCGCAGCACCTCAGTGCGGTACATGACTGAGTGCATCAGCAGGTTCTGGTCGGGGCGGAAGTGGCCGACGTGCATCCAGGTGAACAGACGCTCCTGCGGGAAGATGTTGGTGTACCGCACAGTGTGGCTGGTGCCGTCCTCGGTGTGCTCGTAGACATAGTTGCAGATCATGAGGTCGGGGGCGGTGCCGCGGGTCACGAGGGTGTGCAGGCGGGCCAGCACCTTCTGGAGGGCGTCGGTGTCCAGCCAGTCGTCGCTGTCCACGACTTTGTAGTAGAGGCCGGTGGCGTTGCGGATGCCCTGGTTGACGCCCTCGCCGTGGCCGCCGTTCTCCTGGTGGATGGCCTTGACGATGGTGGGGTACTTGGCAGCGTACTCGTCGCAGATGGCCGGGGTCTCGTCCTTCACGGAACCGTCGTCCACGAGGATGATCTCAGCCTGCTCCCCGGCGGAGAGCAGCGTTTCGATGCAGTGGCGCATATATGCCGCCGAATTGTAGCATGGGACGGCAAAAGTAATGAGTTTCTGTTGCATAAAAATAAGCTCCTTATCGTGCTTGCCCGGCCATGTTCAGAACAAAATGGGCCGGAGATGGAGATATGTATTCTTATTATAGCATTTTCGCGCACAAAAAGCTAGGAACACCAGCAAATACCTGCCAAAAAACGACGACAGAAGAGCGATCTGATACCATTTCGGGCCGGGCTGTGCTATAATAATACGGATACAGATTTGAAAAACGCAGGAGGCACCCATGGCAGACCCGCATTCTATCTTGAAAAAGTTTTTGGCTACGACAGTTTCCGCCCCGGACAGGAGGACATCGTCCGGCGGCTGCTGGACGGGCAGGATGTGCTGGCGGTGATGCCCACCGGTGCGGGCAAATCCATCTGCTATCAGGTGCCGGCGCTGCTTCTGCCGGGCATCACCATCGTGGTGTCGCCGCTGGTCAGCCTGATGAAAGACCAGGTGGGGGCGCTGGTGCAGGCGGGGGTGGCGGCGGCTTTCCTCAACAACAGCCTCACCGACAACCAGAAGGCCCTCATGCTCCGCCGCGCCCGGGAGGGCTGGTATAAGATCATCTATGTAGCGCCGGAGCGCTTGGAGATGCCGGGGTTCCAGCGTTTTGCCCAGGAGAAGCTCATCAGCATGGTGACGGTGGACGAGGCCCACTGCATCAGCCAGTGGGGGCAGGACTTCCGCCCCAGCTATCTCCGTATCAAGGAGTTCGTGGACAGCCTGCCGAATCGCCCGGTGGTGGGCGCGTTCACGGCCACGGCGACGGCTCGGGTGCGGGACGACATCCGCAGCCACCTCGAGCTCCATCAGCCCTATGAGGTGACGACCGGCTTCGACCGGCCCAACCTCTACTTCGAGACGCGCCGCGCCCTGCCCAGCCAGAAGCCGAAGGAGCTGCTGGACCTTGTGCTCCGGGAGGGCGACAACGCGGGCATCGTCTATTGCAGCACTACGAAGCAGGTGGACGAGACGGCTCGCCTGCTCCAGAGCCGGGGCATCCGGGCAGCGGCCTACCACGCCAAGCTGGACGCCGAGGTGCGCCGGAAGAATCAGGACGACTTCCTCTACGACCGTGTTCAAATCATGGTGGCGACCAACGCCTTCGGCATGGGCATCGACAAGCCCAACGTCCGGTTCGTCATCCATTACAATATGCCCAAGGATCTGGAGAGCTACTATCAGGAGGCGGGCCGCGCGGGCCGCGACGGTCTGCCGTCCCGCTGCATCCTGCTCTATTCCGGTACGGATGTGCGAACCATCCGCTTCTTCATCGACAAAGAGATGGAGGCGGACAACGGCCTGCCCGCCGACGTCAAGGCCGAGGCCGCCCGCAAGGCGGAAGAGCGGCTCAAGTATATGACTTTCTACTCCACCACCCAGAAGTGCCTGCGGCGGTTCATGCTGAACTATTTCGGCGAGGCCGCACCTGAAAAGTGCGGCAACTGTTCCTGCTGCCTCTTTGCCGAGCAGAATGCGCAGGAGGTGGAACAGCGCGCTGCCGCCGCAAAGCAGAGGGCTGCGGCCAACTCCCGGCGGCTGTCGGCCCGCCGTGCTGCTGCCGGCGGCGACCTCAGCGAGGCAGACGAGAAGCTGCTGGCCGCGCTCTACGCCCTCCGCAAGCGTCTTGCGGCGAAGCAGAATGTTCCGGCCTACATGGTGTTCAGCGACGCTACCCTCCGCGAAATGGTCCAGAGCAAGCCCCTGAGCATGGATGAGTTTTTGAACATCACCGGCGTCGGCGAAAAGAAAGCCGCCCGCTATGGCATGGCGTTCCTGCGGGCCATTGAGGATATGGTGGGAAGCAGAGAATAAGAAAAGGCGCAGATCTTCCACGAGCGGAGAGGCTCGTTGTGGAAAATCTGCGCTTTTTATCGCAAGTCAAGAAAATAACGCAACAGGATAACAGCATATTTGCGATATGCAATTCAACGCTGTTGCTGTTGCATTAAAAAGTTGAATTGCTATGTTTTATCGTTCCATCGTATGGGTGGAGAACACTTTTTCGTCCTGCCACCACACCGGCTGCCCGGTGGCGAGGGACTTGGGAACATCCAGCAGACGCTGGTTCCGGCTGCCCCGGAAGCGGAGGGAGATGTCGTGCTCAGCCTCCACGAAGCGGCCATCCACCAGCACATCCAGCAGACTCAGCAGCTCGTCGGTGACTTCGCACCGCGCGTGGCAGGGGACTTTGCCGGTCAGCTGCTCCCAGGTGTAGCCGGAGTAGCACCAGACTGTTTTCTTCGGGTAAAGGGCTTTGAAATTTTGCACGAAGGTCACCAGCTCCCGCTGGTTCTCCGGCTCCATCGGCTCGCCGCCCAGCAGGGAGAGACCCGTGATATAGTCCGGCTTGCAGGAGGCGAACACCTCGTTGCGGACGGGCTTGTCGAAGGGCTGGCCATAGCCGAAATCCCATGCCACCTCGTTGAAGCAGCCGGGGCAGTGGTGGCGGCAGCCGGAAACGAAGACGCTGGTGCGGACGCCCGGCCCGTTGGCGATGTCGTAATATTTAATAGTCGCGTAGTTCATAAATCAGACCTGAAAGCAGAGCACGCTGCTTTGCCTTGCAATTTTTTTGTGCTTGGGTAGCTTGCCAATGGCTCTCCTCTTGGGAGAGCTGGCGCGAAGCGCCTGAGAGGGTTACAAGTGTAACACCCGATCCTTGATCTCCTGGGTCCGGCCCTGGTTCCAGAACTGGGTGCCGATATAGCCGCAGGTGCGGCGGGCACATTCAGCTTGGTCACGGTTGCCGCACTTGGGGCATTCCCACACCAGCTTGCCGTCGTCCTCCACGATCTTGATCTCGCCGTCGTAGCCGCAGCACTGGCAGTAGTCGGACTTGGTGTTCAACTCGGCGTACATGATGTTGTCGTAGATGAACTGCAGCACGCTCATCACCGCTTCGAGGTTGTCCTGCATATTGGGCACTTCCACATAGCTGATGGCACCGCCCGGGGACAGCTTCTGGAACTCGCTCTCAAACTTCAGCTTGGTGAAGGCGTCGATGTGTTCGGAGACATGGACGTGGTAGCTGTTGGTGATATAGTTCTTGTCGGTGATGCCGGGGATGATGCCGAAGCGCTTCTGCAGGCACTTGGCGAACTTGTAGGTGGTGGATTCCAGCGGGGTGCCATAGAGGGAGTAGTCCATGTTCTCGGCCTTCTTCCACTCGTTACACTTGTCGTTCATGTGCTGCATCACGCTGAGGGCGAAGGGCTTTGCGCCGGCGTCGGTGTGGCTCTTGCCGGTCATATACTTCACGCACTCATACAGGCCGGCGTAGCCGAGGCTGATGGTGGAGTAGCCGCCGAAGAGCAGCTTGTCGATCTTCTCGCCCTTATCCAGGCGCGCAAGGGCGCCGTATTGCCACAGGATGGGCGCGGCGTCGCTGGGGTACCCAGCAGGCGCTTGTGGCGGGCCTGCAGAGCACGATGGCAGAGGGCCAGACGCTCGTCAAAGATCTTCCAGAACTTATCAAAGTTGCCGCCGGAGCTGAGGGCCACGTCCACCAGGTTGATGGTCACGACGCCCTGATTGAAGCGGCCATAATACTTGGGTTTGCCGGTCTCCGGGTCCACATAGGGGTCAGGAAGCTGCGGCAGCCCATGCAGGTGTAGCAGTGGCCCTCGCCGTTTTTGTCCACCTTCAGCTCGAGCATCTTCTTTCTCAGAGATGTAGTCGGGGACCATCCGCTTGGCGGTACACTTGGCAGCCAGCTCGGTCAGGTAGTAGTAGGGGTCGCCGGGGTGGATGTTGTCCTCTTCCAGCACATAGATGAGTTTGGGGAAGGCGGGGGTGATCCAGACACCGGCCTCGTTCTTCACGCCCTGATAGCGCTGACGGATGGTCTCCTCGATGATGATGGCGAGGTCGGCTTTCTCCTGCGCATTGCGGGCTTCGCCCAGATACATGAACACGGTGATGAAGGGGGCCTGACCGTTGGTGGTCATGAGGGTGACGACCTGATACTGGATGGTCTGAACGCCGCGGTTGATCTCGCTGCGCAGGCGGCGTTCCACGATCTCACGCTTGCGCTCGGCAGAGACATCCAGACCTCCATCTCGGCCTCGACCTCGGCAGCGATCTTCTTGAAACGTCCACGAAGGGGGCAAGATGGGTCAGGCTGATGCTCTGACCGCCATACTGGTTGGAAGCCACCTGTGCAATGATCTGGGTGGCATGCGCGGTGGAGAAGCGGGCTTCTCAATATAGGTGCCGGAGATGACGGTGCCGTTCTGGAGCATGTCGTCCAGATTGACAAGGTCACAGTTGTGCATGTGCTGGGCAAAATAGTCGGAGTCGTGGAAGTGGATAAGGCCTTCCTGATGCGCCTTAACGATCTCCGGGTCCAGCAGCAGGCGGGCAGTCAGGTCTTTGGAGATCTCACCGGCCATATAGTCGCGCTGGACGCTGTTGACGGTGGGGTTCTTGTTGGCGTTCTCCTGCTTGACTTCTTCGTTCTGGCACTCGATGAGGCTCAGGATGCGCTCGTCGGTGGTGTTGGTCTGGCGCTTGAGGCTCTGGATATAGCGGTAGGTGATATAGTGGCGGGCGATGTCATGGGCCTTGATGTCCATGAGCTGGTTTTCCACCATATCCTGTACCTCTTCCACGCTGACAGCGCGGTTGAGTGCCTGACACTGGTCGGTCACAGCTGCGGCGATGTCAGTGATCTGCTCCCGGGAGAGACGGGCCTTGCCGCCTACCGAATCGCTGGCCTTGGTAAAAGCGGTGATGATCTTGGTAATATCAAAAGGCACTTCCGCACCGTTGCGTTTGATGATCTTCAGCTCTCCTGTTTCGCGTATACAGTGTGAACGGGTGTCTCCTGATACAAGAGGCACCCGCAACTCTCATTGGTCGTTGATACTATCATATCACTATTTAGTGATATGTCAATGGAAGAACCACTACATTTTGTGTTTTGTAGCTTTCGCCAAAAATAGAGGAAAATTTCCGGAACAAAATTTGAGACGAAACCTCTTGACAATCTGCGCAAAGGAAGTAGTGCTTTATAGGTGACCCCTTATATAATACATTATAAAAGACAAAAGACTTTGCCTGAAGAGGATGAAGCTGATTTGACAGCACGAAAAACCTGGAAAAAACTGTAAAAAGCGTTGAGGCGGTGTATGGTATTATACTTGAGCGCCAAGCGCTGAGACAAAAGAATGACTTCTGAGTCCCAGCTGGAAGTAAAGCGAAAAGAACCAATAGACGTCCGAAAGTTCCGGTCAGCGCCGAGAAACTGAGAACGCTCCAAGTTCGATAAGAAACGAAAAACTTCGAAAAAAGAGCTTGACAAAAAATCACTTCTGTGATAAAATAAACAAGCTGTCAGCCGCTTGGCTGAGGCGCTACAGGACCTTGAAAATTGAACAATATCGAAAACTTGTAACGGAACCTATTTTCGTGTTGGAAAACACGTTAAACAATTCCAACAAAGTAATTCACAGGACGCAAGCGATTGCGTGCTGAGCGAAGAGATTTAACACTTTAAGTGATAAATATCATTTATAAAGAGTTTGATCCTGGCTCAGGACGAACGCTGGCGGCGCGCCTAACACATGCAAGTCGAACGAGAGATGAGGAGCTTGCTCTTCAAATCGAGTGGCGAACGGGTGAGTAACGCGTGAGGAACCTGCCTCAAAGAGGGGACAACAGTTGGAAACGACTGCTAATACCGCATAAGCCCACGGCTCGGCATCGAGCAGAGGGAAAAGGAGCAATCCGCTTTGAGATGGCCTCGCGTCCGATTAGCTAGTTGGTGAGGTAATGGCCCACCAAGGCGACGATCGGTAGCCGGACTGAGAGGTTGAACGGCCACATTGGGACTGAGACACGGCCCAGACTCCTACGGGAGGCAGCAGGGGAATATTGCACAATGGGGAAACCCTGATGCAGCGACGCCGCGTGGAGGAAGAAGGTCTTCGGATTGTAAACTCCTGTTGTTGAGGAAGATAATGACGGTACTCAACAAGGAAGTGACGGCTAACTACGTGCCAGCAGCCGCGGTAAAACGTAGGTCACAAGCGTTGTCCGGAATTACTGGGTGTAAAGGAGCGCAGGCGGGAGAACAAGTTGAAGTGAAATCCATGGGCTCAACCCATGAACTGCTTTCAAAACTGTTTTTCTTGAGTAGTGCAGAGGTAGGCGGAATTCCCGGTGTAGCGGTGGAATGCGTAGATATCGGGAGGAACACCAGTGGCGAAGGCGGCCTACTGGGCACCAACTGACGCTGAGGCTCGAAAGTGTGGGTAGCAAACAGGATTAGATACCCTGGTAGTCCACACCGTAAACGATGATTACTAGGTGTTGGAGGATTGACCCTTCAGTGCCGCAGTTAACACAATAAGTAATCCACCTGGGGAGTACGACCGCAAGGTTGAAACTCAAAGGAATTGACGGGGCCCGCACAAGCAGTGGAGTATGTGGTTTAATTCGACGCAACGCGAAGAACCTTACCAAGTCTTGACATCCCTTGACGATGCTGGAAACAGCATTTCTTCGAGCAAGGAGACAGGTGGTGCATGGTTGTCGTCAGCTCGTGTCGTGAGATGTTGGGTTAAGTCCCGCAACGAGCGCAACCCCTATGGTCAGTTACTACGCAAGAGGACTCTGGCCAGACTGCCGTTGACAAAACGGAGGAAGGTGGGGAAGACGTCAAATCATCATGCCCTTTATGACCTACACACGTACTACAATGGCGTTAAACAAAGAGAAGCAAGACCGCGAGGTGGAGCAAAACTCAGAAACAACGTCCCAGTTCGACTGCAGGCTGCAACTCGCCTGCACGAAGTCGGAATTGCTAGTAATCGTGGATCAGCATGCCACGGTGAATACGTTCCTGGCCTTGTACACACCGCCCGTCACACCATGAGAGCCGGGGACCCGAAGTCGGTAGTCTAACCGCATGAGGACGCCGCCGAAGGTAAAACTGGTGATTGGGGTGAAGTCGTAACAAGGTAACCGTAGGGGAACCTGCGGTTGGATCACCTCCTTTCTAAGGAGTCAGGAGAAACATCGAAGATGAATTGTTCCTGGAACAGGTGATAGATACAAGTTGATTAGATATTGTTCGATTTTGAGGGCCCTGAAAAGGAACTCAAAGACGTACCTTGAAAACTGAATAATAAGCGAAACAAAGATTATAGTAAGTTCTTTTAAGAAATATTGCAATTTCAAAAGGAAGGGTAACATAATCTTCGTTGGCAAGAGAGAATCAAGAGGATACCCAATCTCGAAAGAGAACGTTTGATATGGTCAAGCGAACAAGGGCGCAGGGCGAATGCCTTGGCACTGGGAGCCGATGAAAGACGTGATAAGCTGCGATAAGCTTCGGGGAGTTGCACGTAAACTTTGATCCGAAGATTTCCGAATGAGGAAACTCACCTGGGTTCATACTCAGGTACGTACTGAAATTCAAAATAGGTACATCGAGGAACCGCCTGAACTGAAACATCTAAGTAGGGCGAGGAAGAGACATCAAACGAGATTCCGTAAGTAGCGGCGAGCGAACGCGGAACAGGCCAAACCGAAGGTAGAAATACTTCGGGGTACGGACGCATTTAGGACTTAATCTGTTAACCGAACGGCATGGGAAGGCCGGTCAGAGAGTGTGAGAACCACGTAGGTGAAAACGGAAGAGCTGAGCAGATTCCAGAGTACGGCCAGACACGTGAAACCTGGTCGGAAGATGGGGACCATCCTCCAAGCCTAAATACTACCTAGTGACCGATAGCGCATAGTACCGTGAGGGAAAGGTGAAAAGAACCCCGGGAGGGGAGGAAAAGAACCTGAAACCCTGTGCCTACAAGCACCTAGAGCACGTCAATGTGTGATAGGGTACTTTTGTAGAACGGTCCGGCGAGCGATTGTATGCAGCAAGGTTAAGGACTTAAGGTCTGGAGCCGAAGCGAAAGCGAGTTTGAAAAGGGCGTTAAGTTGCATATAATGGGCCCGAAACCGGGTGACCTACCCATGGTCAGGTTGAAGTGGAAGTAAAATTCCATGGAGGACCGAACCGACCTCCGTTGAAAAGGCGGCGGATGAACTGTGGGTAGCGGAGAAATTCCAATCGAACCCGGAGATAGCTGGTTCTCCCGAAATAGTTTTAGGACTAGCCTCAAGTTAGATATCTGGAGGTAAAGCACTGAATAGCCTAGCGGCCGAGAGGTTAGCGAAGCTTATCAAACTCAGAATGCCAGAGTATTGATGCTTGGGAGTCAGACAGTGTCAGATAAATGTCATTGTCAAAAGGGAAACAGCCCAGATCTACAGCTAAGGTCCCAAAGTCAGGTTAAGTGGAAAACGATGTGAAGATACGCAGACAACCAGGATGTTGGCTCAGAAGCAGCCACTCATTCAAAGAGTGCGTAATAGCTCACTGGTCGAGCGTCTTTGCGCGGATAATTTAACGGGGCTAAACCTGACACCGAAGCTTAGCAATCCAGCAATGGATTGGGTAGGGAGCGTTGTATACGCGGAGAAACAGTAGCGTAAGTGGCTGTGGAGTGTATAGAAGTGAGAATGCCGGAATGAGTAGCGCGAATGCAGTGAGAATCTGCATGGCCGAAAGCCTCAGGTTTTTGGAGGAAGGTTCGTCCGCTCCAAGTTAGTCGGGAGCTAAGGTGAGGCCGAAAGGCGTAGCCGATGCACAGACGGTAGAGATTCCGTCACCACCAAAAGAGTTAAGCACAGGGACACATTTGAAGTCTCAGAGCCGGGTGTTGGTTCCGGTAGAGATCGAGGGAAATTAGTACCGAAGTCTGGGATGGAAGATGGCGAGAAAAGCTGTGTGTATTTCTGAGGTGCCCGTACCGCAAACCGACACAGGTAGGTAGGAAGAAGATTCTAAGGCCAACGGGAGAAGGGTTGTTAAGGAACTCGGCAAATTGACCCCGTAACTTCGGGAGAAGGGGTGCTCCAGAGATGGAGCCGCAGAGAATCGGCCCAAGCAACTGTTTACCAAAAACACAGGTTTGTGCTAAATCGAAAGATGACGTATACGAGCTGACGCCTGCCCGGTGCTGGAAGGTTAAGAGGAGATGTGCAAGCATTGAATCGAAGCCCCAGTGAACGGCGGCCGTAACTATAACGGTCCTAAGGTAGCGAAATTCCTTGTCAGGTAAGTTCTGACCCGCATGAAAGGCGTAATGATTTGGGCACTGTCTCAACAGCCCGCCCGGCGAAATTGTAGTACCGGTGAAGATGCCGGTTACCCGCGACAAGACGGAAAGACCCCATGGAGCTTTACTGTAGCCTAATATTGGGTTTCGATGTTGCATGCACAGGATAGATGGGACACTGGGAAACAATCGCTTTGGCGGTTGCGGAGTGGCCGTTGGGATACCATCCTTGCGATATTGGAATTCTAACCTGCGGCTCTGAATCGAGTCGGGGACATTGTTAGGTGGGCAGTTTGATGGGGCGGTCGCCTCCTAAAAGTAACGGAGGCGTTCAAAGGTTCGCTCAGCTTGAACGGAAATCAAGCAAAGAGTGCAAACGCAGAAGCGAGCCTAACTGCGAGACTGACGGGTCGAGCAGTAACGAAAGTTGGAGTTAGTGATCCGGTGGTATGTGAGTGGAAATGCCATCGCTCAACGGATAAAAGTTACCCTGGGGATAACAGGCTGATCTCCCCCAAGAGTCCACATCGACGGGGAGGTTTGGCACCTCGATGTCGGCTCATCGCATCCTGGGGCTGTATTCGGTCCCAAGGGTTTGGCTGTTCGCCAATTAAAGCGGTACGCGAGCTGGGTTCAGAACGTCGTGAGACAGTTCGGTCCCTATCTGTCGTGGGCGCAGGATATTTGATGGGAGCTGTCCCTAGTACGAGAGGACCGGGAAGGACGTACCTCTGGCGCACCAGTTGTTCCGCCAGGAGCATAGCTGGGCAACTACGTACGGATCGGATAAACGCTGAAAGCATCTAAGCGTGAAGCCGACCCAAAGATAAGATGTCCCATTGTTTTAAACAAGTAAGACCCTTGAAGACTACAAGGTTGATAGGCACGATGTGTAAGTGGAGCGATCCATTCAGCAAGCGTGTACTAATAGGTCGAGGGCTTGACCACAATTCGCTTGAGACTCTTTGAGTCAACGAAAAAATGTAAGCAGTGATTATTCAGTTTTGAAGGCACGTCCTTCTGAAACACTAGACAAAGTAAATCAGAAATGGTATACTTAGCTAGTCATATGGTCGGTGACAATGACGGTGAGGTTCCACCTGTTCCCATTCCGAACACAGCAGTTAAGCTCACTCGTGCCCAAGATAGTTAGCTGGAAACGGCTTGTGAAAATAGGTAGTCGCCGACTTGATCAAAACGCTCTAAGAGAAATCTTGGAGCGTTTTCTTTTTGCTTTTTTCGTCCAAAGCTCTTGCATCTGGTCGGCGGGTGCGGTATGCTTAACCAATAGGACGCTTGGGAGAGGGAGGGCAGAGACATGGACAGAGAAGAGATCCGCTATCTGCTGGGCAGCACGATTTATGCACGGGCCAAGGCATACGAGAACCGGGTGCAGGATCTGGAATGTGAGACGGCGGAGAACGGCGTGCGCCATCTGAGCGCCGATGTGCGGGGCAGCGGCCGGAACCTCTACCGGACCCAGGCGTGGCTGCGCCAGAACGGCAGTTTCGTCAGCGCCAGCTGTACCTGCCCTTTCAATGAAAACGGCGAAGGTCCCTGCTGCAAGCACATCGGTGCGCTGCTGCTGCATGAGGTGTATGAGCCGGAAAAAAAGATGGAACCAAAGCCAGAGAAGAAGGCACTGCTGGACATCCCGGGCGTGCGGCGCGGGACAGAATTTGCTAAAGAAGCCGCGGTCCGGAAGGATAGCTACGTCTCCGGTCTCGAGATGCTGTTCGGCAGGAAATGGCGAGGCGATGAACCCGTCTCAGATGTGCAGGCGCAGGAACTTCTTCGAGCTTATCAGGAGGACGCGCTGGCCGAGGTGGAGAGTCTGACGGCCTCGGACGGCCAGCAGCGAGGCTTCGCGGAACTGGAACCGGAGCTCATCCTGGACTACTCCGGACAGCCGCCGCTGCTGCGCCTCCGCATTTCGGACGGCGGGCGGCAGTATGTCGTCAAAAGCATCCGGAACTGCTGACGGCCATCGAGAAAGAGCGGAGCGTCAGCTACGGCAAAACGCTGGCCTTTGTCCACCGCTGGGACGCCTTTACCTCCGAGGCACAGAAAATTCTGACGCTGCTCCGCCGCCAGCAGGACACGGTAAAGAGCGTGGAAGCCGCCACAGGCCGCCCGACCCGCAGCATCGCAAATGGCCCCGCTGGAAGTGTGCCGCTGTCGGGTGAGCTGCTGGATGAACTGGTGGTATTATATGAGCCGAGGGGCGAGGTGGGCGGTTACGCCTTGCGAAAGGGTCTGCCCGCGCTGACGCTGCGGGTCGAGAAGAAGAGGGGCGGCGTACACATCGTGGTGGAGCCCAGTCTGTACACATTGCAGGGCCTCGACTACAGCTACCTTTATAATGAAGACACCATCTGGAAACTGGAACGATCCGAAGCGGCCCGTCTGCTGCCCGCGTTGAACGCCCTCTGTGGCAGCGGACTCTTTTTCACCAGCAAGGATGCCGTGTCGTTTTGCAGCTTCGTGCTGCCGGAGCTGGGCCGGAAGATCACCATCGACGACCCTGACCGGCTGCTTTTGAATCAGATACCGCTGGAGCCGGTGGTGCAGTTTTATCTGGATGCGCCCCACATGGGGGCCGTCCGCGCCCACCCGGAATTTTTGTATGGGGAAGACCGGGTGACGCCTTTGCGGCCCCGACCGATTTATTGAGGGACGCCCGCGCAGAGCGTCGGGCCGGGCGGCTGCTTCAAACTTATCTGACCCAGCAGACCGACACCAGCCCCGCCGAATATGGCACAGACGACGAGGATACCCTTGTTACTTTCCTTGAAGAGGGTGTGCCTGCCCTGCTGGCGGAGGGCGAAGTCTACCTCAGCGATGCATTCCGCGACTTGCAGGCTGCGCCGCCGAAGATCTCGGTGGGTGTGTCGGTACAGGGCAGTGTGCTTGATTTGGAGGTGGACACCGGCGAATTCCCGGTGAGCGAGCTGAAAGCTCTGCTCAAGTCGCTCCACCAGAAAAAGCGCTACCACCGTCTGCGGGATGGCCGATTGCTGCGGCTGGATGACTCGCTGGAAGTGCTGGACGAACTGAACGAAACGCTGGAACTCTCCGGCGCAAAGCTGGGCCAGAATCATGCGCAGCTTCCGCTTTACCGTGCGCCCAGCCTCGACTGGGCGCTGTCGGGCCAGACCGGTGTGCGCTTCAACCGGGATGACGCCTTCCGGCGCATCAGCCGAAGCTTCCACGCCGTCAAGGACAGCGAGTATGCCCCGCCTGTCTCCCTGCAAAAGACCCTGCGCAAATATCAGCGGGACGGCTACCGCTGGCTGCGGACGCTGGACGGTTACGGCATGGGCGGCATCCTCGCCGACGATATGGGCCTGGGCAAGACGGTGCAGGTGCTGAGCTACCTGCTGGCCATGAAGCAGAACGGCCAGACTCTGCCCAGCCTTATCGTCTGCCCGGCCTCGCTGGTGCTGAACTGGGCCGAGGAGTGTCAGAAATTCACGCCCGAACTCTCCTGCGTGGTGGTGGATGGCGACGCCGCCCACCGCGCCGAGCTGGCTGAGAGCTGGCCCGCCGCCGACCTCGTGGTGACCAGCTACGATTTGCTGCGGCGTGACGAGGCGCTTTACGAGGGCAGGAGTTTTACGCCTGCATCCTCGACGAGGCGCAGGCCATCAAGAACCACACCACCCAGAAATACAAGGCCGTCTGCAAAGTGCGCAGTCGGGTGCGGTTCGCCCTCACCGGTACGCCGGTGGAGAACCGGCTGGGCGAGCTGTGGAGCATCTTCTCCTTCCTGATGCCAGGCTATCTGCCGCCCTACAAGAGCTTTTGCAGCCGGTTCGAGAAGCCCATCGTGCAGGAGGAAGACCAGACCGCCGTGCGGCGTCTCAATCAGCTGACCGGCCCCTTCATCCTCCGCCGCATGAAGTCGGATGTGCTCAAGGAGCTGCCGCCCAAGACCGAGAATGTCTACCGCATCGAGCTGGAAGAGGAGCAGCGCAAGCTCTATCTGGCCGCTGTGGTGGACGCCCGGGAGAAGCTGCAGGCCGCAAAGCCCGAGGACAAGATGGCGGTGTTCGCCGTCCTCATGCGGCTGCGGGAGATCTGCTGCGACCCGCGCCTTATCGCAGACAACTGGGAGGGCGGCAGTGCCAAGCTGGACGCCTGCGCGGAGCTTGTCTCCAGCGCCGTGGAGGGCGGCCACCGCATCCTGCTGTTCAGCCAGTTCACCTCGATGCTCGAGCTGCTGGCAAAGCGTCTGGACGCCGAGGGCATCAGCCACTTTACGCTGCAGGGCTCGACGCCGAAGCCCGTCCGGGCGGAGCTGGTCCGGCGGTTCAACGGGGGAGAGGTGAGCGTTTTCCTCATCTCGCTGCGGGCCGGCGGCACCGGCCTCAACCTGACGGCGGCGGACATCGTCATCCACTACGACCCGTGGTGGAACGTCGCCGCCCAGAACCAGGCCACCGACCGTGCCTACCGCATTGGCCAGAAGAACCCGGTGCAGGTGTATAAGCTCATTGCACAGGATACCATTGAAGAAAAAATCGTGGAATTGCAGCAGGCCAAGCAGTCGCTGGCCGACACCGTGACCGGCACCGCCGATGGTGCCATCCTCTCGATGCGGCCGGATGAGCTGCTGCAGCTGCTGGAAGGGAGCGAACCATGAAATACGCATTATTTTCGGTGCCGGTAGGCACCATTTACGACCTGCCCCAGACCATCAAAGAGGGCGAGGAGGGCCTTGTCTCTACTATCGGAGATGAGGGCCTGTATGGGCAGGCCTGCCAGGTGCGGACTGCGCCCGGCAGCGTGACCGCTGCGGGCGTCCAGCTTCCGCCCGATGTGGCCGAAGTGGTCAGCTTTTACGGCTACCATGGCTATGTGAATCAGCGGGAATTGCAGTTTGTCCGCGAGGAGGAGCTGTGGGAGTATCTGGGGGCAGACCTCGTTCTCGTGGGCCGCGCTACGGATGTCCTCAGCCTGCCCAAGGTGCAGGGCGTCCGGATGATGGAATTGGAGCGGGAGGCGTTCTCCGTCGCCAGCCTGAGACCGCCGAAGAGGCCGAGGCCCACAAGGGCTGGGCGAAAGTCCTGCTGACGGATGGCCGGACGGGCTATGTCCGGGACGTGGCGCTGGAGCCGGTGAAATATGAGATGACGGCGGTCTTCTCCCAGAGAGAGGGCCTTGCCTTCAATGACGCGCTGGCCGAGACGCTGGACACGACGGCAGACAAGCTCGTGCCAGAAGCTGTGGCACGCTGGTACGGCGGCAGCGAAGATGCCTTCCGCGCCGCTGTCTGTGAGCAGGCAAAGAAGTATATGGGTACCGAGTACCGCTGGGGCGGCAAGTCGGGCCGGGGCATCGACTGCTCGGGCCTTGTCAGCAGCGCCTATATGCAGTGTGGTGTGCTCATCTACCGCGACGCAAAGATCATCGAGGGCTGGCCGATGCATGAGGTGGCCTTCGAGAACAAAAAGCCCGGCGATGCGCTCTTCTTCCCCGGCCATGTGGCGCTTTATCTGGGCGAAGGGCGGTATATCCACTCCACCGGTGCTGCCGTCAGCGGCGGTGTGGTCATCAACAGCCTTGAGTCGAGCGACCCGCTGTATCGGGAGGATCTGGTGAAGTGTTTGTATGCGGTGGGGAGTATTTTCTAAAAGGAGATAACCATGAAAGTCTTTGATCTACATTGTGACACCCTGAGTGAGCTGCGCTACGCCGAAAAGGCGGGTACGCCCAAGAGCTTTGCGCAGAATGATTTCCATATCGACTTGCAGAAACTGAAAAAGGGCGACTATATGCTGCAGTGCTTCGCCGCCTTTGTCAATCTGGGCGACAAGACCCCCGGTGCCGACCCGCTGGTGACGGCGCTGGAAGAAATCGACGTCTTCAAACGCATCATGGAAAAATACCCGGAGGATATTGCACCGGTGTATCAACCCTCTGACATCCGAAAAAACGCCGCCGAGGGCAAGATCAGCGGAATGCTCACCATTGAAGAGGGCGGCTGCTGCAAGGGCAGCATCGGTGTGCTGCGCCGGATGTACGAGCTGGGCGTCCGCATGATGACTCTGACCTGGAACCACGAGAACGAGCTTGCCAGCCCCAACGTCGTCCCCGGCGGGGGCCACAACATCTGGCCCTGCGCCCCCAACACCGAGACGGGCTTGAAGGAGAAGGGCTTCGAGTTCCTGGCTGAGATGGAGCGTCTGCACATCATCGCAGACGTGAGCCACCTGTCCGACAAGGGCTTCTGGGACATTGTGGAGCACTCCACCCGCCCTTTGCGGCCAGCCACTCCAACTGCCGCGCCCTCGCGCCCACTGCCGCAACCTCACCGACGAGATGATCCGCGCCCTCGCCAACAAGGGCGGTCTCGTGGGTCTGAACTACTGCAGCGGCTTCCTCGACAACCAGCCCGAAGAAAAGCTCTGCCGCAGCACCACGGCCCTGATGGCAAAGCACGCGGCCCACTTCAAGCAGGTGGGCGGTATTGAGATCATCGGTCTGGGCAGTGACTTCGACGGCATCGGCGGCAAGCTGGAAATGGACGACTGTTCCAAGCTCCCGCTGCTGGCCGACGCACTCCGCCGCGAGGGCTTTACCGAGGACGAGGTGGAGGCCATTTTCTACCGCAACGCCCGGCGGTTCTTCGAAGAAAACCTCTAAATAATGTATAAAACGACAGGGAGATTCCAAAATGGATAAAAACATGACGCTGGAAAAGCGTATTGCCGCCGAGCTGTATTCCTATCAGGGCAAGATGAGCGTCTTTGTGGACGATTTGCACGGCCACACGGTCGAAATCGGCGCTGACGAGGAATTTGAGACGGCTTCCACCATCAAGGCATACATCCTCGCAGCCCTGTATCTGCAGGCCAGCCGGGGCAAAGCAAGCCTCGAGGAAAAAATCACCTACAAGCCCGAGCACTTTGTGGACGGTTCCGGTATGCTCCGGGCGCTGGGCGTGGGCGCAAGTCTGAAAGTTAAAGACGCCGCCACCATGATGATCATGCTCCGACAACATCGCCACCAACATGGTCATCGACTATCTGGGGCTGGACACCATCAACGCCTGCATCCGGGAGATGGGCTTTGTCCACACCGTCCTGCACAACCCGCTCCACTTTGATATTTACAACGACCTCGGCACCACGACTCCCCGGGACTACGCCTCGCTGTTTGCGCAGGTGGCAAAGGGAATGCTCGTCAGCGCTGAGGCCAGCGCTGAGATGCTGGCCATCTTCCGTCAGCAGCATTACAATACCATGCTGACCCACGACTTCCCGCAGTTCTATCTCGACTGCGAGGAGACCGGCGAGCCGGAACTCATCTGGGTGGCCAGCAAGAGCGGCAGCATGAACGCCTGCCGCAACGACGGCGGCATCGTCCACACCCCCTACGGCGAGTATGTCATCGTCCTGATGAACAAGGACTTCCACGACATCATCGAGTACAATGACCATCCCTCCATGGTCTACGGCGCCCGGGTGTCCCGGATGATACTCGACCAGATTTTGGCCTGCGAGGGTGAGCTGTACAAGTAAAATCGTGGAAAAATAGGAATATTAAGGGGAATCATAACAATGGGTATTCAAATCAGCCTGCCGATGATGGCATTTCTGGTGTTCATGACCGGCTTTGCGGGCTTTGTCGATTCGGCAGCGGGCGGCGGCGGACTCATCAGTCTGCCGGCCTATCTCTTCGCGGGTCTGCCGCCTCACTATACTTACGCCACCAACAAATTCAGCGCCGCCTGCGGCTACGACGTTCGCCACGGCCAGCTTCTTCAAGAACGGCGCGATGAACCTCAAGGTGGGCATCCTCGCCGCCATCGGCAGCTTTGCGGGCAGTGCCTTAGGCGCACACATCGTCCTGATGCTCAGCGATGAGGTGCTGCAGATGATGATGTTCATCATCCTGCCCATCGCGGCAGTCGTCATCCTGTGGCGTCGCAATCTCCCGGACGAGAACCGGGACGACGGCACCCTGAATTTGAAAAAGGCCCTGCTGGCCGGGCGGCTTTGGCATCGGTCTGCATCGGGTTCCGGGACGCTGGCCAGGCTTTCCGCAGCACCAGACTGATGCACCGCCAACGGGCAACGCCAAGGTGCTCAACCTCGCCAGCAACTACGGCCTCTTCACCTATCTGATCAGCGGGCTGGTGGTGCTGGTGGGCATCCCCTGCGCCATCAGCAACATCGTCGGCAACATCATCGGCTCCCACTTCGCCCTGAGAAAGGGCGCAAAGTTCATCCGCCCCATGATGCTCGTGGTGCTGGTGCTTTTGCTGGGCAAGCTCATTACGGATATGCTGTAAGTAAAAACGAAAAGAGGCTGCCGTGCAGATGCACAGCAGCCTCTTCCTATATACTCTTAGTCGATGACCAGCCCGTTATCGAAGAAGGCCAGACCAAACGCACCGGGACCGGCGTGGGTGCCGATGACGCAGCCGATCTGGCGCACCAGCGGCTCGGGAAGGCCGAGATTGTCCACCAGATAGGTCTGGATGGGGTTCACCTCGCGGGGGCTGATGGTGTAACCGGCCAGAGAGGGGAAACGGGGATTGACGCCGCCCAGCTCCTCTATCTTCTTGAAGAGGGCGACGTATGCGCCGGGCAGACCCCGGGCCTTACCGGCCATGGCGACTTTGCCCTCCTTGATGGTGATGAGGGGCTTGATGCCCAGCATCCCGCCGGCTACGGCGGCAGCGGCGGGCAGGCGGCCGCCCTTGCGCAGATACTTCAGGTCGTCGATGGCGGCGACGAGGTGCAGGTGCTCCTTGGCGTGTTCGAGGGTGGCGGCGATCTGGACGGCAGACTTGCCTTCATCCCGCAGGTGTGCGGCCATACGCACCAGCAGACCCTCGCCGAGGCAGACATTGGTGCTGTCCACGAAGAGGACGTTGTCCACATTGGCCAAGTCTGCGGCCAGCTTCGCACACTGATAGGTGCCGGACAGCTCATGGGACAGGAAGATGCCCACGACCTCGTCTCCGGCGGCAGCAGCCTCGGCGTAGAACTTTTCGAACAGCTCAGGGCTGGGCTGGCTGGTGGTAGGCAGCTTTTTGCAGCCGGCCATGTGCTCGTAGTACTCGCTGGGAGTCAGGTCCACGCCGTCCCGGATGACGGTGCCGTCCTCGAGGGTGACGTTGAGGGGGATGACGTCCACACCCAGCTGCGCGGCCTCGGCGGGCAGGATGTCGGATGCGGAATCGGTAAGAATGCGTATCATAGTTCGTACCTCCATGGGTGCGTTCATCGTGTGTCTTTGGTAAAACGACAAATCTATAAAAAAGTCGTACAAAGTATACCAGAACGCCGGGCGGAATGTCAATCTTTTGAGTGAAATTTCTTCGAATGAACGAAAAACTGCTTGCAAAACGGGGCGGCAGTATGGTACAATGTCCGCCGACAGGAGGGTGCGCCGTGAAAAGACTGATAAGGAAACGGAAAAACCGTCTTTTCCGGCTCAGTGCCGGGTCCTGGCCGAGGCGGCCGTGCTCTGGGCGCTGCTGGCGGCGGGAGCACAGCTGCTGCTCCCGGCGGAAAAGACGGCTCTGCCCGAGGGCGCGGCCCTCGCGTGGGCTGCGCTGCGCATCTGCCTTGTGACCCCTCTGGCAGAAGAGCTTGCCTTTCGGGGCGGGGCGCTCTATCTTTTGCAGCCGCTGGGCGCGGGGGCTAGTGGTAGTGCAGGCGGTGATTTTTGCGGCTCTGCACGGCAGCTGGACGGCCCGGGCCTATGCGCTGGGCATGGGGCTCATCTTCGGCTGGGCGGTCAGAAAGCGAAGAGCGTATGGCCCGGCAGCGCGTTACATATTATAAATAACTGCCTCGTGTTTGCCGCACGGCTGGCAGAAAGGGGAATGGGATGACCGATTTTGAGCTGATGGGTGCGGCGCTGGAAGAGGCCCGGAAGGCCGCTGCGCTGGGCGAAGTGCCGGTGGGCGCGGTAGTGGCGAAGGACGGAGAGATCATCTCTGCCGCCCACAACACCCGCGAGACAGAGAAAACGCCCTCCACCACGCTGAGCTGCTGGCCATCGACGCGGCCTGCAAAAAGCTGGGCGGCTGGCGGCTGTGGCAGTGTGAGCTGTTCGTGACGCTGGAACCCTGCCCCATGTGCAGCGGCGCCATCATCAACAGCCGCATCAAGCGGGTGGTGTACGGTGCCGCCGACGTCAAGGCGGGCTGCTGCGGCTCGGTGACAGACCTCTTCGCCCAGCCCTTCAACCATCACCCCGTCATCGAGAAGGGACTGCGGGCCGATGAGGCACAGCAGCTTTTGCAGGAATTTTTCGTTTCACTGCGGGCCAGGCGGGCCGCAAAGCCCCGCTGGAAGCCGCCCGTGAACCCCTGAATCTGTGAAAAAAGTGGGAACTGCGTGAAAAAATCACCGGTGACCACTTTATTTTTCGCCCGATTGTGCTATATTATTCAATGGAAACTTGTCGAAACCACACAAATGCCGCCGGGCGCGCCGCAGAGCCGGCCTAGACCGGAAAAAGTGAGCAGAGCGCAGCTCCGGCGGGGTGGGGGGAAGCTGTTTCATTTCCCGCCGCAGAGGCTTTGACACGAAGAGGCGCTGCGGCCGAAAATAGTGGACAGGAGGGTTTGACTCTTGTACAACGACGAATTTGAGCTGACATTTGACCTTGCAGACGCAGGGCCGAAGAAAGAACAGCGCAGGCCGACCCTGCCCGAGCCGGAAGAAGCGGCTATGGCCGCACCGCCGGTGCAGGAAACGAGGAAAACGCCGGTCAGCGCTGCGCCGGAGAACACGCCGGCATCGGAGCCGGAACGCGAGCCGGAACCTGCGGCAGAGCCCCAGAGCACTGCCCCGGCGGCGAAGGACCGCACCGTCCTCATCTCGGGCGGCGACCGGGGCATCGGCGCAGCAGCAGCCCGCGCATTCTATGCGGCGGGCTACCGGGTGGCAGTGTTCTACCACACCAACGCCGAGGCCGCCGCAGCCCTGCAAAAGAGCTGCCGGGCGTACTGGCCGTCCAGTGTGTGGCCAGCCGGGCCAGCTGTGAGCTGGCCTTCCGCGCCGCCGAGCAGGCGCTTGGCCGGGTCGATGTGCTGGTGAGCAACGCGGGTATCGCCCAGCAGAAGCTGTTCACCGACATCACGCCGGAAGAGTGGCAGCGGATGCTGGACGTCAACCTGACCGGTGCGTTCAACCTCTGCCAGCTGGCCCTGCCCGGGATGATACGCCGCAAAGCGGGCCGTATCCTCACCGTGAGCAGCATGTGGGGCCAGACCGGCGGCAGTTGCGAGGTACACTATTCCGCCGCCAAAGCGGGCCTCATCGGCCTGACCAAGGCACTGGCAAAAGAAGAAGGTCCCAGCGGCATCACCGTGAACTGCGTGGCCCCCGGCGTCATCGACACCGATATGATGGCTTCGTTCACTGCTGAGGACAAAGCGGCATTGGCCGAAGAGACCCCTGTGGGCCGTCTCGGCACCGCCGAAGAGGTGGCAAAGCTTCTGCTGTACCTCGCCGGAGAAGACGCCGGCTACATCACCGGCCAGGTGTTCGGCGTCAACGGAGGTCTTGTGATTTAAGAAGCAAGACCGAAACTATGAGACAAGTTCACTTGCGGGGCGCTTCCCCCGCAGTGAGAAGGAGAGAGCGAAATGGGCATGACTTTGAAGGAACTGTTGACGAAAGGCGAAGGCACCCTGTCGGCACAGGAGGCCAAAACTTTGGCTGCACAGTGCAGGATGGATGTGGAAACGCTCTATACGCTCCTTGAAGAGCGCGGCATCAAGATCATCGAGGATGAGGCCGACGCCGATGTGAATCTGGACGTGGACAGCATCATCGCCGAGGTGGAGAACGCCGAGAACAACAGCGACGAGCTGGGTCTGGGCGGCGACGACGAGGAAGAGGCCGCCGAGGAGAACCCTGCCGACCTGAAGGCTGCGATGGATGAGCTGCTGGACGACCCCGTCAAGAACTACCTCAAGCAGATCGGCCAGATCCCTCTGCTGAGCGCGGAACAGGAAGTTGATCTGAGCAAGCTCATCCACGCCGGTGCCGAGGCTGCCCACATCCTGCAGGCCGACCGCCAGAAGTACGGTGCGACCGAGTACATCAAGAAGAACAGCGCCCGCTTCTCGTTCGAGGAGGATGAGAACAGCCGCAGCTACACCGAGGACATCGACGAAGAGGGCAGTGAGAAGCCCAGCGAGGACGCCGAGGAAAAGGCCGCTGAGGAAGAGGCCATGGAGGCTGTGGAGAACGGTCCCCTGACCGAGGAGCGCCGTCAGGAGCTGCTGAAGATCCGCCGCGACGGCCTGAACGCCCGCCGCAGCCTGAGCGAAGCGAACCTCCGTCTGGTGGTCTCCATCGCCAAGAAGCATGTGGGCCACAATCTGGCCTTCCTCGACCTCATCCAGGAGGGCAACATCGGCCTCATCAAGGCGGCTGAGAAGTTCGACTGCGACCGCGGCTTCCGCTTCTCCACCTATGCGACCTGGTGGATCCGTCAGGCCATTACCCGCGCCATCGCCGACCAGGCCCGTACCATCCGTATCCCGGTCCATATGGTCGAGACCATCAACCGGATGCGTCAGGCCACCAACCAGCTGGTCTACCAGAACGGCCACGAGCCCACCCCGGAAGAGCTGGCAAAGGCCATGGACATGAGCGTCGAGCGTGTGCGTGAGATCCAGCGCATGGCGCAGGAGCCCGCCAGCCTTGAGAGCCCCGTGGGCGAGGAAGAGGATTCCTCTCTGGGCGATTTCGTTGCCGACGAGAATGCCGAGGCTCCCGGCAAGGCTGCTGACCGCGCTATGGTGGCCCAGCAGATCAATCAGGCTCTCAAGCGCCTGACCCCTCGTGAGGAGAAGGTCATCCGTCTCCGCTTTGGTCTGGACGATGGCCGTCCCCGCACGCTGGAAGAGGTGGGCCGTGACTTCGGCGTCACCCGTGAGCGTGTCCGCCAGATCGAGGCAAAGGCCATCCGCAAGCTGCACAGCCGCAAGTGCCTGGCCCTGCTGAACGGCCTTATCGAGTGATATTTTCAACAATGCAGACGGCTGCCGTGGAAAACGGCAGCCGTTTTTCTGTATCTGGGCAGAAAAAACGCAAAATGCCAGATTTTTTTGCAAAAAACTCTTGCAATGCGGCAGAGTTTATGGTATTATAGTTGAGCTGTGATTGTGCTGCTATAGCTCAGTTGGTAGAGCGCATCCTTGGTAAGGATGAGGTCTCCAGTTCGAATCTGGATAGCAGCTCCAGCTCAGAACACCTTGAGGTTGAAAAACTTCAGGGTGTTTTTTTGTTGTAATTTGTGATTTTGCCTACCTGGGTTGATTTTTTGCGCTGAATGAAGTATACTATCTCTATAATCCAGACGGGATTTAACCAATTATTATTTACGAGAACTATTTCCTCCAATAGATAAACCGCGCCGCAGGTTCTAACATTACCTGCGGCGCGGTTTTTTTTTGGCAGAGCGCTCTGCCGGGGAGAACCTCTCAGTCAAAGCCTGTCGGCTTTGCCAGCTCCCCTGATAGGGGAGCCCTTGGCAGGCTGGGTCACTTTGAGCTGACTGCCAAAAGTCCAATATGGCGCAAAAGTGCGGGCTCCGCTGCAGAGGTCAGCTGCTTCTGGACAGCGCACCTTGTCAAGCTGCCGCGGCTCTCTGTAGCGGAGCACTACAGTCCACGAAATAAATAAGCTTTACTCGTTCAGGGGAAACTTGGCCGACATGCCAAAGCCTCCCCTCGTTAGGAGCAACGGCGACGACCGCCGCCAGCGGCGGAAACAGGGAGGAGCTGTTGGGGCCGCGGCCAGCAGGATGTGAGCGACAGCGAAGCAGACGCTGGGAGCCGCAACCCGGGCAGTGGCACGCCGCAGGCGTGACGGAGAGGTTCTATCATGGGCCGGTGCTCGACAGTTGCAACTGTCGATGCAAACAAAAAACCACCTGAATCTCAAGGATTCAAGTGGTTTTCTCTCGATGGAGCTGCTATCCAGATTCGAACTGGAGACCTCATCCTTACCAAGGATGCGCTCTACCAACTGAGCTATAGCAGCAAATGGCGACCCGGATCGGGCTCGAACCGACGACCCCCAGCGTGACAGGCTGGTGCTCTAACCAACTGAGCTACCGGGCCATGATCGCTCAAGTGCATCGTTTCTGGCGGTTGACCGCCGGAACGTGTGTTATTATACCTGAGAAACGCGCTGTTGTCAAGCATGAATTTCAGAAAATGTCAAAAAAGTTTGGGAAAGTCCGACATTCAGGGAAAATACAAAACAAAACGCACAGAGTACTCTCTGTGCGCTTGTGGCAGGGGTAGTAAGTCTCGAACTCACGGCACGCGGTTTTGGAGACCGCTGCTCTACCAACTGAGCTATACCCCTATCTGTCGCATTCGCTGAATGCTTGATTATTATATAAGATTCTGTGCGGAATGTCAAGCATGAATTTCGCCTTTTTTGCAAAAAGCGGGAGACAGGGAAAGCTTTTTCGCAAAACGACGCTGAAAACAGGTGGAACTTCGGCTTTTCACCTTGAAGGAAAGAGGGAAATAGTGTATTATAAGGGGTATCAAAAGTGTAATTCCGGGCTTGCTATGCCCTGACAGGGGAACGCCACTATGGCAGATAAAAACTTTTGACTGAGATCATTGACGCCGACCTCGCCGAAGGCAAAATCAGCGAGATCCATACCCGCTTCCCGCCGGAGCCCAACGGCTACCTGCACATTGGCAGCGCCAAGGCGATCTATATCAACTGGTCCATCGCAAACCAGTACGGCGGCAAGTTCAACCTCCGCCTCGACGACACCAACCCCGCCCGTGAAGGTGAGGAGTATGTCAACAGCATCATCGAGGACCTGCACTGGCTGGGTGCCGACCCCAACGGCGGCATCTTCTACGGCAGCGACTACTTCGACAAGTGCTATGAGTATGCCGAAAAGCTCATCCTCGAGGGCAAGGCATATGTCGATGACCTGACCCGCGACGAGATGCGCGAGTACCGCGGCAGCGACGCAGGCAAGCCCTCCCGTCCCTCTCCGTGGCGCGACCGCACCCCGGAAGAGAACCTCGACCTCTTCCGCCGGATGCGTGCAGGCGAGTTCAAGGAGGGCGAAAAGACCCTCCGCGCTAAAATCGACCTCGCCAGCCCCAACATGAATCTGCGTGACCCGGCCATCTACCGTATCAAGTACGCCGAGCATCACCGTCAGGGCAATAAGTGGTGCATCTACCCGATGTACGACTTTGCCCACCCCATCCAGGACGCCATCGAGGGCATCACCCACAGCATGTGCAGCCTCGAGTTCGAGAACCACCGCCCGCTGTACAACTGGGTCATCGAGAACATTTTTGGCACCGAGTTCCCCAAGCAGCGCGAGTTCGCCCGCCTGAACATGACCAACACCGTCATGAGCAAGCGCTATCTGCGTGAGCTGGTGGAGATGGGCATCGTGGACGGCTGGGACGACCCCGTATGCCCACTCTGTGCGGCCTGCGCCGCCGCGGCTACACCGCTTCTTCTATCTTCACCTTCGTGCGCGAGGCCGGCATCTCCAAGTCCGACAACCTCATTGATATGCGCCAGCTGGAAGCCTGCATCCGCAGCGAGCTGGACCTGACCGCACAGCGCCGCATCGCCGTGCTGGACCCCGTCAAGCTGGTGGTGGACAACTACCCCGCCGACAAGACCGAGTATTTCGACATCGCCAACAACCCCAACCGTGAAGCCAACGACACTACCACCCGCAAGGTCGCCTTCACCAGGGAGCTGTGGATCGAGAACGAGGACTTCGCCGAGGTGCCGCCTCCGAAGTTCAAGCGCCTGACCGTCGGCGGCGAAGTCCGTCTGATGGGCGGCTATATCGTCAAGTGCGAGAGCGTCGAGAAGAACCCCGACGGCAGCATCGCTGTCATCCACTGCACTGCCGACCTCGAGACCGGCAACGGCAACCCTGCCGATGGCCGCAAGGTCAAGGGTACCATCCACTGGGTGAGCGCCGCCCACGCCGTGGATGCCGAGGTACGCCTGTACGACAAGCTCTTCACCGAGGCGAACATGAATGCCATCCCCGAGGGCAGCGACTACAAGGATTATCTGAATCCCGACAGCGTTGTCGTCCGCAAGGGCTGCAAGCTGGAAGAGGCTCTGGCCGACGCAAAGCCCGGCGATAAGTTCCAGTTCGTGCGCACCGGTTTCTTCACGCCCGACTCGAAGAACCCCGGCGTGTACAATCGTGTCGTGACCCTGCGCGACAGCTTCAAGCCCGCAAAGTAACGAGCGGACCCCAAACATCGCAAAAGGAGCACTTCACAGACCATGAAAAAACACATGACCCGCAACATTATCCTCATGCTGGTGCTGGACGTCATCCTCGGCATCGTGCTGGCCCTTTATATCTCGAGCACCGGCACCGTGCCTGCTGCCGATAACGCCGACACCTACACCGACGGCACCTACACCGCCAGTGCACAGGGCTGTCTGAGCGAGGTGGGCGTTACCGTGACCATCACCGGCGGCAAGGTGACGAATGTTGTGATAGACGCTTCCGGCGAGACGCCGGAGCTGGGCGGCAAGGCAGCAGAGACGCTGTCGGCCTCCCTGCTGGCGGCTGGCTCGACCGTTGGAGTGGATGCTGTCTCCGGCAGCACCATGACCAGCGACGCGGTATTTGCGGCAATGAACGATTGCCTTGCACAGGCCGCACAGTGATGAAGTTTTGAACGGAGCTGCTGCACGGCGTGTCTGTGCGGCAGCTTTTGCAGCCCTCTCAGGCGCTGGCGCGCCAGCGCCCCCGGAGGGGTGAGCCTTTGGCAGGCCGGGAAACTCTATGCTGGCTGCTGAAAGTGCAATGCAGCGTAAAAGAGCGGGCCTTGCTTTCGAGGATAGGAGTCGTTATGCTACTAGATATTCTGCCGCTGGCGGGCGGCACGGCCCGCCTTGTGCGGGTGTACGGCGGCGAGCCCTGCGTAAAGCTGCCTGGGGCTGTTCCTGCGCCGGAAGGGGAGGGCCAGTGGCCCATCACCGAACTGGGAGATTACTGTTTTTCCGAAAAGCCCCGGGGTCTGCCCGAGCCGGAAAAGATCTGCCGCTATGAGCGGGCCGAGGACGGCAAGCTCTGTCTGACCCGTGCTTTTGGCCGGGATGTGAGCGGCAAAGAGCGGTACAGCTTTGACTTCGACGCCCCCGCCGCCCCGGCGCAGGACGACGAGCTCCACCCCATCTGCGGGAACTTCCTGGAAGAAGTCACCCTGCCGGATAGTCTGCGGGTCATCGGCAGCTGCACATTCTACAACTGCCGCAGGCTGCGCCGCCTGACTGCCGGGACAGGAGAGCTGACCATGGGCAGCGATGTCTTCCTCAACTGCTTTGCGCTGGAAGACCTCATCATCCGCGCCACGCCCGAGCAGGCCACCGGCCTGTTCGCCCTCGTGGGCAGCATCACCGAGGCCGTGCGGGCGCTGTTCTGGCCGGTGGGGGAGGCCGCACCCCGGGCGGGGCTGTGGTATCCCGCCTACTGGGAGGACATCGAGGAGACGCCCGCCCACATCCTGCTCCACACCTTTTCGGGGCAGGGCTACCACTACCGGCAGTGCTTCCTCGAAAATAAGCTTCTCCCGGCGGAGTACGACGCCATCTTCCCGCAGGGCCACGACGCCGACGACGCTTCGGTGATGGCGATGCTCTGCTTCGACCGCCTGCGCTGGCCGTGGCAGCTGAGCGATGCCGCCCGGGGTGCCTACCGGGATTTCCTCAAGACCAACACCGGGCGGGTGCTGACCCGTCTGCTCAAGGCGCAGGACACCGAAGGCATCAAAGTCCTGCTGGCGCTGGATGTGATGGATACGGATGCCTTTGCCGAGGGTGCTGCCCTCGCGGCCAAGGCCGACAATGCCGAAGCTGCCGCCCTGCTGGCCGACGCAGAGCACAAAAAGCGTGCCGCTGCGCCCCAAAAGAAGAGGTATGATTTTGATTTCTGAGAAGGAAAAGTTTTTTGACCCCGCAAGCCCTTCCAGTCGGCCCGGCCCGAGAATCACGAAGAGTGGCAGGCCCGGATGGGCGGCGAGGTGCTGGCCGTGGTGCGCAGCGGGCTGTATCTGGACTTCCGCTTTTTAGACCAGGCCCTCTCGGCCCTGACGCCCACCGCCGACGAGCGGTGCGGTGTGCTGGCGACGGATGGAACCATCCTCTGCTACCAGCCCAGCGCCCTGCTTCGGCTCTACCAGAAGAACCCCAAATATCTCAACCGGCTCTACCTTCACACGGTGTTCCACTGCATCTTCCGCCATCTCTGGCTGCGCGGCAAGCGGGACAAACGCCTGTGGGACCTTGCGTGTGACATTGCGGTGGAGAACGTCATCGACGGTCTTGGCCGCAAGAGCGTCCAGCGCCCCCTGACGTGGGTGCGCCAACACGCCTATGAGGAGATCATCGCGCAGGAAAAAGTGGCTGCTGCAGCTCCCATCTACCGCTGGCTGGTGCGGCAGACTCCCGGCGTTCTCCGCCAGCTGGAAAAAGAATTCTACACCGACGACCATCGCCTCTGGCCCAAAGATGCCCCCGAACAGCCTCAGCAGATGCCTGCGCCGCTGCCCCAGAGGACGTGGCAAAAAATCGGCGAGCGGATGCAGACAGAGCTGGAACTGCGGGACAAAGAGGCCGGTGAGGGCGCGGATGCCATGCGGGAGCAGATCAAAGCCGCAAACCGCAGCCGCCGCAGCTACGGCGACTTCCTGCGCCGGTTCTGTGTCACCCGGGAGGAAGTCCACCTCGACCCGGACGAGTTCGATCTGAACTTTTACACCTATGGCTTGTCGGTCTACGGCAACCTGCCCCTCATCGAGCCGCTGGAGACCCGGGAGAGCAAGAAGATAGAAGAGCTGGCCCTCGTCATCGACACCAGCTACTCCACCTCGGGTGAGCTGGTGCGGGCCTTTCTGGCCGAGACGTACACTCTGCTGAAGGGCAGGGAGAATTTCTTCCATCGGATGAATCTCCACCTCATCCAGGCCGACAACGCGGTGCGGCAGGATATTCCCGTCAAAAACGAAGACGACCTCATCCGTGCCATGAACCATTTCGAACTGCGGGGCGGCGGCGGCACCGATTTCCGGCCCGCCTTCGAGTACGTCAGCCAGCTCTGCGCCGAGAAGAAGTTCTCGAACCTCCGGGGTCTGCTCTATTTTACCGATGGTATGGGTACTTACCCGGCCCGACGCCCGGCTTACGACACGGCATTTCTATTTCTGGGCGACCGCTTCGACGACGCCAATGTGCCGCCCTGGGCGATGAAAGTAGTGCTGGACGAAGAAGAATTTACCGGTGAGGCAGCCCGCAGCGCCTCGGCCCTGTCCGAAGCGCTGGCGGAGGAAGACGACCTCTACCGTGACCTCAACAATTCGTGATAACGAGGGAAAGAATATGAACATCAAACGAGCCAAAGAAGAGATCGAGCATACCGTCAAAGCGTACCTCGCCAAAGATGCTCTGGGCGAATACGCCATCCCGGCCATCCGCCAGCGCCCCATCCTGCTGATGGGGCCTCCGGGCATCGGCAAGACCCAGGTCATGGAGCAGGCGGCGCGGGAGTGCGGCGTGGCGCTGGTGGCCTATACCATCACCCATCACACCCGCCAGAGCGCCGTGGGCCTACCCTTCATCCGTCAGCGCAACTATGGCGGCCGGGACGTCTCTGTGACGGAGTACACCATGAGCGAGATCATCGCCAGTGTCTACGCCAAGATGGAGGCCACCGGCCTGAAAGAGGGCATCCTCTTCATCGACGAGATCAACTGTGTCTCCGAGACGCTGGCCCCCACCATGCTGCAGTTTTTGCAGTGCAAGACCTTCGGCAATCAGGCCGTGCCTGCGGGCTGGGTCATCGTGGCGGCAGGCAACCCGCCGGAGTACAATAAATCCGTCCGTGATTTCGACATCGTCACCCTCGACCGCGTCCGCCGGATGGACATTGAGCCGGATCTGCCGGTCTGGAAGGACTACGCCCGTGCAGCCCACATCCACAGCGCTATCCTGAGCTATCTCGAACTGCACCCCCAGAACTTCTACCAGATAAACGCCGACGTGGACGGCACCCAGTTCGTCACCGCCCGCGGTTGGGAAGACCTCTCCAACCTGCTCAATACCTATGAGTCGCTGGGCCTGCAGGCCGATGAAGAGCTCATCCGCCAGTATATCCAGCACCAGAAGATCGCCGAGGACTTCTCGGCCTACCTCGACCTCTACTACAAGTACCGTGACGACTACGGCGTGGAGGACATTCTGGCCGGTCAGGCCAAGCCTGCCGCTTTTGCGCGGCTGCTGCAGGCCCCCTTTGACGAGAAGCTGAGCCTCGTGAACCTTATCCTGTCCGGCCTCGAGACGCGCTTCTCTGCCTCCCGGCGGGCAGACGCTGCGGCCGACAGCTGCTATGCCTTCCTGCGGGAGACGAAGAAAGCCTTTGCCGAGATGCCCGCAGAGCTGGCACAGGAGCCGAACTGCTGGGCGCAGCTCTTTGACCAGATGACCGCCGACTACGAGGCCGAGACCCAGAAAAAGCGCACCGCCGGTCTGCTGGATAAGCCCACGCTGGAAGCCCGCTTGCAGACTGCCAAGACCCTGCGCAGCTGGGAGAAAGAGCTTCTGCGCGCCGCCGCGCCGGACGCGGACGCCGCTTTCAAGGTGCTGCGCACCCAGTTCGGCACCCTGTCGGATGCCCGGGACACCGCCCAGCAGACGGCCAGCGCCGCGCTGGAAGCGGCCTTCGACTTCATGGAGCAGGCATTCGCCGAGAGTCAGGAGATGGTGGTCTTCGTCACCGAGCTGACCCTCTCGCCCGCCGCCCATGCCTTCATTGCCGAAAACGGCTGTGAGCGGTATTTCCAGTACAACAAAGACCTCCTGCTCGACCACCGCAAGGCGGCCCTGAACCAGGAGCTGGAAGCCGAACAGCGTCGGCACGGGATGCTGTAAAAGATATAAACGCAAACGAGAGGCCGCACAGCTGTGCGGCCTCTCGTTTTGTATGCAAAAAAGAAAAAGCATCTTGATAAAATCAAGATGCTTGGTGGTTGCGGGGGCCGGATTTGAACCAACGACCTTCGGGTTATGAGCCCGACGAGCTACCAGACTGCTCCACCCCGCGATATTTACTTTTTGCTGTCGGCCTCTCGCTGACTGCTCAAGTATAATACCACAAGGCGGGGGACTTGTCAAGCGTTTTTTCAAAAAGAATATGACTTTTCGAAAAGGCCGCTGCCGGAAACAAAAAGCGCCCCATTCCGGGGCGCTTCGACAGAGCGAATATCACTTGCGGGTGCGGCGGCGCACGAAGCGGACGACGAGGGCGGCTGCGGCCAGAACGACCAGCACGGGCCAGACGCCCACGACCCAGACCGTCAGCTGCTGGATGCCAGAGACGAAGCCCGTCCAGCCATTGCGGAGGGCGCTGGACAACTGGGAGAGGTAGGATTCCTCGGTGGTGGGTGTATTCCTTCACCTCGTCCAGCGAGAGGTAGACCGTGGAGCAGGACACCTGCTGGCTGTACCAGTCCAGCTGCGACTGCCAGCTCTCGATCTGGTACTGGACGTCGCTGAGGGAAGATTCGATCTCCAGCAGGTCGGAGAGGTTTTCGGCGCTGGCCTGAAGCTCCTGCAAACGTGTGCGCTGGGCCGTCAGGTTGGAGAGCCGGGCCTCGATGTCCATATACTGGGTGGTGACGTCCTGCACCTGCTCGCTCTTGTCCACGAGGTTGCCCGCCTGCGCGGCGGCTTCGAGGAAGCTCGCGTAGTTGTCCTGCGGGACGCGGATGGTGAGGGAGAGGGTGCGGCTCGAGCCGGTGTAAGAGGATTCATTGCTGGATTCCAGATAGCCCCCGGCGGCGCTCACGGCGTCGGTGAGCGCGGTGCGGGCGGCGTCAAAGTCCTTGCTCTCGATGGTGAGGTTGGCAGTGTAGATGAGCTTTGTGCTCGTCTGCGCGGCCTCGGCGCTGAGGGTGCCGGTGCCGCCTGCATCGCGGTCACTCATGGCATCGGCGCTTCCACCGGCCGGGACGGCCATCTTGGGTGCGGCAAGGGCGCTGTTCACGTCGTCCATCGAGTAGGCGGCGGCGTAGGAGGCCGTCTCAGGGGCAGAGCTGAGGGCCGCGCCGCCCGCAGGCAGCAGGCTGAAGGGGGAGTGGACTGCCGCATACAGACCAACGCCGCAGAGCAGGCCGCAGGCGGCGATGCTCAGAGTCTTGCGGGGAAAGTGGATGGCTTTTTTCGGTTTCTTGGCGGGTTTCGGTGCCTCTTCTGCCGGCTGCATGGCGAGGAGCTTTGCTTTCAGGTCGTCCGAAGCGTGAAGGTCGTCTACCTCCATCTTGTACTCATACCACCTCATCTTCGATCTCCTCCTTCAGCATCGTATGTAACTGTGCGCGGGCGCGGCGAAGCCAGCTGAGCACCGTGTTGGTGGGTGCGCCCAGCATCCGGCCCACCTCGGCGGCGGTGTACCCCTCGTAGTAGTGGAGGTAGACCGCGTTGCGGTAGTTCTCGGGCAGGGCGCGCACGGCATCCAGCACACTGCCGTCTTCCATCTGCTCCGGAGCAGGAAGATTCTCGTCCAGCTCGGTGTCCTTCTGGCGGGCGGCGCGGGTCAGGTCGTGGCAGCGGTTGATGGTCACACGCAGCAGCCAGGCTTTCAGGTGTTCCTCGCTCTCGAAGCGGCCATTGTAGCACAGCAGCTTTTCGAAAACATCCTGCACCACATCTTCCGCATCGGCGGTGCAGCTGCAGTTGTGCATGGCGGCTCGGAACACCGTGTCACTGTATCGCTGCACGGCCAGCGCAAAAATCTCGTTTTTGGTCAGCTGTCCCATAGTTCTATGCTCCTTTGATGTCCTGTGTACAGCAGGACCCGGTGGAAAAAATTATCTTTTATTGGGGACATTCACCCTGTATACGGATGAGCGGCCCCGATTATTGCAGTTTATGGTGCAGAGCGGAAAAATCTTCCGCCCGGCATCGCACAAGGTACCCAAAGTATAACATGAATACGCCAAAAACAAAAGGGCCATTTGCCGCCATGTTTTGGCAAATGACCCTGAGAGCTTCTGTTCAGTTATCGGTAGAGCCGCTGGAAGAGGGCTACCCGCTCGGAGAGATAGGTCTCGGCCCGGGGATGGTGGAGCCAGCGCTTGCCCGCCTTGTAGCAGGCGAGACGGTGGCCCAGCGCGGCGGGGCAGGCGTCTATCTCTTCCACGTCCCGCATGGTGAGGGTGAGGCTCAGCGCCGCCGGAGCGTCCGGCAGGGCGGGAGCGGGTCTTCCCAGACGAAGGGCGGCAGCAGCTGGACGGCGTACACCGTCCGGGTGCATTCTTCAGTGAGCAGCAGCGCGGCGGGCGCACCATCCGGCATGACATGCAGGGAGGAATAGAGCAGCTGCAGCTGCGCCGGGGCCAGCAGACGGGCAGAACCTACCTCTTCGTCGGGGGAGAGGGTGAGAAAATCCGCCGCCTCGTCGGCGTAGATGCGCCGGGCCGGAGCGCGGAACTGCGCATACAGCGCGGGCAGGGCAAACACGCCCTCCCGGTCTAAGGCCCGCTGCAACAGGCAGTAAAACTCCGTCAGCGGGTGGGCCGGGTCGGGCTGCGGCATCCCGAAATCGGGGCGCGAAACGTGTCCTCCGCCCATCAGCCGTTATAGCCCAGCGTGGCCGCCATGACAGCCTTGATGGTGTGCATCCGGTTCTCGGCCTCGTCGAAGACGATGCTCTGGGGGCCTTCGAAGACTTCGTCGGTGACCTCCATCGCGTCGCGGCCAAAGCGCTCGCCCATCTCCCTGCCCACGGTGGTCTTGTGGTCGTGGTAGGCGGGCAGGCAGTGCATGAACACGGCCTTGGGGCCGGCGATATTCATCAGGTCCTGGTTGATTTGATATGCGGCCAGGTCGTTGATGCGTTCGGCCCAGACCTCGACCGGCTCGCCCATAGACACCCAGACGTCGGTGTAGAGGACGTCTGCGCCCTTTGCGGCCTTGGCAGGGTCTTCCTCGAAGGAGATGGTCGCACCCGTCTCGGCGGCGATGGCCTTGCACTGCTCCACCAGTGCAGCGTCCGGCTGGTACTTCTTGGGGGCGCAGGCGGTGAAGTTGAGGCCCATCTTGGCGCAGCCCACCATCAGGCTGTTGCCCATGTTGTAGCGGGCGTCGCCGAAGTAAACGAAGTTGATGCCCTTGAGGTGGCCGAAGTGCTCCCGGATGGTGAGGAAGTCGGCGAGGATCTGGGTGGGGTGGAACTCGTTGGTCAGGCCGTTCCGCACCGGCACACCGGCGTAATGGGCCAGATCTTCCACGATGCTCTGGCCGTAGCCGCGGTACTCGATGCCATCGAACATCCGGCCCAGCACCCGGGCGGTGTCGGCGATGGACTCCTTTTTGCCGATCTGGCTGCCCGACGGGTCGAGGTAGGTGACTTCCATGCCCAGGTCGTGGGCGGCGACCTCGAAGCTGCAGCGGGTGCGGGTGGAGGTCTTCTCGAAGATAAGGGCAATGTTCTTGCCGCGCAGAGCATCGTGGCGGATGCCGGCCTTTTTCTTTGCCTTCAGGTCGGCGGCGAGGTCAAGCAGACCTTCGATCTCTTCGGGAGTGTAATCGAGAAGCTTCAAAAAGCTGCGGTTCGTAAGATTCATTGTATATATTCCTCTCTATGCGCCAAAATTTGAATATTTATACTTTCACAGACCCTATTATAATACAGAGCAAAGGTGGGGTCAAGAGGAAGCACTTGACCCCACCTGTCAAAATTGCGATCCAATGCAAAAATCAAGGTGCTATGAAAAAATTTAACATCTTACAACTCCAGCTCCATCTTCCGCCCGCTGGGCTGATAGGGGGTGAGCCGGACGCCGGCCTTTTTGAACATGAACCGCGCAGCTACGCTGGAATCGGTGTCGTGGTACTTGTCGCTGTAGTAGACGACCTCGGCGATGCCGGACTGGATGATGGCCTTGGTACACTCGTTGCAGGGGAAGAGGGTGACGTACACCCGCGCGCCCTTGAGGTTGTTGTGGGCGCTGTTGAGGATGGCGTTCAGCTCGGCGTGGCAGACGTACATATATTTCGTATTCAGCGGCTCACCCTCCCGCTCCCACGGCATGGCGTCGTCGTCGCAGCCGATGGGCATACCGTTGTAGCCCAGAGAGAGGATCTTGTTTTCCGGGCTGACGATGCAGGCGCCCACCTGACTGCTGGGGTCCTTGGAGCGCATGGCCGTGAGCAGGGCAATGCCCATGAAGTATTCGTCCCAGTTGATGTAATCCGTGCGTTTCATCGTGTGGTGCTCCTTGTTCTGCATAAAAATTGGGTTCGGTGGCCCTATTATAGCGTGCTACGGCAGCTTTTACAATAAAATATTTGCCCTCAAGGCAAAATGCACAAAACAAAGCTGGGAAGTTTGGCAGGGTAAAAGCCGAAAATTTCAAATGAAATATTCAAAAATCGTTTGAAGTGTGGTATTATCTTTGTAAAATATGCCACAAAAACAGAGAGAATGCTCTGTGCGGCGGAAATGAGGGAAAAACCGATATGAAATACGCAAGCAACAACATCCGTAATATCTTGATCGCAGGCCATGCCGGCAGCGGCAAAACGACGCTGACCGAGGCATTGGTCTATTTTGGGCGCTGCCGAGCGTATGGGCCGGGTCGAGGACGGCACCACGATTTCGGACTTTGATCCCGAGGAAGCAAAGCGGAAGGCCAGTCTGTCGGCATCGGTCGTGCCGGTGGAGTATGAGGGCATCAAGTACAACCTCATCGACGCTCCGGGCCTGTTCGACTTTGAGGCAGGCGAGTACGAGGGCATCCGTGCAGCCGAGAGTGTGCTGGTGTGCGTGTCGGGCCGCAGCGGCGTGACCGTCGGTGCGGAAAAAGCGTTCCAGCTGGCCCGCAAGAACGGCAAGGCAACGATGGTCTTCGTCTCGAAGTGCGATTTGGAGAACGCGAACTACTTCAAGATTCTCGAGGACATGAAGATAAAGTTCGGCTCCACCGTCTGCCCCTGCGTCGTCCCGGCGAAGCTCGACGACGGCACCCCCGTGTACATCAATCTGTTCAGCCAGAAGGCCTTCAAGTATGAGGGCGGCAAGCAGGTACAGGTCGATCTGCCCGACATCGGCCACCGCTTCCAGGGCCTGATCGAGGCTATGAGCGAGGCTATCGCCGAGACCGACGACGAGCTGATGGAGAAGTTCTTCGGCGGCGAGGCATTCACCACCGAGGAAATCGTTGAGGGAATGCGCAAGGGCGTCAAGGACGGCCTCATCACCCCCGTGTTCTGCGGCAGCGCTGTCAACCAGCAGGCTCTGGATATGCTGCTGTACAATATGCATAAGCTGCTGCCCAGCCCGGAGCACAACAGCGTTCTGGCTGAGGATGCAAATGGCGAGCCCGTCGAGCTGACCTGCTCCGAGGCCGCCCCCACCGTGGCCTACGTCTTCAAGACTGTGGCCGACCCCTTCGTGGGCAAGCTGAGCTATCTGCGCGTCGTCAGCGGCAAGATCACCGCAGGCGCTTCTCTCGTCAACGCCCGCACCGGTGAGACCGAGAAGATGGGCAAGCCCCTCACGGTTCTGGGCAAGAAGCAGACTGAGGCCGAGAGCATCGGTGCCGGTGACATCGGCGCTGTGGCAAAGCTGGTCAGCGCAAAGACCGGCGACACCCTCTGCGACGCTTCCGCGTGGTCAAGCTGCCCGCACCGTCTTCCCGAAGCCCAGCCTGTTCATGGTTGTCACCGTCGCTAAGAAGGGCGACGAGGGCAAAATCAGCAGCGCTTTGGCCCGTCTGATGGAAGAAGACCCCACCCTGAGCTACGTCAACAACGCCGAGACCCATCAGCAGATCATCGGCGGTCTGGGCGAGCAGCACCTCGACGTGGTCAAGGCCAAGCTGAAGAATAAGTTTGGCGTGGAGATCGGCCTGGAGGCACCCCGCATCGCCTACCGTGAGTCCATCCGCAAGGCCTGCCAGAAGCAGGGCCGTCATAAGAAGCAGACCGGCGGCCACGGCCAGTTCGGCGATGTCGTCATCAACTTTGAGCCCTGCGACAGCGAGCAGGTCGTCTTCGAAGAGAACGTGTTCGGCGGCAGCGTGCCGAAGAACTTCTTCCCCGCTGTTGAAAAGGGCGTCCGCCTTGCCGCTGAGAAGGGCGTGCTGGCCGGCTATCCGATGGTCGGCATGAAAGCCACCCTGCTGGACGGCAGCTACCACCCCGTGGACAGCTCCGAAATGGCCTTTATCATGGCTGCAAAGCTGGCTTATAAGGCCGCAATGCCCGAGGCCGGCCCTGTCATCCTCGAGCCTATCCACACCCTGAAAGCTCATGTTCCCAACGACAATACCGGCGACATCATGGGCGACGTCACCAAGCGCCGCGGCCGCGTGTTGGGCATGGAGCCCGACGAGGACGGCCTGCAGACCATCATCGCCGAAGTGCCTCTGGCTGAGCTGGCCAACTTCACCACCTTCATCCGTCAGACCACCCAGGGCCGCGGCTGGTTCACTACCGAGTTCGCCCGCTACGAGATCCTGCCTGAGATGCTGGTTCCCGCTGTGGTCGAGCAGGCCAGGAAGCTGGGCAATCTGGATGAATCTGGTGAAGATTAAGCCTGCCAATGAGAACAGCGCCCGGCTGTCTCCGGACAAAGCCATCTCTGCCCGACATGCCAAAGCCTCCCCTCGATAGGGGAGGTGGCGCGGCGAAGCCGTGACGGAGAGGTTAAATAAGACATTTTCCAAGCCCTGTCGGCACTTCCCTCTGTCGGCGGGGCTTTTTTGCGGCCTTTTTGGCCCGCAGGGCGGCAGTTTTTATTGACAAGGCCGCGGCTTGCTATTATAATGAATAGGTCAAAATGGCATTCGTGTGCGGTTTTATGTTTTATGACACTCTGCCGTACCCCAAAAAATAGATAAGGAGATTTCCAAATGGCACAAGAGATCAAGATGTCCGCTGCTGGCCTGAAGGCAATGCAGGAGGAACTGGAATACCTGAAGACTGTCCGCCGCAAGGAGCTGGCAGAAGAGATCAAGGAAGCCCGCAGCCACGGCGACCTGTCCGAGAACAGCGAGTACGATGAGGCCAAGAACACCCAGGGTCTGGTCGAGAACCGCATCACCGAGCTGGAGCAGATGGTCAAGAACGCTGTTGTCATCGACGAGAGCGAGCTGAGCGTTGAGAACGTCTCTGTCGGTACCCACGTCACCATCCAGATGGAGGGTGAGGACGAGGTCGAGGAGTACGACATCGTGGGCCGTACCGAGGCCGACCCCCTGAACGGCAAGATCAGCGACGAGAGCCCCGTGGGCCACGCCCTGCTGGAGAAGGCTGTCGGCGACACCGCCGAAGTCCTGCTGCCCACCGGCCATACCGTCAACTACAAGGTGCTGGGCATCACCCACTCTGCAAACTGAGCCAAGCGGGAGGAAATTATGGAAGAACAGAAGAAGAACCCCGCACAGGGCCTGTCTGAGAGCGAGCAGGTGCAGGTGCGCCGCCAGAAGCTGGCAGACCTGCAGGCTGCAGGCCGCGACCCCTTTACTCTGACCAAGTTCCCTCAGGATGCTTACTCTGCTGACCTGAAGGAAGAGTTCAAGGATCTGCCCAACGAGACCGACAGCGGTAAGAAGGTCGCACTGGCTGGCCGTCTGATGTCCAGCGCGTCATGGGCAAGGCAAGCTTTGCCCATCTGCGCGACGATAAGGGCGACATCCAGCTCTACGTCCGCCGTGACGAGCTGGGCGACGACGCTTACGCTGCTTTCAAGAAGCTGGACGTGGGCGACATCATCGGCGTCAAGGGTGAGGTGTTCCGCACCAAGACCGGCGAGCTGAGCGCCCGTGCCGAGGAGATCATCCTGCTGGCCAAGAGCCTTCGCCCCCTGCCCGAGAAGTTCCACGGCCTGACCGATACCGAGATGCGTTATCGTCAGCGCTATGTTGACCTCATCGCAAACCCCGAGGTCAAGGAGACCTTTGTCAAGCGCAGCAAGATCCTGAAGGAGATTCGTGCTTATCTGGACGAGAAGGGCTTCCTCGAGGTCGATACCCCCATCCTGACCCCGTTCGAGATCGGTGCGTCCGCACGTCCCTTCTACACCCATCACAACACCCTGAACATGGACATGGTGCTCCGCATCGAGACGGAGCTGTACCTGAAGCGCCTCATCGTGGGCGGCATGGACCGCGTCTATGAGGTGGGCCGCATCTTCCGCAACGAGGGCATGGACCCCAAGCATAACCCCGAGTTCACCACCATCGAGCTGTATCAGGCATTCACTGATTTCCACGGTATGATGGACCTGGTGGAGGAGCTGTATAAGCGCCTCGCTCAGAAGATCTGCGGCAGCCTGGTCATCCCCTATCAGGGTAAGCAGATCGACATGGGCCACTGGGAGCGTCTGACCATGATCGAGGCCGTCAAGAAGTATTCCGGCGTTGATTTCAACGACTGGAAGACTGATGAGGACGCCATCGCAGCCGCCAAGGAGCACCATGTGGAGCTGCCCGAAGTCCCGACCAAGGGGGCTATCCTGGCTGAGTTCTTCGACGCCTTTGTCGAGGACAAGCTCATCCAGCCCACCTTCATCTATGATTACCCCGTCGAGATCAGCCCGCTGGCCAAGCGCAAGCCGGATGATCCCGCTTTCACCGAGCGTTTTGAGTACTTTATCGACTGCACCGAGTACGGCAACGCTTTCAGCGAGCTGAACGACCCCATCGACCAGAAAGCCCGCTTCGAGCGCCAGGTCGCCGAGCGCAAGGCCATCGAGCCCGACTGCAAGGCACAGGTCGATTACGACTACGTCAACGCTCTGGAGTACGGTCTGCCTCCCACGGGCGGCCTCGGCTTCGGTGTTGACCGTCTGGTCATGCTGCTGACGGACAGCGCTTCTATCCGTGACGTGCTGCTGTTCCCCACGATGAAGCCGATTGAACAGTAAAATGCAAAATTAAAACGCAGATACGATGAAATTTTAAGCGAATTTCAAACAACATCTGCGGTACTACACCACAACTACACCAATTTTGGGATGTTTTCCCGAAAAGGAGCCTTACAAAGCGGTGTGGTGTAACAAGTGAATAGACGGATTGGTGTAGTAGGTACACCGAACCCCAAATGCAAAAATGCGGCAGCTATGTTGTGAAAATACAGCGTAGCTGCCGTTTTCGTATAGAGATTTTATGCTGACAGGCAACTTCTCCTGTGGTTAAATCAATTTGTCGTTGGCAAGTGTCAAACACTCCTGATTTGGCATACGCCAAAATTTACGCCAATTTAGCGCAGTTCCTCAAGCAATGCCGTGCAGCCTTCCAGTATATCCTGCCATGTGGTTTCAAAATCTCCCGTGAACCATGGGTCTGCCACTTCACGGGGATGATCCGTATGCGCCATCAGCAGCGAGACTTTATGCTGTGGGTCTCCGCCGACAAGCCGCAGGATGTCGCACAGATTGCTTTCATCCATGCCAATCAGATGATTATACCGTGCATAATCCAGCCGGGTCATCTGCCGGGCGGTCTTGCTGTTGCAGTCGATGCCATGTTCTGCCAGCTTCTGCCGTGCAGGAGGATAGACCGGATTTCCGATTTCCCATGCACTGGTGGCGGCTGATGCGATTTCAAATTGCTCGGATAGTCCTGCCTTGGACGTAAGGTCTTTCATCACATACTCCGCCATCGGGCTTCGGCAGATATTTCCGAGACAAATAAATAAGATTCTGGTCATTCCGGGTCGTTCTCCTTTTGGCTTACAAAAGCATAGCCGCCGTGGGTAGTGCGGATAAAACTACCGCAGCCGGCCAGCTTCTTTCGCAGATTGAAACGGTATTTGCCACGACCTTTAAGGTGTCGTCACAGTTTTGTCCCCACACAGCACGGAAAAGCTCTACTTTTGAGAAGATTTGTCCTTCGTGGGAGGCAAGCATCAGCAGCAAATCGAACTCCAGTCGTGTAAGGGAGACTTTTCTGCCGTTGCACGACACTTCGTGGGTCATTCCGTCCAGTGTAAGCCCCGGAAGAACCAACTTCTCCCATGAATCAATGGATATTTGCTCTGCCTCGATGTGCTCTCGTTCCAGAAGCATCCGGATCTTCTGCTCTAATTCCGGGTCAGGCTGTCGGGTCTTTATAACGATCATGGCAAACTCCTGCGTGTATTTTACTCTGCGGCGGTATCCATTTCCCGGAGCAGGTTTACCATCTCGATGGCACTGACTGCACAGTCATAGCCTTTATTACCTGCTTTGGTGCCTGCCCGCTCGATGGCCTGTTCGATATTTTCGGTGGTCAGAACACCAAAGAGGACGGGAACCCCGCTTTCCAGCGAGACCGTGGCAATGCCTTTGGAAACCTCATTGCACACATAGTCGTAATGGCTGGTAGAACCGCGAATCACGGCACCAAGGCAGATCACAGCATCATACTTTCCGCTTTTGCCATTTTAGAGGCAACCAGTGGGATCTCAAAAGCACCGGAACCCATGCAACATGAACATCAGCGTCCTGCACATCGTGCCGGAGCAGACCATCCATTGCTCCGCTCAGAAGTTTGGACGTGATAAATTCGTTGAATCGGGCAGCTACGATACCGACCTTGATATTCTGAGAAACCAGCTTACCTTCAAATGTTTTCATTTTTAAATACCTCTTTCGTTGTTAATATTCCAGAAGATGCCCCATCCGTGCCTGCTTCGTTTTCAGGTAAAACAGGTCATACGGGGTCGCCGTCATCTGAATGGGTACGCGCTCGGAGATCTCCAGCCCAAACTCGGAGCTGATATACTTTGTCCGGGTTATTGGTAAGCAGGCGCAGGCTTTTACGCCAAGTTCCCGGAGGATCTGCGCGCCGAGATAATACTCCCGTTCATCTCCATGGAACCCCAGAGCGAGATTGGCTTCCAGCGTATCCATGCCCTGCTCCTGAAGTTCATAGGCGCGCAGTTTGTTGATCAGACCGATGCCCCGACCTTCCTGCCGCATATAGAGCAGGATACCACGGCCTTCTTTTCGATCTGCGTCATGGCAGCGGCCAGCTGGCCGCAGTCACAACGCAAAGAGCCAAATGTATCTCCTGTCAGGCATTCCGAGTGGACGCGGCACAGAATATCCTTTCCATCGCCAATGTCACCTTTTACCAGTGCAATGTGATGCTCTCCGTTCAGGCGGCTCACAAAACCATAAGCTCTGAAGGTGCCATATTTGGTGGGCAGATTCACCGCCGTCACCTGATCGACCAGTTTATCGTGACACTTGCGGTACTCCTGTAAATCACGGATGGTGATGAATTTGATCTGGAAACGCTCTGCCAGCTTTGCCAGTTCAGCGGTGCGCATCATCGTGCCATCCTCCCGCATGATCTCGCAGCACAAGCCGCATTCTTTCAGCCCTGCCAGACGGCACAGGTCAACGGTTGCTTCCGTGTGACCGTTGCGCTCCAGTACACCGTTTTGCCAGAAGGGGAACATATGGCCCGGTCTGCGGAAATCTTCTGCTTTTGCGTGGTCGTCCACACAAGCCATCGCCGTAATGGAACGCTCTGCGGCAGAAATGCCCGTAGAAGTAGAAACGTGGTCGATGGACACCGTAAATGCCGTTTCATGGTTGTCGGTGTTATTCTGCACCATCTGCGGAAATTGCAGCTTCTGGACGAAAGCCTCGGACATCGGCATACAGATCAGACCTTTGCCGTGGGTCGCCATAAAGTTGATGTTTTCGGTGGTGGCAAATTCGGCAGCACAGATGAAGTCCCCTCGTTTTCACGGTCGGGGTCATCCGTTACCAGAATGATTTTTCCTTGCTTCAGATCTTGCAAAGCTTCGGGAATGGTATTGAAGTTCATCGTAAACTCTCCTTAAAGCCGCAGCGCAGCAGCATTTCTTTGTGAGCGTGTTTTGCTTCGGTGTTTCTGATGGAAGCAGCTCTCGATATATTTTCCAACAACATCGGTTTCCAAATTGACAAAATCCCTTTGTGCCGTTGGTTCAGGTTCGTCTGACGGACGGTGTGCGGTATCGTGGACACGGAAAAGCCCGTAGGTTCCACCGCAGCCACGGTCAGGCTGATACCGTCTATTGTGATAGAGCCTTTTTCAACGACATAGCGAAGGATCGCAGGATCTGCATGAATGGTGTACCAGATAGACGTATCGTCTTTTCGGATATTAGCAATGCGTCCGACGCCATCCACATGGCCTGCTACGATGTGTCCGCCAAAACGTCCGTTGGCCGGCATGGCACGTTCCAGATTGACAGCACTTCCAACGGTGAGCTGTGCAAGTGCAGAGCGGTTCAAGGTCTCGTGCATGACATCCGCAGCAAAGCTATCCGGGAAGAGCTGCCTGACGGTCAGACAGATGCCGTTGACGGCGATGCTGTCACCTATTCTGGTTTCTTCCAGCACCGTTTTGCACGAACAGTCAGTACGGCAGAATGCTGTCCCCGATTGATGGATTTTATTGTTCCGACTTCTTCCACGATTCCGGTAAACACGGGTACTCCACCCTCACTTTCGATTAGGAAATCTTTGCCAAGCTGTTCCAATCGGCTGTTCTTCAGGCGGAATGCAGCATCCGGAAGCGGGACACCTGCACCCTCAATGGGTGCTTTGGCATCCCTTCCTCCGAACAGCTTCGGGGCAATGTAAGCCTGTACCTGCTGCACGATGCCGCTTTCCAGTGCAGACCAGTTCAAGGTTCCGCCGCCTTCCAGCAGAATGCTGTCGATCTGCTCCTGCCCCAGCTGTTCCATCAGTTGCAGAAGATTCACATGACCGCAATGCGCTTCCAGACAGAGGACCCGGCACCCGGCCTGTTGATATGCCGCCTGCTTCTCCGGGTCGCCGCAGCAGGTCGCAAGAATGGTCGGAACTTGTTTGGCGGTCATGACCACCTGTGATTGCAGCGGTGTCCGCAAATGTGTATCACAGATGATCCGGACGGGATCACGGCCACCCTCTATCCGGCAGGTCAGCAGCGGGTCATCTGCTAGGATGGTTCCGACTCCCACCATAATGCCGCGGAATCGGTGTCGCTGCCGTTGAACATGATTCCGGGCAATTTCCCCGGTGATCCATTTGGAAGCGCCTGTGTATGTGGCGATTTTTCCGTCCATCGTCATGGCGTATTTTATGGAAACGTAGGGGCGTTTTGTGGTGATATAGTGGAAGAACACCTTGTTCAGCGCATCGCATTCCTCTTGCAGAACATTTTCGGTCACATCTATGCCGTGTGCGCGCAGGATTGCAATTCCTTTCCAGCCACCAGCGGATTCGGGTCAGCAGAACCCACGACCACCCGGTGAATGCCCGCGTCCAGAATCGCATCCACGCAGGGCGGCTGCTTTCCGTAATGGCAGCACGGCTCCAATGTCACATACAGGGTCGCTGCCCGGATCTTCGGTGCAGGATGCCAGCGCATTGCGCTCCGCATGAGCCTGACCGTATCTCTGGTGCCAGCCCTGTCCGATGATCCTGCCCTCTTTACGACCACGGCACCCACCATCGGGTTGGGAGACGTCCATCCGCAACCTTTTTGCAAGCTGCAAAGCCAGACGCATATACTCTTTGTCGTTCATCGTGTCGCCTCCAAAGAAAAAGCCCTGAACAAAACGTTCAGGGCAAGCCGAAAAACACACGGGACCCTTGTAAAGAAAGCTCCAGAATGCAAACGCATCCCAGAGCAGCCTCCACAAGCGCCGAACCGTGCGGGCTCTGCGCTTGGTATCTTCATCCAGACTGTACTGTCGGCTTCGGAGTTTCACCGAATCATGCCTTACGGCTCGTGGGCCAAACACCGGTAGGAATCGCACCCTGCCCCTGAAGATTTCGATTCAATTACAGCGGTATAGCACGGCTCCTTTCGGATTGCAAGGGCATTCTGCAAACCGGGACGAAACCGGATGAAGATGGGTATGAAACTTTTGACTATTATTGCCTTGTAATTGGTCGGTAGCGTCGTCCAGCCCCTTTGCTTTTGCACCCTGCCGAAATCAGCGTATTCTCAAACTTTTGTTGACACGGCTCGATTTTGGTAGTCTATCCCAACAATTGAATATAACATATTTTACATATTCGTTCAGACCCGCGGGCTGAACATTTGGCTTTCAGCCGTTACATAACCGACTAGCATGACCTTCCAGAAAGAAGGAAGGCAGGGCTGGTCTGTTTTGTGACGGCTTTTTGTTGCCGTTTTGCCCGTTGGACCTTCGAAAACCA